>Ga0247777_1000007_pt1 | contig 418669 bp, 345 predicted proteins | sample UWRJL154409C5_FD_179937 | JGI IMG/M metagenome (GOLD analysis project Ga0247777, IMG submission 179937) | Plant litter microbial communities from Arlington Agricultural Research Station in Wisconsin, United States - UWRJ-L154-409C-5 | ecosystem: Environmental > Terrestrial > Plant litter >... | reverse complement strand
ACAGCTACTCCCTGCAATGGCTCGTCCTCATGGCTAGGCACGAAGATCCGGCCGGGGTCGTAGAGCGCGGCACAGGTGCAAAGGGTTACCCAGGAACCTGGGAGATCTCGTTACTTCCGGCTGAAGGTTTTTTTTTTGCCGGTATCGCGGAACCAAGGGGAACCGAGGTGAATCGAGAGGAGTGACGAGAAGTCGTAGCAGCGCGTAGTACTGATGAAGTGGGGATAGCCGCCTAAGCGACCCCACGGAGGGAAGGTGCTGCCTGGTCATGGAACCGTGCGGAGGAAAGATGGGCGGGACACCGAGCCTGATAACTGTCTCAACGAAACTCGAACGGATAGCGGGGCTGGCAAGGCGAATGCCCGGCGTCAGTCTGCAGACGCTTGCGCACCACATCGACCTGGCGTGGATGCGCGAAGCGCACCACCGGGTGCGCAAGGACGGAGCCACGGGAGTGGATGGCCAGACTGCGGAGGAGTACGCGAAGAACTTGGAGAGCAATCTCCGAGCGCTGCTCGACCGTGTGAAGTCCGGCGACCAGTACCGAGCACCGCCGGTGCGGCGTGTGCACATTCCGAAAGGAGATGGGTCGAAGACCCGGCCAATCGGGATCCCGACTTTCGAGGATAAGATTCTTCAGAAGGCGGTGGCGATGGTTTTGGAGGCAGTTTACGAGCAGGATTTCTATCCCTGCTCGTATGGCTTCCGGCCCGGTCGCGGAGCACACGACGCGCTTCAAGCGTTGTGGACGGAGACGATGGCGCTGGGAGGCGGCTGGGTACTGGAGGCGGATATCGAGAAGTTTTTCGATTCCGTGGACCACACCAAGCTGCGCGAAGTGCTGAGCCAGCGGGTGAGTGATGGCGCGCTGATTCGATTGATTGGCAAGTGGCTGAACGCAGGCGTGATGGAGGCGGGCGTGGTGCGCCACCCCGAAACCGGCACGCCGCAAGGCGGGGTGATCTCGCCCCTATTGGCGAACGTGTACCTGCACGAAATGCTCGACGTTTGGTGGGAGCGTGATGTGCGACCGCGGCTGAGCGGTCGTGCCGCGCTCGTGCGATACGCCGACGACTTCGTGTTGCTCTTCGAGAGGGAAGAGGACGCGCGTCGGGTAGAGGCTGTGCTCTCGAAGCGATTCGAGAAATACGGTCTGAAGCTACATCCAGAGAAAACACGGCTGATTCGCTTCGTACGCCCTTCCGGTCCACCCCCTTCCGGTGGTGCCGGGGGTGAACGTACAAGCTTCGATCTGCTGGGTTTTACGCACTTTTGGGGCATGTCTCGAAAGGGCAACTGGGTTGTCATGCGCAAGACGATGACAGCTCGCCTGAGCCGCACGCTGAAACGCATTTCGATGTGGTGCAGCGTGAACCGTCATCTGCCAATCAAGGAACAGCACACCGCGCTGAGTCGGAAGCTCCGCGGTCACGATGCGTACTACGGGATCACGGGCAACGCGCGAGCACTCTCGCTGCTGCGCTGGCTGGTCCGCCGCATCTGGCAAAAGTGGCTCAACCGACGCTCTTGGAAAACAGCGTTGACCTGGGCGCGCATGAATCGGTTGCTAGGGATCTTCCCTCTGCCACCCCCTCGTGTCGTGCACTCGGTCTATCTCTCAGTGAAACCATGAGCTGACGAACCGGATGCGGGAAATCCGCACGTCCGGGTCCGTGGGTGCCCTGGGGGAGCAATCCCCCGGGGCCACCTAGCCTTGGTGCGGCGCGTGGCGTCGCAGCCTTCGGCGGCGTGTGAGCGCACCCGGAGCCGAGAGGTCGCCAAGATCGCCAAGGGGGCCAAGATCGCCAAGTCCCCAGTGCGTCACTGACGACGGAATGCACCGCAGAACACGCGCGCATTTGGGTTTCGCAATTGGCGTCGGAGCAACGCGCTATCTACGTCCCAGGCGGCATTTGCTAGGGAGAGCTAACCGCCAAAACGCCAACGCCAGAAGAGGGAGGGGGGATTGGGGCTCGCTTTGTGGGCGCGTGTTGCGGCGCAGACCCTTGAGGATCGCGCCGCGAGCGCGTTCGACTCAGCGGGTGGGTGCGAGTTGGTAGGAACTCACTCCGGTGCCGCTGACGCCGCTGATCGGGATTGCGCTGCCGGCTGTGCCATCGGAAGCGACGGGCAGGGCGAACAGTTGGGCTGAGCCGGAGACGGTTGCTCGATACGTGATCAGGCGTGACCCAGGGAGCCAGTTGATGTCGGTTTGGACGACGGAACTCGCGGGCGCAGAGACGAGCGTGGCGATTGGGGGAGCGCCGCTCGCGGGCAACTTGGTGAGGTAGAGGCCGGCGTTATTTTGCGGTGCGATGATGCCGACGAACGCGACTGTTTGGGAATTGGGTGCGAAGCTCCATGTTGTGACGCCCGAGGCGATGCTGTTGGCGTGTGCTTTGTAGGCGATGCCGGGAGCTGACCAGCGGATTAGGTGGAGATCGTATTGGGAGTCGACCTCACGATCCGCGCGCAGGGCGATCCATACTGAATTCGGTGACCAACTGACGTCATAGGTGTTCGTGAAAGCGTTGCTTAGAAAGCCACTCGGGAGGAGCGAGAAATCGCGGTTGACGGTCGCAGCGGACACATTGCTGATACCTCTCACATCCCGGAAGCCGCAGATGAACACGCCATTGTTGCCATCTGGAGACCAGGGAGGAATGTCGACCTGCCCACACGCCAAGGGTTGCGCGAGGAGGGTGACGGTCAGATTCGCGCCGGTGAAGTCGAAGAGAGAAATATCAAATGTACTGGTGCCCGTGTCGGCGAGCAACATCTCTGCTTTGGGGCTCCACGAGAGAGTAGCGCCGTGACTCAGCAAACTGTTATGCATGGTCGGGACAGGCGATGAAAGATCAGCCCAGATGGCGCCTGACCCCTCACCGATCATGCCGAATCTGCCATCGTAACTGAAATAGGGTTGGCCCCCAGGCATCGAGAGCAACAATGGAATGGTAGTGGCCGCACCCGACGCCCACGTGACCAACCTGCTGTCATTATAGTTACCGCTTGTGGCGGGACCGACGACCACTAACGAGCGGCCATTCGGCGAGGGCTGTAGGGAAAAAGTTGGGTTTCCTTGCCCTGCAATAGCGAGCTTGCTTACGGAGGGGCCCGCTGCCGACAAATCGGCGAGGTAGGTATCTCCTGCGCTGGTCGAATACGCCGCGATGTTGCCTTCGCCAAGCCAAACAGTTTGGCTCACAGTAATACCAACTGCACTCACCCGCTGAGCCGTCCCCGGCGTAGCCAACGAAGCGACCCAAAGCTCCGACGCACCCCCCGAAGACTGCGTCGCGAGATACAGCACTTTGGTGCCATCCGGCGACCAAGCGTAGCTCGTGATATTGCCGCCCTGCGGCAAGCTCGCGTTCAAGCGAACTGGCGTTGCTGGCGAAGCGGCGCCGATCTCGGCAACGAAGAGTTCGTTCACGCCAGTTGTATTGCGATCCGAGAGAAAGAGCGCGGAGTGAGTGATGACCAGAGTCACGTCCACGGATTTCGTGGTCGAGCCATCAGTCACGCTGAGGCTCAGCGGGAATTGGCCGGCTTCGCTCGGGGTGCCGGCGATGGTGACGGTGGCTGATTGCGCGCCTTGCAGCGTGAGCCCCGCGGGTAGCGCGCCACTCGTGACGCTCCAGTTGTAGTGAGCTGCGCCGCTTGCGCTGAGCTTGCCCGAGAACGGGACGTAGGTTTTGCCGGCGGTTAGGGTTGGCGCCGCAACCTCGAGCTCGGTGTCCGGATTCGAATCACCCGCGGTGCCCCCGGTGCCGGCATCTGCGGCGATGCCCGCCTCTCCGGCTTGAGCGTCGAGTCCGGCGCTACCTCCGCGGCTAGCACCAGCTGTCCCGCCGGTGTCCGTGTCGGCGCCTGCCTCGCCCGCGTCTGCCGCGCCGCCTTTGCCAGAAGCCCCGCCTCGCGCGCAGGTGCGAGTCTCTTCGCAGGAGTGGAACTTAGCGGAGCAGGCCGCAGTTTGTGCGCCGCCCAGCGCGAGCGAGCCGAACAAAAGCCAATACTTGGAAGTCATGATCTGGGTCCCTCGTGATTTCAGCGTCAGGTTTGCGGCGTGCTGGTGCCACCGTGTTTCACGGCCTTTCGGTTCGTGACGGCGGGCAGTTGCTCGCTTTCGACACGCTCCGCCGTTTTTCCCGAACCCCGGCAAATCCTCACGCTCCCGACACCGGGACCTGAGCCGCGCTCGGATGGCGCGTCAACCTCCGCGCCGTCTGGGCGCACGCTTCCGGTGAGACTGAAGCGAGCCCTTCTTGGCAGGCCGCCACGCCCCGTCCCAGCGCTAGCTCGTGCTTGGCGCGCGACTCAGACCAGCTTGGCCGTGGTCCAGAGCTTCACGCCGCCGGCCATGCCTTCGACGTTGCTGAAGAGCTTCACGTTTGCCGGCAGATCGCCCTTGATGTGCTCGGCGTTGCCGCCGCCGATGTACAGGGTGTCGTAGTTGAAGATGGGCTCGAGCAGCGTGATCATCTCGAGCACGCGGGCGGACCAGCGCTTCTTGCCGATTTCCTGGAGCTCGGCGTCGCACAGGCGCTCTTCGTAGGTCTTCTCTTTTTTCCAGGGGTGGTGGCCGAGCTCAAGATTGGGCACGAGCCGGCCGTCGACGTACAGGCCGGCGCCGAGGCCGGTGCCGAGCGTGAGCGCGAGCTCCACGCCGACGCCGGAGATCACGCCGTAGCCTTGCAGGTCCGCGTCGTTCATCACGCGCACGGGGCGGCCGACGATCGCTTCGACCTGGTCTTGAAGCGGGAATTTGATCCAGAAATCATTGCCCAGGTTCGGCGCGCTGAAGGTGACCCCGCGCTTGACGATCCCGGGGAAGCCGACCGCGACGCGGTCGAACGCGGGTTGTTCGGCGGCCATCGTCTTGATCACGCCCAGCAGGGCTTCGGGCGTGGCGGGCTTGGGCGTCAGGGTGCGGGCGCGCTCGTTCACCGGCTTGGCATCGGCGTCGAGTACGATCATTTTGATGCCCGTTCCGCCGATATCGATCGCGAGGGTGCGCGCGGCGCTGCTATCGGTGGTCGTCGGGCTCGTCTGAGTCTCTGGCGGCATGGCCGACTATTACCACTAGTTGAGGGAAAACTACGGGAGAGTTGCGGATCGGCGCGCGCCCAAGCTATCGTTTTCGGCTTGGTCTCGAGATGAGTCGCTGGTGCAAACGGAACCGCTTGAGCTTCGCACTCGGCTGCGTGGGTTTGCTCGCGTCCTGCGCGCGCCCCGAGGCCCCCGACGTCGAGCGTCGAGTCGAGCCGCAAAAAGCCGCGCCTCCGCCGCTGTCTGAGCCAGAATCGGCCGAAAGTCGCGCATGCGCAGAGACGCTGAGCCGACTCGGTGCCGAGGCTGCGCTACCCGGTGCGCCAGTCAATAGCGGCTTCGAACGCGGTTACCTGCTTGGACGCGCGCGCGCCGAGCCCGTCGCGTTCTCGCGCAGGCCCAGCTTCGACGTGCAGCGCGGCTCGCTGCTGGCCCGGGCCCTGCGCGAAGAGTTGGCGGTGGAGGAGCACCCCGCGTTTGCCTTCGAGCGCGTGCTGGCCAAGGTAAAAAAGAGCCCCGAGCTGGCGCGCGAAGTATTTTTGACCGAAGGCTACCTGTACAGCGAGCGCCCGGAGCTCGCGGTGCTGTACGTGAACTACTTGGCGCTCGGGCTCTTGTTTCGCGAGCCGGAACTGCGGCTGGCCCGCGGCGCGGACATCTGGTCGCTGAGGCGTCGCGACAATGACTACGAATACGTCGATGGTCCTCAGCGCGGGGAACGAGCCCGGATCCTGCTCTTTGATCGCGTGTTCGTGGCCGGAAAAGAGCCCGGGCCCGCGCTGCATTTCGACCTGCGGGCCGCTGCGGCGCAAAGCTTGAGTGACGAGATCGTGATCGAGCGGATCACCGAAAACGGCGTGGTGGCTTCGCTGCGCTTCGGCACCCAAGCGCTGTCGGTCGCTTTCAAGCGCTCAGGCAGCGCGCTGCACTTGGACTGCCAACGGGTGCCGCCGGCAATGCGAGAAGTAGCGTCGCGCGCGCGTGATCTTGCCAAGCGCCGTGCGCACGTGACCGAAGTTCTAGCGCGGGTCGTGAAGAACGAAGTCGACGAAGGGCTGCCCTTCGACGAACCCAAGACCGAAGAGGGTCAGCAAGACGGCCAGCTGCGCCCGGCCTGGCGCCGCGCCTACTTGGACGGTCTCGATCGCTACACGTTCAACGACGATAGTTATTGGGTGTTCGATCAGCACGGCCGCCCCCACGTGCCACAAGTGTGTATCGATTTCGTGACGGACACGCTCGAGCGCGCCAGTGGCGCGCGCTTTCGCCCGCGGGGTGAACGCCGTGAATTCGTGCGCGGTGCGCTCGATTTCGACGCTTTCGGCTTGGACAATCGGCGCAGCGTGGAGACCTTCATCGGCTTTGCGCGCGCGCACCCGGAGTGGTTCGAGTTCACCGAAACCACGCTCGCCGAGCGCGTGCCGTTCCGCGATCGCAGCGCTTTTTTTCGCGACGTTTACACGCACCGCGACGAATACCGGCCGTTCGACATCGTGACCGTGTTCGGCCTACGCAGCGACGGCAAGCTGCACCACCATTCGTTCTTCGTGGCGGATCGCGATCCGATCACGGGCATGCCCATCGCGGTGGTGGCGAATGCCGGCCGGCCCCGGATCCGCAGCTGGGAAAACGAGCTGCAGAATGCGCCGCAACGCGCGATTTTGGCGCATATTCGGCCTAAGCTGCCGTGGCTCGAGTCGCTGATCGCGCCCGAGGGCGATCTGAGCACCAAGGGCGCCCCGCCCGAGACTGGCTCGGCGGGCTGAAAAAAGCCTGCAAGCCGCAGGCTGGTGGTGCGTGTGCGCTTGCGCGCCGCTCACCGTCCTTTCCGAGGGGGCGATCGCGATCCTGCGTCGCACCTCGCAGGTCGTCGATTTTCCCGGCATTTGCCGGCTTGCGCAGGCTCCCCGGCATTGGACGCCGAAGGCTTTGATGACCCACGCCGCCGCTCGTGACCATCAAAAAAACCAGGATTTCAGCACCGAAAAGCAGGGCTCGAATTGCAATTCGAAGCGGGGCCTTGGCGCGGATCTTCGAGGACACGCGCAGTGTACGCGGCGCTCCCGCCGCATCGGATGTCCACCGGGCTGCAGGGATGTCCACGGGGTTTCGGAGGCCTGCCAAAGCGCTTGACCGGGGAAGGGAAGTCGCGCGACTGTCCGCCCTGAAATCGGAGGCCCTGGTGACTTTGGAACGCGAAAAATCCCCTGTTCGGATCGCCCTGCTCGGTTGTGGAACCGTGGGCGGCGGGGTGCTGCGGTTGTTGGAAGAGAACAAGAGCTTTTTGGCGCTGCGCGCGGGCGGTGAAATCGAAGTCACGCACGTGCTCGTCAAGAGCCCGAACAAGCCGCGCGTCGCCGAGTGCAAGAAGGAATGGATCACCACCGATCCGTCCGTGATCTTCGACGACCCGCGGGTCGACGTCGTGGTCGAAGTGATGGGTGGTGAGCACCCCGCCTACGATTACATCGAGCGCGCGATCGCCGCGGGCAAGAGCGTGGTCACCGCGAACAAGTTGCTAATCGCCAAGCACGGGCCGGAGCTGGTCGAGAAGGCTATCAGTAGCCGCGTCGATCTGGCGTTCGAAGCCTCCGTGGGCGGCGGCATCCCGATCATTCGCACGCTGCGCGAGGCGCTCGCGAGCGACTCGGTCGCCAGCGTGCACGGCATCTTGAACGGCACCTGCAACTACATCCTGACCCGCATGCGCGAGGGCATGAGCTTCGCGGTCGCGCTCAAGCAAGCGCAGGAACTGGGCTACGCCGAAGCCGATCCAACGCTCGATGTGGGCGGACACGACGCCGCGCAAAAGTTGGTGGTGATGGCCATGTTGGCCTTCGGCGCCAAGGTGAATGCGGCCGACATCATGGTCGAGGGCATCAGCGAGATCGAAGAGGTCGATCTCGAGTTCGCCAATCGCTTCGGTTACCGCATCAAGCACCTGGGCATCGGTTACGACCGCGGTGATCGCGTCGAGCTGCGCGTGCATCCGGCATTGGTCGCCAAAAATAGCGTGCTCGCGAACGTCGACGGCGTGCTGAACGGGGTGTTCGTCGAGGGCCGCGCGCTCGGTCCCTGCCTACTCGTCGGGCGTGGCGCGGGCGATATGCCGACCGCCGTCAGCGTCGTGGCCGACATCGTAGACGTGTCGCGTTCGCGCCTCGAAGGCCAGCCGGGTTTGACCACGCGCGGTATCCAGCTCAAAGAGCGCAAGGTGATGCCGATCGAAGAGGTCGAGACGCGCTACTACCTGCGCTTCGCGGTCGGCGATCACCCGGGCGTCCTCGGTCACATTGCCTCCGCTCTGGGCGCGGAAGGCGTCAGCATCGAACAAATGGTGCAAGAAGGCCGCGCCCTCGAGGCCGACGGCGCAGTGCCGGTGTGCATCATCACCCATCGCTGTAGCGAGGGCTCGGTACGCCGCGCGGTCAAAGCCATCGAAGGCAAAGCCTTCCTCAAAGGCACGCCCCGCATTTTGCGCATCGAGGACGTCTGACGAAAGCCATGAGCGGCCCGCGAGATCCGGTCGCGCCGCTCGGCGTCTTCGACTCCGGCCTGGGCGGCCTAACGGTCGCCCGCGCCCTGCTCCAAGCTCTCCCCGACGAACGCATCATCTATCTGGGTGATACCGCGCGCGTCCCCTACGGCACGCGCTCCGCGCAAACCGTGGTTCGCTACGCCCGCGGCTGCTCGGAGCTTTTGATCGAGCGCGGCGTGAAAGGCATCGTGGTCGCGTGCAACACGGTGAGCGCCGTCGCAATCGAGATTTTGCGCGCAGAATTGGATCTGCCGATTATCGGCGTGATCGAGCCGGGCGCGCGGGCGGCGTTAGCGGCGATCAGTGCGCTGCCGAAGACGGGTGGTAGGGCGCCGAAGATCGGCGTGCTGGCAACGACGGGAACGGTCGCTTCGGGCGCTTATCCGCGCGCGGTTGGGCAGCTCTCGACGCGCTATGAAGTCGTCGCGTTGGCCGCGCCGCTGCTCGTGCCCCTCACGGAAGAGGGTTGGATCGAGGGCGAAGTGCCGCGCCTCGTGGTGCGCCGCTATGTGGAGCCACTGATCGCCGCAGGAGCGTCAGTGATCGTGCTCGGGTGCACGCACTTTCCGCTGCTCAAGGGGTTGATCGCGGAAGCTGCGGCGGAGTTCGCGGGCTATCCGGTGCCCATCGTCGACAGCGCGGAAGCGACGGCCGCGGTGGTCGCTGAGTGGATCGCCGATGAGCGACTCTCGAAGGCGCCCAGTGAGCGCGTGACAGAGCGTCAGCTCGAGTTGTTAGTGACGGATCTGCCTGCGAGCTTCTCGGTCGTCGCAGGCCGCTTTTTGGGCGGCGACGCGAGTGAAGCCACGCAGGTCGATCTCGTCGCGCGATAACGTGCTCGGCGTAAATTCCGGAGCTAATTGGTCCTCGGGCTCAACCGGTTCAATGCCTGTGCTCGGTCAAGCCCGCGTGAGAAGTCCCAGTTTTCGGAGACGCAGCCGATCGAAAATCGGGACTTCTCGAGCACTGTAGATACGGTGCCGTCGCGATGACTTTGCCTTAAGTCACGGGCAGGTCGCGAACCATTCGGCCGTGGCACCGGCAATCGTGGGATAATTCGCTTTTGTGAACGGCGTGGGGGTGGCGCTGAAGGAGTAGGCCGCGATCGCAGGCGCTGCGCCCGTGATCGTAAGCGAGTCTAGCCATACCGTGGCGGTTGCCGGTGTGCCGGTGCCATTGATGACGTTGAGGCCGATCCCCGTAATAGCAAGCCCGTCAAACGGCGCCTGCGTATTATTGGCGCAATAGGCAGTGACAGGGGGTACAACGGGGTCAGAACTGGAATTGCCTAGGAGGGAGCTGACGTTAAGTGTGGCTGCTGCGAACCCGGCCGTAAAACCAGCCACTGGGATGAAGCTGGCGTACGCCGTGCAGCTCTGCCCGCCGATCGTGCCTGTGACATAGTACTGCAGGTTTGTCGCAGAGCCGACCGCTCCGATATAGACACTGCTAGTAACCGTAGCGGCGGTCAGGTTCGCAGTGACGCCCGTGCCAAACTTGAGATCGTAGCCAGACTGGATCGTCGTAGAACTAGTACTAGCAGTAGCAAACGGGGCAGTTAACTTCGTGCACCCCGTCGCCGATATGCCAGAGCCGCCAGTTCCACCGGAGCCCGCCGCTGCGCCGCCAGTTCCACCGGAACCCGCCGCTGCGCCGCCAGTTCCACCGGAACCCGCCGCTGCGCCGCCAGCACCCGCCGCTGCGCCGCCCGCACCCGCCGCTGCGCCAGCAGTTCCGCCAGCGCCCGCCGTTGCACCACCGGCACCGGCCGTCGTGCCACCAGCGCCTGCGGTCGACGTACCGGCAGTGCCGCCGGAGCCGCCCTTGCCGCCCGAGCCCGCCGTTGCGCCACCAGAGCCAGCCGTTGCGCCGCCGGAACCGGATGCGCCGCCTGCGCCGCCCTTACCGGCAGAGCCCGCCGAGCCGCTCGCGCCGCCGGAGCCGGCTGCTGAGCCACCCGAGCCGCCCTTGCCGCCGGAGCTAGTGCCGCCGGGGCTCGAGCCGCCGTCGGATTCTTCACCGGCGGTGCCACTGCCGCCGTTGGCTGTCGAGCCACCCTTGCCTGCGGTGCCAGTCGATCCGCCCTTGCCCGCCGATCCGCCTTTGCCTGCAGACGATGATCCTGCGCTGGCTCCGCCAGCACCGCCTCCACCATCCACACTGTCGTCGTCGCTACAACCCGCGACAACAAAAGCACTCGAGAGCGCAACCAACCCTGCCACCGATAGCAATCGTAATTTCATGTCGGCCAGAGTTAGCCAACCTAGGAGCCAGTGTCTAGACCCGGAGTGGCTTAAAATGAGCCGGTTTTTCCGTTATTTTTGGAATGTAGTGCCTGCTTACACCGCACCACAGTGTATCTGCGAGGCGGCTTTGCGTGTTGAGTTGGCGAATCCCGACGATCTGAGTCGCAATTCACCACCAAGGGGCTAACCGTCAGTTGGCGCGCCGGGCTCACTTGCAGCGAGATAGAGCACGGCCATGCGCACGGCGACGCCAGCTTCGACTTGATTCAGGATCACGCTGTGACTGCCGTCGGCGATCTCTTCGGAAATCTCGACGCCGCGATTCATCGGTCCGGGGTGCATGACGATCGCGTCCGGCTTGGCCAGCTTCAAGCGTGTCGCGTTCAGCCCGAACACGCGCGCGTACTCGCGCAGCGCAGGGAGCAGCGGCGCGCCGAGGCGCTCGCGTTGGATGCGCAGCATCATGACGACGTCTGCGCCTTCCAGCGCGGGTTCTAGCCGATCGTAAACACGGCAGCCGAGCGATTCGACGGCGGTGGGCAAGAGCGTGCGCGGACCTGCGAGCGCGACGTCGGCGCCGAGCATGCGCAGCAAGAGCGCGTTCGAACGCGCGACGCGGCTGTGCGCGATGTCGCCGCAGATTGCGACCTTCATACCGCGGAAATCGTGGCCTTTTCGCTGGCGAATCGTGAACGCATCGAGCAGCGCTTGGGTCGGGTGCTCGTGCATGCCGTCACCGGCGTTGACCACGCCCGCGCGCGCGTAGCGCGCGACGTAGTGTGCGGCGCCGGACGCCGCGTGGCGAATCACGATCACGTCTGCGTGCATCGCGTCGAGCGTGTTCACGGTGTCGCGCAAGGTTTCTCCCTTGCTGGTGCTGGACGACGAACCGCCGATGTTCACGACGTCTGCGGAGAGGCGCTTGCCGGCGAGTTCGAAGCTGGTGCGTGTGCGCGTGGAAGCTTCGAAGAACACGTTGATGATCGTCTTGCCGCGCAGCGCGGGCACCTTGCGCACCGGGCGCCGCGACACTTCGAGGAACGATTCGGCCAAGCCGAGCAGCTGTTCGGCGGTCTCGCGGTTGATGTCGTCGATGCCAAGCAGATGGCGAATTCGCTCTTGGGTCATGCTTCCTCGGGGCGCGGCGCGCCGGGCGGGATCGTGGGCGAGCTCTTGGACTGGACCACCGCGTGTATTCCCGCGGCGTTCGCGAACACGTCGATGCGCTCGTCGGCTCGAATGGCTTCGGTCTTCAAAGCGTAGTCGGCTTGGATCGGCAGCTCGCGGCCGTTGCGATCGACCAGCACCAACAGCTCGATCAAGCGCGGCCGGCCGTAGTCCATCACGGCGTCGATCGCGGCGCGCACCGTGCGCCCGGTGTACAGCACGTCGTCGACGAGGATCACGTGCCGGCCGTCGAGTGAGCAGGGGATCTCGCTCGGACCAATGCGCGGGTTGGGAAGGGCGGTGGACGCGTCGTCCCGGTACAGGGTGATGTCCAAACTACCGAGCGGCGGCGAGTGCCCTTCGAGTTCGCCCAGCCAGTCTTTGAGTGCGCTGGACACGGCCAGCCCGCCGCGACGAATGGCCACTAGAACGAGATCGGACGCGCCTGCGTGCCGCTCGACGATTTCGCCAGCCATGCGACGCAATCCGCGCGCGACGCTCTCGGGGTCGAGCAAGGTTCGCATGGGCCCGCGTCCTAGCACGCGGCGCGGGGCGAGCCTATCCGGCCGTCAATTCAGCCAGCGACCGTCTGGGCCGCGGCCCTTTTCGCCGTCCGCGGGCGAATCCGGCTTGGCCAGGCCGCCTTCGATCACTTTCAGCCGCGAGCGCTCGACGCGCTTTTTGCGCTGGGCGGCCTCGCGTGCGACCTCTGCATCGAGCCGGCCGATGCGGAACTTCAGCCAGTAGCGGCGGAGCGGTGAAGGGGTGCCGCCGCCGAGGAGCCAGCCGGTCAACGAGCCACCCAGCGCGCCCGGAATTCCCGAAGAGGGCATGGATCGAAACAGCAGGTAGATGAATGGCGTGCCCACCGCGAGTCCGATCACTAGGCCCGTGGTGATCGGCAAGATCCCGTACAGCCGCACGATCGCGCCGCGATTGTTCAACGCCCAGGCCACGGCGAGGCCATCGGCCACCGCGATCCCGCCGTACCAATACTCCGGCACCAGGTAACGATTGATGCCCGGTGGCAAGGCGATGTCGAACAGCATTTGGATCAGGGATGGCAGAACCATCAACCCGACCAAGAAGCGCGTGAAGCGCTTCGAGCCCCACTGCTGTTCCAGCGGTATGCCGAAGAAGTAGAGCGAAAATAGGATGCTGACCAGCGGCCACAAGCTGACGGGAGACTGCGCCACGGGAGCGGTGACCAGGCGCCACACTTGCCCGTGCAAGATCGCGAGTGTGTTGGCGCAGACTACGTCGAACACATCCTGCGAGACGCCCGCCCAATGCACGCCGACGACGAACGCCAAGGTCACGCCGACCACGGTGTACATCGCCACCTTGACCACCTGGCCTGGACGCGGGATCCCGGATGGCGCGTCGGAGTAGGTCGGCATGGTTCCTTTAGGTGGTAGCCGCCGAAAGGCCGTCCCGCAAGGTCGGCGTGCTAGTTGGGCGCGTTGGCGAGCAGGCCCACGCTACAATTGTGCGGCGTCTGGGTGATGGAGTCGTAGGCGATGACGCCGGCGGGGCGTGTGCCGTCGCTCGTACCCGGAGCGCCCCCTGATTCCGTGCCAGCTTCTGGGCTCGGGGGGTAAGCGCCACAGGTGGCGACCCAGCCTGCCACGACTCGCGTGCCACTGGCATTAGACAGCAAGCGCGAACCGGCGCTGATTGGCGTCAGCTCGTCTGGCCTCTCGCGATACGCGTCGACCTCCGCCAAGTAACGGTGACCCGTAACCACGTAGGAGAAAGTAACTGGTGCCTGGCACGTGGTCGGTAGCGAGCTAGCGAGCGGGGTTCCGGGGTCGGGCACGCCGCCATCGGCTGTGGGTGTGACGTCGAACAGAGTGGCCACGTAACTACGGGCTGCGTCGGGATCCGAGTCGACCGCGCCTGCGTCGTCAGCGACGGCGGAGGCGCAGCGAATGCTGCCCAGAAAATCATCGGGGTCGACCGCGATCAATTCGGGGCGCACGACAACCGTCGTGGTGCTTGCGCTGCTGCCGCACGCGAGCAGTGCCAGTAACGCCAAACCCGAGCAAAATACGTAAGGAGCGAAACGCATCGGCGGCCACCGCATAGCACCGGCACGCGCAGAAGTGCTAGCGGCCATGCGACCGAATTCGGCTCGGAGCGTATCAGCTCCCTTCTTCGCCGCCGAAGCCGCCTTCTCCGGCTTCACCGTTGCCGTCGCCCGAGCCGCTCGCTCCGCCTACCCCGGCATCGACGCCGGGGGTGAGGAATGAGCATTCCACGGCCTTTTCTGGCTCTCTCACCAGATCGCACGCGCTGACCAGCCCTTCGGGCACTCCGCGGCTGGCCCACGGCTCGCACTCATCGAGCGAAGTGTCGGTACCGCCAGACTGCGTGGCGCACACGCCCGCGGCTCGAATCGTGTCCACGCACTCCTTCAGCTTGACGGACCCGGGCGGGCTCACGGGCAGGCCGTGCAGGCACTGATCGCGATAGAAGCGCTGGCACGCTTCTACGTCGGGGACCAGACCGCAGTTTTTGGCTGCGACGCAGCGCGTTTGCTCGATCTCCCGGCAGTCGTCGATACCCTGCGCATCGGTTTCGCAGCCCGTCGCGCTCATCAAGGTGAAGGCGCAGACGGCGGACAACAGCGCGCAGCAAGTGACGGACGAGACGCTCATGGGCCCGGGCTAACACGCCCGGCAGTGAGCGGGCGAGTTTCGCGTCGTCTTGAGCTACGCTGCGCGCGTGGCTTCGGCGATCATTCTGTGCGCGGGCTTCGGCACGCGACTTCGCCCGCTGACGGACGAGCTGCCCAAGCCGCTCGTGCCGGTCGGGGACCGTTCCATTTTGGAGCATGCGCTGCTCAGCTTGCACGCGGCCGGGATCCGCGAGTTGGTCATCAACGTGCACCATTTGGCGGAGCAATTTGCGGGTGTTCTCGCCGGCTTGGCGTTGAACGTTCGCGTGCTCGTGGAGTCCGAAATTCGCGGCACCGCGGGTGGCGTGGCCGGCGCGCGCGGGTATCTATCGAGCAGCCCGGTCTTGGTCTGGAACGGAGACATTTTGGTCGCGCCGCCGCTCGACCAGCTTCTGGTTCGCAGCGAGCCCCAATCTTTCTGCTTGGGGGTGGCCCCGCGCCGCCTCGGCGAAGGCACGGTTGGCCTCGGCGCGCAGGGCCAGGTGGTGCGCCTGCGCGGCGAGTGCTTCGGGACCGAGGTTGGCGGGGGGGACTACGTGGGGGTGCTCGCGCTCGGACCAGGGGTGCTCGCTTCATTGCCCGAGCGCGGCTGTTTGTTCAGCGATGGCGCGTTGCCCTTGCTTCGCGCGGGGGGAACGGTGCACAGCGTGCTCGTGACTGCACCCTGGACCGACGCGGGCGATCCGCCGAGCTTGCTGCGTGCCAATCTCGCGTGGCTCGACGCCCGCGAGCTCAGCTTCTTTCTGGGGCAGGGAGCACAGGTCGCCGCGGGCGTGCAGCTGCAGCAAGCGCTGATCGGCGCAGGCGCGCGAGTGCAGGGGAGCGGCCTCGTCGAACGCTGTGTGGTTTGTCCCGGCGCGACCGCGGTGGCTCCACTCAGCGACGCCATTGTTGCGCCGAGTGGTCGGGTGATCGCGGTTCATGTTTGAGCTCGAACTCGCCTTGCCGATTGAGCCACTGCTGCTCGCGCAGCGCGTGGCCGATCGCCCCTATCTGTCGCTGTTCTGGGCTAAAGACGGCCGCACCGCGTACCTGACTTGCGATCCCATCGAGCACCGCCACGCGCTCGATCCGGAACCCGAGCTGCGCCTCTCCGCGCGCACCGCTCTGCACGTGCTGCCGCGTTGGGTAGGGCTCTTGCCGTACGAATGTCGACGCGATTTGGAGCGCGCCGGGCGCGAAGAGCGTCGCTGCGCGCCGCACCTGAGCCAGCCGCATTGGTTGCGCTATGCCGCGGTCGCCGAAATCAGCGCAGCCGGCGTGCGCGTGGTCGGTGACGATTCCGCGGCAGTAGCGGCGCTCGGCGCGCGTTTGCGAGGGCAGGCCCCGCCGTCCACGCCGCTCGAAATTGCGCCGCTCGCCGCGTTCGAAGATCCGGAGCTGCACCGTGTGCGCATTCGGCGCGCTCTCGAACACATCCGCGCGGGCGATCTGTATCAGGTCAATCTGGCGCGGCGCTTCGAGTTCCGAGTGCGGGGGTCGGCGTTGGCCGTGCTGGCCCGTTTGCTCGAACGCGGTCGTCCCCCGTACGCCGCCGCGTTTGCCTGGGGAGCGCTCGACGTCGTGACTGTATCGCCAGAATTGTTCGTAAAAACAACATCTTCTGGCTCAATCTTCACGTCACCGATCAAGGGTACGCGCCCGCGCGGCGAAGATCCGGAGCGGAATTTGGCTCTGTCGCGTGAGCTCGATAGCGATGCCAAGGAGCGCGCCGAGCTGACCATGGTGCTCGATGTCGAACGCAACGACCTGGCGCGCTTGGCGCAACCGGGCACGGTGCACTTGGCCGTCCCCCCGCACGTCGAGGCGCATGGCACCGTGTTGCACCGCGTCGCGACTTTGCAAGCCGAGCTGCAAGCCGAGCTCACGCGCAGCGAAATCCTGGAACGCATGTTGCCGAGTGGCAGCGTCACCGGCGCACCCAAAGTGCGCGCCATGGACCTGATCGCCGAACTCGAGGCCGAGCGCCGCGGTCTGTACACGGGTGCCTTCGGTTACCTGGCCCACGACGGGAGTCTGGAGCTGGGCATGGCCATCCGCACGCTCACCGTGCGCGAGGGGGAGGGGCACTACTTCGCGGGCGGAGGCATCGTGGCCGACAGCGATCCCGAGCGTGAAGTTCAAGAAACGCTCTGGAAGGCCGAAGCCTTGCTCGGCCTACTCGCCAAAAACTAGCCCAAACATCGGTCCTGGTTTAACCGTAGCCGGTGCCTATGGAATCGGTGAACGTCCGCAATCTCGAGCAGATCCAAGAAGAGGATCGCTCGGCGCGCTCCTCGCGCCTGGGCGCCCTCTTGCTGGCTTCTCTCGGCGGAGCTGCGCTGGTCACGGTGGCACTGGTGATGGCCAAGCGCACCGGGCCGCCCGCTCGCACCGAACGCGATCCTCTGGCCGAGCTGGTCAAGAGCGCCAAGAACACCAGCACGCCTGCCGAGCAGCTCGACGGTCACGACGTGACCTTCCCAGGGATCTTGAGCGACTCGCGCACGCCCACCACCGCTTTGGCCGCGGTCAAGGACGGGCGCGGTCGGCTCGTGGAGCAGCCGGCCCTCGATCCCGCAGCCGCTCCCAGCGTCCCTCCGCCCGCTACCGATCGCTTGCCCGTCGTGCCCTTGCCGGTCGGCACATTACTCAGCGCGACGCCCGTGACCACGGATCCCAAAGATCCCCTGACTCAAATGGCGCACTCCGCGTCGGCGCTCGCCGATGGCGCAGAGCTGGCACCCTCGGGCATGGAGGGCGGCTATCAGCTGCAGGTCGCGAGCTACCGCGAGCAAGCCGACGCCGATCAATTGGTTGCCGACTTGCGCAAACGCGGCCACCACGCGTTTCGTCAGGCGGCTTACGTGCCTGAACGCGGCCTATGGCAGCGTGTCCGCATCGGGCCGTTCAAGAGCAAGTTCGAAGCCGCCGAGTACAAAACCAAATTCGAAAAAGCCGAGCGCCTCTCGCCGTTTCTCGTCGATCCCGACAAAGTGAAGCAAGCCGCCGAGCAACGCGCCCTACGCATCGAAAAAGCCAAAAAGTACCGCCACGTCGTCGAAACCCCGCAGTGAGATTTGGGGGCGCTCGCGATCCCGCAACGCACCTCGGAGCGCGCTGAGTTTTCGACTCAGACGCCAGCGCACATCTGCACTGTTGTAAGCTGAAACTTCCGAGAACACCTTGAGCGCTCCCGGAGTTCACCGCCGAGGTCGCAGAGAGGGAAGGAGCCAGAGATTTTGGGGTTCGCTGTGAGTGTCGTTTCACGTCGTAACGTGCGGATAGGGACGCGCCGACCGGCCTCAACCGATCTGTGAACGCGCGGCAATTCGGCGGCGATCCGTGCCACCACTCGACATTCGTACGGCGCGAATGGCCGACCTGAGCGCACCCTCAATCTCTCCTCCGATCTCTGCGATCTCTGCGGCTCTGCGCTAAAAAAAATCTGGGAGCCGAACGAAGCGTCGAGCGATGTTTTTGGGGGTTCGCTTCAGGCGACCGAATGTCATCGGGCAAAGTCGAGAACTGGACGCGCTCGGAGGTGCGATGCGGGATCGCGATCGCCCGCTCTCGAGCTCACTTCTCTTTGCGCGACAGTTGTTGGCGAACGAGTTGGGCGATCGCGGCGCTGACGTTTTTGCTCTTCGAGAGCACGCGCAGATCGCTGTCGCGTAGGTGGGGGACGAAGCGGGTGGCGAAGGTGAGGGGGGTGCGCGGGTTCATGACCAAGTTGATACGCACTTGGTAGCTGCGCGTGAATTCGCGGTTGAGCGCGATTTGACGGAGCACGTCGTCCGAGACGGTGCGGCTGGCGCTGATTTGCGCGGCTTCGTTTTCGCGCATCAGCGGGCTCTTCACGGCGGCGGTGGCGACCAGGCGATTCGGATCGCGGACGAGGATCAAGCGCTCGCCAGCGCTGCCCAAGGTGGCGGCGCGGATTTTCTGGCTGACCGTCATTTGCGCGAGTTTGGCGTACAGGGGCACGCACTCCTGTTTTGGCTTTTCCTCGCCCTCTTCGTCCACTTCGTGCGTGTCCGGATTCTGCTCGTCGATCTTCAATTGCTCGCCGAGCTGATTGGCTTCCTTGAACAGCACATCGTCGAAGTAGGGTTCTTCGGCGGCTTCCAGAATGAGCTCGTTTTTGATGGCCTGCGCGGCTTCGGCGAAGGCGGGGATGTTGAGCTCCAAGTTGTGCCGCACCGCAAGCTCGACCAAGCGATCGGCCGTCGACATGCGGACGCGCTTGTTCATGTACAGCTTCTCGATCACCGTCGGGTTTTTGAGCATCAGCTCTTCGTTGGTGGCGATTAATTCGCCTGCGCGCTCGTCGGCGGCGTCAGCCATCGCTTCTAGGGCGGGGCTGCCGATGCGCGGCATGCGCAAGAGCGCGGTCACGACCTCGTGCTGATTCGGATAAGCGCGGGCCAGCTCGGCAATCACGCTGCCCGGCAAGTCCGCCGTCAGCGCGCCTTGCAAGATCGGCGCGGGCAGCTTGCTGAGCGTGGCGCGCGCGACTTCGGCGAGCTTGGCATCCTCGCTGCCGGCAAGGACCGACACGACCGTCACGATGTCGCCCGGCTTGGCGCCCGGGAGCACACCGCGGGCGGCCATCAGTTTGACGGGGCCCGGCGCCTCCTTCGAGAGCACGCGCTGTACGGGGACGGGTAGGGATTCGAGCTCGATGTCGGAATGCATTGGGGGGGCAAGGCGAGCGGGGACGGCAGCGTTGATCGTGGAGGTTAGCACCATGCCGAGCCGCACGCCCCGCGCGCCTGCGCGATCGTTCGGTTGCCGGGCCCGCCGCAGGAGGCTATTGCTTGGGTAGCGAAAAGTCGGCGAACGTCGCCGCAAGCACGGTGTGTAAGGAGTCGAGCATGGGCATCATGGATTTCGTCAAAGGCGGCGTGCAGCGAATGATGATCGCGCGCCCGGATTCCGAGAAGCAGAAGATCGTCTACAAGCACCCGGACCAAAACTTCCCCTTTTGGACTCAGCTGACCGTCGATTCCGACGAGGTCGCGCTGTTCTTCAAGAACGGCAGCTACGTCGCGGCGCTCGGCACCCAGGGCTCGCCGCACACGTTGCAAGCCGGCAACTACCCGTTCATTGGCGGCTTGATCGACAAGTTCACGGGCGGCAACTACTTCATCAGTGAGCTGTACTTCGTCACCATCCGGGACATTTTCAATCAAGCCTTCGGCGATCAGATCGGCTCGATGCGCGATCCCGAGCTCGATATCCGCGTCACGCCGCGCGCGTTCGGGACGTATTCGTTCCGCATCGTCGACCCCGTCAAATTCGTGATCGGCTTCATTGGTCAGGGCGGCGGCAACGTGGACCAGAGCATGAACTGGGTCCGCGACATGCTGTTCATGGGCTTGAAGACCACGCTCACGCGCATGATCAAGGCCGGCGAAATGACGCTCATGGACGTCGGCGGCTGCGGCCCGGACGTCGCCCGCGCGATCGTCAACGATTGCCCCGATTTGTCGAACATCGGCATCAAAGTGACGGCCATCGCCAAGCTGCACATCAGCTTGAACGACGAAGATCAAGCGCGTGTCGACGAGATGCAAGATCAGATCGTGCAGGCCAAGGTCGACGCGCGCAAAGCCAAGATCGGCGTTTCACAAGCCGAAGCGCAGGCGCAGCAACGTCAGTTCGAGCTCGATCAAGATTTCATGAATCGCCAGCGCTACGTCAATCAGATGGATCCGGCGCGCTATCAGCAATACGCGCAGGCGGAGGCGACCCTCGGCTTGGGCCAAGGCATGGCCAAGGGCGGGGAGGGCGCGGCCGCCGCGGGTCTCGCCTCGGGCATGGCGTTGGGCGCGGGCCTGCAATATGGCGCTCGCCAACCGCTGCCGTATGCGCCGCCGGGCTATCCTCCGCCCGGTTACCCTCCGCCCGGTTATCCCGGGGCGCCACCGCAAGGTTACGGTCCGCCGCCGGGTTATCCTCCGCCCGGTTACCACGCTGCTGGCTATCCGCCTCCGCCGCCCGGCTACGGTCCACCTCCGGGGTACGGCCCACCTCCCGGCTACGGTCCGCCGCCGAGCGCCGCGGGCCACGCTCCGCCCGCCGGTTCTCCAGCAGCCGTCGGCGCGCCCGCCCGCTGTCCGGCGTGCGGCGGGGCCAACCCGCCCAACGCGCGCTTTTGCGCGGAATGCGGGCGACAGGTCGGGCCGTAGAACTTTACACCGCGTGGTTCCGCGTTCGGCCGCGGCCGCCTCGGTGCTACGCTCGACCTCGCGCCAATCGTGGACGAAACGCCAATCCAAATCGGCAGCGGCACGCAGGCCGCGGGCGTCGGGGGAGCGCAGGGTGCATCCCCCGAGGGCCCCGGTGCGACCGTTTGCCCACAGTGCGGCCAACATTTTTCCGCCGATGGCCGCTTCTGCCCCTTCGATGGCGAGCCGCTGCGCCCGGCGCCGGAGTGGGATCACCGAGCCGATCCGTTGCTCGGTAGCGTGGTCGACGATCGCTACGAGATCACGAGCGTGATCGGCGAAGGTGGCATGGGCATCGTGTACGCCGCACGGCATCGCGCGCTCGGCAAGCGCTTCGCGCTGAAGGCCTTGCGCAAAGATTTAGCAACCGATCACGAAATTGCTGCGCGCTTCATGCAGGAGGCGCGCACTGCCGCATCGATTTCCCACCCCGGTCTGGTGGAGATCACCGATTTCGGCAAGCTGCCTTCGGGGCAGCCGTTCTTCGTGATGGAGCTGCTCGAAGGGCAGTCGCTCGCCCACCTGATCCGCCGGGGTGGGCCCATCCCCGCGCGGCGCGCGCTCGAAATCGTGCGCCAAATCGCCGAAGCGCTGGGCGCCGCGCACGACCGCGCGATCGTGCATCGCGATCTCAAGCCGGACAACGTGCACGTCTCGCCGGTCCCGGGTGGCCGCGACCACGTGACGATCGTGGACTTCGGCTTGGCCAAAGTGATCGGCGCGAGCCGGCTGACGCGCGCCGGAATGGTGTTTGGAACGCCGCATTACATGAGCCCGGAGCAGGCCCAGGGAGATCCGACCGATCATCGCGCGGACATCTACGCGCTGGGTGTGGTGATGTACGAGATGTTCGCCGGGCGCGTGCCGTTCGAGGCCGACAGTTACATGGGGGTTTTGACCAAACACATGTACATGGCGCCGACGCCCCCCAGCCAGCTGGTGGGTATCGAGAAGCTCGGCGTGCTCGAAGACATCATTCTCCGCTGCCTGGAGAAGAAGCCCGAGCATCGCTATCAGGCCTTGCGCGAGCTGACCTGCGATCTCGATCTGGCGCTGAACCCCACGGGCCCGCGGCCGCTGGCCAGCCGGCAGCGCCGCGGCACACCGCGATCGCTTCTGGCAGACGAATTGGAGCTACCGAGCCGCGAAGAGCGTGCGGCCCGACTCGAAGCGTCTTTCCTGAAACCGTGGCCATGGTGGCCGATCACGATAATTGGCGGACTGTTTCTAGCGGGCATCGCCGGCATGTTGTCCTTTCGCTCGTTTGTCGGCTCGCGCGCTTCGAGCCCGCCTTTGGCGGATTTGCCAGCGAGTGCTGGTGCTTTTGCGGGGGCTCGTCAGAGCAACGCGCCTGCCATGCCCGCGCATTCCGGTGCTGCGCTGCAGGCGCCGTCAGCGCCTGCGGCGAGCGGACCGGCAACGGTGACGAGCGGCTCTGCGGCGACGGCGACCGCGAAAATCGCGCCCAGCGCAGCGAGCGCCCAGGCGCCGCCGACCGTGCGCGCTGCCGCCCCGGCCTCGTCCGCGCCCAAAACGACGGCGCGCGCGGCAGTGTCACATTCGGCGCCCGCTGCACAAAAAAAGCCCGTGCGTCCGGGCGGCTCGGAAATCGTCGACCCCTGGGCCAAGTAGTGAGAAACGGGACGGGCGCGACGCGCCGAGTGCGCTATGCATAAGGGGGGGGAGCAATCCGGCTGCTTCTCAAGTGAAGGGCTCGAGGCGCAGTGCTAAAGTGCGAAGGTGGCGAACTCGTTGATGGCAATAGCGGCTCGAGGCGCGAGCGCGGGCTTGACTCCATTGCCCATCCCCGGGACTCTTCACGCTACTCGCCGTAACTCGATGTGGGCTGATTTCGCGTGGCAAAAAAGCAACTACTACTAGTCGACGCTGATCCCCGAAGCGTGCGGGTGCTGGAGGTCAGCTTGAAAAAAGCTGGCTACAGCGTAACGACAGCCAGTGATGGCGCGGACGCGCTTTCCAAGATCGAATTTTCGATCCCAGACTTGATCCTGACCGACACGCGCCTGCCTCGGCTCGATGGGTACGAGCTGGTCCGGCGGCTGAAAGAGCACGCGGAGTTTGCGCAGCTGCCGGTGGTGTTCCTGACCAGCCAAAAGTCGGTCGAGGACAAAGTCCGCGGCCTCGAGCTCGGCGTCGAAGATTACCTGACCAAGCCAATCTTCGTGCGCGAGTTGATCGCGCGCGTGAACTTGCTCTTGGCCCGGCGCACGCAAGAGAAAATGGCCACCAGCATGCCCACCAGCCGGCGCACCCGGCTGAGTGGCTCGCTCGAGGACATGGGCGTGGTCGATCTGCTGCAGACCTTCGAGGTCAGTCGCAAGAGCGGCATCGCCCGTATCAGTGACGGCCGTCGTGAGACGCGCGTCTACTTCCGCGACGGCAAAGTCGTCGACGCCGAACTCGGCCAACTGCGCGGTGAAGAGGCGGTCTACCGTTCGCTGATCTGGATCTCGGGCACGTTCGAGGTCGAGTTCTGCCCCGTCGCACGGGAGGACATCATCCCGACCTCCACGCAGGGCCTCCTGATGGAGGGCATGCGCCGGGTCGATGAGTGGGGCCGCTTGCTGGAGCAGCTGCCGTCGCTGAAGACCATCTTCGAAGTCGATCACGAGCAACTCGTCGAGCGCCTGAACGAGATCCCCGACGAGCTGAACGGCATTTTGCGGCTGTTCGACGGCAAGCGCACCCTGATCCACGTCGTGGATGAGTCGCCGTTCGAAGATCTATCCACGCTGAGCACGATCACGAAGCTCTACTTCGAGGGCTTGCTCGTGATCGGTCAAGCCGCCCCCGAAGAAGATGTGGTGCCGAGCGAGAGCGAAGCACGCGCGGAATCGCTGCCCCCCGAATCAGACAGTGAGCCGTTCGACTACGACGACGTAGTGCCGGATCGCAGCAGCGAGCCGAAGCTGCAGGTAAGTGACGTGCACGCGCCGTCCTGGCGCCCTTCGGCGCCGCCGCTCTCGGGCCTCAGCCAGCCGCCCGTCACGATCCCCGGCTTGCGCCCGGCGGACGTCGGCTCGCCCATCCCGCCCGAGCGCGGTGGCCGTTCTCGCGTGGTAATGCCCTCGGTGCAGCAAGCTGCGGAGCCCGCGCCCGAGCCCGCACCCGCGTTCGATGCGCGCGCCATGTATCGCACGCATTCGGGCCTCGGCCCGATAGTCACGAAACCGGATCACAGCGCCGAGCCCGCTCGGCCCGCCGCATCGAGCGCGCACGCGGACACTTCGGAGCCGCGCACAGCGGCCGCCGCCGCGCTCGAAGTGGGCCCGCCCGCCGCCGCGCGCGAAGCCGCCATCCCGTCTGCTGCCGCGCCCGCTACTCGCGTGGTCGAGGGCAAGGTCATCCCGTTTCCCGCTCAGCGCAAAGAAGACGAAGCCGGAGAGACAACGGTCGTCCAAGCGCCGGAGGCGCTCGAGCCGGTGCTCCCGCTGCCCGCGCCGCCGCCCGAACCAGAGCCAGTTTCCGCTACCGTGACCCTGCCGCAGAGCAGCGTGACCGAAGCGGTGCGTGAAGCTGCCGTCGCCGCCGCAGCCATCGAAGCTGCCGCGCCATCGCCTCCTGCGCCTGCTCCTGCAGAGGTCGCCTCGGTTGGGCCTCCCGCGCCGGCCGCGCTGCTCGCGGGGATGGTGACACTCACCTCGGGTTCCGTCCCGACCACGATCCCAACCATTCCTATCCCGGCTTTCCCGAGCGTCTCGACCGTCTCGACCGCCTCGACCGCCTCGACCGCCTCGACCGCCTCGACCGCCTCGACAGAGCGCGAGTCCGCCGTCGCCGAGCGCTCCGGCGTTGATTTGGCGTCCACCGCGCTCATCGGTTCGCCGGCAGTCGCGGATGCCCCCGCGCCGATGACGCAAACACTTGCTTCGTCGGTCACGCCCCCATTGCCGCCCGTCGAGGCACCGGTGCCAGCCCCGATCAAGGCCGAGCCCGAGGCGCAATCCAAACTCACGCCAGAACCTGCCGCCGCGGCGGTCGCGCTCGCCGATAGTGGTGGCGTCGAAGACGTGCACGACGAGTTTTTCACTGCCGGCGAAAGGGGCAGCTACGCGGGGGGCCCGATCTCCGAAGAGCGCGGTGTGCTGGATGAAGCGCACGAGCACGACTTCGACGACTTGTCCGCTCCAGGACGTCGCAGCATCGTCCGCTCCCCCGAGCAAGAGGCGCGTCGCGAGCGCAACATCAAGATGGTATCGGGGTTGGTGGGTGTCGGCCTGGCCATCGCGTGTGTCGCGCTGTGGCGCTCGCATCGCTCCGAGCAAGCCGTCGGAGAGCTCGCGCCGCCTGCACCGGCGCAGATCAGCAACGAAGCGGCGCGTCCGCCGGTCAATCCATTGGAACCGGCGGTCACCGCGCTGATCCCTGCGCCGCCTGCGCCCGAAGCAGCGCGCGCAGAGGCAGCAGAACCGACGAAGCCTGCGGAGCCCTTGAAGGCGGAGCCTGTGAAGGCGGAACCTGTGAAGGCCCCCGAGCCCCCTCCGCCAGCAGCGGCCGCACCCGCTCCGCAAACTCCGCCCGCTGCTCGTCCGACGCCTGCGCCCGCGGCAGCAGCCGCGCCGCGGAGCGAGGCTGACTCGAAGCCTAAGCCAGTAAAACCCGCGCCCGCTTCGCGCCCCGCGGCAACCCCGGATGCCGAACCTCGCCCCGCGCCGAGCAAGCCGCCCACCGCCGCATTCCCGCTCTGAAAGCGCGGCGCGCGCGCTTGGCCTGAGTCAGTAAAGCGCGAGCGGCGCTTCGCTGGCTACCGGGATCGGTCGATCGATCCGCCGAAGACCAAGCCCGCGCGGGCTTGGTGGACCAAGCCGGGCTGCGGCGCGATTGCTTGGCTGGACGATGGCGTCTGCGCTGGCGCGGACCGGCGCTTGCTGAGCGCCACGGCCGGCGCACGCGGTCAGGGCGATCGAGAGCAGCAACAGCGCTTTCCAGGTGTCCATGCGCGCAAGGTAGGCGCAGGCGTACCCGCTGGCCAAATTGTGGGACGGTCTCAGAAACGGCTGCGGCGCTCGTCGTTCAAGAAGCGACGCACGAGCCGTACGATCTCTGCGGGCTGCTCTTCGTGTGGCGAATGTCCGGCATCCAGCAGTTCGAAGCCCGAGCCGCGGATCTCACGCGACAAACGCTGCCCGAAACTGGCGGGCCAGACGCGATCGTGGCGACCCCAGACGACCAAGCACGGCGCGTGAATGCGCGTGGTCTGCGCGATCACGCCGCGCGTATCGACGGTGCCTCGCAGCGTCGCCAAGGCGCTGCTGCGGGCCGCCGGTGCGTTGAAAGCGTCGTAGTAGCGGTCGATGCGCGGCGTCGCGACGCTCGAGGTAGGGCCGAATACCGTCTCCTGAAAGTGGCGCCGAAATAGGCCGCGGCCCCAGAGCTGTTTCAAGATCAGGCCACCCACGAACGGCAACAGCGCGAGCTCTCCGTAGCGCCCCGTCCCGCTCTCGTAGCAAAGCGCATCGATCAGCACGAGCTTGGAGACCAGCTCTGGGTGACGCGCCGCGAGCGTCAACGCGACGGCACCGCCCAGCGCGTGCCCTACGACCGCGGCGGGGCCGAGCTCCAAGCCCGCGTACAAATCGGCGATCGCTTCGGCGAAGGCCTCGATGCCATACGGGAAGCGACTCGGCGGCGGCTTCTCGCTGGCGCCGAAGCCGGGCAGGTCGGGCGCGATGACGCGGAATGTCTCGGCCAGCTCGGGCATCACCAGATCCCAGCTGGTGTGATCCACGAACAGGCCATGGATCAAAATCACCGGCGGGCCCGCGCCTGCTTCGGCGACTCGCAAGCGAACTCCGCTTGCGGTGACGTCGCGGTGTACCGGACCGGCCATCCCGGTGCCTACGCTACCACAAACGCGATCCCCGGCAGAAAGCGCGAAACCTGCGGCGGCGTCCGGCCGACCTGGGAGAGTGACAGACATCGTTCCACGCCCGCGTCGGGATCGCTTCGCGCTGCTGCGTCCGCTCGGGCGCGGCGGCACTGCCGAGACGTGGCTGGCCCGGCGTGTGGGCGGCCTGTTCCCGGAGGACGTGTGCATCAAGCGCTCGCACCACTACCTCAGCCGTGACGGACGGCGCTCGCTGCTGGAAGAGGCGCGCCTTTTGGCCCGCATCCGCCACGCCAACGTCGTGCAATTGCTCGACGGCATGGAGGACGAAGACGGTCACGTGTTCCTCGTGCTCGAGCTCGTGCGCGGGGTAGATCTGCGCGTGCTGTCTCGTGCGCTGGCTTGCCGTGGGCGCGTCTTGCGCCCCGCGGTGGTCGCCGCCATCGCCATGTATTTGTGTCGCGCGTTGGCCGCCGCGCAGCGCGCGGTATCGGGCGGCATCGTGCATCGCGACGTGACGCCGCACAACGTGCTGATCTCGCACGAGGGCGAGATCAAGCTTGCAGACTTCGGCATCGCGCGCGCGTTCGATCGCGAGCAGTGGACGCGCGCCGGGCTCGTAAAGGGCAAAACCGGCTTTTTTTCCCCAGAGCAGCTGCGCGGAGACGCGCTCGACGTGCGCAGCGATCTGTTCGCGGTGGGCATCATCTCGTTCGAGCTCCTGCTCGGCTATCGGCCGATCATCGAGCACGGCGCGGAAATCGAGCTTCGCCTCGCCGAGTGTCGGGCCGCGCTCTCGCGCCTCGGGCCGGCCATCCCGCTCGGCCTGAGCGATGCCATCGCCAGCTTGCTCGCGGCCGAACGCTCGGACCGGCCCGCCACCGCGGACGCCGCGGCGCGCTTGTTCTCGTCCTTCACCGACGAGCAACGAGCGATCGACGAGCTGCGCCAGAACCTTTCGGACGTGTGCCCAGCCGACAGCGGTTATTGAAGTGCGGCTCGCGCCCAGCAGCGGGCTTCGAGGCAAAGTTGTCGAACTCGCGCGCGTAGCGCGGCCTGCTCTGCTTCGTCAAAAGCCTGACGTACGACGCGCATCGCGCATGTCCCGCGCGTTTCACGCGTGGCCTGGGTTCTACAGCCAAAAGCATGTGGTTCCATGTGCGCATGGACGACGTATCAGCTCCATGGACATTCCATTGAACATGACAAGAAATGTCATAGCTGCGATCGCAAACAGCTTCCATGGAGCTCTCGCGTTCCATGCCCAAATATTTGCGCATAAAGTCCTTCGTGGACTCCACTGAGTAGAATATATTCGCACGCGCTGGGACAGGGACCGCCGAGGACCCGCCCGCATCTGGTAAACCCCGTGATCGACGATCCCACCCTCAGCCAGCTCGAACGCAAATACGCGGCGGGCCTGACTTCGGTGGAGATCTTGGACGTGTTCGCTTCACACGACGTCTCGTTGAGTGAAGCGACGCTCCGAAAGTACGTGCAGCTCGGCTTGCTCCCACGCAGCGTGAGGGTAGGGCGTAAGGGTAAGCATCAAGGCTCACAAGGGGTGTATCCCGTGAGCGTGGTCCGCCAAATCTTGCGTATCAAGCAGATGATGGCGGAGAGCTACACCATCGAGCAGATCCAACGCGAATTTTTGTTCATCCGCAACGACGTCGAGCAGCTCGAGCAAATGCTTCTTCGGATCTTCAAGAAGCTCGAGGGGGTGCTCAAGGAGCGCAAGCAAGAGCGCTCTGCACAAGCGGTTCACCGAGACGTGCTGGATGCGCGCGGGATCAGCAAAGACTTGATGGCCCGGTTGGTCGCCATCGAAGACAAGTTGACGAAGAGAAACAGGATCGAGAGCGTCGCGGCATCCTGAGGATTGCCACGAGGTTTTGCGGCACGAGAGTCCGATTGACGACCCAGATCGTCAGTCGTGACTGCCGCAAGCGTTAATCACGAAAAGCTTAGAGTACGGCGATACCGCGCGGCCAGGCAGGGTCCGATCGCGATCGGTATTCGTGCGGGCCATCAACGACGGCAGAGGACAAGCGAGGCAGCCATGGAGTCGAACAAGCTCGGCACGGTAGAAATTCAGACGCTCGAACAACCCGAGCTGATCATCGACGGCGCGACTGCGCTTTCGCCGGACGAAGAGATCACGCGCGAACAGCGCCGCTCACGCCGCAAGCGTGACGTGCGCGCTCGCACGATCAGCGTCAAGCGCATGACCAAGCGCGAGCTCGAGATCGGCAAATTGCTCTATCCCGAGACGGACTACTTCAAGCCGAAGCAGCGCGCGGAGTGCGCGGAGGGCCCGCGCCCTTGCCCGTACGTCTCGTGCAAGCATCACCTGTTCATCGACGTGTCGCCGCGCACCGGCGCGATCAAGCTGAATTTCCCGGACCTGGAGGTGTGGGAGCTCGGTGAATCGTGCGCCCTAGACGTCGCCGACCGCGGTGGCACCACCCTGGAAGACGTGGGAGCAATCATGAACCTGACCCGAGAACGCATTCGCCAAGTCGAAGTCAAAGCGCTGGCCAAGCTCGAAGCGCTGCGTGACATGTCCTTCTTGCGTGACTTCGTCGATGAGGGCCCCGTCGGCAAGCGCCGCTTGCCCCAGCTCTCCAAGGCGGACATGGTCGGCACCAAGTACGACGACGATGTCGAGGAAGACGAAATCGAGAGCGTCGAAAAAGAAGAGGCCGAACTGGCCAAGAAACACCGCGGCGTCGTGGCAGTGCTCGAGATCTGAGTGAAATCAGCGGTCATCTTCTGCGCCGAGCGGTCGTCGGCGCCTGCACAGGCAGCGCCCTGAACGTGATTCGCCGGCTGGCGCGCATCACCAGCGCAGCGCGCGGATATTCGAGACACAGAAGTCGAACGGAACGACGTCCGAGGTGTTCGTCAGGACGTGCCACGAGATCTCGAGTAGCGCCGATTTGGCGGTCTGTGCAGTCGGCGCGGTTGGAACCGGGCTCCTGAAGCATTCGCTGACGAGCTCGCTGAAGAGCACTACGTTGATGCCGAGGCGGAGCTTGATCGACGGTATGTTGCAGAACACCGTGCTGGCATCTTCGACTTGAAAGCGCAGGCTCTTGGGGGGCGGGAGAGTGTCGCCCGTGAGCTCGAACGAGAAGCCCTTCAGGGCGGTGGCATCGAAAGCCATCGGCGTGCCCGCTTGCATCGTGACCGGATCGACGGGCTGGTTCAGATTCAACTCGATCGCCGCGCCCCAGAACTCGCCGTAGCAGTCCGTGGTGGGGGGCGTGAACATGTGGGTCTGGCAGGGAATCGACGCTTGGTCGATTTTTGCGGCCGTGCCGCTGATACACGTGTGGCTGCCCTTGAAATCCGCGATTAAGCTCAAGTTCGAGGTTGCGTCCGCGTAGCCGGAGATGACGCCCTGGATCCCGAGTGCGTTTTCCGTGCCATCGACCCAGCCGTTCGTGGGAACGAGCAGAGGGTCGAAGTCATCAGAGAAGACGCCGCCGGTATTGGAGGGGGCGCCGGCGACGCCAATCGCACCGACGCCGCCGCTGTTCGCACCAGCTCTGCTCGTGCTACCGCCGCTTTCTCCAGGGGAGTCGGCGACACCTGCGCCGCCCGAGGCGTGAATGGATCCGCCGCTCGCAGGCGCTGCGGCGCTACTCCCCGCGTTGCCCCCGCGGGTGTCCACCTTGCCGGAACACCCCGTAGTGGTCCAAGCAAGCCCCAAGGCAAGCAGCGGTCCGCGCCCCAGTTCAATCATCGAACTTGCCTAGCATACTCACCGATGAGGGTCGATTAGCCCCGGACTTGCCGCACAACACGCAAGAAGTTCCGCCCCAAGATCTTTTGAATCACCGAATCTTTGATGCCGCGCGTCGAAAGCGCGGCGACCAAACGGGGCAACTCGAGGCAGGTGGGCATGTCACGCGGAGTGATGATCGAGCCGTCCCAATCGCTGCCCAGCGCGGGCGTATCCTCGCCCGCGACCTCGAGCACGTGCGCGATGTGACGCGCGATCGTCTCGACGCGTCCAGCCCAGGGGCGATCACCGAGGAATGGCGCGTGGTACATGATGCCCACCACACCGCCCGAGTGCGCCACGGCGCGCAGCTGATCGTCGTCCAAGTTGCGCCAGTGGCGGTATACTCCCGAGACGCCGGTGTGGGTGACCACGAACGGGACGTCTTTGGCGTGTGCCTCGCAGGCCGCCCAAAAGCCGCTCGCGCTGATGTGCGCCAAGTCGACCAACACTTTTCGCTCGTTCAGGAGCTCGACCATTTGCGCGCCGAACGCACTCAAACCGGTATCCGAAAGGCGCATCGGTGAGCTCGTCGAACCGATGCGCGAACTCGAAAGATGCACGAGCGTGATGCGCAGCAGGCGTCCGTCGCACAAGCGCGCTAGCTCGGCCAGGCTGAGATCGAGCGCGTTCCCACCTTGAATGCCGAGGAAGGCCGCATGCTTGCCGGCGGCGCGCGCGGCGTCGTACTCACGCGCGTTGGTCACGACCTGAAAATCTGCCGGCATGCGCTCGAACGTGCGGCACAGCTCGTTCAAGTTGCTCTCGAACGTGCGCGCGCGATCAGCGGGCTCGCGCACCGGATTGGTGGTGATCACCCAGGTGGCGCCGCTGATCTCTGCCTCGAGGATGCGTGGAAAATCGACTTGGCCGAGGAATGCGCCCCACAGCGGCGCGCGGTGTCGCTTGGTCAGATCGTAGCCGAGCGTTCGCTGCCAAATGAACGAATCGATGTGCAGGTCGATGACGTCACTGGCGCGATACAGCTCGACGGCCGCGGTCGGAATGCCGAGCTCGCGCGCCCAGTCCGCCGACGATTTCACAAACCTTTGGGTACGTTTTCGAGATCGATCGCGCCCAGGGCGTAGCGGATCAAAGCGCTACGATTGGCCTTGGTCAAACCTCGCGCCTTCAGGCTATCGACCATCGTGTCGAGGCGCTTCAGGTCCTCGGTGTACATGGAGATGCAGATCACTTTGTAGTGAGTCGGCTTCTCTTGCTGCACCGGGTCGGTCGAAAACAGCACCTTCGGTCGGTCCTCCGAGCTCGGCGCGTAGAAGCTATTCGAGAGCACGCCCTCGACTTCGTCGACATCCAGAACTTTTCGTGCTGCTTGGCGTAGTTCGTTGCGATCGCTCATCACCCCAATCCTCCGGCTAGGCCCGCTTCGTCGCGAGCTGGTTCAACTTGCATCAACCGTTCGATCACCCGCCAGTAGTCGCCGGCAGCGCTCGAATTCGGTGCGTACTCGAACAAGGTCTTGCCTACCGAGGGCGCTTCTTTGACCTTGATCGCGAAGTGGATCGGGTCGAGGCACACGTCTCGGAAGTTCTTCTTCAGCGTATCGAGCGCCTCGTTGCAGATGCGCGCGCGGCTGTCGAACAGGGTCGGCAAAACACCCCAGAAATTCACGGGATGATTCAAGATCTTGTTCACGTGTTTGACCGTGCGCACGACCTGCCGAATGCCGATCAACGACAGATAGTCGCAAGCCACCGGGCACAGCACCGCGTCCGCCAAGACCAAAGCATTTTGATTCAAGAGCGAGAGGCTCGGCGAGCAATCGACGATCACGTAATCGTAAATCTCGCGCGCCCTCGCCAAGCGAGTGGCCATCACGCGGTCGCGATTGCGCTGCCCTGCGATGTACAGCTCGGCGGCGGCCAAGGTCTCGTTGGCCACGATCACGTCCAAGTTCGGACGAGCCGCGACGCGTGCCTGCTCGAACGGCAAGCCCATCACCAGCACGTGATACAGCGAGCGCTCGGCCTCCAGACCGAGCGAGGCTCCGACGTTGCCCTGGCCGTCGGCATCGACGAGCAGCACCTTGGCGCCGCGGGCCGCCAAGCCCGCCGCGACGTGAACCGCGGTCGTGGTCTTGCCCGTACCGCCCTTGTGATTGAACACCGCGAGCACTCGCGGGCTGGCTGCACTCCGACTGCGCATCGGGATTTCGGCAGGTTTCGTGGCAGGACGGAGTTCGGCGACGGTCGCCATCGGGGGTGCGGGAGTCTCGCTGACCTGCGGCACGACCGCGGGTCCGGCCACGCTCTCGTCGTTGCTCGGCTCGACGTCAGCGGTTGCCGCGATGGCCGCGATGGCCGACACGGGAGGCGTGGCGAGCGCGACGTCTTCGTCGTTCTCGGCCGCTTGCGGATCGTGCTCGATCGGGTAGCTCGGATCGAGCAGCTGACCGAGGCGCACCGAGCGCACCCCCGACAAGACGCGCGAGCGGCACTCCGGACTGCACGCATAGTGGCGACGTCCGCCCGTGAACAGCACCTGCGAAGCAAACTCGACCTCGAAGCGCGTCGCGCAGGCATCGCAGGGCACGGCGCCGTCGGTGCGACCGCGGTGGCTCGCCTCTAAGCAGCGCTGCGAGCAGTAGAAGGTGTAACGAGTCTGAGCTACGCCCTGTGCGTCTTGCTCGGTGTGCTCTTCCATCTGATAGCGGAAGTGCAGTTCGAACTCGTTGTTGCAAGTGGTGCAGGTACGATTGATGACAACCATGTGGACCGCGCTTCCTGTTTATCGAAGTGCGTCACAGCGGATGTCATAGCCCGTCGATTTTGGACAAATTCGCGACACTCGGCGGATCTCGAACTCGCCTTAAATGTAAGCTGGTAAGTGATTGAAATAACTGAGGAAATTTTATTTGTTGATGGTCGCTATTTCGCCTCGCGGGCAGCGTAGCCTTCGGCGTCCAAAAGTGGGCTTCCGGGAGCCCTGCGGCGAGGCTCCGGGTGCGCTGTGTGGTGCGCGGCGAGACTTTGGGGCGCACAACCCAGCGTAGATCTCAACGCTCACATCAGCGACGCTTTGAGCGTTTCCGAGAGGCCGCCAAGGTCGCCAAGGGGGCCAAGATCGCCAAGGGGAGAGAGGAGATTTGGGTTCACTCGCTGCGGCCATCGACGTCCTACAGACGACATGGCGCTCGCTCCGACACCCGGCGCTCGCTCCGACAACCGGCGTTCTATTGAAGTTGTGACTCGAGTGCCGGCAGTGCGCGAAGCCGTCGGTCGCGCCGCAGAAAATGCCCAGCACGCCGCACACAGCTAACCCCAAGGTCTCCGCGAGCTCTCGGGTGCATACCGGTTCGATGGATCACCCTCGGGAATGGCGATCTTGGCCCCCGTGGCGATCTTGGCGGCCCTCAGGGAGCCGCTACACGACGAAGCTCAGTGGCGAAAGTGCCGGACGTTGGTGAAGATCATGGTGATGCCGGCGTCGTCCGCGGCTTTGATGACTTCGTCGTCTTTTTTGCTCCCGCCGGGCTGGGCGATGGCCACGATGCCGGCCCGGGTGGCGAGCTGCAAGCCGTCGGCGAAGGGGAAGAAGGCGTCGGAGGCGAGCACTGCGCCCTTTGCGCGGTCGCCGGCTTTTTCGACCGCCACTTGCACTGCGGTGACGCGCGCGGTGTGCCCGCCGCCGATGCCCAGCGTGGCGTAGATCCCGGGGCTATGACCGGGGCCGGCGAGCACGATCGCGTTGCTCTTCACGTGTTTGCAGGCGGCCCAAGCGAACTCGAGCGTCGAGAGTTCGAGCGCGGTAGGTTGGCGCTTGGTGACGACGCGCCCCGCTTGCACTTCACCGTAGCCGCTGGCGTCGCGCTCTTGCACGGCGAAGCCGCCGCCCACGCGCTTGTATTGCAGGGCCTTGTGGTTGCGCCCGAGCCACCCGTTCGTCGAGAGCAAGCGCAGCTGCGCCTTGGTGCGCAGCTTGGCCAGTGCACCGGCCGCAAACCCAGGCGCGATGATGCACTCGAGGAACGTTTCACTCAGGATCGCGGCGGTGGCATCGTCGACCTCGTGGTTCAGCGCCACGATGCCGCCGAAGGCGCTCATCGGATCCGCATCGCGGGCGGCGCGGTACGCGTCGGCGAGGGTCGGACCGGTGGCAACGCCGCACGGGCTAGTGTGTTTGACCACCACCGCGGCCGGGTTTTCGAATTCGCGCACGGCATCGAGCGCGGCTTCGAGATCGACCAAGTTATTGAAGCTGAGCTCCTTGGCGCCGCTGCCAATGCTCTCGACCGCTGCCAATGAGCCGGCCGCGGCGTTGCGCTCGCGGTAAAACGCGCCGCTCTGGTGCGGGTTTTCGCCGTAGCGCAGGCCATAGGCTTTCTCGAGAGACACCGTCAGCTGACGCGGATAGCCGTCGGCTTCACCACGCGTGGTGAACCAACCTGCGATCGCGCCGTCATAGGCAGAGGTATGCGCGAACACTTTGCCAGCCAGGCGTTCGCGCGTGGGGCGGCTGACATCGCCGCTTTGCTCGATTTCTTTGAGCACGTTGCCGTAGTCCGCCGGGTCGCAAACCACGGTCACGCGATTGTGATTCTTGGCCGCAGAACGCAACATGCTCGGGCCGCCGATGTCGATGTTCTCGATCAGCTCCTCGGCCGTCGCGCCCGGCTTGGCGAGGGTTTGTTCGAACGGGTACAGATTGACGACCACCAGATCGATCGGCTGCGCGCCCAAGCGCGCCAGATCCGCGTCGTCCGTACCGTCACGGGAGAGCAGCGCGCCGTGCACACGGGGATGCAGGGTTTTGACGCGACCGTCCATCACTTCCGGCGAACCGGTGTAACTCTCCACTGTTTCGACCGGGATCCCGGCCTTTTGCAAGGCTGCGAAGGTGCCGCCGGTCGAGAGCAGGGTGACGCCCCGAGCGGCGAGCGCGCGAGCAAACTCGACCAAACCAGACTTGTCGGAGACGGACAGGAGTGCGCGGCGGATAGGCATCTAGGGGGCGGTTATCCCCTAGTGGGGCTCGAGTCAATCGATTCCGTCGGTACTGAAGTGGGGAGGGAGAGCGAGCACGGGTACGGGCACGGGCACGTTTACCGAAGGCAGAGGTTGGACCAGAACTCGACCAGATCGGCGGGCATGGGCGCGATCACCTCGAGCGGGACGCCGGTGATGGCGTGGGTCATTCGGTAGATGTGCGCGTGCAGGGCGTGGTGCGGCAGCTCGAGCAGGGCGATGTCTGCTTCGCTCAGTTCGTCGTCCGCGGCGCGGGCGAGCAAGCGTTCGTCCGGGCCGTACAGTTTGTCGCCGACCACGGGGCAGCCGAGGTGCGCGAGGTGCAGGCGGATCTGGTGTTGGCGCCCGGTCTGTAAGGCGCACTCGACCCAGGCGTAGCCGCCGCGGGTTTCTCGCACGGTGAGCTGAGTCCGCGCTTCGAGGCCGGTGCCGGGCTGGGCGATGCGCATCTTTACGCGCAAGGGATTGTCGACGTCGGTTTCCATCGGCACGTCGACTAGGCCGTCGGGGGGTACGCCGTGAGTCAGCGCGAGGTAAATTTTTTCGACCCCGCGCTGTTCGTCGGTCTCGAGCGAGAGCGAGCGCTCTTCCAATTTGCGCTTGAAGGCGCGCTCTGCCTCGGGCGTGCGCGCGAGCAGCAAGATGCCGCTCGTTTCGCGATCCAAACGATGAATCAAGGCCACGAATTCGTCGGGGCGCTCGGCCTGCAAGCGCTTGATGACCGTGTTCTGGTGGTAGCGCGCGGTCGGGTGAACGGTCACGAGCGGGGGCTTATCGATCACCAACAGGTGCGGATCTTCGTACAGGATCGGCAGCGGAGCCTGGCCCTCGGTGTCTTCGAACGGGCGACGCCAGAGCGCGATGCGCTCTTCGGCGCGCACCCGCTCGCTCGGACGCCGCGCTCGGCCATCGGCCGAATATGCGCCATTTTTGACGATCAAGCGCGCGCGAGTGCGGCTCGTGCTGCGCAGTTGAGATTGAACGAAGCGGTCGAGGCGCATGCCCGCGAGCTCGCCGGGCACGCGCAGTACGCGCAGCATGGCGTCTTCGGGGACGCCCTCCGGGCGAACGATCGGTAGCTCCTCCTCGAGCCGCTTTTGGTTCACACCTTGCCGCGCCGGATTTCGGTGCCTACGCCGCTGTCCGTGAAAATCTCGAGCAAGAGCGCGTGCAAGCGACGACCGTCGATGATGTGCACTTTCTCGACGCCGCCGTTCACAGCGTCCAGCGCGCAACGCACTTTGGGGATCATGCCGCCGCTGATCACGCCGCTCTCGATCATCTCTTCGGCCTCGGCCGAGCCGAGCGAGCTCAAGCGCTCGCCCTTGGCGGTTTTCACGCCGTCGACGTCGGTCATCAACACCAGCTTCGCCGCAGAAAGCGCGCTGGCGATGCTGCCCGCCGCGGTGTCCGCGTTCACGTTCAAAGATTTCCCTTCCTCGTCGACGGCGATCGGCGCGATCACGGGAATGAAGCCGGAGCTGATCAGATTTTCGACGATGCCCGCTTCCACGTGTGAAACCTCACCCACACGGCCGAGGTCGACCAGCACCGGCTCGCCCTGCTCGTCCTTGGCGGTCACCTTGTCCAGGCGCCTACCGCGCATGAAGCGATCGTCTTTGCCGGACAGGCCCACGGCGCGCCCGCCGTGCTGGCAAATCATGCCCACGATCTCTTGGTTGACACCCCCGCCGAGCACCATCTCGACCACGTCCATCGTTGCGTCGTCCGTGACGCGCAGACCGCCGCGGAAAGTCGAGTGGATGCCGACGCGATCGAGCATCTGGTTGATTTGCGGGCCGCCGCCATGGACCACCACCACGCGGATGCCGACGTAGCGCAGCAAGCAGACGTCGCGCGCGAAGCTCTCTTTGAGCGTCTCGTCGATCATGGCGTGGCCGCCGTATTTCACGACGAAAGTGCGGTTCTGGAAGCGCCGGATATAGGGCAGGGCTTCGTGTAGAACCTGGGCTTTGCTGACGAGTTCGTCCATTTCGGGCCGAACGGTAGCAGTCGGCGGAACCATAGCCACTCAAAACTGGCCGTGGTAGACGCCGGGCAATGGATATTCTGCTCGCCCTTGCCGAACTGGCCCCGTACGTGCGGGAAACCGAAGCGAGTGATTCGTCAGCGGCGCTCGTAAAAGCCCTGCGTCAGCTCGGGCACCGCGTCACCGTGGCCGCGCCCCGTTCGCCGGGCTTCGAGGCCGGAGGGTTACTCGCCGCGCGTCGGCTGACGCCGCTCACCCTGACCGACGGTAGCGAAGTGAACGTCCTCGACGGCCAATTGGCTTCGGGCGCGGAGCTCGTGCTGTTCGATCTGCCTGGCTTGTTCGACCGAGATGGTACCTACGGCGAAGGCGGCGTCCCGTACGTGGACAACGCGGCTCGCTTTGCCACATTTGCGCGCTCGGTTGCGGCGTTGGTGGAACAACGCGCGCAGCAGGGCAAAGCGGTGGAGGTCGTCCACGCTCACGATGCGGTGGCGAGCTTGGTTCCGCTCGCGCTTCGTGGCCAAAGCGTGCCAGTCGTGTTCACGATTCATGACATCGAACGCAAGGCAGAATTTCCGGAGAGCGCGCGGGACGTGCTCGGGTTCTCCGACTTGTCTTCGCTCGCCCTCGGCGGCGGTCTCTTTGGGCTCGCCTCGGCCGTACAGCTAGCCACCGCGGTGACCACGGTTTCTTCACGTTATGCTGAAGAAATCATGGATCCCGCGCGCTCCGGGGCGCTCGCCAGCGTGCTCGCGGGCTTGCCCGAGCCGCTGCTCGGTATCCCTTGCGGTGTCGACTACGCCACTTGCAATCCGGCCACCGACACCGCGTTGGAGAGCCGCTTCGATGCCGAAGATCCCTCCAACAAGGGCCGCTCCAAGGTCGCCGCCCTGAAGAAATTGGAGCTCGAGCTGGCGGTGGATCGCCCGCTCTTGGTGTTCCTCGGCGATCTCGGCCGTGAACCGGGCGCGGACGCGCTGTTCGATGCATTGCCGGAAATCCTGAAGCTCGATCTCGGGTTGGTGGTCGCCAACACCGGCGCGGCAGGGGCGGCTGAGCGCTTCAAGACCGTCGCGCGTGAGTACGCGGGAGATTTCACGTGCGTGCCGAGCACCGATGAACGCTTTGCGCGTCAATTGCTGGCCGGCGCAGATCTGGCCCTGGTGTTGTCGGCGGGCGGCCCAGGCGGAAATCGACAACTGTTCGCTCAGCGCTACGGTGCGGTCCCGATCGCGTTTGCGACCGGCGGCTTGGTGGACGCGATTGTGGATGCAGACGCGGAACTCGAGACCGGCACGGGCTTCTTGTTCGATGCGCTCGAGCCGGAAGCGCTCGTGGGCGCACTTTCGCGGGCTTTTTCTGCCTACGGCAACCCGGCCTTTGCCCGGCTGCGCCGGCGCGTGATGCGTCTGGACGTCGCCTGGGATCGCCCGGCACGGCGCTACGCGCAGCTGTACCGCAAATTGTTGCCGGTCTGAGTCAGTCGCTCTCGGCGCTCAGCTCGAGCGCCGCGCCGAGCCAACGCACGCGGCACGCGATCGCGAACAGCACGGCCAACTGATGCGCACCGAAGCCGAGCGCCAGCGCGACGCTCGATGACGTCGTTGGCACGAAGCGCGTCAGCAACCAAGCCGCGGTCAAGTAGGCGAACGCGCTGCCCGCGACGCTCGGGTACAGGCCAAACAGCACGCTCAACGGTCGTCGACGGAGGCAAATGAGCGCGTCAGCGAGTGCAGCGCGCGCTCCGCGCTCGCTCGGTTCGTGCTCCGCGCGCTGCACGAGCATCGCCCGGGCGATGTCGAGTGCGCCGCCGAACCAGGCGCAGGCGACGAGCCCGAGGCCGAAAAGGGCGATGGGGGCGATGCTTCGCAGCCGTTCATCCGCGGACGAAAGCGCCGGCTTCAGCGCCGCACCGAGCAAGCTCGCCACTAACAGCAGCGCCGCCTGCGCCAAGAGTGCAATCACTCCGAGGGCGATGAATTTCGGAAAAAGGCGCAGGGCGCGCCGCAGGCGTTCGATCAGTGAGCGACCCGGGAGCCACAGCAAATCCAGGGCCATGGCGAGCGGAACGAGCTCGAAAATCGCGGACAGACCGAGCAAGAGCAGCGCAACCTGCGCCGCCGAGCCGAGCCAGGGCCCACCGATGCGCAGCAGCTCCAACAGCAACAGCGAGCCAGGCTGAAACAGCACCGAGTCGCCGTCTGGGCCACTGGTCATCGAGCTGGCGCGGATCGCCAACAAGATCGGGTAACTGACCAACGCCCCGAGTAGCGTGCGGCAGATCCAGAGCAGCATGCCTGCTGCTGCGGAAGTCGACAGCCGCGCGACCGGATTGCCGTCGTTCACGGCCCACTTGCCCCAAGCAGGAGCTGCGCCGCATAGAGCGCGCGTTCGCGACATTGCGGCGCGTCGTTGCTCTGCGTGCTGAGCCAGTTGTTGCTGCGATCGTCGTCGAGCAAAATGCGTTGCTCGGGGTCGACGTTCACACTGACGAGCTCGGACGGGCCCACGTTGTCGACGTTGAAGGTGAAGCCGCTGCCGTCCCAGTGCCGGCGCTGTTTCGTGCCATCTTCGAAACCCAATTCGATTTCTACCGGCAATTGTAGCGTCCCGTGCCGGTAGACCACGACGCGGCTCGAGTACTGCGCGGCTTGATGGGGAGCCTCGCTCTTTTTTTGTTCACGCCCGCTGGGCCCGTCGAATACGCCTGCCGCCGCGCTGATCGGTGCGTTCGAGATCTCTCGCACCAGGTAGTCGATGGTCGCGCGTTCGGACAGGGCCATGGTCAGCGCGGTCACGGCTCGACTATCGAGCTCGCTCTGCATCACGCCCATGAAATCCGAGCTGGTCGGGTGCTGAAAACGAAACTTGCGGGTGTATACGCCGAGCGCATGGTTGAAGCGCTCCGTGCCGTAGACTCGGGCCAGGGTGCTCAGCACGGTCGCGGTGCGGCTGTACACGAGCGCGCCCAAGCTGCGGAACGTCGCAAAATCGGCGGCGCCCTGAGTGATCTTCTCGTCTTCGCCGCGGGCCGCAGAAAATAGCCGATTGAGCGCCGTGGAGCTGACGCTGAGCCCGAACGCTCCAAACACCGACCCAGAGCCGTAGCGGGCTTCCAAAGCATCGGCCTCGGCGTAGCTGTTGAAGCCTTCGTCCAGGAACGGCTCGGCGTGTTCGTTGCTGGCCAAAAGCCCGTAGAACCACTGGTGGCCGAGCTCGTGCGTGGTCACGACGTCGATGAAGTGCCCGCCCCCGAACGTGCTGTACCACGGGCCTCCCGTCGTGATCAGCGTCGGGTACTCCATGCCGCCTGCATTGGCCGCGACATCGGGGGGATGGACCAAGGTCAGAGTCGGGTAGGGGTAGGCCCCGTAGCGAGCGTTGAAATGGGGCAACGCGAAGCGCACGCTGGCGAGCTCCGCCTCGGCATTTTGCTCTTGGTGCGGCGGGTACAGCACCCGGACTTGCGTGCCTGCGATGCGCTCGCTGCGAGCTTCGAAGCGATCCCAGGCGGTCCACGCAAAGTCGTGCACGTTCGCGGCGTGGTAGACGAGCCGTGAGCGACCCTTGGCGGTGGTCTCGCTCAACCGGCTGCCAGTCGCGCCGACTTGGAAAGCGCTCGGTACGTCCAGCGTCACGTCATAGTCGCCGAAATCCGCATAAAATTCGCTCTGCGCGTGGAACGAGAAGTGCGCGAACGTGCCGCTCGGTTCCAAGCGCGCGAGCTTGGGGAACCATTGCCCAACGAAGTGGAAACTGCCGACGAAGCCCGTGCGCTCCACCAACTCCGGCAATTGGTCCTCGAATTCGAGCGAAAGCTCGAGCGTCTGCCCGGGCTCGAGCGGCGTTGGCAGCGGCACTCGCAGGTCGGTTTCGTCGTCGGGATCGTCCGGGCTATGGCGATCGCGGTTGGCCCACAGGTCTTGTCCGTCGCCACCGACGATCGTCAGCTTCTTGACGTCGACGTAGCCGTACTCTTTCGCTTTGTCGCCACTTCTGCCCGCACCGAAGGGGGAGCGCAGGAATAAGGTTTTGTCGTTCTTGAACGCATTCAGATACAAGTGAAACCAAAGTTCGTTCAAAGTCGCGCTCGAACGATTCACGAAATGGATGGTCTCGCTGCCCGCGATCCGGTGCCGCTCGCTGTCGAATTTGGCCTCGATGACGTACGAGGCGACTTTGGGCGCGCTTTCGGCCAAGGCGGGCCAAGCTGTCGCGGGTTTTCTCGGAGCTGTCTCGGCCGCCGGCGTCGCGCCGGTGTGCGCAAATAGCGCGTTCAGGAGCAGCGCGGAGAGTGCAGAAAACACTACCCCGATCAGTAAATCCTGCGTGACTCGTCGCATGGCTCGAGCGATCCCGGGGCGCTTCAGCTGCTCAGGGCGATCACACGCTGGTCGAGCAGCTGGTACATGATGCGCAGGGCATCCAAGCGGGGCATGCCACTGATGTCGAGGATTTGATCGATGGTGATTCCGCCATCGATCAACGACAGCAAGAAGCCGGCGCGATGATCGAGCGTGAGCCAGCGGATCTGATCGCTCGGGACGGCCACCGCTACCCGTTGATCGAGTGAGCCGAGGCGCGCCGAATACATTTGCGTGAGCACGTCACGGCAGCTTTGTGCATAGCGGGGCGCTTCCAGGTCCTCGGGGTTCTGCTCTAGGATGCCCTCCGCGATCACCAGCGCGCCGCTGAAATCGCCCATGGCGTAGCGGTCCTTCATGTCGCCGATCGCGCTCTGAACGGGCTCGGCTTCTTTGAGCGCGGCGGGAGGCGGTGTTGCCTCCAAAGACAACTCCAGCACCGGATCGCGCGGATCGAGCCGGCTTTCTTCGCGCGTTCGCGGGGCGGCACTCAAGCTGTCGATGCTGTCGAGATCGGCGAGTTCGAGCCCGGTCAGCGACGGGGAATGCGGCGGTACGCCAGGGCTGCGGGTTGGGCGCAGCGGCGGAGCCGGACGCGCCGTCGGTGCATTGTGGGGCAGGACCGCAGCGTACGGCGCTGTGCTGTCCGGGCTGCGCGGTGAGGGCGGGGGTTCACTGTCCAGACTGAAGTAGTCATTCGGGGACAGAGTCTGGATCGGCGATGACGGCGGCGCGGGCGGTGGCGGCTGCGGTGGAGCCGTGCCGGGAAGGGGCACGCGGCTGTCCTCCGCGGTTGCCATCACGCTTTTGACGTACTGCTCCGAAGGCAAATCAGGGATCGCCGTGACCCGATCGAACTCGTTCAGTGGGTCGTCGAGATCCAAACCCGGTACGGTTTTTTCGTCGTCCCAATTGGCATCGAACGGCGCGGGTCCGGGCGGCGCCGAACTGGGACGCAATTTCGTACCGGGGCGAACGTTCTTAATCATGCCTGTGCTCTGGAAGCGCCGCGCGGGGAAGCATCAGCCGCGCGAGACGACTCCCTTGAACATGCGCTGGGTGCGGGAGAGCTGATCGACTTGCTCCTTCACCAGGGCGGTATCCTTGGAGCTGATCGCCGTACGCGTGCGCTCGACCGTGGTTCGGGCCTTGGCGATCGCGTCGCGACCGAAGTCCGCGGAGCCGACTACCCGCTCGATTTCCGGGAAAAGCCGCTCGATCTCCGCGATCAGCGTCTCGGCTTCTTGCTTGGCGGCTTCGAAGTGCTCGTCGACTCGCCGCTCGAGCAAGTAATCCTGGGCGTTGCCCATCATGTTCTTGATCTCGTCTTGCGTGAGACCGCTGGTCGCCGTGACCTGGATCGACTGCGCTTGGCCGTTCTCCATGTCCTTGGCGTGCACGCTCACGATGCCGTCGGTATTGATCTCGAACGTGACCTCGATCTCGACGTGCCCCTTTGGTGCGCGGCGCAGGCCGGTCAGGATGAATTCACCGAGCAGCTCGTTCTCGTCCGCGCGCTTGCTCTCGCCCTGCATCACCAAGATTTTGACCGCGGTTTGGTCGTCTCGACTGGTCGTGAAGACCTTGGTGCGGCTGGTCGGAACGGTAGTGTTCTGCGGGATCAGCTCCTCGAAGTAGCTGCCGAAGGTCATGATGCCGAGCGCGTGCGGCGTTACGTCGAGCAAGATCATGTCTTGACGATCTTGGACCAGCGCGGCGCCTTGGATCGCCGCGCCCATGGCCACGACCTCGTCGGGATGGACGCTCTTGTTCGGTTCGCGGCCGAAATAGCCGGTGACTGCGGTCTGCACCGCGGGCATGCGCGTCATGCCGCCGACCAAGATCACGTCTTCGATCTCGCTCACGTCCAGCTTGGCGTCGGCCAGCGCTTGTTTGCAGATGTCGACGGTACGCTCTACCAAGTCTTCGGTCAGCTTCTCGAGGGTTGGGCGGGCCAACGTCCGTTGCAGGTGTAGCGCCTCGTTGCGACCGGTAGAGATGATGAAGGGCAGGTTGATCTCCGTCTCGCGCACGCCGGAGAGCTCACACTTGGCCTTTTCGGCCGCGTCGCGCAGGCGCTGCAGTGCCATGCGGTCTTGCCGCAGATCGATGCCGTGCTCGTCTTGGAAGCCGCTGACCAGCCAATCGATGATGCGCGCGTCGAAATCTTCACCGCCTAGGAAGGTATCGCCCGTGGTGCTGATCACCTTGAACACGCCGTGCGCGCCGATTTCCAAGATGCTGATATCGAAGGTGCCACCACCGAGATCGTAGACCGCTACGGTGCGGTCCATATCCTTGCCGTAGCCGTAGGCGAGTGACGCCGCCGTGGGCTCGTTGATGATGCGAATCACGTCTAGCCCGGCGATTGCGCCGGCGTCTTTGGTGGCCTGGCGCTGGTTGTCGTTGAAGTACGCGGGCACCGTGACGACGGCCTTCTTGACCGGTTCACCGAGGTAATCCTCGGCGACGATCTTCATCTCTTGCAAGACCATCGAGCTGATCTCGGGCACGGAGTAGGTCTTGTCACGGAGCTTGATGCGCACGTCCGCGTGTGGGCCTTCCACGATCGTGTAGCTCGAGGTCATGATCGCGTTCTTGACCTGCGGTGAGTTCCACTTCCGACCGATCAGGCGCTTGGCCGCGTAGACGGTGTTCTCGGCGTTGGTGATCGCTTGACGTTTGGCGATGTGCCCGACCAGCCGCTTACCTGCCTCCGTGACCGCGACGACGCTGGGCGTGGTCTTGTATCCACCTCGGTTCGGGATGACGACGGGCGTGTCGCCCTCCAAAATGGCGACGCAGGAATTCGTCGTTCCGAGGTCGATGCCGATTACACGCTCCATACTGAGCCCTTCCCATCACCAAGCAGCGCAGGCCTTCAAGCCTCGCCGCGTTTGAGTCGCCGTATCCAATCGCGGATTGTATCATCCTTGGGCGCCAGCGTCGCGGCACGCTCGAATTCGGCCAGCCCGCTCTGCTTCATCCCGGCCGTGACGTAGATTCGGGCGAGTGTTACCCGGGCCTGAACGTCGTCCGGACTTAGCGAAACGGCTCTCCGGGCATGCTCACCTGCCAGCCGGAGGTCGCCCTCGGCGAGTAAGGCACAATAGGCAGCTCGCTCGAAGACGCGGGCCTCGGGGCTACCGAGAGTGGCTCGGGTATACGAACGCGCGGCGTCTGCCATGCGGCCTTCGCGCTCCTCGTATTGGGCCTGGGCCAAATAGTGACCCGACAACAAGGACTCCGCCTCGGTCTGGGCCTCCAGCAAGCGTGCGCTGACCTCTGGGTGATCGGGAACCAAGCTGGCGGCGATGCGTAGCGCGTTCGCGGCCGAGATCGGATCCTTGCTCGCCAAGGATTGGCGTGCGTTGACCAAGTAGCGTTCGGCTCGCTCGACGCGAGCGCGAGTGACGCGCTGTTCGTAATTGCGCTTGATCTCCTCGATGGCTCGCTCGCGCGCTTCTTGCCGCTGGGGAGTCGGAGTGGGAGTCGACGCGGGCATGGCGGCCGGCATGCTACCGGACATGGTGCGCCCGCCGAGCTTGCGCGCCAAAGCACGCTTGCGCGCTTCTGGATCCGACGGAGGCAGGGACTGCAGACGTGCTCGCGTCCCCGACGTCGGATCGGGCGACTGGCTGCGCGAAAGCGGCGGCGCCGGATTGCTGGATACGGGGGCCGGGGGGGTGCTCAGGCCGGCGCGAGCTTCTTCTTCGATCTGGCGTTGAATCGCCTGCACTTGGGCGGCAACGTTTTCGTCCACCTGATCGAACTGGCGCGTTTTGTCGAGCGAGGCGAGGTAGGCGTCGTACTCGGCGCGCGGCCCCAAGCGGGTGAGCGTGTCGTGGGCTTCGGTGAGGCGGGCGAAAATCCGTTCGAGCTTCGGCTTGAATGAGCCGAGCTTTTTACCAAAGTAGCGATCGGGGTGGAAAACGTTGACGATTTCGAAGTAGGCGTTCTTGATTGCGCGCTTGTCCGCGCTCGGCTCGACGCGCAGAATTTGATAGTGCGTCGTGACGTCCAAGCGATGGAACGTATCCAAGATCGTGCGCTTGCGATCGAGCTCGATATCGACGTCCTCGTTCAGATCGCGAGGGTCGTATAGCGCGGCGGCCGGGTGCTGCTGCTGTTGTCCGACGCTGGCTTCGATGATCGGCCCAATGCGCGCTGCGCCGGACACGCGCGGCTCCGCGCGCGCTCCACGCGACTCTACCCGCGCCGCCGGTTGATCGAACCAAATGGCTCCCAAGCGCACCAGCTCTTCGAGCGTGGCCGTCACGACATTCGGTGCAATGCCCGCCTCGTCTGCGATCTCGAGCTCGGTGCACGTGCCATCCACCCGCGACAACACAAAGGCTTGCGCGGGGCCGATCGGAAGCCCACGGAGGTCGATGCCCTCGACCAAGCGAGGCAGTCGGCTATGCGGTGTAGTGGCCACTTGGTCCCCGAATGGATTCTTCCAAGTGTAGCTGGCCCCAGTGTTTTTCCGCAATCCGCGAATGCGATAACGCGCCGCGTTAGGGTGCGTGCAGAGGTGAGTCAGTGCGTCGATGCCGCCGGTGTCGGTGTGTCTACGCTAGTCGCGCCGATCGTCGCATTGCCCGCGCCACCGTTACTTGGCGCGCGTTCGATCACCCCGGCCTGCACGGCCATCGCTTGCTCGAGTAAGCCGATCGCGCGCTTGCGGATCGCCGCGGCCGCTACCTTGTCGCTGGTTTCGAGCGCTTTGGCGTGGCGCTCTTCGACCAGGCCCTCGGTCTCCAGCAAGTGTCCGCGAAAGTAGTTTTGCTCGCGTGCGTGACTGAGGCCTTGCTGAACGTCTTGCAACGCGCGATCGAACGCGCCTTGGCGGCTATGTAGGTCTGCGAGGCGCGCGTAGGTATCAGCCAACACCTCGCGCACCTCGGGACCGAGTTCGGCGCTGCCTGCGCGGGGCAAGGGACCGGCGACCAAGCGCTCCAGCGACGCTGCGCTAGCCTCGAGATTCGCTCCGCCTTCGAGGTCATCGGCCAGGTGATGCGCGGCACGCGCTCGGCTCAGAAACGCGAGCAGGATCGGATCTACCGGTAGACCAGCGTCGAATGCCGGGCAGTTCGTGAGCGCTTCCGGCTCGGATTTCTTGCAGGCCGCGAACAACAGCACGCAGCACACGAGCAGCACGCGTTTCATCGCACGCCCCACAGCGCGTAGCGATTGTCACGCAGTTCACGGCTACGCACGCTGGCGATGCGATCGATGCGCTCGGAAGGCGCGCCCGCCGAGTCCGCGCTGAAGAATTCGGCCGTGCTGCGCGATTGCGCCAGCGCGAGCGTCGCCAAGTCCGGCGCGGGCGCCGAGTGCTTGGCGAGGTCGGGGGTGAGCCGCAACAGCACGGCCGCGGCCACCGCGAGCGCAGCCGCCACACCCGCGAAGCGCACGAAGATCACCTGCGCCGAGCGCTTGCGGGCGGTCTTCGCGGACAGTGGAGGCTCGGGCAGCGGGCGCGCCAGGCTCGGCGTGAACGCAGCCGAGAGGGCGCGCGCCAAATGCAGGTCCTGATGATCACCTTTGCCGTCGAGCGCTTGCCGAAGTCGTTCGCTCTCGACCAGCTCTTCGGGGCTGGCTTCGGCAAAGGGGTCCTCCATCGCCGCCAAAAGTAGGCGTTCGTGCCGCGCGGGGTCGATTTCGCTCGGCCGAAAAGCGTGACGCAGCAGCGCGCTGAGGCGCGCCTCTTCAGCCGGATCGAGCTCGGGCAGATCGGGCTCGGAGTCGCGTTTGCTGATCTCGGTCATGCCTCGCTGCCTCCTTCCGAGAGCGCCTTGCGCAGTGCTGCCATCGCCCGATGGAGTACCACGTCGAAGGTCGCCACGCTGACCCCCAGCGCGAGCGCGGCGTCCTCGCGCGAGCGCTCCTCCAAAACACGCATGCGGATGGCGTCCGCGTAGCGCGGATTGATCTGCAAAAGTAGCTCACGCACCCGTTCTTTGGCGCAGTTCAGATCGTGCCGTTCCAAAGCGTCGGCCTCGCGCGCGCCACGCTCGGCCTCGGCGGCGTCCAGCTCGCGCTCCACGTGCTCCGGCTCGAACAAGAGCTCGCGCTTGCGAGAGCGCAGCAAATCGAGCGCGACGCGCAGCGCCACGACGCGCAGCCAGGGATACACCCCCACCGCCTGCCAGCTGAATTGATCGAAGCGCTCGATCACTTTGACATAGGTGCGCGACAGCGCTTCTTCAGCGGTCGCCGCGCTGCCCAACCGGGGCAAGAGTACACTCCGGTACAAGCGCGGGCCGTGCTTGCGCAGGATCTCGCCCAGGGCGTCGCGCTCGCCGGCTTGGGCGCGCTCCACCAAAGCCCGTTCGGCATCCAACTCTGCCGAGTCGTCCACGGTTGGCACTCTACACAAGTGCGGCGCGACCACGGTCGGGCTCGCTCGGGGCGGCAGAAACGAACTGGGCGGCCCAAAGGTCGGAGGCCCGCCGTGCGCGCGATGCTCGGCGCGCGGGGGGCCGAACGAGAATGAGATTGCCGCGCACGCGTTCACGGATGGAGAACGCGAGTGCCCGGCCCGAGCTTACGGAGCGGCGAAATTGCTTGCAATGTTCCTGCCTCGGGCCCAAGAACCACGCGCCCCATGGCCCTCCAATCCAAGCTTTGCCCGTTCTGCCGCGGGCTGAATTCTGCGGGTGAGCGACGCTGCTACCGCTGCGGCCGCGCTCTGCCAGGCCCGGTGGCCTCTGGGCTGATCGGCTTTTTCAAGAACACGCTGGGCGCTGAAAACGCCATGACCCGTCTGTTCGTCGGCTTGTGCATCGCGGTGTTTGCTTTGTGCTTCGCCAGCGAGCACCGCTTGCCGCTTTGGGGTGCGCAGACCTTTGCCGTGTCCACGGTGCTGCGTTTCGGCGGCATTGCCGGCACGCTCGCCGCCGCCCAGCCTTGGCGTTATTTTTCTGCCGTGTTCGTGCACTTCAATCTGCTGCACGTGGGCATGAATTGCTTCGTGCTCGTCGCAGTCGGCGCCGCCGCCGAGCGCGAACTGGGCAAAGCGCGCTTCGTGCTGTTGTTCGTGCTCACCGGCGCGCTCGGCTTCGTGGCCAGTGATCTATGGGCCGGTGGAGTGAGCAGTCCTACCGCGGGGGCCAGCGGCGCGGTCTTCGGCGTGTTCGGTTCCGTGATTGGCAGCGCTTACGCGCGTCGTGATCCCAACTGGAAACAGGTCTTGGTGCAAAACCTGGTCTGGATCGTGGTGCTCGGGTTCATGGGTAGCGTCAACAACGCGGCCCACGTTGGCGGCTTGGTTGCAGGGGCGTTGCTAGGGTTTCTGTTCAACAAAGAGCCACGCAAGCTGAACCTCGATGCCGCCTTCGCCGTGGTTGCCGCGGTCTTGGTGGTCGTCTCCGTGGCCAGCGTCGCGCTCTCGGCCGCCTCGCCGATCTGGCGCTTGGTCAAGAACCAAGAATTGACTCGCGAATACTGATCGAGCCGCTACTCAGTTCGAAAACCGAAGACCGACTTCGGGCGCAAACTTCCCGAGCGCTTCAGCCAAAATGGCAGGCAAAATGCGGGACGGGCCGGGGCGCTCGCGATCCAGCAGCGCAGCTCGCGCTGCTCTCTGTTTCGGTCCTTGCCGCCGAAGGCTGTGCCGGCCCGGGGCGGGATTCGTGACCATCAAAAAAGTAGCGGCCGCCCGCCTGGCCCGACTATCCTCAGGCGGTCATGCCTGTAGTCAATCCCTTGGCGAGGGAACTCGTCTTCAAGGTCGTCTACTACGGGCCCGGGCTCGGCGGGAAGACCACGAGTCTTCAATACATTCACGCCACCGCCAAACCCGAACACCGCGGCAAGATGGTCAGCTTGGCCACGCCCGTCGATCGCACATTGTACTTCGATTTTCTGCCCATCCGCGTGCCCAACGTGCGCGGCATGAGCGTCAAGTTGCAGTTGTTCACGGTGCCCGGGCAGGTGCACTACAACGCCACGCGCAAGTTGGTGCTGACCGGCGCCGACGGCGTGGTGTTGGTTTACGATTCGCAATCTGCGCGCTCTGACGCCAACCTCGAGACACTCGACAACCTACGCGACAACCTGGCCGCGCACGGCCGGCAGGTGAGCGAGATGCCGCACGTCGTGCAATACAACAAGCGCGACCTGTTCGACGTGCTGCCGATCGACGAGCTCGAGCGACAATTGAATCGCGCCGGCGCGCCATCCTTCGCCACGACGGCAACGAGCGGGGAGGGCGTGTACGAGTCGCTCGAGGCCATTACGCGCGCAGTTTTGGACGATTTCGAGCGGCGTACCCCGGGTCGGCAGCGGGGCGGGGCGACCAGCTTGGAATTGCCCGAAGGCGGGCTGATGGAGGCGCTGCGGCGCGCCGAAGATAGCGATGCCTGGGGGGAAGAACTCGCCGAGCGGGCCGCACGCAACGTGCAAAGGAACCCAAGTGGGCTGCTACTGCTCTCCGAGCTGCCCGACGCCGATGTGGGCGAGGCCGCGGCGCAGGCCGTAGCGAGGGACTTGGAAGGTCTGGCTCGCCACGAGACTCTGCCGCCCGCACCCCCGCCACATTTCGAGAGCACACCGGCCATGTTGCCGATGACCGAACCGCCACCGGTCCCGCGGCTGTCGAGCGTAGCGCCGCCGCCGGAGGCCCTGCGCGCGCAAGCAGGCGTCAGCTTCGAAACGCTGTGGCCCGTTACAGAACGGGGCACCGTGCGCGATTTGGAGGCATCACTCGCCCAAGGTGATTTCGAACGGGGCATCACGCTTGCCGATCAGTTGGTCGCGCGCGCGCTGGCGAGCGCCGCCGCGTTGCTCGGTGGCAACAATTTGGATGCCCCGCGCGATCCCTCGACGGTCGCCCTACTCTTGGGCCTCGACGGCCGCCGCTATCTCGAGTTCCGCGCGCTGGTTCGGGACGTGCGTGGTGGCCGCGGCGTCAACGAGGGCGAGGCATTGGGCGCGTACGCGATGGCCATCGAAGTGCGCCTTGCGCGCGCGCGCATCCAAAGCCGCGGCTAGGGTCAGGGTGCGCTGCTCGCCGAGAGCGCGCCGGACACTTGCGCCGAGCCATTCTCGGTTTGCAATTCACCCACCCAGCTGCCGGACAGCCCGGCGACTCGAGCGTCGTCCCCAATTTGCGCGGCACCAGTGGCGGTGATGCTCAATGTATCGGTCTGCGCCGAGCTGAGCCTCGCTCTGCCCCAAGCAGCGGCCACCGCGCTGTTGCACAGGCTCGCGGCGCAACTCTCGTCGCAGCCCGTAAATGTCGCGCTGCCCGGGCTTTCACCGTACGTAACCAGCACCTGGGCGACTTGTGTGCAATTCACGGCGAGAGCCAGCGCGCGTTCGACGCTGGTCGCCTCCGGAAATTCGGCGAGCGCGGGCGCAACCGCGAGCGCCGTCACCAAGTGAGAGGGCTCCCAGTCGAGCTGCATGGCCAATACGACGGTGTCGTTCGACTTGGCGGACCAATCGACGACGAAGGACCCCGGGAAGCCGGCGGCGCTCGGGCTGGCGCTGCCGACCGCGCTCGGGGTGAACGTGGCTTCGGTGCTAAACGGCGCGAGCCGACCGATGAAGGCATCCGGTGCGTTCAACGCGAGCAGCCCTGCGCTCAGCCAGCGCGCCGCGGGATCCCGCATGCGCCGCGCGGCGCCCTTGCCGAACGCGGTTTCTAGCGCGCTTTCCCACGCGCTTTCCGAGCGCGCGACGTCGAAGGCTTCGCGGTTCACCGCGGGCGTCGCTTCGCGCATGCCATCGAGTAGCGCTGCGACGTCGGTCTTTGCGCTGCCCAACAGCGCGCTCTCGGCCAAACTCGTACTGGCCTGGAGCAGTTTGTCGAACTCGGGGTGCGGGTTGCTCGCGCCCAGATTCAGCAAGAGATTGGTGGCGCTCAGATCGATCGGGCGATCGCTGGCGTAGACGAGCACTTGATTGCCATCCCCCTCGCTCAGGGCGGGCACGTTCACGCAGCCACCGATGAAGTGCCCGGCGCGAATCGTGACCGCCAGATCGACGTCGACCGGGACGGGGAGCACCAGAGCCGCATTGGGTTTGGCAGATCGGATCACCTTGCCGTCGGGCGGAGGATTGCCGTCGAGGCTGCTGCAGCTCACGCCGACATGCGCGGTAGCAGTCCATTTGGTGATCTGGCTCGCGCGGGTTCCGCTGTACGAGGGCAGCACGCGCAGGTCGGTGACGCCGGCCGCGCTGACCGTCACGGTCTGAAAGACGAACGCCTTGGCCGCAGTGCTCGACGCGCGCACGCTGAACCTCGTCGGCTTGCTTGGCGCGATCAGCGTCACGTGAGCCTTGCCTTGGGCGTCGGTCTGCACGTCGGTGGCGTCGAGCACGGCGTCGAGTTCGTCCGTCGCCGCGTCGGACTGATTGCTGCCGGTCAACGCAAAGCGGATCGGATACTGGGCGGCCGGGGTCGTCTCGTTCACCAGCGTGGCCAGCACGGTGAGCTCGACGCTTTCCTTGGGCTTCAGCGGGATGACGTCAGTCGTATCGAACGCGAGCTCGATTTTATATTGCTGGCTGCCGCCATTGTCCGCGCCCCCGGCGCCAACGCCGCCTGCGCCGCTGGGCACGCTATCTGCGCTGGCGCTGCCGCAGGCCGCACAAAATGTGGCAAACCCCGCCAAAAGCAGGGCGGAAAGGGCGAACCTGAGCGGTGGGTCGTCTAAGCAAGGCCGGGACAAAGCGAATGCCCAAAGCGTAGGCTGTCTCGAGCCTTTCGCAAGCGAAAGCGGGCGCTGCGCGGGGGTCGAAATGCTAGGGTTTTTCGTCGTGGCCTCGCTCGTTCCCCCCTCCGTGAAGCTGCTGATCGTCGAAGACGAACCAGGTTTGCGCCAGATGCTGGAGATCCTGTTTCGGCGCGAGGGCTACTCGGTCGTCTCGGCCCCTGGTTGTCGCGCTGCGCTCGAAGCGATTAGCCAGCACCCACAGCCTTTTCCAGTCGTGCTGTCCGATCTCGCGATGCCGGATGGATCGGGCATGGAGGTGCTGACCGCCGCGAAAGCACGCAATCCAGCCACCGAGGTGATCTTGATCACGGCGCATTCCACGGTCGAGAACGCGATCGGCGCGATGCGCAGCGGTGCTTACGACTTCGTGGCCAAGCCGTTCGACGCAGCGGAGCTGGCCATGCTGGTCGGCAAGGCGCTGGAGAAGCAGGAGCTTTCGCTCGAGAACCGGCGCTTGCGAGCGCGCGTCTCGGAGCTCAAAGAGACGGATCTGCTCGGCCGCAGCGGCGCCATGCGCGCCGTGCTCGATCTGGTCCAGCGTATCGCCAACATGCGCACGACCGTGCTGATCACGGGTGAGAGCGGGAGCGGCAAAGAGCGCGTTGCGCGCGCCGTGCACGATGCTTCGGATCGCCGCGAGAAGCCTTTCTTGGTCGTCAATTGCGGGGCGTTGCCCGAAGCGTTGATGGAAAGCGAGCTGTTTGGTCACGAGAAGGGCGCCTTCACCGGCGCGCAGAGCAAGCACCTCGGCCTGTTCCGAGAGGCCAACGGTGGCACCGTACTGCTCGACGAGGTCGGTGAACTGCCGGCCAACTTGCAGGTCAAACTACTGCGCGTGCTGCAAGAACGCAGCGTGCGAGCCGTGGGCGCTACCCAAGAGACCGCGATCGACGTGCGCGTGTTGGCCGCGACCAATCGCGATGTCGAGTCGGACGTCAGCCTCGGCAAATTTCGACAAGATCTGTATTACCGGCTGAACGTGATTCGGATCTCCCTGCCACCCTTGCGGGATCGGCGCGAAGACATTCCGATGCTCGCCGAGCGCTTCGTGCGTCGCTTTGCCGACGAGATGGGCAAGGAGGTGGCTGGCTTCACGCCGGATGCGATTCGCGGCCTGCAGGCGTACGCCTTCCCGGGCAACGTGCGCGAGCTGGAAAACATGATCGAGCGAGCCGTGGCCCTGGCCGGCTCCAGCATCATCGGCCTCGGGGATTTTCCCCAGGAACTCAGCGGCTCGGTCGGCGCGCCCGGCGGCACCTTGCTGGAGCTCCCGGAAAGCGGCTGCAACCTGGACGAGGTTGTCAACGAGGTCGAGCGCCGCTTGCTCACCGCAGCCCTCGAGCGCACCGGAGGTGTACGGACGGCTGCTGCCAAGCTGCTCGGGATCAGCTTTCGCTCGATGCGTTACCGCTTGGCCAAGCTCGGCTTGGGCGAAGAAGATTCGGACGATCGCGACTCGCAGCGCGAATGAGCCCTCGCCAGGCGAACGAGACTACTCGCCTTCGTTCTCGACGACGACCTCACCGTTGACGCTGCTGGCCGCGTACTTCGCGGTGATGCTGTTGCCGTTCACGTCGCCGCGCGCTTGAATCGTGTACCAAGCGATGGGCATGGGCGAAGCGAACGTTGGGGGGGCCGCTAGCTGCAGGTCGGGGATCTTCGTGCCCGCTTCACCGGCATTCACCAGGTACCCAAACAGCACCGAGCGATTGACGGGGGGGGCGAGCGCTCGCCAGCGCGCGTAGTCTACATGGCCGGGCTGCTGCCAGGCGAAGCGAGTCGGGCCGGGAGTGGGGTTGGGGTACCAAGCAAGGCCACCGCTGGCCGTCGACACGTTCAGGTAGACGTGGTTCTCGGCCGAATACGATTCTTGCGCCGAGCGAATGGCTTCGATCACCGCCACCGCTTCAGCGCCCTTGGATGCCAAGATCTGCTTGTGAAAAAGCGAGACGCCCGCAACGGCAAGAACGCCGGTAATCGCCACGACTGCCATCAGCTCGATCAGCGTGAAGCCGCGGTTCGAGCCGCGAGCAATCCGAGAGGCAGTCATCGTGGGTGTGTTCATCTTAGCGGGCATCGCACTGACTAGCCACCGGGGTCTCATCCGGTGCACCAAAGCAAAACGCCCGCGCGGTGACCGCGCGGGCGTCTGTACCGTTCAACGGAGGCCGTTGATCATTCGTCTGCGTCGGTCTCTTTGACGGCGGGCGAGAGCACGAGTTCGCCCGCGCGGACGAGGCCCGCACGCTCGAAGGTGGACAAGTTGCCGTCGCCGTTCAAGTCGCCCTGGGCGGTGGTGCTGAACTTGTTGTTATCCGCGACCGCGGCATCGACCGTCGCGGTGTAGCCGTACATGTAGTACTGGGGAGCATCCAAGGCGAAGCCGAGGCACTTCCAACCCGTAACGGTGTCGCCCGCGTGGAAGTCTTTCGTCGGATCGGTGCTGGATTGGTACTTGAGGCCCTTGATCGAGACCTTGTCTTCCGGAACCGTCTTCGCCGCGCTTGCACACAGCGTGTGAGTGGCGCCGATGGTCGCGCCGTCCGCGATGATGTCGCCCTTCATCTTCTCGCCCGACCACACCTGCGATGCCAGGCCAGACATCGTGCCCAGCGAGTTGCGCGCTTCGGCCGACTTGGCGCTGGTCATGTACTTCTTGACGCCGACGATCGCCAGTGCAGCCAAGATGCCGATGATCGCGACGACGATCATCAACTCGACGAGGGTGAAACCGCGCGAACTACGTTTCTTCAGAAGGGTCATCGTGCAATATCCTTTTCAATTGGGTTCAGAGGCCGGTGCGCAGCGGGTCAACGGACCTGCGCGCAGTCGATCGGAGGCCCGCTGATACCCGCGGAGCCCTGTTCCGCCCTTGAAACGGCTAGCGACTGATTTTGCTAACCGCTCCAGGTACTGAATCTACGAATCAGAGACTAAGCAGGCCGCGTGCCAGCTTGCGTGTACAGGCGAGAAAACCCATTTTTCGGCGGGTTTTGCCGGTTCGCCAAATGATTGACGCCGCTTTCGCGGGCTAGGACTGCCCAAAATTGTCAGTGTTGCGCCGCGGACTGACGAAATCACGCTCCAACTACGGGTCATTGGCTCGCCCCGAGAGCGTCACTGAACGTGCTTGTCCTACCTTGTTGCTGATCGATCGCCGCCGCCCATGCTCGCCAGGACGTGGCGCACTCACCAACGCCAGCGCAAGCGGCCGTATCCCAACGCGGGCCGATCGCGAGCACGGCGCCCCGCGAAACGAACGGTAGGTCCGTGTTCCAAGCCCGTTTGAAGCGCTCGCGGCGCTCATGCAAGCGGTCGCGTTCATCGGCTCCGACTTTCTGCTCGAGCAGCGCGCTCATGTATTTGCGGACTTCGGGATCGTCATTCACCGCGAGCATGCGTTCGATGAATTGTCGCGCGGCGGTGGCTTCGCCGGCTTTGGTGAGCAAGCCGGCGGCCATGATGCATTGTTGAGGTGGCGTATCTTGGCTACCTACCAGCTCGCACGAACGAGCAAGCGCTCGACCGCCGGCCAATTTCCAATCGGCTAACTCGTCCCCTTCGATGTTGCCAGTAGGCCCGAGGTAAGCGAGGAACATCCCCGCTGAAGTCCAAATCCCTTGGCGGTACGGAAACTCCGCCATGCCGCGCTCGAGGATGCGTCGGGCTTGGCGATAGGCTTCGACGGTTACCGGTTTTGCTTGCAGCGTGAGCAGCCCGTCGGCCATGCGATACGGAAGCTCGAACTTGGGGTCCAGAGAATTGACGGCCTCGATGTACTTGCCCACGAACTCGAAGCCACGCTTTTCCTGGAAATGAATGCCGGACGAGACCAGCACATGAGCGAAGATCATGTCCGCGAGCGCCGAACGGTAGCCTAGGCTCATCGCGTTCAGTTGCCCAGGCGGCGGCAGCGTGTACACGTCGTCTTGGTTTTTCGTCCCGAGGAACGCGGCATTCAGCGGTGCGCGCAGCCGATTCACCGCGAGCGCTGCGATTACGATGAGTGCGAACGGGATGAGCTTAGTTCGCCAAGCGTGCATGGCTCACGAGACCGCTATTACAAGTCGTTCGCCGAGTAAATCTCACCCGCAAAGCTGGCCGTGATGAACACCGTGTTCACGCCGTCGCCGTCGAGGTCCGCCCTTGCTTTGACGATATACCAGGGCTTACCCGAGGTCGCGCTCGGCCAATTGGCCACGGTAATGTCGCTGCCCGTCGCGGTCGGCTTCGTGCCGATCGCGCCCGCGGTGCATGCGTAGACGAACAACATGGGCGCATCCTCATGGATGCCGAGGGCCGTCCATTTGTCCGCGATCGTTCCGGTTCCCGCAAAGTTCATCCTCTTCTGCCCCGGTGAGGAATTGGCCGGAAAGAAGTCGGAGGTTGCGGTGAGCCCTGGCGAGACATTGAGATAGTTGAACGTCTCGTCCTTGTAAGTCTCTTGTGCGGCCTTGACATTGGCGAACATGTGAACCGTCTCGCTCGTCTTGGACGCAGCGACGTACCGCTTCACGCTCACTGAGCCGATGGCAGCGAGAATGCCGACGATCACGATCGTGACCATCAACTCGACCATCGTCAGGCCGCGCTGAGAGATCCGTCGAGCTTGGACTAGCGATGGGGAATGATGCATCTCACGTACTCCAGCCTAGTATACGGGTACTCGAGCAGAAGTGATAAAGGCGGAGAGGCCTTCCAGACGCATCGGGCATTTCGCCAAGTCTGCACTTCGCGCCAGGGCCCGCAATGTAGGGATCGCGCATACTCGCTCCGCAGATCGGGGCAAATCGAGCGAACGCGCCGAGAGGGCGCCGCGGATCACTCGACTTCGCGATTGATTTCCATCGCCTGCAGCTTGGGCTCGGCGCCGCGCTCCACCGAACCGGAAATGGAAAAGCTGCTGGTCACACCGTCACCGTCCAGATCACCGCGCGCCCGCGCGGTGAACGTCGAACGCGTCTCGCTGACGTTGCTCTCGAAGGCGAAGGAATACGCGTGCGGCGCGTCGAACGCGAAGTCCAGCGTGCGCCAGGTCGGTGTATCCCAGGTGCCCGGTGGATCGAGCACGAGCTCGCCTCGCGGCGTGACCGCAGGCGTGAACGGGGCGCTGGCAGGGTACGCGCTCTCCGGTGGCAGACCTGCGGCGCGCAGAGTGGCGTGCGCGGCGATGCGCTTCAAGCCCTCGACCGGCTCGGAGAGCCGCGAGGCATGCACATTGCGCAAGAATGTCGGAATCATCGTCGCCGCGATCGTGCCGGTCAGGGAGATCGCGGCGGCGAGTTCGAGTGGCGTCAGTGCCCGCATGGCAGCTCGCGCGCGGTGACGCTGACGCGCCTACGGGAAGCGAACGACGACAGTGGCCGACTTGCCTGCTTCGACGGAGATAGACTTCGTTTTGCGGCCGTGCTCCGCGTTGACGAACACGATCGTGTGCGCGCCGGGCGCAACACTGACGTTCATGCGGGGCGTTTGACCCATGGGGCGGCCATCCAGCACCACGTTGGACGGGGGGATTGCATTGATGTTGAGGGTGCCGTTGCCCGTCGCCGGTTTTGGAGCGGCCGCGGGGACAGGAGCGGGCGCCGGAGCGGGCGCGGCTCCTGCACCTCTCGGCGGGGCGACAGGAGCGGGCGCGGGAGCGGGGGCCGGTTCACTCCCCACGGCACTCAGGTTGACCAAGAAAGTTCGCTCGGCTTGCCCATCTTCGAACGCAACGCGCTGTTCGAAATCGATGAAGCCCTTCTTGCTGGCGACGATGCTGTATGGCTTCTCGACCGAGATATCGACGGTGATCGGCAATTGCTGGATCGGACGGCGTTCTGAGCCACTGACCAAGAGCACCTTGGCGCCCTCCGCGTTGTCGCCCAATTTGATCGTGGCCAAGCCCTTCTTCACGCGCAGCTTGGGGTCGATGGTTTGCATCTGATCGGCGTCGACCATGATGTGCTTTTCGAAGGAATCGTAGCGCTCGCCACCATCGAGGTGCACGAGGTGGTCGCCCGGCGAGAGCTCTTTCAGCTCCTGCGGCAGCGGACCTACCTCTTTGCCGTCGACCGAGAGCTTGATGCCGCGACCCTCGGCCGTGACACGGATCCCGGTGCCTTCACTGGCGCGGGTGAGGGCGATGTTCTGCACGGCTTCATCGCCACTGCTGATCTTGACGGCTTGATCGGCAGTGGGTTGGTAACCCGCGGCGGTGACCTTTACGAGGTGCGTACCGGCAGCCAGATCCACGACACGGCAGGGGGACGCCTCGCACTTCTTTGCGCCGTCGACATACACCTCGACCGTGTCGATCGACTTGTTGCCGGGGCCTGCGACGGTGAGCACCATGGAGCCCTTCTTGGGCATCAGGAACATGGCGGCCGCGCCAGCGCCGGCGAGCAGCAAGACCACGGCGCCGATCATCAAGCCGCGGCTGCTGCCGGACTGTTGAGCCGCAGGCGGCGGCTCGAACACGGCTTGTTGCGGGGGGATCGGGGCAGTGTAAGGAACTGGAACCGCCTTTGGCGGCGGCAGCGGTGCACGGGGTAAAGTGGGAGGCGGGGCCGCGCTCGGGGTCGGGGGCCGCGACATCAGAGTCGATTGGCGCGCGGGCGGAGGCGCGCCGGCTGCCGGCGGCGGAGTCGGCGGGGAAGGGGGAGCACCGGCAGCGGGAGGCGGGGGCGGCGGGGCGCTGTGAAGCAACGACCGTGCGGTGTCTTCGACGCTCTTGTCGAAGACCATGGTGGCTTCGTCTTCGTCGTCCCAGTCGATGTCGACGCCGGGCTTCGCATCAGCCTTCGGCGGAACGGGGGTCTTCTCCTCTTCGTCGCTAACCTTGATGCCGCTGGTCCGCGCGGGGTTGGTGCTCGACGGCACCGCGATGGGGGGCAGCGGCGCCGCGAAGGTATCGGTATTGTCGTCGTCCGCGGAGGCGGAGGCCATCGGCGGGGGCGGAGGCGGCGGGCCGCCTATGGACGAGGGGCTCGGCGGGGGCGGCGGGACGGGAAAGCCGCCGCTGCTCGTGGCTGAGTGCTTGGATGGAGGTGGCGCGGGGATGCTGCTGCGCGGTGGGGGCGGCGCAGGCGGACGACTGGCCGTGGGCGGTGGTGGGGGTGGCCCACCGGGCCGAGCCCCAGGCGCGACGGGCGCGGCCAACCCGAGCAACGTTTTCTGGCGTGTAGCCGAGGAAGGCGGTGCAGCGGGCGCGCGCGGTGCTGGTGCAGCACTTGGGCGCGACTTTTTCGCTGCGAGTCCGTCGAAAACGTCCAGATCAGAACCGGCCTTGTCGCTCATCGCTTTCGCTCTTTAGATAGTTGAATCTCGGCCGCCGGCAACGCCTGTTCGCGTCCCCCGACCCGAAGATTCTCCGTCCGAGTGGCATTGGGCGACGCGCCATCCGCCCCCGGGCGCACTAGACCGGGGAATATCCGCTATTTGCAGCGGAATTCGTCAGCGCACGATACCCTCCCTTGGCACATCTTGGCGAGAAATATTAATCAAATGAACGCGCTGCCGCGCCCGCGACGGCAGCGCGACGACGGGCCTGGGTGATCGACGTCGTAGCTGAATCGCTCATATTTCGCTGACTGCCGAAAGAGTCAGCGGTAACGCACGCGTTTCTGCTGTAGCGGCGCCCAAAGCGTTGGGGGAACAACCGGAGTGTCGGGAAACAGGCGACGTGCGCCCGGGCCCTCCGCCCGCGCCAACCCGACGCCCTGAGTCGCCGGAGCACTGGAAGGGTCGCTCGACGTGCCTTCACGGTTGTCGTGATTGTCGCCGAGGGCGACGCCCAGCGGACGGAGGAAGAACAAGCTCGCGCTGCAGCCGAGCCGATTCAACAGCTCTTTCAGCAGGTCGCCCTCGCCGCCCGGGCGAGCGCCCGCGGTGAAGCGCACGAACACCAACATTCCTGCGGCGTCGATGCCCATGGCGGAGGTCGCGCTGTGACTGATCGTTTCAGCGCCGGCAAAGCCGCGGGTGATGAGCTTCGTGTTGGGCGGGGCATTACTCGCGATCGAGAAGTGAGCCCCATCGTGATAGAGCGCGAGCGTTCCGATGCCTTCGCCCAGCGGCTGAGCGATATCGAGGACCCGCTGCGCGCCCGGTTCACCGCTAGCCACGACGCGCAAGAACTTGGGATCCAAGCGCATGATGCCCACGTGAGTATCGGGTCGCGTGGCATCCGGGCGCAGCGTGGTTTTGGCAATCGCGTACGGCCAACCATATTGCGGCAGCCCTTGCACGCTCCACACGCCTTCCGCATTTTCGGCCGGCTTCAGCGCGGGCGTCAGCGGTTCGCCCGGCAGGATGTGACGCAGCGTCAGGTAGAAAAAGTCCCGCTGTTCGGTGTTGATGTAGCGGGGGAAGTTCATCAGCGCCATCAGGCGAATCATTCGCCGCCCCATGAATTCCCAGCCTGCCATGCCCGGCACGGGTCCACGCGCTTCGGAAACATCGTCCAGTGGGCGACTCAGTTTGGGCAGCGTGCCGGCGGGCGCGGCGTGGTAGTATTCGAGTCCGGTGTGCCCGGGATTCATATCCAAGTGCACTCCGTAGTTGCAACGCGCGCGTTGCATGGCCAGCGCGAGCACGTCGGGGTCGACACTCGAACCATAGAAGTAGCCGATGAAGCCTTCCTTGGTCATGCACAGCGCGCTGCGCACGGTGCGCGCTTCTTCGGTCCACCCCGGCGGCACACCGCCCCACCAATGGCGCTTGTAAGGGTTGATCACGCCGTCCTGCAGCAGCGCGGTCATGTTCTGTCGAAACGAGATGATATTGTCTGGTACCGGTGCCTCTTCGGGCCAGGTGCCGAACGCAGTCGACCCGTCACTCAGCTCGGCCACGGTCGCTCCGAAGGGCTTCGGCGGCAGGTACAAGACCTTCTCGGCCATCATGCCGAACTCGCCATGAATCGCCTGGAAGCCGCCATTGAAGCCAGCCAACATTCGCCGCATCACGGCCGGCGTTCTGGGCACCATTCCGGGCCCGGTTTCGCCTGTGGCGCTCTTGGGCTCTACCGTCCCGCTCATCGCGTGCAGTTCGACTTGCCTCGGATCCCAGAGCGTGACGAAGACCTGCGAATAGATGCGCTTCCGGTCGCTGCGGATGAACGAATAGACGAACGGTGAAGATGCCCCCGCGTTCTTCAGGATGAATGGATCCTTGTCCGTGGAGGACCATTTGCCTTCGCCCTTCAGCGGGGGAGAAAGCATCGGTTCCATCGGGGCGGGGGGCCAGCCCGTCTCGGGATCGGTCGCGTCCGTGGCGGGCGTGGTGAACAGATCACCGAGCTCTTCTTTTACGGTTTCCGAGCCGTCGTCGCCGGTCACCGTGCCCATGATTTGATTGAAGTGATCGACGCCGTCGAAGGCGACCGCTTTGAGCCATTGCATCCGGTCGTCGCCGAACCAAGGCAGCGCGCGCACGCGATCGACCGCCCACGTCACGAGATTACCCGGGCGCCCTTTGGGCGCCGTTTGCTCTTTGAGCCACGGGTTGGGCTCCAGCGGCAGCGCCGGGTCGGTCTGCATGCGGATGCGGTGCGAATCTGCGTCGACCAACAGCGCGTTGTTCGAAAAGCCCAGCACCACCTTGTACGCGGGTGGGTCGAGCTTGAACGCGCGCCGCCCAAAACCCTGCACTTGCCCCGTCTCTTGGAGATTGGTGAGTGCGTTCTGAATCCGTGACAGCCCGGTCCAGTTGCGTCCAATTGGGCGCGGCTCGGCGCGCAGATCGACGTATTGAACGCTGGCGATGGCGTTGTCGGCACCGATCAACCAAGCCGCGCGATCGCCGCTCACGATCAGCCCTCGCTCGACGGCTGCCGACGTGTCCGAGACGTTGAATACGTCAGTGAGTTCGATCAGGTGGCCCTCGGGCGAAACCCGCGTCTCCACCACGAACACGTCCGGAGGCTCCAAGCCGTGCTGCGCCAACGCGACCGCGCGCGGGCGCCTCACCGGCGAGCGCGCAAGCGTGGGGGAGTCGGTGATGAAGTGCACGTCGTCCGCTTCGGTTTGCAGGCCACGCTCCGCGAGCGCGAGCACGATCGCGCGCGTCAGATCAGTTTCTGCGCGCGTCTTGGCGGCGACGCCGTCCGTCCGCTGCAGCAACCAAGTGAGCAAGAGCAACAGCGGCATGGGTCGTAGCCCACGCATCAAGCGCTGCGGCTCGAGCGCATCGCGGCCGAACTGAGGCAGATCCTGAAGATTCAGCCGGCGGACGGTGGCGGCGAGGGCTCGCGGACCCCAAGCATTACCGGCCACGGATCGCTCCGAACTTTTCTACCGAGCTAAGTTTGGTCCCGCGAGACATCAACCCACTGCGCCAAACCTGCCGTTAACATCCGCTGGCATCCTCGGCCTAGTTTTGTATCAGGCGCCAACAGCCAACTGAATTGGCAAATGTCGCAACCGAGTTTGCGCCCAGCGCCCGCCCGGGCCACTTCCGGCGCCGTGTAGCAGCAAATAACATGAATAGTTCCAGCAGTTTGTGGATTTTGCGCGCGAGACCGGTTCTGGGCACGTCGCATGCTACGCTCGCTACAGATGTTTCTTCGTTCTCGGCGCAGTTGGCTCGTGGGCGCGGCGCTGTTGGCCGCGGGCTGCCTCTCGCCCACGCTGCCATTGCCACCGCCCAGTGATCCGATGATGACCGCTACCGACACGGCGGGCCTCGTGCGTCTCACGGGTGCCGTCGAGCCCCAGAGCGACGTGCTCGCGTTCAATCGCAATACCCGGCTGATCGCCGGTCAGTTCACGGAGTCCGGCGCGTACGACTTTACGATCGAGGCGCACGAGGGCGATGCGATTTCACTGTCGTACGTGGTCGGTACCGTACAGAGCCCGCCGACCGAGTTCCTGATCAAGCTGGAGCCAGCCGAGCCGGCTCCTTGAGCTCGACCGCGTGCGATACGCACGCGGTCAACGATAGGTACGAAGCACTCGCCGTCCGTCGCTGGCGCGGTGCGAAATGCCGATCGCGGCCGGAGGCAGCTCAGGCCCCGTCGAATCTTCGTCTTCGAGCTCACCGACCAAGTCGTAATCACTGGCTTGGGTGATGCGCACGCGGCGGAATTCTCCGGGCAGCGCGCTGCCGCCCGAGAGGTACACGCAGCCATCGATCTCTGGGGCTTGTCCCGCGTGTCGGCCCATCATCACGAGTTCGCTGTCCTCGCTCGGGCCTTCGACCAGCACGTCCAGCTCTTGGCCGATCATCGCGCGGTTCTTCTTCTTGCTGATCTTGCGCTGAATGCTCATCAGCTTCTTGGCGCGCGAGGCGATGGTCTTCGCGGGCACTTTGTCCGGCAGGGTGCTCGAGTGCGCGCTGGACTCGTCCGAGTATTGAAACACGCCGACGCGATCGAATTCGGCGAAGCGCACGAACTCGCACAGCTCTTCGAACTCTTCTTCGGTCTCGCCGGGGTGGCCGACGATGAACGCGGTCCGGAAGAACAAGCCCGGGATGCGCGCGCGCAGACGCAGGACCAGCTCGCGCAAGCGCTCGCCGCCGTGGCCTCGCTTCATGCGCCGCAGCATGCCGTCTGCGGCGTGTTGAATCGGCATGTCGATGTAAGGCACGACCTTCGGGTGAGTGCCGATCAGATCGATCAGGTCGTCGGTCATCTTTTCCGGGTACAGGTAAAAGACCCGCACCCAGCGCAGTCCGGGCACATCGGCGATCCGGCGCACCGCATCCGCCAAGTTCGAACCGTCTTTCAGATCCCGGCCGTAGGCGATGGTGTCCTGCGAAACGAGGTTCACCTCCAGAACGCCTGCCGCGACCAGACCTTCGACCTCACGCACGATGTCTTCGGTCGGCCGTGAACGCTGCTTGCCGCGCATCTCGGGGATGACGCAAAACGAGCAGCTGCGGTTGCAACCCTCGGCGAGCTTCACGTACGCGCTGCGGCCGCGCGTCGACACTCGGCGCGGATCGCTGGCGGTCACGACCCAATCTGCCGGGTTGCCGACCAGCATGCGTGCGGCGTTGCCGCTGAGCACGGTTTCGAGCTTGAGCATGTCGCTCGAGCCCAAGAAATGGTCGACCTCGGGCAGGTCGGCGGCGAGGTCATCCGGGTAGCGCTGACTCAGGCAGCCAGAGACGACCAGCTTTTGGCAAGCGCCCGTGTCCTTGTAGCCAGAAAGCTCCAGGATGGTGTCGATCGACTCCTTCTTGGCGGCGTCGATGAACCCGCAGGTGTTGACCACGATCACCGAGGCGTCTTCGGCCTCCGCTACGTGGCGGTAGCCGGCGCGCTCGGCCACGCCCAGCATGACCTCGCTATCGACGCGGTTCTTGGGACAGCCGAGGCTGACGAAGTGGATCGTGCGATCGGCCTCTACTTGGCTCATCGGTCCATCATGCGGCGGAAGCGGTCGAAGAGGTACAAAGCATCGTGCGGGCCTGCAGCTGCCTCAGGGTGATACTGAACGCTGAAGGCTTGGGTGTCCGTGGCCTCCAAGCCCTCACTGCTGCCGTCGTTCAGGTGTAAGTGCGTGCTGCGTGCGACGCCCTTGAGTGAATCCACATCGACCACGAAGCCGTGGTTTTGTGTAGTGATTTCAACGCGTTGTGTGGTCAGATCTTTGACCGGTTGGTTCAACCCGCGGTGGCCGAACTTGAGCTTGTAGGTGCTGGCGCCGAGCGCCCGCGCGAGCAGCTGGTGTCCCAGGCAGATGCCGAAGATTGGCTTCTTGCCCAGCAAGCCACGCACGCTCTCCACGGCGTACGGGAGCGCGGCGGGGTCGCCCGGGCCGTTGGATAGAAAGATCCCGTCCGGGTTGAGCGCGAGCGCCGCCTCGGCGGTGGTGTTCGCGGGCACGACCGTGACTTTGAACCCGCAATCGACCAAGCAACGCAGGATGTTGCGCTTGGCGCCGTAGTCGAAGGCCACCACGTGGAAGTTGCGGCCGCTCGGGGCTTTGCCGCCGTCGCGTGGATCGAGCGCGGTCACGCCCCACTCTGCGCGCGACTCTTTGAACTCATAGGCGAACTTGGGACTCACGCGCGCCACCAAATCCAAGCCCTCCATATTGGGGGCCGAGCGCGCGCGGTCGACCAGGGTGTCCGGTGCCTCCGTACCGATGGCGCCATTTTGCGAACCCTTGTCGCGGAGGTGCCGCGTCAGCTTGCGCGTGTCGATCTCGGAGATGCCGATGAGCCCGTTGCGCGCCAGGTAAGCGTCCAGCGTCTCCTGCGAGCGGTAGTTGGAGACGATCGGGCTCTCTTCGCGGATCACGAAGCCGGCGACTTGCGGCTTGTCGTCGACACTTTCCGGATCTTGGTTGTTGATGCCGGTGTTGCCGATCTGCGGCGCCGTCATGGTCACGATTTGACCGGTGTACGAGGGATCGGTCAGTACCTCTTGGTAGCCGGTCATGCCGGTCGTGAACACGACCTCACCGACGGCGCTGGTGTCCGCCCCGAATGCCTTGCCCGGAAAAACCGTGCCGTCGGCGAGCGCGAGGTAAGCGGTGCGCGTGCTCATTGCACACCCCCAGCCATCTCGAATGCAATCTGACCTCGAGCGAGCGTGAGCATGATCTTTCCTTTGAGTTCGTGCTTCATGAACGGCGTATTTCGACTCTTGGACTGAAACGGGATCTGGTCGACCATAAGTCTCGCTTCGGGGTCGATCAACACCAGCTCGGCCAGCGCGCCCTCGCGAATGCGTGGCGCCTCGATGCCCACGATGCGAGCCGGACGAGCGGAGAGCGCGTCGATCAATCGGGCGAGGGTGAGCCCCGATTGCCCGACCAATTTGAACAACAACCCGAAGCATAGTTCGAGGCCGATCATGCCCGGCTTGGCTTCCGAGAATTCGCAGTCTTTCTCGAGCGAAGAGTGAGGCGCGTGATCGGTCGCAATCGCGTCGATCGTGCCGTCGGCCAGTGCGCGGCGCAATGCGTCGATGTCGGCTTCCTCGCGCAGCGGTGGGTTCACCTTGCAGCCGGTGTCGTAGCCCAGCACCGCTTGATCGGTGAGCAGCAAGTGATGCGGCGTGACTTCACAAGTCACGTCGATGCCGCGTGATTTCGCTTCGCGAATGATGCGCACCGAACCCAGCGTGGAGATGTGCGCCGCGTGGTAGCGTGCCTTGGCGTACTCCGCGATCAGCACGTCGCGGGCGATGATCACGTCTTCGGCGACGCGCGGCCAGCCACGCAGGCCGAGCTTGGCGGACACTTCTCCCTCGTGCATGTCGGCGCCGGCAGTCAGGTCGTGATCCTCGGCGTGCTGGATCACCGGCAGATCGAAATTCTTGGCGTATTCGAGGGCACGCCGCATCACCGCCGAGGACATCACGCACACGCCGTCGTCGCTCACGCCGACCGCGCCAGCGTCGCGCAGTTCGGCCATCTCCGTCAGCTCTTTGCCCAGCTGACCCATGGTGATGGCCGCGATCGGGTGCAAGCTCGGGCCACCGACTTCCGCGGCGCGGTGCTTCATCAGCTCGGTCACGGCGCGCGTGTCGTTCACCGGTTTGGTGTTGGGCATCACACACACATGCGCATACCCGCCCGCCGCCGCCGCGGCCAAGCCGCTGCGAATGTCTTCTTTGTACTCCTGCCCGGGCTCGCGCAGATGCGCGTGCATGTCCACGAATGCGGGCAACAGGAGCTTGCCCTGACCATCAATCAGGCGCGCGCTTTCGGCGTTCGTTAGGCCGCGCGCAGCGTCCCGCCCCACGCGAGTGATGCGGCCACGCTCGATCACTACGTCGCCTTGAACGTCCAGGTTGCCGCTCGGGTCGAGCGCGCGCACGTCGCGGATGATGACTAGTTCGGGGGGGGCGTTCACGGCGGCGGGTGATAGCACGCCAGGGCCAATGTGGGCACTGCTCCGGCCGCGGGGCCATGCGAAGTGCCGGATACCGCTCCGACTGCACCCAAAGGCCGTGTTAGATTGATTCCGGTTATGGCGGACGAACCGAAATCCCCGAAGAAGCTAGTTCCCAGCGCACGCCCTCTTTCGGTCCCGCCTCCGCCGCCACCGTCGCGGGCGCCCAAGGCACCGGAGCCTGCGCGCAGCAAGGCGCCGCCCGCGCCGATGCGTTCCGCGGGACCGCCCCCCGCACCGCGTCGCGGTCGCGAGGAATCTCCGTCCGCGCCCGCGTTGACCGAACCCCCCGTGGTCTCGGTGCCGCCGGTGGCCCAAGACAAGCCTTCGACGCCCTCGTCGCCCAAAGCCGTGCCGCCTTCGAAGCCGAAGGCTTCAGCCAACCCCTCGGCCTCGCATGCCCCGGTCCCGGTTGCGGTGAGTGAGCTCAGTCAGGCCGGTCGCGCTGCGGTGATCAAGACCCTATCCTTCGGCACCCACGAGGAAACCGCCAGCGATGCTCCGACGCTGATGAAGCCGAGCGTCCCGGGTGACATGAACCAAGCGTCGGTCGCGCGCGTCCAAAACGCGAAGGACCTGATCCTCGCCTGCGAGCAGGAACTCGAACGAAAGCCTGCTCCCACGCCGCAGCGCGCGGGGCGCTTACACTTCGAAATCGCCCGTTTGCAGGACAGCTCACTCGGGGATCTGACAGGCGCCGCGGAGCACTATCAGAGCGCTCATCGTCTGTTGCCCGACCACCTGCCGTCGATCTTGGGCGCGCGTCGCGCGCTGCTCCAAGCGGGGCAGTTTTCGGCAGCGCTTCCGCTGTTCGACGCCGAGCTGCGGGCCACTTCGAACGCGGCGAAGAAGGCGCTCGTCTCGCTCGAAAAGGCGCGCATCCTAGACGAGAAGCTGGGGCTCAAGCGGGAAGCGCGTGAAGCGTACGAGGCCGCGCTAGAGCTGGACGAAACGAACCCCTCGGCGTTGCGCGCCGTCGAGCGCGCCGAACTCGCGGCCAAGGCCTGGGATGCGTTGGAGAAGACCTACCAACGCGCGGCGCAAGTGCTACCCTCGGACGGAAGACATCGCGCTGCGGTGCTGTCCGAAAGGGCGCGCCTGTTCGAGGCTCACAAGCGCGACAATCACACCGCGACCGAGCTGTATCAGGCCGCATTCGAGGCCGATCCGGGCGCGCCCTCTGCGATTTTGGCGCTCAAGCGCCTGCACACTGCGCATCAGCGTCACCACGATCTGATCACGGTGCTGGAGCGCGAGGCCGTGTTGTCGGCGGATCCCGCCGTGCGCGCGCTGTCGCTCTACCGGGTAGCGCGGCTGTACGCCGATCGCATCGGCAGCTTGGAGTCAGCGGCCGAAGCGTTGGAACGCGCGCTCGCGCAAGTGTCCGACGAGCCGATGATCCTCGAAGAGCTCGCGCGCGTGTACGAGCTGTCGCGCCGCCACGCGGACTTGGTACGGATCCTGGAGCGCATCGCGGCTCGAATCGACGCCCCCACCGAGCGCGTCGGGATCTACCACCGCCTGGCGCAGATCTACGAAGACAAGCTCGCGGACGAGCCGCGTGCCATCGAATGGTACGAGCGCGCGCTGTCCGCGGAGCGCGGCTACGTGCCGGCGATTCAGGCCTTGGCCAAGCTCTACACACGCAGCAAGCAGTGGCAAGAGCTGGTTCGCGTGCACACGGGGGAGGCCGAGGCCACCAACGATCCGTCGCGGCGCGCTGCGGCGTACTCGCGCATAGCCCAGATCTACGAATCCGATTTGAAGCTCGTCGATCAGGCGGTGTCGCACCACGCTCGCGCCCTCGGTGTGCTGCCGGGCTACGCCCCGTCGTTCAAGGCCCTGACGCGGCTCTACACCCAGGCCCAGCGTTTCCCCGAACTGGCCGAGCTGTACGAGCGCGCGGTCGACGGCGCGGCGGACGACGAAACCAAAATCACGTACCTGTTCAAGGTAGGCCGCTTGTACGAAGACGCGCTCGAAGCGCCAGCTCAGGCCCTCACCGCGTATCGCCGGATCCTGGATGTCGACCCCCAGCATCTCGGGGCCATCCACGCGCTGCAACGAGCCGCGGAACGGGCAGGGCGCTTCAAGGATTTGGTGCAGGCGCTCGAGCTCGAAGCCCAGAAAATCCCGGACAAACGCCAAAGACTCGCGATTTTGCATCGCGCCGGTGAAGTGTCGGAGGTCGAACTGGGCGACGACGACGCGGCGCTTTCGCTGTTTCGAAAAATCTACGATCTCGATCGGACGTACGCGCCCGCGCTCGCGAGCCTCGGTCGGCTGCATTACAAGGCGGGCCGCTACGAAGATCTGCTCGAGACGTATCAGGCCGAGCTTCGCATCTCTGGCAAGAACCCGCAGTCCGCCGCGCTCTTGTTCAAGATGGGCGAGCTGTACGAAGATCGCATTGGGCGCGACGAAGACGCGATCGTCTCGTATCGCAAAGCGATCGAGATGGATCCTTTCAATCACCAGGCGCTGCATGCGCTCGGGCGCAAGCTCACGGAGCGCAATCGCTTCGACGAATACGTGAAGCTGCTCGAGCTCGAGTTGAGCTCGCTCAAGGACCCCGCGCAGCGCGCACGGACCGCGTTTCGGCTCGGCGAAGTCTACGAATATCGCCTGAAATCACCGGAAAAGGCGCTCGGAGCGTACGAGACCGCGCTGGGGGTGGAGGCCGATTTCCGCCCCGCGCGCGACGGCCGTCTGCGGCTCCTGACCGAAGCACGGGATTTCAAGCGCTTGGTCGACGAACTGGCCCGCGAAGCGGAGACCGCCAAGGATCCGAAGCTCGCGGTCGCCGCGCTGCTGCGCGAAGGCGAGATCTGGCGTGACGAGTTGGGCGACCCCGCGCGCGCGATCGGCTGCTTCGAGGCCGTGCTGCACAAGGATCCGGGACACGTCGACGCGCTGCTCGCGCTCGAACCGCTGTACGCCGAACGTGGCGTCTGGGATCTGCTGGTCCAAGTTCTGTCGTCCGAAGCGCGCGTGTTCAACGAGCCCTCGGCCCGCGTGGGCGCGCTGCGCGAGTTGGCGCGTGTTCAGGAAGAGTTTTCGGGAGCTTCGCCGGAACAGGTGCAAAATAGCTATTTTGCGATTTTGCAGCTGTTACCTACCGATCTCGCGGCGCTGCGCGCGCTCGAGCAACGTGCGCTGCGGGAGGGCGACAAGAAGCTGCTTTCACACATCGACGCGAAGCTGGGCGCGATGGTGGAGGAGCCGCAGCTGATCGCGCTCTATCACGCGCGCTTGGCCGAAGCCTTGGAGGAGCTCGGCGACCCGTCGGCTCTGGAGACTTTCCGTTCGGCGCTCAGGCACGATCCGGAGAGCATCGCCGCGGCGCGCGGCTTGAGCCGAATCGCCGAGCGCGGTCAGATCCCGGAACTTTTGGAGGAGGCCGCCGAAGGTGAGGCGCGCATCGGTCTCGACCTCGCCGTTGCCGCGCGGCTTTTGATCAAGGCCGCCAACAGTCGCACCGAGCGCGGCGATGTCGCCGGCGCGGTGCAAAGCCTTTCGCGCGCGCTGGAGATCAACCCGGAGCACGAACCAGCCGCGGCTCGCGCGCGCGAGCTGCTACTCGCGCGCGGCGAGGTCGATCGGCTGATCGCGCTTTTCAGTCAGGCGGCGACCGTCGCCAAGAAGCCGGAGCGCGTGGCCAGCATTTGGGTCAGCGTTGCGGAGCTGTACGCGGACAAGAAGAACGACATTCCGGCGGGGCTCGCGGCGCTGCATCGGGCCAAGAATCTCGTTCCGAACCACGTGCCTACGTTGATGAAATTGGCCGATTTGTACACCCGCGATGGCCAGTGGACGGAGGCCGTAGATCGCTTGACGCAGGTGATTGGCCTAGGCCCGGCAGACGACGTGTTGGTCGATGCGCACGTGCGCTTGGCGTCGGTGCTCGACGAGCACTTGAACGACGCGCGGCGCGCGCTGAGCAACCTCAATGCCGCTCTTGCTCGCGATCCCAGCCATCGCGCAGCGCTCGGCCGCTTGCTCTCGCTGCAACGACGCAACAACCAATTGGACGACGCCGCCGAAACCGCTCGTCGACTGGTCAAGGTCTCGCCCGAGCTGAACGCGCGCGTGGCGGCGTTGGTCGAGGTGGGCCGCTTGGAACGCAGCCGCAATCAGGGCGCGGCCGCGTTTCAGGCCTATGAGCAGGCGGTGGCGCTGGTCGGTGTGGATGGCGCAGCGGCTGCTGAATTTCGCGAGCTGATCGCGAGCGAGGGCCGCAAAGGGTCCGCCAACTACGGTCGCTACGCAGCCGCATTGTCACGCTTCGCCGAGGACGCCCCCGCGTCGTCCACCGCGCTCATTCCGACCTATTTGGAGATCGCTCGCGTGCTGTCGGACGATATGGGTGAGCGCGAGCAAGCCGTGCAAGCCCTGACGCGCGGCTTGAGTAAAGTCGGTGAACGCGTCGAGCTACAGGCAGAGCTCGCCACGCGCTTGCTTCGCGCTGGCCAATTCGCGCCCGCCCTCGCCGCCGCCCGACGCGTGCTCGAGACGGACGTGATGCGGCCTGCGGCTTGGCGTGAGCTCTCCGAGGCCTTCAAGGGTCTCGGTCGCACCGCTGAAGCGACGCTGGCACTCGCTCCGCTGTTGGCGCTCAACGCCGCCAATGATTTGGAGCGCGCGACGCTCAGCGCGCGCGCGCCGCGCGCGGGTGCGGGCCATGCCGGGGCGTTCGACCTCGCACAACTGCAAGCCATCGCCGCTTTGCCTGCGGACGACTCTGCGACCGGGCTGTTGGTCCAGATTGCAGAGGGGTTGGGCAAGGTCCACCCTCCGGATTTGGAGCGCTTCGGGGTCAGTACGCGCGACCGCATCAGCGCGAAATCCGGGCACCCGCTGCGCGCGCTGATCGATCGCGTGGCCAACGTGTTTGGCGTCGAAGAATACGATCTGTATTTGCATCGCGCGCCCGGCGTCGTGATCGACGTCGAATTCAGCGATCCGGTCTCGCTGCTCGTGCCGAGCGGCTTCGCCAAGCTCGGCGAGGGCCAACAAGTGTTCCTGATCGCGCGCGTGATGGCCAATATTTCGCGCAGCTTGCAGGCGATCGACAAGCTACCGGCGGAAACCTTGGCGGTGCTGTTGGCGGCCGCCGCGCGTACCGTCGATTCGTCGTTCGCGGTCGGCCTGGCCGACGAAGAGTTCATGAACAACCACGCACGGCGCGTGTCGCGTTCGTTGCCTTGGCTCGGTCGCGGTGCGGTGGAAGAGGCGGCCCGCGCGTATGTCGCCGCTCCGCGCTTGGACCCGGCGGAATGGCTGTTCCGGGCGCGCCTCGGTGCACAGCGCGCCGCGCTGATCATCAGCGATGACTTGCCTGGCAGCATCGGGCTCTTGCGCCAAACCGAGGGAGATTTGGCGGGGCTGACCGGCGCTGCCTTGGCTCAGGGCATGCGCAGCGTGCACGATCTGATGCGCTTCTGGGTGAGTGACGCAGCGCTCGCGGCTCGCCGCAAGCTCGGCACGCTGTAGTTCAGAAAGGGCTCTTGGCGGGTTCGGCCAAGAGCCCTTCGAGCGAGGACCACAGCGCGCGCACGCTTTGAAAGCGATCGCTCGGCTCGATCGCGAGCGCTTTTTCCACCCACACGTCGATCGTGCGCGGCAAGCTCGGTCTGAGCGCGTGCAGGCTAGGGCGTTCGCCTTTCATCGCCCAGGTGCACACGTCCAACACGTTGCCCTTGGGGGCTGGTGTTCGCCCGCTCAGCGCACGAAAGACCAACACGCCCAACGAGTAAACATCGACCCGGTGATCGAGGATGCGTGAGATCCCCTTCCAAGCCTCGGGCGAAATGTAGCTGGGGGTGCCGGCGACCATGCCGTCCGCGGTGAGCTGGCTGGCGTCCAGCACTTTCGCCAGGCCGAAGTCGAGCAAGCGCACTCCGCCGCCGCGCGCCGTATCGACGATGAACACGTTGCTCGGCTTCAGATCCCGATGCACGATGCCCTTTTGGTGGGCGGCTTCGAGCGTATCGACGATCGGTCGCAGTAGCTCGAGCAGCTTCGGTTTCTTGAGGCGGCCCCCGACGCGCTCGGCCTCGCCCAGATAATCCTCGAAGTCTTTGCCGACCAAGACTTCCATCACCAAGTACAGACTCCCGTCCTGGGCGGTGTTCAGCCCGTGCACGTAGACGGCGCTGGTCCCGCGCAGCCGAGCCATGGCCATCGCTTCGCGCTCGATACGCCGGCTGTACTCGGGGTCGAGTGATTTGCCATCGCCCAGAAACTTGAGCGCGACTTCCTCGCGCGTCTCTAGATCGCGAGCTCGAAATACGATGCCGTGCGCGCCTGCACCCAGCTTGTCCAAGATCCGGTAACGGTTATTGACGACATCGCCGGGTCCGAAAGCCATGGGGGATGATCCTCAAGAATAGCCCAAGAGGGTACTCCCTGACTGCCGCTTGTGCCAAACTCGACGGCACCCCGACAGCCACGTCGGGTTCGTGTCACCCGTCAGAGTCGGCAAAATGGATTTCAAAGCATTACTTGGTCGCGCGACCACGCTCAGCGTGCGGCGGTTCACGCCTTCGGGCGCGTTTTTGGCCGATCCCGCTAATTTGGCCGAGGATGCACCGTGCTTGCTGCTGATCGGCTCGGAAATCCCGCTCGGCGCCCAAATCGGCGACTTGCTCGACGTATTCGTGTACCTCGACTCGGAGGACCGTCCGCTCGCCACCACACGTACGCCCAAGTTGAGCCTGGGTGAGGTCGCGTTTCTCCGCGTGACCAGCTGCACCAGCTTCGGCGCGTTCGTGGATTGGGGCTTGGCCAAGGAGCTGCTCGTGCCCTTCAAAGAGCAAACTCGAGAGTTGCATGAGGGGTCGCGCGAGCCGATCGGCGTCTATCTAGACGACTCGGGCCGCCTCGCCGGGACGATGCGCGTCGCGGAAATGCTGGACCTCGAACCCGGTGATTTCAACGAAGATCAGTGGCTGGAGGGTGAGGCGTGGCGCAATGATCCGGAGATCGGCCTATTCGCGATCCTCGAGCGCCGCTTCCTGGGCATGGTGCCCGCGTCCGAACCGCATCGTCTTACGCGCGGTCAGGCCGCGCGTTTTCGGGTCAGCCACGTCCACGCAGATGGCAAGGTCGAACTCTCGCTACGTGCCCATGCGCACGAAGAGTTGGAAAGCGACGCCGAAACCGTGCTGCGCGTGATCAGCAAGCCGGGCGCGTTGCCTGTCGGTGACCACTCGTCGCCGGAGCAGCTGCGAGAGCTCTTTGGCCTGAGCAAAAAGGCGTTCAAGCGCGCCGCGGGGCGTCTGCTCAAGCAGGGCTTGGTATCGCTCGACGCGCAAGGCTGCTTGGTGACCGTGCGCGCTCGCGATTGAGCGCTGCCCGTTCGGCTCTGGCCGTCCGCGAGCAAATACGGAACGGCTAGGGACGTGGCTGCCGGAAGCACCAGACCATTTGGTTGTTGGCAGGGTTCGTCGTTGCTGCCGCCATTTCCCAGCCCCGCATGCCGGCGGCGTTCGCCTTGAAATTCAGGTCGTCGACGCTTGCGGCCTCGACGCAGAAGTACGACCAACGCTGCTCGACCACCGCCGCCGCCTCGGCCTTCGGTACGCCATAGCGGGTCGAACTCGCGACGCAGCCGACCACGAACGCGAGCGAGACGCTGAGCCCAATCAAAAATCCGCGCATCGCCGCATCTCGAACCAGCTGCGCGCGGACTGCCAGGGCTTTTTACAGTGCCGAAGTGTGACAGCTGGTGCTCGTACCGGTTTGTCACTGTTCCTCTTGCATCTTGGCGCCCCGCTGAGGTAGACCCGGCGCGCCAGTTGGGACCTGATCGGCTTCGCGGCCGACCCCTGGTGACACGAGTACGAAGATTGAGAAGTGCCTGGGTTCTTGGGCCGATCCAAGAATGCCGACGTGGCGGAATTGGCAGACGCACGTGGTTCAGGTCCACGCGATCGCAAGGTCGTGGGGGTTCAAGTCCCTCCGTCGGCACTCTGTTGTCGGGAGCTCCGCTCCCGCCCCGCGTTGCGGGGCCCCACCCTCGGTTTTGGGGCCCCGGCCCCAAAACTAGAGTGACGTCTGAGCTCGTCGCAGACGCTCCGCTCCCGCCCCGCGTTGCGGGGCCCCACCCTCGGTTTTGGGGCCCCGGCCCCAAAACTAGAGTGACGTCTGAGCTCGTTGCAGACGCTCCGCTCCCGCCCCGCGTGCGGGGCCCCACCCTCGGTTTTGGGGCCCCGGCCCCAAAACTAGAGTGACGTCTGCTCTCGTCGCAGACGCTCCGCTCCCGCCCCGCGTTGCGGGGCCCCACCCTCGGTTTTTGGGCCCCGCCCCTTAAAACTAGAGTGACGCTTCGGGGACGCGCTGCGCTGCAAAGGTGCGAGCTAGCGCTGCGCGGGCGTTGTCTGGCGCACAGCTTCGATTTGTTCGGCTGGAGCTTGCACCAGTTCGATCAGTACGCCCTCGCCGCTCAGTGGAGATTGTTCGTCTCCTTTGGGATGAATGAACGCGACTAGGTGGCCGGCGGCTCCCTGGCGCATGCCCCCGGGCGTGAAGCGGACACCGCGCGCGCTGAGCCAAGCAACTGCCGCTTCCAGATCGTCGACCCACAACCCGATGTGGTTGAGGGCTGGCTCGTGAACGCGCGGGCGCCGATTGAGGTCGAGTGGTTCCATCAGGTCGATCTCGACCTGCGCCAAGCCGCTGCCGATGCCGAGGATGTCTTCGTTCACGTTCTCGGTCTCGCTTCGGAATTGACCAAGCTGCGGCACGCCGAGTAGCTCGACCCACAAAAACAACAGGGCCGCTTTGTCGCGGGCGCCGATCGCGATTTGCTGCACACCGATGACGCTGAAGGGCCGCGCTGCCATCGCTTCAAGCTATCATTGGCGAGGCCCTCGAGCGAACTCGTCGCGGCGGAACCAAAGATCTCAGCTAGCCGGCAGTGAGAAATTTCTCGAGGCGATCGCTGAGCGCGTTCGCGGCGCTCTCTAGCTGGTGACCGGCGTCGATGAGAACGAAGCGCTGAGCGGCGAGGCGCTGCTGCAATACGTCCGAGATCACCTCGTACAGCGGGTTCCGCCCTCCGGAGACGATCAGCTTCGGGAATGGCGTGGCCGCCAGAAGATCGAGTGGAATCGTCGCCTCCCAAGGCCAGCGCAGCGTGCGTAGCCGCGCGCCGAAAGCCAATAGGTTCGGTGGGAGCGGGTCGGGCAACTTGGCTTGGGGGTCCAATACGCCGAATACCGCGCGCACGAAGGCGCCTGGATTGTCGGGCGGATTTTGCACGATTTGCTGCATGTGTCGCTCGTAGGCATCGATCACTTCGTGCCCACGAGCGACCGCGCTGCAGGCAGCGTCGATCACCGTGAGCGAGCGAACCGCGGCGGGGCGCAGACACGCGGCGAGCATCGCCCCCACTGCGCCGTACGAGTGGCCGATGAGGTGTGCGCCAACGCCGACTAGTTCGGCGATCTGACCGGCATCGTCGTCGAAATTTTCTCGAGCGGTGACCGGGCTGCCCGGGTATCCGAGACGTGTCGGGATCACTAGGCGGAAGCGCGCAGCGAGCGAGAGCTGCGACTTCCAGGCATCGACGCCTGCTTGCCCGCCGCCGTGTACGAGGATCACACGCTCTCCCGAGCCCAATTCCTCGACCTTGATCCCACCGGGCCCCTTCGACTCTTCGATGGCGTAGCTGTTCGTCATGAGCCCACCCTCCTTCATGAGTAACCTATGCGACAAAGGCAGAAGGCCGAGCGGGAGAACCGGCTCGGCCTTCTGGACTTTCGCGTCTAGCTGACGCCGGAGCCGCTCAGCGCGCGCGTTTCTCGCCGCCAGGAGGCGGCAGCGGGGGCGGCATGCTCGGGCCGCTCGAGCCGGCAGGTCGCGGCAAAGGTGGGGGCGCCGGTGCGGATCCACCGCGTCGCGTCCCGCCCGTCGGAGGCGGCAGCGCAGCACCGCCCGAAGGCGGCGGACGCAACGAGGGGTGCGCTTGCTCGTAGCGGTGGCGCTCTTCGAACAACACCACTTTGATCAGCGAGTCCACGTCGGCATCGCGGATTACGGGGTCGTTGATGTCGATGCTCGGATCCAAGAGCTCGATCAACGCCAGCAACGCGCTCGACATCTGTGCCGGGTTGGGGAACGAATCACGGATGCAGAGCTCGCGCGCTTCGTCGGTCGAAGCGCTCAATAACTCCGCATACATCGACTCGATCGAGAGCAGTACGGGCGTAGTCAGGGCCTCGTGGTGGGGCGGCAAACGGCTGATGCCGGCGAGCTTCTCCAATACACGACGCCGCGCTTCCTCTTCTGGAGCGGGTCGCTGGGCGTTTTGAATCAGCTTGTCTACGTCGTCTTCCGCGGCAGCCATTTCCGCCAAGCTGTCTTCTGGTTTGCGAGGCGCGCCGCTGGGCGGCTTCGGCGGAGGTACCGATTTGCGAGCGTCCGCGGCCGGCTCTTCTTTCGCGGAGGGCGCGGTCGGTACCGACGAGCCGCGAGCGCTCGGGCCGTTCGGGGTCGATGGCGGCTTGGCCTCGACTGCTGCCGAGATCGCCAGGAAGCCCGCCGGCTTGGCCACGCGCTCGACGATCACCGATTTCCACACGTGCTCGAGTGGCACGTAGCCCACGATTTGTGCGAGGGACACGCTATCCAGCAGTGCCTCTTCGGTCAGCGGCTTGCGCTCACGACCGAGCTTCAGCGCATGGGCGACCAGCTTTTGCAGCTCTTTGTGGGGGAGACGCGTGGACAGCATCTCGAAGGTGATGCCGTCGGCAATATCCGCCAACGAGATCAAGTCCTCACGCAGCGCGTTCTCGAGCGTGAAGGTCATGCGACCGATCGCGCGCTCTCGGTTCGCTTCCGCGTTCAGCGTCGACCAAAATTCGTCTTCGACCAGGAACGACCACAGGCGAGGCGCTTCCAAGTAGCGCACACGATCGTCTGCTGGAAACAGCTCCATGATGGAAGCCGCGTCAGTCAGCCCTTCTTCGATTGCGATGCGCAGATCTTCTGCACCAGAAGTGGTCGACTTCTTGATCGCGATCTTCTGGTGGACACCGGCAGCCTTGACCAAGATCTCGGCGCGCAACTCATGCGCCGACTCGAGCGCGACCATCAGGTCGAGAGGCTTGAAGTGCCTCAGGAAATCATCGGGAGTGCGGAAGCCTTGGGCCAACGCGTGGGCGAGGGCTTGGGCGAGAAAGCGTTCAGCTCCAGTCTTTAGCGAGGACTTGAATGCAATGGCGGTGTCGGTCGAGATTTTCCCCATGGGTGATGGGGTATCGTAAGGGCATTTGTGTGTCGCACCTCAGACCTTTTTGTAGGTCTTACGTGATCTGTTCCGGCTAGAACTTTGCGCACCGAGCCCATGGATGCGGGCGGCGGCTTCAGCGCCCGCATCATCGAGGCGATCGAGCGCTTGGCTGCGCTGTGCGGGTGGTAACCGCGTTCCAACGAACAGCTCGCTCGGTCGAACGGAGAGGGCCTGCGCCAACTTGGCGAAGAGAGCAGGATCGATTTGGCCGGAAGCGTTCAGAAGTAGGCTGCCGTCCAGGGCGAGCGCCAGGGGTGGCGCGGAGAGTGTGCGTTTCTTGGGCATGTGCGTGCCATTCCCTTGTGCGAAGCGCGTGCCACACAAAAACCAGGGAAATATGCGAGATCGGGGTCCCGAAATGAGATGTTTGTCTCGACTTCGCTGTCTCGCTCGGGTGCGGCTGGTGCGGCCACGGCCGATTTGCGGCGGGTTTTGGCCAGTCCCGGGATGCCCGTCGCCGAGTCGGCTATCCTCCGGCCGTGAGCTCCGACAACATTCCCAGATCGGGTGGCGCGGCGGCCATCGCACTGACGGCGATGCAGGTCGACGTCACCACGCGCCTCGGTTCGCACGCTCCAGCCACCAGCACCGGTTTCCCGACGCTCGACCGCATGCTCCACGGTGGCCTGCGCAGCGGAACCGTCCTGGCGCTCGCTGGTGCACCGGGCGTTGGGCGCACCGCGTTCGGGCTGTTGATTGGCTACATGGCCGCACGGGCCAAGGCGGGCGTGGTGTTCGCGAGCGCATCCTTGGATGCCACCGAAGTGATGGCTCGGCTCACTGCGCGCGCGCTCTACCGCGAGTACCCCGAAGTAAACACACCTTACGGGATGATTTGGTCGGGCCAAGCCTGGCAAGGCGCTGCGACGCACCGCGCGGTCGCGGACTCGGTGGAGACCGTGGTCAAAAAAGTCGGCGCGCAGCTGCACTTGTACCGCGCACGCGGCTTGGAATCGACGCAATCACTGGCCGAGTGCGCAGCGCAGCAGTGGTCGCGCCACGAACGCGCCGTGCTCGTGGTCGATGATATCGAGGCGTTTTCGGCCATCGGTAGCGGGTCGGTCTCGCACGCTGCGTCGGCCAACGGCAGCATGGAAGGCCGCGTCACCCACGTGGCTTACGATCTGCGAAGGATCGCCGACCAGGGCTGCGCCGTCGTCTTCACCACGCTCTCCCGTCACGCCGACTTCGTCGCCCCTGCGGTCACGATTGCGGCAGAGTTGCGTGCGCTGCCGCACACACCTGCCGAGGACGGAGCACGCGCGATGGAGTTGTTCGTGTACAAAAATCGTATCGGCGAAACGGGCAGCGTGCCCTTGCGCTTCATCCCGGGGGCGAGTCTGTTCGAGGAGTCCAAGAGCGACTCCAAGCTGCGGCCGTGACCTCGGCTCGGTTCGGGTCGCGCTTCATTCTGCACGCCGACATGGACGCGTTCTATGCGTCGATCGAGCAGCGCGATCATCCAGAGCTGCGTGGCCGGCCGGTGATCGTCGGGGCCAACTCAGCCCGCGGGGTGGTTTCGGCCGCCTCGTATGAAGCGCGTAAATACGGCGTACGCTCGGCGATGCCTGGCTTTCGTGCGCACGCGCTCTGCCCGGACGGCGTGTTCCTGCCGCCAAACATGGCGCGCTACGCCGAAGTCTCCGAGCAAGTGCACGCGGTTTTCGCCGAATTCACGCCCGAGATCGAGCCGATCGCGCTGGACGAAGCGTTCCTCGACATCACCGGATCGGAGCGTTTGTTTGGGGGGCCGCTGCAGCTCGCAACCCAGCTCAAGCAGCGCGTCCGAGATCGGACCGACCTAGCGGTGACGGTGGCCGTGGCACCGAACAAGCTGGTCGCGAAAATCGCGTGCACCTTAGCCAAGCCCGATGGCCTACGCGTCGTCGCGGCGCATGAGGTCCGGGCCTTGCTGGCGCCTCTGCCGCTGCGAAGGTTGTGGGGCGTGGGACCGGTGCTGGCCCAAAAGCTCGAGCGCCTGGGGCTGAAAACGCTGGGTGAATTGGTCAGCTACGACACCACTCAGCTGGCGCGCGAATTGGGTGAACGGGCGGCCGAGTTGCAGGCGCTGGCCGCCGGGCACGACGAGAGACCGGTCGTTTCGTCGCGCGTCGCCAAGTCGATCGGTGAGGAAAACACGTTCGAAGTGAACATCATCGAGCGTGAGCTGGTGAGCGCGGCGCTCACCGCCCACGCCGACGAAGTGGCACGGCGTCTTCGCCGTTCGGGCTACGTGGGACACACGATCACGCTCAAGATCAAACTCGGCCAAGCGCGCACTCGTCGCGCCGCCCGCATTCCCGGCGAAGACGGCGATGAACCCGTCTACCCGCTGCTTACGCGCGCCAAGACACTGCGCTTGCCGACCGATGACGGTGCTGTCATCCGCAAGGTCGCGCTCGAGCTCTGGGACGCTGCCAAGATCAGTGAACCGGTGCGCTTGCTCGGCGTATCGATCTCGCAGCTGAGCGCGACGCAGCAATCTCAGCTGGATCTATTCGCCGACAGCGCGCGCCCCAAGCGCCAGCTGGGCGTTGCCCTGGACGCAATTCGGGAGCGGTTTGGACGCGATGCCATCGGTCCAGCCGTCGGTCGCTTCGAAAAAGTGACGCCCAGCATGAGAAAAAAACGCGGCGAGTGAAAATTGGGTCAGCCGGCTGGTTGCTTGTCCGGACCTGGTCAAAACAGCCGTGTTTTTCGAGTGTTAACTACATCGGCGGCCGACTCGCAAAATCTGCGACCCACACCTACGACCGCTCACCTGTACAGTTGAGGCAGAAACGGCTTCGTCACAGGATTGCAATAAGATTCGAGCAGTTGTAAGAGGCCTGACACCATGACACGAAAGTCGGGGTCCATGGTGGTCGGTGTGGGTTTGGCACTAGCGCCCCACCTACTTTTCTTAGCAATTCTTACTACTTAGCTGGCTTTCTCGGTGCCAAGTCAAATTGGCACGCTACATGCTTAAGGGCCAGCGGGCGGCAGCGCCCCACGTGTTACGAGACTAACCTAGGTTATTCGGAGGATTGGATTGATATGAAGAAGCTAACTGGCTTGCTCGCTGTGGTCGCGCTTGGCGCGGGCATCGCGCTTGTGGGATGCGGAAGCGACGACGACACGTCCGGCGGAACCGGCGGCTCTGGCGGCAAAGCCGGCAGCACTGGTACTGCAGGCAAAGCCGGCAGCGCTGGTAAAGCTGGCAGCGGCAACGAAGCCGGCACCGAAGAAGGTGGCGCTGGCGAAGGCGGAACCGGCGGCGCGTTGAGCGAAGGCGGCGCAGGCGGCGACCTCGGCCTCGGTGGCGACACGAGCGAAGCCGGCGCTGCTGGCGCCGTGACGACTGCCGGCACCGGCGGTGGCGGCGGCGCAACTGCCGGCACCGGTGGCGCGACCGGTGGTACGGCGGGCAAGGGCGGCACTGGCGGCACCGGCGGCTGAGTCCCCCGTTTTTCGCTCCGGTGCTTACGCGCCGAGCCGAAGAACAACCCATTTCGCAGAAAGCAACGGCGCGGAAGGTCCGGACCTTCCGCGCCGTTGTGTTTTGTGGACACCTGCCGAGCGCGCTAGGCTGCGGCGGAGCATGACCGGTACGAGCGGCGCGAACGTCAGTCGTTGGAGATCGCTGGCCGTCGTCGGCACAGCCGTCTTGGCCACAGCCTGCGCCGGGCGCTTCGATCCCGCGCATTTCCAAGGTACCCGCGAAGCACGCCGCGCCGAGCCGGAAGCACTGGTCGAGCTGGCCGCGCGCACGAACGAGCTCGAGACGCTCGGTACGGTTCACGCCAGCTGCACGCTGACGCCCGGTTTTCGTCGTCTCAATCACGAAGCGCTGAGCGATCTGGACTGCTCGAGCGAACGGCTGCGCTTCACCTTGCGCGAATCTGCGGCCAGCGCCGGCGGCGAAGCGTTGCTCGGCACGATCTGTAGCTCTCGTCGCCTGACCAGCACGGCGACACCGGAAGCCTCCGAGCTTTACTGCGCTGCCGAGGTAGCGCGCTATCGCAACGGCAGTTTGGCAAACCTGCGGCCGCTGAGCGCGCCGCGCTCGATCGCCCCAGGCAGGCCCGCTCCGAGCGCAAGCGACGTGAAGCGTATCGACGAGCCCGACGCTTCGCTCGCGTTCCGAATTTCGCTGCGCTTCGTGCCCGCGGTTTCGAGTTTCGAACGCCCCGCGCTGAGCGGCGCGGAGGTTCACGAGCTCGCGCGATTACCGCTGTCGCACACCCCATTGGGTGATCTGGTTGCGAGCTGTAAAGGCGGCTGCGACGAACGCGCCCTGCGCTACGGCGTGTTGATCGCTGCGGGTCGCTTGGGCGCGCCGGACGTGGTGGGGATCCGCTGCTTCAGCTCCGCCCGCGGCAGTTCCTGCGTCGGCACGCTGGCTGCGCCCGAACGCGAGGAATAGTTTCGTCGATCGCCCATGGAAATCATGCTTTTGCGCCACGGCGAAAGTGAAGGCAACGCCCAAAGCCGCATGCAAGGTCGCCGAGACTTCCCGCTCAGCGCGCTCGGTCGCGAGCAAGCCGCGCGCGCCGCCCAGTTCATCGCTGCCAGCGGCCTCGCGCTCAACGCTGTCTACACCTCGCCCTTGAAGCGCGCCTTCGAGACGGCCAGCATCGTCGCCGCAGCGGGGGTCAGGCCACTGGCGGTCGTCGACGAGGACCTGCCCGAGGTCGGCGCAGGCTCGCTCGAGGGCTTGAACGAGGCCGAGATCCGCGAAGCGTATCCTGAGTTCATGCATCGCCCCCTGAGCGAGACCGGGGATTTTGCGGCTTATGGCGGTGAAAGCAACGCGGACGTACAGGCGCGCTTGACGCGCCTGATGGCTCGGCTCGAAGCGCGCCATCGCGAGGCCGCCGAGCGCGTGCTCTTGGTTGGTCATGGCGGGTTCCACTACCAGTTGCTGAAAGCGCTATTGTGCGAGCCGATCCCGCGGGTGTGCATCGTCAAATTCGGCAATTGCACGGTGTCGCTAGTGCGCATGCGCGAGCGACGCGGACTGTACATGGGTGAGCTCGTGTTCCACGTGCCTGTCGAGTTGATGGGCGGCTCTGTCACGGGTGAGGGCGCGGGGCGCCTGTTCGGGTGAGCACGCTGGAGCTACGCTTTTCCGCGGGAACGCTGGAACTAAAAGGCACCCTGCCGGAAGGTTTCAGCCTCGCGCCGCACGTCAGTTGGGACGCCCGCAGCCGTTGCTTGCGCGCGCCCGCGCTCGCCTACGCTGACCTCGTGCGGCTCCTGCATCGCGGAGGGGTGGCTTACGACGACCAAGCGCGCGCGTACGTCGAGCTCGAGCGCGGGTTGAGCGTACGGCGCGAGGCACGGCCATTCCAAACCGAGGCGCTCGATGCTTGGCGCGAGGCCAAGGGCAGGGGCGTCGTGGTCTTGCCGACGGGCGCGGGCAAGAGCCACGTCGCCTTGCTCGCCATCGACGACAAGCGACGGAGCGCGTTGGTCGTGGCCCCGACGCTGGATTTGGTGCGGCAGTGGTACGATCTTTTGCGAACCAGCTTCGCCTGCGATGTCGGCATCGTGGGCGGCGGCAGCTACGAGCTCAAGCCGCTGACCGTGACCACGTACGACTCGGCGAGCCTGCACATGAACCACTTTGGTGCACGCTTCGGCCTGGTCGTATTCGATGAATGTCATCACTTGCCCGGACCGAGCTACCAGCTGGCGGCCGAGTTCTGCTTGGCGCCGTTCCGACTCGGCCTGAGCGCAACCCCCGAGCGTGCCGATGGCCAAGACAGCAAGCTCACGCGCTTGATCGGTCCCACGGTGTACCGGAAGGACATCATCGAGATGACCGGCCCGTACCTGGCCGAGTACGAGACCGTGCGCGTGGAGGTCGATTTGAGCGCCGAGGAACGCGCCGAATACGAGCTCGAACGCGGTATCTATCTGGATTTCGTGCGAAGCCAAGGGATCCGCATGGGCAGCCCGCGCGGCTGGAACGATTTCATCATGCGCTCGGCGCGCAGCGTGGTCGGCCAGCGCGCCATGCGCGCGTATCGCAGGCAGCGTGAGCTCTCGCTCGGCGCGCAGGCCAAGCTCGACTACATCGAGCGCTTGCTCGAAGCGCACCGCAGCGAAAAAGCCTTGATCTTCACCCAAGACAACGCGACTGCCTACGCCATCTCCAAGCGCTTCTTGATTCCGATCATCACTCATCAGACCAAAGTCAAAGAGCGCAGCGAAATCTTGGAACGCTTCGCCGATGGCCGCTACCGAGCGATCGCCACCTCCAAGGTGTTGAACGAGGGCGTGGACGTGCCGGACGCCAGCGTGGCGATCATCATCAGCGGCAGCGGCTCGGTGCGCGAGCACGTGCAGCGGCTGGGGCGCATTTTGCGCAGAAAAGGCGACAAATTCGCGACGCTCTACGAGCTCGTCTCGCGCAAGACGGGCGAAGTGTACACCAGTGATCGCCGTCGTGAGCACGCGGCGTACGGGGGCGGCTGAGTCGTGATCAGTCCCGATCTCGTTCGTGTCAGGAAGAAGAATGGCGCGCTGTCATTGCCCAAGCCATCTGCGGATGCGTTGCTGCGCGCGCGCGCCTTGGCCGAGCAAGTCTTGCTCGCGCTTTCGGGCTTGGTCGAAGAGACGCGCTCGGTCGTCGAAGAGGCACTGAACGAGCTCGAGAGCGCCCCCCAAGAAAAGAAGCTGCTCTCGGCCTTGCGAAAGCTCGCCCTCGACGACAGCGTGTTCGACGGGAACGCCGCCCTCGACGCCCCGAGCTTGCGTCGAGAAGTGTTCGAAAGGGCCGCGCTTGCGCGCCAAGACTTGGCGATCGGCGCGCGCTTCGACCGCGATCAAGTCTTGGCCGAGACCGCGACTTCGCTCGGCATCGCGCCCGAGGCTCTCGAAGCCGGCCTGTATTCGGATTTACGAAGCGCGGAGCGGCTGCTCAAAGCTCCGCCCTACGATGCAGACGGCTTGCTCGCTCGCCACGCACGAGCCGAGGTGCAAGCGGTGCTCCTGTGCTCGGTGCGGGTCGTAGTCGATGTGCTCTGCGCTACCCCCGATCAGTATCGCAGCTTGTTCCAAAAGCTGAAGTTCCGGCAGCTCCTGTTTCAAATGTCGGCGCGCGCCGGCGGCGGCTATCGGATCGAGATCGATGGCCCCTACAGCCTGTTCGAATCCGTCACCAAATACGGCCTGGAGCTGGCGCTGCTGCTGCCCGCGCTCGAAGCCTGCGATAGCGTGCAGCTCGTCGCCGATCTGCGCTGGGGAAAAAAGCGCGATCCGCTGTCGTTCGCGCTGGAGCTGAGCCAAGCGCGCAGCGCCGAGCCGAGCCCCGCGCGCGATGAAGTGCAGGCGCTGCTGGAAGCCTTCGCGAAAAACCAGAGCTGGCGCGCCGAGCTGGCGCACGAGGTATTGGACCTGCCTGGCATCGGCTTGTGCGTGCCAGATCTGTGCTTCACGAATCAAGCCACCGGTGAACTGGTGCTGTGCGAGGTGCTGGGCTTTTGGAATCGCGCGGCGGTCTGGCGGCGCATCGAACTGGTCGAGCAAGGCCTCTCGACCAAGATCGTCTTCGTGGTCAGCGCGCGCTTGAGGGTCAGCGAAGAAGTGCTCGACGGCGCAGATTCTGCGGCACTTTATGTGTACAAAGGCGCGATCAACGCCAGAGCCCTCGAGCGAAAGCTGGAGCAACTCGCGGCCGCCCCCAGCGCGGGCCCGCGCAAGACGCCTCGCGCTGCGCCACGCTCGACGCCCGACACCGCGCCGCGCCCCGCAGCGCGCGCGGCTCGGAAGAAGTGAACGCGCATGCGCTCGACCACACCGCGTGATCTCAGCGGGCATTGTCCACGTTGCCTACTGCAGCTCGAGATCTGCGTGTGCGGCATACTCCCGCGCATCGAAGCCCGCACCGAGATCGTACTCATCCGGCACATCACGGAGCGGCTGCTGACCAGCAACACGGGTCGCTTCGCAGCGCTGGCGTTGCCCAAATCGCGCATCCTCGCCTATGGCGGCGGAGATCCCTTCGACCCCGCGCCGTTGCTCGCACCGAAAACCGCGCTGCTCTACTGCAGCGGCCCACCGCGCGCCTTGCCCTTCATCCCCGAGCGCTTGATCGTGCTCGATGGCAGCTTTCGGCAGGCCCGACGCATGTACAAGCGAGTCGCGGAACTGCGCGAGCTGCCCGAGCTCAGCCTGCCCGCGCCCCAAGTCACGCCCACCCGGCTGCGCCGCCCGCCGCAGCCCGAAGGCATGTCGACGATCGAGGCGATCGCCGCCGCGCTGTCGGCCCTCGAAGGCCCCGAACTCGCCGCGCCGCTTTGGGCCTTGCACGCCGAGCTCGTGACCCGAGCGGACCTGGTACGCGGTCGCAAGCGTGAGATCGTTGCCTCCGGGCCGTAAATTCGGCTCGAATGCCCGCTGTCCCAGGTCGGGCCACCCGGCCGCTCGTGTCCGGCCGGCCGCCGCAGGCACTCAATTTTTTGCAACAAAGGCGCGACAATCGCTGACGAATGCGGTAGGAACCGGCCCTCAAAAGTTACTTAGTCCGGGTAGCTCAGTCGGTAGAGCAGTGGATTGAAAATCCACGTGTCGTCAGTTCAATTCTGACCCTGGACACCAACAATCGTCGAGAGACAGCGAAGCGAGTCGGAGCGAGGACGCAGAGTTCGCGCTGGAACATCTCTTGCTAGCGTGGGCGGCGTGTCTGACCCACTTCAGCAAATATTCGGAGTCCCCGCGGCTCGGTTGTTCGAGAGCCCTGAGCTCGTCGTCGCACACGGCGCGCTGGAGCGGTTCCCCGCGTTCATGCACGAAGGGCCGATGGCGAGCATCGAGAGCCTTTGTAAGAGCTACGTCGGGAGTCTCGAAGTGGCCAGAGGAAGCGTCATCGATGGCATTCAAACGGGCGTGAGCGGTGTGCATCCAAGCGCGCTGCTGAGGCTCGGGCTGACGGTGTTCTTTCCAGATCTGAAGCGGGGGATTCCAAGGTCGAATGAGTGGCTGCGGAGCCTCGAGGCGAGCTTGGGTTTGCCCGAGTGCGCGTCGCTGATGGCGTTCGCGAACGCCGCTGGCTCCGGCTTGTCGCTCCATCACGATCGCCACGACCAACTCTTCTTCCAGATCCGCGGGCAAAAGCGCTTTCAGTATGCGCCGAACGGCTACGTTCGAAACCCGGACCTGCAGTTCAGCCCGTTCGGTCCCGCGCATGCGGACTTCGGCCGCAGCTATCAATGCGGGTTTCCGTTGACCGCCGAAGAGGTCCTGGCGAAGGGGTTTCGCAGCGTCGACTTGCAGCCGGGCTCCGCCTTCTTCATGCCGAGCGGTACCTGGCACACGACCGCCGAGCAGCCGAGCGAGTCGCTCTCCTTGGTGGTGGCCGTGCGCGCGCCCTCGCAGCTCGATCTGCTGCAAAACCTACTCAGCTACTATGCGGGTCAGTCGTCAGCGTGGCGAGCGCGCCCATATGGCGGCTGGTCAGGCGAGCCGGATGTGGCTCGCGTCGTCGAGCGCAACCTGGCCGAGCTGGTTCGTGACTTGAGCGAGCGGCTGAAGGATGTGCCCGCGGCCGACGCCTTCAAGGCTTGGTCGGCGCACGGTTTCACACTCGGCACACAGTCCGAGTACGCGGTAAATCAGCGTTTCGAGCGCTACATTCGCTTGCCCAACTCCTCCGTGCGCTTCGAGGACGACCAGGCGCTGGGCAAATTGCGCTGCACCGTGCTGAGCGGACCCACCAACCGCCCTCAAGCGCAAACCGTGCTCGGCATTGCCCACGAAGCTCGCCCGCTGCTCGACTGGATCTTGCGCAGCCGCGCCGCGTTCACGGTCGCCGCCCTGTGCGAAGCACTACCCGACTACGAACCCGCGGAGGTCGAGGACTTGCTCGGCCAATTGGCACGAGCGGCGTTGATCCGTCCCGTGCCCGCGCCCGAGTGGGCAAGCGCTGACTGACCTCGACCACGACTCGGTGATCCGATCCGCTGTGCCAGAGCGTGCCAAGTCGAAGTGGCGATCTCGCCTACGAGGGCATTCGCGCGCGAGTAGGGCGTGGCACCGTGCTTGCAACGAACGGGGGGACGAGACGCGAGCCGGGGGGGACAGAAAACGCATGGCGAACCGCAAGCTGAGTATCGGATGTGTGCTGATCGTCGGCAGTGCGCTGACGAACTGCGCGGGAGTGGTCGAGACGCGGGGAGACGACGTTGGTGATGAGCCCGGTGGGGCATCCGGCTCGGGCTTGGTTGGGGGGGGCGGGGGCTTTGTTGGGACGAATGGTGGGTGGGGGCACGGCGGCCACGGGGGCACCGGGACCGCCGGACTTACGGGCGTAGGCGGGCGTGGCATCGGGGTTGGCGGTGCGACCGGTGTGCCGCCGATCGACTTTGGCGAAGGGGGGGCGAGTGGGGACGGCGGGGGAGGCGCAAGCGGAGACGGCAATTGGGCGGGGGACGGCAATTGGGCGGGGGCGGCCGGCGATGGCAACTCAGCCGGTGATGGCACGGTCGGCACCAGGCCCAAGTAGTCGGCGATAGTTGGGGTGCGGCGCGTTTCCCCTAACCAACACGGTCCTCTGCTTCTGAAGCAGGGAACATGGAACTACTTCTAATCGTCGAAGATGCAGAGGCTGCGTCCGCCTCAGTGGGGTTACTCTGGTTCGCGCTGTTGCTCGTGCCGCTGATCGCGTTCGTGATCAGTCAATCCGTGACCATCGTTGGAGGCAAGGAGCTTGCCGTCCTCGAGCGTCGCTGGGTGGGTCGCCGCATGCCGGAGGGGCGCGTGGTCGCAATGCGGGACGAAGTCGGCGTGCAAGCGCACATCCTCGGACCAGGCCTGTATTGGCTCATTCCGTTCGTTTACGCGGTTCGGAAGTCGCCTATGGTCGAGATTGGAGAAAACGAAGTCGGGCTCGTGGATGCCATTGACGGACTACCGATTCCGCCGTCACGAATCTTTGCCAAGGTCGTGTCCGGACACCGGTTGTTCCAAGATGGTGAAGCATTTCTCGCCAACGAGGGCGAGCGAGGGCCGCAGATTGAAGTCATTCCGCCTGGGCTTTATCGGGTCAATCCTTACCTTTTCAAGATCACGAAGCGGGCCGCGGTCGATATCCAGAGTGGCAAGATTGGTTTGGTGAGTGCCAGCGCAGGCGCGCCGATTCGACCAGGCCGCTTGCTCGCGCGCAGCGTGGCTTCCCACGACAACTTTCAAAACGGCCAAAGCTTCCTCGCTGATGGCGGCGAGAAGGGCCCGCAGATCGACGTGCTATTGCCCGGGCGATATCGTATCAACACCAAGCTGTTCCACGTGCAGGAATGTCCGGGCACGATCGTTCCGACCAAGAAAGTCGGGATCGTCACGGCCAAAGACGGCGAACCGATGCCGCCCACCGAATACGTCGCGAAGCTCGTAGCTGGGCATCGTGAATTTCAGAACGCGGCTGCGTTTCTCGAAGCGGGCGGCCAACGTGGCCCGCAGTTGGGATTTTTGCGGCCGGGCACGTATTACATCAACCCGTACATGTTCGATGTCAGCTTCGACACGGTGGCAGAGGTCGAGCGTGGCAACGTGGCGGTGATCGTCTCCAACGTCGGCCTCGATCCCAGTGAATCACCCGAGTTTCGTGGGACCACGAGCTCGGATCCGATCACCGCCGGTGTCGAGCGCTACGTAGTCGACGCCGGCTACCGTGGAATTCAGCGCGAAGTTGCGGGCCCGGGCACGTATTACCTGAACAAGCTCGCATACATTCCGCACATCATGCCGACCACGAACATCACCATCGACTGGGCGGATGACAGCGCCGCTGCGCGCGGTCCACGCGGCTTCAATCCGCTCGCGATCGTGTCCAAAGACGGTTTCGAGATGACCATTTCGGTCAAAGTGATCATCCGCGTGTTGCCGGAGCAAGCGCCGCACATGGTCGCGCGCATCGGCACGATCGAGAACCTGATCGAGCATGTCATTCACCCGTTGATTGACTCATCGTTCCGCAACCAAGCTTCGTCTACGGAGGCGATGAAGTTCATGCAAGATCGGCATGAGGAGCAAAAGAAGGCGCAAAATCAGATCTGGCTCGAGCTCGAGAAATATCACGTGATGTGCGTGAGTGTCTTGATCTGCCAGATCATCTTGCCCGAGCAGTTGATGGAGACATTGACCAAGAAGGTCGTGGCCAGTCAGCAAATGTCGATGTTCGATGCCCAAAAGCAGGCCGAAGATCGCCGTCGTGAAATGGAGAACACGCGCGCTCAAGCCAACCTTCAGCCGAATCTGGTCAAGGCGGAGGTAGACGTGCAGATCGCCAACCAAAAGAAGCAGGAGTCGATCATCCTGGCCGAAGGCAAAGGCCTCGCGACGCGCTTCGAGCAAGAGGGCATCGCGGCCGGCGTGGCTGCCGTCGGTCGCGCGGAAGGCGAGAAAATCCGCGCCATCGGCCAGGCCACGGCGGAGGCCTACGCGCAGCAGGCGGCGGCAGTCGGGCAGCAGCCGCTCGCCATGATCGAAGTGATGCGTCGAATTGCCGAGGGGCACGTCAAAATCACGCCAGATATCGTGATCTCTTCGAACAACGACGGTAAAGGCGCCGATTCCGGCCTGGCCGGGGGCGCAGGCCTGATGTCCGCGTTGGTCGCCAACTTGATGGCGGCCAATCTGAAGCGAGAGCCCTTCGAACCGAAGTCACAGCCGTAGCCGGTCCGTGCCATTGGAGTTGTGGTCGATCGCGAGTAATCTCGGTTGGCGACTGCTTCAGAGGCAGGGATGGCAGGAAAAACGGACGCGCGGGACAGCACCTGGACGGTCATTCAACACGCCCAAGGCGTAGGAATCGGCGCGCGAGCCGCCTTGGGTGAATTGATCCGTCGGTATGAGACCTACGTCACCGCCCAGATCCGGCGGCGCGGTCATCCGCCAGATCTGTGTGCGGAAGAGCTCAAGCAACAATTCTTTGCCGAGCTGCTTGGTCGAGATGGCATCTCTCAACTCGAGCCAGGCCTGGCCCGCAATGGCTTCCGCGCCTGGCTGAACAAGGCGATTTGGCATTTCCTGTGCAATCAATGGGACAAATGGCACGTGCAGCGCGACGGCCGAGACAAGACGGCGCCGGCCGCCTTCGACATCAGGCAATCGACCACGCCGGAGGATGTCGCGTTGGGGGTGTTCGCGGTCGACACGCTGCGGCACGTGCACTCGCGGCATGAGCGGGAAGCCCCGAACAAGCAGCGTTTCCAGGCCCTGAAGCGCTTCTTGCCTGGGCCGCATATGGATTTGGGGGAATATCGAGAGCTCGCCTCGTCGCTAGGCCTGACTCGCAACGCTCTCGCCGCTGCCATTTTCGACATGCGCGAGAGGCACCGTCAGCTATTGCGCGAGGCGGTTGCGGATACGCTGGAGATTGACCCGTTGGCCTCGGAGTCTGAACGGGCGTCGGCCATCGATCGGGAGTTGGCGTTGTTGTATCACGCGATCTGCGAAACGCCGGCCGTGGAAGTGATGCTGGTCGCGCCGTGAACATGAGCATTCCGGTGCCGCCACGCGATCCCGCTGAGCCGCGCTGCGAGACCTGCGGTCGAACGACTTCGGCTCTCGTTCTGGACGGGTTGTGTGCTTCTTGTCTGTTGAGTCTGGCGTTGCCCTCAGCGCGGCGTCGAGTCGGGGACTACGAGCTGGACCAGGAGCTTGCCCGAGGCGGTTCGGGGGTGGTGTATCTCGCGCGTCAGGTGAGCACCGGCAAGGCGGTAGCGCTCAAGCTGGCTCGCGAAGACGTCCTCGACCGCGCGAGCGTGCGAGCCGTATTTCAGGGCGAAGCCGAAGCGGGGCGTGTGCTCGATCATCCCTATATTGGTCGAGTCCTCGAGAGCGGCGAGCACGATGAGCGTCCGTTCTTGGTGATGCCGCTTTTGGAGGGCGGCGCGCTGCAAGAAACCGAGAACCGGAATCGCTTCACGACCCCTGGCGGCGTACTCGATCTGATCTGGAAGGTCGCAAGCGCAGTCGAGTTCGCCCACTCGCGCGGCATCCTGCATTGCGATCTGAAGGCATCGAATATCGTATTTACTGCTGATATTCAGCCAAGGGTTTGCGACTTCGGCCTAGCGCGCCCGATCGACCCAACCCGCGCGCAGGTAGGGGGCGGAACGCGGGGCTGGATGTCTCCCGAGCAAGTGCGCCGAGAAACGCTGACCACCGCATCGGATGTGTTCGCGTTGGGTGTTCTCTTGTACTGGCTCATACGCGGCGACCTGCCGTTCGGCAATGACGGCGACTTCGAGCACAGAGTCCAACACCAAGAGCTCGCGCCGCCCGGCCCCTGGCAACCGGAGCTCGACTGGGGCCTGTACGCGATCTGCCATCGTGCGACGCAAAAAGACGCCAAAGCCCGCTATGGGAGCGCGCTGGAGCTCGTCAAAGATCTCGAACGCTTGAAAGAACGCCGCCCGCCGCTTGCGCACAAGACGCCGCTCTCGGGCCTGATTTGGCACCGCGTGCAAGCGCACGGGGCGGTGCAACCCGTGATTACCATCCTGCTTTCGCTGATGACGGTCATTGCCCTACTGACGGCGCAGCGCCAGCGAGAAGAGCTGCGCAACACCGTGCTCGATATGAACGCATACGCGGCCAGCGGTCAGGCGGCGCAGATCTTGTATCGGTTGCGCGAATACGCCGAGCGGATAGCACTGGTCGCGCGCGATCCCGAGGTGATCGGAATCGCCGAAAGCTCGAGCCGAGCGGACGTCGCGGCAGCGGTGTCGCCCGACAATCCGTGTGCCGACGAGCGCGCCTTGGTCGGCCCCGAGTCGCTGCGTCCGAGTGCTCAGGGCTTCGACAGTATGCAGGTCTTGAACCGCTGGGGGTGTTCGCGAGCGCGCTTTCCCGCCGACCCATCGAGTTCGAATTATGCCAGCGAGCGTTTCGATTGGCGCGACTACTTCCGCGGTGCCGAGCAGGCTGCGCTTCGTGGAGAGGTGTCGAGTATGGTGCGCCGCGCCTATCGTTCCTCGATTTCGCGACACATCAAATTCGCGGTATCTGCGCCCATCTTCCGGCAGGGGAGCTGGGTCGGCGTGGTGAGCGGCAGCATTACCTCTGCATCGACGCTGAATCGTCCTTACAAGCGGATGGACAGCGACGAGCGCATGACCGTACTCGTGGGGGCATTCGAGGGAGAACGGATCGGCGGCCAGACTTCGATGCCATCGGACTTTGCCTACCTCGTGCACCCGAAGTTGGGTTTTGGAGACAAACTGCTGCTGGATCGCAAGCACGCCGCCCTGCTCCAGCGAGCATTTCGCGCTGATACCGGGCGGCAATTCGAGTTGTCGTCGACCCTTCCGCTTCCTTCGGCGGACTACGTCGATCCGTTGCTCGGTGGCCGCTGGCTGGCGGCGTTTGCGGCGGTCGGCAACACGGGCCACTTCGTGGTCGTGCAAACGCGGGACGAAGCGGCGACGCGCCCCGTAAACGTCATCGTTCGAATCGGCTACGGACTCGGCCTAGCGTCAGTTGTCTCCTGGCTCACTCTCGCACTCTTCACCAGCTGGTCCGCTCGCCGTCGGCGATCCATGGATACGGTGTGGTAGACTGCTCGCGGGGCAATGACCATCCTTCACACCCCGAGACTCCGACTTCGTCCCGTTTGCGCGGACGACTTCGATTGGCTCGCGGCACTCAGCGCCGACCCACGGGTGATGGCCATGCTTGGCGGTACCCGCTCGCCCGCTCAAGTGCAAGCGTGGCTGAACCGCGAACTCGCCCACTTCGAGCGTTATGGCTATTGCCGTAACATCGTGTCGCACAACGCAGAGTCCATCGGTTTGGTCGGCCTGACTCGCTCCGACTTCGATAGCGGAATCGTTCCGGGGATAGAAATCGCCTGGAATCTCGCGCACGCGCATTGGGGCCAAGGCTTTGCCACCGAAGCTGCGCAACGCGTGATTCAAGAGGCCTTTTACACTCATGGTATCGGCGAACTCGTTGCCATCACCAGCGTAGACAACGTGCGCTCGCGCGGCGTCATGGTCCGCTTGGGCATGCGCCATTGCGAAGCCGAAACCTTCGAGCACCCTCAGCTGCCGGTCGGTCATCCCCTACGACCTCACGTGGTCTATCGGCTGAGCCGGCGCTGAGTGCTGAATCGGTGTTGAAGAGGCCTCGACGCTCCCCACGGCTAGCGAAGCTGCAGCGGCCCGCGGTGTCCTGGTTTCTCGCGTACTTCGCGAGCGCGACGGCCGGATGTCGTTCGATGGCGAACGCGCTTGTGCGGACCGTGCTTGCCGCCGCGCTGCTGCGGGCACCGCGGTGCTCGAGCCGGGGCGCTACAAGCTGTGGACACACCCGGAAGCACAGGCTCGCATTGCGACGGCGGATATGCGCCGCACCGAGGTCACGATCAATGGCCAAGAGTTGATGACCCGTGACAAGGTTTCATTGCGGCTCACGCTCACGGTCGCATTTGCGATCGAGAACGTGGTTCTCGCCACGCATCACGTCGACAACGTGCGCGACGCGGTATACACGGCGGTGCAGCTGGCTGCCCACGGTTACGTCGCGAGCGTCACCCTCGACGAGTTGCTGGAAGGCCGTGACGCGTTCAGCCGCTTCTTGAACCAAGAGGTGGTGCCGAAGGCCCAGGCCTTCGGGGTGCGCGTCGACGATCTGGGCGTCAAGGACATCGTGCTGCCAGGCGAGATGAAGACTTTGCTCAACCGGGTGATCGAGGCCGAGAAAGCGGCGGCCGCCAACGTGATCTCGCGTCGCGAGGAAACGGCAGCGACGCGCTCCCTCGTGAACACGGCACGCTTGATGGCGGATCAGCCAATTCTACTCCGGTTGAAGGAGCTGGAAGCCATGAAGGAATCGCGGCGCAAATCGACGAAGTTCGGATCGTCGTTGGTGCCGAACACCTGCAGTCACTCTTGCCCGCCCAGCTGCCTGGTCGGGTCGAAAGTGATTGAATTTAGGGCAAAAGGATACTCGCCCCGCGCGTCTTCGAGGCGCGCGGGGCGCCGAGCTCCGCGCCCTCGGTTTTTTGGAGGACTGACCTCAAAGCAAACGATTGGCTGCTGAGCGCGAGCGGGCGCACAGTCGAGTTCATGAGCGGAACGCAAGCGGGATTGCCCTCGGCGAGCTTTGATTGGGCCTCTGGTCGCGGCGAGAAGTGGCGTGACCAACTCGTGGCCATGGAGGCCATGCTGGCACCCGTCGATGAACCCCTGATTGACGCGCTGAAGCTCGATTGCGCTTATCGAATCGCCGATCTGGGTTGTGGTGGGGGCGGGACGACGCGCGAGCTGCTGCGCCGCGCGCCACTCGGAAGCTCGGTCGATGGCTTCGACATCTCGCCGCCGTTGATCGAAGCGGCCCGCGCGAATGTGCGAGATGGCGAGCGCAATATCGCCTTCTCGCTGGCGGATGTGTCGCAAGCTCCTCCACCCAGCGCCCCGTATGACCGCCTGCTCTCGCGGTTTGGCATCATGTTTTACGCCGATCCGGCGGCGGCCTTCGCCAATCTCGCGCGCTGGCTCGTTCCGGGCGGTCGCTTCGCATTCGCGGTCTGGGGGCGCGCGCTCGACAATCCGTGGCAATCCATGGTGCGTGAGATCGCGGCCGAAGTCGTCGAGTTAGCGCAGCCGGATCCCGCGGGGCCGGGTCCGTTTCGTTATGGAGAGCCCCAAATCTTGCATTCGTTGCTCGACCGCGCAGGCCTCACGGAGCTCCGCGTGCGTGACTGGCACGGAACACTCGCGATCGGCGGGGGCCTGCCTGCCGCAGCGGCGGCCGAGTTCGCGCTCAGATCCTCTTCCATCGCCGAGCCGGTGATCGCCGCAGGCGAACGGGTATTCGAGAGCGCACGCCAAGCTTTGGCCGCACGCTTCGTGCGCCATGAAGCAAGCGGCGTCGTGCGTTTGGGCGCGTCGGTCCTGATCGTGACGGGCTCGCGTTTGGAGGCACCTTGAATCCGAGGCGCGGGGCAATCGCTGGCCTTTCGCTGGCGATGTTGCTGCCCTCCTTGGGCACCAGCATCGCCAACGCCAGCTTGCCGACGTTGGCGCACACTTTTCAAGCCACCTTTCAAGCCATTCAGTGGGTCGTGCTGGCGTATCTTCTGGCCAGCACCGCGTTGATCGTCAGCGTCGGTCGCTTGGGTGATCTGATCGGCAAGCGACGGCTGCTCTTGGCGGGCATCGGCTTGTTCGGCGTCGCGTCGATCGCGTGCGGCGTGGCGCCCGCGCTTTGGCCGATGATCGCCGCCCGAGCGGCGCAAGGTTTGGGTGCGGCCGTGATGCTGACCCTCACCTTGGCGTTCGTGGGCGAAACAGTGCCGAAGGCACAAACCGGTAGGACCATGGGTTTGCTCGGAACGATGTCGGCGATCGGCACCGCCTTGGGTCCGTCACTGGGTGGCGTTCTGATCCACGCTCTCGGGTGGCAGGCGATCTTCTTCGTGAACGTTCCATTGGCGGTGCTGACATTCGCTCTCGCGCAGCGATTTTTGCCTGCCGATCGAGGAACTCTAGCAGAAGAGCGGCCAAAGCTGGACTATTGGGGGACGCTGCTGCTGGCCACGGCGCTCGCCGCCTTCGCGTTGGGCATGACGGTCGGACGACGCGGAAGCTTCGGTTTGGTCGAAGTCGCCCTATTGGTGGTTGCGGGCGCTGCGCTGGGCGCGTTCCTTCTGGTCGAAGCTCGAGTGGGCTCGCCATTGATCCACTTGGCAATGTTCCGAAGCTCGGCGTTGTCCGCGAGCCTTGCCATGAGCGCGCTCGTCTCGACCGTGATGATGGCAACGCTGGTCGTGGGGCCGTTCTATCTCGCGCGCGGGCTCTCGCTCGGGCCGTTGGCAGTGGGGCTGGTCTTGTCAGCGGGGCCACTGATCGCTGCCCTGAGCGGCCTGCCTGCGGGGCGCTTGGCTGACCGTTTCGGCGCGCGGCGCACGACGATCGCGGGGCTACTGGCGATGGTCACGGGTAGCTTCATCGTGTCCATGCTCCCGCTCACTTTGGGCATTCCCGGCTACATTGCGCCGATCGCGCTGATTACCGCGGGCTATTCTCTGTTTCAGACCGCGAACAATACCGGGGTGATGGCCAATGTCCGTCCGGAGCAACGCGGCCTCGTGTCGGGGCTTTTGAATCTTTCCCGCAATCTAGGACTCATCACTGGCGCATCGCTGATGGCGGCGGTTTTTGCGCGCGCTTCCGGGGCCGTCGATGTAGCGGCGGCGAGTGCGCCCCGCGTTGCGGCCGGTCTGCACGGAGCATTCGTGTTGGCCTCGATCTTGATCTTGGGGACGCTGGCGGTCGCGCTGGGAAAGCCCGATTCGGCTGACCCCGCCGCGGCCTCGCGTGCCGTGCCATGATGGTCGCGCAGGATGGATATTCAACAACTCAGGACCTTTCTCGCCGTCGCGCGTGAAGGGAGCATTACGCGCGCTTCGGAGCGCCTCGCGCTGAGTCAGCCGGCAGTCAGCGCCCATATCAAAGCGATTGAAGATACCCTCGGGTTGACCCTATTCGAACGCACACCGAAGGGCATGAGTTTGACCAACGATGGCCACGGGCTTCTGTTGAAAGCTCAGCAGACGCTCGATGCTCACCGCGAACTGTTGGAAGAGGCCACGCGGCTCAAGGGGCGTCTGACCGGGAAACTTCGTCTGGGGGCGACGAACAATTCCAGTTCGGAGGCCGTCGGTCGGCTGTTGGCGCTGCTTTCCGAGCGTTATCCCGAACTTTCGGTGACGCTCGAGCACGGCACTTCACAAGCCAACTTGGATGGTATTCGCAGCGGCACGCTGGACGCGGGCTTCTACAACGAAGCGGGTGAGCCCGATGCCGCTCTGGCGACGCTCGAAGTGGCGCGCTTCAGCATTTATCTGGCTGCCCCTCCTGGCCTGGTGCAAGCCACGCAAAAAGTGGACTGGCAATCGCTCGCGCGTTTGCCCTGGATCTGTCCTGCGTCCAGCACCTGCTGCGGTCAAGCCGCGGAGAACTTGTTCCAGATGCGTGGCATCCGGCCGACGCGGATGATCAACATCGACCGCGAGAACGTCACCCGTTCGCTGATCGCGGGAGGCATCGGCGTCGGCTTGCTGCACGCCGATACCGCGAAAGCTGCCCAAGCGAGCGGGGAGGTGGAGCTAGTCAGCGAAGTCTAGAAGGGAGTGCGAGTGCTGTTCGCGCAGCGCGCGGACCGCGTGCACGATCCGTTGCTGTCGGCGGTGAGCGCAATCCTGCGCTCGCCGCCTTCTGACTGACTTCTTCAGGCGACTTCGAGAATCCGTCCGACCGGGGGCAGGGGCGCGCGCCCGCCGAACAGCCGTAGCCCGAAGCAGCGACTATCACCGTCGGGTTGGCCCCAGATTTCCTCGTGGGAGATGTGCTCCAGCACCACGAATACTTGACCCGTATCTGCGTCGCGCGCCCAGGAGATGTCTTCCGGGCTTTCACCGGAGCAAACCATCACGCAGTGGTCGTCGTGCAAGTGTCCTTCGACGCGAATCTTCGACATCCTTCGGTATCTATCGACTCGCCGCGAACAGGGTCAACTTCTCGCGCTAGTTCGGTGGGAGCGTGTGGGTGAAACGCGATCTTAGCCGCGGACCGCTATGCCAGGTTATGATGTCCCGGTGGTCGCTCCATCTACCGGGCTGCAGCAGAATCCGTATGCAACCGAAGCGTACTTGCATCAGCTCTTACATAAGGCCAAAGCCGCTGGCGCGCGCGACGTCCACTTGAAGGTGGGCCAGCCACCGGGCGCGCGAGTGCGAGGCGCCCTGGTGTTCTTTCGGCTCGACAAGATCCGCCCGGAGGACACGGAGGCGGTCGTCCGGCACCTGATTCGCGATCCGGCGATCCTCGCCAACCTTGCCGCGCTGCGCGAGTACGATACGTCGTACGAGGTGTACGGGATCGGACGCTTTCGCGTGAACGTCTATCGGCAGCGCGCCACGTTGGCGGTAGTGATGCGCGTGATTCCGCATCAGGTTCCGAGCCTCGAGTCGCTCGGCGCACCCGCGGTCTGCCGCACCTTGGCCGAGAAGGATCGCGGGCTCGTGCTCTGTGTCGGCGCGGCCGGCAACGGCAAGACGAGCACGCTGGCAGCCATGCTCGACTACATGAATCATCACAGCGCGCGTCACATCGTGACCATCGAAGATCCGATCGAGTACATTTACACGGACGACAAGTGTTCGGTCAGCCAGCGCGAGATTGGCTACGATACGCAGAGCTTCGCCAGTGCGCTCCGCGCTGCCCTTCGGCAAGATCCGGACGTCATCCAAGTGGGTGAGATTCGTGACGCGGAGACGATGGAAATCGCGCTAAAAGCCGCTGAAACCGGCCATCTGGTGCTCTCCACGCTGCACACGCCGGATGTCTCGCGCACGATGAACCGAATCATCGCGTTGAGCGATGGCAAGTCCGATGATTTGCGTGAGCGGCTGGGGGACGCGCTGCAAGGCATCATCGCGCAGCGCTTGTTGCCGAGGGCCGACGGCCAGGGCATGGCGCTGGCGGCCGAAGTGCTGGTCTCCACGGGTTCGGTACGCGAAACCATCAAGCGACCACTCGGCAATCCCCCGCTGAAGGAGTTGATGGACGGCGGTCAGACGATGTACGGAATGCAGACCTTCGAGGCGCACATCAAAGCGCTGGTCCGGGACGGCATCGTCGAGCGTGACGTCGGCCGAGCGGCGATGGGCTTTTAGCGCGCGTGACGTGTTCCAGTTCGATCCGGCACACGAAAACGTACACGTGTCGTGCGTCAATTCCTTGCCGTTGGTAGAAAGTTCGAAGCTCCCTTCCGCGGCATAGGGCGGATGCCAGCCCGGTCCGAAGCGCTCGGAGACCCAGTTGCCGGAAATGCCGTCGTAAGCAGCGATGTCATTCGAGTACACGGCGTCGGAGCAGAGGGAAGGTGGCGATGACGCTGCCGTCGCCTCCATGGTTGACCTGTGGAGGCGGTCCGTATCCGCCGGAGCCTCCTTCGCCCGAGGGGCTCGAGCCTCCGACGCCAGCTGCAGTCCACCCAGCGGCACCTGCGTAGTACGGCTCGACGCCAGCGGTTCCCGCTGTGTACGCCTCGATGCCAGCGGTCCCCGCCGCAAAGGTCTTCGCTCCGCTGTTGCTGCTTGCGCCGGCCGAGCCTGTCCCTCCACCGCTGCTTGCACCGGCCGCGGGAGGCGTACCGCTCAGGCCTGCCGCACCGGCGGGGGCGCCCAATATCAGCGCACCGCAGGGCTGAGCCAGAGCACGCGCTCACTGACCGCGAAACGCGGTGCGCGGCGACGCGCCTAGGTCTAGCGAATTCGCGCCAGATCGATGCACGGCTCGGCAGCTGACGCACTGCGAAACACACGCCCAATCTGGACTCTCCCGCGGGTTGACGCTAAGACCGCGGAAGCATGTCCGACCTGAGCTCGCCTGTCCGTCACGATTGGTCTTTGAAGGAAATCCGGGAGATCCACGATCTGCCGCTGTTCGAGCTCGTCGATCGCGCGCGCGCCGTGCACTTGGCCTTCCACAAAAAAGAGCAGGTTCAGCTGTGCACACTGCTCAGCGTGAAGACCGGTGGTTGCCCGGAAGATTGCGCGTATTGCCCGCAGTCATCGCACCACGAGACGCCGGTCAAGGGCGAAGCGATGCTCAAACTCGACGAAGTCATGACCGCCGCGCGTGCCGCCAAGGAGCACGGTGCGACCCGCTTCTGTATGGGAGCGGCCTGGCGTGAAGTGAAGGACGGGCCAGCCTTCGATCGCGTGCTGGACATGGTGCGCGGCGTGAAGGGCCTCGGCTTGGAAGCGTGCGTCACGCTCGGCATGTTGAACGAAGGGCAAGCGGCCAAGCTCAAGGAAGCCGGCCTGGACGCGTACAACCACAACCTCGACACCTCGCGCGAGAACTACAAGTCGATCATCTCCACCCGCACTTACGATGATCGTTTGAAGACGCTGAAGAACGTACGCAACGCGGGCATCACCGTGTGCTCGGGTGGCATCATCGGCATGGGTGAGAGCATCGACGACCGCTGCGGCATGTTGCTCGAACTCGCCCAGCTTTCGCCGCACCCCGAGAGCGTGCCGGTCAACGCCTTGGTTCGTGTGGAAGGGACGCCGCTTGCGGCCTTGCCGCCGATCGATCCGTTGGATCTGGTGCGCATGGTGGCAACCGCACGCATCACCATGCCGCGCTCCAAAGTCCGCCTGAGCGCGGGCCGCACGGATCTGCCGCGCGAGGCACAGCTGCTGTGTCTGTACGCAGGTGCCAACAGCATCTTCTACGGCGACAAGCTGCTCACCACGCCCAACCCGGATGCGGATGCGGACGTGGCTTTGATCCGTGCCGCAGGGCTCAGCGCGGAAGCACCCGCTCCGAGCGCTTCTTAGAGCGACCGCGCGCGCCCCAAGCAACCACGCCCAGCCCAAACGCCCACAAAGCGAGCGGCCCGCTCGACGGCGCTTTGCCGCCGATGGTGGAGGCGCAACAGCCTTCGTCGGTTGAACCGCACTCGGTAGAGAAGCCGTGGCGCGGCACGCCGGGAGGGCTGCCGGGATCGGTCGTCGTGCGACCCGGCGGTAGCGACGCGCAGATCCCCGCCACGTCGTCGTCCTCCAACGTGGTCATGCCCAGCATGTAGCTTTGGTACATCGTCGCGCTGCTCACGGTCGAGTGTGACAGCCCGAGGAAATGGCCGATCTCGTGGGTCAGCACCGCGTTCAGGTCGTCCTTGTCGCCAGTAGCTGCGCCCGCGTTGAGCACGAAGTTGGCGTCGTAACTATTGAGCTCGATGTTCGCGTCGTAGATCTCGCCCGTTTCCGGGTTGAAAAAGACGGTGGTGAGCGCGAGCGTCTCGGCGCCCGTGTTCTTGTACGGCCACTTGTCGTCGTGGAACGTGATCACGTTCTGATTCGGCTGGCTCTTGTTGTACTCCGGCTTGGCGCACTCCACCTTCCCGTAGTCCGCCAGGGAAATGCTTGGGTGGTTGCCATCCTCGCAGACCGCGTCCACCCAGCGCTGGAATGCGTTGACCACGACCGAGTGCAGCTGGTCGTAGCTGATGTCCTGGCGCTTCGAGCCGTCTTGCTGCACATCGAAGGACACGATCGAGCTTGCCCAGTACAGGGGCTTGCCGCCGACGTTGCAGCCCGTCTGAGGCTCGATTGGGCAATCTTCCTTCTTCGTGTCGCAGGTGTAGGTCAAGCAATAGGCCGCCGAGTGAGCGGAGATCGCAAATGCAAAGGCTGCCGCCGCTGCGCAGGGCAGAACGCGAGAAAAGTTCAACGGCGTGCTCCGAGGATCATGGCCCGCGCTTCGGTGAACGGTTTGCCCGCGAGCTGAGCGGCCGCCGAAGCCGCGCCGCCCACCAAGTTCGGCATGTTTCGGCTCAGTTGCAGACGCGGTGTGCCCGCGTGATCGATGTTCACCGGATACTGGCCTTGTGCCATTGCCGTGACTACTTCGACGCCATTGGGATCGAGCATCAGAAACACGAGGCTGGTTTGGTGGAGCGAGAGCTCGGCCTCGCCGTGTACGATTTCGCCTAGGTCTCCAACCCGGCCGCCCAGTGTGCGCACCAAGGTTTCGCTTTCTCCGCTCGGGCCCTGAATCGAATCGTCGATGCGCAGGCGCGAGTAGGTCACGATGTGCCGCGCACCCCCGACCTCCTCCGAGCGCGCGAAACTATCGAGCGCGGTAGCACGCGCGATGCGCGTGCTGCGCTGAACCAGATCTTGCAAGCTCACGGCGCGTGCCGTTGTGGCCTGCGCGGCACCGGCAAAGGCCAGTGTCGCAGTAAACGTCCCCATCAACCCCAAGCTCTGCCGACGATCCATCTGCAGGAGAAGTTAGCACAGCGTCGGCGACTGGTAAGACCGGCCCGGCGCTCAGTCCAGCTGCCGGTTCACCCAAGTTGCGATGCAGGTGGAGGTGGCAGCCTACGCGCGCGCTCAACATCCATTCGAACCGTCCAATTCCAGCCTATTTGCCGTTTGCTTCATTATGCTCGCGGGTGAGCTATAACAACGCCTCGCCGACCGCCGGCCCCCCCCGGCGTGCCCCTGCGACCCCCACATATGCCGCCCCCCGCCACTGAAAGAGCAGCGTTGCTCGAACGTACAGCCCCAGGTCTCGTCGAGGAACTCAAGACCTACCTGGTGCGCCATCGCGTCGCCGTCGAGTCCATGATCAGGCCAGGTGGCCCAGAGGCAGGGCTCGAGGCAGCAGCGCGTTATGCAAAAGCCTTCGACGGTTTGCTCTGCTCGCTGTTCAAGGCGGCCGAGAGCACCATGATCAAGGCCGGGTCTTGGCAGAACGTGGGGCTCGCTGCCGTTGGCAGCTACGGCAGAAACGAGCTCGGCTATCACAGCGATCTGGATGTCCGGCTGATTTCGGCAAGCAAACCGGAGAAGGTCCGCGCCGTAGCAGAGGCGCTCTTGTATCCGCTCTGGGATGCCGGGTTGAGCATCGGTCACCAAGTCGTGATGGGCAGCGATCTGCTGGACCTAGCGAAGAACGACTTGCCCACCGCCACCACCTTGCTCGATTGGCGCGTTCTGACCGGCGATCGCACCAGTTCGGAGAAGATGCTGACCCGCGCATTCGAGGGCATCTTCGGTATCGGCAACATCAAGAAGTTTCTGGATCGCCTTGAAACCAAGGCTCATGAGCGATCGGAGCGCTTCGGCGGTTCTGTCTATCTGCTGGAGCCCGATGTCAAAAATGGCATCGGCGGTCTGCGCGATCTCGATCTCGCGCATTGGGCCGCGCGCGCTCGCTGGCGCGTGACGGACCTGTCGGAACTCGTACGCATCGGCGTCCTCCTACAGCGCGAATGGCAACAGATTGAAGCCGCTCGGGCGTTGCTCTGGCGCGTGAGGAACCTGTTGCATTTGTCCGCCGGCCGGCGCTCCGACCGCCTGAGCTTCGATCGCCAGGAATCCCTGGCGGTGGATCTCGGCTACGGCCCCGGCGGAGCCGGAGTCGAAGCCTTCATGAGCGACTACTACCAGAAGGCGCGCGTCATTTCGCAGGCGCGCGAACTGGTGCTGGCGCGCGCGGCCCCACCGCCCAAGCGCCGCCCGCGTGAGACGTCCATCGGCAAGGGCCTGAAGCTGACCAACGACCAAGTGTCGTTCGAAGACGGCGCGGCGCTCGAGCAGGAGCCGGCGCTCGCGCTCCGATTGTACGACGAAGCGGTGCGGCGCGATCTGCCCGTCTACGGTTTTGCCCGGGATTTAGTGGCCCGCGCTGTCACTTCACCCGCCTTTTGTGAGCGTCTGCGCCAGAGCGAAGAAGCGGCGCGCTTGTTCGTGCGCTTGGTTACGGTGATTCAGCGCACCAAGCTCCGCGACGAATCCGTCGTCAAGGATCTGCACGACGTTGGCCTGCTCGTGGCCATGGTGCCGGAGTTCGCGCCGGTCGTGGGTCGCGTGCACCACGACGTGTATCACGTGTACACGGTGGACGTGCACTCGGTGGCCGCGGTCGATCGGCTGCGTGCGTTGTGCCGCGGCGAGCTCGCCGCCGAGCATCGCTTGGCCTCGCGCCTGGCCGCCGAAATTTCGCGACCCAACGTGCTCTTCTTCGCCGCGCTGTTGCACGACATCGGCAAAGACATCGGCGGCAAGAGCCACGACGAGCGCGGCCGTGAAATGGCGCGCGGCATCTTGGAGCGGCTCGGACTACCCGAGAGCGACATCCGCGAAGTGCAGCAGCTGATCTGGAAGCACCTGCGCATGTATCACGTGGCCACGCGCCGCGACATCGATGACCCGCGCACACTAGAAGCGTTTTGCGAAGAGGTGCACGGTCGTGAAGGCCTGCGCGAGCTGTACATCCTGACCATTTGCGACGTTTCCACGACCAGCCCGACCGCGCTCACCAGCTGGAAATCGCGCGTGCTGGAAGAGCTGTACGTCAGTGCCGATCGTCAGTTGAGCACCGGCAAGGTCGAACGCGGCGGCGAGCGCACCGAGCAAATTCGCGCGGAAGTGCGCGCGCTCTGTCCGCAACGCGGCGAGCTGGAGTTCCTGAATCACTTCCTGGCCACGATGCCGGATCGCTATTTGTACAGCAACGATCCCCAAGACATCGTGCGCCACTCGCGTTTCGCGCGCCAAGCGCAGATGCAGCACGTCAACGTGACGGTCATGACCACCGCCACCCCGTACGTCGAGCTCGGCTTCATCGCCGACGATCGCCCGGGCCTCTTGGCGATGATCACCGCGACCTTGGCGGCCGCGCGCTTCAAGGTGATCAGCGCTCAGGTCTATTCTTGGGTCGATAGCTTTGGCCGAACGCGCGCGCTCGACTTGTTCTGGGTGCGTGCAGGGGAGACCACCGATTCGGTGACCGGATCCCTCGCGCGTCTCGATCGCGACTTCAACCGCCTGCTCAGCATGGAGCTTTCGCCATCGGAGCTGGTGACGGGCGGCGCGCGACGCTCGCGCCTCTCCGACCGCCCGACGCCGAAAGTGCCCACCGAGGTCAACATCGACAATCGCTGCGCGACCGATCACTCGGTGATCGAGGTCACGACCAAAGATCAGCAAGGGCTGTTGTTTTGGTTGGCAAACACCCTACAGCACCTCGATCTTCAGATCTCGCTCGCCAAGATCAACACCGAAGGCACGCAAGTCGCAGACGTGTTCTACGTCACCGACATGAGTGGCGCGAAAATCACCTCGATCGAGCGCATGGAAGAGATCAAGGCGCGTATCCTGTCGAACATCGCCCACCTGGAAAAGGCATCCATATGATCTCCGCGCTGCGCACGGTCCCCCAACTGTCTTCTCGGTTTGCTTGCTCCGTCGTTCTGTTCGGCGCGCTCTCGTTTGCGGCCTGTGGTGGCTCGGCGCCGCCCGTGGAGGCTCCGCCGCCCTCGCTCGAGGATCCCGCGCCGCCAGCGGCCGCCGAGCAAAGCGCCAAGCCTTCGAGCAAGAAGGTGGAGCAAGGTATCGAGGCCATCAAGGCGCAGGACTTTGCGAAAGCCAAAGCGCTGCTCAGCGAAGCGCGCAAGGAAAGTCCGAAGGATCCTCAGGCCGCTTACTATTTGGGGGTAGCTCTGGAAGGGTTGTCCGACGGGACAGGCGCCACGGCGGCTTACAAAGACGCCCTCGCGCTCGACCCGAAGCTCACCGAAGCCAGCGTCAACCTCTCCGCGCTCTTGCTCGATGCAAAAGACGCGGCCGGCGCGCTGAGCGTTGCCGACGTGGGCCTCAAATCCGCGCCAAAACAGCCGGATTTGCTGCTCAACCGCGCATTGGCCTTGGAAGCTGCCGGCAAGAAAGAAGAGTCGCTCAAAGCTTACGGCGCTGCCGTGGCCGCGTCGCCCGACAATATCGAGCTGCGCATCGCCTACGCCGAACTGCTGACGGCGGCCAAAGACGACAAGAACGCACTCGAACAATTGCGCGCCGTGTCGACCACCGACGATCCGAAGCTGCTCGAAAAGCTGGCGCAGAAGTTCGGCCGCCTACACGCCTTTGCCGATTGCATCGCGGTGCTCGACAAAGCCATCAAAGCTTCCGACAGCGCGAACCTGCACGTGCGACGCGCCGTGTGCCGCCACGACCAAAAGGACGACGCTGGCGCCCTGAGCGACTACGAGGCCGCGCTGAAGCTCGACGAAAAATCCGCCCCCGCGCACTACTACCTCGCCAAACACGTCTGCCCGACCGACAAGAAAAAAGCCGCCACCCACTTCAAGCGCGCCGCAGAAATCGCCGGCAACGACGACATCGGCAAGCGCGCCGCGGATTTGGCCGTCAAAGCCAAAGCCGGTAAGTGCGACTGACGCGATCAGCGATTCGCTGAAGCGCTCGGCGTTGTCCGTCGAGTAGCTAGATCCGCTCGAGCAAAGCGCTCGAGTCGAGCGCGCGCAGATCATCGATGTCCGAGGTCAGGATGATCGCGCGCTCCCGCTTTGCCACGAGCACGACGGACGCGTCCACGACGTCATGCGTGCCGCTCCTGCCGCACAGGGCGCCTGCGGCCTCCGCCAGTGGTCGATCGAGCTCGGGTACGTTGCTGTTCTCGGCGTCGAGCAGCGCGCGCAGCGGTACCTGGCGTGCGCGATCTCGAAAGACTTGCGCCACGACGCCAGCGGGAACTACCAGCTTCGTGCCGGTACGAGTCACTTCGCGCAGGAGCGCGCGCATCTTGGGGTCGGCTCGCTCGAAAGCAATCAGCGCGCCCGCGTCTAAAACGATCGCTTGATGACGCGCTTTGCCCATGTTCGTGCCGCTCGGTTCGGTTTGCCGAACTCTCGATCCATCGCGTCGAGGATCTCGGTGAGTTCATTGCGAGAGACCTTCTCGTCGAGAGCCTGAGCCATCAGGGCACTGAGAGATTTGGCGTGCCCCGCCTTCACTTGCTTTCGCGCGAGCTTCAGAGTGTCTGCTGGAATCGTAACGGCGATTTTTGCAGCATTCATACTTTTATCATACCTGGGGCGTCGATTGCGTCAACGTGCCGCTGCGGGTGCGCGGCGCGCGCGAAATAGCAACGCTGTCCGAGGTGCGCTGCTGGACCGCGAGCGCCCCCCTCTCGAAACATCGGTATGGGCGCTTGCGCGAGCGCTACAGCAGCACTTCGAGCAATTTGTCGAGCTCGTCCAAAGAGGCGTATTTGATGGCGAGTTCGCCCTTGCCGTCTTTGTCGCGGACCTCGACCTTGGTGCCCAGCTTGCGGCCCAAGCGAAGCTCGAGGTCGCGTGTAGACACGGCCTTTTCTTTTTTGCCTTTGGCCTCGGGCTTACTCTTGGCGGTGCGCACCAGCGCTTCGGTTTGGCGCACGCTGAGCCGGCCGCGGATCACCTTTTCGGCGAGCGTGGCCAGGGCGGTGTCGTCCGGCGCGCCGAGCAACGCGCGGGCGTGACCTTCGCTGAGCTCGCCAGTGACGACTTTGTCGCGCACCGCGCTCGGCAGGCGCAAGAGGCGCAGTGCATTGGCGATCGTGGAGCGATCTTTGCCGACCCGCTGCGCGAGCGTCTCTTGGGTATAAGAGTGCTCCTTGATCAGGCGATCGAGTGCTTCGGCAAATTCGATGGCGTCGAGATCTTCGCGCTGGACGTTTTCGATCAGCGCCAACTCGTAGGCGTCTTTGGCGGAGACGTCGTGTACGACGACCAGCACTTCGCGCAAATTGGCGCGCTGCGCTGCGCGCCAGCGGCGTTCACCGGCGATGATCTCGAAGTCGTCTGCGCCCGGGCGGCGGCGCACGATCAGCGGCTCGAGCAAGCCGTGCGTGCGCAGGGATTGCGCGAGCTCTTCGATCCGATCGTTGTCGAAGTGCTGCCGCGGTTGGCCCTTTTGGGGCACGATTTTGTCGAGCGGGCAGCTGAAGACGTTGCCCTCGTACTTGGCGCTCGCAGCGGCGGGCCGTTCGGCGGTGACCGGCACGCGCGCGGGCATCAGCGCATCGAGGCCACGCCCCAAGCCGCGGAATGGCTTTTTGGGCGGTTCACTCATTCGCAGCGCTTTCGATCAAGGCGGTGGGTCCCTCGATCAGCTCACGCGCCAAGCTGAGATAGCCCTGCGCGCCCTTGCTACCGACGTCGTACAGCAGCGCGGGCAGGCCGTGTGAGGGCGCCTCGCTCAGGCGCACGTTGCGCGGGATGATCGACTTGAACACGCGGAAGTGTTTGTTCACTTCGTCCGCGACTTGATGGGCGAGGCGGTTCCGTGGATCCCACATCGTGAGCACGATGCCTTCCACCGTGAGCTCTGGGTTCAGCGATGCTTTCACGCGATCGATCGTGGCCATCAGATACGTGATGCCCTCGAGCGCGTAGTATTCGGGCTGCAAGGGTACGATTACGCGGTGCGCGGCGACGAGCACGTTCAACGTCAACACACCGAGCGATGGCGGCGAATCGATGATGATGTAGTCGTACTTCTCGACGTCGGGGCCGCGCAGGATCTCACGCAGATGCGTGCCGCGCTGAGTGGTCTCGAACAGCTCGTATTCGACGGCGGTCAGATCTTGCGTGGCGGGCGCGAGGTCGAGCGTGGGGATGCCGGTAGGGCGGATCACGTCGCGTAGCGGAGCGTTACCGATCAACGCGTCGTAGATCGTCTTCTCCACGGTGCCCGGCGGCACACCTACGCCGCTCGACGCGTTGCCTTGCGGGTCGAGATCCACGAGCAGCGTCGGGCGTTCGGCGGCGGCCAGGCTGGCGGCGAGGTTGACGGCGGTCGTGGTCTTGCCAACGCCACCCTTTTGGTTGGCGATGGCGATGATCTGCTGGCGCTGAGTCATGGGGTGAGTGACGGGGATCGAACCCGCGCAGGGGCGGGAAGGGAAGACGGGCGAGCCGCGGAGCAGCTTGCCCCGGCAGTGTGCCTCTTATCGAAATATCGCGCGCGGGCCGCGTTTTTTTGGAGGTCCGGGGAACGTAGCGTACTGTGTGTGCAGATGTAGGTGTGAGTAGTTAAAAAGTGAACCGAAAGCCAAGCCCCCGCACAAAACCGTTCGCAGCGCGCATGCAGCTCGCGCTCACCCCCCGATTAGTCGGGTCTGAGCAGCGCCGCAATGCCGCCCGCGAGCGAATCCTGTGTGCCGGATTTTGGCAGCCGTCCTCGAATCGACCGCTCGCCCGCGTCGTCCCGCTTCACCCCGCCGTAGCCACCCGGCGGGTCCCAACTCTGAACCCCTGAGGAGACCTCTCATTCAATGGCCGCCCCCAAAGACTACAGCTCTTTCGCAGAACTCGAACGCGACCTCGTGCGCCCCGAAATGCGCATTGGTTGGTCCGTCGATGAGATCGAATCCACGGGAGAGACCTTGGAATTCGACATGGACCCCTTCGAAGCCGCGATGTGGGAAGCGGAACAAGAAGACGAAGACGACGAGTGAGCTGCTCGCAGCCTCACTTCACTTAGCTTAATCCTAAATCCCGGAAACCCCGTGGGCTGCCTCCCGCGGGGTTTTTGCTATTTTGTGCATCAAGCCGCGGGGTACATCGGGTTAAGGTCCCCGTCGAAGGGCGTCGCCGGGTGTTTCGTGGGTGGCGCGATTTTATTTGGCAACTGAGGCGCAAGGCGCCCGACCGGTCACCCAGTGATGAAATACACCTACGCCGCATTCTCCAGTGTCGTCCTCACCACCGCTGTCGTCGCCGTCACCTCCTGCAGCGACCCGATCGATTGCACGGACCGCCGAGATTGTCCGTCGGACTTCCATTCACGGGCCGGGTCGTCCAGCAGCGGCGCGGCGGGTGAAGCGGGCGCTACCGGCAACGGCGGCACGGCTACAGGAACGCCAACTGGCGACGCAGGTGAAACGTCGGCGGGTGGAAGCGCGGGCGCGCCAGACCCCGAGTCCTGCGATGGGAACGCGGATCCCGCGACCACGGCCTGCGTGATCGCAGATGGCTACGGCACATTCGTCGCTCCTTATGGCAACGACGACAATGGTGATGGCACCCAAGCCAAGCCGTTCGCGACCGTGACGAAGGCGTTGAGCGCAGTCGCCTTGCAGAAGCGGGCGCGCATTTATGTCTGCGCTGCTGAGTATTCCGAGCCCGACACAATCACGCCACTCGATGGCAGCTCGATCTTCGGCGGCTTCAGCTGCGACGCCGGCACATGGGCCTACGACGCGCCCGTCAAAGCATTGCTGACGGTAGAGAGTCCCGTGGGGGCGATCATCGATTCTGCCAAGCGCGGCGTGACGCTCGAAGACGTGCGCCTCGATGCCGCGGACGCGCCGCAGAATGATACGGGCGCGAGTAGCTTTGGCTTGGTCGTCAACGCCAGCAAGGCCGTCGCTTTGGTGCGTGCGGAGTTCCACGCGGGCAAGGGCGCGAGTGGCAGGCCTGGTGTCACTCCTGAAGTTCCAATGGCGCCTGTGTCGACCAGTGAGCAGGATGGTCGAACTGCATCCTGTTTGCCCCAAGTCGTGCCCACGGCAGCGGTAGGTGGCGCGGCGGCCGCGAGCAAGTGCGGGATCGGTGGGCGAGGGGGGATCGGTTACGGCACGTTTGACCGTTCCGGGGCCTCAGGTACGCCGACTACCAATCTGGTTTCGGTTCCTCAGCCGAATGGCGGAGCTGCGGCGACCGCGGCAGACCCTAACGGAACTCCTGGGCGTATGGGCAGCGTCGGCCTTGATGGCGGTGCGGGTAAGTTTGGACTGGCCGCTGCCTCCGTGGGCTCATTCGGGCCGGCTGGCTACATTGGCGCCGCTGGCGGAAACGGTGCAAGTGGCGGCGCTGGCCAAGGCGGAGGGGGAGGAGGAGCTAGCTTAGCGTTCGACTTTGGCGGCAAGACCTGCACCGGAGCCGGCGGCGGAGGAGGCGGAGCCGGTGGCTGCGGCGGATCTGGCGGCACAGGGGGCGGCGGAGGAGGAGCCTCGGTGGGAATGCTCAGTTGGAATAGTGAGGTAACCCTCGATGCCGTCGTGCTTGTCGCGAAGGCTGGCGGGGCCGGGAGCAAAGGCGGGGCCGGTCTGGCCGGGAGCATCGGAAGCGAGGGTGGAAATGGCGGGGGAGGGACTGGCGATGGCGTCGTCGCCGGCGGCCACGGCGGCCACGGAGGCATAGGCGGAGCAGGCGGCCCCGGCGCCGGCGGAACCGGTGGCCCTTCGCTTGGTCTCGTCTATAAGGGAATGGAGCCAAGCGGTGTGTCAGGTTCAATGCTCACCCCCGGTACCGGGGGCGCCCTCGGTCTAGGTGGACTTGACTCGACGGGCGGAACGTCGGCTCCGAATGGGGCGCAAGGAATGGCGGCCCCAAAGTTCTCGGCGCCATAGTAACCCCGTCGTTTAGACCGACGGGGCTCGTCTCCTTCTGCCCAACCCCTGCTTACTAGTAGCTGAAGATCACCATGCCGTTGCCAAGGCGCGCCCCGGCCGTGTTTGTTTGTGCGGTTCCGCCGTTGTAAGAGCCGCCACCGCCTCCGCCGCCGAGGTATGGGCCCGTATAAGCCGTGCTACCCGGGTACGAACCGCTCGCGCCACCGGAATAACCGCCGCCGCCGCCGCCCGTATATCCAGCAGCACCTCCGCCGCCAAAGCCGCCGGCCCGACCGACGATACAATTTGCACCAGCACCGACGCAGCTTCCGGGTTGCCCACCACCACCACCGTTAACGAAGGCGAAGCCCGGCGTGTATGGGGTACCGTAATTAGCGGTACTTCCGTCGGACGTGCCGACGCCATTGGTGAGCAATCCGCCGCCGGCTGTGCCGGGATGGTAGCCGCTGAGATTGCTTCCAGTCGTGCCGCCGTTGCCGCTGGCGCCGCCCGCCTTGAAATTACCGCTCTCGTACGTGCCGGACGTGCCGATACTTGCGTTCAGACCGACGCCTGCATACGGGCTGCCTGCGTTGATCGCGCCGCCGCCGCCGCCCGCAACGATGAACGCCGAATTAGTCGCGTTGGTGACGAACGTCCCGCCCCCGCCGCTGCCTCCAGCCTGCTGCACGGTCGTGGTGGTGTCCAGCGCATCGAGCCCTTTGCCGCCAACCAACACCTTCAGTGACGTGCCGCCAGTGACCGCAAAAGTCCCCTTCATGCGCGCGCCCAAGCCGCCCGCGAAGCTTCCGGAAGACCCGCCCTGCGCGCCATAAGCATCAATCGTCAGTGAGGTCACGCAGGTGGGCACCACGTAGGTCTGGATCGCACCGGTGTAGTTCAGCGTCACGGTGCCCGTGCAGGTAAACGTCGCCGTGACCTGCGTTGCCGCCGCGAGCGTTACCACGCACGACCCAGTGCCCGAGCAACCTCCGCCGGTCCAGCCGCCAAACGCGCTACCGGTTCCAGCCGCGGCAACGGCGCTGAGCGTGACCACGGTTCCGTAATTGAGGTCCTCGCTGCAGTCAGTGCCGCAGTTGATGCCGGCTGGGACTGACGTCACCGTTCCCGTACCGGTACCGGCCTTGACTACGGTGAGGGTCTGCGTGGTCAGAGTGAAGGATGCCGTGACGGTGGTCGCTGCGGTCAGTGTCGTCGTGCAAACACCGACGCCCGTGCAGCCACCGCCGGACCAACCGGCAAATACCGAGCCCACGGCAGGTGTTGCGGTCAACTGGACCGCGCTGCCCTTGGTCACCGAGGTCGAGCACGTCGTTCCGCAATCGATCCCGGTTGGAACCGATTTGACGACGCCCGAACCGTTTCCGCTCAGCGTCACGGTCAGTGGCACCGACGTGCTCGCGAAGGTCGCTGTGACCTGAACCGCATCGGAGACCGCTACCGTGCACGTGCCGGTGCCCGAGCAACCACCGCCCGACCAGCCCGCAAAGGTAGAATTCGCGTCGGGTTTTGCCGTCAAAATGACTTCGGCGTCGGCATCGAACTCCGCGCTGCAAGTCGCGTTGCAGTCGATGCCCGATACATCAGAGGTCACCACACCGGCGCCGGTGCCCGCGAAGACGACCTTCAGTGTGCCGCTCGACGCGCCGCTCGCTCCACCAGCGTTTTCTCCCGCGCTGCCGGCTTCCGCTTCGCCCGCACTTCCCGCATCGCTGCTTGCACCGCCACTGGGCTTTCCGGCCGTTCCGGCCGCCGCCTTGCCGCCGCTGCCGCCCGCGCCGCTGCTCCCGCCGCTGTCGGTACCGGCGAGCGAGCCCTCGTCGTCGTAGCCTCGATCCACCTTCGCGCAGGCTACGGCGATCACGAACATCACGGCTAATACGGCGAACCGCTTTGCACCCAGTGAACTAAACAAAGTCATGGTTTCTCCTCGAAGTTCGGCTTCGGGGTTGAGCACGGGAGGGAGGCAACGAGAAAGCGCGGTGTGGCCACCACGCGTAGATCAATAACCAAAGTCTCGGGCGGGTTTGGGGCCGGCCGGCTTGACCGGACTTGCGACTGCAGGCTTCGCTGGAGCTGGCTTTGCAAGGGCAGGCTTCGCGGCTGCCGCCGTCGGCTTTGCCGACAGAGCTTTGCTCGATGGCTCGACCGCTTCGGGCTTGGCGGTTGCTACGGCTGCGGGCTCGGGTGCAACCGCCGACGGCACCACCACTGGCGGGGGCGCGGGTGCTTCCTGTGGTGCGGCGGGTGGTTCGGCAGGGTGCGGCGCAGCCGGCGCGACCGCGACCGGGGCGGCTACGTCGGCCTTGGCGGTGGGTTCCGCTTTCTTTCCGAATTTCTGGTACGCGGCAAATGCGCCGCCCGCGAGCAAGAGCACCGCGGCTGCCGCGATGACGTACATCGGGGCACTCGAAGTCTTGGGGATGTCCGCGTGGGAGGCCGTCCAGGTGTTGCCGGTGGGGAGGCCTGGCGCAGGCGGAGCCGCGGGGCCGCCGACGGTCGCAGGGCCCGCCGGCGCGGGGCTGGCGACGACGGGATGAGCTGCGGTTCCGTCCGCGCCGCCGAATTGCTGATCGATCGCGCGGATCATGTCGTCGGCGGACTGGAAGCGGAGCGTGATGTCACGGGCCATCGCTTGCTCGACGAGCGCGATCAGACGCGGGTCCAAGTTGGGTGCGACTTGGGCGAGGGGGCGAGGGCTGGAGAGCACGATCTTGAACATCAGTTCGTTGAACGTGTCGCCGTCGAAAGGAACGGCGCCCGCGAGGGCCTCGTACAAAATCACTCCCAGGGAATAGACGTCGCTGCGGCCGTCGATGCCTTGCGTGCCCTGAGCTTGCTCCGGCGACATGTAATACGGCGTGCCCATCACCGCGCCGGTGCGCGTCATGCTCATGTCTCCGCCGAGGGCATTGAACTTGGAGATGCCGAAGTCGATGATCTTCGCGTAATCAGCCCGGCCGGCCTTCTCCCGCAAAATGAAGATGTTGTCGGGCTTGAGATCGCGGTGAACGATGTTGGCCAAGTGCGCGGCGCGCAGGCCGACCAAAACTTGACGGGCAATCGCCAGCACGTCGTTCGGGTTCATGCGAGCGCGAGACATGCGCGCGCCGAGCGTCTCGCCATCGAGATACTCCATGACCATGAAGCGATCGCCGTTCGGCAATGAGCCGAGGTCGAGCACTTCCAAAATATGATCGCTGCCGATGCAACCCGCGGCCTGCGCTTCGCGCTCGAAGCGCCGCACGGTTTCTTCCGACACGCTGTGCGCGTGCAACACCTTGATCGCGATGCGTCGCTTGATGAAGGTGTTTTCGCCCTCGTACACCGAGCCCATACCGCCTTCGCCAATCAGGCGAACGATGCGGTACTTGCCCTCGATGATTTGTCCGGCCTCGAGCATTGAATACTAATCTCCGAGTATATAGACGGTCGGGCCCCGAGATCCATCAGCTTCCCAAAGCCCCATCTCTTAGCCTCGTAGGCCCCAGCCCAAATCCGTTGGCACTGCTCGCGCGCTTGGTTTGGGCGCCTGCCTCACTTACGCCGGGCCTCGGTCGCCTGCGTGGCCGAGACGTCGGTCGCTGGATTGGAGACAATGTAAGCTTTGGCGGGGCTGGAACCAAACTTCAGACCAGGTTAGCCTGCGTGGTTATGGCGCATTCACGAGCGGGAGCTCACCTCATTCTTTGCGGCGCGCTCCTTGGTGCTGCATTCGTTTCCAAGCCGTCCTTTGCGGTGTCTGATGCCGAGCGCGCTGGGGCGCGCGCTGCGGCGAATCAGGGCGCGGACGCGTTCGAGCAACAAAAGTGGACGGAAGCGGTAGAGCTGTTCACGCGCGCGGAAGCGCTCGTTCACTCGCCGATTCATCTCTCGTACATCGCTCGCTCGCAGCTGAAGCTCGGGCATTGGGTCGAGGCGTACGAGATCTTCAACCGCATCAAGCGCGAGCCACTGGAGGCTCCGGTTTCGACTGCCGCGGCCAACGCGGTGGCGGATGCAAATCGCCAATTGGCGACGCTCGACGCTCAATTGCCGTATGTCACCCTGGAGGTGAAGGGGACCGATACGCAGGGCGTGACCGTCACGATGGACGGCACCACGGTGCCCAGCGCGCTCATCGGCGTATTGCATCCCGTAAACCCGGGCCCGCACAAGTTTCGTGCGACCAGTCCCACGCAATCGAGCCCGGAGCAGACGGTGGACGTCAAGCCCGCGGCGCGGCAGACCATCGAACTCGTGCTGGCGCCCAACGCGGCGAGCGTGCCGGTCACGCCGGTTGCCGCCGTAGCGGCCAAGCCCGCGGATGCGCCGCCGCCCACGCCTCCGCCTACACCGACCGAGAGCTCCTCCGGCTCCGGAATGCGCGCCGGCGGCTACATCGCGCTCGGCGTTGGTGTGGTCGGCGTGGGGTTGGGCACGGTCTTCTTGCTCTCCGCCAACAGCAAACAAAAAGACGCCGATGCCGCCTTCGACGCTTGCGGCGGTAAATCCTGCTCCGGTCCCGATCGCGCCGCGGTCGACTCACTCGACAGCAGCGTGGCTACGAACAAAACGCTCTCCCTCACCAGTTTCATCGTGGGCGGTGCGGGCCTGGCCACGGGCGTGACCCTGCTCGTATTGAGCGGAAAGCAGAAATCAGAGCCGACCGCGCACCTGGCGCCCCGGGTACAACCGTGGATTGGCTACCGCTCGGTCGGGTTGAGCGGGACCTTTTAGGGCGCGGGCCGGGGTCGACCGGGCTCAAGAACAGCTCAAGAACAGCGACAGTGAAACAAACGTCAAACGTGCCTTGACCTAGATCCCCCGGCATGTAACGTCACGCCCTCTTCAGATGCAGGTCAACGTTCAACGGCTCAGTCCCGTATTAGTCGAGTTCGATGTGGAGATCGCTGTCGATCGCGTCAAGAGCGAGGTCGAGAAAGCCTACACATCGGTCGCAAAAACCGCCCGCGTGAGCGGGTTCCGCCCCGGGCGCGCGCCGCGCAAGGTGCTGGCCCACCTGTACGGGCCGCGCATTGCGGCAGATGTCGCGCAGAAGTTGGTCGACGAGACCTACCCGCAAGCGATCAGCGAGCAGAAGCTGCAGCCGGTGACCGATCCGTCGATCGAGCCGCGCCGCCTCGAAGAAGGCAAAGCCTTTGGCTATAAGGCCCGCGTAGAGGTGTTGCCGCTGATCGAGAGCGTCAAGTACGACGGCCTCGAGGCCACGCGCGCCAAGGTCGAAGTGAGCCCGGAGCAGATCACCGAGCGCTTGGACCAACTGCGCCGCTCACACTCGACTTTGGAGCCCCCGAAGGCGCCGCGCGCCTCCGAAAAGGGCGACGTCGCCACGATTGACTTCACGCTGTCCGTCGACGGCAACGTGATCGACGACGCGGGCGCCACCGATTTCCAGGCAGAGCTCGGCGGCGGTCAGCTGATTCCGGAGATCGAAACGGCACTTCTCGGTAAGAGCATCGGCGATCAGGCGGAAGCCAAGGTCGACATGCCCGCTCAGCACCCCCACCCGAAGTTGGCGGGCAAGTCCGCGGTGTTCGCGCTCACCTTGAAGGATCTCAAGGAGCGTGTGTTGCCCGACGCGGACGACGAGTTCGCCAAGGACGTGGGCGACTTCGAAACCCTCGAGGCCCTCAAGAAGGACATCAGCGGAACCCTCGAGAAGCATTCGAAGGAAGAGTCCGACAACAAGCTCGCCGAGCAGCTCGTGATCGAGCTAGTGAAGGCGAACCCGGTGCCGGTTCCCCCGTCGCTCGTCGAGCGTCAAATGCGTGTCACCGAGCAGGAAATCCTGCAGCGCGCACGCAGCCAGGGCCAGAAAGCCACCGGCGTTGGGGATGAGCTGCGCGGACAGATTCAGCAAGACAGCGAAGTCAAAGTGCGAGCTGGCCTGCTGATGGCCGAAATCGCCAAGGCCGAGGGCATCCAGATTGGCGATGCCGAGCTGGAGGAGGGCCTGAAGGAGCTCGCCGAGCAAACCGGCAAGAACGTCGCTAAGCTTCGCGTCGAATATCGTGACCAGAAGAAGCGCGAAATGCTGATTGGCATGATTTTGGAAAACAAGGTCCTGGACATCATCGAGGCGAAGGCCAAGATCAGTGAAGCCTGATTCTTTCGCGTCTGCCGCGTCTGTCGAGTTAGCCGCGCCAGCTGCCTGGTCCCCACGTCGAGGAGGATATCATGTCGAAGCGTCCTGAAACCCGAGCCCAAGCCCTCGACATTCTCGAGCGCTACCAAGATGCCCCCCGGGACAATGTAATCTACCCGCACGTCGTCGAGACGACGCACCGCGGCGAGCGCACCTGGGACATCTTCAGCCGTTTGCTCAAGGACCGCATCGTGTTCTTGGGCAGCGCAGTTGATGATGACGTAGCCAACATCATCATCGCGCAGTTCTTGTTCCTGGAGAGCGAAGATCCGGACAAGGACATCCAGCTTTACGTCAATTCGCCGGGCGGCGTCGTTACAGCGGGCCTAGCGATTTACGACACCATGCAATACGTGCGTTGCTCGGTCAGCACGATCTGCGTAGGTCAGGCCGCAAGCATGGGTGCCGTGCTGCTCGGCGCCGGCACCAAGGGCCGTCGTTTCGCGCTGCCGCACTCGCGGATCATGATTCACCAGCCGCTCGGTGGCGCGCGTGGTCAGGCAACCGACATCGAAATCCAGGCTCGCGAGATTCGCCACGTCAAGGACGTGATCACCGACATCTTGCAACGGTCTACCGGTAAGAATCGTGAAGATATCGCCCGCGATATCGAGCGCGATTTCTACATGAGCGGCGTCCAGGCCAAGGAATACGGCCTGATCGACGAGATTTTCGAGCCCAAGAAGAAGGCCACGTGAGCGCCAACTGGTCTCCGGGCCGTTCAATTCGCGCCCGGGGCCTTAGTTTCTCGGCGCTCTGTGCCGCAGCTCTGGCTAGTGCTTCGCGGCGTCTGGCGTTTGTCCCCAGCACTCCTTGCGGGACAGCGACGGACGTCTTACAATTTGACGGCAATTCGACGGAAACTCCGGTCCCAGTAGGGCGCTTCCGAGGGTAAATCGTGGAGAGAAGGCGCGACGAATCGAACGGTAACTTGTGCTGCTCCTTCTGCGGCAAATCGCAGAAGGAAGTGAAGAAGCTCATCGCAGGGCCGACGGTCTATATCTGCGACGAGTGCATCGCCCTCTGCAACGACATCATTGCCGAAGAGGTAGAGAAGGACGAGCCGTCGACTGGCTCGGACCCGATGCCGAAGCCATCCGAGATCAAAGCGATCCTGGATGACTACGTAGTTGGTCAGGAGCGAGCGAAGAAGACGCTCGCCGTGGCTGTCTACAATCACTACAAGCGCATCGACACCAAGGTCTCTTCGGAAGACGTGGAGCTCGGTAAGAGCAACATTCTTCTGTTGGGGCCAACCGGCAGCGGTAAAACGCTGCTCGCTCAAACGCTGGCCAAGATCCTCAAGGTGCCGTTCGCAATCGCGGATGCCACCACCTTGACCGAGGCCGGCTACGTCGGTGAAGACGTCGAGAACATCATCGTTCAGCTTTTGCAGAACGCGGATCACGACGTCGAGCGCGCGCAGCGCGGCATCGTCTACATCGACGAAATCGACAAAATCAGCCGGAAGAGCGACAACCCCTCGATCACACGCGACGTGTCGGGTGAGGGTGTGCAGCAGGCCCTGCTGAAGATCATCGAGGGTACGATCGCGAACGTGCCGCCCAAGGGCGGTCGTAAGCATCCGCAGCAGGATTTCTTGCAGGTCGATACCAGCAACATCCTGTTCATCTGCGGCGGCGCCTTCGTCGGTCTCGATCAAATCGTGCAGCGAAGGTTGGGTCAATCGCGGCTCGGCTTCGGCGCCGACGTGAAGAGCAAGAAGGAGCTCAAGCTGGGCGAGCTGCTGGCCCACGTGCAACCGGAAGACTTGCTGAAGTTCGGCTTGATTCCGGAGTTCATTGGCCGCTTGCCGGTGATCGCCACACTCCACGAGCTCACCGAAGACGCGCTGATCGATATCCTCACGAAGCCCAAGAACAGCCTGGTGAAGCAGTTCCAGAAGATGTTCGAGATGGATGGCGTGAAGCTGAAGTTCACCAAGGGTGCGCTGCAAGCCATCGCTCGCAAGGCGCTCGTCCGCGAGAGCGGCGCGCGCGGTCTGCGCGCCATCTTGGAAGAGGCGATGCTCGACATCATGTACGAGGTGCCGACCAAGCAAGGCATCAAAGAGGTGGTCGTCAACGAAGACGCGATCACCAACGGCGATGCCCCGCTGATCGTCTATCACAAGGAAGCTGGCGTCGGCTGATCCGCCCCGCTTCGCACAACATAGTCGGGCAGCGCGCGCTGCCCGACGCGTAGCCGCCGCAGCTGGCGCAGCCGGCGGCCCTGGAAAAATTCATGTTTTTCAAGAACGACCCCAACGACCGTAGTGCTGCGCCCCGGCGCACCGTGCCCGCGCTGCCCCTGCGCGACATCATCGTGTTTCCGCACATGGTGTCTCAACTATTCGTTGGACGCGAGAAGAGCATCGCCGCGCTCGACGAGGCGATGGCGCACGACAAAGAGATTTTCTTGGCGGCGCAGAAGAGCGCCAAGACCAACGAGCCGACGCCGGACGACATTTACGCGGTGGGCACGGTGGGTACGATCGTGCAGCTGCTTCGGCTCGCCGACGGTACCGTCAAAGTCTTGGTCGAAGGGCGCCAGCGCGCACGGGTCAAGCGCTACAACGACTCGAATGATTTCTTCTCCGTCGAGATCGAAGAGATCCCCGAAGCGGGCACCGCCGACGTCGAGGTCGAGGCGTTGATCCGCAGCGTGCAGAGCACCTTCGAGGTGTACGTGAAGCTGAACAAGAAGGTTCAGCCCGAAGTCTTGATGAGCGTGCAGAGCATCGACGATGCTTCCAAGCTCTCCGACACGATTGCCGCCAATCTGCCGACGATCAAGCTCGCCGATCGCCAAGGCTTGCTCGAGATGGAGGAGGCCAAGAAGCGCCTCGAGCGTCTGTACGAGCTGATGCAGGCCGAGATCGAGATTCTCCAAGTGGAGAAGAAGATCCGCTCCCGCGTCAAGAAGCAGATGGAGAAGACGCAGAAGGAGTACTACCTCAACGAGCAAATGCAGGCCATCCAGAAGGAACTGGGCGGCGGCGAGCGCGATGAGTTCAAGAGCGAGATCCAAGAGATCGAAGAGAAGCTCAAGACCAAGAAGCTCAGCGAAGAAGCGCAGGGCAAGGTCAAGAAAGAGCTCAAGAAGCTGAAGATGATGCACCCGACCAGCGCGGAAGCGACGGTCGTGCGCAACTACGTGGATTGGATTTTGACTCTCCCTTGGTCGGACAAGACCGAGGAACGCTTCGACATCACCGAAGCGGAGAAAATCCTGGATGAGGATCACTACGGCCTGAAGAAGCCGAAAGAGCGCATCGTCGAGTACTTGGCGGTGCAAGCGCTCACGAAGAGCCTGAAGGGGCCGATCTTGTGCTTCGTGGGTCCGCCCGGCGTGGGCAAGACCAGCATTGCGCGCAGCATCGCGCGCGCCACGGGCCGCAAATTCGTGCGCCTGTCATTGGGCGGCGTGAGGGATGAGGCCGAGATTCGCGGCCATCGCCGCACGTACATCGGCGCGTTGCCGGGCAAGATCATTCAGAACCTGAAGAAGGTCGGCTCCAACAACCCCGTGTTCTTGCTCGACGAAATCGACAAGATGAGCACGGATTTCCGCGGCGATCCGGCGGCGGCGCTGCTCGAGGTCTTGGATCCGGAGCAGAACAAGACCTTCAACGATCACTACCTCGATCTCGACTACGACCTCTCGGACGTGATGTTCATCACCACCGCGAACACCTTGAGCGGGATCCCGATCCCGCTTCAGGATCGCATGGAGATCATTCAGCTCACCAGCTACACCGAGTTCGAGAAGCTGAACATTGCGCAAAAGTATCTGATCCCGCGCCAAAAGAAGGAATGCGGCCTGGAAGACGTGCCGGTCGAGTTCACCGAGAACGCCGTGCGCACCGTGATCCATCACTACACCCGTGAAGCCGGGGTGCGCTCGCTCGAGCGAGAGCTGGCCGCGGTCTGCCGCAAGGTGGCGCTCAAGGTCGTCAAAGAGGGCAAAGAACAGCAGCTGGAGATCCGCGGCGCGGACGTGCCCACGTACCTCGGCGTGCCCAAGTTCCGGCTCGGCAAGAAAGAGGAGCACGACGCGATCGGCCTCACGCACGGCCTGAGCGTGTCCGATCACGGCGGCGATATCCTCGATTGCGAGGTCAGCGTCGTTGCCGGGAAGGGCAAGCTCGTGATCACTGGCTTGCTCGAGAAAGGCATGGAGGAAAGCGCCCAAGCGGCGATGAGCTACATCCGCTCGCGCAGCACGATCCTCAAGCTGGAGCCCGACTTTTACCAGAAGGTCGACGTGCACGTGCACTTCCCGGACTTCGTGCGCAAAGACGGTCCGAGCGCGGGCGTGACCATGGCCACCAGCATCGCCAGCGCGCTCACGCGCGTGCCGGTGCGCAACGAGGTGGCGATGACGGGCGAGATCACGCTGCGTGGTCGCGTCATGCCGATCGGCGGCTTGAAAGAGAAGATCCTGGCCGCTCACCGCAACGGCATCACCACGGTGCTGGTCCCGAAAGAGAACCGCAAGGATTTGCGCGAGATCCCGCGCCGCGTGTTGAAGACGCTACGCGTCGTCCTGGTCGATCACATGGACGAAGTGCTGCGCGAGGCGATGGTGTTCCCCGAGCCGGACACGCTGTTCGGTCCGCGCCGCTCGCTGATCGAATACCGCAATGGCGAGCTGATCGAAGAGGACGCGCCGGCTTCCTCCGTTCCGCGCACCTTGCTTCCGGGTGAAGCGCCGGGCGAGCAACCGGGTCTCAGCTGAGCACAGCTCGCCGCGCCTCAGCGCGGGTTGTAGTGGCACCCCGCCTACGTCGCGGGGGGGGGTTGACGCCAGCAGGGTGCCGCGTGCAGCAGTATCACACCTAAGGGTTATTTGTGAAGCGCTCAGCGCGACCAACGTAGGGCGCGCCGGGTGGGGGGCAGATCCCGTGACGACGCGCGAATTGGCGCAGGAACTAGGATGAAATTGCGTGATCGTGCGCGTCGCGCAGTTGCACGCTGAGCGGAAGCCGCGAGCGTCAATGCCGAGTAAACGCGGAAGATTTCTCGAAATTCCGTAGCTAACGGTCTGTTCAGGCGGAGCGACTCGGCGTGGGCGCCGCCGAGTCGCCTTTGACGATCCGCGCCACGATGCCGCGGGATGAGTTACTGTTCCGACTCGGTCTAATGTCCATCCCTTGCAATCAGCAGCTCAGGGCGCACGCGGTACTCGCCACGTTGGTCGTCGGGGGCCCGCCTTGCGAGGCATCGATCGACACGAAAACGCAACAATGCCCGGTTGCAGTTTGCAGCAGTACATCGGGCACCGCCTGTGTCGGCATGGGCGGCGGGGTTAGCTACGCGGAGGTCGTTCCTTGAGTTCAGTTCCCCCAAATGCACAGGCACCGGTGGTTCGACTCGGCCGTTACCGCTTGTTACTGGAGCTGGGGCAGGGCGGGATGGCGCGGGTATTCGTCGCCGTGTCCTCGGGGCTCGCGGGCTTCAACAAGCTGGTCGTGCTGAAGGTGATGCGCGACGAACTTCGCGAGAACCAAAGCTCGCTCGACATGTTCTTGGCTGAAGCGCGCTTGGCGGCGCGCATGAATCACCAGAACATCGTGCAGACGTTGGAGGTGGGCGAAGACAACGGGCGCTACTTCATCTGCATGGAGTACCTCGAGGGTCAGACTCTCGGTCGCTTGTTGAAGAAGACGGTGGATGCACCGTTGCCGTTGGCGGCGCGCCTCGAGCTCATCTGCCAGGTGCTCGAAGCGCTCGTCTATATGCACGGCTTCACTGATCCGGACGGTACGCCGCTGTCGCTCGTGCACCGTGACATCAGCCCCAACAACATCTTCGTCACCTTCGACGGCACAGCCAAGGTCTTGGACTTCGGCGTGGCGAAAGCCACCGGTGTGAGCCACGCCACCGAGGCGGGAATGTTCAAGGGCAAGCTCGGCTACGCGGCCCCGGAGCAGATCCTCGGCAATAGCGAGCAACGCTCGGACGTCTTTGCCATCGGCGTCTTGCTTTGGGAGCTCTTGGCCTACCGGCGCTTGTCGCAGGATCGCACGCAGCAAGAGATCGTGCAGGCGCGCATGGCGGGCGTCGATCCCGAGCTGATGAGGCAGGCGCTGGGAGTTCCGGTCGAGCTATTGCAGATCTGCATGCGGGCGGCGGCCAAGCGAGTCGAAGATCGTTACCCTTCGGCGCTCGAGATGCGCGATGCGTTGCGAGCTTACATCCGCGCCAACAATCTGGAGTTCTCCGCGGAACAAATGCGCGGCGTACTGGATGACCTGTACGCCAACGAACGCAGTGAGATCCGGCGCTTGGTCGACCAGCGCATGAAGCAAGCCAACGTGGAAGATGACCATCCTTCCTTCGGCACCCAAGTCATTCCAGTCGCTCCGGCGGTGCTGGGTGGGATCGGCGGGGCCACGCTCACGGGCAACGCTTCGACTTACGTGCTGCCGTCCACGCCCACCAGCAAGAACAAATGGATCGCTGCCCTGGTCGGAGTGGCGGCGGTCGCAGGCGTCGCGGGACGCTGGCTGAGCGGTTCGGAGCGACCTCCGCAAGCAGTCGCGTTGGCCACAAGTCCCGTAACCACCCCGGCTCCAGCCGCCAACGGCGCCGCACAGAGCCCGAGCACACAGCAGCAGAAGCTCGTGACCGTGAAGATCTCCGCTTCGCCTGCCGATACCGAGATCTCGCTCGACGGCGCGAAGCTCGATACGAACCCATTTCAGGGCCAATTCCCCAAAGATACGGCGCTACATCGGCTCGAACTCCGTTGCTTCGGCCGCGTCCCCGAAGCGCGCATGATCCGCCTGGATCAAGATCTCGATCTGCTGATCGCCCTGCCCATCGACAAATCGAGTCCACTCAGAGCGAGCGGTGCCGGTCCGGCCGCAGCGGCTTGGGCAAAGGCCGGCAAGCGCCCGCTGGACGCGCTGCCACCGGGAACGCCCGCGGCTGCCCCCCCTGCACCGGCAGCGGCCGCGCCGCTGACCCGCCGAGAAGCGTCGGCTCCCGCCCGACCAATCGACGACTCAGACCCTTACGCCAAGTGAACGGTTCGCCTTGGAGGGCAGAACCGTCCGCTCAGGAGAGTCCGGCCTTGCCCTTGAGTGCGCTGCCGAACAGCGCGGGGAAATGCGTCGCGAGGCCGCCCGGCGACGCCTTGAGCATGGCCACGAGTTCTAGCAGCGCCGCAGCGATGACCTCGATGTCGTCGAGATCGTCCACGGCGTTCGGGCCGCCGGACATGCCGGCGAGCGCCGCCAGCAGGCGAGGCCCGAGTCCGCGCTCCTCGATGCGCGGGAACTTGGCTAGCCAAGCCTCGGCGAACTGAGCAACTACGACGTCGTCTTGCATGCGATTTCTGGTAGGCGGGACCGGGCTTGAACCGATGACATCCGGCGTGTAAAGCCAGCACTCTACCAACTGAGTTACCCGCCCAGTGGCCAGCGGTTTCTAGCTGCCTTTGCCGGGCCCGGCAAGGGGGAAGGTCAGGGACAGTAGTCCCCGCGGTTCCCCTTGTCGCTGATCGGCTTGGACTTCAGGTATGCGTGCAGCGCGAGCATATCGGTCTCGCTGATGTCCTTCTCCGGAACCGGCACCATGAACACGCACAGACCGGAGCCGTCCCTACCTTTGCCCAAGCGCACCGCTTCGTGGAACTGCGGGTACGTCCAGGTTCCGATCCCAGCGGTTTGCGACATCGTGATGTTGGGCCCGTGCAAGCCTTTTGCGTCCGCGCCGTGGCAACTGCCGCAGGCTTGGGATGCGTAAACTGTGGCGCCGCGAGCGATCGTCGACGGGTCGTCGTTCGCACCGCTGCTTCCGCCCGTAGACGTTGCTCCGCCCGTAGACGTTGCTCCGCCCGTAGACGTTGCTCCGCCCGTAGACGTTGCTCCGCCCGTAGACGTTGCTCCGCCCGTAGACGTTGCTCCGCCCTTAGACGTTGCTCCGCCCGTAGACGTTGCTCCGCCCGTAGACGTTGCTCCGCCCGTAGACGTTGCTCCGCCCGTAGACGTTGCTCCGCCCGTAGACGTTGCTCCGCCCGTAGACGTTGCTCCGCCCGTAGTCATTGCTCCCGCGACGCCTGTGCTGCTGCCCGAGATCCCGCCCGCGCTTCGCCCCGCGCTCCCCGCGCTCCCTCCGGATGCGCTGTTGCCTGGGCCCGGATCAACTTTCTCTCTGGGATTGAACTTACCGCCGCAAGCGGCGACCACGCTGACGGCCAGCAAGCACAGCGAGCACGCAGGGGTTCGTTTGCCTTTGGTGGTCATGCTGCGGTTCTGCTCTTGGCGCGCTTCGCGCTGGACGCGACCAGTGTAGCGCCGATCACGACTAGCCCGGTGCCAATGAATTCCGTCGGGGAGATGGTTTCCTGCAGAAATAGGTAGGCGAGCAAGATGGTCGACACGGGGCCAACGGTGCTGACGATGGCAGCCGGCCCTGACCCGATCAGCGCGATGCCACGCGCGAGTAGGAATGCGGGCAGAACGGTCGCCAGCAGCGCCATCACGAGACCAATCAGGTAAGCCACGGGCGGCAAACCTAGGAGGCGCGCGCCGCTGATGCCCGCGTGGAGCAGGACTGCGGCGGTGGCCGACAGCAGCGCGAGGGCCGTGAAGCGCTGTGAGCCGAGTTTGGGAACCATGCGCCCCGCGCCGATCAGGTAGATCGCGTAGGTGAGGGCGCTGGCGAAGACCCAAGCTGCACCGCGCGGGACGTCGGAGCCGAGGCTGCCGAGTTCACCGCGAAAGGCCAAAAATATCCCCGCATAGGTGATGAACAGCGCGAGCTTCTGTCGGCGCTCGAGGCGGATCTTGAACAGACCGGCTTCGATCACGACGACCAGCGTCGGGTAGACGAACAAGATCAAGCGCTCGAGTCCGGCCGAGATGTAGCGCAGGCCGATGAAGTCGCTCAGGCTCGCGAGGTAGTAGCCCAGCACGCCCAGCGCAATCAGCGTCAGCGCGTCGCGGCGCGTGAGTTGGCTCGGCACTTTGCCCCGCAGCCGAGCACCGAAAGCCGCGTAGCAGAAGAACGGCGCAGAGAAGCCGAAGCGCAACGCGAGCAAGCTGACCGAATCGATGCCCTGGCGATACGCGAGCTTGACCAAGATCGCTTTGGTCGAGAACGCGATGCTCGACGCGAAGACCAGCAGCGCGCCGACTAGGCGGGTTCGTGCGGCGTGTCGCGAAGGCGCGCTAGAATGCGGCTCGTTCGACAGACCAGGCTCGGGAGCAGCGGATTCGGAGCGCATCGCAGTGCCCACGGATCAAAAAAGGCCCAGCAAACCTGCCGGGCCCAATTCGAGTCGCGAGACGTTCCCACTAAATCAGGGGCAGTAGTCACCCTGGTGCGCGGTGTCGTTCACCGGGAACGACTTCACGTAAGCGTACAGGTCGACCATGCTCGCTTCGCTGAGATCCTTCTCCGGCACGGGAGTCATGATCAAGCACAGGTCGGTGCCGTCTTTGTCTTTCCCGCTGCGCACGGCATCGTGGAAATTCTGGTAGCTCCAAGTTCCGATGCCGGCGGTCAACGACATGGTGATGTTCGGGCCGTGCGTACCCTTGCCGTCCACATCGTGACAGCTGGCGCAAACGAGACCCTCGTACGCGACTTTGCCCTTGGCCGGGTCGCCAACTGCCATACCGGCGCCACCGGTACCGGCGGTCGGTGCTGCACCAGCGGTGGGCGCGGAACCAGCAGTGGGAGCGGAGCCAGCGGAACCACCCGGAGGAGTCGGATCGTCAGTGCTGCTACAGGCCGGAAGAGCGGCCGCGAGTGCGGCACCGAACACGCAAATCGTTGCGAAGCTGTACAAAGTTCTCAAGACAAAATCCTTTTCTGAAGCTGAAACAGCGTGGCTGGAGGGGATAGGGCTGGAGACGGGCGATGGCTCGGCTGATGGCCGTTGAGTCAGGGATCGTCTCTTCCGCTAACAGCATCAATAGCACCGGAAATGCCGTTGTCAGTAGCCTGCTTGACGCGAAGCACCAGCCTGCGCTGATTCGTCGCGCCGCGCGCACGTGGAAAATTGCGACGCACGGAGTTACGAAAAATTAGCGCAGAGGTTTCGCACATCGAGACGGCACTCGATCGGGTACCGTCTGGTTCACTGCCCCTCGGAGAGACGCAGGGCAACGCGGCTTACTCAGCGCGCGCTGCAGCGTAAAATTTTAGCGGGGCGGACGGGACTCGAACCCGCGGCCTCCGGCGTGACAGGCCGGCGTTATAACCAACTTAACTACCGCCCCGTGACGGCGCGCGGTACATAGCACAAGGAAGCGCGAGCTCAACAAGAGAAAATGACACAGGAGTTTACGATTCTGTCGGCCGAATGGCCTGCCCGCGTTCACGTGCAACTCTCAAAACGGTGACGGAAGCGTCTCTAAGTGCAAGGATCGGCGACGATGCGTACAGGTTTTGCGATGCAGCTGGTGCTGTGTGGTCTCGGGCTCAGCGCGTGCACGATGGACGCCCAGGCGCCCGCGCGCACGGCAGGTGCCGGGTCTGGCGGTGCGGAGGTGGGCGGTGACGCGGGCGGCCCCGGTGCGGGGCGCGCCGGGAGCAGCGGCGCGGCGGGCAGCGCGGGGGCGCTCGCGAACGCGGGAGCTGGTGGCAGCCTTGCGCTCGCGGGCAGCTCGGCCGGCGGTGCGGCGGGTGCAAGCGCGCAAGCCGGCGGTTCGGGTGGCAGCGCGGGTCAATCGAGTGGTGGCGCGGGACCAGTCGGGCCGCGCTTCATTGGCCGCTTCGATCAAACCAAGCCGGACGCACCCGTGTTCGCTTGGCCGGGAACGGCGATCGCGCTGCGCTTCACGGGCACCGCGATCGGCGTCACGCTCAGCGACAACGGCAACAACGTGTTCGAGGTCGTGATCGACGGCAAGCACACGGTGCTCGCTCTGCAATCGGGAACGAAGAAGTATGCGCTCGGAACGGGCCTCGCGGACGGCGCACACGATCTATTGCTCTACCGACGCACAGAGGCGTCCTTCAACGAGACCACGTTCAACGGCTTCGACGTGGCCGCGAGCAGCTACCTGCCAAGCGTATTGCCCACGCGTCGCCTGGAGGTGATCGGCGACTCGATTTCGGCCGGATATGGCAACGAAGGCATGCTTCCGTGCCCATTCACGGCAGCCACCGAAAATCATTACCTCAGCTACGAGGCGCTTGCGGCGCGCGCGCTGAACGCAGAGCTCTACACCGAAGCGTGGTCGGGGATCGGCATGTACCGCAACTACGAGGGAGCCACCACGGACGTGATGCCCGACCGCTATCCGCGCACGCTGCCCGAACGCGCGACGAGCACGTGGGACTTCAGCAAGTTCGTGCCCGATGCGGTCGTCATCAACCTGGGCACGAATGATTTTGCGAAGGGCGATCCGGGCGCGCCGTTTCAAGCCGCATATCTGAAGTTCGTCAGCGATCTGCGTGGGCACTATCCGGCAGCGCGCTTCTTCCTCGCCCTCGGGACGATGCTCAGCGCCGACGACTATGCGAAGGCCTCTACGTATTTGAAAGCCGTGATCGCGGCCCGCGCGACTGCGGGCGACACGAACCTGACCTTGCTCGAGTTCGGCATCCAAGATGGCAACGCCGACGGCCTGGGCTGCGACTACCACCCCAGCCTCAAGACCCACCAGAAGATGGCCGACAAGCTGCAAGCAGCGCTCAAGGCGGATCTCGGCTGGTAGCTTCCGGGCCGGCCCAGCCCAGGTGGAAATCTGCCCCAGCGAGCTCGGCCGGGCACAAAACTGCTTCGATTCGAGACGCTTTCTCAAAACCTGACGATCGAGGCAGTTCTCGGCTATGTTTTGGTTATGGACGCTCGTGCTGGTTCGTCTGCCGCGTTGTTCGCGGTGTTCGAACAACTGAAGAAAGCCTGGATCAAGGGCGGATGGAGCTGGGATAGCCGCTTTTCGTGCGTGGCCTCCTCGTTCAACGTCGAGTTGGAAGCCGAAGCACGCGCCGTGGTGCTTCGCTTTCTGCCCAATGAGTGGGGTTCGAAGACGATCGTCAACGCACCGTCCGCACTGAAAGAGGTGGCAGAGGCCACGGGCGGAGTGCGCACCGACCAGCGCGTATTCACCGGTGACAACACGGGCCGCTTGCTCGGCTACGGCCTGTGGTGGCCGTGGGGCGACGAGATCACGATCTCGCTGCGCATCGGTCTCGGCGGCTACGTGCTCGACCCCGACCTCGCGCGTCTAAAAGAAGTGTTCGGCACGGCCGACTGAGCCTGCGCCCCGCGGCGTATCTGAGTCAGTGACGACCGCACCTGCGTGAGGTCGCCACTGACGCGCGCGACCCACCTTTCCAAAGTTGAAAGAGTGGGCGCCCGCGCTCCCGCCACGCACCTCTCACCGCGCACTGTTCCCGACGCGGTACGCTCCGCGCGCACTGTTCCACGCTCCGCACCCGGTTCTCGAGGGACGCCGCGGCTCAAGGCGCGCGCAACCTGAGTGGCGCTCTCGGAATTTTTACCGCAGAGCCTCAGAGCCGCAGAGATCGCAGAGATCAGAGGAGAGGAGAGGAGAGGAGAGGAGAGGAGAGCTTGGGTTTGCTTTGAACGGAGGAGAAATGCGCGGAATCGGCTGTGCGCATCGCGCTGACGCTCGCCGCGAACACGACGGCGCTCGCCGCGAACACGGACGGCGCTCACCGTGAACACGAGCAGGCTGCGGCCATGGGCAGCGTGTTCTGGCCCGGTGGGCTGGTGGACGGCGCTCGCCGTGAACACGGACGGCGCTCGCCGTGAACACGGACGGCGCTCGCCGTGAACACGGACGGCGCTCGCCGTGAACACTTGGATTTTCTGGGATGGGCGCGTTGAGGCCCAACTCGAACTTCTTGGGACGGCAATCGCCACCCAGAGCAACCCCAAAATCTCTTCTGATCTCTGCGATCTCTGCGGCTCTGCGGCAAAAAATCTGGGCGACGTTCGCGACTCGCACAGCGGCGACGGCGCGCCGGTGCGAATTCCTCGACGGCGAGCCAGGTTCGCCCCCAGCGGCGCGCTTGTTCGTCAGTCTCTCGCTGGCAGCGTCCCGCGCCGCCGAAGGCTGGGACGGTTGGGCCGTGGCGCGTGACCATTAACCCAAATCCTGCCACTTGGCGTGCGGACGCGCGGCGAGCGCCGGCGCGGGCGCGGGCGCGGGCTGAGGTGATTCGTGACCCGGGGCGGGGCGCGGGGGCGGGGTGCGTGCTAGAAGGCGGCCATGTCTTTGGTTGAACTCCGCGTGCCGTCGCGTGCTCCGAAGCGCGGGCCGAACGCGGCGTTCTTGCCCACGACGCGGGCGGATATGGTCGAGCGCGGGATCGAGCAGCTCGATATTTTGATCATCACCGGCGACGCGTACGTGGATCATCCCGCGTTTGGGCCGGTGTTGATCGCGCGCTTTTTGGAGGCTCGCGGTTACAAGGTCGGGTTGATCGCTCAGCCGGATTGGCAGAAGCCGGATGACATTGCGCGCATGGGGCGGCCCAAGCTGTTCGTGGGCGTGACCGCGGGCAATCTGGATTCGATGCTGAACAAGCTGACCGCGCAAAAGAAAATGCGCGGCGAGGATCAGTATTCGCCGGGCGGTCGCACCGAGGCGCGTCCGAACCGCGCTAGCATCGTGTACTCGAACTTGTGTCGTCAGGCCTTTCCGGGTTTGCCGATCGTGCTGGGTGGGATCGAAGCGTCACTGCGCCGGATCGCCCACTACGACTACTGGTCGGAGTCGGTGCGGCGTTCGATCTTGCTCGATGCCAAGGCAGACTTGCTCGTGTTCGGCATGGGCGAGCGCGCAGCGTGGGAGATCGCACGGCGCTTGGCCGAGGGCGAGCCGGTGAGTGCGCTCACCGACGTGCGTGGCACCGCGCACGTCAAAAAGAACCCGGAAGAGTGGCAAGCGATCGCTGACGATGCGACGAAGTACGTACGCGACGGTAAGGCCGTGGTGCTGCCTTCGTACGAAGAAGTGAGCGCGGACAAGCAAGCGTTTGCCACCATGTCGCGCTTGTTCCAGTTCGAAACCAACGCCCACAACGGCCGGCCGATCCTGCAAGTGCACGGCAAACAAGCCGTGTATTTCAATCCGCCGGCCCTGCCATTGGACGAAAAAGAGATGGACGGCTTGTACGACATGCCGTTCACGCGCCAGCCGCATCCGGATTACGCAGGGCAGCGCATCCCCGCATACGACACGGTGAAAGAATCGATCGTGACGATGCGCGGTTGCTTCGGCGGCTGCACCTTTTGCAGCATCACCGAGCACGAGGGGCGCATCATCCAGAGCCGGTCGGCGGAGAGCGTGCTGCGCGAGGTGCGGCAGTTGTCGCGCATGGCCGGTTTCAGCGGCACGATCTCGGACGTGGGCGGGCCAACCGCCAACATGTACAAGATGACCTGCAAGGACGAGCGCACCGAAGCCGCTTGTCGCAGGCTCTCCTGCGTGCACCCGGGGATCTGCGAAAACCTGAAGACCGATCACGATCCGTTGATCGATCTGCTGCGAAAAGTGCGCGCCGAAAAGGGCGTCAAGCGCGTGTTCATCGCTTCCGGGGTTCGCTATGACCTGGCGGAGCGCAGCCCGGAATTCATCGCCGAGTTGGCCAAACACCACACCGGCGGCCAAGTCTCCGTCGCGCCCGAGCACTCCAACCCGGAAGTGCTGAAGAAGATGAAGAAGCCCGGCATCGAGGTGTACGAGCGCTTCGCGCAAGCGTTCTGCCAAGCCAGCGAAGCCGCCGGCAAAGAGCAGTACTTGGTGCCGTACTTCATCACCGGTCACCCGGGCTCCACGCTCTCGGATACCGTCGAGTTGGCGCTGTATCTAAAGCAGAAGAACCTTCGCCCGCGGCAGATTCAAGACTTCATCCCCACGCCGATGGCGATTGCAACTGCGATGTATTACACGGGCATCGATCCGCTCACCAATGAGCCCGTGTATACCGCCACCGATCTGCGCGAAAAACGCATGATGAAGGCGCTGATCTTCTGGTGGGACGCGCAGCATCACGCGCTCGCGCGTGAGGCTTTGCGCAAGGCGGGTCGCTCGGATTTGATTGGCCGCGGTCCGCAGCACTTGGTGCCGCCGGACTACGGCGTGTCGACGCCGGTAGCGCCGGGCCGCGGCGCGCGTGATTCGGGTAGAACGAGCCAGTCTCGCTCCGCTCGCCCCGAAACGAACAAGCAGCGCGTTCGCCCGCGCTGAGCTTGCGAGCGGGCAAAGGCTCGGGCTACGCTGCGGGCTGCTACGGAGAGCCCAAATTTGGCTGCAAATCGCGCCGCGATTGAGTTCGGAGGCAACCTGCGCTTCGCGCTCGAAGGCCGCCTCGGCGAGGGCGGCATGGGGGTCGTGTACCGCGCGCTCGATCGCGAGTCTTCTCTGCCCGTCGCTCTGAAGACCATGGCGCGGATCGAGCCGTCCGCGCTGTTGCGCTTCAAGAACGAGTTTCGTGCGCTCGCCGACATTTCGCATCCGAACGTGGTGCAGCTGTACGAGATGGTGTCTGACGGGGACCACTGGTTTTTCACCATGGAGCTCCTAGACGGTGTGGATTTTCTGCGCTGGGTGCGTCCTGGCCGGCAGTGTGACATCGGCCGGCTGCGGCCCGCATTGCAGCAGCTGGCGCAAGGGGTGATGGCGATCCACGCCGCGGGCAAGCTGCACCGCGACATCAAACCTTCGAACGTACAGATCACGAACGACGCCCGCGTCGTGCTGCTCGACTTCGGCGTTGTCGGGGATCTGGTCAGCGAACGTGACCCGTCGGCTTCCGAAGAGCAGATCATGGGCACGCCTGCTTACATGGCTCCCGAGCAAGCGCGCGGTGGCGCAGTCGGCATGCCCGCCGATTGGTACGCGGTGGGGGTGATGATGTACGAAGCGCTCACCGATCAACTGCCTTTCGGCGGCAATCTGCATGACCTCTTGTTCAATCAAGAGCAAACGCGGGCGGTGCGGCCGAGCGCCCTATCCGAAGGCATACCGCAAGATCTCGAGGCGCTGTGTCTGGAGCTGCTTCATTCCGATCCGAAGCGACGTCCGCGCGCCGAAGAGATCGTCGCGCGGCTGACTCAAGCGGAAGGCGCGGCACAGCGATCCGTTCCACCGCAGTCCGTAGGCAGCAGCTTGTTCCGTCCCTTCGTCGGCCGCGGGCAGCAGCTCGCGCTGCTCGACGAAGCGTTCGAGGCGAGCCAGCGGGGCGAGCCCGTGGTGGTGTTGATGGCGGGGAGCTCGGGCATGGGCAAGACGGCGCTGGCCCAGCACTTCCTGAGTCGGGTTGGCAAGCAGCCCGGGGTGCTCGTGCTGTCCGGACGCTGTTTCGAGCGCGAAGCCTTGCCATTCAAAGGCATGGATAGCGTGGTCGACGAGCTGAGCCGCTATCTGACGAGCCGGGCGCCGCCCGAGATCGCCGCCGCGTTGCCGCTCGGCTTGCACTATTTGGCGCGTATTTTCCCGGTTCTGCGCGCCGTGCCCCGTTTCGAGCACGTGGCCTTGCCCGAGCACGACATCGCCGAGCCGATCGAACTTCGGAAGAGAGCTTTCGCAGCTCTGAAGGGGTTGCTACGTGGGCTTTCAGGCATGACGCGCTTGGTCGTGCACATCGATGACGTGCAGTGGAGCGACATCGACAGCTTGCTGTTGCTCGAGGAGCTGCTCTGTCCGCCCAACGCGCCCAAGCTGCTGCTGGTGTGTGGCTTCCGCGAGGAGGTCCGGCTGACCAGCCCGGTGTTGGCCGAGCTGAGCGCGATGTTGAAGCGCCTCGACGCGAGCGTCGACGTTCGAGAGCTGATGGTCGAACAGCTCTCGCTCGATGAGGCGATCGACCTCGCCCAATCTTCGCTCGCTTCCGGTGAAAGCTCGCCGTCCGCGCTGGCTCGCGCGATCGCGCTCGAATCCCAGGGCGTGCCGATCTTCGTCTCCGAGCTTTCGGAGTGGCAGCTCGGGCGGCGGGCGCGTGGCGTCTCCGGGGACGATCAACCGCTCGGTGTGTCGCTCGAGCAGGTGATCCAAAATCGCGTCGCGGAGCTGCCGGCCGACGCGGGCGCACTGCTCCAAGTGTTGGCGGTCGCCAATGGCCCGTTGCCGTACGCAGTGGCAGAGCAGAGCGCCTCCGTGCCACGAAACGATGCGCTGCGAGCGCGCCTGCGCACGGCGCGGCTGGTACGCACTTTTCGTGCTGACGGCCAGGACTTCGTCGAGGTGTACCATGCGCGGGTCAGCGATAGCGTGGCTGCCACGTTGAGCCCTGCGAGCCGGCGCGGAGTTCATGGCGCACTGGCCCGCGCGCTGGAAGCCAGCGGCAGTGCAGATCCGGAAGCCTTGGTCGAGCAGTACTTGGCGGCGGGCGATCTCGAGCACGCGCGCTTGCACGTACTCACTGCGGCGCGGGCCGCGGAAGACGGTCTGGCCTTCATGCGCGCCGTGCGTTTGTATCGGATGGCGCTCGAGATCGGCGTCGAACGCCCCCGGTACGAACTACTCACCCGTGTGGGCGATGCCCTGGTCAACGCCGGGCGCAGCGCGGAGGCGGCCGACGCCTATCACGAGGCGGCTACCGCCGCGCCCGGCGAGCACGCGATCGAGCTCGCGCGCCGCGCGGCCGAGCACTATCTGAAGGGCGGGCGCGATCTCGACGGACTCTCGGTGTTGCGGGCGCTGTTGCTCCAGGTTGGCATGAAGTACCCCGAGTCTGCCGGGGCGGCCGTCACTTCGCTGCTGTATCACCGGGCACGCCTGCGTTTGCGAGGGCTTTCCTTCGAGCAGACCTCGGCGGACCGCTGCGCCGCGAGCGATCTGACCCGCGTCGATGTGGCGTTCTCGGCGACGGCAGGGTTGGTCATGGTCGACGTGGTTCGCGGCGCGGACTTTGGCGCGCAGCATTTGCAACTCGCGTTGGACGTGGGCGAACCAATCCGCATTTGTCGCGCGTTGGCTTTCGAGGCGGGCAACGCCGCCGCGGTGGGCGCGGGGTCGCGCGAGCGCATCGAGCGCCTCGTGCGCACCGCCGAGGGCCTCGCGCTACGCAGTCAGGATCCGCACGGCACGGCGCTGGCAAAAATTGCCGGAGGTTTGGTGCGCGCTTTTTCGGGGAAGTGGCGACCCGCCCAGCGCATGCTGGACGAAGCCGAAGTGATCTTGCGCGAGCGTTGCCGCGCAGTCACTTGGGAGCTGACGAATGCCCAGGCCTGGTCGCAAAACGCCCTGATTTTGTGCGGTGATTTGCCGGCGGCAGGGGCGCGCATGCCGGCCCTGATTCGCGAAGCAATGGAGCGCTCGGATCGCTACGCGCTGATGCACCTGATCTATCCTGCCTGCATCACCGCGCTGGCCGCCAACGACGTGGACAGGGGCTGGCGCGTGGCGACGGATGACTCCAGCTTTCGCTCCTGTGAGCCCGGTCGCTTCACGGCCGGTCACTGGGGCCGCCTAATCTCGACGCAGTCGGTGTATCGCTATCGCGGTGAGGGCAGGCGAGCGCTCGATTTCGTACAACAGCAATGGCGAGCTCTAGCGGCGTCGCAATTCTTACGCGTGCACTTGATGCGCGTGTTCTCCGAGTTCGAACGTGCGTTGAGCTTGATCTCCGCGCTCGACGAGGGCGAAACGAACTCCGACGTACTCCGCCAGGCAGCGCGCTCGGTCAAGCGGGTGTTGCACGATGGTCCGGTCTATTCGCCTCCCATGGGCGACTTCGTCGGCGGCTGTTTGGCGGCCGTACGAGGCGATCGCGAGCGCGCCCTGAACGCGTTCGAACGCGCGGCGTCCGGCCTTTCTGCGGTCGACATGGGGTATTTGGCGCTCTGCGCGCGACGGCGGTATGCTGATTTGCTGGGCGGGGACTCAGGGCGAGAGCTGGCCAAGAAGTGCCGGGCGGACTTCGCCAAGTTGGGCGTGGTCGATAGCGAGGCCTGCCTGACCATGAGCGCACCTGGTTTCAGAAGGCTCGCCGGCTGAGGGGAGGATGACTTGCGCAGCTTGAATGAATTCGCGGATCGATTGGTGGTCGTCACTGGCGCGGCCAGCGGCATCGGGCGCGCTACCGCGAGCGCGTTCGCGCGCGGAGGGGCCGAGCTCTTCGTCTGCGATCTGTCGAGCGAAGGGCTGTCTGGGTTGGAAGCGGAGCTACTCGCTCGGGGGGCGCGGCGCGTGCACGCCGTGACCGTGGACGTGGGCTCGCGCACCGAGATGGCGACGTTCTGCGAGACCGTGTGCCGAACCGGAGCCCCGGACGTGCTCGTGAACAACGCGGGCGTCGGCCTTGCCGGCGGCCTGCTCGCGACCAGCTTGGAAGATTGGGACTGGATTTTGAACGCCAATCTGTGGGGCGTGGTTCACGGTTGTCACTTTTTTGCGCCAAAAATGGCGGCCCGTGGGCGCGGCCAGATCATCAACATTGCGTCGGCCGCGGGCTACTACAACTCACCCACCATGACCGCGTACGGCACGACGAAGTACGCGGTCGTCGGCTTATCGGAGGGACTTCGAGCCGAGCTCGCGCCGCACGGGGTCGGCGTGTCCGTGGTCTGCCCGGGTTTCATCAACACGCCGATCATCGCCAACATGCGCATGCGCGGGGCTACCTACCCGGAGAGCGAGCGCGTGAACGTGCAGCGCTTCTACGAGAAGCGAAATTACTCACCGGAGCGGGTGGCAGAAGCGGTGCTGCGGGCCGTGCGCAAGAACCCGGCCTTGCTGCCCGTGACGCCCGAGGCCAGGGCGCTCCACGCAATGAAGCGCATCGCTCCTGCGCTCGGCCCTCGTTTGCTGGCCAGCCTGCAGCGCATGGTCGATCGTCGTCGGAGCTCGAAGCCATGAACATCGAGCATCGGCGATTACACGTCGGCCGGCTCGGGCTGCACGTCGCACAGCTTGGGGCGGGGCCGGCAGTGCTTTTTTTGCACGGTTTCCCTGCTTATTGGGCGGATTGGGAGGGCCAAATGCGGGCCCTCGCGGCCGCCGGTTTCCGGGTGTTCGCACCGGATCTGCCCGGCTATGGCCAATCGGACCGATTGCCCAACGTGCTCGACTATCGCTTGCCGTTGCTGGCCGCCGATATGGCCGGTTTGGTTCGCGCCTTGGGCTTATCGAAAACCCATGTCGTGGGTCACGATTGGGGCGGACCGCTCGCATATTGCTTCGCGTCTCGACATCCCGAGCTGGTCGAGCGACTGGTCGTGATCAACGCGCCGCATCCGGCTCAGATTCGCAGCGCGTTGCGCCACTTCGATCAGCTGCATCGGTCCTGGTATGCGTTCATGTTTCAGTTGCCGTGGTTTCCTGAGTGGCTGGCTCGTCGCAAGTGGCCGATGTCGTTCGCGACGCGCGGTATGACGGTGCGCGCCGACGCCTTTTCCGACGCCGACGTGGAGCGTTATCTCGCTGCCATGCGCCTGCCCGGCGTGGCCCACGCTGCCCTCAGCTACTATCGCGCCGCGTTTCGCGCCCCCGAGCGCTCCCCGTGCGTCGTTACTCAACGCACGCTGGTGCTTTGGGGCGACCAGGATCTGTCGCTGTCCGGGCGGGTGCTTCTGCCGGACCTTGCTCGACACGTACCGGACGTTCGGGTGGAGCGCTTTGCGAACGCCGGGCACTGGCTTCATCACGACCTGCCCGAGCTGGTGAGCCGACACCTGATCGCCTTTTTTTCTGGCTAGCAGTATCGGCAGACTCTTGAAGCAATCTCACAAATGACCGCCATGTAGGTGGACGGCGGCAAATCACGGGGCGCGCAACCGGGGGACAGGTCTGGTAGCGTTTGGGGTTCGAATCATGTCAACGATCCCTCCGACTCAGGAAGGCCGTCGTCGACCCGTCAGCGTGCTTGCGTTGAAGCTGTGGGAGGTCGCCGAGGCGCTCGAGCAACGACTCGACAACCCAGCGGAAGTGCTGGACATGCTGGTTACCGCGGTCGCGAAAGGCGAGCAACCCGTCGATGCCTGGCTGAAGTTACACGCCGCGGCGCTGCAGCACGACAAGGTGGCCGAGCTGGCCTTTGCTTACGAGCAAACGCTGTCCGAGAAACGCGTCAAGCTCTTGCAACCCGAGCAGCAGCTGTTCGTGTATTTGCGCGCTGCCGAGTTCTTCGCGGAGACGCTGGGCGATGTCGACGGTGCGATCGCTCACGCGGAGCGGGCCGCGCTCGCGGTGCCCGGCAATCCGGAGCTGCTCGCGCTCCAAGAGCGCCTGCTGCGCAACGCGGGAAAAGCCACGAAATTAGCTGAGTTGTACGTGGAAGCGAGCGCTCGCGAGACCGAGCCGGCGCGCCGCGCCGGCCTGTTGCACGAAGCCTCCGAGTTGGTAAAAGCCGCCACCGACGACGACGAAGCGACGATTGAGATTGGGCAACGCGTGCTGCGCCTCGATCCGAGCCGCGAGGACGTGCGTTCGGTGGTCGTGCAGCGGTTGATCGCGCGTGGTCGGCACAAAGACGTCGTAGACCTATTGGAGCAAGCGCTGCGCCGCGAACCCGCCCCGAGCGCGCAAGAGGCGACCTTGTTGCGCGAGTGGTTGGTCGACCTGTGCTTGTCGGAGCTGAAAGACCCGACGCGCGCCCTGAGTCACGTCGAGGGGCTGCTCGAGACCGAACCGACGCACGCGATGGCCTTGCGTTCGGCCGAGGCATTGCTGGAAAATCGTTCGGTTTCGCTGCGCGCTGCGGCCACGCTCTCGGATGCATACGAGAAGACGGGCCGCCTCGATCGCGCGATTGCCATGTTGGGCGTGGAGCTCAAACAAGTCCGCGGGCCGCGTCGCGTCGAGGTTCAACGTCGCCTCGGGATCTTGCGTCAAGATGCCTTGCACGATCCTGCCGGCGCGCTCGAGCTGCTCGCCCCCGTGGTCGCGGGCGATCCCGGCGACGACGACTTGCGCCGCCGATTCGTCGAGCTCAGCCTGAGCTTGAATCAGCCAGAGCAAGCGGCGCGACTATTGGCGCGCGCGCTGCAAACCAGTCGCGTGCTGAGCGTGCGCGCACGCGTCGGTGTGGACGTGGGCCACGTGTACCTCAAAATCGGAGATCTGAAGCGCGCACAAGCCGCCTTCCAACAGGTAATCGAGGCCGGTAGCGATGACAGCGCAGTGCTCGAAGCGGCCAAGCAGCTGTCCGATCTGTATACCGAGGCAGCCGAGCGAAAGCAGCTGATTGCCGCCCTGGAGCGCGTGGTCTCGCTAGAAGCCGCGCCCGAGCCGCGGCAGGCCGCCGCGCGGCGTTTGGCTCGGCTTTGTGACGGTGAAGGCGGCGACGCGGCGCGGGCGATCGTGGCTTGGCGTGCGCTGATCGGTTCCCCTTGGACCGAAGAAGCCTTGCGTCGGCTGGAGGCCTTGTACGGCGAGGCGTCGGACGACGAAGGGCTCTCGGACGTGCTGTTCGTACGCGCGGAGCGCAGCAGCGATCCTGCCCAAGCTCGGCAGTTGGCGTTCCAGGCCGCGGAGCTGCGCGCGGCGCGCAGCCGAGATCCGGAATCGATTCTGGCCGCCTGGCAGCGCCTGTCCGCGCTGTGCGGTCCCTCGCGCGAAATCAACGAGCGCATCGTGCCCCTGCTCGAACAGGCTCAGCGCTACGCGGAGCTCTCGACGGTGCTCGAACGCGAGGCAGAGCTCTTGGAAGGCGCAGAGCGAGTGGCGCTTCTGGTCAAGCTCGGTCAAATGCGCCTGGCGCGGCTCGGCGATCCGCGGAGCGCGCTGCACGCACTTCAGGCTGCACTTGAGCTCGATCCGAACGACCGCGCGGCACGCGCGGCGACCGAGAAGCTACTCGTCGCAGGCGAGGCGCGGCTCGCCGCTGCGGATGTGCTCGAGCCGCTCTATCGCCGGGAGGAACCAAGCGCCGGCCTGGTGCGCGTGCTGGAAACGCGCGCCGAGCTCAGCTCTGATCCCCACGCTCGCTGCAATGCGCTCGACGAAGCCAGCTGGCTGAGCGAGACCGTGCTGAAGGATTCGTCGAGAGCGCTCGAATCTGCCGGGCGCGCGCTGGGGCTGGCCGTCGACTACGCGGCCGCGCAAATTGGCGAACGCTTGGCCAAGGTGCGTCGCTTGGCCGCCATCTCCGGCGATAGCGCGCGCAGTGCGGAGCTCTTGCGCGCAGCGCTCTCGGAGCGTGAGCTCGATACACCGGCGTTGCTCGCGCTCGCGACTGCGACGGGTGACGCCCTGGCCAGCGCGGGTGACATTCCCCACGCGATCGCGACCTATCGCCGCGCGTTGGCTCGCGACCCGTCGTCGCGTGAACTGATGCAAAAAATCGACGAGATGCTCACGGAGCAGGGCGCCCCTGCCGAGCGCTTGGCGCTTTATTCGTCGATGTTGGAGCGAGAAACCGACCCTGCTCGGCGCCGCGAGCTACTCCAACGTTTGGCCCTGTTGCACCGCCGAGAGCTCGCCGACCCTGCTACGGCGATCGCGATTTGGCGCCGCGCCGTCGCCGAAGAGCCACGTGACTTGGTGCTCCATCAATCGCTGGTGGACGCGCTCAGTGAGGCATCGGATGCGGCAGCCGTGTACGAGGAGCTGTCGCGGGTGTTGCCGCAGCTCGATCCGGAGCGTCGCAACGTGACGTTGCTGCGTTTGGCCGAGGTCGCCACCGCGCGTAAGGATCCGGCACGCGCGCTCGAGCACTACCGCGAACTCGTACAAAGTAGCGACCTGTCCGACGATGTGTCGGAGACGATCGAGCTATTGGCTCGTGAGCAAAGCGACGGCAAGACCGTGCAGGCCGTGCTCGAGCGACGCCTCGCCCACACCAGCGATCCGGAGCTCCGCGCAAATCTGCTCGAGCGCCTGGGTAATGCACTGGCTTGGCAACTGGAGAATTCCGGCGAAGCCGCGCGGTGTTGGCTCGAAGGCGGACGGTTGAGCGAGGGGCTCTCGGATCAAGGCGTCCGCGCGCAGCGTCTATATGCGCGCGTGTTGGACGCGGACCCGAACAACCGCGAAGCCGCGGAGCGGCTCGTGGAGCTGGCGGCACGCGCTGGCGATTTCGAGGCGGTGCAGGGCGCGTTCGAGGTGCTGCTCAGGGTGGGGGACGAGCGCGAGCTGGTGTCCTTGATCTTGGGGCTCGAGGAGAGAGCCGTGCAGACTGGCAACGGCAAGGCCTTCGTGGCGCTCGTCGATTCCGCGCTGGCGCGCGGGCTGCAGCCCGGACGCGCTCGTCATGTTCAGTTGGCTCAGGCGCGCGCGTTGGCTCGCGATCCCGAACGCGCCGACAGCGCGGCGGAAGTCTTTCGCAAATTGCTGTCGGGGGCCGGGGGCGAGGGTGCCGCCGACGCCGAAGCGTTTACCACTTTCTTGAATCATGCCGAGCACACACCGAAGCGCGTCGATGACCGCCGCTGGTTGTTCCGTCATCGCTTGGAGCACGCCTCCGACCCCGCCGGCGTGCTGATCGAGTGGGCGCACGCCGAAGAGACGCTGTTCGATAGCCCGAAGGCCGCGCGGAAGCTGTACCGAGAGGTCCTCGAACGCGATCCGGAGCGCACCGACGCGCTCTCGGAACTGGCACGCTTGCAGGCCGCCTCGGGCGACGCGAAGGGCGCGCTCGAGTCGTTGAACAATCTGGTGACGCGCGTCGAACCGGAAGCGCGCAGCGCGATCGAGCTGCGCCGGGCCGGTTTGATGATCGGATCGCTGTCGCGCGCCAAAGACGCGCTAGCATTAGTGGAGCCCATTTTGGCAGTGAATCCCAGTGACGCCGAGGCACTCAAGGTCGTACATCTTGCATTGTCCGTGCCGGAGTCGCGCGCGCAAGCCGCCGCAATCCTGGAACGCGTGGCCGAAGGCTCCGAAGATCCGTCGGCTCGCGCGGACGTAATCGAAGCTTTGCTCGCCGTCTCCAACGACGCGCCCGAGCTGACCGAAGCTCGCAGCCGCTGGCTGATGCAGCTGCTCGAGACCAAGACGGATGTGCCGGAGGAAGCGCTCCGGCTGGCATTGCGCGGCGCCGAAGCCGCGCCGGGCGAGGGGCAACTCTGGGAGTTCGCCGAGCAAATGGCGCGCCGCTTGGACCAGCCGGGGCCGGTCGCGGAAGCGTACACGCGCGCGATCGAGCGTGATCTACCGGCGGAGATTGCCGATTCGCTGGGGCGCAAGGTGGTCGAGTTCCACGAAGAATGGTTCGACGATTCGGAGCGAGTCGTGCACCTCTTGGAGCGCGTCACCGCGCTTTGTCCGGCGGCCGAATGGGCGTTCGATCGCCTGAAGCTGTCGTTCAATGCGGCCGGTCGTTGGTCTGACTTGTTCGCACTCTATGACCGTCGCTTGGGTGAGCCGCTCGGCAAGGTGGAGCGAGTCGAAATCTTGCGCGAAGCCGCCATGGCCGCTCGCGATTTCGCCAGCGATCCCGAACGGGCGATCGCCTATTTCGAAAAACTCAACGCGCTCAGCCCCGGGGACACGCGCGTCGAGTCCTCGCTGGAGCGCCTGTACGAGCGACACGGCCATCGCCGCCCGTTGATCGAGCTGTTGACCCTGCGCTTGAACGCGAACAAGAGCTCCGATCCGGGGGAGACCATGGGCCGTATCGCCGCCTTGTGGCTCGACCTGAACGAGCCGCTGCCCGCGCTCGGCTGGGCAGAAAAAATGCTCGGTCGCGAGGCGGACGTGCGCTCGGCGGTCGCCCTGCTGGAGCGCATCGTCGCGCTGTCCGCTTCGGCGGAAGCCATGCTCGAGAGCGGCGCATCCTCGCGTGAAAGCGCGGCGCGCGCGCTCGAGACCCACTACCGCAGCACGTCCAGCACGATTGACGTCGTGCGCATGCTCGAAGTCCTGGCTCAGAGCGCACCGCGCGCGGCGCGCATCGTGCTCTTGGAAGAGGTGGTCCAGCTCAGCTTGGAAGAGCTCTCGAACGAAGCGGGAGCCTTCGAAACGCTACTCACCCTGGTCGTGCTCGATCCCAAGCTGGAGTCCCGCCGCGTCCGTTTTGCGGAGCTGGCCGGTCGTATCGGCGGGCAAGAGCGTCGTGCCGACACCCTCGTGAGCGTGGCCGAGCAGGAAACCGATCCCGCCCTGCGCGCCGCGTTGCTCTCGGAAGCGGGCGACGTGTGCCGCGTCGAGCTGAAGAATCCGGGCCGCGCGATGGAGCTCTATCGCCGCGTACTGGGCTTGGCGCCCGAGGCACCGGTCACGGCGCTGCACGCCGCGCGCGAACTGAGCGAACTCTTGCGCAACGCGCAGGAGTTGCTCGAGCTCACTCAAGTATTGGAGCAGCGTGCCGGGCTCGAAACCGGCGAGGCCGAACAGCTGCTGGTGCTCGGGGAAGCCGCAGAGCTGTCGTTGACCGTGCTTGGCGATGCCAATCGCTCGGTGCGTAACTTCCAGGCGCGCCTCGCGCTGGCTCCCCTCGATCAGACCTCGCTCGACGGCCTGTGCCGCGCGTTGGAACGCGCTGAACGCTGGGACGAGTTGGTGGCGGCGCTCGCGCTTCGCGCGCGCCAAAGCGCAGATCCCGCGGCGGCTCGCGCCGATCGCGTGCGCATCGCGCTGATCCACGAGCAGGTCAAGGGTGATCGTGCTCAAGCGATCACGGCGTGGCGCTTGGTACAAACCCACGACGGCCGCGATCTCGAGACGTTCGAAGCCTTGTCTTCGTTGCTCGCGGCCGAGTCGCGTTTCCCCGAGCTGGCCGAGCTGCTGTCGGAAGAAGTATCGGTCGAGAGCGACCCAGCGCGCGAGCGTCGCTTGTACAGCGAGCTCGGACAGTTGCATCAAACGCGCACCGGCGACATGATCGCCTCGCTCGAATCGTTCGTTGCGGCCGAAGACTGGAGCAAGGCGATCGAAGTCGCGGGCGCCAATCACGCCGATCGTGAGCTTGGCCGCAAAGTCTGCGAGCGCCTGCTGGACTTGTCGGTCAAGGCTTGGCAATCGGCGCAGAGTGCCGCGGACAGCGCCGAAGCTCGAGCCGCCAACTGGGTGGTGAGTGAGCTTTCCGAGCGGCTCACGGAGGCCGGCCTGTACGGCGAAGTCGTAATGCGCTTGCTGGCCGCCGCGGAGCTGCCCTTCGAGAGTTCGCGCCGTCGGGAGCTGCGTCGTGACGCGGCTTGCCTGTGCTCCGACCGCTTGGACGACAGCGCCCGCGCGATCGAGCTGTTTCAGGCCCTATTGGCCGAGGAGCCAGGCGATGAAGTCGCTCGCTCACTGGTGACACGGCTGTCTTTGCTGCTCGAAGAGCAGGGCGAGCACGGCGAGATCGTGACGCTCTGGGAACGCCAGGCCACGGCGCGGGCAGGGGCCGGCGACAACTCGGGCGCGGCGGCGCTTTGGGCGCGGGCGGGGCAACTCGCCGAGGAACGCCTGAATGACTTGCAGCGCGCGATCACCTGTCATCGCGCGGGTGCCGCGCTCGGCGGTGAGGATTCTCTCGAAGCGCTATCCCGCATCTACTTGGGCCAAAAGGAGTACTCCCTCGCGGCCGAAGTGCTGGAGGCACTGTGCGCGCAATCGTCGCCAGAAATGCTGACCGATCGCGCGCTCGAGCTGGCAGAGGCGTATCTTTCGATCGCTGCACCCGACAAGGCCCGCGCGAGTCTCGAACGCGCCGTTCCGATCGCGGTCAACGCACCGGCGCTCCGCGCCCGCCTGGCTACGCTGTACCGCGAATCGGAAGATTACGGCGCGCTCGCCGCGTTGCTCGCAGAGGAGGCCGAGCGCGCGACCGACCGCAAAGCGACGCTCGCGTTACTGCGCGAGGCGGCCGCGCTGCACCTCGAGCAACGCTCCGATCCCGCTGCAGCAGTGCCGCTCCTGGCGCGCGCAATCGAGCTCGAACCCGACGACCAAAAGCAGCGCTTGCAGCTCGCCAATGCCTTGTTTTTGGCGCAACGCTACGAGGAAGCCACGCAGGTGCTCGCCGCGCAAATCGAGCGCTATGGCGCGCGGCGGCCGAAGGATCGCGCGCTGGCGCACTTCCTCATGGCACGCTCGCTACTCGGCGCGAAGCGCGAAGCCGAGGCCCTGCAAGAGCTCGACGCGGCTTCCAAGATCGATCCTGCGCACCCGGGCATCATGCAGCTCTTGGCGCGCATGGCTCTCGAGCACGGCCAGCTGGACCGCGCGGAGCGCATGTATCGCTCGTTGCTCTTGGTCCTCGGGCGCGATGAATCACGTGAGGGCCCGAGCAAGGCGGAGGCTTTGATTGCGCTCAGCGAGATCTCGGCCAAACGCGGCGATGCGGTGCGCGCGGGTGAGTTCATCGAGTCCGCGTTCGAAGCCGCGCTGGAGAGTCCCGCTGACGCATCGGCCTTGGAAAATGCCCTGCGCAGCCAGCAGCGCTACGATCTGTTGGCGCGCGCTCTGGAGACTCGGCTCGGTCGCGATTTGCCGGCGCCCGAAGCGGCGCGCGCCTTGGCGGATCTCGTGCTTTTGCACAAAGGCGGGCTCGGCGATTTGGATCGCGTGAAAGACAGCCTCGCCAAGCGGGCGCGCGCGCTCGAGGCGACCCTGGATACGGCTTCGTCTTTCGATGACGACTCTTGGGCGGCTCTGGCTCGGGTCTACGATTGCCTGGGCGATGCCAGCCGCGAATCGCAGGTGCTCGAACGGCGCGTCGCCGCGCAATTGCAGAGCGGCAAGGGCGCGGCCGATGGCGACTTGTTCTATCGCTTGGCGCAGGTGCGCTTGTCCGACGCGAAAGACGGCGATCAGGGCTTGGAACTCTTGGAGCGCGCCCTCGACATCGCGCCGGACTTCGAACGCGCTCGACTTTTGCTCGCCGCACCCTCGGGCAGCCTCGATCCGGCGCGGGTGGCGGCCTTGCTGGAGCGTATCGCGCGCGCCACGGGCGACGATCGCGCGTTGGCCAATGCCTTGGCAGGTCAGATCGCGGCGCCGGACGCGACCCTGACGCGCGTCCGTGAGGGCGTGGCGGTGGCCGTGCGGCTGGGCGACGCCGAACTCAGCGAACGCTTGCTCAAAGCCGGTCTCGCGCTGGATACCAGCGCCGAGGCGCCGGCCGATGCCGCCTGGGTACGCCTCGAGCTGGCGAAGCTCGTGGAGGCTTCGGGGCGCGAGATCGAAGCGCTGGAGTATCGAGCGCAAGCGGCGGCACACTTGCCCCCGGATGAGGCGCGCAGTGTACGGCTGTCCGTCGCCGGGCGTTTTGCGCAATCCCCCGAACTCTGGCGGCGCGCGGCGGACTTGTACGACTTGTTGCTTGCGCCGGATCCCGCTGACCGCTCGATCTGGGAGCCGATGCTCGACTTGGTTAGAAAGCTCGGCGACTCGGAGCGGCTCGTGCAGCTCGTTTCGCGCATCACGCCGGTGGTGGAGGATGCCGCCGAGCGCTCCGCGTTGCGCATCGAACAGGTCAACGCGCTGCTTGGCCAGCCGGCGCGCGCGGGCGAGGTGATCACGCTGCTGCAGGACATCATCACCGATGATCCCTCGCAGCGTGACGCCGCGCGCGTGCTTTCCGAGCTCCTGGAACGCGAAGGCCGTAGCGGCGAGCTGTCGGCGCTTTTGGTCAGCCAAATCGACCAAGCCAAAGATCTCCGCGATGTCTCGACGATCGTGCAGCTCTCCTTGCGTTTAGTGGGCAACCTGGAGCGTGAAGGGCGGCTCGCGGAAGCGTTGGACGTGTGCCGCGCGGCTCTAGAATGGGACCCCAACCAGCAGGAATTGCTACAGAGCGTGCTGCGTCTGGCCGAGGCGACGGGCGACGCGGTCGCCATCTCCGATGCCCTCGAAGGGCTGCTTCGCACGACTCAGGGCGAAACGGCGGCGGCGCTGGCGCGCAAGCTATCGGCGATGCGCGAAGAATTGGGCGATCCGGAAGGCGCCGAGCGAGCTTTGGCGATGGGCTTCGAGGCCAACCCGCGCGACTCTGCGCTACGCGATCTGTTGGTGGTGCGCTTCTCGGATCGGCTGGATTTTGCTCGCGTCGCCGAGCTACTGAGCCGAGCCCTGCGCGATCGACCCAACGAACGAGAGCTGCTCGAACGGCTGATGGAGGCCCATCGTGCGGCGCAAAATCCGGAAGCGGCGCTGGGCGTGATCGATGATCTGCTGCGTACCGATCCGAGCAGCGTGGAGTTGCAGCGCAAGCGAGCCACGGTGCTCGGCGAGCTCGGCCGAGACGACGAAGCGGTGGTCGCCTTCGAGCAGGCGTACGCGGCAGATCGAAACGTGGCGCCGGAGCTGATCGAGGCCATCGAGCGAGCGATCGTGCGCGCGGAGGCGGGCGAAGAAGCGCGGCTCACGCTGCGCTTGGTCGCGGTCTTCGAAGACTCGGGAGATCTGTCGGGCGCGCGGGCGCGCTTGGCCGAGTTCGTGCGTGCAAATCCCGATGATCTGAGCGCGCTGCGGCGCTTGGCTTCGCTCGAGGCGCGCACCGGCAATTTGGAAGGCGCGATTGACACGCTCTCTCGCTTGGTCGACGTCGAGCAGGGCGATTCACTGATCGAGACGGCGCTGCGCTACAGCGAAGCCTGCGAACTCGCAGGCCGGCTCGCGGATTGTCGCCCCGCGCTCGAGCGCGCCTTGGGCGAGAATCACTTGCACCCCGAGCTCCGTCAGCGCCTAGCCGTCGTGTACGACACGCTTGGCGCGCGCCGTGAGCTCGCTGATCTGTTGCTGGAGGATGCGAGCAACGAACCGGACCCCGCGCTGCGCATGGCCGGCTTGCTACGGGTTGGCGCGCTGCTCTTGGCGCCCTCGGGCGATCCGGTTGCGGCCGTAGAGGTGCTCGAATCGGCGCGCCAAGACAACCCGGACAGCGTCGAGGTGGTCGTGCTCTTGGCGCGTGCCTATGCCGGAGCGCAACGCGCCGAAGAGGCGCTGGCACTACTGAACTCGATCGCCGAAGCCAACAAGGGTCGTCGCACCAAAGCCCTGGGCGGCATCTTTTCGACGATGGCCCAGATCCACCTGGACGAGGGCTACCTCACCGATGCCATGGCGGCGCTGGCCAAAGCCTTCGAGCTCGATCCCAAGAACGGCGAACTTGCGATGCGGCTCGGGCAGCTGGCCGTCGAAATCGACGAAGACGACATCGCGCAAAAGGCATTCCGCGCAGTTTCAATCATGAAACCGGCGGCGCCGGGCAGCACCGACGGCGCCCCCGTCGATGCCAAGGCGGATGCCAATTACTACTTGGCGGTTCTCGCTCGAAAGTCGAACGATCCACGCAAAGCCAAGCTCCTACTCGCCAAGGCTCTGGCCGAGAACGCAGAGCACACTGCGGCCCGACAGCTACTTGCCGAGCTGTCGACAGAACGCGCTTGACCGAGAGTCCCCAGTTTGAGTTAAGTGCCGCCAAGATGCAGCGCAAGAAACGCCTCACCAAACGCGAACGCAAAGATCTGTCGCCCGGTCCGAGCGGCCAGCAACAGGCGCACATTCACTGCATCGCCTGCGGTCGGCACCTCGATCCGGAAGAATTCACCGCCGATCCGCCGACGGCCAAGCAGTTGATCTGCGAGCACCAATCGCGCTTCCCCGCGTGTGTGGATTGCGATGTCTTGGCGCGCACGCTGATTGCGGATCATGACCGGACTGGGAAGCCGATCCAACAGGCCGCCGCCTGGCACTGAGACTGACGCGCGGCGCCTGCGGCGCGCGGTTGGAGACTCTCGTTTGTGTAGGCTCGGACGGGGGCGCTGGGCCGCTCGCGCTGAAGCCCGTGGAAAGTATGCGCCTGGTCGGTCAGCTCTCGTAGGCCTCCATCTCGTTCGCTGATCGTGATCTGGTCATCCAAGACTTCACGGTCGTTTAAGTTCCGGGCAGTCGGCTGAGCTGCCTTCCGCGCGCCCGGCGCGAGCGTGCGGCGGTGCGCGCGCACCGGAGAGAGGGAGAAGCGTGCGGCGCTGCGCGCGCACCGGACGGAGCGCGCGGCGCTGCGCCCGAACTGAGAACCTTTACTTGCGGGCGATGCGTTCGCCGCGTTCGGCGCCGTTCTTGTTCTTTTTGTTCTTCTTGTCGCCGCGGTCGAGCCAAGCCAGGGCTTGGTGATAAAGCTCGGGCTTGCGATCGAGCGCTAGCTCGTGGCCCATGTCGCCCGGCGTGACCACACGTGTATCGACGCCTGCTCGCGCTAGCCAGTCTTCCACTTGGTGGGTGCCGTCGATCACGCCGTCGTGCTCACCGGTGATCAAGAACACTCGGCGCACACGCTCTTTTGCGGTCTGTAGCGCTTCGAGGCCTGGGCCGCCCCAGTAGTGGTCGGTGGCAGCCAAAATCAGCCAGCGATTGAAGACGTGGGGTTCGCGCACGCCGACGTTCATGGCTGCGTAGGCGCCCTCGCTGAAGCCAATCAAGGTGTTGCCGTAGAGTTGCACGCGGCGGCCATACTTCTTTCGAAGCACTTGAATGGCCGACATGGTTGCGGTGTGCGCGGACGGCCAGTTGTTGTCCCAAGCCCGCCCATCACCATAGGCGGCAGGACCGGTCGGGCAGACGAGCCAGCCGAGTCGACGCGCAACCGGTGCCCAGCGCTGGCAGTCCCGTTCCGGATGCCCTCCGCGTGCATGCAGGTAGACCAAGATCGGGCGCATGCTGTGGCGCCCCGGACCAGTGGGCTCGAAGTAGTAGGCAGGCGCAGCACCCGGGCGGGTGACGACGTGCATACCGCCGGACAGTACGGTGTCGCTCTTGTCGATCTCGCCCTTGGAGTCGTCACCGCTCTTGGAACTCGGCGTGGCGCTCTCGCTCGGATCGGTCGCATCCTCACCGACGACCGCGTCCTTCCCCTCAGGGATGCGGAGCTTGAAGCCGATCTTCAGCGGTGCACGACGCTGCAGGCCGTTGGCCTCACACAGCGCCGCGATGGTCACGTTGTAGCGATCGGCGATCCGGCCCAGTGTCTGTCCAGAGGCGACCACGTGCGTTTCGCTGGCTCCGGCGGGACGAGCGGGCAGCGCGAGCAGCAGCAAAGCCGCGCCCAAGAGACGAGTCAGGAAACGCATTACCCACCGGCGTATCACAACTTCGCCGAAACGCAGAAAAGACTCACTCGGTCGCGCGTCGGCCGGTCGGCCTATAGACGCCAAAGTTCGACGCCAGTCGCCACCAGACGCAGCTCGTTGACGCTGCCGTCGGCGTTCTTGCGCGGGAAATTGCCCCCCTCGCTCTCGAGGTGCGCGACCCGCTCGGCGGGCAGGGTGTTCACCCCGAGCACGCCTTGCACTTTGGCGCGCGCGCCGGCGGAATCCGTGGGCACGAAGAAGCCGTAGTCCTTGAACGTGACGCGGCAGCCCGGCATCTTGGGATCGCCGGTTTCTGCAAGCTCCATCCAGCAGCCGCGGCGCGTGCAGGCGCTGCGTACGTGGCCCTCGATGATCAGAGTTTGATCGCGAAAGCGCTCGGGACTCGCCAGTACGTCGGCCAATGGCCGCTCGGCGCCGCCGTTGATTGGCGCGCCAAATGTTTTGGGCTTGGCGGCTGGCGGTTCGCCTTCCGCAGGTTTGCTGTCATCGGCGGGTGCTGCCGCTGGTTGCGCGTGCGCCGTGCTCGCCGGAGGACTGACTTGCCGAGCTCGAGTCTCGCAGCCGGCGAGCGGCGCGAGCAGGAGCACGACACTGAAACGGAACCGAGCGAGCGTCATGGGACCGCTAGGATAGCCGATTTTCAGCGCTTGGCGAAGCGTGGCGCTCGCTGCGCGGGCCGAAGTTCAGGGGTCGCTCGAGCGCGGATCTGCGGGCGGTCCAGCTTGCCCGAGGCGAGCCGTGGCAACGCTTCCAAGCAGCAGAGCGCGCGTGGCTGCTTGAACGATGCCAGCCGCTGATCGAGCGACGCGAACAACGCCTGTTCATCGAAGATCCCCGGGCGACATTCGAGCGCGGCAGCGACCTGCTCGCCGAATTCCGGATCCGGGACGCCGAACACCATGGCCGCTTCGACACCGGTGCAAGCCAACAAGGCGTGCTCTACCTCACTCGGATCGACGTTCTCGCCTCCGCTGATGATCAGCTCGCTTTCGCGGCCAAACACGAACAGCCCGCGCTCCGGGTCGAACTCACCGCGGTCACCGGTCTTGAAAAATCCATCGTCGTCGAGGGGGGCCGCGCCTTGGCCGAGGTAACCGCTGAACAGCGTGGGGCCGCGGACCTCGATCGAGCCGCGCACGATGCGCACCTCGACTCCAGGCAGAGGAAAGCCCACACCGACGACACCCTGCTTCAAAGGTGGGGCTTCAGGGAGCGGAAGCGCGAGCGTGCTGACTTGTGAGCAAGCTTCGGTCAGCCCATAGCTGGTGAGCACAGGCAAGGCGCGCGCGCGCGCGGCCGCGAACAACTCCGCCGAACAAGCTTGCCCGCCGAGCAAGATCGCCCGCAACGGCGCTTGCGAAGCGATCTCGGGCGCATCGCGCACGAGTCGGGCCAGCACGGGCGGAACCAACGATAGCAGCGTGATCCGCTCCGCGACCAAGCACTGCGCGAGCTCCGCCATGGAAGCGAGCAAACCGCCGCTTCTGGCACGAAACGCGACGCAGCAGCGCCGCGCCGACAGCGCGCGTGTGACCACCGAGAGCCCGCCCACGTGCGACAAGGGCAAGCACAGTAGCGCGCGATCGTCGACCCGCGGCGCCACGCGTTCGGCGTCCGCGCGACAAAGGGCGAAGAATGCGCGGCGACTCAGTTCGACCAACTTGGGCCGGCCCGTGGAGCCGGAACTCGGCACGAGTGCCAGCGCGCGCTCGTCGGGTACGGGCGGGAAATCAGCGACGGTTGCCGGCGTTTCGCCGATTGACTCGAGTAGGGCGGGGTCGATTGTGCACTGGGCCGAGCTGGCGCCGATCAAGTACTCGCGCTCGGGGGCCGTCAATCGTGGATGCAGCGGCAAGAGGGGCAGACCGAGCTCGAAGCACAAGTATATGCATTCGAACATCGCGGTGCTGCCGTCGACGACCAGGGCCACGGGGCGCGCGCCGAGTGTCTGCACACCGAGCGCCGTGAACTGGACACGACGCGCCTGCACGCGCTGAGCCAATGCGGCGAAGGTTAGTCGCTCGCCGTCGCAGACCAGGGCTTCGCCCTCCGGCACCTCGCGGGCCGCGGCGCAGACCGACAGACTCATGGTTGCTCCGAAAGGCCAAACCCAGGTTCGGTCCAGGGTTGGAGCACGTTGCCAGAAAAGAAGGGCAGGCTCAGGTGATCGAGGCGGGCGCCTTCGAGATCGAGCCCGTGCGCCTTCGTCTCCGAGCCGATGCTCAACGCGAGTGCGGCGCTGAGGCCGAGACCGAGCGAGCCTTCGAATGCGTGGGAGAGGATCACCTCGGCGCCCACGGCGTGCGCGGCGTGAGCCCACGCAACGCAACTGGAGACCCCGCCGAGGAGGGTTGGCTTCAAGATCACGGCCGAATCACCCCGGCGTGGCTGTGCACCCGTCGCGAGTGATTCGTCCAATGCGTAGGGCAAGCCGAGCTCGTGCAGTTTCGAAAGCTCATCTGGGCGGCACGGCTCTTCGATGAATTCGAGCTCGAAGGCGGCAAAACGCGGCAGATAGCGGCGAGCGTCCGCTAGGCTCAAAGCCCCATTGGCATCCAGGCGCAGCCGACACGAAGCGCCGAGTTCGGTGCGCAGCGCACGCACTGCCGCGAGTTCACGGTCCAGAGCACCCGGGCGCCCGATCTTGAACTTGAACGTCGTGATGCCTCGCGCGCGTGCGGCCAAGGCTTGGCTCACCGCCTGTTCGGGCTCGCCCGAGAGCAAGGCCGCGACGGCGCGCGCGCTCGGCGTCGACTTTGCTCGCATGAGCAGTCTCCACGCGGGCACCCCGGCGGCGCGTGCCCAAAGATCGAGCAGCGCGCCTTCGAGTGCCGCCCGGGCGGCGGGGAGATTGGGGGGTAGGCGCAAACTGGCGCGGCCCAGCTCTCCGATCAGGTCTTGGTGCGGCGGGAAATGACCGGCAATTCCGTTCAGATCGAGCGCTTCCAGCGCACGCCCGCAGGCTTCCAAGCTGTCCGGGCTAAACCCCGGCAGCGGCGCCGCTTCGCCCTGACCGCGCACACCGCTATCACCCTGAAGGGTGATGATATGGCTGGCCCGCTCGGACCAATGCGCGCGCGCGTTTCTTGCCGGGCGAGACAGGGTCCGCGCAGTGGAGACCACTGACACGGTCAGCGTCACGGGCCGCTCACCAACCCGAAGTGCGAGAGCAAGCCGCGCAGGGAAAGCCCGAGCGCAAACAGCAGCCCGAACACAGCCAACAACTTGGCGGTGGCCGCGAGCAACGGATTGAGGGCGCGCCCTTCGGTCGCGGTCACGGCGCGCTCGGTCTTGAGCGCCAAGGGCAGCGAGAGCAGCGTGAGCAAGACTTCCGGACCGGTGCTGCCACTCAACGCCAAGCCGACGGGCGTCAGATAGCTGGCCGCGATCAGCGCGCGATATTGGCCGAGCGCGAAACCGCGGCCGTAGCGTACGGCCAAGGTGCGCTTTCCCGCGCCCAAGTCAGTGACGCGATCGCGCAGGTTGTTCACGACCAAGATCGCCGTGGCCAGCGCGCCCACGGGAATGGCGCACGCCACCGCCAAGGCCGGGACGTGCCCGATCTCGACCAAGGCCGTGCCGCACACGGCCACCAAACCAAAAAAAATGAAAACGAACACATCCCCGAGCCCGTGATACCCGAGCGGATACGGTCCGCCCGTGTACGCGATGGCCGAGGCGATCGACGCGCAACCGATCAGTAAGATCACCGGCCCGGACACGCTGGTCAGGTACAGGCCGATCAGGAGCGCGAGGCCGAACACCAGCCACATGCCGCGGCGCATGCTGCGTGCGCTGAGTAAACCGGCCTGCACCGCGCGAGTCGGCCCGAGACGCTCGGCGGTGTCCGCGCCCTTTTCGAAGTCGAACACGTCGTTGGCGAAGTTCGCGCCGATTTGCAGGAGCAAAGCGCCTAGCAACGCGGCAAGCGCCGGTCCCCACTTCACCTCACCGCGCGCTGATGCGCAGGCGGTACCTACCAACACGGGTGCCGCCGCGGCGCTCAACGTTTTCGGACGGCTCGCCAAAACCCATGCGCCGAGCGAGCCGGGGCGAACGCTCGGCGACGGAGCTGCGGTAGTGATCGGGGCGGAGGCGTTCATTGCTCGTGCTCAGGGCAGGCGCTTGAACTTCTTGAAGTTGGGTTTGCGCTTCTCGAGGAACGCGGTTTTGCCCTCTTTGCCTTCCTCGGTCAGGTAATAGAGCAGCGTGGCGTTGCCTGCCAGCTCCTGCAGTCCGGCTTGGCCGTCGCAGTCGGCGTTCAGCGCGGATTTCAAGCAGCGCAGGGCGAGCGGGCTGTGTTGCAAGATCTCGCGGCACCACTGAACCGTCTCCGCTTCCAGGTTGTCGTACGGCACGACGCGATTGACCAAGCCCATGTCCAGCGCCTGTGCGGCGTCGTACTGGCGACACAAGAACCAAATCTCGCGCGCCTTCTTTTGGCCCACGATGCGCGCCAAGTACGAGGAGCCGTAGCCGCCGTCGAAGCTGCCGACCTTTGGCCCGGTCTGACCGAAGCGCGCGTTGTCGGCGGCGATCGTCAGATCGCAGACCAAGTGCAAGATGTGCCCGCCACCGATGGCATAACCGGCGACCATCGCGATCACGGGCTTGGGCAAGGTGCGGATCTGCCGTTGCAGATCCAGCACGTTCAAACGCGCGATGCCGTCTTTGCCGACGTAGCCGCCGTCGCCGCGCACTTTCTGATCGCCGCCGGAGCAGAACGCTTCTTTGCCGGCGCCGGTCAGGATGATCACGCCGATCTCGCTGTCGTCTCGCGCATCAGCGAAGGCGCGCTCCATCTCTTGAATGGTGAGCGGGCGGAAAGCGTTCCGCACTTGAGGCCGATTGATGGTGATCTTGGCGATCCCTTCGCTCGACTTTTCGTAGATGATGTCTTCGAAGGTTTGGCTGCGGGTCCATTCGATGTCGGTCATGGCTGATTTCCTCGTCGGATCACTTCGGTAATGAACTCGGGGCGCTCGAGCAAGAGGTCGTGGCCCGCTCCGTCTACGATGGTCAATTCGGCGTGCGCTACGGTTTTCGCCATCTGCTGGGCGAGGTTCCGAAATTTGTCATCCAAGCCGCCCGCAACGATCGTCAACGGAACCTGTATTTGCATCAAATGTCGGCGATAGCTCGGCATTTGCCCAAGGCCGGTGACGCGCAGCGAGCGAGCCAAGCCAGCTGGATCGTGACTCAACCGCTCCGCGCGTTTTCGATCGAGGGTGGCTCGATCGAGGCCCGCCTGCGTGTTCCACAGCGGCTGAGCTTGCCAAGCGTCTACGAACGCGAGCGAGCCGCGCGTGAGCAGCAGTTCGCACCAACGCTCGTCGGCGGCGCGGCGCTCACTGCGTTCGGCGTCGGAGTCGAGACCGGGGTGGCCACTGATCAGAGTCAGCCGCGCCACGCGCGCGGGGTGCCGCAATGCGAGGCCGAGCGCCAAGCGGGCACCCAGCGAATAGCCCACGACGTGCAGCGCGCTCGGCTCTGCGCTCAGACGCGCCAGCCGATCCACCTCCGCTTCGAAATCGAGCACGGAGCTATCGGCGTGGGAGTCGAGATGGCCCACGAGTGCCGGCGCGAAGCGGCGTACGTTCGGCTGATCGGGCAGAAAATCCCAGCTGCGCGGGCTGCCCGTGAAACCGTGCAACACGAGGAGCGCGGTCACCCGCGAGCTCCGCTAAGGCCTTCCAGCGTCGCGCGCACGCGCTGTTCGGACTCGCGCGCGCTGGTCCCCTCGACTACGATCTGCAGCACGCTCACCCCCGGCTGACTCGTGGCCTCGCGCAACGCTCCCGCGATGCCCATACGGTCGCTTATTTTCGCGTAGCGGTAGCCGAACAACTGCGCGGCGTGCGAAAGCTCCGCGCCGGACGGGGTGAGCCAGAAACGACTCGCGTCGGCGCGCTGCTCGAGCTGCGCGAAGATCGGTAGCTGTTCGAAGATCCGGCCCCCGCCATTGTCGATGACGACGATCACGAACGGTCCGGCTGCCTCGCGTGCAACGGCCAACCCGCCCAAATCGTGCATGAAACTGACGTCGCCAAGGAGCAGCACGGTGGGCTCTTTGCGCAGACTTGCGGCCCCCGCGGCCCCGGAGATCAGCCCATCGATCCCGTTGGCTCCCCGCTGGCAAAGCACGTTCAGCGTGCGCGCGCCGCTCGGTACGTACGCGTCGACCTCGCGAATCGGCAGGCTGTTACCCAGCACGAGTTGGCACGGCTCGGGCAACTGATCGAGCACCTCGCGCACCGCGCACGCTTCGCTCAGTTGCGCGGAGGGCCGAGCCAATTCCTGCTCGACGGCCAGCCACGCCTGGCGATTGGCCTCGCGCCAGGCATGCCGAAAGCGTTCGCGTTCGGCTTCGTGCTGTAAGCGTGCGTGCTGCAATTGGCGCACGCTGTCATCGGCGGCGATCGCGGTGCTCGAATTGACCAATTCGCTCGCCAGGCCGTGCGGATCGGGGAATCCGTGTTCAGCGATCACGAAACGCCGACCGGTAAAGCCGCCGTTGAGCCAACGCTCGTAGCTGCCCGACGTGGGCGTTCCCCCAAAACTCAGCAGTAGATCGGGGGCAAGGCGATCGCGCAGACTCGGCGAGCGCAAGAGCCACTCGAAGGCGTCGATGCACAGCACCCCGGGAGCGAGCTCCGGTTGCCAACGTGATTGGCTGGTCGCCTCACACAGCAGTGGATAGCCCGTGATCTCCGCTAAGCGAGCCAAGGCACGGACCGCTTCGGGTCGATACGCGGGTTCGGGGCCGACCAAGATCAGGCCGCGCGCGGTCTCGGCGCAAGCTCGCGCCAAGCGAGTCACGTCGCCGTGCAACGCTGCTCGGGCCGCCACGGTGGGGCCGCGCGCGAGCAACGCATCCACGCTCTCGCGCAGTCCGAGCGAAGCCAGGTCGTCTGCTTCGACTGGCTCGAGCGGTTTACGCGCGCGGGCGTTCAAATGCACCGGCCCTGGGTTGCCATTTTGTGCCGCGTGCAGCGCATGCGCGACGCTCCTCACGACTCCGGAGAGCGCGCTCGACGAAGCATCGGGGGTGCCCAGCTCGAAGAACGCCCGCGCAGAATCGCCGAACAATTTGATCTGGTCGATGGCTTGCGGTGCGCTCGCGTGTTGCAGTTCGAAAGGCCGATCCGCGGTCAACACCAAGAGCGGCACGCGCGATAGCGAAGCTTCGATCACCGCGGGGTAGTAATTGGCGGCGGCGGTGCCCGAAGTGCACAAAAGCAAGCTCGGTCGTCCACTGACCCGCGCCTGGCCGAGTGCGAAGAAGGCCGCGACGCGCTCGTCCCAAACCGAATGGCAGCTGAGCTTGGGCTCATTCAGCGCGGCCCAAGCGAACGGGGTCGAGCGCGAACCCGGGCTGAGCACCACGTTTTCGACGCCTGCTCGTGCCAGAGTTCCGAGGAGCAGCCGCGACCATTCGGTCAGCAGCGTGGTCGTCATCCGGAAACTCCGAGCGCTCCGAGCAGGGCGGCCAGCTTCCAGCGCGTTTCGGCAAACTCGCTCGGGGCGTTCGAATCCGCGACGACGCCGGCTCCGGCGTACAATTCGGCGTGTTTGCCCGCGACCACCCCGCAGCGCAAGGCCACGACGAAGCGCCCGTCACCGTTTTCATCGAACCAACCAAAGGGCGCGCTGTACCAGCCTCGCTGATCGGGCTCGTGATGAGTGATGAAATCGATCGCCGCTCGCGTCGGCACGCCGCCCACGGCCGGGGTCGGGTGCAACTTACCGACCAGCTCGAGCACGTGGCTCGGCGCACGCAGCTTGCCCGTGATCGGTGTGCGCAAGTGAAGCACGGTACGTAAGCGATGCAGCTCGCGTTTGGGCGCCGGGGTGAGCTCACTGGTGAGCGGCGAAAGTAAGCGCAAGATCTCGCTCACGACGAACTCGTGCTCGCGGATGTCCTTGCCGCTTTCGAGCAGCCAAAGGGCGCTGGTGGCATCGTCCGCGCTGACCGAGCCCGCGACCGCCTCGGTGGATAGCTCGATGCCACGTTTTTGCAGCAACTGCTCGGGGGTCGCCCCCAAGAAGGTCGCACCGCCGACGCGAAACGCAAAGCGCGTCGATTCGGGGGCGTCATCGCGCAGCCGGCTCTGAACCACCTCTGGCAAGAGCTCGCGGTCCAAGGTCAAACTCACGCGCCGCGCAGCCACGATCTTCTGCGCGTGCCCACTCCTGATCTCGTCTTGAATCTCCGTCACGAGCTCGGCGAATGCGGATTCGGAGCGCTCTTCGCGGGCAAGCTCGCGAGTCGTCTCGCGCATCGGAGTCGGGGTGAACAAAGCTTGTAGCGCGCGCACCAGGCGCGGTTCGAGCTCTCTCCGAAATGTCGCAGTGTCCCAGCCCCCGCCGCGCACGATCAGGCGCAGCCAGGCTCCCGCCTTGTTTTTCAGGTAACTGAGCTCGGGCAAAACGAAGCGCGCGTCGCCAAAGCCTCGCCAAAGCCCGCTCTCGGCCTGTCCCGGTTGAAACGCGAGGCCACCGAAGAAGCGAGGACGGGGAGCCGCTGCGTCACAGCGACTGACATCGAGCTTGCTCCAAACTTGCTGGGCTTGCGCCTGAATGCTCTGAAGTCGAGCGTCGCCTTGTGCTTCCAGCGTGAAGGCGGCGCCTAGGCCGCACGCTTCTTCATCGGCCGGCGGCGCCCAAAGCACCGCGCTGCCACTGACTTCTGCGCCGAGCAGGCGCTCGCTCGGCACGCGCGGCACCGGCCAAGTGAGCAGAGCCCACTCGGCTGCGCCATCGAGCCGCGCCAGATCCCTGCCGACTCGCTCGATCAGCTCGCGGGCGTCGAAGGCGCTGTCAGCGACTCGAACGCTGGCTGCGCCGATCGCGAACTGCTCGCTCATGTCTGGTTTCGAGGCTCCGCGACGTACAAGTGGCAGACGCCGAAGGTCAGCGGATGCACGCCAAGCACGTTCAAATTCGAGCTCCGCATCAGCTCCGCGAACTCCGCGGCCGGTGGAAAGGCCGCGATCGAACGCTGCAGATACTGATACTCCTTCACGCCGGAGAGTAGCGCGCCGACGTAGGGCACCACGGTGTGAATGTGAAAACGCGCCATCATCCCCATCAAACCGCCGCGCGGCTCGGAGAGCTCGAGGATTGCGATCCGGCCGCCGGGGCGCGTCACGCGAGCCATTTCGCGCAGCGCTTGCGCGCGATCGGGCACGTTGCGAATGCCGAACGCGATGCACACGGAATGAAACGAAGCATCCGAAAAGGGCAGGGCTTGGGCATCCCCTTGCACCAGCTCGACGCGCGCGGTTAGCTGCGCACGCTCGACTTTTTCGCGTCCGACTTCGAGCATTTTTGCCGATGGATCGAGGCCGACCACGCTCACGCTGAGCTCGGTGCGCGCGACTTGAATGCCGAGATCGGCCGTTCCCGTTGCAAGGTCGAGGACCCGGTGACCGGCACCCAGTTCCAACGCGCGCACCGTCTTGCGCCGCCAGCTCTGATCGATTCCCAGAGAAATGACGCGATTTACCAGATCATAGCGGGCTGCGATGCCGTCGAACATCGCGCCCGAGCCCTCTCGCGTGAGTGCGGTGCTCGCGGCGTCGCGGGCCAGGGCGGTCACAGGTTCGGTCATGGATCTCCGTACACTTTCAGAAATGGCGTCGGGTCGACGACTTTGCCGGCGACCAGCGCGGTGAGCAGGGTTTCGCCGAGCCGCGCCAAGCGCTGCAATTCGTGGACGCGGTCGCGCTTGAAATCGGGGGCACTGCCGGCTTGCGCAGCGCGCGGTAGTTCGAGTTCCGCGTTGCTCAACGCTTCGCCGAACTGGCGCACGAGCTCCAGCTCGCGTTCGCGGAGCACCCGCTGCACCAACTTACCGATGCTGGTCTCGGCCTCGTAGAAATCGCGCCGCTCGCCTGGGCGCCAGCTCTTCTTGACCGCGCCCCACTTGAGCAACTCGTTGAGCGTCATGCTGACCGCACCCGCGCTCATCTTCAGCTGCTCTCCGAGCTCGGCGGCGCCGAGCGGGGAAGGCGAGAGGTAAAGCAGGGTCCACATGCGCCCCATTGGTCGCTTGAATCCCCAGAACTCCATCAGCCGCCCGATCGTGTCGGCGACTTCGAGTTCGGTCTGGGAAACGGGCTCTGAGGCGGCTCCCGACATCAGCTTGTTCTTTGAGCTTTCAAAACTTCGTGAAACTTTAGGCTCGGCGACCGGTCAGGTCAAGGGGTGCCGAGCCCAAAGTGTGCAGTTTCGAAAAGCCGACGCAGCGCGTCTTAGCTTGGCCCTCAGAACGCGAGCAGCGACGGCAGGTGGTCGGCAGGTGCTTCGTAACCGAGCAAGTTGAAGGCGGTGGCCGCGTAGTTGCCGAGGCCCGGCTTCTCGAGCTTGGTGTCGAACTTGAGGACGTCGATGCCTGGCGCGTAGATGATGAAGGGCACCTTGTTCAGGGTGTGGCTGGTCTTGACCTTGAACTTGCCAGCCTCGTCCTTGGCGATGCTGCCGTCCTTGTTGTGGTCGTACATCTCGTCCGCGTTGCCGTGGTCGGCAGTGACGATCAAGATCCCCTTGGCCCTCTCGGTAAAGCGCATCAGACGACCGAGCTCGAGGTCCACGGCCTCTACCGCCAAGATGGCGGCCTCGAGGTGTCCGGTGTGACCGACCATGTCCCCGTTGGCGTAGTTGAGGCGAGCCGCCTTGTATTTCATCGTCGTCAGCTCGGCGATCAGGCGGTCGGTGATCTCAGCGGCCTTCATCCAAGGGCGCTCCTCGAAGGGCAGCGTATCGCTCGGGATCTCGATGTACGTTTCGCTCTTGTCGTCGAACTTGCCGGAGCGGTTGCCGTTCCAGAAGTAGGTGACATGGCCGTATTTCTGCGTCTCGCTAATCGCCAGCTGGCTCACACCGTTGCGGGCCAGGAACTCACCCGCGGACTCGCTGATGTGGGGAGGCGTCACTAGAAACAGGTGCGGCAACTTGAGATCGCCGTCGTACTGCATCATGCCGGCATACAGAACCTTGGGCTTGGGACCGCGCTCGAACTTGTCGAACGTCTCCTGCTCGAAGGCTTGAGTGATCTCGATCGCGCGATCGCCGCGGAAATTGAACAAGATCACCGCGTCGCCGTCTTGGATCGGACCGACCGCATTGCCGTCCTTCTTGATCACGAAGGGCGGGAGGTTCTGATCGCCGATGCCCGGTGACTCGGCCCGGAACGTCTCGACGGCTTCCCGGGTGCTGGCGAACCCTCGGCCTTCGCCCTTTACGTGGGTCCTCCAGCCCGTCTCCACCATGTGCCACTCCGCTTCGTAGCGGTCCATGGTCACCTTCATGCGCCCGCCGCCAGACGCGATCCGATAGTCTCGACCTTTGGTGTTGATGGCGTTGAGCAGCGCCTCCAAGTCGTCGACGTAGATCAGCCCGCTCGTCTCGTGCACATCACGACCGTCGAGCAGCACGTGGATGCGAACCTTCTGCACGCCCTCCGCGTCGGCCTGCTGCAACATCGCCTTGAGGTGGCCGATGTTCGAGTGAACGTTGCCGTCCGACAACAAGCCGATGAAATGCAACGTAGCGCCCTCGCGCGCGCGGGCGGTGGTCAGCTTCCAAGCTTCGCTCTTGTAAATCGAGCCATCGTTGATGGCCTCTTGCACGAGCTTGGCGCCTTGGTCGTAAATACGCCCGGCGCCGAGCGCATTGTGCCCGACTTCACTGTTACCCATGTCGGCATTGGTGGGCATGCCCACCGCCACGCCGTGCGCATTGAGCTGGGTGTAGAGAGCGTTCTTCTGTAGCCAGTTCAGATTGGGCGTGCGCGCCAGGAAGACGGCGTCGGATTCGTCTTGCTTGCCGAGACCCACACCATCCATCACGCAGGTGATCACGGGGCCGGTGGGGCCGTTGAATTGAGAGAGCTTCTTGAGCTGCCAAGCGGTCATGGGGCGCATCGTGACCTCTCTCGCGCGTCACGCCTAGATGGCACCCGCCAGAGTTGCGGAAGCGCTGGATTTTCTGGGCGCGCGGCGCGCTGCCCCGCGTCATGCCGAGGGGTGATGTGGGGCGATGCTCCAAAATTTTCGCCACGACGAGCGCCCGCCCCGCGCCTGACAGGCTCCCGGTAGCGAACTCGGTGTCATCCTCGTTTCAGCCCTGCCCGAGCGTTTGCGATCGAGTACACTGCCCGGAATGGGTGGTTTACGGATGATCGTGGGTTCTGGCGCGATGATCTTCCTCGCGCTACCAGCCTGCGGAGGCCGCGCGCTGTTCGATCCCAACGAGGGCAGCGGCGCCGGCGGGGGACCGAGCAGTGGCGGCGCCAGTGGCAACGCAACGAGCAATGGGGGCGCTGGGAACGGACCGGCGGGCGCCCCGAGTGCCGGCGCCCCGATGACTATGCCGGTGACTCCGAGGCCGTCGCCATTGCCCTCTGACTGCACCGGCACCGGCAGCGGCAATAGCTTTGGCTGCACCATCAATATGCAGTGTGGCAAGGAGCCGCGTTACGAGGTGCACTGCAAACAGAACGGCGACGGAAGCAGCTCCTGCGCGTGTAGTACCGGTACGTTCTTCGTGCTGGAGGAGAGCGTGGCTACCGTGTGTGACAAGGCAATCTTGGCCTGTCGAATGCCCTAACCCAACAGCGCGGTCGAAACTTTTGAGGGGCGGCAGTGATCGCCCGAGCTTCGACCCTCCACTCACACGGTTCATCGTTGGTGCCGAGCTCTCGATCAGGCCGAAATGAGTAGAACCAGTATCGTCGCGATGGCCTGCATTTGCGCATGCGCGAGCGTCGCCTGCTCTCCAGCGACTGCGCGGAACTCCGCCAGCGGCGGTAGCTCGTCCAGTTCGAGCGGCGCGGACACCGGCGGTCCAGGCGGCGCGAACGTGAACGGATCCGGCGGTAGCAGCTCGGGCAGCTCGAACGCGAATAGCTCTGGCGGTAGCCCCAACGGTTCGGCCGGCGGCAGCCCCAACGGTTCAGCCGGTGCAAGCACTGGTGGCATGGGCGGCACAGGCAGTTCGGGTGGCGCGGGAGCCAGCGGTTCAGGTGGCAGCACGCCGGATGGCGTGGCGGTCAAGCTGGATGCGATACACCAGACCATTCAGGGGTTCGGCATCAACACGCTTTGGATGCCGAGCAACAAAAGCCTGCCCACGGACAAGCTGTTCACTACGACCGGAGCCGACGCGATCGGCTTGTCCATCCTGCGGGTCGGCATGAGTTCAAACGGCAGCTTGATCGGGTCGTTCATCGCCGAAGCGAAGGCCAAAGGCGCAAAGATCATCGGCTCGACGTTTAGCCCACCCGCGAAGTGCAAAAGCAACGGCAACACACAGCAGGGTGGGTTCTTGCTCGAGACGTGCTTCGACGCCTGGTCGACGACGATCGCTAATTTCGCCCAGGTTCAGGGCCTGTATGCCATGTCGATCGGGGATGAACCCGATTTTGCTTCGTGCCAAGCCAAGGGCCCACCGTGCACCGGAGACTTCGACTCGACGACATTCACCGCGAAACAGCTGGCGGCGTGGGTGAAAGTGGTTGGACCCAAGCTCAAGGCACAGGGGATCAAGGTCATTGCACCCGAAGTAGACGAATGGAACCACGCCTGGAGCAACGTATCGGCCACGGGATCGCTGGTCTCTACCCATCCGCACAGCTCAGACCCACTGAACTGTGGATGCTTCGCGAATGCGCTGAGCGAGACCGGTTGTGCTCAGACTTGCCTGGACGGAAATGGTTACGACTACGGCCACTGGCTGTGGAAAGATCAGGAGGCATGGCACGCCTTCGACATTTTCGGAGTGCACGAGCACGACTCGCAGGTCGCGTATGCGTGGCCGGCCGAGGTCAACGGGGGCAAGCGGGACAAGGAGGTCTGGCAAACCGAAATGTCCGGTTTCAAGTACTGGCCGGAAGAGGGACCGTCGACTGGCATCGACAATGCGGTCGCGGTAGCGGGCTGGATCCACTCCGCGCTCACCGTCGGCGAGGCTTCGGCCTGGCTTTGGGGATTCTACGAGAGCTTCTTCTTGAACGACAACCAAGGCTTGGCCGTGATCCAGGGGAGTTCGACGATTGCCAAGCGGTACTACACGCTCGGCAATTACAGCCGGTTCGTGCGCCCGGACTTCGTGGCGGTGGAGGTCGTCGGGAACACCAACCAGGACGTGTTGCTGTCGGCCTTTAAGGGCCCAGATGGCAGCGTTGTCGTGGTGGCGGTCAACAAAGGCAGCGCGGCGGTCGCCATGCCGATCACAATCACGGGCGGCACCGCCCCGGTCATGCTGACGCCGACCGTCACGTCGGGCACCGATAACCTCAGGGACCTACCGGCGGTGATGCTCAGCAGCGGCTCTTTCACGGCAATGTTGCCGAGCACCTCGGTCACGACGTTTTCGGGCAAGTAAGCTCGCGACGGATCTCGTCGAGAACACTCACTGTACGCCGCGGCTTCGCCGATGGACGCGAAGCCGCGCGGTCGATGTTTTGGCGAATCGAGCTAGCATCCGATGCAGCAAGCCCGTCCAATCGGCACGGGGCGAGGCGCATCAGCTCGACTCGTTTGCCGAGCAATGGCCGAAATGCGGGAAGCGCGGCGGCGCGCTGAGGCGCGCCCTAGCGATCCTCCGCGCCGAACCACGCACTCGCTGGGCAGCGCGCGCGCATGACCTGCGCGGCACGATCCGCGAGAGGGGAGCGCACCCTTTCATGAGCTAGCCGGTTAGCGCATTTTGGAGCGCGGCTCGGGCGACCAGATACAGCTCGTTCGCGTCGAGTACACCGGGTGTCAGTTGCATTGGCGGGCCGAGCACGAATGATCCGGCGGGTGCATCATCGACAATGCGCGTGACATCGAACACCCCCGTTTCCGTATGCCTGAGTCGATATGTAATGCCTGCCACTCGAACCATCCCGTTGATCGCCATTTTCGTGTCTCGGAGTCATCGGCACGCCGGTGTGAAACGGGACTCCACTTTCGAGACCGAGGGCGGCAAGAACGGCGAGATAAGCAAGGTGGCCAGTTTTCGAATCGAGCGCACTCGCGTTCGATAGACCGTCGGTCGCCGCCATCCAAGCCTTGGCGTGACGGGTGCCTGCGAGATGAAGGTTGCAAATCCTTGGCCGACGGCGGTTTTTGCGCTCATGCCAACCTTGCGCAGCAAGGAGCGGGCCACCGTCTTAAGCTGGCGGAACGCAAGTGGCGTTGGGTGCGATCGCGTGAACGGAGCTTCCTTCTCTGGACATGCAGCGCAGATGTCTGCTTTGGGGCGCAATTCCTGCGCGACAACGCCGCAGTCGATGCGCGCGGCCGGCCCGTTGAATGCATTCGCTCAATCGGCGATACCTGAGCGTCAAAGTGACGTCGATGACGCGACTAGGCTGATGCCGGCATTCGCCGAGCGCCAGGGCTGACGTCTACGCGCGGAAGCGCGCTATCTCCAGCTCGCGCCTCGGCTGGTCGATGCCCCGCGGCGAAGAGCTCTGCGTTCACGCACGACCGATAATCCGCTTCATCGGGTAGAGACTCTCGCGCGAAGGTCGTGTTACCGGCACCGTGTTGGACCCGCGAGGACTCGCAAGCAACCCATCGAGTTCCGCGCGAAGCTCGTTTTGGAAATAGCTAGCTCCATTGTTGCAACTACACGACTGCTCCTCGGCAACTCAACTCATTCGCTTCAATTTGCGCGCACACTTACGCGAGTTGCACCTCGGTCGTTGGCTGGTTGCGCTCGGACAAGAGGCTCGAGCACGAACCCAGGAGCTTCTGTCATGATCATTCGTACGACTCGCCTGCTCTCAGGCATTAGCATTCTATCCGTCGCCACCGCACTCGCCGCCTGCAATGGCCCAATGGGCGAGACTGGACCGAAAGGTGAACCGGGTGAAGCGGGGCCAAGTGGTGAAGGAGGCGAAGCGGGTGCGAGCAGCCAGGTCGGACCGAAAGGCGAGCCTGGCGACACGGGCGATACGGGTGAGCCAGGCGAGACCGGCGAGAGGGGAGCGCCAGGCGAGATAGGCGCCCCAGGCGCCGTAGGCATGCCAGGCGCGACGGGTGTACCAGGCGCGATGGGTGTACCAGGCGCGATGGGTGTACCAGGCGCGATGGGCGACACAGGTGCGATGGGCGACACAGGTGCGATGGGCGACACAGGTGCGATGGGCGACACAGGTGCGATGGGCGACACAGGCGCGATGGGCACGCCTGGCGCGATGGGCGTGCCAGGGCCAGCCGGCTCGCTCAGCTGGTCGTCGATCGCAGTCGCGACCAACGCGGCACCCGACCACGGCTATATCGTGACCGCGCCGATCGTGCTCACCCTGCCCGCGAAGGAAGCGCTCACGGTGGGCCAAGAGGTCGATGTGATCGGCAACGGCGCAGCGTTCATCGTCGTGCCCAACAGCGGTGAGACTTTTCAATACGCGCCCGGCCTCGTGGCATCCCCGTGGGCTGACCGCAGTCAAGGCAACCCAACTCTGACCACGCGTTGGACGGGCATCGCCTTGGATGCAAGCGGCGCGCACGTCGCGGGGGCGTCGTACGGCGAGGGTGCGTGGACCTCGTCTTTGGGCGGCACGGGCATGACGTTGCAAGCAGCCAAAAGCAGCTTTACCTCGATCGCCTCTGATACGTCGGGAGCAAACCTCGTCATCACCGCCGCGGGCGGGGCAATTTGGACCTCCGCCGATTATGGCGTCAGTTGGCAGCAAACGGCACCCAGCACGCCCAATTCATACCCGCAATGGGCGGGTGCGTCGTCCAACGCCAGCGGCAACCGAGTCGTGGTCGGCAACCCGAATTACTCGCTCTACATCGGCGTGAAGAGCGGCACGAGCTGGACCTTTACCGCGCAGACGGGCCCCGGCAACGGCAGGTGGTACGCCAGCGCGTCGGATGCGAGTGGCGATCACCTCGTCGCTGGCAACCTGGGCGGCGCCCTGTGGACCACGGCAAACGCGGGCGCGACCTGGAGCATCCAACCAGCGGTGGGGAATCACGACTGGGGCTCCATCGCCTCCAGCTCAGACGGCAGTCGCGTATTCGCCACAGGCGGCAGCGGCCAGTTCTGGTCAGGCGTAAACAACCTCGGTGTTTGGACTTGGCAGAACCTCGCCGAGCAAGGCGACGACCTGGACGGCCTCTCCTTCGGCGTCGTCACCTCGAGCGCGGACGGAGCCACGGTCTACGTCTCAGGCAACGACAACATATGGGTTGGGCACTACACCAGCAACGGTTGGAGCTTTCAAAACCTCACCGAGGGCACGCCGCGCGCGAACCATTGGTGGGTCTCGCTTTCGACCAACGCTGCAGGCACAAAGCTGGCCGCCACCGTCGGGAACGGACTGCTCTGGACCTACAGCGAAAACCCGACGACCCTGTCCGTCGCGGGCGGCGGCACCGCGCGCTTGGTGTACGTTGGCAATGGCACATTCTACGTCGCGGCATCCACGGGCTACCTCGTGCTGCAGTGACTCAGTTCTCGCGAGCGAGCCGGGTATCGACGTAGCGGGCTTCGCTGCTCGTGGCAGAGCGACGAGGGCCGGGGTCATGTTGCTGCCCGATGAGACGCTTCTCTGGAGCCCCTTGCGGTTGGCCGAGCGATGTTACTGTTCGGGGACGGCGCGCGGAATTGAATGTCGATCCGCGCGCTAGTCGCTGACGTCTTCGCCCGACAAAGAATAGCCGGTCGACGGCCGCTCCGAGCTCCGCTCGGTCTCCGGACCATCGGCGCTGGCGGCTGGCACTGCGACCGTCTTCAGGCTGATCGAGCCAATCGCGGCGGCGGCAGAAGGGCTTCCTTGGGCGCGCTCGCGCTTGACCGGAGTGGGTGCGGCGATTTCAGCGAGCTCTTGCCAGGCCAAGTCGCGTTCACGTTCGCAGCGCGTGGCGTATTCACGCGCTTGGTCGCGCTGAGCGATCAATTCTTGTAGCTGGCGCGAGTCGACCTGCTTTTCGTGAGCTGTACGCAAGCGATCCTGGAGCTCGCCGACCTGGCGCTCGTGATCGGTTAGGATTTCGACCAAGAACAGATCTTGTTGTTCGATCAAGAACTCGCGCTCGCGCGACGTTTCGCGCCGGATGATGTCCAAGAGTTGTTCGAGTTGGCTCATGCGAAAACGCAGTGCATGTTCCTCTTCGTTGCTGCGAGTCAGGTGCGTGCGCAGTTCGTCGAGCTCGTGCATGAGCTCGGTGTTGGCGACACGCGCCGCTTGGGCGCTGGCGGACAGGTGCTTCAGTCCACGTGCCAAGAGCCCGAGGTTGGCTTCGGTCCGAACTTGGTTGGCGAGCGCGGCTTCCATGCGTTGCACACCACTGCCCAGCGTGAGATCCAGATCGAAGACCTGCGCGCCGGCTGATTCAGCGCGCTGGCGGGCAGGCGGAATGCCGCTCTCGAGTTGCGTATTCGCCGTCACGCGCAGGGGGCTGGAGTCCGGAACCGGCTCTATGGAGTCGCCGAGCGCGAACAGGTCCGAAAGCGATTCTGCGTTGTCGGGGGCCATTGTGGGTGCTTGTCGGCTAGTGTCGTCCAGGGGGCAAGCACTTCTTGGCCCTCTGGCGCAAGGACTAAGCGTTCCAGCCCGGACGATATGTCAGCCGCATTTCCTCGGTTTGTGTTCGCCCAGAAAAGCTGCCCAAAGCGGCGCGGAGCCCCGCCTCGCCGGAGAAGGCCTGCGGGGCGGCCCGCTCCGCGCTAGAACCCCGGCTATGACTCGCTCACCGCTATCGTGCGGCCTCCCGGCGTTGATCTTGGGGGTTGGTTTGTCGTTTTCGGGCGCCGCGTTCGCACATGCGCCGAGCTCGCCGACTCCGGCAGGGCCGGTCTCGTCGGTTTCGCCGGAGGACGACTACGGTGACGACATCCAAGGCACGGTGCCCGGAGCAAGCGCGATCGAGGGCAAACTGATGGCGCCCTGTTGCTGGATGCAAACGATCGACATCCACGATTCTCCGATTTCGCTCAGCATGCGCCACGAGATCCGCCGTCGGCTGCGCAACGGTGAATCGTCGGAGGCGATCCAAGCTTCGTTCGTCGAGCGCTACGGACCGAAGATCATGGCTGTCCAAGAGAGCAGCCAATTGAAGAACGTGTTCATCGGGCTTTCCGTGGTGATGGGCGGTGCTGGCGTCGCTGCGGCGATGATGATCGGCCGTTGGCGCAAGCACAGTGGGCCCAAACAAGCGTCGAAGAAGGATGGGTCGGCGGCCCCGCGTGATCAATGGGACGAAAAGCTCGACGCCGAACTGAAGGATTTGGACAAAGAGTGAGCGCGCTTGCTAAGCGCGCCGCACGGGTTTCTTCGCGGTGCGCGCGCTAGCCGCTTTGGCGGCGGGTTTCTTCGCCGCGGGCTTGGTATCTACGGGCCGGCCATCCATGGTGCGGAACATGAGCACGGCGGCCTCTGCGGCCTTCTTCGCGCGCTCGGTCTCGCCGCGCATCTCCATCAAGAAACGACTCGGGATTTGGGCGCGCGGCTTGCCCCACTTCATGCGTTCTTTGCAGAACGTCAGCGTGAGCGTGTCTTGGGCGCGCGTCACGCCCACGTAGGCCAAGCGCCGCTCTTCGTCGATGCTCTTGCCGTCGACGATCGAGCGTTGGTGGGGCATCAGCCCTTCTTCCATGCCCACCAAGTAAACGTGGGGGAATTCTAGGCCTTTGGCGCTGTGCAGGGTCATCAGCGTGACCGCGCGTCGCTCGCGCTTGTCGTCGTCTTTCTGATCCTCGCGGCCCGCGAGCGCGGCTTCCTCCAAGAAGCCTTGCAAGGTCGCGCCCTCGGTGCGCTGCTCGTACAGCGCGATCGAGTTCGTAAATTCTGCTATCGAGTTCAAGCGCGCTTCGATGTCTCCTGGTGTCTTGTACACGCGGTCGAGCTCTGCGCGATAGTTGACGGTCTTCAGCATTTCTTGCGCGAAATCGAAGAGTGAACCCGTGCCGAGTTGGGCGCGGAATTGTTCGATCAACGCGCGGAACGCATCCACGCGATCGCCGGCCGTGTGTGGGATATCGCCGTTGGCAGAGGCCTGCGGCAGGATGTCCCACAGCGGTTTGCCCTCTACGACGGCAACTTGCATGAGCGTTTCGATGGTGCCGGCGCCAATGCCGCGGGCAGGGGTGTTGATCACGCGCAGCAGCGACACTTCATCGGCGGGATTGGCGATCACGCGCAGGTAGGCGAGCACGTCGCGCACTTCTTTGCGGTCGTAGAAGGACATGCCGCCGACCAGCACGTACGGGATTTGCGCGCGGCGCAGCTCGAGCTCGAAGGCGCGCGGCTGCTCGTTGGTGCGGAACAGGATCGCGACGTCGCTGGGCCGCCACTTCACGGACTCATCTTCGCCCTGCATGTTCTGACGAATTTCGGCGATTACCGACTCGGCTTCGAGCGTCTCGTTTTCCATGCGCAGCATGCGCGGCGGCAGTCCGCCTTCCCGAAACGGACGCAGGATCTTCGAGTGGCGCGAGCTGTTGTGGGCGATGAGCGTATTGGCGGCCTCCAAGATCGGGGCTTTGGAGCGGTAGTTGTCCTCCAAACGGACGACCTTGGCGTCCGGCCAATCCTTCTGGAAATTCAGGATGTGCGTGACGTCCGCGCCGCGCCAACCGTAGATCGATTGATCGTCGTCGCCGACGACGCACAGGTTGCGATGGCGATCGGCCAGTGATTTGACGATGCGATACTGCGGCCCATTCGTGTCTTGATACTCGTCGATCAGGAGATGATCGAAGCGCGTGGCTTCCGCGAAGCGCGCTTCGGGATGCTTGTCGAAGAGCTCTTCGGTGGACAGCAACAGATCGTCGAAGTCCATCGAACCGCAGGCGCGCAGTTGCGTTTGGTAACGCGCGTAGGCGGCCGCGGCGAGCTGCTCGCGGTCGCCCTGGGCGGCGGCCTCGGCTCCCGCGGGGCGGATCCCCTGGCTCTTCCAGCCACTGATCAAGTGCAAAAGATCGCCGGGACGGAGTTTGTCCGCGCTGACGCGGATGTCACGCAGCGCGCCGCGGGCCAAGGTCTCCTGGTCGCTGCGATCGTAGATCGCAAACTCCTTGGGATAGCCGAGGCGATCGGCGTGGCGCCGCAGGATCCGCACGCACAACGCGTGAAAGGTCGAAATCTCGGGAGGTTGTACGCCGCGCTGCCGCTTGCCGAGCAGGTGCTGCGCGCGCTCCTTCATTTCCTTGGCGGCCTTGTTGGTGAAGGTGACGGCCAGGATGCGATCTTGCACGATGCCGCGGCGGATGAGCTCCGCGATGCGGTAGGTGATCACGCGTGTCTTGCCGGTGCCGGCACCCGCGAGGACCAAGAGCGGACCCGAGAGCGTCATCACTGCGCTGTGTTGCGCGGGGTTCAGATCAGGGCGACTCACGATCTCTCCCATATGAGTGAATCGACCGCCGGATCAAGCTTGACGACCGAGAAAAATCCGTGCTTGGGAAGGGAGTGCAGCTTTACACGGAAACGTTCGGCACCGAGGGCAACCCGGGCATCATTTTTTGCCACGGCTTCGGCGGCAGCGCGCGCAATTTTCGCTTGCAAGCGCGGCTACTCGAGGCTCGCTATCGCGTCACGCTGTTCGACTTGCGGGGGCACGCGCGCAGCCCCGCGCCGGAGGGGGCTGAGTCGTATCGGATCGAGGCATTGCTGTCCGATCTCGATGAGCTGGTACGAGCCCAGCCCACGCCGCTGATCTTGGCCGGCCTCAGCTTGGGTGCCAAGCTCTCGCTCGATTACGCGTTGCTTCATCCAGAGCGCGTGCGCGCATTGGTGCTCGCCTCGTACCCTACCTCGGGTGACGTGGAAAAGCGGCGCACTTGGGCGCTCGGGTTTGCAGATGCGATCGAACAGCGAGGCCTAGACGAAGCAGGCGCCGAGTTCGTCTGGGGTGAGCGTTCGCGCTTCGATCCGAAGGGCGCGAAGCTGATTCGACAAGGACTGCTCGAGCACTCGCCGCAAGCGTTGGCCCACCTTCAACGCGAAGTGCTGGCCGCTTCACCGTCACCCGAGCGCCTAGCGCCCCAGCTGCGGGACCTCCACATTCCGACCTGCCTGATCGCTGGCACGGACGATCCAGAGAGCCTCGGTCCGTGCCGAGAATTGGCGAAGCTGTTGCCGCAGGCCGAGCTACACGAGCTGGAGAACGCGGGGCACGTGGTCAACCTGACCCGGCCCACGCTGTTCAATCAGATCTTGCTCGATTTCTTGGCAGGTCTACCGTCTGGCGCGTGAGCTGCGCTCAATGTGTCGTCGCAGCGATGATTTGCGTAATGTAGATCGCGCCGAAGACGATGCTCAGCACGACGCCGATCGCGAAGCCGACGATGCTGATGATCTTGCCCCATTTGAGCTTGTTTTCACCGTCAGCAAGGTTGCCTTGGTCGGCGGCTTGCATGGCCATGAAGCAGAGCACGGCGCCGATGATGCCGAAGCAGCTGCTGCAAAGGATCACGCTCGCGGCCGAAATGATCAGCCAGGTCTGAGCTCGCTTCTTGAGCTCCGCGTTCGGTGAACCTGCAGGCGGTGCACCGTACGGGCCGCCCGGGCCGGGGAACGGGGCTCCGTACGGCGACCCGGGAGGGCCATAACCACCGGGCGGCGCGCCTTGAGGTGGGTAGCCGGGCGGGCCGTAGCCACCGGGACCGCCCGGTGGACCATAGCCACCGGGGCCACCCGGCGGACCGTAGCCACCCGGATTGCCCGGGCCGCCGCCACCCGGCGGACCGTAGCCACCCGGATTGCCCGGGCCGCCGCCACCCGGCGGACCGTAGCCACCCGGATTGCCCGGGCCGCCGCCACCCGGCGGACCGTAGCCACCGGGGCCGCCGGGAGGGTAACCGCCTCCTTGAGCGTGGAGGGGGTCGTGTGCGCTCGTCATCGTAGTTGCTCCCATTTTCGCGATCGCTTGCGTCAGCGCGCGAGAGTAGGACAAAAGCCTTCGTGCCGCTTCAATGGATTCAGTTTTGGCGCTATCTCGTGGTGGCGACGCTGGGCAGCCTGCTTTCTGCGTGCGGCAAACGTGATGCGGCCGACAATCCGGTTCGGGCGCTGGTCTACGTCCGAGGCGATCGCGTCGTGGCAGAGCAATCGGCTGCGCAGTTCTTCGAGGGTCGCGTGCTGGCGGCAGATGGTGATCGGCTGCGCTTGCAAGCCGTCGGCGGAAGCGACTCGCTGAACGTGGTGGCCAGCGACGTGTACCGACTGCCACCGACTCCGCACGAGCTGACGACGAACATGCTGGCCATCTGCGGCCGCGGTGAAGCGTGGTTGCCGTGCCGCTTGACGGAGATTTCGGGCGATGCGCTGAAGGCGCGCTCAGCCAGCGGCGAGCTGTTCGAGCTGACGCGCGCTCATTTGCTCGTCCCTTCGGCGCTCACCGAGCTCAACTTGAAACGCCACTTCGCGCGCAGTGAGGCAGAGCAAGTATTTGCGCACGCGGCCGAGCGCGCGGGTGAACCGCGACCCGAGCCCGGTTGGCGTCCTGCACTGCGCGAACGGTTGTTGGTCAAGATCGGCTCGGAATGGTTTACCGGCTACGTGCGCGAACTCGACGGCGATACGGCGAGCGTCACACTCAGCTCAGTGCAACGGAGCGCGACGGTGCCGCTGGCCGCGCTGAGCGCCGAGCCACCTTCGAGCTTCGTCAGCGAGCTCCGCCGCGGTGACTTCGTGCTCGTTCGTCCCGAGACGCCCTCGCAGCCCTGGCCGCGGATGCAGGTTCGCGCGGTGAACGACGCAGAGTTGAAGCTCGACAACGGCACTGGCGGCTCGAAATCAGCGACCGTGCGCGACGTCATTCCGTTGCGACCCTGAGTCAGCGCGCGGGCGCGGTCATGTGCGTCGTCGATAAGCCGTCGCCTTGGCCGGCGGCCACGCGTAGCTCGGCCCGCGCGTGGATGGTGCCGCCCGAGCGCGCGTCGAAGGCGCAGATGCGCGCGCTCGTCGCGTGCGTGCCGCGTGACAGCGCGAGCTCTTCACCGGACTGCTCGTCGACCAGCCGGACCTCGGCGCCCGTGCTGCCCAAGCCGAGCGCCAGAGTGAAGTCCACGCAACGACCGAACGGTACCAAGAGGTGTTCGGTCTCGAGGTGCTCGGGCGTCAGATGGTGCAACGTGATCTTGCCGGCCTGCGTGCCGCTGCGGATCAAGCCATGCTCCAGCATGTGCCCGAGCAAGCGGCTCGCGGCCAGCGGGGAGCCTTCCAATAGCGGGGCAGGTTCGGGCTCGACTCGAAGCTCGACGCTGTATTCACCGGGCCGCGCCAGACTTTCGGTGTCGAGCCGGACGGGGCCACCGGCCGAGCACGCGAAGAGCACTGGCGCGGCGCGTGAGCCACTCTCCGCGAGTAGCGCGTCATCCGCGCCCCACAGCCGCGCAGAGATATCGCGAACGGGCGCCGCGGACAGAATGTCGAGGCGCGCACAACCTTTGGGCAGCGCGAACGCGGCGCTATCCAAGCGGCCGGGCTGCAGCGTGCCGGTCTTCAAGATCTTCGCTTTCGGGTAGCCGAGGCCCGAAAGGCGCGTAGCGCTCTTTTGGCGAGCGTCATCCAGACTGCCGCTTTCGTAGCGATCGATACGCAAGGCATCGTCTACCTCCGCGCTGCTGCCCACTTCACTTTGCGAGAGCACGAGCACGGCCACGCCGCGCCCGCCCTGGGGACGCAGTTCGAAGCTGATCGAAGTCGTCATTGGCGAGCACACGACGAGTGAGCGGTCGCGACCCAAACTAGCGGCTCTGCCCAAAATATGGCCGTTTTGGTCGACCGCGGAGAGCTCGATGTGCGAAAGTTCGTCGCTGCCCAGTACCAGCGCGTGCAGGCATCGCTGCTCCTCTACGTTGGCACTCAAGCGCGTGGGAATGCGCGCATCGAGCGGAACCGCGATGCGGCGCACGTCCGTCCATTTGCCGCCTAGGCGCAGGCGGTGCTCCGCGATTCGCTCCGCCAAGCCGGGCCAATTGGCGAGCCGCTCATCGCCTTCGCCCGCGCGCTGGCGAGCATGGTAGGCGCTGGCCGCGCGCTCTGCGTCCGCAGGGGGCATGCGTTCGACGCCGAGCGCAACCAAACCGTGGCCCGCCGCCACGCGGGCCGACACGTAGACGCGCGTCGGATGCGGGGGACAGACCAGAATCGCGGGCGTTTTGTCGGCGCCCTCATCCATGCCCAATTCGGCGCCGTCTTCGCCGTAGACCATCAGATCCAAGTCTTGGATCGTGTCCGTGCCACGGGCGATGAAGACCGCGCACGAAGCCTCGGGCAGATCGACCAGCGCCGCCACGCGATCGCCGGCAACGCCCGCCTCGACGCCCACGATTTCGCTCTCGCGTTCGGGGCGAAACCAGGCCTGCGCGTTGGGTTTGCCCGGAGCTTTGCCAAACGCCGGCGCAGCGGCGGGGGGGCGAGGAACCGAGCTCGAGCGATGCGCGCACGCACCGGCGCCGAAAGCTAGCGCAGCAAGCAGCAGCCAAGCCGGCGCGCGCCACCTCATCGGGCGACGACTCCGAGGGTGCTCCGCCCACTCTGCCAAACCGCGAGCAGCCAAGCCAGGCCTGCGCCTTGACTGTCGACTTCGAGGGTCGCCAGACGCGCGCCCTGCGCGCAAAACGAGACCGCGCTGCCATCGGTATCGGCAGACCCGTGTGGGAGCTCGCCGGGCGCATGGGCGCGCACCGACAATGACATGCGCGCGACTTCACCGCGTAGCGGGACGAGTAGCGCACTATAGCAAGCGTCGGGTTCGAGCTCGAGCGGCAGTTCGGTGCTGCCTTGCACGCCGAGCGAGCTGTAGATCGGCGGGCTCAGCAGTCGCAAATGCGCGTCGCGCGCAAGCCGCGCGAGCCCCGCTTGGGCCTCGGTACCCCACGAGCTCGGCAGGCCCGGCGGCAAATCCCAGCGCGTGAGCGCCAAACTGAGCGAGGCGTGAGGAGCGGCGCCGATGAAGCGCAGCTCGACTCGCGTGGGGGCGCCCAGGCACGCGCTCAGCGCCGCGTCTGCGTCGTCAGCGCGGTCGACGGCGAGCCGCGCTCCGCTCTCGCCGTCCACCAACTCGGCGTCCAGATCCAGGACCGTGCCGTTGGCGGCGGTCGCCTCGGCGAACAACGACAATTGGTGACAACCGCGAGCGAGCATCAGCGATTCGGCGCCCGCGCCTTCTGCGCCGGCTTGGTAGGCCTGCACGGTGAAGCCGTTGGCCGCTTCACGCTGGGCGCGCGTGGCGAGGCTCGTGAGACGCGCGGCCAACGGGGGCGGCGCGGGCCGAGGTCCGGCATCGCCCAGGGCCAGCTCACTGCCCGGATCGCGCTCCGGCAAGACCTCGATCAAACGAGGCAGGGGCGCGCTCGAGTTACTGACCAAAGTCTCGATCACGCCGCGTGGCGAGCGCATTTCCAAGTACGCGCCCGAGAGCAATGGCTTGCCCGTGCCGCAACGCGTGACCTCGCTCGCACCGGCGGCGCTGGCTTCCGGAAAGGCAGTGCTCGGTGTGGCGGGATCCGGTTCGGAGAAGCGCAACACGAAGTGAACACCAACCACTCCGAGCAAGGAAACGGTCGTGCAGCTGCTGTCTTTCGGATTGAGTAGCTCGGCAGGGATGGAGAGGGGCAGGCGGTCGCCGCGCTCCAACAAGCGCGGCCTCGAGTGAACGACTCGTGCATAGGGCGCGCGTGCAGCGCTCAGAGCGCGCACGTCGCCCCCGAGATCCGCCGATGCCACCCTGGGCAAAGCGGCGCTGCCCAGTACGAGTCCGAGCACGCAACGCCGCATCATGGTCGGCGGGGAGCTTACTCCAGCTTCGAAAACGGCGCTTCGACGAAGGCTTTTGTCGAATAATCCCAGATAAACAGACGGTGCGCGCTGACTTCACCCTGATCGACCGCGGTCACCAGGTAGGCGAGGGCGTAGCTCGGGCCGCCCGTGTTGCCCATGGTCATGCTGGCTGCATCTTCGGCGCTGAAGTACGCGCCGCAATCCAAGTGCGAGTGGAAGAACACCTTGACCGGGCGCTCGCTGGCGATGCCCTCGGCGATCGCGCGCTCGAACTTGAGTGAGTTGATCTTGAAGTATTCACGCCCGGTGCGCGGGTGACCCTCGGGATCGACCTTGTGATACTTGTTGGCGAGGTTCTCGAGCTCGACTGCGCTGTCGGCGAGCAGCGCATCGCCGGCCGGGCCGGTCAGGTAGCCGCAGGCTTCTTCATCGCGGCCGTATGCGGCGATGCCCGCGCGCTCCACCTCGCGCAAGACGCTCGCGGGGATTTTCAGGCCGCCTTCGATCCAAGGGGTGTTCGACATCAGTGTCCTTCGTGGCTACCAGACGTAGCGCTTTTCCCATTTCATGGGCGCAAAATAGCGGTCGCCGCGATCGCAGGCGATGGTGACGACGCAGCCGGTTTGGCCTGCCTTGTGGATGCGTTCGGCGAGCTTCACGGCGGCGAAGATGTTCGCGCCGGTAGAGTGACCCACGTACAGCCCCTCTTCGAGCGCCACGCGGTCGGACATGTCCCAACCATCTTCGGTGGAGACAGGCATGGTTTCGTCGGGCACACCCGGGTCGAAGATGGGCGGCACGATGCTGGATGCGATGTGCTTCAGGCCTTCCAAACCGTGCAGCGGCTGATCCGGCTCGACCGCGACGCAATGGATCGGGCGAGAGTGCGTGTGCAGGCGCCGGGTGGTGCCCATCATCGTGCCAGTCGTGCCGAGTCCAGCGCAAAAATGCGTGATGCGGTCGCCGAGCGCATCCAAAATCTCCACGCCCGTGCCGTCGTAGTGGGCCATCCAATTGGACGGATTCGAGTATTGGTCCGGGTAAAAGTACTTGTCCGGATTTTCTTCGACGACTTTGCGCACCAGGCGAATCGCTCCGTCCGAGCCCTCCATCGGGTCGCTGTAGATCAGCTCCGTGCCGAACGCCTGGGTGATGTCTTTGCGCGCCTTGGTCACGTTGCTGGGCATCACCAATTGCACGCGATAGCCGAGCGCGGCGCCCATCAATGAGTAGGCGACCCCGGTGTTGCCGCTGGTCGAGTCGATCAGGATTTTGTCCTGCGTCAGGCGACCGTCTTTGATCGCGTCCAGCATCATGCGCATCGCCGGGCGGTCTTTGACCGAGCCGCCCGGATTCATGAATTCCAGCTTTACGTACACCTCGACGCCGGGCGCGCTGGCCGCTACTTTGTCCAAGCGAATCAACGGCGTGTTGCCCACCGCATCGAGCACGGAGGAAAGGCGTCGCGAACGTGTCAGTCGAATGCTCATCGATGATCCGCAGAAAGGGCGAGAACTTCTCGAATTTGGCGGAGCGCGCGCCAGGCGCCCGCGCCCAGGCGGCGCGCGCTTTCGTGCCGAAACAAGGAAGCGTGCTCGAAAGGAACAGCGGGCAGGTTCGGCTCCAGAGACAGCCGCTCGATGCCCGCGCGATGGAGATACACGAATTCGACCAAGCCACCTTCGGTGCCGCGCACGCGCAGAGCGGCGCGGGACAGCCGGGCTTGGCCTTCGACTCCGACTTCGGTGAGTCGGATTTGGCGGGTGAGCGGGTGCTCAGCCTCCATTTCAGCCGCCCGCGATGGCCGGTACGATGCTGATCTCGTCGCTCGCCTTGAGCGCCGTGGCGAGGCCGTCGAGGAAGCGAATGTCTTCGTCGCCGACGTAGATATTCACGAAGCGGCGGACGCCCTTTTCGTCCAAGAGGCGCTCGCGAATGCCCGGGTGGTTCTTCTCCAGGTTCTCGATCACGTCCTTCACGGTGTCGCCTGCGGCTTGAACTTGATCCTCGCCGCCGGTGAGGGTGCGGAGCGGGGTGGGGATGCGAACGGTTGCCATATCGGTCTCCTTGTTTGCGGTGAATCAGGCTGCACAGCTGGCAGCCGTGTAACGGTCGTAGCTAATGGTGGTGATGCTGCGCTCGGAGCTACACAGCGCGCAACTTGGTCGCGCGGAGAGCGTGAGTTCACGGGCTCGATCGGCCTTGCCGTCGAAGCTGACCAGATTGCCGAACACGCTGGGATCGCCCAGGAGCACGGACAATGCGCGATCGGCCATCAAGGCGCCGGCGAAGCCGACTACGGGGCCCAATACGCCAGCCTCTGCGCAGTTGGGCGCGGCCGCGCCGCTCGGCAAATCTTCGAACAGGCAGCGGTAGCAAGGCGCGCCCGCCGCTGCGACGCACAGCACCGTGGCGCGCAGCCGTACGGCCGCACCGTGAACCACCGGGCGCTGCTCCAAGAAGCAAGCATCGGCGCACAAGAACTTGGTCGCGAAATTGTCCGCGCCCTCGAGCACGACATCTACGCTGCGCGCTAGCTCGCGCGCGTTCTCCGGTAAGAAGCGCGAACGCACGAGCTCGATGCTGCCGGGCCGTGCGCCGAAGCGATACAGAGCACGTTCTGCGGCTTCCAACTTGTCGGTGCCCACGTCGCTCTCGGCGAACAAGATTTGGCGATGCAGGTTGGTGGTATCGACCAAATCATCGTCGCACAGCACGATGCGGCCGAGGCCGGCTTCGGCCAAGGCGAGCGCCACCGGGCAGCCGAGGCCGCCAACGCCGACGACCAACGCCGACTTGTGCTGGAGCGCGTCGCGCTCAGGACTTGAAGTACTCATCGAGACTGAAATAGCGCTCACCGGTGTCGCACAACATCGTAACTACGTTCTTGCCCTCGCCCAGCTCGCGCGCAACCTCGAGCGCCACGGCGATATTTGCGCCAGAACTAATCCCGGCCAAGATGCCCTCCCGGCGGGCAAGATCGAGCTTGGTTTGGTAGGCGAGGTCATCGGTGACCGTGCGCACCCCCGTGACCGCGCGCGGGTCGTAGTTCTTCGGCACGAAGCCCGCGGCGATACCCTGAATCTTCGAAGGCCCGCGTTCGCCGCGCGAAATCGTGGCGCAAGACTCGGGCTCGACGGCGATCACTTGGCACTCGGGGTAACGCTCTCGCAGCGCACGGCCAACCCCGCTGATCGTGCCGCCGGTGCCCACCGCGGCCACGAATGCGTGCACCGGTTCGCCCGCCATCGCGTGCAAGATCTCCTGCGAGGTCGCGCGAAAGTGCACGTCCGGATTGGCACTGTTTTCGAATTGTTGGGGCATGAACGAGAGCGGCGTCGCGGCGGCAATTTCGCGCGCCTTTTCGATCGCGCCGTCCATCTGCAGCTCATCGGGGGTGAGCACCACCTCGGCGCCGTACGATTTCAACAATTGGCGCCGCTCCAGGCTCATACTGGCGGGCATGGTGAGCACGCAGCGATAGCCGCGGCCCGCACAAACCAAAGCCAAGCCGATGCCGGTATTGCCGCTCGTCGGTTCGACCACGACGCCGCCCGGGACGAGCTTGCCCTCTCGTTCTGCGCGCTCGATCATGGCCAGGCAAATTCGGTCCTTGACCGAACCGCCGGGGTTCTGCGCTTCGAGCTTGCCGAACACGTTTGCGCGCGGCGCTTCACGACCCAGCCGACGGATCTCCACCAGCGCGGTGTCGGCGATCAAGTCTAGGACCTTCCCGTAGACGAGGGGGTGCTGGGGCAGCGCAGGCAAGGACGAGATGGATTCAGATGACATAGACGTACCGTTGCGCCCCGGGGCGTTTCAGACCTTGTTCTTCGGCTCGTGTACAGACGTCGGCGATCGTGACTTCGTCGAAGCAAGCTTCCACGCGGGTCGACAGGTCGCGAAACACGATCTCCGTCACGCGGCGGGAGTCGGTGGACGGTTGCGTGCGCTTCGGCCCGACTTCGCGATCGCCCAAGCTGATCGGGCCCTCGAGCGCGCGGACCACATCACCCAAGCGGATGTCGGCCGGGCGCCGCGATAAGCTGTAGCCGCCCTGGGGACCCCGCTTCGAGCCCACGATCCCGGAGCGCTTCAAGTCCTGGAAGATTTGCTCCAGGAAGCGCGGCGGAATGTGCTGACGCTCGGCGATGTCCTTGACCTGGGTCGGTTTGCCGTCGTTGAAAAAGGCGATATCGAACAACGCACGCACGGCATAGCGGCCCTTGTTCGACAGCTTCACGACCTCGATATGCATTGGCACATCGTTTTTGTCAAGAACCGCCAGACCCCGAAATACGCTCACTTTTGCCCGAGAACGGCGGCTCTTTGAGCGGCCAACGAGCCGTTCGGCGGCAATGATGCAGGCTGGACGAGTTTGTTGGCTGACTGGAACGGTGTAAAACGTCGGGCTTTCGCGCACGGAGCGCGGACATCCACCGAAGGGGTTCGACGATGATGAGGAATCTGGGATCACTCGCAGCTCGGTTACCATTTGCGCTGCTGGCCCTGGCCGGCTGTGCCGAACAGGAACCGGCGGTCGTGCCGCTTGCCCCGCCGCCCGCCGCGGCCGCGCCCGCACCGGTGGCCGAGGCCAAGAAGGAGGAGCCAAAGCCCGTGCCGCTCACGGCGGAGCAGAAGGTCAAGATCTACCAAGAGGGTTGGGCTGCCTTCAACGCCAAGGATTTCGCGAAATTCCAAGCGACCTGGGCGGAGGGCGCTACGAGCGAGATGCTCGACATGGGGCCGCCCTTGGTTGGTCCGGCAGCGATCACCGAGACCGGCGCCAAGGGCTTCAGCGCCGGCTTTCCGGACGCCAACGGTGAAATCGAGCTGACCCTGGTCAATGGTAACAACGTCCTCGGCGTCGTGCTGCTCCGGGGCACGAACACGGGTACCTCGGTGACACCGATGGGGCCCGTGCCGGCCACCGGTAAGAAAGTAGGCTTTCTCGCCGCGCACAGCATCGCGCTGAACGACGCGGGCAAGGCCGTGAAAGAGGTCATGGCGTACGATGGCGGAACCGTCGCAGGCCAACTGGGCCTGATGCCGATGCCCCACCGCAAAGCGTTGGAAGCGGGCTGGGCCGAAAAGCCGATCGTGGTCGCCAGCGGGAGCGAGGTCGAGAAGGCCAATCTGGCTGCCTTCACCAAAGGCGTAGAGGCTTTCAACAAGCATGATGCCGCGGGCACGTTGAGCGCAGCCGCGGACGACATCGTGTTCTCGAAGCAGAGCGCGCCCGCCGATCTCACCGGCAAAAAGGAAGTGCAAAAAGGCCTAGAAGAGAGCTTCAAGGCATTCCCCGACGTCAAGCTGGAGGTGAACAGCTCTTGGTCGGCGGGGGACTATGTGGTCTCCACCGGCACTTGGAGCGGCACCAACACCGGCGATATGCCGGCCATGAAGATGAAGAAGACGGGCAAAGCGGTCTCGGTGCACTTCGTCGAGATCGACAAGTTCGTGGGCGGCAAGACCAAGAACATCTGGCTCTTCACCAACGGCGTGGCCGCGGCCGCACAGCTCGGTCTACTCCCGCCGAAGCCCGCCGAGGCGAAGGGCAAGGACGCCAAGCCCGTTGCGAGCAAGGCCGGGGAACCCGCTGCGAAACCCGCCGCCACTCCGGCGACGAAGGCAGAGCCCGCGGCCAAGCCGGCGACGGCAGCGGCGGCGACGAAGGCGGAGCCCGCGGCCAAGCCCGCACCCGCTCCGGCAATGAAAGCTGCGCCGGCGCCTACGCCCGCTCCGGCGCCCGCACCGAAGGCCGCACCCGCTCCGGCGAAGTGAGCCTGCGCTGAGCGTCTGCTCTCGTCGCAACGGTTGCGGTTGTTGCGACGAGAGCAAGCTCACTCCGCGGGTTGTTGGGCGAGGACCGCGCCCTCGGCGAGGCGCTGGCGAGCGCGCCTTGCCGCTGGTAGCCAGTGTCCACGGCCGAGGCGCCACCAGAACAGCAGCGCGCCGACGAAGATATCGACGGTGAGCGCGAGCCAACCGCCCACCGCGCCGAAGCCGTGGTGAATGCCCAAAAACCAGGTCAAGCCGGGCACGAACGACCAGCCCGAGCCGATCGCGAGCAGCGCGGGAACGCGCACATCCCCCGTGCCACGGAGCACGGCGCGGGCCACGATGTTGGCGGCGTCGAAGATCTGAAAGCCGGCAGCCACGTACAGCAAGTGCACGCCCACCGCCTGCACCTGCAAATCGCTGGTGAACAAGCGCAAGAGTGGCACCGCGCCGAACACGAACACGAGCGCGCAGCTCGCCGCGTACAGGCCCGCCAACCAGAGTGCATTCTTGGCGACCGCGAGCACCTTCTTGTCGTCGTTGGCGCCCACCGCTTGGCCTGCGAGCACCGACGCGGCCTCACCGATCGAGACCGCCGGCATGAACGCGAAATGCAGGATCTGTAGCGCGACTTGGTGAGCCGCGAGATCGGTCTCGCCCATCCGGGCGATGAGCAGCACTAGCGCCGAAAACGCGGCCACGCCCAGCAAGAACTCGCTGCCCGTCGGCACCCCGATGCGAAACACCGACAGTACGTGGGAGAGCCGCGCGCGGCTGAATCCGAAGCCGACTTTGGCTTGAATCCAGAGCATCCAGAGCAGCTCGAGCAGCTGCACGAAGAGCGTTGCGTAGGCGGCGCCCGCGATGCCCCAACCCGCGCCGAAGATCAGCGCGTAGTTCAGCGGAATGTGCACCGCGTTGCTGAAGAGCGCCGCGTACATCGGCGAGCGCGAATCACCGAAGCCGTAGCGCGCCTCGCGGATCGCGCAGTTCACCAGCACGATGGGCGCGCCCAGCAGGCGAATCGATAGGTAAGTGTAGGCGACGCGGCCTGCCTCTGGGCTCGCAGAAAACCGAGGCAAATAGTGAGCGATCGGGAAACCCACCAAGAGCGCAAGCGCGCTCAACGCGAGCGCGGCGTACACCCCCGCCGCGAGGAACGGGAGCACGTCCTCCTTCTCGCCCGCGCCGACGCCTTGCGAGACCAATACCTTGACCGCGCGCAGCAGCCCGAAGCCGAAACAGACCACGGTCCAAAGCGCGATGCCGCCAAGCCCGACCCCAGCGAGCGAAGCCGGACCGAGCCGCCCCACGAACGCGGTGTCCACGACCGTCATCACGGTGAACGACAACGTCGAGACCGTGATCGGCCAAGCCAGCGACACGAGCTCGCGGAACAGCCGGGCTTTCTGGATAGCTGATTGCTGGCTGAGAACAGACACGACAAACCTCTAGAAAATGACGAGCAAACGCAAAAAAGCCGCGGGACCTTACGGCGCCGCGGCGATGACCGAGTAGAGCTCGGAAAGAGCTAACTACTACTCGGCTGCCGCGCTGCCGCGCGAACGACGCTGATGCCCGGGTGGGGCATGGCGTGCGGTGAGGTACGGCGGCAGCGGCTCATGGATAGGCTCTTATGGGGGGATCAGGCGCAAGAGTGCTCGCGCCCCAGCAGCCAATATCTGGCACGCGAACGGACGATCGTCAAGAGCGCGATAGGTACAGCGCTTCGAGATCGGGGAGGTAACGATTGAGCACGAGATTCCGGCGCACCTTCAACGACGGCGTGAGTAGACCGTTTTCGATCGTGAAGTCTTCGCGGATCAGGCGGAATGCCTTGGGCTTTTCGTAGCCGCGGAAGTTGTGCGCGCGAGTCTCGAGCTCTTTGCCGATCAGCTCTCTGACCGCCGGATCACTGGTGTAGTCCTTGATTTCGAGGCCTTTCTCGCGAGCCCACTTGGACACGGCAGGCTCGTCGATCACGACCAGGGCGACGTTGTGCGGGCGGTTCAGGCCGAACAACATCGTGTTCAAGATGTAGGGGGAGAGCTTCAGTTCTTCCTCGAGCGGAGAGGGGACGACGAACTTACCGTTCTCCAACTTGTACTGCTCTTTGATGCGACCCGTGATGTGCAGGTAACCCTCTTCGTCGAGGAAGCCCATGTCACCCGTGCGCAAACCGCCGTCAGGCATCAGCACTTGGCGTTGTTCTTCTTCGCGGTGGTGGTAGCCGCGCATGACGTTGTCGCCGTACACGATGATCTCGCCATTCTTCTCGTCGCCAGTGGCCGCGTGATCGATCTCGATGCGCACCCGGGGCAGGGCCTTGCCGACCGTGCCGATGCGAGTGGCGTCCGGGCAATTGGCGGTCACCACGGGGCTGGCTTCGGTCATGCCGTAGCCCTCGTACACCGCGATGCCCAGCGCATCGACGAACTCGGCGACTTCGCGTGCCAGCGCCGCACTGCCGCTGACCGAGAAGCGCAAGCGTCCGCCGAAGCGGCCGCGCACTTTGGAGAAGATCAGCTTGTCGGCCGCGGCGAGTGAAAGGCCTTCACCCAAGGTCAGCGACTGGCCACGCTTCTTCTTGGTCGCGGCGGCGATGCCAGCCGCGAACAGCTTTTGAATCAGCTTCGGGCGCTCGGTCATCTGCTTGTTCACGCCGTCGTAGATGCGATTGAAAATGCGCGGAACCGCGATCAAGATCGTCGGCTTCACCTCCGCCAGGTTACCGAGCAAATTCGGGATTTCGTCGTTGAGGCCGAGTGAGCAACCGACGCTGAACAGCATGTGCAGTTCACAGGTTTGCCCGAACGCGTGCGCCCAGGGCAAGAAGGCCAAGGAACGATCGGTGGGGCGCAGCGGGAAAATCTCCCCGGCTGCGATCACGTTGCTGACGATGTTCCAATGGGTGAGCACGACGCCCTTGGGCGCGCCGGTAGTGCCCGAGGTGTAGATGAAACACGCGTCGTGATCCGGCGCCGGACGCTGCACGGGGTGCGGCTGCGCTTTACCGGCGGCCAAGAGCTGCTTGTACGAGCGCGCGTCGCTCTCGGGCAAATCCAAGCCGACGACATGAGCCAGGTCCGGCAAGCGTTGCTGAATCGAAGCGATCTTAGCGAGCACCTCGGCGTTGGTGCCGAGTACGACTTTGGCCTCGCAATCCTTCAAGATGAAGGCCCAATCTTCCAGCGGCTGCGCTTCGTACATGGGCACGAAGGTCGCTCCCAAGCCGAACGTGGCATAGGCGGCCGCGGCCCATTCCACCCGATTGCCCGCGATCAGCGCGACGCGATCCCCTGGGCCGACGCCCAGCCCGGCGAGCCCGGCGCGCAAAGCATCCACTTCCGGCTTGAACTGCGCGTAAGTGATCCAGTGCCAAGCTCCGTTGGTCTTGGTGCCAAATAGCTCGCGCGGGCCGTGCCGCTCGGTGCTCTGCTCCCACAGCTCGACCAGGGTCTTGAAATTCGGGGTCATCGTGCAGTACCTCGGATCATGGCGTGCTTGGTTTAGCAGCCAGGGCAGCCTCGGGGAAACTAGCTGTTTCCGCGGCGGCGCAAAAACCGCGCTGCAACGCGTGTAGGTGCCGCTGGGCCGTAGCGTGCTAGCCTGCCGGCCCGCCGGGTTCTCCCGCGAATCGCCGCCATGCCTGCCTACACTCTCGTCACTTTTGGCTGCCAAATGAACCAGCACGATTCGGATCGAATCGGCGAGGTGCTCCGCGGCATTGGCTACACCGAGGTCGCTGAGCCGGCCAATGCCGATCTAGTGCTGCTCAATACTTGCAGCATCCGCGAGAAGGCCGAACAGAAGCTGCGCAGTGAGGTGGGGCGCATTGGGCTTTTGAAGCGCGCTCGGCCAGGTCTGGTGATCGGCGTGGCGGGCTGCATGGCTCAGCAAGAGGGCGAGCGTTTGGCCAAACGCATGCCGCAAATCGATTTCATGCTCGGGCCGGACAACATCGGCGAGCTGCCGAGCATTTTGGCAGAGCTGGAGTTGGGGGCGCCGCCACGGATCCGCACTGTGTTCGATTTGGATTCGCCCCAGTTCTTGAGCGCGCAAGCCGAGCCAGGGCGGACCGGTGCCACGGCGTTCGTGACGATCATGAAGGGCTGCGACGAACGCTGCACGTATTGCGTCGTGCCGTACACGCGTGGCCCCGAGCGCTATCGCACGGCGCGCGAAATCGTGGCCGAGATCCGGCTCTTGGTCGATGCCGGCGTGCGCGAGGTGACGCTGCTCGGGCAAACCGTGAACAGCTATCGCGATCCCGCCGGGTCCCTGCCGGCCGCGCCCGGGGCGGGGGAGATCCATTTCAAGCACACCCTGCGCGCCGTCGCGCTGGAGGACGAGAGCGAATTTCCTGCGCTTTTGCGGGTGATCTGCGCAGAAGTTCCGGAGCTCGCGCGGCTTCGTTACACGAGCCCGCACCCACGCCATCTCACCTGGTCGTTGATCTTGGCCCACCGTGACTTGCCCGCTCTCGCGCGGCACGTGCACATGCCGGTGCAATCAGGCAGTGATCGGCTGCTCAAGCGCATGCTGCGCCGTTACACGGTGGATGAGTACGTTGAACGCGTCGATGCGCTGCGCAACGCCGTCCCTGGCGTCACGTTTTCTACCGACGTGATCGTCGGTTTTCCAGGGGAGACCCGCGAAGACTTTGCGGCGACGATGGCGCTGGCCGAGCGCGTCAAATTCACAGGCTTCTTCGGCTTCACTTATTCCGAGCGCCCAAACACGCCGGCGCTCAAACTGGACGATGACGTGCCCGAAGCGGAGAAGAGCGCGCGCCTAGAGGAGATCTTCGAGCTGACCGATCGCCATCGGCGCGAGCACCTGCAGGGCTTGATCGGCACGACCGAAGTCGTGCTCGCCGAACGCCGCGGCAAAAATGGAGATTTCATGGGTCGTAGCGAGCGTAACGAGATCGTGCATTTCGCGTGCGAAGGCGATGCGGTCGGACAAATGGTGCCCGTGCGCATTCGTGAGGCGTACAACAACTCCCTGCGTGGAGACATCGAGCCTGGCTTCGTGCTCGCGCCCCGCGCTGAACGCCGAACGGCGAGTTCGCCCGCGCCCGCGCGGCGCGCTTTGCCAGTGCTTGCGGGGCCGTAATGGTCGACATTTTTCGCGGTTTCAAGGGTACTTGGCCGAAGGTCGCCGAAGGCGTATTCGTGGCCGACACCGCGCGCGTGATCGGTGACGTCGAGATCGGGCAGGACGCCAGCATTTGGTACGGCAGCGTATTACGCGGAGACGTCGGTTCGATCCGCGTCGGCGCGCGCTCGAACGTTCAGGATCTGTGCATGCTGCACATGTCCTCCGAGATCTCGAACACGGTGATCGGTGAGGAAGTGACGATAGGTCACAACGTGGTGATCCACGGCGCGCTGATCGGTGATGGTGCTTTGATCGGCATGGGCGCCATTTTGCTCGACAACTGCGAGATCGGAGCCGAAGCGCTGATCGCCGCCGGCTCGTTGATCAGCGCAGGTACGAGGATCCCGCCGCGCACGTTAGTCGTCGGCTCGCCCGGTAAAGTGGTGCGCGAGCTCAGGGAAAACGAGTGGCAACAAGGCCGCCTGCTGGCCGCGCGCTACGTCGAGATCGCCAAGGCGCACCGCCAGAGTTAGCCGGACAGCGTCCAGCTCACTTCGCGGTATTGGAGCTGCAATTGCTCCGCCAGCTCGCGGCGCACGGCGATGTAAGCGTCGATGCTGGTGCCTCCGCGCAGCCAACTCGCCTCGGCGTAGTTCGGCATCGCACCGTGTTGAAAATAGACCACGGTATAGCCGCGTTGTTCGAGGCCGCGGCGCGTGCCGGCACGCAAACCGGTGTTGAACACGACGTCTGCCATCGGCACACCGCAATCGCGCAGCACGACGTCTCGATACTGGTACAAGAGCTCGGGGCTCAGCGCGACGCCCAGGCTCGAGTGCTTCAACTTTTTGGCCGGCAAACACGGTCGCGCTTCGGAGTTGGTCAACCCCCAAAAATCGATGAAGCGCAGCTTGTTCGGGAACGCGCTGAACAGGTGGTACGGAGCGCCGCCTGCTTGTCCCGAAGCGAGCCAGATCTTGCCCGGCGTGATGGTCTGGACTCGTGCGACTACGCGCTTCAGCTCTTCAGCCAAGAGGGCGTCGCGCAGGTGGCTCTTGTTGGCCAGCTCCAGGAATGGATAGCTCGACAATGCGTACTCGGCGCGGGCGGCGGGCACGACCTTCAAGGCCGCGCTGAGCGGATAGCCGTTCGCGCTGCCCGTGTGCGCCAGCCGAACCAAAAACACGGCATTCGCTGCGGCCAGCGCCACACTGCTACCGAGCAGCAAGCGCCGCCGATCGCGCGTGACGAACAGCCCCGCGCCGAGCACCGTGAGCCACCACACGGGCAGGAACGGCGCCAAGAATCGGCCACAGCTCATCCAATCGCCACCCGACGACAGCACGAACAGCACCCCCAGCGCGCTATGCACTGCAAGCAGCGCCGGGAGCGGCTTGCTGCGTCGAGTGCCGAATAGCCAGAGCAACAGGAGCACCGCGAGCGGGAGCAACAGCAGCAGTGCCGGCTGAAACTGCAGCGAATGGTCGAGCAGGTAGTGAAAGCCGGCGCCCCAGCGCGTGCTGCCACCGGCCTTGGCCGAGACCGGGTGCGGGAACCATTCGTGGAACCTCAGCCGTCGGAAGAGAAACAGCGCGATCGCCGGTGCGACGGCAATCAGCCCTGCGCCCATCGAGATCGGAGCATTCGGGCCTTCCTCGATTGGCCGCTCGCGACGAGCTTCGTGCACGCAGAGCGCGCCCGCGGCGCCCAGAATTACCGCCAGAAGCAGCGGATTTTCGGGTCGAATGGTGACGAACCAGAAGCTCGCGGCAAATAGGTTTCCGCCCAAACGCCAGGTCGCGAGTTCGCTCAGAGCGGCGGCCCGGGGCTCATCGAGCAAGCGCGCGATCGCCTCGATCAACCAAACCGTTGCGAACGCGGCGAGCGCGGTCTCCATACCGCTAGTGCCCCAATAAACGAGCGGGCCGCTGGTCGCGACCAATAAACTTGCGGGGAGCTCGAGACGCGAATCGAGGCGCCGTGCCAAGCGCCCGCTGAGCCAGCACGTGCCCGCTAGCGCGAAGAGCGAGATCAGCACGCCGAGCTCGGGAGTCGGAATCGGGATCAGTCGCCGCGCGGTCGCCGCGAGCAGCACCAAGCCGAGCGACGAGCTCTGTTCCAGCACGTCACCGTTGAGATTGACGATTTTGCCGGTGCGCGTGAGCTCATCGACCACCCACCAGGTGATGTGCGAGTCGTCACCGCCGCCGCTCCCGAATAGCAAAAGTGCCCCAAGCACTGCCAAAACCGGCACAATGAGCAGACCGGCGCGTCGCCCACCCGAACCCAAACGAAACATCAGAATCCCTTGCTGGTCGTCGGCGACGACGAACCTTCAGCCACCGCCAACGAAGTGCACGATTTCTAGCACGTCCCCCGCTCGGAGCTCGGTACTCGGGTGCTCCGCCCGCGGCACGACCTCGCGGTTTCGCTCCACGGCGACGGGACCTTCGGTCAGCCCCAAGGTTTCGACCAGGCCACGCACCGTGGTGCCTGGGGGGATCTCGTGGGCATCGCCGTTGACCGTGATTTGCATGGCTAATCTGGCCGCAGATTTGGGGCCGGGCCGGGCGCGAGTCAAGCGCACAAGGCGCTCGCTTGGCCTAATCTCCCACGCGGCGGTACGCTCATCGCGTGCGAGTCTGGATCGCGTTCATGGCGGGCGGCCTGCTGGCGGCCGCCGCATTCGGAGTCTATCCGCGTGCGCAGGCTTGGCTGGATCGCGACTGGGGAATTTTGGTTGGGGAGCAAGTTCCGCCCGTCGACGTCCCGTTGGAGGCGTGGCTCGCGCGGCGCGAACGCGCGCTCGCCGCGCGCCAGCTCAGCCTCGTGAGCGATGGCTGGACGGCGCAGGCGACGTTCGGTGAACTGGGTTTGAGTTTGGACGTTCAACAGACGGCGCGAGCCGCGCGTTTGGCGGCACAGAGCACGAGCGGCCTGCTCAGTGAGCTGCGTCGGCGCATCGCGCCCAGTCCCGAGATCTACGACGTGCCCTTGGTGTTCCGCTTCGACCCAGAGCTCGCCAGCGTGCACTTGGCCGCGCTGGCGAGCGGCGTCCACCGAGAGCCGGTCGACGCGCGCCTCGACCTGCGCGCGCACGCACGGATCCTGGACAGGCCGGGGCGCGATCTGGATTTGGCCGCGACCCTGGTGCAGATCGCCGCCGGCGAACGCGAAGACGGCGCGCTCATCCCCATCGCGACTCGAGCGATCGCCCCCAGCATCACCAGCGACATGCTGCACGCCGTCGACGTGACCCGCGTGCTGTCGAGCTTCGAGACCGATTTTACGCACCACGCCGGCCCGCGCGCGATCAACATTTCGACCGCCGCGCGCTACTTGAACGGCAGCGTGATCGGGCCCGGTGAAACCTTCAGCTTCAACCACGCGGTCGGCTCGCGCACGGTCGAACGCGGTTTCACGGAAGCCCCGCAGATCGTGGCCGACGAGCTCGAACCCGGGGTCGGTGGCGGCGTGTGCCAAGTCGCCAGCACGCTGCACGCGGCCGCCGTCTATGGCGGCTTCGAAATCCTGCAACGGCGCAGCCACAGCCGTCCCAGTGGCTACACACCGCTCGGGCTCGACGCCACCGTGATCGACGGGGAGCTGGACCTCAAGGTGCGGAACCCGTACGACTCCGCGCTGATCGTGCACGCTTTCCTGCCCACGCCGACCACGCTCCGCGTCGAGCTGCTCGGCCGCGATGCCCCGGGCAAAGTCGAGCATTTTTATCAGGTCAAAGAGAAACACGAGTTCGTGCGCCGCGTCGTCGTGGAGCCTGGCTTCGAACCCAACCAAAGCAAGCGTCACCAAAAAGGGATCCGGGGCTACGACGTGGTGAGCACCGTGCGCACCACCTATCCCAATGGCGAGCGCCGTTTTCGCACCTACAACAGCACTTACTACCCGGTGCCGGAGGTGTATTGGGTCGGTGCGGGCACTGATCCGAGCAGCTTGCCGCCCTTGCCGGAGGGCGCGCAGGGCGTCGAATTCGGATCTGCCGACAAAGGTCCGGCAGGCTAGGACTCGATTGCAGCTGGCCTTTGCGCAGCGCCCGCTTTTGCCCTAAAACCCCGGCGTGAACGTGCGGTTTCGGCTTACTCTATGGCTCGCCTCATGCCTGGCGCTGGGCGGGCTTGCGTCGGGGTGCAAACCGAAAACGAGCGCCGCGCAGCCGGAGGCGAGCGCTTCGGCGTCGGCTAGTGCCGCGTTGGCCGCGTCGGCCGCGCCCTCGTCGGTCGATCACGGCGAACTCGATACGCAGGCGCCGAGTGACGCACCGAAGCTCGCCGCGACCACGATCGCCACCACGGTGTACAAGCTGGCGGACACGGGGTCGCGCCGGCTCGGCTACATTCGGCTGGGTGGCATCGTCGATCGGGAACCCGAGCCGACCCGCGGCAAGGGCTGCAAGGGGCAGTGGTTTCGCGTCTTCCCGATGGGCTTCGTATGCACCGACGACGCCACGACCGAGCTCGAAAATCCGCTCGTGCGGGCCGCCAGCCGGCGACCAGAGATCGACAAACCGATGCCGTATCGCTACGGCTTCGTGCGCGCCACTGCGCCGCAGTACCTGCGCATTCCGTCACGCCAAGAGCAGCTGAAGAGCGAGTTCAAGTTGGACGAGCACCTGAGCTGGTTCGAGCAGAACCGCAAAGAGGTGCAGCAAGTCGTGCTTGGCGCCAACGACGTACCGCTCGATGCGCGCGGCGTGGCGCTGCCGGGCCTGGCCCCGAAAGCCGGCTTCAAGCCTTCGACCGAGCTGAGTGAGAACGAGCTGTTCGGTGGAACTGCCAATGAGCCGATCCCGTTTTGGCTCGATGGCGGTCGCAAAATTCCCAACGTATCCGGCTACGCGGTGCCAGAATATGCCTATTTTGCCGATCGCGTGCGTCGGAAGACGGGGCTCTCGTTCGTGGACGCATTCGACACCGAAGACGAGGGCGTGCACCGCCATTTCGCGGTCAGCGTCGATATGCGCTTGTTGCCCATCTCCAAGCTCAAGCCGGACTCCGCATCACCGTTTCATGGGCTCGAGATCAGCGACAAGATGCCGCTGCCGTTTGCTTGGGTAAACAAGACCGAGGTCACGACCTATAAGTTGATCAAAGGCAAAGACGAAGCGCGCGCCGCGGAGGCCATCCCGCGACGCGCGGTGGTGCCGCTCAGTGGCAACGTGCGCATGAAGGCCGGGCAGCGCTTCTATCAGACCGCGCGCGACAAGACCGTGTGGCTGCGTGCCGAGGATCTGGGCGTCGTCGAGAAGCCGGCAACCTGGCCGGACTTTGCCGAAAAAGGCGAGAAGTGGATCGACGTCTCGATCACCGCCCAAGTGCTAGTGTTGTACGAGGGCAAGAAGCCGGTCTACGCGACCATGGTCTCGACGGGGCGCGACAAACTGGGCGACCCGAAGGAGACCCTGTCCACGATCCGCGGGACCTTTCGCCTACAGAGCAAGCACATCGCGGCCGCTATGGACTCCGAAGAGAACTCGAGTGTTTCCGGCGGCTCGCGTGGCCACGGCGCCAAGCTGAGCGCGAACGCCGCCGAGACGACCGAGCGGCTGAAAAAAGCCGAGGCCGGCGGCAAGTCTCTGAACGAAGAGGACAAGCGACGCCTGGCCAACATCAATAAAGGTCGTGATCCAGAGTACGGCATCACCATGCGCCGCGGCTCATCGGACTTCGAGCTGCGCGATGTGCCGTGGATTCAGTACTTCGCGGCCGGCTTCGCGCTGCACGGCGCTTATTGGCACGACGTGTTCGGCATCGCGCGCAGCCACGGTTGTATCAACCTCGCCCCGATCGACGCACGCTACGTTTTTCAGTGGACTGATCCGCCGGTGCCCAAAGGCTGGCACGGGATCAACGTGGGCTCCGACATGGGCGAGGGGACCGGCGTCGTGGTCCGCGAATGAACGCCGCGAAGTGAAGAAAACTTGCGATCTGCGCGCTGAAGGCGCGACCATCAGCGCGCGTTCAAGCCCATGATCCGCAAAGCGTTGGCGGCAATGCTCGGTGCCCTGCTGGCGCAATTCACCTTCGGTGAAGCGTGGTCACAGATCAGTGCCGCCAATTCGCGGCGCTTGCAACGCCGCGCGGGCTACGAAGCCGACGGCGTGACGCCGACCACCGCGACAGCTGAAGCGATGCAGCGCGTAGCCCCGGTCACCCGGGCGCCCGAGCCGCGCGCAGCGATCGTCTCGGACCAGCCCCCAGCGGGAACGCCGCTTCCAGTTCCAGCTCCGCCGGAAGTAAGCAAAGCGTGTCCGCGCGAAATGGTGCTCGTGGAAGGCGAATACTGCACGGACGTATTCCAGTCCTGCGCGCGCTGGCTAGACGATGAGACGCTGCCCTTCGCGCGCTGCAGCGAGTTTCGCCAGCCTTCGCGCTGTACTGGAACTCGAGTCAAGCAACGCTTCTGCATCGACCGTTACGAGTACACGGCCCCGGGCGAAGAGCTGCCGCTCAATTACCAAAGCTTCCAAAAGTCGAACGCGGTGTGCCTCAGTCTCGGCAAGCGGCTGTGCACGGAGACCGAATGGACCTTCGCCTGCGAGGGCGAAGAGATGCGCCCGTACCCATACGGCTTTGCGCGCGCGCCGAAGTGCAATCAGGACCGCACCGACCTGTACGAGGTGAACCCGCACCGTCAGATCTTGGCCGACCGACGCGAACGCGCCGATGCGCGCCCCGAGTGCGTCAGTCCGTTCGGCGTGTACAACATGGCCGGCAACATGGACGAGTCGGTCTTGCGCGAAGGTAAGGAGCACGTCGACCCGTTCCGAAACGCGTTGAAGGGGGGCTGGTGGATGGCCGCCCGCAATCGCTGCCGGCCCGCGACGACGGCGCACGACGACTACTACAAGGACATTCAGGTCGGTACGCGCTGCTGTTCGGCGGCCTCACCGGGCTAAAGATCTGCCGTTAACGTGCGTCATAATTGGTGGGAATGATTGGACCAATCAGCTAAGTGCTGGTTTGTTTGGGCTGTTCCGGCCGTCTGGCCCGCCGATTGAACTTGACCGCACCGCCCAGCCACCGAAAAGTCGGAGTCCCCTCATGAGATGCCAAGCGCTCATCGGAACGGTTCTCGGGCTGCTGGCCGGCGCGGTCAGTGGTTGCGGTGACGCCAAACCGCTGCCCGCTTTGCGAGCACTGCTGGAAGACGAAGCGCGGGCTGCTTCGCCCGCCGTGACCGAGACCATGTTGTCCGCGAGCCGCATCAAAGCGGCAGCGGCCAAGCCCGAACCGTCGGTGTGTGGCGAAGGCATGGCGCTGGTCGAGGGCAATTACTGCCCGAACGTCCGGCTCAACTGTAAGAAGTACCTCGACCCGAAGGGTGCCTACGAGTACTTCCGCTGCGCCGAGTACGGCCCCTCGACCTGTCTATCCAAGCAGCGCAAGGCGATGCGCTTCTGCATCGATAAGCACGAGTTCACCGAAAGCGGCGAAACGCTGCCGGCCAATCACCGCAGCTGGCGTGATGGCGACCGCACGTGCCGCAAGCTCGGCAAGCGCATGTGCATGGAGAGCGAATACAACTTCGCCTGCGAAGGCGAGAACATGCAGCCCTACCCGTACGGCTTCACGCGCGACGCGACGGCCTGCAACGCCGATCGCGATGACGTGGTGAGCCCGGCCGGCACGTTGCGTGATCTGCGCGCCCCGAGCGGCTCCTACGAGCGCTGCAACAGCCCGTTCGGCGTTTCGGATCTGGCCGGCAATCTGGAAGAGTTCGTGACCATCGATCGCACGACGCCCGCGCGCCCCGCGATGAAGGGCTCGTACTGGCAGCCGGGTCGCAACTTCTGCCGCGCCGCCCAGACCGCTCACGATATGTATTACAACGGGACCGAGACCGGTTTCCGTTGCTGCAGCGACGCGGATTCTCGCTGAAGTTGGCGAGCTAGGGTCGCCTCGCGGCTGCTCGCGTGCGCAAGGGTGCGGTGCGACGGTCGGTCACGCGAGCGGCCACGCCGTGCCGCACTGGCGCATGAGTGGCCCCGCGAGGCGACTCAAGATCAATGCATGCCAATCAGAGCTCTGCGCTCGCTGCACGAGCGCAGAGCTCTGATTGGCATGATCGAGTGCAGCTGGCCAAATTTTCTGCGCGGTTTGTCCGAGTCAGGGATAAAGCCCGGGCGCCGACAGACCGCTGAGCTCCTCGTGACCAAGCATCAGGTTCAGGTTCTGCAGCACTTGGCCGGCGCCCCCCTTGACCAAATTGTCGAGCGCACCGAACACCGTCACCCCGCGCGTGGCACCTTCGATGGGCCCGAGCGCAAGCCCGACCTCGGCGCGGTTCGAACCGAGCACCGCGACCACCTCCGGCAAACGCGACTCAGGTACGATCACGCAGCGCTCATTTCGATAAGTGCGACCCGGTAAACTACGCAGTTCCTCTTCGCTGACGCTCGCGGGCACGCGCAGGAACGCGGTCGCGAAGATGCCGCGCGTGAGCGGCGCCGACACCGGCACGAAACGCAGGGACAGCTCGCGCGCGCCGGCAGCCGTCAAGGTCTCGATGATTTCCGGGGTATGCGCGTGCTCGAGCGGCTTGTAAGTGCGCAGATTGTGGGCGCGCACCGGGTGGTGCGTGGTCGCAGTGGGCGTCGCGCCCGCACCACTCGAGCCGGTGATGCCCACGACCTCGACCGAGCCCGTCAGTAGCCCCGCCTTGGCAAAGGGCAGCAACATCAACTCGATCGTGGTCGCAAAGCAGCCCGCGCTGGCGACGTATTGGGCTCCGCGGATGCGGTCGCGGTTCGACTCGGGCAAGCCGTACACGAACTCCTTCAGCAATTCCGGCCGCGGATGCGCGCTGCCGTAGTAGCGCGCGTACATCGCGGGATCTCGAACTCGGAACGCGCCGGATAAATCCACGATGCGGGTCGCCGAACCGGCCACCGCGTCGACGACCTCACAGCTCGCGCCGTGCGGCAGCCCCATCAGCACCGCGTCGACCCCACGGGCGGCCTCCGCGTGGGGCGGATTTTCGAAGCGTAGCTTGGTCAGCCCTTCGAGGTGGGGGTGCGCGCTGGAAACGAGCTCGCCCACGTGATCGTTGGCGCAGACTCGAACCACCTCCAGCGCGGGGTGGTCGAGCAAGCGCCGCAGCAGTTCCGCGCCCGCGAACCCGGAGGCTCCGAGCACCGCAACTTTGGCTTTCATTCCGGAAATCGTAGCACCCACGTCGCGCGTCGCAGCGACGCCGGCGTTACTCGCTCAGTTTCGTGGGGATCCAGAGCGTGCGCACCGTGGTCGCCGTGCCTTGGCGCGTGTAACCCGCGAGGCCGTAGAGCACGTTCCACCAGTGTCCGTTTGGCGTCTCGCCGTAAGAGAAGGCCGGGAAGATGTGCACTTCCCAGTCCAGACCGGTGCGCAGTTTCTTCTCGTGATAGTAGACGTTGCCCACCAGCTGGGTGACTTCTTTCTCGTCACTGAAGCGCCAGAACACCGGGAAAGCCACGGTGGTACGCGATTTCGGCGAGGCAAAGTCCCACAAGAACGGCGCCACGACGATGTGCGTGTCGAGCACGTTCCGGCCCACGTACACGAGTGGGTACAGGTTCGTCGACCAGCCGCGCAGATCGGTCTTGTGGTTGAAGAAGGGCGTGATCCAGGTGCTCTCGCTGATGCCGTAACGCTCGAAGTGGCCCCAGAACGGAAAGAACGCCTGGTTGGATTCGCGCGGGCTGGTGCTCGAATACAGGAACGGGAACAAGATCTTCCGGTTCAGCCCGATGTCGGGATCGCGATATGCCCAGTACAAGGGCGTCACCATATCGAGTTCGGTGCGGCCGCGATGACGCGCATAGAGCCAAGTCGCGAAGGTGTTGGCGCCCTTGTCGCTATGTGCCGCGACGAATAGCGGGCTCGCGAACAGCCAGGAGTCGCCCTTGTACCCGTAGTGGAAGAACGGCAGCACCGTCGTGTGTCGTTCGTCTTTGCCCCACAGGCTGTAATACAGCGGGAACAAGTGGAAGATGTCCCGCTTCTGGGTGTGGCGCCGATAGTACGGGCCCCACATGTTGGTCCAAGACAGATCCCGCTCATTGTACCGGTAGTAATGAAGCAGGGGCGGGATGATCTCGTACTTGGTCTTGATATTTTGGCCGTAGAAGTACAGCGGAGCGAGGCCAAAATCGATGTTCTGCGCGGTGCGCGTGTCGCAGCTCGAGCCGCCCTTCCAAGAGCAGAACAGCGGTCCGACCAGGTTGAAGCCGCCTTGGTCGTCGTGGTTCGTGTACGTCAGGAGCGGCGGGATCAACGTGTAGCCGCCGGTCTTACGCGTGCCCGTGAAGTACAGCGGTGCGAGCCAATTGTCGCTCTCACCCGGCGCGCTGCGGTTCACCAGCGGGCCGACGATCGTGGTGCGCGTCTGCGTGAGCTTGTCGCGCAGATTCCAAACCAACGGGAAGAGAATGTCGTCCGCGCGCTCGGCGCTGCGTCGGTTGTAATAGAGCCCGGCGAAGAGCGAGGCGCGGTCGGTCTCCTTCGGCTTGGTGCGCGACGGCATCTGGCGCTCGGCCCAGACCGGGAACACCAGCTTGAATTGATACTTGTCGCTGTTCTCTTGGTAATACAGCCCGTAGAACTTGCGCGTGGTGGCCGGACCGCGGCCGAGCTCTTCTGAATCCGGCTGCGCGTCGCTGCCGATCGCGTCGAACGTGGGCTGGGTGAGCTTCAGTGGCTCTTCCGGCAGGGCGGGCTCGCTACCGGGCGGAGTGAGCGAATCGTCGGCGCCGGAAGCCGCGTGCATTTCCGGCGTGCCGGGTGGCGGAGCGGCTTTCTTTTTCTTGGCCTGGCCGCCACCGGGCATCCCGCCCATGTTGCTGCCGGGCATGCCCATGCCGCCGCCGGGCATACCCATGCCACCACCGGGCATCTGCGCGGAGGCCGAACGTGCGAGGCCGAACAAACACACGAACAAGGCGGGCGCGAACAGCCGCGCGGCGAGCCGGCTGACCCTCAATGTTGGCTCCCCGAAGTCGGCGCGGCGGCAATGGTCGAAACGATGCGCGCCACGGCTTCCGCGCGCGGAACCTGCTCTTGACTGTGTGCAGCCAGATCCTTGATCTGCACTTGATCTTGCTCGACCTCGGATTCGCCGATCACGACGCACACGCGGGCGCCCAGGCCATCGGCACGGCGTAGCATGCTCTTCATGGAGTTACCGCGCCCATCGAGCACGCTGACGACGCCCGCGTGGCGCAGTTCACGCGTGAGCTTCAAGGCTGAGAGCGTCGCTTTCTCGCCCAGCGGGGCGATGAAGCAAGGAGCCTCACGGGGCACCGGATCTTCGCCCAGCGCGAGCAGGATGCGCTCGAGCCCCATGCCGCAGCCGATGGCCGGAATTTGCGGGCCGCCCAGGCTCTTCAGCATGTTGTCGTAGCGTCCGCCGGCGAGCAGCGTGTTTTGCGAGCCCAGACCGCCCATGCTCGACTGAAATTCGAACACGGTGCGCGTGTAGTAGTCGAGCCCGCGCACCAAGCCCGGCGTCACTTGATAGGGCGTGCCCAGCGCATCCAGCCCACGCAGCACGGCTTGCCAATGCTGTTGGTCTTCGTCGGTCAGTGAGTCCAAGATCGACGGTGCGTCCGCTACCGCGGCTTTGTCGCGCGGATCTTTGGAATCCAAGATCCGGAGCGGGTTGTCTTCCAGGCGCTTCTTGGCGTGCTCGCTCAAGGTTTCGGCGCGGGGCCGCAAATGCGCGGTCAGGGCAGCGCGGTAAGCGGCGCGGCTGTCCAAGCCGCCGATCGAATTCACGGCCAAGGTGATGTCGGTGATGCCGAGCTGGCTCAAAAAGCCGTGCAACAGGTCGAGCAGCTCGGCATCACAAGCCGGGCTCGCGTCGCCGTACAATTCGCAACCCGCTTGATGGAACTGACGGTACCGCCCGCGTTGCGGCTGCTCGGCCCGGAACATGGCGCCGATGTAGTACCAGCGCGACACCGGCTCTTGAGCCTGCACGCTGTTCATCAAATAGGCGCGCGCGGCGCCGGGCGTGCCCTCGGGGCGGAGCACGTAGGTGTCGCCGCTGCGCGAGATCTCGAACATTTGCTTTTCGACGACTTCCGACGTCTCGCCGGTGGAGCGCACGAACAGCTCCTTGTGCTCGAGGATCGGCGTCCGCACCTCGGAGAAACCGCCCAAGGCCATGGCGTTGCGAAAGGTTTGCTCGACGCGCTGCCAGCGTCTGACCTCGTCGGGGAGGATGTCGTTCGTCCCCTTGACGGCGCGAAATTGCATGACTTTCAGATCCTGAAGGACCGGGCGGGGCGCGCCGCGGCCGACCGCGCTTATGCTCGGATGGGCGGGTCGGGTCAAGCTCGCGTACCGTTTTTCGCCGAGGGGCGGGTTCCAATGCTAAACACGCCGGGTATGCGGGCTGCAGCCGTGGACCTCGGAAAAGTCCGTGTCGGGCTGGCCGTGGCTGACGAGCTCGGCCTCATGGCCCACCCACGCCAATACCTGGATGGCCGCGATCAGCGCCGGGTGGTCGCCGATTTGGCGCGCTTGGCGGATGCCGAGGGCATCACCGTGTTCGTGATCGGCCTGCCGCGGCAGTTGAACGGCAAAGAGGGCTTGGCCGCCGGCCGCGCCCGGCGCTTCGCCGAACAGCTCGCCAAGCGGACGCGCGCTCGGGTCGAGCTGATCGACGAATGGCTGTCGACCGTCGAAGCCCATGCCCGGCTGCGTGAGCAGGGGACGAACAGCCGAGAAGCCCGGGAGCGAGTCGACAGCGCAGCCGCCGCCGTCCTGCTGCAGAGCTGGCTGGACGGCCAGCGTGCGCCCCGCGACCCCGAGGAGCACGAGCTGACCGCGCCGGATGACCAGCGGTCACGCGACGACGGACGCGACGAGCGTCACGTTCGGGACGACGAGCCCGAGGGGCAGGACGACCCGTGAGCAAGATCCGGCGACGGAAGTCGCGGCCCACGCCCACCACCCCGCCACCGGCACCGCCCACGCGTACGAGCAGCGTGCCTCCCAGTTCGACCTCGAAGCGCAAGCGCAAGCGACGTCGCCCCAATGCTCCGCTGCTTACCCCGACGCATCACATGACGCCCACCCCGCGCGTGGCCCCGCTGCGAGCGCTGGGCGGCGTGTTGGCCGTGCTCGTTGCGTTGCTCGCGGTGTGCCTGTCGCCGCTCTGGATCTGGTCAGTGGTGTCTGGCCCGGGGGCAGGCCACGCCTTCGTGGCGCAGGTTCACGCGAACGCGACCCCCGCCGAACTGAGCGAGCTGCTCGCTGAGCGCGGGGCATTGCAGAGTCCACGGTTGTTTCGCGCCTATCTCGCGCTCTTGCAGCCGGGGTTCGAGCTCGCTCCGGGCGAACACATCCTGAACGACGCGGCATCGCCGCGGCAACTCGCGCAGCGGCTCGCGCGCAGCTCCGGCCGCTCCGCCCAGCATCTGACTTTCCCGGAGGGATTTCACTCTCTGCAGGTGGGGCAACGCTTGGAGCACGCCGAAGTGTGCTCGTTGGGCGCGTTTCGCCGAGCGGTCACCGATCCCACGCTGCTGCGCGAGCTGGGCATCGAGGGGAGCAGCGCCGAGGGTTACCTGTTCCCCGCGAGCTATGGCTTGCTGGTCGACAGCGATGCCCGCGAAGTCGTGCGCGTGCTGGCCGCAGAAGCCAAAAAACGCGTGCAAAAACTAACCGTCAATCATCCGGGACGGCTCGAGCAATTGGCGAGCGAATTCGGCTTTCACGAGCGTGAAGTGCTCACGCTGGCGTCGATGATCGAGAAGGAAGCCCAAGCGTCGGAAGAACGCCCGCTGATCGCGAGCGTGTTCTTCAATCGTTTGCGCGATCCCGAGTTTCGCCCCGCGCGCATGCTGCAGTCCGATCCCACGGCGAGCTATGGCTGCATCGTCAATGGCGCGGAGATCCCGAGCTGCGCCGGCTTCCACGGCAGCGTGACGCCCGCGCTCTTGCGTGACCCGGCCAACCCGTACAACACCTACCGCCACGCGGGGCTGCCTCCCGGCCCGATCGCCAACCCGGGCGAAGCGTCGATCGCGGCCGTGCTGGCCCCGGCCCAAAGCGATTTTTTGTACTTCGTCGCCCGGGGGCAGGGAACGGGCCGGCACGCTTTCAGCCGAACGTTCGCGGAACACCGCGAGGCGCTCGAATCTCCTCATTGAGGCTTTGCGCGCGGACGCTCCGGAGTTAGCACTCTTGCTCAGGAGGCCATCCTGCCGTTACCCCTCGTCCTAGTCCCGCATCCCCACGTGCGCTCCGACCCGAACGTGCTCGGTGGCAGCCCCTACGTGCTCGGTTCGCGCGTCCCCGTGCGGCGCCTTTGGGCGTTCTATCGCAGCGGGGCCACCATCGAGCGGATCTTGAAGCGCTACCCGCAGCTTGGCCCGGCCAAGGTCTTCGACGCGCTGGCGTTCGCGTTCGACAACGAGGAAGTGGTCAGCGCCGACATGGCTCGTGAAGACGAGTTTCTGGCGCGCGCGGGTCAGAAAGCACCGCGAAAATCGCTCAATCCGGAGCAGATCGAGCTGCCGTTTTTAGGCAGCAACTCCGACACTCCGCCGCAAGCTCCCGAACGACCGGCCGCGCGAAGCACGCGCGCGCGACGCTGAAGCGATTGCGAAACATTTCCGGCCTCCCGGCATAAACGGCCGGGGGGAGTTCTCAAGCGTGGGCTCTCGGGCTAGCGTCCACGCCGATATCGTGGCCCTTAATTCAGGTGCCCGAGGAGGAGAGTATCTATGTTCGCTCGCAAGACGTCGAGAGCTTGGCTTGGTGCCGGCTTGATTCTGGCTTTTCCGTTGATCGTTGACTGTGGCGCGATGAAGGGCGTTCCCGGCGCGCCGAAGCTGCCCGACGTGCCCGGCGGTTGCCCGGTGAGCATTTCGGACGCCGGTGCAATCATGAGCGCGAACCTCGGCCTCAAAGGTGAGCTCGAAGGTAAGGCCAAAGGCGCATTGGCGGCCGGCGCAGACCTGCAAAAGATCGGCGCAGACATCGAAGCCGAGGTCACCACCGCGTGCAGCAACCTGGCCAAGGACTTGGGAGCCTCCGACGCCGATCTAAAGCCGAAGGAAGACGGCCCGGGCAAGAAGGCGGAAGCGGCCTGCAACGCGGCCGTCAAGATCCTGGGCGAGGTCAAGGCCAAGGCCGGCGTCAAGTTCAAGGTCGACGTCAAGCCGCCGGTCTGTAACGCCTCCGTCAACGCCATGGCCGATTGCGCCGGAAAGTGCGACGCGACCGTCAAGCCCGGTTCCGCGAAGGTCACCTGCGAAGGTGGCAAGCTGAGCGGCAAGTGTGACGCCAAGTGCGAAGGCACTTGCGAGCTCGATGCCGGCGCCAAGTGCGAAGGCTCCTGCGGCGGCACCTGCAAGGGCGAGTGTACCGGTGAAATCTCCGGCAAGTGTGACGGCACCTGCGACGGCAAGTGCGACGGCAAGAACACCAAGGGCAAGTGCGCGGGCACCTGCGACGGCACCTGCAAGGGCAAGGCCGACGCGGTGTGCAAGGCCGAGTGCAAGGGCGAATGCAACGCAACCTGCAGCGTGAAAGCCAACGGCAAGTGCGAAGGCACCTGCTCCGGTGGCTGCAGCGTCGAGTTCAAAGAACCGAAGTGCAGCGGTGAGGTCAAGCCGCCGGAAATGAGCGCGGAGTGCAAGGCCCATTGCAACGCTGAAGTGAACGCGAACGTGGAGTGCAAGCCCGCCGTCGTGACCGCCAAGATCGAGACCGCGGTGGACGCTGCCGCGGCCGCCAAGGTCAAGGCCGCGTTGGAGAAGAACCTGCCGGCACTGCTCAAGGTGACCATCGGCATGAAGGGCAAGCTCGAGGGCATCACGGCCAGCGTCAAAGCTTCGCTCGAGGGCGCGCAAGCCGTCGTGACCTCGGACGCCGACGCGGCGCTCAAGGTCGGCGCGTGCTTCGCGGCTTCGCTCAAGGCGCAAGCCGAAGCCTCGGTGCAGATCAACGTGTCGGTGAAAGCCAGCGCGTCGGCGAGCGGCTCGGCCACCGCGGGCTGATCTCTCGCGTAGGCTTCCCGTACGGGGGAGCTGACGAATCAGGCGGTTTCGCACTCGAACGGTGCGAAACCGCTTTTTTCGTTTTTGGGGGGCGATCGCGCTATGCGTACCCCGACGCCTCGATGAGCATTCGAACACTGACCGGGCACGCGAAGTACCTTTGGTTCGCAATCCCGATTTGGGGGCTCGGCGAGCTCGTGGCCAGCGTCTACTTCTCGAGGCGTTTTCCGTCAGTCGACGAATGGCACGCGCTCAAGGCCGAAGTCGGCGCCCTGAAGCAGGACAGCGATCTGATCGTGATTGCCCCGGAGTGGGCAGAGCCCCTCGCGCGCAATGCCTTGACCGATTCACTCATGCCCATTGCCGACGTGGCCCGACCCGACGAGGCCGGCTATCCGCGCGCAATCGAGGTCTCGGCGCAGGGCAATGTCAGTCCATTGGTCGCCGCTTGGCCCGTGATCGCCGAAAAGCGATTCGGCAAATTCGCGCTGCGCACGCGCAAGAATCCCGGCTTCGAACCGCGCCTGTTCGTGCTGACCGACCACGCTGCGCCGCCCGAGCTCGCGGTCTCGGAGCGGAGTCCGAGCGGCGAGTCGAGCGCGTGTCGCTACGGCATTCGGCCGCCATCGTCGAGCAGCGGGCTCTTGGCTCGCCCGGCGTTTCCGCGGCAGCGCTTTGTGTGCGGTCCGGCGGAAGGCAATTTCGTGGGCCTGACGATCATCGAAGATCAGCATGACCGTGCCCGGCGCTGCCTGTGGGCCAATCCGGCGCCCGGCGGCGTGCTCACGCTGAGCTTTACCCAGGTCCCGATTGGCGCAGAGCTGTCCGGCTACATCGGCTTTCCGTACTTCAGATTTCGAGATCACGGCTGGCCAGCGGTGTCCGTCTCGTTTGCGATCGACGGCGTGCACGTGGGCACGCATTCGCATCTGCCCGAGTCGGGTTGGCAGCCGTTTCGGCTGGACACGACGCCGCGTCGTGGCTCGACCGGCGAAGTTCGGATCGAGATCTCGGGCGCGGATAGCCGCGAACTGGAGCTGTGTTTCTACGCGGCCACGCGTTAGGGGTTGGGGTCGAAAACCACGGCGTTGGCTCGACCGCGCAGCGAGGCAGCGCGCTCTCGGCGCACCAAAAACTGGTGATAGAATGTCCTCTCACAGTCGCACAACTCTGGGTCGACCCGGATCTCGATCGGCACGTAGCCCTGGCTCGCCCAGTAGCGATCGTAGCGCAGGCGGCCCGGCCTTTCGGGGGTCGACTCCGGATTCATGAAGACGAAGGTCGGCTTCTGCTCGAGCAGGTACTCCATGCTGGCGAAGCGTTGATGCCCAGGGCGATTGCCGATCACCCGACCATGGCGAGCGATCTCGAGATCGTTGAGGCCAAATAGATCGAGGTTCGGCAGCTGCGAGAAAAAGGGCAGCGCGCCCGCTGCTCCGACGGCCGTCGAATCGCCGGCGGCGCTTTCACGCGCCAACCAGCTACCGATCCCCTGCCAGCGCCGCGCATACAAACGCGTCCAACCGAGCGGCTCCAAGCGCAGTGCCGCTCGGGAGCTGGCGCTGACCTGAGTTGCTTCACGGCGCATCTCGCGCTGAGCCCGTGCGTGGATCACGAGTAGCAATGCAGGGACGAAAGACAGGACAACGCGTCCGGGACGCTCGAGCGCCGAGATCAACGCGCTCCCCGCACTGGCCAGCACGCAGAACGCGGCTGGCAGCAGGGGAGTCAGAAATCGGTACAAATCCAGAAAATCTCCGCCGATGCGGGCGACGTAGAGCAAGTGAACGAGCGTCGCCGCACCGGTACACCTTGCGAGCAGGCGCGAGCTTGGCTGAACCGTTGAATCGAGGCGCCTGGGCAGCACCAAGAAAGCCAGAGAAAGCAGCCAGAGGACGAGCAAGGGCCAACCGAACTCACGGGCAGCAAAGCCGAGATAGGTCAGTCCGCGATCCCACAGCCCCTCGCCAGAAGTCTTGACGTAGAAGGTGTTCGGCAAGGGATAGCCGAAATAGCGCAGACGAAATAGCTCGTAGCCGCCGACCAGCAGTACACTCGGCGTGAGCCAAGCCAGCACTCGCCGCCAGGACGCCCCGGAGTGCGTGACGGTGCGAAAGCAAATCAGCACGCTGCCGATCGCGATCAACGTCGCACCCTCGGGCCGACAGAGCGTGCCGCAAGCGGCGGCGAGTCCGGCTTGCCACGCGCTCGCCACATCGTCCAAACGCACCGCGCGCGCGATCGACGCCAGGGTGAGCGTGAACAACGCCACGAACAATGGCGTTTCCAAGCCGCCGAAGATCCATGCCGCAAACGGCGCGGAGATGGCCAGCGCCAAGGCCGGAGCCAGCGTCAGCCAGGGCTTTTTCGGCGATAGCTCGTCCCAGAATCGAGCCAGGGCCACAAATGTCAGGATCCCCGCCGCTGCGCCGAGCAATCGCGTTGCGGTCACGAGTGGCACGCCGAACGAGCCAATCGCCGAGATCAGCAGTACCCATAGCGGGCTGGTGAAGCCTTCGACGCGCTGCCCCAAGTTGTAGGAGAGCTCGTGGTGTTCGACGAGGTTCTGCGCGTAGCGCAGCGCGATGAACGCGTCGTCACAGAAGAAATCGTAGCTCCGGGCGCTCCACAACGCATAGAGCGCGATCACAGCGAGCAATGCGCGTCGCTGCCACACCGATCGCCGCGAGCGCTGCATCGGCCTCAGCCGACCTTTGCCAGATCCTTCTTTGCGGCGTCGGTCATCTCGGCGACCATCGTCTTGAGGGTGGCCGGATCTGGACCTTCGACCATCAGCCGCAGTTTGGCCTCGGTGCCGCTCCAACGCACCACTACACGGCCATTTTTGCCCAGTTTCTTCTCGGCCAGGACGATGCGCTTACCGAGCTCGGGCATCTCCGAAAGCGGGCGACGCGCGGGCAGCTTCACGCTTTCGAGCACCTGCGGCACGCGCTTCATCACTTGCGCGAGCTCGCTCAGCGGCCGAGATTCTTGGAGCATGATCGCGATCACTTGCAGGGCGGCGACGGTGCCGTCTCCGGTCGTGGCGTGATCGAGGAAGATCAAATGGCCAGACTGTTCGCCCCCGAAGTTGTAGCCACCGCGGCGCATTTCTTCGACCACGTAGCGGTCGCCGACGTTGGTGCGCTTGATCTTACCGCCCGCCGCTTCGAGCGCACGGTCGAGGCCCATGTTACTCATGATGGTCGTGATCAGCGTCTTCTTTTGCAGGCGCTTGTGCTTGATCATGCGCGTGGCACACAAGGCCATGATCGCATCGCCGTCGACGATTTGGCCTTTTTCATCGACGAAGATCACGCGATCGGCATCGCCGTCGAGGGCGACGCCAAGCTGCGCGCCTTGGCGCGTCACTTCGAGTGCCACGTGATCCGGGTGTAGGGCGCCGCAATTTCGGTTGATGTTGACGCCGTTCGGACGGCATCCGAGTTGGATCACCTCTGCACCGAGCTCTGCGAATACCGCCGGCGCGACGCGGTACGCGGCGCCGTGAGCGGCATCCACCACGATCTTCAGCCCGTCGAGGGCGAGCTCCTTCGGGAAGGTGCTCTTGGCGTAGACGATGTAGCGACCGATCGCGTCCTCGAACCGCTCTGCGCGACCGATGCCAGCGCCGGTCTTTCCCTGCGTGTCGAGCTTGGAGTTGGCGAGGAGCGCCTCGATCGCCATTTCCTCTTTGTCGGGCAGTTTGAAGCCGTCCGGGCCGAAAATCTTGATCCCGTTATCGGCAAATGGGTTGTGGCTGGCGCTGATCACCACGCCGGCATCGGCGCGCATGCTTTGGGTCAGGTTGGCGACGGCGGGCGTCGGGATCGGGCCAGACAGCATCACGCGTCCGCCCATCGCGCAAATGCCGGCCGCGAGCGCGGTCTCCAACATGTAGCCGCTGAGCCGGGTATCTTTGCCGATCACGATCCGCGGCGCGCGCGTCTTGCCGCGGCGCGATACCAGCGCGATCGCGCGCCCGAGTCGCAGCGCGAGCTCCGGCGTCATCGGTTCGGCGTTGGCACGACCGCGAATGCCGTCGGTGCCGAAAAGCTTGCGCTCGCTCATAGTTTCTCGAACAACCAAAAAGCCTAAAGCGCGACGGCGGGATCCGACGGCAGATTCAAGAGCAACGCGCGCGCGGCGCCGACCAAGAACGTCGAACCGGTCACGACGACCACACCGCGGGGACCGACCAGCGCACGCGCGCGTGCCAGGGCTTCACCGACCGAGTTGGCCACTTCACCAGGGACGAAGGCCGCGATCTCGTTCGGATCCACGCCCTTGCTCATGGGGGGCGCGACGTACACACGGTGACCAGCCACGCTCTCCAAGCGGCGCAGCATCGCGCGCCAGTTCTTCGTGGAAATCGCGCCGAAGACCAGCACGATTTCTTTGCGCGACTCGATGTCACCGAGCACGCTCGGATCGAGCGCGTGCGACAACGCCACGGCGCCGTCGGGGTTGTGCGCGCAATCCAGTAGGGTGAGCTCCTGCCCGCTTCGGTGCAGGAGCTCGTTCCGACCAGGCCAGGTCGTTTGCTCGATGCCCTGCGCCATCACTTCCGGTGCAATGCCGAGCTCGCGCGCCACCGTTACGGCGACCGCCAAGTTCGAACCGACTAGAGCTACACGGGGGTAGGCGAGGGGCGCGCCGGCGATCGGTTCCGGACTGGCGAGTTCCACCACCGTGGCGCCCACTGCGGCCGCCTTGGCTTCAATCACGGCCCGCGCTTCGGGGTGGATCTTGCCCAGCACCACTTTGGAGCCGCGCTTGATGATGCCGGCCTTTTCGGCCGCGATCAGCGCCAGGCTATCGCCCAGCTCTGCCATGTGATCGTAGGCGATGCGGGTGATGGCAACCACTTGCGGCGCTGGCAGCACGTTGGTCGCGTCCAAGCGTCCGCCGAGCCCGACTTCGATCACCCCCAGATCCACCTTCGCTTCTTGGAATGCCAAGAACGCGGTCAGCGTTGCGACCTCGAAGAAAGTCAGATCGGGCGCGCGATCGAGCACGCGATTGAGCAGATCAACGAGGAGCTCGTCACTGATCGGTTGGCCACCAATATTGATGCGCTCCGCGAAACGCATCAGATGGGGCGAGGTATAGACGCCCACCTTCGAGCCGTTGGCGCGCGCGATCGACGACACGAAGGCGGCCACGGTGCCTTTGCCGTTGGTGCCCGCCACATGCACGGTGGGGAAAGCGAGCTGCGGGTTGCCGAAAGCGGCGCAGGCAGCCTGCATGCGCTCGAGGCCCAGCTTCTGGCCGAGCGGGATCAAGCGATAAAGGCGCTCGAGCGTCGACTTCAGATCCTTCACTTACCCTCACCACCGAGATGGGAAAGTAGCGAGCGCAGCCGCTCTTTCATCTCACCGCGCGGCGCAATGGTGTCGACCATGCCGTGATCGATCAAGAACTCCGAGCGTTGAAAGCCCGGCGGCAGCTTGGCGTTGATCGTGCTTTCGATCACGCGCGCGCCGGCAAAGCCGATGGTCGCATTCGGCTCGGCCAAATTGATGTCTCCCAAGAAGGCCGTGCTGGCCGCGACGCCCCCCGTGGTCGGGTGCAAGAGCACGCTGATATACGGCATTTTAACGCTTCGGAAGCGGCCGAGCGCGCTCATGGTTTTGGCCATTTGCATCAGGCTCAAAATCCCTTCTTGCATGCGCGCGCCGCCCGAAGAGTGCAGCAACACCACCGGTAGCCGCTCGGAGGTGGCACGCTCGAACAGGCGCGTGATCCGCTCGCCGACCACTGAACCCATGCTACCGCCCATGAACGCGAAGTTGTACGCGCCATACGCGATCGGAATGTCGGCCAGGCGCGCGCGGCCGATCTCGATCGCCTCGGTTGCCCCCGTCAGGGCTTGCGCTCGGGAGATGCGGTCGACGTAGCGCTTGCCGTCCTCGAACTCGAGCGGGTCACACGGTTGGAGGTGCTCGTCCCAGCGATCCAGCTGCGCGCCATCCAAGAGCAAGCGGCGCCAGTCGGCGCTGCTCATGGGGTGGTGGTAACTACACGATGGGCAGACGTAAAACCGAGAGGACAGGTCCTCCACGGTGTTCACGACTCCGCAGCCGGTGCATTTACGGAAGAGTCCTTGACCGACCGAGCGCTTCTCGGAACTGGTCGACTGTGGGGGGGTTCGTTCTGGCAGTGCCACGGTAATTTCGAAACCTAGCAGACGATTGGGTGGCGAGCCTCTAACAAGCGGCGCTCGCGCGCAACGATCGTCGCGCTTCTTTACCGTGGGCGGGCGCAATTGACGAGGATTCGGCTCCGGGTGGGCCGACAATGTACGTGTCCTCTTGAGACTGTGGGGAAAATGGGGCGAAATCCCGGTCCCATGACTCAAGGGCCCCCCCCGGCCGTCTTCGGCCTGAAAGCTCCCCTCATCGGCCGCGACGCCGAACGGCGGCGGCTCGACTCGATTTTCGAACGCGCAGTGAACGAAGGCGAGGCCCGGGCCGTGACCCTCGTCGGCCCCGCGGGGATGGGTAAAACTCGCCTCGTCGACGAATACCTCCGCACTCGCGCATCGGACGCGACTGCGTTGCGGGCGTTCTGGGGCGTGCCGCGCTCCGAGCGCTTGGCGTACGGGCTCTTCGAGCGGTTACTGCGCGCGCGTTTCGGGGTCGCCGATGGCGCGGACCGCAACGCGGCCAGCAGCAAGGTCCGCGACGAGCTCGCGCTCGTGCTCGAGGACCGGCGCGTGGGGGACGTCAGTTACTTCCTCGGTGAGCTGATGAATCTGCCGTTTGCCGAGAGTCCGCTGACTCGCGCCGTGGCGGACGACCCGTCCCAGGCCCGGCTGATGCGCCGCGCCATCTTGCGCAGCTTCGTGGAGAGCGACGCCGAGCGCGGACCGCTCTGCCTCGTGTGCGAGGATCTACACGCCGCCGATGAGGATTCGATCGAGCTTTTGCGCTATTTGATCGAGAACCTGAAAGGTCCGATCGTCGTCATGTGCCTGGCTCGACCCGAGTTTCTGGCGCGCCACGAAGGCTGGCGTGACATCGGCGGACCTCGTCACGAGCTGATCGAGTTGGGCGCGGTCACGGCTCATGAGTCGGCCGAGATCATGGGGGCGCTCTTGAGTCGGTGTCAGAGCGGCAGCGCGCCGCGCTTGATCGATGCGGGCGTCGGCCTGGCCGGCGGCACCCCGGGACTACTCGAACACATGGTGCGAATCTTCTTCGATTCGGGCGTGTTGCGCGAGCAAGGCGGAGCATGGCAAGTCGACTTGGATCGCTTGGCGAACGCCAAGCTGCCGCTCACGGTCGCCGATGCGGTCGCGGCGCGCATCGCCGCGCTCTCTGCGCGCGATCGCCGGCTGCTCGAGCAGGCCGCGGCCATGGGCAGCGTGTTCTGGCTCGGCGGGCTGGTTGCCCTGGGGCGGCTCGATCAAAAAGCGCCGGAATATTGGGAGGTCGCCGCGACCACCGATGTGCTGGACGTGGAGAAGTTACTGTCTGATCTGGTGCAGCGAGACTACGTGCTGAACGTGCCGGACTCGGCATTCAGCGGTGAAAAAGAGTACATCTTCAAGCACAACCTGGAACGCGAGCGGATCGCCCAGCTCACCGCGCCCGCGGCCTTGCGACGCTACCATCGCGCGATCGCGGATTGGCTGGCGCAGAAGGAGACGCTGCGCAGCCAAGAAGAGTACGTGGCCATGTTGGCCCGGCACTTGGAACACGGCGGCTCCCTGACGCGAGCGGCTTTCACCTACCTCGACGCCGGCAACATCGCGCGCCACCAATACGCGGCCAAAAAGGCCCACGACTACTACCAAAAAGGCCTCGAGCTATTGGGGGACGATGACGCCAGGCGGCGCATCGACGCCCTGCACAACCACGGCGACGTACTTCTGCTCTTGGGCAAGACCGATGAAGCGCTGGCCGCCTTTCGCGAGATGCACTCGATCGCCTTTCGCCTCGGTTTGAGAGCCAAGGGCGGCGCGGCGCACAATCGGGTCGGCCGCGTGTATCGCGACACGGGTTCGCTGGATCTCGCCCGCGATCACTTGGAGACCGCGTTGGCGCTGTTCGAAAACGTGAACGATTCGCGCGGCGTGGCCGCTAGTCACGACGACATTGGCAAATTGCTGTGGATGCGCGGCGAGTACGAAGCCGCGCTGGAAGAGCTCAAAAAGGCCTTGGATATGCGCAAAGAGCACGGCGATGGCCGCTCGATTGCGCTCAGTCTGAACAACATCGGCTTGGTCTGGCGCGACCACGGCCAGCAAGCTCAAGCCCGCGAAGCCCTGGAAGCCGCGCTCAAGATCCGGCGCGAACTCGATGATCCGTTGGGTAGCGTGGAGAGCATGAATGACCTAGGTCATCTGGCGCTCGACCAAGGCGAACACGACAAGGCCCTGCGCCTATTCACCGAGGCCCACACCTTGGCCAAAGACGTGGGCGAGCACAACCGCATCGCCGCCGTACTCACCAGCATCGGCGTCACCCACCAACGCATGGGGCACAGCGACGAAGCCGTGGTCTATCTCACACAAGCCGAAGAGCTGTGTGATGAACTCGGCGATAAGCTGCACCTCGCCGAGGCCAAGCGAGCCTTGGCCAAGACCTATTTGGAGCAGCGCGAGCTGAAAAAGGCGCGCGAGCTGATCAAACGCGCGGTCGATTTATTCGGCCAGGTGCGGAGTAAGCCGCACTTGGCGGTCGCGCTCCGCACCCTGGGTGAGGTGACCGGCGCGGGTGCCTGGGGTGAAGGGCACGAGGTGAAGGCGGTCGACTATTTCATGCGCTCGATCGCCATCTGCAAAGAGATCGGCAACGAGCTCGAAGTCGCGCGCAGCTACCAGGCGTTTTCCAGCTACGTATTTTCGTCGCTTCACTACCGCCACAACGCGGATATCCAGCGTGAAGCGCAAAAGCTCAGCGAGATGGCGGACGTGATCTTCGAGCGGCACCGCATTCGCTCGCGGGCCAGCGTGGCCTCCTGAGCCGCGTTTTTTCGGGAACCGGCGTGGCGCCCGTGCCGAACGGGTGGGGTGCATGCTAAATTCACTCAGGAGGAATGCCGATGGCAACCACCGCGACCGCTGAAGTCATTCGCCCCTTGCGTCGTGTGGAGTACGACCAGCTCATCGCGCTGGGCGCCTTCGAAGACGAAAAGATCGAACTCTTGGACGGCGAGTTGGTCGCCATGAGCCCGATCGGTACGTCTCACAATTTCGTCGTTCAGAAATTGAACGAACTGCTCGTTCTCGCTCTTCATGGCCGTGCCGCCGTGCGGCCCCAGTGCTCCTACGCGGCTTCTGAGATCTCGGAACCCGAGCCAGACTTTGCGGTCGTGCCGCGCGCTGACTACGACGACGATCACCCGAGCCAGGCGCACTTGATCATCGAAGTGGCGGAGTCGTCCCTCGCCAAGGACCGCGGTCGAAAGCGCCGCATGTATGCCAGCTGCCAGGTGCCAGAGTACTGGATAGTGAACCTCGTCGAGCGCTGCATCGAGGTTCATCGGGACCCGACCGGCAACGCCTATGCGCACCTGGAGCGCTTCGAACGCGGCCAATCGATACAGCTGCTCGCATTCCCCGACGTGAGCGTCGCGGTTGCCGACGTCATGAAATAGCTCGACGCGCGCCGCAGATCGGGCGATCTCAGCCGGCATGAGCTCGCTTCGTCTCCCCCTTCGTGTCCAAAAGCTCGGTCCGGTCGAGGTCCCGCTGCCGGCGTATCAGACCGAGCGCGCGGCTGGCCTGGATCTCTGCGCGGCGATTAGCGAATCGAAACGAATCGAGCCGGGGCAGCGCGTGCTCGTACCCACGGGGCTCGCGCTGGCGATCCCGGACGGCTACGAGGGGCAGGTGCGGCCGCGCTCGGGCCTCGCGCTGAAGCACGGCATCAGCATCGTCAATTCTCCGGGCACGATCGACGCTGATTACCGCGGCATGGTCCAGGTACTGCTGATCAATCTCGGACAGGAGCCGTTCCTGATCGAGCCATTGTCACGGATTGCGCAGCTCGTGATCTGCCCGGTCGTTCAGGCGGAACTCGAGCTGGTGAATGCGCTCGACGAGACCACGCGCGGCGCGGGCGGCTACGGCTCGACCGGCGTTTGAGCGGCAATCCGCGTATAAAACTCGCGCAATTCCCGCGCGACCACGTCGCGCTCGACGTCCCGGGTGATGATGTGCTGAGAGCGCGGTAAAATCACGACGCGCACATCACGGGTGCCGAGAAGATTGGCAGCGCGCCAGGCATTTTGTACCGGGCATACGCCGTCGAGGGCGCCGTGCAAGATCAGTGTTGGGCAGCGCACTCGTGCCAAGCGCCCTCGCAGATCACGCGCTGAGCGCTCGAGATCGATTGCGGCGTGTACGGGGTCGGCGGTGTACGAGATCTGAGTCTTTCGCGCGGCCAGGTCGGAGATATTCGAACCGCCCTTTTTCATCATGAAATCCGGCACCCGCAGCAAGCCGCTCGCGCGCAGCGCAAACGCCAGCGGCGCACGCAACCACAGGGCATTGGCCAGCAAAACCAGCCCGCGAACGTGCTCGGGGTGCTCGATCGCGAGCTCGGCGGCGAGCAGGGAACCCATCGAAATCCCGGCCGCGATCACCGGACCCTGGGGGGCCAGCTCTTCGTAGGCGGTCTTTGCACCAGATACCCAGTCTGCGAAGCGCGTTTTCGCGAGATCTCGGGCGTGGCTGCCATGACCCGGCAGGCAACGAGCCAGTGCCGACAGACCCAGCTCTCCCGCGACCGTCGCCGCGAGCTCGATCTCGCGCGTCGTGCCTCCGAAGCCGTGGAAGGCCACCACGCCCGGCGCTTTACCGGCGATTCGGATCGGTTCGGGAGCCGACGCGCTCAGCGCTCCGATGTCGTCGCGGCTCTGGGAGCTACGACGAAGAATCATCCTTCGCCGCGTTTGATGCCGTAGCTGCGCACTTTTTTGTGCAGATTCGTGCGTTCGACGCCGAGCACGATGGCCGCTTTGGAAATGTTCCAATCGAGCGCTTTCAGCGTCTCGATGATGTACGCGCGCTCGGTCGTCTCCCGGTACTCGCGCAAGGTCAGGCGATCGGTCTGCGGCAACGGGGTGCTCGTGCTGCTCTCGGTATCCGGAATGCTGTCATTCGAGCCGGTCTGGGTTGCGCCGGCTTCCTCGACCTCGTCGTCGAACGGGCTATCGTGGGGATCTTCGGGCAAGTCCGCGATCGTGATCACGTCGCTGGACAGGATCGCGGCGCGCTCCACCACGTTCTTCAACTCGCGCACGTTCCCCGGCCATTTGCGGCGCGAGAGTGCGTCGAAAACGCTGGGGTCGATGCGCTTGGAGCGAAGCCCATTTTCCTTGCAGAAGCCGGAAACGAAGGCTTCCGCCAAGATCGCAATGTCGACCTTGCGTTCGCGCAAGGCGGGCACGCGGATCGGAAATACGTCCAGGCGAAAAAACAGATCCTCGCGGAAGGTGCCGGCCTGCACGGCCTTGGCCAGATCTTTGTTGGTCGCGGCCAATACGCGCACGTCCACGTTGATCACGTGCTCGGAGCCGACGCGCACCACTTCGCCGTTCTGCAGCGCGCGCAGCACCTTGGCTTGCGCGGTCAGGTCCATATCGCCGATCTCGTCCAAGAACAGCGTGCCGCCGTGGGCTTGCTCGAAGAAGCCGCGCTTGCGCGCTTGCGCACCGGTGAACGAGCCCTTTTCGTGGCCGAATAGCTCGCTCTCGATCAATTCACGCGGAATTGCCGCGCAGTTGACCTTCACGAAGGGAGCATCTCGGCGCGGGCTCAGGCGATGGATGGCACGGCTGACCAGCTCTTTGCCCGTGCCGCTCTCGCCGGTGATGAGCACGCTGGCTTTGGTCGGCGCGACCTTGTCGAGATCTTGAAATAGCTTCTGGATCGGCGCGCTGGTGCCGATCATCTCGTAGCGAGTCTCGAGCTCGCTGCGCATTTGCTCGACCGTGCGGTTCAAGCGCGCGGTGCGGATAGAGTTGCGCACGCTGACCAGCACGCGCTCGCGGTTCAGCGGCTTCTCGAAGAAATCCGTGGCCCCGAGCTTGATCGCCGCGACCGCGTCGTGGACCGTCGCGTGACCGCTGACGACGATCACCGGCAAATCCCGAGTTGCGTCGTCACCGCGCAGGCGCTGCAGCGCATCCAGGCCGCTCATTCCAGGCAACTTCAAGTCGAAGATCGCGACGTCTACCGGTTCGTGCGGGTTGCTCAGCGTCTCGAGCGCTTGCTCACCGGACTCGGCCTCCAACACGCGATAGCCTTCGCCCGTGAGCACCATCTCCAAGGTGCGCCGGATGTTCTTTTCGTCGTCGACGACGAGAACGGTGGGCGGAACGGTGCTGAGTGGTGAAGGATCCGGCATCGCTCAGCCCTGCTTCTCCAGCACGGCCAGGCGAGCCAAGAAATTCTTCGCCGGCACCACGAACGGGCTGGTCGGGTAGCGCGTCAGCACGAGCTCGAGCACGGTGCGGGCCTTCGCTCGCTCCTTCGTCTTCAGATATACCTCGGCCAACATCACCAAGCCTTCTGGCTCCAAACCGGAATTGGGATAGCTGCGAAGCGAATACTGGATGCGGGCGACCGCGGCCGGGAACTTATCGCGGCTCAGGTAAAATCGCGCCACGTACAGCTCGTGGCGGGCCAAAAGTCCGGTCACGACCGACTGCATGTAGGCGAGCTGCGGCGCATGTTCGCTGTTCGGGTAGTCGTTCAGGAACGCGCGAATGCTGGTATGCGCGTCGTTCACGTACGCGAGATCGCGTTCCTCGAGCGGCGGCAGCAGAAACGATGCGCTCACCGCGTCGTACTGGGTCATCGTCACTCGGTAGCGCGCGTACGGGATCTCCGGATCGTTCGGATAATCGTGGACGAAGGCTTTGTAGCCCGCGGTGGCTTCGGCGAACTTGTCTTGCTCGTAGTCCGCGTCGGCCAAGCGCAGCTCTGCCAGGCGCGCGTAGCGGCTGTAGCCGTAGTTGCGCTTCACTTCGGCTAGCTTTTGCCGGGCGGCCTCCCAGTTCTTCGAGTCGAAGTCATCCATCGCGGCGTCGTAGTCGCGCTTGGCCTTCTCCGAATAATCGAAGGCCGACACCGGGCGGTATTCCTTTTCGCAAGCAGTGAGGCAGGGGGTTGCCAATGCGAGGCCCAAGATCGCCCAGCGCGTGCCCCTCGGAATTGCGCGCCTCTGGCCGGAATGGTTCGACCCGCGCGTGCTCGCCTTCGATGTCCGCATGTTCGAGGCCTCTGCTAGCGGCGTTCCGTTTCGGGCGCAAGTTGACAGGGCCGGATTTGGCCGCTTTCTGGCGCTCCGTCGTGGTTGGGGCGTCGCTCGGGCGTAAGACAAGACTAGCGCGGCCCGAAACAACGGGTAAAGATGCCGCCCGAGGCAAGATGAACGAACCCGTCCCCATGACCCCCGCCGGCGCGCAGAAGCTGCGCGATGAACTGGTTCGCCTCAAGGAAGAGCGACCGAAAATCTCGCGTGCCATCGGCGTGGCCCGCGATCATGGCGACTTGAAAGAGAACGCCGAATACCACGCCGCCAAAGAGCAGCAGGGCTTGAACGAGGCCCGGATCAAAGACATCGAAGACAAGCTGTCCCGCGCGGAGGTGATCGACGCCTCTAAATTCTCGGGTGATCGCGTGCGCTTTGGGGCCGTCGTGCTGCTCACGAACCTCGATACGGACGAAGAGAACACCTACCAAATCGTGGGCGCCGACGAAGCCGATCTCAAGAACGGGACGATCTCGGTCTCTGCGCCGCTGGCGCGCGCCTTGATCGGCAAGTCGACCGGTGACGAGGTAGTCGTGACCCTGCCTGGCGGTACACGCCGCTACGAAATCGGCAGTATCGAGTTCCGCTGAAGTGACGGGTTCGCTCAGGGCAGCGGGCGGCTCGGCGCTCGCACGGGTCGCGCGCGCGTGCTGGTTGGTCTGGGCCGTCGTGGCTGCGGAATTGGCAGTCGCGCTGCTCAGCGCGGCTCGCGAGCTGAGCAGTGTCTGGGAGGTGCAATACGGCCTGCTCTGGCTAACCCCGACGGCGCTGGCCGTCTCGTCCTCGGGCGCCGTCTTGGGCGCCTTCGTGGCTTGGCTGGTGGAGCAATCCGAGTCCCGCGCGGTGCGCGCATTGCTCGGCGCATTCGGCGTCGCGGCAGGTGCGGTGCTGGGGTTTGGGGTGGGGGGAGGGCGGCACCTCGCAACATTGGGCCAACGCGGCGGTTTCGCGATGATCGTTGGCGCGCTGGTGGGCGCGTTGGTCTGGGCTGCCGCGCCCGGGCTGGCGCGGCTCGGGCGCCAACGCCCCTTCTGGTGCGTCGGCTTGGTCGGCGCGTTCGTGTTGCTGGCAGAGCTCGCGAACCACTTCATTTTAGTGCGGCTTTATCCGGCGTTCCATTTGGGGCTCGGGGCATGGGTGTTGCTCACGCTGCCGTTTGGCGCTGAATCGCTGCAGCGTGCGCTCGCCCCCAAGCGCGACGCGGGCCCGAACCGAGCCGGCTCGAGGAGCTACGCCATCACCCTCGCGGTTTGGCTACTGGCAGCGCTGCTCGTGCTGCCGAGCGCTCGACGGCTCGCGCACTTCGATAACTTCCGCTTCGTGGTCGGCGAGCATGCACCTCTTGCCGGACGCGCGCTTTCCTTCGCAACCCTCGTCGCGCCGCCTGCGGCCGAAGACACGGTGGATTGCGACGCCCTCGGTCCAGCGGAGCGCGCCGCGCACGCGGTCTGCCAGTCAGCGTCGTCCGAGCAAACCGGGCGGACGCTCGATCTTCGACAGCGCGACTTTCTGCTCATCAGCGTCGATGCGCTGCGCGCCGACCACCTGGGCAACTACGGCTATCCGCGCCTCACGACGCCCCATATCGACGCGCTGGCGAAGGACGCAGTGGTGTTCGAGCACGCCTACGCGCCAACCCCGCACACCTCGTATTCGGTCACCTCGCTGATGACCGGCAAGTACATGCGCCCCCTGCTCTTACAGGGCGTCGCCCAAGACTCGGATACCTGGGCCGGACTGTTTCGAACCTATGGCTATCGCACCGCAGCGTTCTATCCGCCGGCCGTGTTCTTCATCGATCCCGATCGCTTTCAGAGCTTTCGCGATTCCTTCCTGGGGTTCGAGTATCGCTGGGTCGAGTTCGCGGAAGGCCCGCGGCGCGTGCAGCAATTGCGGGCGTATCTAGAGACCGCTCCCGACGACAAGCGCTTGTTCACCTGGGTGCACCTGTTCGCGCCGCACGAGCCCTACGAAAATCACCCAGAATTTGCCTTCGGAGAGCGGGATCTGGATCGCTACGATTCGGAGGTGCGCTTCGCGGACGAGACGGTGGGCGAACTCGTTCGCGCGTTCCGCGCGCGTCGTCCGAACTCCGTCGTGATCCTGACCGCCGATCACGGGGAAGAGTTCGGCGAACACGGTGGGCATTATCACGGGACGAGCGTGTACGAAGAGCAAGTGCGCGTGCCTCTGATCGTCTCTGCGCCGGGCAGCCTCGCCGGGCGGCGCATCGCCGAACCAGTGCAGACCATCGATCTGCTGCCGACGCTGTTGACCGCGCTCGACATCCCCAAGCCGCCGCGTTTGCGCGGGCGGGATCTAGGCCCACTTTTGGCGGGAAAGCGCGCAGAAGGTCCGGGCCTGGTGCTGGCCGAGACCGACGAGCAAACGCTGCTCGGGCAGGGATCACTGCGCTTGGTCTGCGCGCGCAAGTTGGGCGCGTGCAAACTCTTCGATCTGGCCCGCGATCCGCGTGAAGAGCGCGACATCTCGGCGGAGTCGGCCAAAGAGTTCGGCGAACTGCGCGCGCGACTGAAGGAGCTTGGCGCATCGCACGGCCGCTACGAGCAAAATGGCCTGCGCGCGGAAGGCAAAGGCTGGCCACCCGCGATCCTGCGCGGCATCAGCGGTGATGGCGATGCCGTGGACGAGATCGCCGCCCTGCTCGACGACGCGGATCTGTCGATTCGCCGCAAAGCCGCGGAGATCTTGTTCGAACTCAAGCGACCCGAGGCCAAAGCCGCGCTGCGGCTCGCTCTCGGTCGGGACGAAGACGAAGTCGTGCGCCGCTACGCCGCGCTCTCGTTGACGCGCCTCGGGGAGGGCGCTCCGCTCACTTTCGAGCTGGAAAAATCGCCCGATTTGGCGGTGCGCCGGCTAGCCGCGCTGGTGCTGGCAGAGAGCGGCGACGGGCGCGGCGAAAAGACGCTGATCGCTTGGTGGCAGGACAGCGCCGCGCGCAACTTCGATCGCTCGCGCCAGATCGCCGCCGCCCTCGGCACCATCCGCGCCAAAGACGCAGTTTGGCCACTAGTGCAAAGCCTGGACGACGTCCGTTTGCGACCGTACTTAGCCGAAGCGCTGGCCCGCATCGGCGGCGAGCTCGGGCAGGGCTCGCTGCTCAAGGCGCTCGGCAACGAGCGCTCCCAGTCGACGCGCATCGCGTTGGTCAACGCCCTGGTTGCGCTCAAGACCGAAGCCGCGCTGGCGCCGCCATTGGTGCGCTTCATGGGCGTGCCCGATCCGCTGCTGATCGGGCTCCAAGCCGCCGAGCGCAGTAAGATCCTGCAGTACGTCGGCGGCCCCGAAGCTCAGGACCTGCACCGCTTGCGCACTCAGGCCTCACTCGGCGTGAGCGTGACGTTGACGATCCCGTCGGGTGGCAACGGACGCGGGGTGCGCGCCTTCGTGCGCGCTCGCGCCACGGGTAGCGCGCCGGGAGAGGTCCTGATCGCCGCCGGCGCGCCGGATTGGGGCGGCGAGGGCAAGCGCAAGCCCAGCTTGCCGAACCTGGATGCGGCCCAGGCATTGCGTCTGCGCATTCCTCCCGGCCCCGAGCCCGTCGTGGTCTACGGTGAGCTGCCCAAGAGTGTCGGTGCACGGCCCGGATTGCGCGCGAAATTCGTGGTTTTTGCCGACAGCACGGTGCAACTCGACGCCATTTCACTAGTGCCGTTGTCCGATGAACTCCCGCCGCCACCACCCAAGCCGTGGCAGGTGGGCGCGGCAAGCGGCAGTCTCGGCTCCCCCGACGGCCCCGGCGAGTGAGCCAAATCCCCGAGATCTGCGGCGTTTCTCGGGCAGAACCAAAAAACGGCCGTCCATGCCACTGAACGCCGGAATGGTGTATAGAAGCGCCCGTGGCTGAGCAGCATGACGATTCCGAATCGTCTTTGGGTGCCGATAAAAAGGAGCCCGAGGCGAATCAAGCAGAGCAAGTAGACGCAGAAGCGGCAGACGTCGCGGAAGCGGAGCTCGTTCCCGAGGGCGAGGCATCCGACGTCGCCTCTGCAGCCCCCAAAAAGAAAAAGAAGAAGCGCGCGCTCGACGCCGACCCTGGGCCGAGTCGCGATCGCAATCGTCGGCTGCGCGAAGAAATAGCGGGCGGCCGCCGCACGAAGGACGGCGCGCGCGCGATTCCCGCACGCAATCTGGAAGCCGGCGAAATCGTCGACGACGCGCTGGCGCGCACCTCGCAAGCGGCGGGCGAGTGGCTGAAGAAGAACGCCAACGTCGTGCAATGGGTGGTGATCGTCTGCGTCGTGGGCTGGGTCGGCTACGCGATCTACGGCTACCGCGCGAACCGCGCTGCCGAGCAGGCGTCCGCCAAGCTCAGCACCGCGATCCGCGCCGAAGGCGCCCGAATTGGTACGGACGACACCAAGCCGGATCCCCAGACGGGTTTGGTCGAAACGCGTCCCGCGTTCGCGACCGAAGAGTTGCGCCTGAAAGCCGCGGAGCAGCAGTATCGCGCGATCGCCGATGGCGGTTCGACCGCTGCCGCGACCTTCGCCAAGCTGGGCCTGGCCTCGGTGCTCTACGATCAAGGCAAGTTCGCCGATGCCAAGGCGGCCTACCAAGCGGTCAAAGACAGCAAGCTCGCCAGTCAAGATCCAGGTGTGAAGGGCCGCGCGCTCGAAGGCGTTGGCATCAGCTTGGAAGCCAGCGGCGACAAAGACGGCGCGCTCAAGGCGTTCGGCGAGCTCTCGAATATCGATGCACTCGGCTTCAACGCACTCGGCGCCTACCATCAGGCCCGTTTGGCCTACGCGGCCGGTAACCTCGAGAAGGCCAAAGAATACCTGAAAGACGCGCAAAAGCGGCTCGACACGCTGGCGGGCGTCACGGATAGCAAGGACGCCAAGGACAAGAAACCGCTCGGCGGGGGCAGTTCCGGCTACCTGCAGCAGTCAGTGCGCGATCTGCAGCGGCACGTCGATCCCAGTGCCATTCCCGCCGCCAGCCCGAATACGCTTACCGCGGAGCAAATCCAAGAGCTCAGCGAACAAATGGGCGCGGGCGATGGCTCCGGCAAGGGCCTGTCATCCGAGCGTCTGAAAGAGCTGCTCAAGGGCATGTCCCAGCCGGGTGGCGTGCCGCCCGCGCCTGCGCCTGCGCCGCCGGCGAGCGCTCCGTGAAGCGAGCTCTGTCACGTTTGATAGCGGCGCGCTCTGGGCTGCTCGGCGCGCTCAGCGCGGCCGCCCTGGGCCTTGCCGCCACGAGCTGTGAAGCCATCCGCAATGGTGCGAATCCGGAGATGCCGCTTTGGCTGCAGCGCCCGAATTCCGCGATGCAGGTCAACTACAGCCGCAAGCTGGTCGCTCCGTCGCGCCGCGCGGGTGAACCGTACGAGCGCGGCCAACCGGAAATCGATCCGGTCGGCAAACGCGTCTTCACGGGCTCGAGCGACAACGGCCTGTACGCCTTGCGCGCCGCGAACGGCGAGCAGATCTGGCGCTTCGAGACGACCGGCTTCGTGCAGTGCGCGCCGCTCTACGATCCCGTCGAAGACGTCGTGTACTTCGGCTCCAACGACGGCGCCTTCTATAAGGTGTCGGCGAAAGACGGCAAACTGCGCTGGCGCTTCATGTCCAACGCCGAGGTCTCACGCCGCGCAGTCCTGCAAAATGGCCTACTTTACGTGGTCAACGCCAACGACACGCTGCTCGCCCTCGAGCCGGCCACCGGCAAAATCCGCTGGTCGCAGCATCGCTCGCCGGCCACGGGCATGGAGGTCGCAGGCTATGCCGGTCCGCTCTTGTTCCGCGGCAAGGTGTACACCGGCTTCAGCGACGGCAACGTCGTAGCCTACGACGCGCTGACCGGCGCCGAGCGCTGGCAGCCCGTCGATCTGGCCGCTGAAGCCGAACAAACCCTCGGTGAAGTGCCGCAACAGCTGGACGTGGACACCACGCCCGTGCCGAACATGCTGCCCACGGGCCCCGTGGTCTACGTGGCCAGCTACGCCGGTGGTGTGTTCGCCCTCGACGCCGAAACCGGCGTGCAAGTGTGGCCCAATACCGCGGTCACGGGCGTCAGTGAGCTCACGCTCTGGCGTGAACCGGCCCACGTCCGACGTGACGGCGGCCCGCCGGAGCCTGCGCGCTCGATCCTGATTGCGTCCAGCGGTACGACCGGTCTGTGGGGCCTGGACCCGGAAACCGGCCGCGAGCTCTGGCGCCGCGAAGTGCCGAGCGGCGGCGTGTCCGCGCCCGTGCCGATCAGCGGCGCGCTCATGGTCACGGCCTCGCGCATGGGCATCTTCTTGGTCTCGCCATTGGGCGGCGAACTGATCGACGGCATCCACGTCTCCGATGGCACCAGCATGACGCCCTCGGCTTATGGCGCGCGCGCCTTCGTGATGACCAACGGTGGCACGTTCCTGAGCCTGACCGTCGCGTCGCCAATCTGAACCGCGGCGGTCGAACTTGCGGCTGGCGCGGGCGCCGCGCCACGATGGCTGCACCAGCGCAGCGCGAGATCGCGCAGCTCACGGGCTACAGAAATGCCCAAATCTCCCCTCGTTTCCCTCCGCAGTAGTTCGCATAAGATACATTATGTAAACTAAACCGGCGAGCGTTCCGAGGGGGTGCCCGACGGCTTGGTGGCGCTGGGCGCGTTCCAAGACGAACGCATCGAGCTGCTCGATGGCGCGCTGGTCGCCATGAGCCCGGTCGGTTTGCCGCGCGCCTCGACGGTGCAACGGCTCACCCAATTGCTGATCCTCACTCTGCACGGCCGCGCGGCGGTGCGCGCCAATTGCCGTTTGCCGCGCTCGAGTTTTCCGAACCCGAGCCGGACCTGTTCGCGCCGCCCGGCGACCACGACACGGCACATCCGACCCAGGCGCAGCTAGTTATCGAAGTGGCGGAGACCTCGCTGGCCAAGGATCGCGGACAAAAGCTCGCTCTGTATGCGAGCTGCGCGGTGCCCGAGTATTGGGTGGTGAACCTGTCCGAGCGGTGCATCGAGGCATATACGGGGCCCGGGGCCGGCGCGTATGCGCAGCAGGTCGGACGCTTCGAACCCGGCCAAGCGATCCGCTTGCTCGCGTTCCCAGACGTTGCGGTCGCTGTTGCAGATGTGCTGAAATAAAAGCGTCTTCTGACTCTCGAAGCGCGAGAAATGCCCCAGCCGGGATTGGCCGCGGCAGGCCATTGGGCGATCATGCTCCGCAATGATCTCCGTGTTCACCCCGCTCAGCCAGGCTGGCAACGCCTACATCGAAGCGGTGTTCGAGACGCTGCTCGCGCAGACCCACGAAGACTGGGAGTGGATCGTGCTGGAGAATCATGGCGGCCGCTTGCCGGATGCCATTGGCGAGCACCCCCGAGTGCGCGTGTTCGAAGACGACACGCTCGAAGGCTTGGGACAACTCAAGCGCGCCTGCTGTGACGAAGCCGAGGGCGAGATCTTGTTCGAGCTCGACCACGATGATTTTCTACACCCCGAGGCGTTGGCCAAGACCTTCGCCGCGCTGCAAAACGCCGACGTGGCGTACAGCGACTTCGCCGAGTTCCGCGACGGCGATTGGATGCCGGACGGCTACCGAGCGGACTACGGTTGGCACTACTACAAGGTCGAGTTCCAGGGGCACGAACTGATCGCCATGCGCGCCCCTGCGATCACGGCGCAGAACATCCGTCGCATCGACTATTGCCCGCATCACCTCAAGGCCTGGCGCAGAGACGCTTATCTGAAGATCGGCGGCTACGACGCTTCGCTCTTTTTCGGCGAGGATCAGGACATCCTGAAGCGCTTTTTCCTGCTCGGACATCGCTTCGCGTACCTGGCGGAATGCCTGTATTTCTACCGCATTTATCCCGCGCAAACGATGGCCAAGCACGGTTCGCGGGTCGATGAGCTGAACTGGCAGGTGTACGAAAAGTACATCACTGCGCTGGGCGTCAAGTTCGCCGACGACGCGGGCCTGGCCAAGCTCGAGCTGCGCCAATATGGCGCGGGCTTCGGCACGGGTCGCGCCTTCGGCAAGAGCGCGGGCATCGATCTGGAACGGGCCTGGCCGCTCGCGGATAACAGCGTCGGCCTGATTTTGGCTGAAGACGTGCTGCAGCAGCTGACCGATCCGGTGCACGTCATGAACGAAGCGTACCGAGTGCTCGCCCCGGGCGGGTTCTTCTTGATCCGTGTGCCTTCCACCGACGGGCGCGGCGCGTTCCAAGATCCGCGCAGCCGTTCATTCTGGAACGAGCATTCGTTCTGGTATTACACGCAGGCCCAATTCGCCTGCGAAATCCCAGATTTCAAGGGCCGTTTTCAGGTCGCTCGCTTGCGCACGTTCAATCCCGAACTGCCGAACAGCGAGCATGTAGCCATTCCGTACGTGGAAGCGCACCTGTTCGCGCTGAAGCCGGGCTACGAGCCAATGGGCGCAGTGCTGATCTGACTGATCTTGCTCAGAGCAACTCAGAGCACGTACTGATCGTTCAGCGCCGTGACCGTCAGGTTCACGCCCTTGAGGCGCGCGATCTCTTGCTCCACCTCGCCCTGGAACACGGGCTTGATGTGGTACAAGAGCGTCGGCAAATCCTGGGGTTTTACGTACTTTTTGAGATCTTTGAGCAGCGTGCGCGGCGTGTGGTGACCGCTCACCGTGGCCAGCTTCTGCTCGCGGTTCGGAAAGCTGACCTCCATCAGTAGCGCCTTCAAGTTCTTCTCTTCGTTCAACAATTCCCAGAAGCGATCGGTTGGCCCGGTGTCACCGCTGTAGGCGATGGTCGCGTCCTTGCCCTCGACGATGAAGCCGGAGGTATCGATGGTGTGGTTCACCCGCACGCTGCGCACCTGATAGCCCGCCACCTCGACGCGCTTTTCCGGCTTCAACTCGACGTACTGAATCGTGGGCTTGGCCTTGTTCGGGATCACCGAAAAATCAGGCCAGATCAAGTTATTGAAGAAGTGCTTCTTCAACACATGGAGCGTCTCTTTGCTGGCCGCCACCACGAGCGGTTCACAATCCGCCTGGCAACGGTTATCGGCAATCGTCGCCAGATCGCGGATATGATCCAAGTGCGCGTGGCTGATGATGCACGCGTTCAACCGGAACTGTGCCTTCAGGTCCATGCCGCTGGTGAGCGACCCCGCATCGATCGCGAGCCGATCGTCGATCACGAATGCGCTGGTGCGGTGGCGCGGCGTCTCCCCGCCGTGGCAACCTATGACGCGAAGTTCCATGACTCCAGACTGGGCTTGCGCGCGCGATGATGACATTGCGAAGCCATCACTCCGGGCTCCACGGCGCGCTCGCGCATGATCCCTCAAGCATAGCGTGCCCGCCTCGCCGAACGCCAGTCACCGCCCCGGCAGAGCCCGCCCTCGCCCCGCGACTGACCTGCCCTTCGACCCCTACCCGGGGCCGCCCTGAGTCCAGCATCAGCCACCGCAAGTGCGGCCAGCCGGCCATCGAATCATTATTTCCTGTAGAAGCTCTTGCGTATCGGAAGGATTGAGGATAGTTACCTCCGCCCCGTCAGGGGAAACAGCAACAGGGTCCCCTTGGGGGATCGTCTAACGGCAGGACGCAAGACTCTGACTCTTGCTATCTAGGTTCGAATCCTAGTCCCCCAGCAACGTTCACAGCGGTTTCGGGCGCCTCCCCCCGAACCCGCACTGGCCCCGTCGTCTAGCGGTTAGGACGTCGGCCTCTCACGCCGATAACACGAGTTCGATTCTCGTCGGGGTCACCAGTAAAAAGAGCCTAGGGAGGCTTGGGCCGAAATGCCGCCATAGCTCGTCGCGGCCACGTGGGGCACCGCCTGCACCCGCCTGGCGGGGGTACGTACGCCCCGCGCTCGTCAGGGCCCCTGGCGCCCAGGAACGCAGCGTCACGAGGCCGGCGCCCTCCGCCCTGCGCTGCGCCGCCTGCTCGACGGCGATCACGCACCGCGCGTTACAGAAAATCGCCGGCGGTCGCCCAAAGAATCGTGGGCGACAGTCCGCAAACGGTCTCGTCACCTTGCGCTGAACGCCAGGTAACGGTTCCCTTCGACAGTCGGCCGACGAACGCGCGGGCGGCCGGATCGACCTGAGTGAAGGTCAGCAAGCCCTCGACGGTGCCCACGTATTGCGGCCCGTTGCTGCTCACCCCTTGGTTCGGTCCCCCCGGCACCGGGCTGGGGATGCCAATCGAGCGAGCCGCCGTAGCCATCGAGACGAAGAAGGTGAGCATCGCTTGTCCGGTGGCGTCGGAGCATTCGACCACGTTGTTCCCATTTTGCGGCATGCCGACTTTGCAGGGCAAAACGAGCTGCAACGACGCGAGCGGTCCGTCGCAATGAAGGGCCGGAAATTCGGTTGGGAGCCCCGTCGTGTCGATCGGTCCCGTGCCAGTCGAATCGCCACCGCTAGCTGCGCCACCGCTAGCTGCGCCACCGCTAGCTGCGCCCGCCCCGTTGCTGGAAGAACCTGCGGCACCTACGGCGCTCAGCGTTCCTGCGGCACCGGCGGCACTCGGCATACCGGCGCCCGGATCGGAGGCCCGCCCGCCGCAAGCCGCTAGCAACATCGCGCCCCAACCCCAACCGCTTGGATTCACCAAGCGCAGTCTACGAGTACCTGCTGCGTTGGCAAGGTGCCCTATGCGCGTGCGCGTGCGCGTGCGCGCCGCACCGCGAACTCACCCACGCAGAGCCCCAAGCCCCCGCCGAGGAAGAGCGCGATCAGGAACGCGGCGAACACGCTGCCGAACAAGTTGTTCGGCGCGGCGTGGGCCGGGAAGTAGAGCGCGAACACGATCGCGAGACCGAACCACGCACTCAGCCGCGAACGGAGACCGCGCTGCGCGCCCGCCACCTCGAGCACCACGGCCAGCAGCATGGCGACCGCGAGCCCGAGCGCGACGCTGAGCGCGGGGGCTGCGACCTGATCTTGGAGCACGACGCGGTAAGGGCCGAGCTCCGCCAGCACGAGTACGAGCGCGCCAAAGGCGAAGACGACGTTGCGCAGCGTGCTATGCGCATCTCGGAAGGGGGCAACGCCGGAGAAGACCGCGATCACCGGGATCAGCAGGGCGACGACCTGGCCCTCGAACGGCCGCACCGAATCCAGCTTGGACCCGCCCACGAGCAGTAGCAGCGAGCACAGCAGGAGCGGTAAGCGCAAACGAGAGAGAGCGTCGGACATGCTGGTTCGTGAGCCGTGGAGGACATAGCATGAAGCCCCGTGCCCCGCGAAGCTAGGTCTCCCGAGCGCCCCGCGCGGTACTGCTCGAGCTCGCGCGTGTTTTTTTGGGGGGTGCTCCTGTGCGGCTGTACTCCGCATCGGAGCGACGTTGTGCGCGAGCCGCGCCCCGAGCGCCCGGTGCGCATCGCGGCACGCCTAGGCACGCACACCCCGAGCCGGACCGGTACGGAACGGCTGGTCTTCGACGCGCGGGTCGATCCCGATTTGAAGCGCATCGAGGTCGAGCTGTGCCCGTCCGGCTTCCGCATCGAGCGGCTCAACGCGCCCAGCCCGGGCGCGGAGCGCTTGCTGGAGGGCGGCGTCATCATCACCCCTCAGGGTAATTACGCTTGTCCCGCCGAGGGCGTCGATCTGCCGCTCACCCAGGCCGATGAGTGCCTGCGTTACAGCGTCAATTTGCCGGAAAAATCGCTCGACCCCACCAGTTTGCGGCGTGTGGGCGCGGACGCGCTGCTGTCGCCCGATCTGTGGCTCTGGGTGCCTTCTCCGCGGCCGCTCGGGGTGACCATGCAGCTGCGTCTCAGCCTGCCCGTGGGGCTGGTCGCGCTGTTGCCGTTTCAAGACACCTTACCGGAAACGGCGTTCGCTTGGAAAACTGCGGGCGCGTTCAGCCATGCGCCGGCTAGCTCGCTACTCGTGCCCGGCGGCGAGCTGAATGTTGCCACCCTCGGTGACGGCTTCGGACCTCGCACGAGCGCGTTCCGCGATTGGCTCGCGCAAGGCGCGCGCGCGAGCAGTCTGTTGTTCGGCCATTTCCCGGTGTCTCGTGCGCTCGTGATCGCCGTGCCCGGGGAACGCCCGGGTCCCGGCTTCGGCATGGCGCTACGCGGTGGCGGTCCCGCGGTCGTGATCTTCCTCGATCGCCGAGCCAGCGCGGCCAGTTTGGCCAGCGATTGGACTGCGACGCACGAGTTCCTGCACCTGGGTGTGCCGCGTTTGCCGCCGGAAGATGCCTGGCTCTTCGAAGGCCTCGCCACCTACTACACCGAGGTCGTGCGCGCGCGTGCCGGCATCATACGCCCCGCCCAGGCCTACCAACATTTGCTCGAGGGCTTCGAGCGCGGCCGGCGAAACGGCGGCTTGCTCTCTCTTCGCGACGAGAGCAGCGAGATGCATGAGCGGCAGTCGTTCTATCGCGTGTACTGGGCAGGCGCGGCGCTGGCCTTCCTGACCGACGTCGAAGCGCGTCGTGCGTCGGGGCCCACGCTCGACGCCGCGTTGCGCGCGTTTGCCGAGTGCTGCGCGGCTTCCGAGGACGATTGGACGGCGGAGCGCGTGCTCGCGCGCTTGGATCAAAGCCTGGGCGCGCCGCGCTTCACGGAGCATGCGCGGCGCTGGCTCGACCGCGCAGAATTCCCCGACGTCGACGGCACGCTGCGCAAACTCGGCGTGGCGCTCGGTGCCCAGGGTGAGGCCGTCTTTGGCCGTGCACCCAATGCCGCGATCCGCGACGCGATCATGGCGCTACCAGCCGAGTCGCAGAGCGAGCCACAGCGCCCCGAGTAGCACCGCGAAAATTCCGAACACCCAAGCCGGGCTGCCCACGAAATACGGGTACACCATGCTGATCAGCCCGAACAGGATCTGCGGCGCTCGCCCCTGCTTCTTGCCGTACATGAAGAAGCCGAAGCCCACCGTGGATACGGCGAAACCGGCGAGCAGAGAGTTGCCATCGAGATTCATGAGCGCTTCGGAGAGAGCTTAGCAACGCCGCCGCGTGGCCGCGAATTCCTGGGAAAAAAGGCCTCGCTCAGCGAGCGAATCGCGCTAGCGTCCGAGCGTGAACAAGCAAGTATTCGCGGCGCTTTCGCTCAGCCTCGGCCTTTCGCTCGCGATCAGCAGCGCTAGCTGCGACACCTGTCCTCGGGGTCAGCAGAGTTGCGGCGACTCGAACCCGGGCGCGGCGGGCGACAGCAGCAGCGAAACAGCGAGTTGTGGTCTCTTGACCGCATTTCGAACCTGTATGACCGCCTATTGCAAAACCACATCGAACCCGTTTTGCACCTGCTACAAGCGCGGCTACGACCTGACCACCAACGGCTGCGTGTGCATCGATTTCGATGCCAAGAAGTACTGCGATCAAGCCGACGCCAACGGCAACGACGGAAGCTCGTACGACTGTGCGGCCGACAGCAGTCGGATTTCGTCATTCTGCGTCCCGGTGACCCCTTCTAACTAGAAACACCTGCGCGTGAAGGCGCGAAATCCTTCATCTGACGACCTGTGCCTACACGCAGTTTGGGCAATTCACGAGCGGCGCTGATCCGAACTCCGGGTCATGCTTGGTAGTCACCCAAGAAGTTTTTTGCGCGGGAACCTCGATGCCGTCACTACCAGATCAATTCATGCTCACGTCAGGGACTTGGCCAATCGGACAACGCAAGGAGCCTGCGCGCGTGCTGGTTGCCGAAGACGACTCGCACTTGCTGCGTTTGATCGCGCGGCTGTTGCGCGGCGCAGGCATCGAAGTCGAAACCGCCGCCACCGCGACCGCCGCGCTCGAGCTGATCTCCGCGCTGGGCTTCGACCTGATCTTGAGTGATCTGTTTGCACCCGAGATGAGCGGCGCAAAGATCGTAGCCGCCGTACGCCTGTTCGATCCGCTGCTCCCGATCGTGATCATCTCTGGCGACACCGAATCTCGAGACGCCATCAGCGCCATCGGCGATCCCGCGCTGCACTTCGTAGCCAAGCCGTTCTCGAACGACGGCTTGCTCGATCTGATCTGCGGCTTGGTCGGCGTCGACCGCAAAGGCCAGATCCGCCCGCCCCCGCTGCGCGCGATCAACGAGTAACTAGGGCGCTGCTAAGAGTAGGGATCGGCTGAGCGTTCCTTCGGCGTCGGGGCAGGCGCCGGGCGGGGAGCGCGACGCGGCGCCGGGAGAGCGGGCGCATCTGGCGGCAAGGCGTTGACCTGAGGAGGGGCTTCGCGAATACAGATCGGTCGCGCCCCGCGCCCCGTAGTGAAGCACCGGTACTCGGTCCAAACGCCGCAGCCAAAAGCGATTGTCGAATCGTCTGCGCTTTCTTGGACGGTGACTTGCGCGGGCGGACAACGCAAGTCGGTGGCGCCCCGGGTCCGGGCCACGTCCTCCACGGTCAAACCACAACCGGCCAGAGCGAGCAGCGCCAGCAACCCCAACTTCATCCCGTGGACTGAGAGCAACCGCTGTGCCAGCGAGGTTCTCCGTGCAGCCGGCACACGGATACCCGAACCCGTCGTCTTTCGCCTCGTCGTGGCGCGGCTTTTTGGAGCAGGAGGGGCTAATTCGCGGTCGCTTCGGGCTTCAGCGCCCAGGGTTGAGTCGCATTCCCCTGACGTTCCTTGGCCAACCAATCGAACACGATTTTGGCCCAAATTTGCCGACCTTCGGCGCTGGGGTGGATCTTGTCTTTGCCGCGCGGCAAATCGTGCACGAGCGCGTTGCTGTCCAAGTAGCGGCAGGGCGCGACGTTGTCCTTGATCACTTTGAGTAGGCCCGTGTCAGGCTTCCACAAGGGCGGCGCGATCCACACGCAGGGTCGACCACCGAGGGTGCTCACCAAGTGTTTGATCGGCTTGATGCGCTCGTCGGGCTTCGGGATCTCGATCTCGTTCGCGCCCAGCGTGATGAGCACCAAGTCGGGTCGGTAGTTGGAGACGAACTTTGGCACGTCGCCTTCGTAGCTCCAGTTCGGGATGTAGCTGGCGGTCTTGAATTCGAGGGTGCTGCGCACGCCCGCTTCCTTGAACAGCTTGCTCAGTTCCCCTCCCAGCGCGGCGGCGAACGAATCGCCGATTTGTAATACGCGTGTGCCCTTGGGCATCGGCTCTGCGGCGGGCTCTGGCGCGGCCACGGCTGCCGCGGGCGCGGTGGGGTTCGGCTTGGCCTCGGAGTCCGCGGGCGCGGGAGGCGCGCTGGTCGTCGACGCGGTGGTACTGGGCGCGCTGGCCGGCTCGGCGCTGGGCGGCGTGGGTGCGTTGACTGCGGGCGTCGCCGAGCAGGCGGCGAGCAGCATTACGGACAACAGGTTGAGTTCCAGCCCACGCCAACGTCGCGATTTTTGCATCCGGCCCTACCGCTTACCAGGTTTCGCGCCGCGTGGGTGCCACCGAAGTAGCGGAATGGGCGCACGCGGGCGCCGAAATTCGCGCGGCAATCGGCGCTAAATTCCGGAGCGGGGGCGCGTTGGACGCGCTTGGCCTCGGCCTCGATGTCGACGTGCTGCGCGGCTTCCGGCTCACTTCGCACGCAGCCGTGACCAGGCCGCTCCTCGTACCCCTCGAGACAACGGGTCGAGTTCGGCTTGGCGCAGCGTATGCCGTTGAATGCGCGCGGCGGCTTGCAGGGCAGCTCGGTAACGCCCGGCAAGCAGTGCGTGGCGTCGGCCTTGCCGAACGGGCAGCGGCTCAAATCGGGCACGCTGGCGCAGCGGAAGCCCAGGTGCGCGCCCTGGTCGCTGGGTTTGGCGCGATCGCGGAGACGCGTATGCATCCACTTCTCGAAGCGCCGGCTCCAGCTGCCGCCGCGATACACCTTGGCGTATCCGCTTTCGGGCGGCCATGGGTAGCGCGCGTACCAGTCGTCGGTCCACTCCCAGACGTTACCGCTGATGTCGAACAAGCCGAATGCGCCCGCCGGGTAGGCCTTGGTTGGGCAAGCGTCGCCCTGTTTCCAGCATGCGTGGCCATCCGGGCTCGCGGAGCCCCAGGGGTACTTCAGGTATTGCTCCCCGCCCCGCGCGGCATACTCCCATTCCACCTCCGTCGGCAGCCGCGCGCCACGTGCCGCGCAGAATGCGTCGGCTTGCGTCCAAGTCACGCAGTTGATTGGGTGCTCGGGTCGATTGCGGTGGGCGGCGTTGCAATGCGAATGCGAGGCCACGGCCGGCGTACACGCTCCGCGCTTCACGCAGTCCGCGTACGCGGCGACGGTGACTTCGGTTCGATCGACGCAGAACGGCGGCAGCTCGGTGCGAAAGCGTGGGCTCTCATCCTCGGCATAGTGCTCGCCCGGCTCGGAGCCGACCCAGAACGAGCCGCCGGGGAGCAGAGACATGCCGGCAGGGCACTGGGGGGGGAGAGCGGGAGAAGAAGAAGAAGAAGAAGAGAGAGCGGGCACGGGCACGGGCACGGGCACGGGGGGAAGAGAGGAAGAGGGGGCGGGAGGGAGAGAAGAAGAGAGCGCGGAGGGAGCGGGAGACGGGGGATTTTTGTGGCTGCAGGCCGTGGCGGCGCTGGTGACCAGGAGCAGCATGGCCAGCAGACGGTGACGATTGGGGGGCGACGTATCGGGCGACAGAGCGACGGGCTATAGCTGGATCGGGCCGGTGCGGCTAGCGCTCCGCGGCTCTGGTTCAGACGATGATTCCGCGACGCGAATTCCTCCGAGCGAGTGCTGTGGCCAGCGGCAGCTTGCTGGGTGCGTGCGTAGGTGACGCGGTACCGAAGGGTCGTACACCGGTTAGTTTGTGGTTCAGCTACGGGGGTACGAATCGCGAAGTGCTGGAGAGCTTGGTGCAGCGCTTCAACCGCAGCCAAACGCGGGATTTCGTGCAAGCCGTGTATCAGGGCGACTACTTCGAAGGCTTGGCCAAGCTGCGTACCGCGATCGCCGCGCGCTGCGCGCCGGCGCTGAGCCACGTGGTGGGCGAGGTCGTGCCGTACCTGGCAGAGGCCGGTGTGCTCGAGCCGCTCGCGGACTATCCCGGAGTGCGCGAGCTGGATCTGATCCCGGAGCTCGGCCAAGAGCGCACGTGGGTGGGTGGTGGTGCGCGCCCACTGTGCGCCCTGCCCTTCAATCGCTCGACGCCCATCGCGTATTTGAATGGTGATCTGTTCGCGCAAGCAGGCCTCGAGGCGCCGCGCACTTGGGATGAATTGCGCGCGGTGGCAAAGGAGCTGACCGAGCCGAGACCGGGCGGGCGCTTTGGCTTTGGTTGCCCGATCAATTGGTGGTTTTGGGTCGCGCTGGTGGGCCAGGCCGGTGGCAAAATCGTGGCCGAAAACGGCCGCATTTCTTTGGGGGACGAGGCGGGAGTGCGGGCGCTGCGCTTCTGGCAAGAGCTGGTTCGGTCGGGTCTGATGAAGCCGCCGCCCGGGCGCGATTACAACGCTTGGGAGCAGTGCAATCAGGACTTCTTGAGCGGGCGCGCGGCGATGATCTGGTCGTCTACCGCTTTCTTGAAATACCTGGAGACGCACGCACGCTTCAAGCTGATCGCCGCGCCCCTGCCGGCAGGCTCGAAGCGCGCGGTGCCCACCGGCGGCACATTTTGGGTCGTGCTGCGCGGCGCGCCGAGCGCAGAGAAGGCGGCGGCCGTGCGCTTCTTACGCTTCATGCACGAGCCCGAGCAAGTGATCGCGTGGTCTACCCGCACGGGTTATATTCCGGTCACGCACGCGGCCGTGCGCGCGTTGGAGCAGCGCGGCTACTACGCCGCCCACCCGAACGATCGCGTGGCCCTTTCGCAGCTATCGGTCGCCGATCCCTGGCCCTGGTCGGTCGATTTGTTCCGGATCCAGCGCGAAATCGTGCAACCACGCTTGGAGAGCGCGGTGATTCAGCAGCGTGACGCGAGCGCGCTACTTACTGAAGCGCGCGCCTTGGCCTTGGAGCCAACGTGAAGCCGAGCCGCCCTGCCGATCCGTATTGGATGCTGCTCCCGACGCTGCTGCTGCTGTTCGTGTTCTTCGTATTTCCGCTCGGCATGCTGGTCAAACACAGCTTGTACAGTTGGGATCTGCTGACGCCCGCGCGCTACGTGGGGCTCGCCAATTATCGCTCCCTCGTGCGCTCGGGCGAGCTTTGGCAAACCTTCTGCACCACCCTGTCGATGAGCACCGCGGTGGTGCTCGGGTCCATGGCCGCGGGTCTCGCCCTCGCCGTGCTTTTGGATCGCCCCGGGCGCTGGGCGGCGTTCGTACGCAGCGCCGTGTTCAGCGCGTACGTCGTATCTTGGGTCAGTGTCGGGCTCTTGTTTTTGTGGCTGTTGGACGCAGATTCCGGCATTTTTGCTGGCATTTGGCGCGCCTTCGCCAACGGGCGCGCGCCGCATTGGTTAGCCGATCCCTCGCTCGCGCCCTGGGCCGTAGCCGCGGTCACGATCTGGAAGATCACCGGCTACGCGCTGGTGATCTTCCTCTCCGGCCTGCAGGACGTGCCGCAGACCGTCTTGGACGCCGCCGCCCTCGACGGCGCGTCGCCTCGGCAGCGCTTCGTGAACGTGACTTGGCCACTCTTGCGCCCGACGACGCTGTTCGTGGGCACCACCAGCCTGATCGCGAGCTTTCAGCTGTTCGATGTGGTGCGCGTGATGACCCAAGGCGGCCCCGTGCGTTCGACCACCGTGTTCGTGTACGCCATCTACGAGCAATTGTTCTCGGACCTGCGGGTCGGGCGCGCGAGCGCAGAAGCAGTGGCTTTCTTCGTCATTTTGTTGCTGCTCACCGCGGCGCAGTTTCTGCTGTTTCGCAGCGAGGAAAGCGCATGAAACACCGCTCATTCAGCGCTTCTAGCTGGCTGCGGCAAGGCGCGCTGTGCGTTGTCGCCCTGGTCTGGCTGTTCCCATACCTTTGGATGGGCCTGACCAGTCTCAAACCGTTGGCCGAGATCATCAGCTCACCCACCGCGCTCTGGCCGAAGCAGCCGACGCTGGACGCCTATCGAGAAGTATTTCGATCGCTCCCCTTGGCGCGCTACTTCTTCAATACCAGCGTGATGGCCCTCGGCATCGCGGCGCTGCAGATCACGCTGGCATTGCCCGCGGGCTATGCCCTGGCCAAGTTGCGCTTTCGCGGCAAGCGCTGGGCGTTCGGGTTGATCGTCGCCACCTTGCTGGTACCCGCGCAGGTGCGCTTCGTACCCGTATTTTCGCTGCTCGCGGACGTGGGCCTGGTCAACACGCTGAGCGGTTTGATCTTGCCCTTCGGCGTCAGTGCCCTGGGCACGTTCTTGGTCCGTCAAGCGCTGCTCAGTGTGCCGGACGCGCAAATCGAAGCCGCGCGCATGGACGGCGCGAGCGAGCTGTACATCGTCTATCGGTTGCTCGCGCCGCTCCTCAAGCCGACGCTGATCTCGTTATTTTTGTTCAGCTTCGTCTCGCACTGGAACGACTATTTCTGGCCTCTGGTGCTAACCACCGACGAGCACGCGCGCACTTTGCCGTTGGCCATCGCGCTGCTTCGCGAACAAGGCACGGGCGTGCGCTGGCACTTGGTGATGGCCGGCAACGTGATCCTGAGCCTGCCCGCCTTGGCCGTATTTGCCGCGGCTCAGCGCCATTTGCTGCGCGCCGTGACCGTGCGCGGCTTCGGCGGCTGAAACCGCACAACTCGAGCCCACGCGGTCCGACTGGATAGCGTGCGATGGGAAGGGTAAACTATGGCGATGATGGGTCCGGATCAGCCGACGCTCCACTTTCCGGTGAGTGCCGAGGTGCCTGAAACTACGCTGCACTTCGAGCTGCGAACGCTGATCTACGATTTTCTGGTGCTCGCCTTTGCTGAGGTCGCAATCATCGGCTGCGATCAGTTCGTGTACTGGGATCCTACCGATCCCGGGGCCTGCTTGGCGCCCGATGCATTCGTGCGCTTTGGCGCCAAGGACGCGCACTTCGACTCTTGGAAGGTGTGGGAGCGCGGTGCTCCCCAGGTGGCCGTCGAAGTCATCAGTAAGTCGGACTCGAGCCAGCTGAGCTGGGCTGAGAAACTAGAGCGGTATCGCCGCCTCGGCGTCAGCGAGCTGGTCCGCTTCGACCCAGAAACCCCCGAGCATCCGCTAAGAATTTGGGACTTCGTGGGCGATGACCTGATCGAGCGGTGCTTGCTCGAACCGTGCGCGCAGAGCCGCCATCTCGCCGGCTTTTGGCTGCCCGTGGAAGATCCGAGCGGCGACCTCACGCTTCGATTGAGTCGAGACGAGCACGGGCTGCAGCTGTTCCCCACTCGCGCCGAACAAAGCGCCGCCCGCGCCGAACAAAGCGCCGCCCGCGCCGAACAAAGCGCCGCTCACGCCGAACAAGCGGAGCAAGCGCTGCGCGTAAAAACCGAGGCGCTCGCGGCCGCTGAACTGCGGCTCGCGGAGCTCGAAGCGGAGCTCCGGCGAAGATCCTAGCGCGCGAGGCAACGCAGCGCGAGGCGCTCGACAGTCGCGCGGCGCGCGGGGCTGAGCCCGGGATCGGCGCGCAGGGCGTCGAGCGCGCGGGTTTTTGCGGCGCTGTCGCCTACGGCGCAAGCGAGCGTGAGGCGCGTGCGCCAGGCTTCGCGCGCCACCCGCGGTAGGCTGAGCCTCTTTGCCAGCGCCTGATCCAGGTATTCGCCTGCTTCCGCAAAGCGCCCACGCCCAAACAAATTTTTGCCCAGTAGGTAGCTCGGTAGGCCATTTTCTGGCTCGGCGGCCGCCCATGCGGCGATGCGTGGCGCGGCGACTTCGAAGGACGCGCCCAAGATCGGATCGCCCACGAGCAGGTCGACGATCGCGCGGCGTTGGATTTCGTTTTCGGGCGAGCGTTTGACGTCCAAGGTTCGCAGGCGATCTTCGTCGGCGACGATTGCGGCCACCGCGTCGTAGTCGCGGCGCGCGTCTGCTAGGCGGCCAGCGCGCAGCTCGACGTCGGCCTGGGCCTCGCGGGCGCCGGCTCGTTCGAGCTTGGCGAGTTCGGGAGAGGCGGCCAGGGTGGCGTAGGCGTTCAGCGCCGCGGCTTCGTTGCCGTCTTTGACTTCGCACGCGGCGAGCTCGAATTTGGCTCCCGTATGGTGCGGGTCGAGCCGGAGCAGCGCGGAAATTTCGCGTCGGGCGCCGGCGGTATCTCCGCTGCCCAGCTTTTGATTGGCGACTCCGTTCAACTTGTCGACGATGCGCGGGCAATGCCGGCCGAACAACGAGGGGCGGTCGAAGCGCACGCGGGCTTCGTCCAGCAACGCGGGCGCGACGTTCACGCGCGCCAGATCGGCGCGCCAAGCCGCTTCGAGTTCCGCGAAGGATTTGCCCGCTACGCGGTCGATCGGCTCGCCGCCATACCAACGGCGGAGCGCGGCAGCGCCGTAGTGATCATGGAACCAATGCAGGAAGGCGCCGGCCACGGTGTACGCCGTCGATGAGTTTTGCCCGAGAAAACCGAGACGAAATACCGACTCGAGGGGCGGGAGCAGTTGCAGCTCGAGCAGCGTCTTGGCCCACTCGTCGAGCGTGAAGTCGTCATTGTCGTTGGGCGAGGCCGCGACCGCCACGCCCTCGATGCGCCCGGGATCCGGGATCCAACCGCCGAGCGGCCCCGATACCCGGAACGGGCCCTGTCCGAAGCTGCCCGCGAGCACGTGCGCGAGTTCGTGGCCCACGACCGGATGCGGATAGGCCGATGCTTGAACGTAGATCTCGCGCCGCCAGGGCTTGGCGATGTACGTGCTGGAAGCCCCCATCAGGCGGCCTTTCTCGCCTTCGTTCGCGAACAAGAACGCGGTCACGCGCGGCGGCCCTTGGATCTCGAAGTAGGCTTCGTCGGCGCGCAGCTCGGCGTCACAATCACGCGCAAAGAGCAGCGCGTCGCGGCGCGAGATGCCACTCGAATACTTGACGTCGCAGCGCGCGCCGTACACTTGCTGGCCGAGCGCGGCCTCGATCGAGGCGCGGGTGCTGAAGTGCCCGAGCGCGCTACCGTGCCAGATCAAGTTCGCGCTCAGGAGTGCCGCCGACGAGCCGACGCCGGCCAGCCAACCGCGCCCGCGGAAGCCGCGGAATTTCAGCTGATCGTCGAAAAACGCCGCCGCGCAGCCCAGAGCCAGCAGCGTGAGCGCGGTGCCTGTGCGGTAGGTCGCGAGCGTCCAAAAAGCGTCGATCACCGTGTCGTAAAGCGGGCCCGCGAAGTAACCGAAGAAGGGATCGAAGGCGAACACCATCGGGCTCGTGTAGAACCGCCCGAGGCTGAACCCGATGCCGCACAGCGGACCAGAGAGCGCCCCCAAAATACAAAGCGTGCGCCGACGCCAGCCCGGTCGAACCTGGCCCGCCGCCAGTGCGACGGCAGCACCCCAGACACCCGCGAGCAGCGCGCCAGGCAGCGGTGCGAGCAGGTACAACTCGATACCCCAGCTCGCATCGCACATCCCGACGCGTAGCCCGTGACCGAATACGATCACCAGGCCCAGCGCAGCCAAACCAAAACCGATGGAAATCCCGCGGCCAAAGGCCACGAGCGGCGCAATCTTGTGCCCCGCGAGGCCAAACGCGAGGCACAGCGCGGTCGTCGCGGGCAGCACGACGCCGGCCGCCAGAGATGACTCGTAGCCCGGGCCTCCGAACTGCGGAATGAAGCCGTAGGCCAAGAACGACAGCGCGGTGAACAGCGCCGCGACGCGAACCGCGCGCGCGCGCAGCACGGGCGGAAGCGTGGACTCGGGCGTACCGGGCACGGCGGCGCGCGTCAGGGGTGCGCGTCGCCGCCGGACTGAGGCACTTCCCGATCGTCACTGTCTGACGCTTCGGGAGCTCGCAGCACGAGTGGCAAGACTTCGTCGATCCGGGACACGAAATGCACGCGTAGATCGTTTTTGATCTCGCTCGGCACGTCTTCCAAATCGCGTTCGTTGCGCGTGGGCAGCAAAATCTCGCGGATCCCCGCGCGATGCGCGGCCAGCACCTGATCTTTGACGCCGCTGACCGGCAAGATGTTGCCGCGCAGCGTGATCTCACCGGTGACGGCCACGTCCGAGCGCACGGGTGCATCCAGCAGCAGGGAGGCGACCGCCACGAACATGGCCACGCCTGCGTTTGCGCCGTCGCGCGTCGAGCCACCGCGCGGGATGTGCAAGTGAAGATCGATCGTCTTCAGCCACTCCGGATCGAGTTTTAGACGATCGGCCTTCGAACGAACATAAGACACGGCGGTCGCGGCCGATTCTTTCATCACGTCACGCAGGCCACCGGTGATGCGGATGTCGCCCTTGCCGGGCATGCGCGTGCATTCCACGATCAGGATATCGCCGCCGCTACCGGAGACCGAAAGGCCGATCGAAATCCCAGGCACCAACTTGCGCTCGTTGATCTCGTTCAGATTGCGCTCTGGGCCGAGCAACTCGCGGACGTGGGCGGGGTTCACCTGAATGGTCGAGAAGGCCTTGCCTTCTGCGAGCTTGACCGTCACATCCCGGCAAACCGAAGCGATTTCGCGCTCTAAGCCGCGCACGCCGGCTTCGCGGGTGTACGAGTCGATGATGAGCTCGATGCCTTCGCGTTCGAACTGGATCTGGTCGCTGGTGATGCCGTGATCCCTCACCTGCTTGGGCACCAAGAACTGCTCGGCGATGCTGCGCTTCTCGCTGCGCGTGTAACCGGGCACCTCGATGATCTCCATGCGATCACGGAGCGGGTCCGGAATGTTGCCGCGATAGTTGGCGGTGGCGATGAAGGTCACGTCCGAGAGATCGAAGGGCAAGTCGATGTAGTGGTCGACGAAGGTGTCGTTTTGCGCCGGATCCAGCACTTCGAGCAGGGCGGCGGCGGGATCGCCACGCATGTCGACGCCCATCTTGTCGACCTCATCCAAGACCAACACTGGGTTCCGGCAACCGGTCTTCTTCAGGGCCTGAATGATGCGACCGGGCAGCGCGCCTACATAAGTACGGCGGTGACCGCGGATCTCCGCTTCGTCGCGGACGCCGCCCAACGAGATGCGACCGTAGCGTCGACCCATGGCACGCGCGATGGACTTGCCGAGTGAGGTCTTGCCCACGCCGGGCGGTCCGACGAACAGCAGAATCGGTCCCTTTTTGTCGCGACGCAGTTGGCGGATCGCCGAATACTCGATGATGCGCTTCTTCACGCGGTCGAGGCCGAAGTGGTCTTCGTCCAGGCAACGCTTCACCTCGCGGACGTCCACCCGGTCGGGTGTGGTGCGCGACCAAGGCAAGTCGGCCAGCCACTCCACATAGGTGCGCGTGACCTGGTACTCGGCCGATTGCGGCTGCATGCCGCTCAGACGCCCCAGTTGCTTGCGGGCCGTCTTCTCCGCCTCGAGGGGCAACTCGGCGCGCGCGATGCGTTCACGGAGTTGTTCCACTTCGTCGTCGTCCGCGGCTTCCCCCAGCTCTTCACGGATGTTGCGCATCTGCTGGCGCAGCACGTAATCGCGCTGCGAACGGCTCATCTCCGTGTGAACGAGGGTCGAGATCTCGTCCTTGACCTTGAGCACTTCCAGCTGACGCATGACCATGCCCAAAACCAGATCGACGCGTTCACGCACATCGAAGGCTTCGAGCACGCGCTGCCGAACATGAATGCTCGCCTGCTCTTCCGGAAAGTTGGAAGCGATCAAATCAGCGAGCGCGCCGGGCTCGCGCACGTTGTCCAAGATGCTCGCGGTCTCTTTCGGGAGGTTCGGCATCAAAGCCAATACTTCCCGGGTGTTCTCGCGCAGCTTTTGACCCAATTGATGGAGGTCGGGGGTCGGCTCGGTGGGTTCGCTGATGCGCTCGACCTCAGCCGTCATGTACGGCTCGAGCCCTGTCGTGCCTTGCATTCGGAAGCGACCAAGCCCGTTCAGCACGACGCTGTAGTTGGATGGACCGAGGCGAATCACTTTCACGACGCGCGCCAAGGTGCCGATCGCATACAGATCTTCGAAGGTGGGTTCGACCGTCTCCGAGTTCTTCTGCGTGAGCACGCCAACCATGGCGCTCTCTTGCCCCAGCAGCTCTTCGACCAGGCGCACGCTGCGCGGTCGACCCACGTTGATCGGCACCACAGACATCGGAAACAGTACCGAGTTCCTGAGCGGCAAGATCGCGAGCTGCTCCGGTCGACGTGGTTTAGGGGCAGGACGCATGTTTCCACAGTAATACGGATCGACCAGAGATCCAGCGACGTGTCGGTTTCGCGTGGTGAGGCACGCGGGGCACCTTTGCGTACCTAAGTCGCGAGACTCTTCGGCCTGTGGTATCCCCCGGGCATGTCGCACTCGGCATGCCGCCCCTTGCTTTTTCGTCGTCTCGCGCTGGCGTGGGCGCTGTTTGGCGCGGCACCAGCGCTCGTTGGCTGCGCTGCAGCGTCGAACACCGGCAGCCCCGAAAGCACGCTCTCCGCCTATGCGCGGGCAGTCCAGCGCGGTCAGCTGGCCGAAGCTTACGCCTTGCTCAGTGAGGACTCGAAAAAGACTATTCCTTTCGAGCAGTTCAAGCGTATGCTTCAAGAAAATCCCGAGCAAGCTCAAGAATTGGTTCGGGCGCTCGACCGGCCGTCGACGGGGCCGGCCCGCATCACCGCTCGGGTAACCGGCGCGGGCGGGGAGCCGCTATTGCTCGTCTATGAGAACGGCGCTTGGCGGGTGGACGGCTCGGCGATCGACCTATACAGCCAAGGCGCGCCGGAGTCCGCTGCGCTCGCCTTCGTACGCGCGGTCGAAAACAAGCGCTACGACCTGCTGTTGCGGTTTGTCCCCGACAGCCAGCGTGAAGGGCTGACCGAGGCTACCCTGCGCGCGGCCTGGGAGGGTGAGCAGAAGCAGGACATGGCCCGCCTGATCGAGGCGCTCAAAGCCGCCCTGCCCGCCGCCCGCTTCGAAGTAGTGGGCGAACGCGCCACGCTCGCCTACGGCGCGGGCGGAACGATCGAACTCGTGCGTGAGCACGCCGCTTGGAAAGTCGAGGAACTGAAATGACCGCGCGTATCGCCAAGGTCGAGCGCCAGACCAAAGAGACGAAGATCAGCGTCGAGGTGAACCTCGACGGCACGGGCGTATCCAAAATCCAGACGCCCCTGCCCTTCCTCTCTCACATGCTGGATCAGATCGCCCGCCACGGCTCGATCGACCTGACCGTGATTGCCGAGGGTGACGTCGAGATCGACGGGCACCACACCACCGAGGACATCGGCATCGTACTTGGCAAAGCCGTGCTCGATGCACTGGGCGATCGTCACGGTATTCGCCGCTACGGCTCGGCAACCTTGCCCATGGACGAAGCGCTTGTCACGGCCGCCATCGATCTCTCCGGCCGCGCCTTCTTCGTTTGGCGCGTGCCGTTGCCCAAGGCCAAAATCGGAACCTGGGACGTAGAGCTGGCGGAGGTGTTCTTCGAGGCCTTCGCGCGCACTGCGCAGGCCAATTTACATGTCGTGCTGCACGAGGGGCAGAACCTGCACCACATCGTGGAGATCTCGTTCAAGGCCTTTGCGCGCGCTTTACGCGCCGCCACGGAACATGATCCACGAGCGCCCGGGGTGCCGTCTACCAAAGGAATGCTCGTGTGACTTCTTTGGTCGTAGTCGACGTCGGCCTGGGCAATTTGCACTCGGTCGAAAAGGCACTCGAACTCGCTGGGCGCGAGCATGCGATCGCTCCCGTGCGCAGCTCCGATCCGGACGTAGTGCGGCGCGCTGATGCGATCGTGGTCCCGGGGCAGAGCAACTTCGACGGCTTCCTGAAGGCCCTCGGGCCTGAGCTGTTCGGGGTCTTGCTCGAGCACCTACGCTCGGGCAAGCCCTACCTCGGGATCTGCTTGGGCATGCAGATCTTGTTCGAATCGAGCGAAGAAGCACCCGGCTATCAAGGGCTCGGCTGGTTCAAAGGCTCGGTGAAGAAATTGCTCGGCGCGCCGGGTATCAAGATCCCCCACATGGGTTGGAACGCGCTCGAGCTCCGGGCCGGGGGACACCGTGAACTGGCAGCGGCTGGCGGTGATGGTGAGCACGTCTACTTCGTGCACTCGTTCCACGCCGTGGCACTGGAGCCCGACGTGACCAAAGCGACGGTATCTTACGGGCCGAATTCGGTGACGGCGGCGGTGGCGCGCGACCACGTGTTCGCCACGCAGTTCCACCCGGAAAAGAGCCAAGCCGCTGGAATTCGCCTTCTCTCGAGTTTTCTGGGCTCGCTCGCAACACGCTAGAGTATCGTCCAAGCATGGCGGAATTGGGCGACGAGTCGGAGAACGGGGTCGAGCAGGGCACGGCCACGCGTCGGCCGAGCTTCGCGCCGACGGCTCCGCCGCGCCGGCCGAGCGTGGCCTCCACCGCGCCCGCGCCAAACTCACTGCGCCGGCCCGCGCCTGATTCCGAAGCCCCGTCATCGAAGTTCGATGGCGAAGACTTCCTGTTTCATTTGTATCGCGGCAGCGAGCTGCTCCAAGACAACTGCGTCAGCGAGGCCAAGGAAGAGCTCGAGCTCGCCTTGCGCGTGCAACCGCAGGACATCGAGGGGCAAGGCTTGCTCGGGGTCGTTTATTTTCGGCTGGGGCTCTACCCCCGCGCGCAGGAGATCTATCAAGACATCATTCGCGTGCGGCCGGAGGAAATCAGCCCGCGCGTGAATCTTGCGCTTTGCTACATGAAGACGGGCCAATCACCGTTGGCCCGCGAGTGCTTGGAGGACGTGACCACGCGCGTTCCGGACCACGTGCGTGCCTGGGGTTACCTCGGCCTCGTCTACGAGCGGCTCGCCGACTTCGAGAGGGCGCGCGCCGCCTTCGAGCGCGCCGGACAGCCGCACTTGGTGCGGCGCATGCAGCAGCTGATCGAGCAGACTGCAGACCCGGAGAGCGTGCATCCCCCGGAGCGCGCCGAAGTGCGCGCGGCCGCGGCCGATGCCGTGCAGGAGCTCGAGACTGACGAAGCCGGCTTTTCGCGCGCCAGTACCGAAGCCGAGCTGGGAGTTCAAGCCCGGGCGGGGCTTTGGCGTGCAATCGAGCCGGGTGAAGATATGCCGGCGGCGCCGCGCGCGCGACGCTCGTCGCTACCGGGACGCTTCGGTCCGGCGGTGCCCGCGATCCCGGAGCCGACGGAACTGAGTCGCGTATCGTTGCTGCCTGCGGTGCCCAGCGGAAGCGCGCCTTCGATCCGCGCTCGATTGGACGGCCCAGAGCCGGTGGTCGCGGCGAGCCGTCGCTCGGCGTTGATCGAGGTTTCGACCACCTGGGCGGTGCGCGGAGACGCGGTCCGCGGTCTGCTCGCCCATGGCGCGGCGTTCGCGAATACCCCCCTCTTGCGCCGAATGCGCGGACGTGACCTGAGCGAGCCCCTTGGCGGCCCAGGCTCTCCCTGGGTGCAGCTCAGTGGGGCAGGCCAGATCTTGGTCGGCGCATCGCCCGAGCGCGAGCTCTCGGCGCTCGAGCTGAGCGGCAGCTTCGTTTACGTGCGGGAGTCCTGTTTGGTCGGCTTCGCGGGCAGCGCGCAGCATGAAAATGGGCGCTTGCCGACGGGCGGCGGTGAACCCGTGTCGATGGTCCAGATCACGGGGCGCGGCACGGTGCTGATCGAGAGCCGCAAGCCCCCGCGAGTACTCGAGGTAACCGAGAATCAAAAGCTCGCCGTCCGCGCCGACGACGTGGTGGGCTGGATTGGGCGCTTATTGGGCCACCCTTTGGACTTGGAATCCGCACCGCTCAAAGCAACCGGATTCGTGGCCTTTTCAGGCAGCGGTTCGGTGCTAGTCGATCTGGGTTGATATGGCGAAAGCAGGCTTACTCTCTCGGCGACCCAATCGCCTCCCCTTGAGCGAACGCAAGCGCCGTCGGCGTTCACTGACCGAGGACGCGTTCAACGTCCCCAATCTGCTGACCATGGCGCGGGTCGCGGTGATCCCGCTCGTGATCATGCTGCTCGGCCGTGGGTCGCCCAAGGATTGTGTGTGGGCCGCATTGGTGTACTCCGCAGCGGCGATCACCGATCTGCTCGACGGCTACCTGGCGCGACGCATGAACGTCGTGAGCGTACTCGGCAAGTTCATGGATCCGCTGGCCGACAAGCTCCTGGTCATGGCCGTGCTGGTGTACATGGTGCCCATGGGCCGGATCCCCGAGTGGGCGGTGGTGCTGCTCTTGGCTCGTGAAATCTCGGTCACCAGTCTGCGCAGCATTGCCAGCAGTGAGGGCGTGGTGATCGCCGCGGGTGACGACGGCAAGAGCAAGACCGCCTTGCAGATGGTCGGGATCCTGGCGCTGATTCTCGGCTATCCGTACCACCTCACGCTCGGCCCGATCGATCTGGGCATGGTAGATTTGGTTCACGTCGGACGTGCGTTGGTCTACGTTTCCCTGGTTTTCTCGATAATGAGCGCCCTTTCCTACCTGCGCTTGTTCGCGGCCGCGGTCGAAGCCAAGGACAAGCGCCGCGCGTGACAGCCGCCGGAACCCCTGGTAGGAAGCCCCCCAGCATGCGCTCTTTCACCGCCCGTTTCATCGCCCTGGCCGCGCTCGCTCCGGCCCTACTTCTGCTCGCCGTCGTGCCCGGTTGTGCGAAACAGAGTGAAGGCGAGCGCTGCGGTGATTCGCTCGGAGCGCTCAACGACGACTGCGGTGATGGCTTGATCTGCAAGACCATTTCCCAGACGGACAGTATCTATAGGTGCTGCTACAGCGACGGTCGCATCAGCGATTCGCGTTGCGAGACACCGGACACGGTAACCGGAACTGGCGGCAGCGGTGGTTCTGGCGGCAGTGGCGGTGCCACCGCGGGCAGCGCGAGCGAAACCGTTGCTGGCTCTGACGGCGGAGCCGACTGACATGCCTTCCGGGTCAGCGTTGGCTGCCCTGGGTCAGGAGGCCCTGCTACTCGCGGTCGCGGTGTCGCTGCCCGTCGTGGCAATTGCGGCCTTGGTCGGCCTATTGGTGGCCGTGCTGCAAGCCGCGACGCAAGTTCAAGACGCGACCCTCGGCCACCTGCCGCGCTTGCTGGTCGTAGCCGTGGTGTTGGCGCTGATGGCGCCTTGGATGGGCTCGGAAATCGCTGCTTTCGCGCTCCGCGCGTTCCACGGCGGTTGAGCGCGTGGATGCGCTCTCGCCCAGTGATCTCGGACGCTTCGCGCCCGGCAGCCGAGTGCGCGTCGCGGGCAGAATCGCAGCGGTCCACATGGACGGCTACGAACTCGGCGATGCCTTCGCGCGCGTGCGCGTGCTCAGCTCTGCGCAGCTCCGGCTTTCGCCCGGCGATCTGGTGATCCTGGAAGGCGTGTACGACGGGCAAACCCTGAACGACGCGCTGCTGCAGGAGAGAACCCCCTGCCCCGAGCCGCGTGGAGACGGAGATCTCGCGCGCTTCGCTTGGCAAGGCGTGGGCCGCAATCTCCAGGCGCGCGCACGCGCCCTTGCCGCCGTGCGCGAGTACTTCGCGCGTGAACATTTCCTGGAAGTGGAGACACCGCTCCGCGTCCCCGCACCCGGCGTCGATCTGCACCTCGATGCCATCCCCGCCCACGGCGGTTTTTTGATCACTTCCCCCGAATTGCACATGAAGCGGCTGCTGGCGGCGGGTTTTCCTCGGGTTTTCCAGCTCGCGCGCGCGAGTCGCTTGGACGAACTCGGACAGCTGCACGAGCCCGAGTTTGCCATGCTGGAGTGGTACCGAGCGTTCGCCGGTCTGCCGCAAGTGCTCGGCGATACCGAGCAGCTGCTGCGGGTGGTGGCGGAACGCGTGTCCGGTGAGCCGCGGCTGTTCGGCTCCGACGGACAGCGTTACGAGCTCGCGCTGCCCTTCCAGCGCATAACCGTGCGCGAGGCGTTTCAAGAGCATGCCGGAATCGCGGACGCCGTGGATCTGGCGCACACGGACGAAGCACGCTACTTCGAGCTCCTCGTGGGCTTGGTCGAGCCGGGCCTCGCGCGTGAACCCGCGCCGCTATTTCTCTGGAAATACCCGGCCAACCAAGCCGCTTTGGCGCGCCTGTCGGCCGATGATCCGAGCGTGGCCGAGCGCTTCGAGTTGTATGTGGGCGGCGTCGAGCTGTGCAACGGCTTCGACGAACTCACCGACCCCACGGAGCAACGAAGCCGCTTCGAGCAAGACCGCGCTCGTCGCGCCGTAGAAGGACGCCCGATCTATCCGCTCGACGAGCGCTTTTTGGGGGGTCTGGTGAGCGGAATGCCACGCGCCGGCGGGAACGCGCTCGGCTTCGATCGCTTGCTGATGCTTGCCACCGGCGCACACGAACTCGCGGACGTGATCGCCTTTCCGACGCGCGCGCTCTGAAGCGCGCGAAGCTCAGTCGTAGCGCACGATCGACAGGCACGAAGCCGGCGCGAGGCGCTCACGACCCCCGAGCGAACCGAGTTCGATCACGAAGGCATAGGCGATCACGAAGGCCCCTTGGCGATCGACCAATTCGCCCGCGGCGGCAGCGGTGCTACCCGTGGCCAGCAAATCATCGACGACCACGACATGCGCGCCTTCGCGCAGGGCATCGCGGTGCATCTCGAGTTCGCTCTCGCCGTACTCCAGCGAGTAGCTCACCTTGTCGGTACCGCGCGGAAGCTTTCCGGGTCGACGCACGGGCACGAAGCTCGTGTTGAGCCGCGCGGCGAGCGCACCGCCAAAGATGAAGCCCCGCGACTCGACACCCACGACCGCGTCCACTTGCTCACCCACGAAGCGATGCGCAATCGTGTCGAGCACGATGTGAAAACCCCGCGGGTCGGCGAGCAAAGGCGTGATGTCGCGGAACAACACGCCGCGCTGCGGAAAGTCCGGCACCTCGCGGATCAGCCCGCGCACGTAAGCGAGCGAGTCGAACGGCGGCGCCTCGTCGATGCGGAACGCCTTGTCCGAAGACAGCTCGGCTACCTTCTTGAGCTCGACGCCGCGTGGAGTCGGCTGAGATCGAGCTGGGACTGGCTTGTTCGGCTTCGCGAACGTGCCTTTTCTAACCGCCATGCCCGCATCGTAGTCGGCCAGCCCCAAACTCACAAACGTAGGGCGGATTTGGCTGGCGGTGCGTGTCGTCTCAAAGCACGTCGGCCAGCAGGCGTGCCACGAATTCGTCGCTCTCGCGGGCCCAGAGGTCGAGCGAGAGCGAGGTCAGGCTTGCCACGCCCGCGTCGAAGGCTTCGGTGTCCGAGCCAGGCAGGGCCTCACTCTCCGCGCTAGGCCCGCCGAGCCACAGGTATTCCCGGCCCCGCGGGTCACGCCGAAAGTCGACTTCGTCGTGATAGATGCGCCGCCCCAGGCGTGCCGAGCGCAACGCGGTGTAGCCTTTTGGAACATTCAGATTGAGCAGCAGCGGTGACGTTACCGGACGAAGCAAGAGCGCTTGCACGACGCGCCGAGCCAGATCCGCGGCGCGGTCCATATCGGCATCGAAAGGCGTCGAGACGGCCAGCGAGGGGATCCCTTTCAGCGCCGCTTCGCGAGCGGCCGCGACGGTGCCGCTATAGAAGACGTCATCGCCCAAGTTCACGCCGTGGTTCACGCCTGATACGACGGCGTCAGGCCAGCGCGGCAGGATTCGAGTTTTGCCGTGCAGTGCCACGTACACGCAATCGGCAGGCGTGCCGTCGATCGAAAAGATCCCTGGCCCCGGCTCCAACAAGCGCAGCGCCCTATGCACGCTGAGCGCGTGGCTAGTTGCGCTTTGTTCGATCTCGGGCGCGCACACGATGACCTCCGAGAATTCACTCAGGGCCTGGCGCATGGCGTTGATGCCTTGGGCTCGGTAACCGTCGTCATTGCTGAGCAAGATGAGTGGGCGCACCATGCGCCCCACGCTAGCACCGGTGCCGCCCGTGGACGCCGGCCTCGGTAGTAGGCTAGCCTGAAGTGCGTGTCGGGCGAGGTCACTGACGAGCAACTCGTCCAACAGATCCGGGCCATGGTGGAGGCCGAGCTGCAACGCCGGGGCCGTCCGACCCAGCTGCGCGTCCAGGGCCAAATCTTGGTGGCCGGCAAAGGTGCCACAGAGGCGCGCGCAGATCTGAAGGGCTCGATCCTGCAGTGGGACAGCTTGCCGGATGATTTGCGAGAGCGGCGGGTGCAGCAGATCGCACAGCTGTTGGGCGAAGGCGCAGAGCGCGCTCCGCTCGCAGCTCGCCCCAAACCGCAGCCGCGTGCTCATCGGCCCGGCCTGCCTGGTTTCGTCGCTCCATTGCTGATTGTCGCGTTGACCGCCTGCGCGCTGGGCGTGGCCTATCGCTACCTCTCCCCCAGCAAAGGATCGTCGCTCGAGACCGTCAACCGCTGGCTCATGCAGGGTCCCGCGGCATCCGCCAGCGCGACCGCAATCGCGACCGGCGCGACCTACAACGCCAGCAACATCGAGCACGAACGCGCGGTGATCGCCAGCGCGGCCTGCACCAAGTCACGCACGCGGGTGTCACGCGGGGGCAGCGTCGGCCCGGCGGATGTCGAGGGCTGGCAAGTGGAGCTCGTCTTGCTCCGCCGCGGCCCAATCCTCGATTTGAGCCAGAACGCGGCAATTTCGTCGTTCGTGCGCCGCGCTCCGCGCTCGACTACCGGTACCCTCGTTTGGGACAAGGCAAGCTCGCTGATCGCCGAAGAGCGCTTCGACGCGCAGGTCGAGGTTCGCGCGCTGCCGCCGCTCGGCGAGAAGAATGTGAGCGGTGTCAGCTTCGTGTTCTCCGGTCCGTACGTCGTCCCGTATTTTACGGAAGACCAACGCACGGACTATTTCTCCCTCGCGGACGCGTTGGCCGACGCACTCGGTGCCACCGACGGCGCTCTCTTCGCGCATTGCACCGGTAGTGAATCGCACCACGTCGGTTCCTGGTTCCTGGGTACGACCCCCGGCGCAACCGTCGCTTCGCTGATTTACTTCATGACCGGCCATACGGATCTGCCCATCCTGAAGCCAGAAGTGCTCGGTAGCGGCTCGGACCAAGCACGCCGAGGCCACAGCTTCGACGTGATCAACCAAGCCACGGCCAAGCTCACCCGGGCATCGGTGGCCACGCTCGTCGGTAGCGAGCTGGGCATGATTTCAGGGCGCCCAAACAAGCCCGCGCGGCTCACGTTCCCGTTTCGCGACGGCAATCGAGCGTCCCGAGCGGGGCTCGACGCCGCGCGTTCGTTTACCCTGGCTAGCTCGCGTTAGCTCGCGCCGCCCGCGAGTAGCGTCTTGAGCTCACCGCTCTCGTTCAAGCTGGTCACGATGTCGCAACCGCCGACCAACTGACCGTCCACGTACAGCTGGGGGAACGTCGGCCAGTTGGAGTACTCCTTGAGGCCGGTGCGCAAGTCGGCGTCCGCCAAGATGTTTACGTCGCGAAATTCTGCTCCGTTCTGCTTGAGCAGACCGATCACTTGGGCAGAAAAACCGCATTGCGGGAAGTTCTTGTTCCCCTTCATGAAGAGTACGACCCGGTGACTTTCGATCGTGCTCTTGATGCGTTCACGTAAGGCTTCGTCCATCTGATCCTCCGCTGACTTTTGCCCAGGCTTCGGGCGTGTAGGTCTTGAGTGCTAGTGCGTGGATGGCGCCGTTCATGGCAGTGCCCAGCGCGCCATACACGAGTTGATGTTGTTCGATCAGCGATTTGCCGCTGAAGGCGCTGGAGACGATGCGCGCCTGATAATGGTCCTGGGTGCCGGTCAGGTCGACGAGCTCGAGCTGGGCGTCGCTAAAGCGCGCCTTGAGCAAGCGTTCGACTTCGGCGGGCTCGATCATACGGTGGCGCTTTTGTGACGCAGGGCTCCCCGCTTGTCAACTGGCCGGCCCGGGAAACCCCGGTAAATTCCCGCGATTTGCGGGCTGATTTCAGTCTTTGGGCGGCAGCGGCGTGGTCAGCTTGAGCTCGCGAATGGCATCGCGGAAGCGCACTTCGAGCTCGGAAGCGCGCATGTTCAGCTCCACCAGCTTCTTGGTGATCTGGTCCAAGCGGCTGGTCACGTCGGCTAGGCGCGCGGTGAGCTTGGCGCGCAAATCGCCGGCTTGCTTGTTCTTCTCGATGGCTTCCAAGCTGAGCCGCGTCTCGCGCGCCGATTTTTCGAGTTCGGCTTGGCTCTGGGTCAGTGCGTTTCGTTCGTCGCTGGCCTTCTTCAAGGCATCACGCCCGGCCCACGCGCTGCTCAATGCCACGACCAGCGCGTGATCCGCCCGCGGATCAGCGAGGTATGCTTTCACGGCCTCATCCGCAATCGGTGACAGCCAATCGGTGCTCTCCTGCGTCGGTTGGCGTTCTTCGACCGTGAGCTCGGCGCGCGCCGCTGCCTGCACCACGATCGGCACCAGTGCATTCCCTGCGCCCAGGTTGTCCTCCGTGCCCGCGGGCGGCTTGTACAGGCGCGCCGCGCCCAGCCGCGCGTGGCGCACGAGCAACTTGGCGCTCGACTCGCTGCCGTTTTTTATCTTGTACACGGTGCGCGTCACGCTATCGCGTTCCACCACCAACTCCCCGGCTTCGATTTTGAACAAGCGAGCACCCAGCTCCAGATTGCGCCGTTCGCTCTCGACCGCCAAGCTGCGCTCGAGCGCGAATGGCACGGTGGCGGTGGCCTTCGGCGGCAAGGGCTCGAGCATCCCTTGGCCGAGGAATGCGCCCTTCTCGAACACCGCAATCGGCCCGCGTTCGAGCAGACCCTTCGTGGCATTCGTGAAGCGCACGACGCGGAACGGGTGCGCACTCGAATCGGGCACGCCGCCATCGGGGGCAAACAAGAACACGGCTTCGCCGGGTACGCGCTGGTTGATCAAGAGCACCATCGTCGCGCTGGCGTCGGGCACCGTGACACGCACGGGCAGCTGATAGCGCGTAGCACCGGAGTCCACGGCAACGGCGGCGAGCGCGTTGATTCGGCGCGGCGCGCTCAGGCCATCCTTGCTGAGCTCACTCAAAGTGACGCGTTGCTCTTCGGCTTTGTCGTACTTGGCGTCGTCGAGTTCCGCTTCCGGCTCGGCAGCAGCCCGCGGTTTCGAGGCCTTCTTGGGGCTAGGAGCTCGGGCGTAGCCGGAAGCTCCGCGACTCCCAGGGGCGCTGCTCGACTGCATCACTGGCGATGGTGGGGGCGGAGGCGGCGCCGCGGCTGGCGCGTCCGCGGGTGGCCCGACGCGGTTCACCGCGCCGCCCTCGCGCTCGTTCAGCGAAGTCACGCCTTCGGGCACCGCGGCGATCACTTCCCCCGAATCCGTCACGATCGGACGCGCGGGAGTTACCGGATCACCGAGCGTGGATTCGAAGGCCAGCGGAGCGCCCGCGACCAAGGCCAGCTGGACGTCCTTCCAATCTTCACCCGAAACATTCTCGACGATGCCCCAAGCTTGCAGATCGGTACCGCCATTTTGCACGACGACCCGATAGGAGGGCCGCCAGACCGGCGTCGATGCCACGTAACCGACAGCCAGATCGTGCTTTTTCCCATCGAGGCGAAGCGTGACGTCACGCAACTTGTTGCGCCCGTTGTTGCGCGAATCCTGGACTTGATCCGGGTTGTCCCAGGCCTCCAGCATGCGCATGAAGTGCGGATCGGGCGCGGTCGGATCGTCCGCCGACACATCCAGCGGAAACGACGCCGCTTGCACTGAACTGCCGCCGCGTTCGACGATCGCCAGCGTGGCCAGGAAATCACCGACCATGCGCTGGCGCATGCGAAACTGTACGGATTCGCCGTCTACCTCGCCCGAGCGCTCGAAGTAACCGACCCCATTGCGGTACACGACGACTTTCCGGATCGGCAGACCATCGACGCGCAGATCGGGGCCACGCGCACAGCCCGCCGTCAGAGCGGTGAGCGCACACAACACGAGTGGCAGAGCAAAGTCAGTCTTCGGCTTTCGCATGGCTCCTCTGGTGGCTCTCCCTCTATACACCACTCTACAACGCTCCACCGAGGAGCCCTCCCCCGGGGCCGACCCTAGAAAGCGTCGTCGGCGTCGCCGAGTTCCACTACGTGCGCAACGACGGCGGTGTTGCCGCCGACTACACCGAGTGGGTTCCAAGGGGGATTGACGGTGCCGACCTTCGAGCTGTTGTCGAGCACGATGTAGTATTGGCCGGGCGGAAGCGGGATCTTTTGGTGTTGCTCGGTGCCCGGCATGAGCGGAAATTGCATCACCGGGGCTTCCGGTGGTGGAGACAGGGCGGCTCCCAATTGCAAGCCGCGGCGCCACAGATCGCCGGTGCCCCGACGCAAAACCAGCGCGTCGAGGGTTGGGCCCGTCACGCGGAAACGGCAAAACAGCGCCTGTCCGTTTTCGGCGACCTCGAATGGGCCGATCATATCGACCTGCTCGGAACGCACTTCGGTCGTGTCGTTCACGAATGCGTAGCGGCTGCCCGACGGCAGATTGAAGGGTTTCGGCGGGTGCATCGGCGGCTGCAGCTGACCCAGCGCAAATTCATCGCCGCTGTCCGAGTGGATCACGGTGAAGCCGCTCGCGATCTGGCTCTGCGCGATCTGCGAACCGAACGTGGTGGCCATGTAACCGGCCGGGCCTTGAGCCGCCCAATTGACCAGCTTGTTCTCGATCGCGCCGATTTTGAATTCGGGGCCGAAGGGCACGCGCCTGGGTTTGGCCCAGACGTAGATGGCGTCTTCGGCCATATAGAAGTCCATTCCGTACTCGACGCTAGTTGCGACCGAGAACCCGACGCGACCGGCGATCGGAGTCCAAGCCGACCCCGTGCCAGCGAAGCTGAGGGTCACCGCCTGCAACTGATCGTTGACCTGGTAGTTGCACTGCTCGGGGTAAAGGCGCCCGACCGTATTGCCATTCGGCACGAGCTTGAGCGGCACGCCGCGCTTCAACATCTCGGGGCACATTTGCTGGGCTCCGAAGTTGGAAAACAACCACCACCGCAGGCTCGGGCTGGCATTGACGGCGTTGCGCACGCACGGGCAGCCGACCCCCAGGACCAGCACCAAGAACAAGCCGAGCAGGCGAAGTCGAAGCGGCGGGATCGTGTACTTCATACGGCCTGCGGAGCTTAGACCAAGGCTGCGGCCACGCCTATTGGGCTGGCTTGGCGGACGGTGTAGGCGACGCGGCTGGCGCGGACAAAGCGCGAAGGGCGACCGCAGAAAGCGCGTCGATCAGCCCTGGCGCCGTGTTCAGCGCGGGCACACGCTCGAAACCGAGGCCCAGGGCCGACGCCCAGGCGCGCGCTTCGATATCGAGGTCGTACAGGGTTTCCACGTGATCAGCCAAGAAGCCGAAGGGCGCGAGTGTGATTTGACGCACGCCGGACTGGGCCAGGCGCTCGAAGGTTTGACGCAGATCCGGGCCGAGCCATTCACCGCCATCGGCGCCCTGACTTTGATAGGCCAGCTCACAGGGCCTGCCCAGACGCTCCGCGATCGCGCGCGCACTGGCCTCGACCTCCGCTTGGTAGCGGTCACCCGCGCGAATTGCGGCGCGCGGCAGGCTGTGTGCGGTGAGCACCACCGCGCTCTCGCGCGAATCGATGCGCAGCGGCGCTTGCAAGGCTGCGTAGTGCGCTTCGACGAAGGCTGGCTCCGTACCCCACGCTTCGCAGACGACGAGCTCGGGCGTCGCTTCGCCCAATTCTGCGCGTACGCTCTCGAGCGAACGCCGCGCGGCGGCGCCGTACACCTCCACGCTGAAGGGGGCCAGCGGCACCAGTACCAAGCGCGCGATGCCGCGGCGTGCGGCCTCTCGAAATGCGGCCTCGACGCTCGGCTCCCACAAGCGCATGCCGAGCAACACCGGTAAGCCGGTTCGAACTTCCAGCGCACGCGCTTGCTCTTCGGTGACGCGCAACAAAGGAGAGCCGCCGATCGCCTCGTAGCGACGATTGAGCTCTTCGACCAAGCCAGGCGGTGCCGGGCGACCGTGACGAATGCGCGCCACGAAGGCCGGCAAGTCGGCGAGCCTTTCCACCGTCCCGTGGGCGACCAAAAGGATACCAGTCTGCTGCGGCTCGTTGCTCATGGACAAGCCGCAGCTTACGGCATTATTTGCTCGGGTACACGCAGGCGCTCTCCAACCCGAGCGTGGGCGAGAAACCGACCGAATCGCTATAGTAGCTGCGCATGAAGTCGGTGCCCCAGCACTCCACCGCGTCGACCATGGGGATGGTGCTGGGCAGATCGCCCCCGGAAAAATCGATATCGGCGCGACCGGCGCCGGTCGCGTTCCAGCGGCTGTCAATCACGACGTCTTCCAGCTTCGTGTTCTTGTCTTCGTCGATATCGACGTGCGCGTCGACGTGGATCTGGCCCGTGTGATCGATCAACGCCCGCGATTCGACCGTGTATTGTGCCTCGCCCGCGGGATCGACCATGGCGGTGATGGATCGCGGCAGGAAATTGGGGTTCTCCAGGAAATCGTGGGGCAACTCGTAGCTCACCCGAACGGTACCGGAGTCGTCCTCGTGCGCGAACGGATCGAGCGCCTTGGCGACATCCAGGTCGATACTGAACTCGCCTTTGCCGTGGGAAGCGTGGGGCTTGCCGTAGCCGTGACCGGTCAGCACCGCGCGAAACGCGGCGTCTTCGCTCGAGGCTTTGGGACGGCCCTCGAGGGTGTAGTTGTATTCGTCGAGCGCGATCCGCTCGATTCGGAAGCGATAGGTGACCGGTTCTAGTTCATCGGTGTACGGCCCCCAGCTGGCCGATTCTTTGGCCAGCGTGGTTGGTGGCACATGCAAGATCGCCCAAACTCCGCCGAGCACGCCGGCCGTGACTTGATTCACCCCTTGCCGCATTGCTCGGGTGAAGCCGTACCACTCCGCGTAGGGCGCGTTCGGCGCCGTACCCAAGGTTCGGCGTGAGGGGCCCTGGGCGGCCGTCGAGCTCGACGAGGTCGAGTCGGGGCCCGAGAGCGCGACGGACTCTTGTTGCGGTACCGCCTCGCGGAAAGCGTCGGCGTCGTCGTCTTTCTTGTCCAACGTGCAGCCAGAAGCGAAGCAGAGTGCGAGCGAACAACCAGCGAACCAGAGGCGGGTCTTTGCATACATTGTGGGCGATCTCCTGTGACGACTTGCTTCGCCGCCATTACAAGGTCTGGGCCAAGCCCAAAGCAACGGTCGGCCCGCGAGAGTCCTGCGCGATTTATCGGAGTTCACGGAGCGTCGCATTCGGGTGGCGTGGCGATTGGACTACGAACCGTGTGTGAACGCTCGTTCGCGCGCACCCTGCTCTACGTTGGCCCCCAGGAGCGCACATGGCCCCCGCGCAGAAATAGCCTGAGTTTGCCGCGCGAATGTCCGTTACACTTTGAAGTTCTCAGCAATGCGCGGCCGCCCCAATCCCGTCGAAGCTCTTGCCACGCTGGTGCGTCTGCAAGATGACACCGAACGCCGAGCGAATTTTCGGCAAGCCATCACCGCGCTCGGTCAAAGCAGCGGCGCGTCGGGGCCACCGCCGCTCGACGGCATCGCCCCGGAGGTGCTCAGCCGCGTCATGGGCATCGCGCTCGACAGCGGTTTAGTCGATGATTTGGATTGGATCGCGCCTGGGCCCGCGGCCGTCGCTCTGTACGAAATCACCGCCGCTTTGCCGCAAGGCAAACCGCGACGTGAGCTCGGGCGGCGCGTGTTCGCGCGCGTCTACGACGGCACCGCGGGCACGTTCGCTGCCGTCGCTGCGCGTATGGCATTGAGCTCGGGAAAACCGCTGGAAGCGACGCAGATCCGCGCGCGCATCAGCTTGCTCTTCGACTTACCCGTGGGCTCCTCGGTGAACGCCGACGCACTGGCGCTCACGCTGGTGACCCGCGGTGAGCTGCGCGAACGCTGGCTCGATCGCGCGCGCAGCGGCACTCTCCCGGCGCGACGCTTGGCGGCGAAGTTGATCGAGCATGCCTCGCGCGAAGCGGTCGTGCGTGCGCAACAAGGCGACTCGTATCCCAAAGATCTGCTGCTCGCCGAACCCGTGCGCGGCATCTTTCAAGCCTTGCTGGCGGATCGCGAACCGCTGGTTTGGCGGCACGCCGCCGTCGCACGCGGCCTCCTGTCGGCCGTCGATGGCGGGCTGCGCGAGGAAATCGACAGCGCGCTCGATCCCAATTTGAGCCCGACCGAGTGGCGTCGCGCCGCTGTCTCGCTCGTCGGCACCCTGCCCTCCGATCCCGACGGCGCAGCGCGCGCGTGCAAGCGTTTGATCGAAGGGCCGATCGCGCAGCACGACCCGGGCATCGTTGCTACGTTGGTGATGGGTCTGCCGCGCGCAATCGAGGCTGAGCCCGATGCCGCCGAAGCCGTGCTCGATGCGATCGCCGCGACGCGGCGCCCCGACGTCGCCGAAGCGGTGGCCACGTTGCTCAGCGACGTGACCAGTCAAACCTTCGGCGAAAGTGCGGCAAAAACTCTGCGCAAGACGCTGGCGTCGCGCGCGCAAGCCCAAGGTTCGGTGCTGCGCGGCGTGGCCGAACGCACGATCCGGATCTTGGACCGCGAACAAGACGAAGAGACGGAGCTGGTCGGTGCAGTGCGCCGCGCGCTCTCGGCCTACGAAACGCGTGGCGCGCGCGCCGCGTACGAACTAGCCACTTTGGCGCTGACGGCTGGCCACCGCGCGATGGATTTCATCGGCTCCCATGACCCGCACGATTTGCAGGTCTTGCCGTACGTCGTGGGCGCCTTGGCCGATCTCGATCTCGGGGTGCTCGAAACTCCGCGGCTCTCGGATCTGCTGCTGCTCGGCCGTCGCCCGGGCGACAATGACGCCGCTTCGCCGGACATCGACCGCTTGTATGACCGCTTGGGCAGTTGGGTGCTGGCGGCCGAGTCGAGCGTCGAGCAGGCCGAGCACTCGAACGGCGCTGCGCTCGGCGAACAACGCCGGCTCAAGGCGCTGCTGCACTTGGTGGACCTCGAAGGGGCGCGGGGCGAGGATGACGTCGGCGTGCGCGGCCGGGTGCTGCGCGCGGTGCAGGTGATGCTGCGACGCTTGGCCACCCACCCCGACGCGATGGTCCATCGCATTGCCTGCGCTACGCTCGCGCGTAGCTTCGATTCCGCGGTCCGCGAGGGTGTGGCCGAGCCCAGTGATTTGCTGCTTTCGGTCGCGCATTTCCTGTCCGAGCCGCAAAGCTTCGAATCGATCGCGGAGGCTTCGACCAACCCGGACGTGCGCATGGTGCTCGAGGCCTACGTCGCGTTCTTGAATCCGTACTCCGAGCACGCCGATGGCGCAGACGGCAGCGTGCGCCCGACCCCCTTGGACGACGCCTCGCGAATTGCGGCACGCGTTCTTCGTTTGAGCCGCGGGCTCGGCGCGGGCGGCTCGTATCGCGGCGAGGCCCTGCGGCGGGTGATGCAGCGCTTGGGGCGCGCCCTCGAGTTCGTCGCGCGCGCACGGGGCCAGACCGAGCTGATCGAAAACTCGGGCGGCGACAGCGACGTCTTGAGTGAGCTCGGACACGCGCTCGATGATCTGCGGCGCCTGATCTCCGGCGCGCTGCGTCGCGTCGTCGAAGAAGATCCGATGGCCATCGCAGTGGTCGCCGATGTGCCGCCTCTGGCGGGGTTGGTCGAGCGCACCGTGCGTTCGGGGGTGCCCCCGAATGCGCAGCAGGTGACCTTGGCGATCACCGAGCTGGTCGCCGATCTGCCGGTGGCGGTAGCCAGCGCCGTGTCCCGGGTGCTGGATCGCATCGCGACCTTGCCGGTCGAGGTGCCGAGCGATGTGTTCGCCTTGCCGCTCGAAACGCGCCGCACCGCCCTGCCGGATTGGTTGCTGCCACAAAAGACCATCGGCGCGTTTTACGTGGTGCGGGCCTTGGGCGGAGGCGGAGCCAGCTCGGTGTTCGTCGCGCGCCGCATCGAGGAACGCAAGAATGCCAAAGCCCAAGGCTTCGCGCTCAAAGTTCCCGCCTACGATCCGACGACCGCACGCAGTTTATCGGAGCAAGAGTTCTTGCAGCTTTTCCGCGAGGAAGCGGGAGCCTTGCTCTCGCTTCCGCAGCACGTCAATCTCGCACGCTTCGTGACCTTCGATCTGGCCGCGCAACCCAAACCGATTTTGGTCATGGAATTGATCGGTGGTTTGGGCTTGGATCGCTTGATCCGCAGTCGCTCGCTGAGCAGTGAGCAAGCCTTCAAGATTTTGGACGGGATCTTGGGTGGCGTCGAAGCCATGCACGGCGCGAGCGTCGGACACTTGGATTTGAAGCCCTCGAACGTGATCTTGCGCGACGGCGATGTCCCGGTTCTGGTGGACTTCGGGCTCAGTGGCCGCAAATTGCGACCCGGCTGCGGTACGCTCGATTATTGCTCACCGGAGGTGCTGGGCACGGCGCCGGCTGACTACGTTCCCTCGCCCCTGCCCGCCGATATCTATGCATTCGCGTGCATGGCCTACGAGACGCTGACCGGCGAACTGCTGTTCGAAGCCGAGGACGAAACCGCGATCTTGTCGTTGCATGTCATGCACGACGGCTGGCCGGACCGGCTGGCGCGCTTCGCTCAAATCCAGGAATACCGAGATCTGGCGATGGTGCTCGCCGCCTGCTTGCGGCAGGATCCGCGCAAGCGTCCAACTGTCCGCCAAGCGCGCGCTGCGCTGGCCAAAGCTGGCAAGAATTTGCACGACCGTCCGTGGCCACTCTCTCTGGATCGTCCCCGAACCGAGCTGTCGGCCTAAAGTGTGTTTGGGCATGCGCTGGCGTGCTCGCCGTGCTCGGTTGTCGCCCGCGCGGTGCGCCTTCGGTTTACATCGTGGCGGGTCCCGAAGCGGACGAGCATGTCGAATTTCGTCCGGTCTCGAGTTACGCAGAGTACTTGGTGCTGCCGGGCCAGCGGCGCGAGTTGAAGATCACTCTGGCGAGCTATCAAACCTCCTGTGATTCGTTCGTGTCCCCCGGTGAACACGACGCGAGCGCGACGATCACGGTAGTCGTTCCGGCCGAGACCGAACTCTCGCGCGGTAGCTACGCCTGGGCCGGACCACTCGCCGATGCAGGGACCGAACTGCTCCCCGAAAGGTCGTATGCGTTGCCCACCATCCGGCTCGGGCACCGCGGGCTGACGCTACCCGCGGGCGGGGAAATTCAGCTCGAAAGTGTCGCCACCACGCAAGATGGCCGCGTGCGCGGCATCCTCGACTTCGAGTTCCCGGGCGACGCCGAGCACGTCGCGACCAGCCTGAAGGGCAGCTTCGAAGCGAAACTGTGTCGCGTGAGGTTGTAGGCGGCGCGCGCCGGTTATATGGGGGGAGCCGTGAACGCTTCCAAATCGACGCTGCTGCGCGCCCTTCGGGGTATGGGCTACGCAGCCCTACTGCTCACTATTTTCGAGGCCTGCAGCGGTGACGACGCGACGAGTCCGTCCCCACCCGCGGGGCCAGCTACGCTCGAGATCACTGGCATCGCGCTCGGTCAGGGCTTCTTCAGCGAAGGCGACCAAACGTCGCAGCTGTTGGCCTGCGACTACACCATCGGCGTCAACGTGCAGATCACGAATTGGACCTTGCTCGCGCCCGCCCGCTGCGGCGGGGCTTTGCAGTGCGGTCAGCTGCGCGTGAGTCTGCTCGACGGCGCGAGCAGTGCCGAGCTATTGACGGTGATCTCCGCCGGCAATGGGGTGGCGCTCGACGTTCGCTCGCTGCTCTCGGCCGACCCTCCGCTCGTTGACGGCGCGTACACGATCAAGGTCGAGCTAGTGGATGACGCGGGTAAAGTGTACGTCCCGCTAGACGGCGGCAATGGCACGGAGCAAAAGAATTTCTCCATGACGTTGCCCAGCGCTTGCCCGAGCACTCCGCCCGGAAGCGGCGGGACGGGCGGCAGCGCTAGCGGCGGTACGTCCGGAGCGGGCCATGCCGGCGCGGGCGGCGACAGCGCGGGCGAAGAGCACGCGGGTGCAGGCGGCGACAGTAACGGCCCCAGCGCAGCGGGTACGGCGGGCGCGGCGGTCACGGAGGGCGCGTAGCTCGACGCTCAGGCGTGCACGAAAACGATCGTGCCCTTCAGTGGCAAGAGCCGCGCATGCCAACCGCGCGGCACTTCCGGCTCCGTAAAGAAGAACAAGCGCCGCGCGTCTTCTGGGGCCAAGTTGATGCAGCCATGGCTCTTGGGCACCCCGAACCGATCATGCCAGTAAGCGCCGTGCAAAGCGTAGCCCTCCTCGAAGTACTGTACGTACGGCACGTCGCGTAGCTCGAACTCTTCCCCTACTTCGTCGGAGGCCATCGTGGTCGACAGGTGTTTGGTGTGGATGCGAAAGATGCCGCGTTTGGTGGCAGTCGTATGCTCCGGATCACCGAGGCCCGCTTCACCGCTCGAGATCAGCGTTGCGTACACTGGCTTTTCGCCGTCGTAGGCTACCAGGGTTTGCTTGGTGACATTGATGTCCAGCCAGCGTTCGCCGTTCTTACCCCAGGCCGGCATCCGCTTGGCCGGATCGATACGCGAAGCGTCCTGATCACTCAGCCACTTGCCGCCTTCGACTTCGAAGTGCAGCCGGCCGCGGAAAAATTGCTGCTTGCCCGTGAGGTGCACCACGGCACGGTATTCGGCGGCTTCCGCTTCGCGGAACTTGCGCGTCCGCTTATCGTACTCGAAGTACTTGGCTTCGGGCGAACGCACGAAGGCGAACGGCAGCTGGATCTCCTTGCCGATCTCGACCCCATGAAAGCTCGAGCCCTGGATCGGGCGCAAGCGATCGATCGGCACCAAGGTCAGATCGCTGGTCACGCCGTAGCGGCGGCCCGCGCTCAGGAAAGTTTCCAGCAACGAGTAGCCGACCTTCGGCTTCATGCGCTCGACTACCGGTCCCTGAGACGCATTTCGCGCGGCGATTTCCAGGTAGGGCGGCAGCGGCTCGTTGCTTTGGGCTGTCCACGCCTGGGCCGCCGTGAGCCCCGGGTTCGCACCGCCAAGCCAAACTTGCGGTGCATAGCGCGCACCGACTTCACCGTCGGCAGCCAGCCAACTACTCATGCGTTCGGCGAGATCCGGCTCGGCCTGCGCAAGCTCGATCGCGCTCGGCACGCGGCCGTAGATCGGTCCGGGTTTACGGACCGTGCCGTAGATGTACGGCAGGCGCCGCGAAAGATCGGGGCGCGTGCCTCGAGTTGCAATCACCGCCGGATCGCGCGCATCAATCGTCGCGCTCGGCCCCGCGCAGACGAAGCCCTCGGGTTCGATACGGAACCAGCCGCCGGGGCAACCGTCGAAGCCCGCGGCCTTGGCCGTGGTCGGCGAAGAAGCGCCCGCACGCAGGTAGCCAAGCTTCGACGCTGACGCAGAGGGCGCGGCGAAGACCCAAGCCCGCAGTCCCTTGGCGTACACACGCGTTGCCTCCGCGCCCGCGGTCGAGTCTGGAACATCGTGCAGGACGCCGTCGAGCGAAACGCTCGGCGCGGGCGGCCGCAGGGTGGGCGCGGCGGACGCGCTGGCGGGCGCCAGGGGCGTATCCAACGGTACTGCACGAGTGAGGACCGGCGCGCCGCCCTCCGGATCCCCGTGGCAACCCGCAACCACGATCAGCGCGAGCAAGCTGGCTTTTCGCATCTCCAGCAGCGAAATCGCACGAAGCGTATCGATTCGGCCACAAATCGGCGAAAGGGCTCGATCAGCGGACAAAGAAAAGGGCAGCAGCCCGGGCGGAGGGGGGGGACACCTCGGGCTGCTGCCGAGTCTCCTCTACTGCACGCTTCATACCGTTTTTCACCATTATAAAATCAAGCACTTAGAATTGAGGTAGACGTCTTTCAATTGCAAGATTGAAATAGACATTCCGAAATAGAAATGTTGGGCCCTGGCAAACAACATAACTGTCCCGCGGGCGAAATCCTCGCCCAATTGCAGCCGTTTATCTACTGTGCGAGCTCGCCGCCGGCCCTGAACCCGGCGCACGGAGCCTCTGCCAGTGTCACGACTATCCTCCAACCGCCGCTTCTCGTTTGCCCGCCGGGCCGTCGCCTCGAATCCCGTGCGCGGTGCCTGCTGGGTATTCGCCGCCTGTGGTTTGGCCGCGGCCGCTTGTAAGAGCGACCCGGAGCCGCCACGTCCGGCTCCTGCCACCTCGGCGAGCGCCTCACCTCGCGCCAGCGCCAGTGTCACCGCCAACGAGCCGAGCGCGCCAGCCGCCGAAGCCGCGCACGCGCCGCGCAATGTGTTGCTGCTGACGATCGATAGCTTGCGCGCAGATATGCCGTGGACCGGGTATCCCCGAGCGATTGCCCCGAACCTGACCAAGCTCGCCGAACAGAGCGTGGTCTACAACAACGCTTACGCGCTCTCCAGCTACACGGCCAAAAGCGTCGCTGGCTTTCTGACTAGCCGCTACCCGTCCACGCTGTATCGTACCGGCTACTTTTTCGCGAAATACCCCAAAGCCGACTTGTTCTTGGCGGAGGTGCTGAAGGGCCACGGTGTGCGAACCACCGCTTGGCATGGGCACAAGTATTTCGACACGGCGGGCTTCGAGCAGGGCTTCGATACTTGGCAATTGGTACCGGGGCTCGACTTCAACCCCGAGACCGATGAAGCGATCACCAGCCAGGCGATGACCGAACTGGGCATGAAGCTGCTCAGAAAGCCAGACAACACCGGCAAGCAATTCTTCGCCTGGGCCCACTACATGGACCCGCACGATCAGTACAACAAGCACCCCGAGGCTTCACCGGAGTTCGGGAACAAGAACCGTGATCGCTACGATAACGAAGTCTTTTACACCGACTTGTGGCTCGGCAAATTGCTGACATTTGCGCGAGAACAACAGTGGTGGAAGGACACCGTGCTGATCATCAGTGCAGACCACGGCGAAGCCTTCGGCGAACACGGCTTCTACAAGCACGCCTTCGAGATTTGGGATGTACTCACGCACGTGCCGCTGATGATTTCCGGGCCCGGCATCAAGCCGCGCCGGATCGACGAGCGTCGCTCGCATCTCGATCTCGCGCCGACGATCTTGGATGTGATGGGCTTTCCGCCCGAGCACGAGTTCATGGGCAAGAGCATGCTGCCCGAGCTCCAAGGTGCGGCGCCCGACAATCGTGAACCGATCCTGAGCGAGCTCACCGAGGACTCACACAATCCACTCCGGCGTTCATTCATTCTCGGTGACTACAAGTTGATCGTGCTCGACGGCCGAAAGTATCAGCTCTACAACTTGAGCAAAGATCCCGGCGAATTGACCGATCTCGCGGACACCGAGGGGGCCAAGCTGCAAGAGATCAAACAGGCCTACAACAAGCTGTATGAGACCCTGCCGATGGTCGAGCCCGGCGGCGGAGCGACCCTCAAAGGCGGCGGTTCGTCGCGCGGCCCGCTCGGGCCCCCTGCAGCCGGGAAGTGATCGGGGTCCCGTGTTACGGCTTGGGCGTCGGTTTTGGTGCCGCGGCCGGGGCCTTCGCCGGAGGAGCCTTCTTGCCTGGCGCAGCCGGAGCTGCGCTTGGAGCAGGCGGCGGCTTGCTCGAGCTCGAGGGCTCGGGCTTACTCGGCGGCGGAGCTTCGCGGCACCTCTGGACGCACGCTTCGGAAGCCTTCTTGCACTCCTCCACGCACGCGACGACTTGATCGCAAGCGAGGTCGCAGTCGGTCTCGACGGTTTGGCAGCGCGTGTCGCACGCCTGCACACCGAGCGGCCGCACGCCATCGCCGTGGCTCGCTTCACCGAATAGCGGCGCGGAAACGAGCCACAGACCGCTACAGAGACCAAACCAGCGAAGCGCGTGCAGCATGCCTCGCGGGTTGAACGGCCAGGCCTCGGCTTCGCTGAAGCCCCCGCCATAAAGCGCAGCAAATCCCGTTATTTGACCAGAGAAACAGAGTCCTGATCGACTTGCTCGGCGGCACTGGTGATGACGCGCGCGTACCAACGCCCATATTCGGTCTTTGCGAGGTACTCGTTGCCCTTCTCGCCAGGCACTTTGTACAGATCCAAACTGCCGAGGGCTTTCGAGCCCGCGAAATAGTCGACGCGCACGACCAAGCTGTCGGGACCGGGTACGGCACTCGGCTTCTCGACCCAATCTTGAACGTGCAGGCGCCCGAGCTTGCTCATCCAGTTGCCGGCCGTTTCATCCAGCTTGGTGGGCGTGGCGCTATCGGCCCAGCCTTCGTTCTTTCCTGGCACGCGCGATAGGTCGCGCGACTTTCCGGCTTTGCTGACCTTGACGCGGGTGGCCTCGTCCGCCTTGAACGATTGCAGCTCGCGTTCGGCCAAGCGAGAATCGGCGTACAGCAGGTTCTGCACGATATCGCCCGAGATCGCGAACACGTCGCCATTGCTGGCTTTGGCGTAACGCTCGGTGCCGCCCGGGGTGGCTCCGCCGATCACCAGAGACTGCGGCTTACCACCGACAGTGAGTTTGAGCGTACCCTCGGGCTTGTCGAAACCGAACTCTTCGGCGCGGCTGCCTTCGACTTTTCCGACCGCGCGCAGCGCGCGCAGGGGCGCCAAGGTCTTCACGAAGTCGTCCGCCGCCTTTACGCCCATGAAGCGACTCGTCGTGTGTTTCGGCGGCGGAGTGGGCTCGCTGCTGGGGGCGCCGCCGGCCGCGCCGTGAGGTGGTGGGCTCGCGGGTTCGTCTTTTTCGACCGTGCCCACATACCAGCGACCGAGCGCATCTTTCTTGGTCTCGATGCGCACTTTGCGGGTGCTCGATTCGAAGCTCAGCGCAGTCACCGAGTCGGGGTCACCTCCCCAAACTTCGACCTGAGTTGGTTGGTTGCTCACTTGAGCGTCTTCGTCGCGCGTCCACACGCCCAAGGCGAGCACGGTCGCGCCAGCGAGCAGGCCCAAATGCAGGATTTGACCTTTCAAGAGTGTCATCGCTTGGCTCCGGAGGCTCGACGCGAGCGGCGGCTGACGACCACCCCGGCAGCCAACACCAGACACGGCGCGCCAAAGATGGTCGCGTAGAACCAGCTCAGATCTTGTTGTTTAGTCGACTCGATGCGCACGTCTTCTTCACTCGTTTCGGCGCCGGCGAAGCTCGCCTCGCCCACCAGCCAACGCACCGCGTCGGCCATGAATACCTGGTTGCCGCGCACGTTGCTCATCACCAAATCGCCGAAGGCATCGCTGTCCGCGACCACGAAGGCGCGCATTTCTTTGCTTTCGGGCTTCTTGTCGCCGGGCTTCTTGTCCTTGTCCGGCACTGGTGCCGAGCCCGCTATGGGACGCGAAACCGCCGCGGCCAAGTTGAAGCTGCCCGTCTTCTCGCTGTCCTTGTCTTGCACGTAGTTCTTGTTGCGATCGCCGAAGCTGCCGCTCGGCGCGCGGACCGCAAAATCGATCTTCGCGGTGGCGCTCGGGGCACGATCCAAGCTGCCGGTGCCGAAGAACACGACGGCCGCGGCGGACGAATTGCGGCTCAACGTCGAGACCGAGGCGTGCGACGAGAAGCTGTTGCTGATCAGCCGCACCTGATCGGAATTGTTGTACGACAGGCGCACGTGCGCGTGATCGTTCGCCAGCACCGTCGGCGTGTAAGTCAATTGAGCGATATTCGCCAAAGCGGTGGCCCAAGGCGGCGCCGGTTCGGGCGGCTCTGCGTTGCTCGCCTTTTCCGCGGGGGCAGCCTTCTTGACCGCGCTCGCGGTGGGGGCCGGCGGCGCTGCCGGTGCACTGGTGGCGCTGGTTGGTGCTTCGCCGGGGGCCGGCGTAGTGATTTGAGCGGTGTTCGCATCGGGTTCGAAGGCGATGAACAAGTGGCCGCCGCGGTCCGCATAACGCTGTAGTGAGCTGATCTCCTCGGCGGCGAATGGCTCACTCGGACCGAGCACCAGCACGACGTCAGCGTCGTCTGGTACATCGCTCGCCAAGCCTTGGCCGAGGCCTAGGTCTTTCAGAGTCAGATTCTGTTTTTGCAACAACGCCCGCGCGATGCTCGCGGAGCGCGCCGGATCTTCTTTGCCCTTGCCCGCGTCGTTCAGTTCGCCGTGACCGACGGTCAGGTACGCGGTCAAGCGCGCCCGCGCGAGCTTGAGCAGCTGCTCCTTGACGTCTTTATCCAGGGTCTTCAGCTTGGGCCGCGCCGTCTCGATCTCCGTGCCCAGGTTCACCGTGTAGTTGACCGAACCCTTGGAAAACACGATCACGCCGTCTTGCGTGGCGCGCAGCTCCTTGGCCAGCTTGGGCGAGAGCAAGCGGTCGCTGACCTGCACCTGCAGCTTGGGCATCCCGGTAGCGAGCTCACGTAAATAGCTCGCGACCTCGTTCCGGACCTCGTTCACGTCCGGGAAGAACGCGACGACTTTGACCGGCTCGGCCAGGCTCGCCGCGACCTTGCGCGTGGATTCACTGGGACGTGAGGTCTTGAAGTACGAGTAATCCGCCTTCCAAGGCACGCCGCCGGCCGCGTACACCAAAAGCGAACCGTAGATCGCGGCCACCGCGAGCGTCAGCCCGGCGCTGGCTGCGGCGCGTACGCGCCGACTCTCGGGACGCTCTGCACGGCGCATCGGCCAAAGCGCGGTCTCCGCGAAGAGCATCGGGACCAGGCTGATTGCGCTGAGCGCGATCCAGAGCACTCGCAATTCGCCGAGTAAGTGCTCTTTCTTCGTCACCGCCATGCTGCCCAGGCCGAGCTTGTCGACTCCGGTGTCGGTGGTCGCGAAGTAGATGGCAAGCGCGGCGAGCCCCGTCAGCGAAAGGATCGCCAGCACGGACTCGATCGATTTGCGTTCGCCGCCGGTCTTGAAGCGTGGTGAGAAGCGCAGCGCGGTCGCCGCCACGACGCACAGCAGGCCGAGCGCCGTCGCGGCGCTGCCGCCTTTCTCCAAGCCCGAGAGCACTCGCTCGCCGAGGAACACCAGGCCCATACCGCCCGCGTACAGCGGGAAGACCCAACCGGGCGCGCCGCGGCCGCTTCCGACCGTGTTTTCGGAGGCTTCTTTCAGCGCCATCGGCGGGCCTCCAGCACTTTCGTGGCAGAGAGTAAGAAGAAGTACGTGACCATCAGATAATACGCGACGCGATCGAAGGAGAGCGTGCCGACCATGAACGGGCGATAATTTTCGTGGTGCAACGCGAGCCCGGAGAAAAATGTATTGAACGGCGGATTGACCGCTCGGGCCACGACCCAGAGCAGAATCATCGACGCCACCATGGCCGCACCGATGATCACGGCCACGACCTGTGAGCGCGCGAGTGACGAGGCGAATAGGCCAATCGCCGTGGCTGCCGCGCCCAACAAGATCAGCCCCAAATAACCGACCAGGATGTGCCCGACGCTGACCTTGCCGCGGATGTACACCATCAGCGGCATGTAGGCCGTCAGCAGGTTCATCAAGGTGAGCACACCGAACGAGGAAATGAACTTGCCGAGGACGATGTCTCGATCGCGGATCGGCGCGGTATTGAGCAGCGTGATGGTCCCGGACTGCCGCTCTTCGGCCAAGAGCCGCATCGACAGCAAGAGCCCCGCGACCATGGTAGCCGCCGACGAGTCGTAGAAGAACTGGGTGAGCAGCTGAGCCGATAGACGCTTCGTGTCCAGGCTCGCGAAGTAGAACAGGATGCCATCCACGAGCAGCGCCGCAGCGATGATCGCAGAGCCGAGCGGCGAGCGCAGGTAGGCATATAGCTCGCGACGAGCGATGATCAGCGCGCGCATCAGGAAGGCTCCTTGCTGGGCGCGGCCGGTTCGAGATTGCCGGCGTCCGCCTCGGCCTGCCGCTTCTTGCGCCGTTTGCGGCCGGCGTGTTCTTGGCCTTCGCCGAGCAGCGAAAGGAACATGCTCTCGAGCTCCTTTTCGCGGGAAAGCTCCAGGATTCCAAGTCCCGCTTGGAGCAGGTTCCTGCCCACCTCTTCGCGCACGTCGCTCGTGACCGCGATGCGCAGCGTGGCGATCCCCTCCCCGGCCTCGGCGGGTTCGAGCACTTCGATCTCACGTACGCCGACCATGCCCGTCAACGCGGCGCGCCCGCGCTCTGCGGCGACTTCGGCAGACGCACCCGACGAGCGCAGGGTAAGCGCGATGCGCATCCCCTGCTTGAGCGTCGCGCTGAGCTCGGTCTCGGTGCCGGACCATGCGATCCGGCCGTCGTTGATGACTAGGATACGATCACACGTCTCGCTGATTTCGGTCAGGATGTGGCTCGAAACCACGACCGTGTGCGAACCACGGAGCCCGCGGACGAGCTCACGCATTTCCATGATCTGCACCGGATCCAAGCCCGAGATTGGCTCATCCAGGACGACCAGCTCCGGACCGTGCACGATTGCCTGGGCGATGCCCACGCGCTGCTTGAAGCCGTGTGAGAGGGAGCCGATCAATTGATTGGCCACGTCACCGATTTCGGTCAGCTCTTCCACGTCCGCGACGCGCTTTTTGACGTTGCCAGTCGGCACGTTGCGCAACCGCGCCGCGTACGAGAGGTACTCGCGGACGGTCATGTCATCGTAGAGCGGAGGACGATCGGGCAGATAGCCGACTTTTGCCCGCACCTCATCCGGTCGCTCGACGACATCGAAGCCGGCCACGCGCACGCTGCCGCTGGTGGGCAACAAATCGCAGGCCAAGACCCGCAAGGTCGTGGTTTTCCCGGCCCCATTTAGCCCGAGCAACCCGACCACTTCACCCTGCGCGATGCTGGTGGTGAGCGGGCCGATCGCACGGCGATCGCCGTAGTACTTGTAAAGTTCCTGGATCTCGATCACGTGATTACCGAAGATGCTGTCGGGCGGCCCCACCGGCCGAACCGTGGACCCGCCGTTACCACACTTGCCGCCGCCTGGGACCCCGGAGCGTCGCAAGTTATTCCCCGAGTCGCAAAGTGTCGACAGAAACCGAATCGCAACCGCTCAGTGAGGCCCATGGTGCCGACGGCGCGCGTTTGCATCACCCGATCTCGAGCGCGACTGCTCGGCACTTTTCGGCCGCCGAGCTGGGCCTCCGGGTCCGGGCCGCAGGCCAAGAATTGGGCTTCGTGCGCGTGGGGTTTACAACGATCGATCCCCTCGAGGTCGGTGCGGAGCGGTTGTCGGCGTGGCTCGACGCAGGGCTCCACGCAGAGATGGGCTACTTGGTCGACGGACCTCGTCACGATCCGCGGCAGTTGCTCAGCCAAGCCAAAACGCTGATCGCGGTGGCGCTCGCCTACCCCGCCAGCAGCGGTCTCGTGCCGTTGCGGAGCGCCGAAGACGGTCCGCCGTTGACGGGGATCGTCGCCCGTTACGCGCGCGGTGAAGACTATCACGATGTGATGCGCAAGAAGCTGCGTCGCTTGGCGGACGCGGTGGCAAACTTACTCGGCCGCCCGGTGCTCGCGCGCCACTGCGTCGACACTGCGCCGCTGCTCGAACGCGCCGCTGCCGAACGCGCTGGCCTCGGCTTCGCCTCCAAATCGACGATGACGATCATTCCCGGCGTGGGCAGCTACGTGATGCTGGGTGAGCTGTTGGTCGACGCCGAAATCGCCGCCGACGCCCCGATGGCGCCGCGCTGCGGCAGCTGCCGGCTATGTTTGGATGCTTGTCCCACGGGCGCCATCGTGGACGCCCACGTGGTCGACGCCCGGCGTTGCATTTCCTACCTCACGATCGAATCCAGCGCGCCGATCCCGCGGGATTTACGGCCCTTGATCGGGGCGCGGGTGTTCGGTTGCGACGTCTGTCAGGACGTCTGTCCGTTCAACGCCAGCGCAGAGGGTAAACCTTCCGCGCCCGAGTTTGCGCCACGCTCGAACCTGGCCGCACCGGATTTGATCGGGCTCTTGGAGCTCGGCTCCGCGCGCTATCGCCAATTGGTCAAGGGCACCGCGCTGCGTCGCACGCACCGCGCCCAACTGGCTCGCAATGCCGCGATCGCACTCGGCAACAGCAAAGACCCCCGCGCGGTGATCCCGCTCGCGCGTGCGGTCGCCGCGCACACGAGCGGCCTGGTGCGCGGGCACGCCGCGTGGGCGCTCGGCGAGATCGGCGCGGCGGCGCGCGAGCATGCCGTGCAAGTGCTGACCTGCGCCAGGGAGCACGACGCGGATGCTTTCGTCCGTGAAGAGGCTGCGCTCGCGCTCGAACGGTTGTTCGCGAGCTGAACGCTCAGTGTTTGGCGCTCTCGGCCGCTGCTGTGACCGCCGCTTCGGCGGCGGCGCGCGCTCTTTGCTCTTTGGTGTCGCGCACCTCGAAGTCTTCCGTGGAGCGCGGGAAGATCGGGCTGTGATACAGCTGGCGGAGCAAATCCAGCGTGAGCTTGGGATGGGCCTCGGCCAGGTTTGCGTCGTCCGGATCTGCAGCGCTCAGCTGATACAGCTCGGGTAAGGCAGCTTCGAACGAGAGTACGAGCTTCCAATCGCGCACGGGATCGACCAGCCCCACACGCACCAGCACGTCTTTTGCTGCCGCCGTGAGCAGCAGCGGCAGCCTTCGCGGTGGACGATTGGGCACCAGATAGCCGAGCAGGTCTTCGCCTTGGTAGCCCTTCATCGGCGGGTCCTCGAGCATGAAACGCGACACCGTGGGTGCCACGTCGATCGTCGATACTCGATCGTCGATACGGCGTGAACCCACGCCGGGTGCGTGCATCAACAGCGGGACGCGGATCAGTTGATCCCACAAGAACACCGAGTGCACCCAGAAGCCGTCGCGGCCGAGCGCTTCGCCATGATCGGACACGAACAGCACGACGGTGTTGTCCATCAGCTTGCGCTTCTCGAGCTCCTTGATCAGCCGACCGAACTCCGCGTCAATCCCCGCCGCAACGGCGCGGTAACGCCAACTCTGATCGTCGTTTTCGATGGCAATGTGATGCGTTTCCGCCAGCTGCTCGACGTACGGCGTGTCCAGCTCGTGCCAGTTGTGCTGATCGAAATTGAACAGCCAGAGCAGGAAGGGTTTGGCGGTGTGCGCACGCGTGCCCAAAAACTCGATGGCTCGGTCGACGACAGGGCGAGCCGTGCTCTGTTGCGCGCCGTAACCCCAGACCTGCATCTCCTTGGGGTAGTCTTCGACGTCGGTGGTGCGATCGAAGTGAAACTCGGGGCGCAGCTTGCCGATGAACTCACGTGCCGACTTGGCGATCACCAACTGGCGATCGTAGCCGGCCAGCGCAGCCACGCGCAGCAGATCGTTGTCTGGCGTGTAAGATACATCGTAGTTGCCGCCGGTGAGCGCGGGCAAAGAGCGCAGCGTGTCGGAGCCGGCGGCATAGGCCCGCTGAAAGTCGAGCGAGGTCTCCGCGAAACGCGCCAAATTCGGCATCACGTGCGGATCGCGCGCGACGTCGCTGCGCAGCGTGTCGACGTAGTAGACGATCACGTTGTAGCCACGCTTCGGACCGCGCAGCGCGGCGATCTGGGCCGCGAAATTCGGCTCTTCAGCTGGCAACTCCTGCCACTGTGGCGCGATGCTCGGCGCTCCGAGCGGAAAGCGCTCTCGTACACGCGCGACGCGTGACATGTGCAATCCGGGCCAATGCAGCGGAGCTTTCAGGAATTCTTCGGCGACTTGCTCGCGGCGGAGCACGCGCCCCACGTAGGCTTCCTCGAGCCAAACGTGGCGCAGCCAGTCGTCGATACGCAGCCGGATCTTGGGCAGCGCGACGAACGAAAGCAGCCAGAGCAACCCGAGTGCGCCCAGAACCCGAACGATCGCCTCACCGCGCGCGAAGCGCAGCGAAAGCGCGTGCAAAGTGAGCGCGAACGCAGCGCCCAGCGTCAACGCCGCCGCTAGCTCCAAGATGGTGTGGATGCGCGAATAGAGCGAGACGTATTGCGTCAGATCCAACCACACCACGAGTGCGCCCGATGACCCGAAGAGCGCCACAACCAACCAAAAGAAAAGCCAGCGCTGGCCGGCCAAAAGCCGCACGGCCACGAGCAGCGCGCCCGCACCGAGGGCGGTCGCCGAGCCCGCGCCGAGCATGAACGCCAATGGGCCCACGCGACTCAGCAGCGTGCGCGCGACGTGTTCGCCGCTGAAGGTATAAATAGCGGTGCTCATGCTGGCCAGCGCACCGACCACGCCGTAGAACAACGCGCGCAGGCGTCGCACGCGCGCCTCACTGCCGAGCAAGCGCCGGCCAATCTTGCGCCACTCGACCCAGATCAAGCAGGTCGCCAAGAGGCCGAGCAGGGCGCCAACCGTTGCATACAGCCCGAGCGCCCCGAGCACATGATGCCAGACGGAGAAGTACGCCCAGCCCGACCGCACGCAGGCATCCCCCGCCACCATGCACCAGGTCGAAAGCACGCCCGCGCTCACCAGCCGCGCCAGTAAACCCAGGAAATTCAAGGGGCTAGTGCCCGGAGACGGGGAGAGCTCGGAGGCCAGAGTACGTACGCCCCAGGGGTGAGCGCGCCCGGAACGAGCGCTGGGGCGATGGGCCTGGAGCATATTCAGCCCGACCGCCGTTGTCACGGCAGCGGAAACGTTTTAGGCCACGAAGCGCGTCGAAAAAATGCTCGAACCCCAATCGCCCTTGTCTCGGATTGCGAACCAGCCGGGCGTGCCCCAAGGCGGCGGGGTGTCTCCGAAACAATTGGCGATGATCGTGCTGTTCGGCACGCTGACCATGCTGTTCGGAGCGAGCGTGGTTGGCTACTTGATCACGCGCTCGCAAAATGACGTGTGGAAGACGGCGAGTATGCCGGGCTTGCCGCTCGGGCTGGTGGCGAGCAGCATTTTGCTGGCCGCCCTCAGCATCGCGATGCACGTGGCCTTGCGCGCCGTGCGTCAGAACCGCTTCGAAGCGCTGCAGCGCGCGCTGATCGTGGCGCTCCTGCTGGGTCTGGCCTTCGTGGTCGGCCAAGCGGAGAACTGGCGCTCGATGTATGCAGCGGCGATCGCGACGGACGCCCGTACGCTGTATGCGTTCACGTTTTACATGTTGACCGGGCTGCACGCCGTGCACGTGATCGGCGGGTTCGTGCCGCTGCTCGTGGTCTTGGGCAAAGCCAAGCGCCGAGAATACTCGAGCTCCAATCACGAAGGCGTGAAGCTGTGCGGTCAGTACTGGGACTACCTGGGCATGATCTGGCTGATCTTGATCAGCGTGCTCTACTTTGCGACCTAGTTTAGCCGGCAAAATGAAGAGCTTTTTTTGGGATTTCTTCGGTCCACGCGCCGAAGGCACGGCACAGCACTTCTTGATTCACTTACGTGAGTTCTTGAAGAAGAACGAATGCCCGGAGATGCCCACCGGCTTGCGCTCGGAAGGCGCCGGGCACCAAGCGGTCTTCTGTTCCCCGCCCGTGGAGTTCGAAGCATCGATCGAGCGCGCGCTCCGACCACGCCGCTCGACGGTCGAGTGACGCCGCTCGCGCGTTAGGGCGAGAGCCGTTCGACGGCCCAACCCGATGGGTTGCGACGATAGGAGTAGCGATCATGCAGGCGCGCGTCTTGGCCGAGCCAAAACTCGAGCCGCTCGGGCACGAGCTGGTAGCCGCCCCAGAACGGCGGACGCGGCACGGGTTGGTCGCGAAAGCGCGCTTCGGCATCGCTGATGCGCGCCTCCAGCACGTCACGCGACGCGATCACTTCGCTCTGCGCGGAGGCCCAGGCGCCGATCTGACTGCTGCGTGCTCGAGCCGCAAAATATTGATCCGACCAGGCCGCGGAAGTGCGCTCGACGCGCCCCTCGATGCGCACCTGACGATTCAAGCTGGCCCAAAAGAAGACCAACGCCGCATGCGGGTTGCGCTCTAGTTGCTGCCCTTTGCTGCTGCCGTAGTTGCTGACGAAGCACAGCGCGCCGTCGTGCAAACCTTTGTAGAGCACCGTGCGTGCCGATGGGCGACCATCGGGGCTGGCGGTGGCGAGCGTCATTGCATCGGCGAAGCGCGGGTCGAGCGCGCGCGCTTCGGCAAACCAGCTTTCGAACACGGACAGCGGATCGGGACCGAGGGTTTCTTGGCTCACGCCGCTACCATCTAGCGCGGATCCCGACGACGTACGCGCCCGAATGCGACTTTTCGGTGGGCGCCGGCGCGGACAAGAGCAAATAGGTCCCGGTGCTTGGGAAGAAATGCGGCCTTCGGGCGTAAGCTCGGTATCATCTGATCCGTTGTTTCTACGAGGGAATTTCTATATGCAAAATACGTCGATGAAGCGATCTGCGGTGCTGGTTGCAGGCGCGTTGAGCCTGGCCGCCGCCTTCTTCGCTGGCGCAGCCTATGCGGCAGATCCCAAGCTGGACGAAGCCACGGCCCTGATCACCAAAGCCGTGGCCACGCTGAAGCAGGCCGAGAATCCGGATCCCAAGAAGGAGTTCGGCGGTCATCGCATGGCCGCGATCGAGCTGCTGACGAGGGCGCAAGGCGAGATCATCAAGGCCAAGCAATTCGCCGATGCCACGCCCCCGACTCCGAAGGAGCCGAAGCCCCCAACTCCGAAGGAGCCGAAACCCCCGACTCCGAAGGAGCCGAAGCCCCCGACTCCGAAGGGTTGAGCCCTCGGCCGTACGGTGAAGCCGAACCGACTGCGCGGGGCGACGCTTCGTTCGACATCGCCCTCGCGATTGTGAGATTCGATCGTCCGCGCAATCGCCATTGCGGCGACGAGACCGCGTTCCGCGCGTGACGAAGAAATCGGCTTTCGCTGCCGTGGGAACGACATATCGAGTCCCCGAGCGCGCTCGGTTGCAGAGCCCTGCATCTCGGCTATATGACAGCCCAATGCGAGTCTTGGTTACCGGCGGTGCGGGTTTCATCGGCAGTCATGTCGTCCACGGGGCGCTTGCGGAAGGCCACGAAGTTGCAGTGCTCGACAATCTGAGTTCGGGCAAGCGCAGCAACCTGCCCTCGGGCGTGCCGCTGTTCGAGGTCGATTTGCGCAATCGCAGCGCAGTTCGCGAGGCATTGGCCGGTTTCAAACCGGACCTCGTGAGCCATCAAGGCGCCCAGATCAGCGTCGCGGTCAGCGTGCGCGAGCCCTACCTGGATGGAGAAGTAAACGTCCTCGGGGGGATCAATCTGCTGGATGCTTGCGTCGCGCTGAAGGTAAAACGGTTGGTGTTCGCCAGCACCGGCGGGGCGATCTGCGGAGAGGTGCCCGATGGTCAACGCGCGAGCGAAAGCGTCCGCCCGGCACCGATCAGCCCCTACGCGATTCACAAGCTGGCGTTCGAGCAGCTCTTGGACGTGTACCGCACTCACCACGGTCTGGAGAGCGTGGTGCTACGCTACGCGAACATTTACGGCCCTCGTCAGGATCCGCACGGCGAAGCGGGCGTGGTCGCGATCTTCTTCGACAGCGTGCTGGCCGGCAAAACCCTGCGCGTGAACGGCATGCGCGCCGAAGGCGATCCGGGTTGTTTGCGCGACTACGCGTACGTGGGTGACGTCGCACGCGCCAATCTGGCCGCGCTCGCCGGGCGCTTGCCGGATCGGCTGATGAACGTGTGCACGGGCGTCGAGGTTTCTACTCTCGGCTTGGCGCGGGAGATCAGCGCCGTGGCGGGCGCAGAACTTCGCACGATTTCTGCGCCCCCGCGCGCGGGCGATATTGGGCGCTCGGTGCTCGACCCAACGCGCTTCATCGCTAACCTGGGCACGCCCGTGCCGATCAGCGAAGGCTTGCGGCACACCTTCGAATGGTATCGTTCGCTCCAGTGAGCCGCTGGCCCCTCGCACTTTCGGTGCTGCTCGCCAGTGCCTGCGCGTCGCAGCCGGCGCGCGCGCCCTTGCCGAACGTGGAGGCAGGCCAGGGGCCGCTTGCCGCTGAGCCGGTGCGGAGCGCTTCCCCCCTCGCCCACGCGGGCGAACCCGCGCTGGACGACTCTGGCGACAGTGAGCACGAGAGCGACGACGACGAACCGCTCGACGACGGCGAGGTCGCCGAGCCCGCCTCGGGCGCGCCCCTGCCCCACCCGCTCGACGGCTGGTCGGACGAGCGCGTCGAGCGCGCGGTCACGAGCGATCTCGCGTCCCTCGGCCCTATGTCGGTCGGCACACCCAACGCGGGCGGTCTGGTGAACGGTGTGCAAGCGGTGGCTTCGCCACTCTACTCGTTAGTCAGCCCCGGCTCGGCCTGGGGCACGCAAGAGACCATCGATTACTTGAACGTCGCCGTGCAAGCTGTCCACGATCAGTTCCCCGACACGCCCGCTTTGGCGTTGGGGGACATCGGCGCCCGACGCGGCGGGCCACTCCGCCCGCACATCAGCCACCAAGCGGGCCGTGATCTCGATATCAGCTTTTATTATCGAGACGGCACGCGCTGGTACGCGCGCGGCACGCGAGACAATCTGGATTTCCCGCGGCTATGGGCGTTCGTGCGCGCGCTGATCGAAAAGACCGACATCGATCTGATCTTGCTCGATCATGGCTTGCAGGAGCCACTCAAGGAGTACGCCCTGACCATCGGTGAAGACCCGGCGTGGGTTTCCCAGATCTTTCAAGGCAAGGGCGCGCTGCGAGCGATCATCCGTCATGCGCCGGGCCACGCCACGCACCTGCACTTGCGTTTCTGGAACCCGCTCGCGCAAGAAACCGCGCGGCGCTGTTACAGCGCGCTGGCCCGCCACCAGCTGGTCCGCGCTCCCGTGCAGTACACCACGCACAAGGTCAAAAAGAACGAGACTTTGGGCATGATTGCCAAAAAGTACGGCAGCACCGTACGCGCCATCCGCGACGCCAATGGCCTGCACTCGAACTTGATCCACGAGCAAGCGGTGTATCGTATCCCGCTCAGCGGCAGCGGCGTGCGCATCCCGCACACCGCTCGCGTGCGCATCCCCGCGCGGCGCCTACCGCCCGCTCGTCGCGACCCGGGCGAATCCGGCCGCTCGCTGTCAACGCGCGAACAAGAATAGCAATCCCGCGCTATCCTGCAGCTCGCAAGCGAGTCCGCGATCGGACGCCTTGGCCGCCCAATCGAGCGAGCCGGGCAATAGCGGCTCGATCGGCTTCACGCGCACCTGCAGCCCACCACCGCCGGCTTGCTGATTGATGGTCTCGCACAGGTTGTTCGCGACCTCACTCATCGCCCCCACGATGTCGTCGCTGGGCGTGGCGAGCGCGCGCTGCGCTTCGATCTCGTGTTCGGGCAGCGACATCAGCGCGCCGCCGAGTGCAATCGCGGCCGCACGATCGGCCACGATCGCGCCCACATCGTGGCCTTCTTCGTCGATCAAGCGCGAGACCCAGCACGGACCGAGTTCGCTCGGTGAGAACGTTACCGGGCGTTTTTCGCGCACGCTGGCCTGATCCCCAATCAAAGCGTGCAAGCTCTCGTTGATCGCAGCGACCGAGGGCAAGCGCAACCCGGACGGTGGTTGTGAAGGCTCGCCGGAAACGCGCGTCGCATTTGGCGCGGGCGGCGGCGGGGCTGCTGCTGCTGCGCTGGCAGGCTGGGCGGCGTCCGAAGCCTTGGGCATGACGAAGGAAGGCGTGGGTGGGATCGAGAGCACGTCACGACCGCGCCCGGTGGCCCACTGCGCTTCCAAGCGTTGCACACGCTCACGCAATCGTTCGTGCGAGGCGCGCAGCACGAGCAACTCGGCTCGCAGCTCGGCCACTTCACCGGCGTGGCTGCTCCCTGGCGGCATCGAGCTCGGACGATTGGCCTCGCGTCGCGGGCCGAGTTCACCGGGCACCCACTCGCCATCCACCGCGTCGAACGCGCGTTCTTCATCCGGGCGCGCCGTGCGCATCAGCTGCCCGGCCGCAGCGGCCAGCGCGGGGTTGTCGCCGGAGCGCTTCAAGTGCTGGAGCACCGCATCCGCGCCTTCCAGCCGTTGCACACGCGGCTGGAACACGTTGCGGTCCACGGGCACGAGCTTGACCAACTCCAGCACCCAGGTGCCGCGCCGGCACAAGAGCCGCGCCGGGGTGGCAGTCGTCAATAAGTCGCCAGCGATGGACATCCAGTCGCGAGGAACGGCCCGACCCGCGCGAACTTAAGCGAAAAGCCTACTAGCGCTTGGCGCCTTCGAGCTTGTGCTCGAGCAGGGCGTACAGCACCGCTGCCGCGGTATACAGGCGATTTTCGGCCTGGTCGAAGATCACCGAGCGCGGACCGTCTGCAACCTCGGCCGAGACCTCTTCGCCGCGATGCGCCGGCAGGCAGTGCAGCAAAATCGCGTCGGACTTTGCGGTCGCGAACGTCTTTTCCTCGATTTGATAGGGGCTGAGCGCCTGCTGACGAGCGGCCTTTTGGTCTTCCGAATCGCCCATCGACAGCCAAACGTCCGTGTACAGGGCGTCGGCGTCGCTGGCGGCCTCCGCGGGATCCTCGGTGACCAGGATCTCGCTGCCGCTTTTCTTGGCGACGCTGCGCGCGGCTTCCACCAGCGCTTCGGGCATTTGATAGCCCTTGGGCGCGGCGATCGCGAAGTTCGTGCCCATCAGTGCGCAGGCTTCCATCAAACTGACGGCTACGTTGTTGCCGTCACCGATATAGGCGATCTTGCACTTATCGAGCGGACCGCGCTGTTCAGCCAAGGTCATCAAATCAGCTAGGCTTTGGCACGGGTGGTGGCCGTCCGTGAGCGCATTGATCACCGGGATCGACGCGGCAGCCGCGAAGCGCTCGACGTCTTCGTCCTTGAAGGTGCGGATCACGAACGCGCGCACGAAGCGACTGAGCACACGCGCCGTGTCTTCGATCGTCTCGCCGCGACCGAGTTGCATGTCACTCGGGCCCAGGCTGATTGCCTGCCCCCCGAGCCGGCCGATCGCGGTCTCGAAAGAGACGCGTGTGCGGGTGGACGGCTTGCTGAAGTACAAGGCCACCGAATCGTTCTGCAAAGCCGTGCACCGTTGAAAGGGCTTGGCTTTGAACTTGACCGAGCGGGCCAACAAATATTTGAAGTCGGCTCGACTGAGATCCGACGTCTTGAGAAGGTCCTTCATGGGAGCTACCGGTCGCCGGGTTATAGTCCGTCGCCCTTGGCATGTCCTCGTTTTTCATGCTGATTGGGGCGATTCGCCCGGCAGCGGTGGCGCGCGCCTTGGGCTGGTGGCTGTTCGGCTGAGCTGCTAGCTTCCGCCCCCATGGCGAACCCCACAGCGACACTTTCCACCTCGCTCGGTGACGTGGAAATCGAAATCTACAGTGACAAGATGCCGCTCACGGCAGCGAACTTCATCAAGCTGTCAAAAGCCGGCTTCTACGACGGCTTGCATTTTCACCGTGTCATCAACGGCTTCATGATCCAGTTCGGCTGTCCGCACAGCAAAGATCCCAAGAGCGCGCGCGCCGGCACCGGCAATGGCCCGGAAGGCACGATCAAAGACGAGCACCCCGCGGACGCCAAGCTCTCGAACGAACCCGGCACCTTGTCGATGGCGAATACCGGTCGCCCCGACAGCGGCAGCTGCCAATTTTTCATCAACACGGTGCACAACAGTTACCTCGATTGGTTCACGCCGGGAGCCTCCAAGCATCCCGTGTTCGCCAAGGTGATCAAAGGGCTGGATATCGTGAAAAAGATCGAGACCACCCCCACCGCTGCCGGGGACCGCCCGGTGACTCCGGTGCAAATGGTCAAAGTTACGGTCCACGACTAAATTGCGTTGATTTCGAGCGCGGCGGCGCGCGCGGGGTTGCGCGCTGCCAATCAGCAGGCACAATTTCGTACCAGTTGGGGGCAACCCGCCGCGCCTAAACCCCGTGCCACGAGCGATCTCCGAAAAAGATCGCGCTGAACCCTTGAGCCCGGGGCCCGAGTCTGTAAACATTTGAAGATCTAATGTGAATACCGCGCCCAACGCCCCTTTCCCGCGCCCCGTGGCCGGGGAAATTTCCCAAGGGCACGTGCTTGGGAGATACGAGCTGCTGCTGCCGTTGGCGACCGGCGGAATGGCGATGGTGTGGGCGGCGCGAGTCAAGGGTACGCGCGGCTTCCAGAAGATCGTCGCGGTCAAGACCATGCTCTCCAAGCTGAGCGAAGACGCTCAGTTCGAGCAGATGTTCTTGGACGAGGCCTCGCTGGCTTCGCAGATCCGGCACCCCAACGTGGTGGAGATCTCGGACCTCGGCGAGCAAGACGGCGTGCTCTACCTGGCGATGGAGTGGATTGACGGCGTTCCGCTCAATCAATTGATGAAGACGGCGAAGCCCCTCGGCGGCGTACCGCTGCCGATCGCCGTGCGCATCGTGATGAACGCCTGCGCGGGTCTGCATGCCGCCCACGAGCTGCGCGATCCCAAGGGCCAGCTCTACGGGCTGGTCCACCGCGATGTCTCGCCGCAAAATATTTTAGTCACGTACGACGGCGTATCGAAAGTAGTCGACTTCGGCGTGGCCAAGGCAACCGCGATGGGCGGGAGCGCGACCGTGGCCGGCCAGCTCAAGGGCAAAGTCAGCTACATGGCGCCCGAACAAGTGCGCGGTGAAGCGATCGATCGGCGTGTCGATGTATTCGCGATGGGCATCGTGCTGTACTCGCTCACCACCGGCAAGCACCCCTTTCGCCGCGAAAGCGAGGCGGCCACCATGTACACCATCGCCTCGGACGATGCCGTGGTGTCGCCCAGCAAATTCCTGCCCAATTATCCGCCGCGCTTGGAGGCCGTGGTGCTCAAGGCGCTCGCCAAAGACGCCAAAGACCGCTTCGCCACCGCCAGCGAATTTCAGCGCGCGCTAGACGCCACCGAGCGCGCCAATACCGACGAAGACATCGGCGCCTTCATCCGCCAGCTGTTCGGTGATCGCCGCGAAGAGAGCCGTGCGGCGTTGGCTGACGCTCTGGCCCTGGCCGACAAGAGCGGCTCACTCTCCCGTCCGGACGCCGCGCTCAATCCGTTGACTCAATCGCAGCGTCGCTCGCTGTCCGACATCGGCGTAGACCCGGCCTCTTTGGGCGACGAAAGCAAGACCTTCGGCATCTTGGGTGCCGCTCAAGCCGCCCCCCTCGATCTTCCCGCTCCCGCCCGTAAGCGTACACTACTCGTGCTGTCGCTGGGCGGAGCCCTGTTGCTCGCCGCGGTGGCCGCGTTTGCTTATCTGTCCCCGTCGAAGCCACCTGAAGCCGCCAAGACCTCGCCTGTGGATGAGGGCGTCAAACCGGCGCCACCGATACCCGCCGAGCCAAGCCCGCCCCAAACCGGCAGACGCGTTGTGCCGGTCGAGAGCGCCGTCGTGCCGAGCGAAGCATCGAGCGCGCCCCCGCGCGTGCCCCCGCCCCTCGCGGTTCGAGCGCCGCTGGTCACGCCGAAGGCGCAGCAACCCGCGACCCCACCCGCCTCTTCCGCGAAACCGAAGCCTCCCACGTCCAAGTGGCGCGTAGACCCGGGCTTTTGAGCGACCCTCGCGCGCCGCGCGAACCGACTAGAAGCGCCCCGCCAATGATACGCCGGCCACGCTGTTTGGCGCACTGGGCACGAGACCCATGCCGGCCGTCGCCGGCGGCGCATGCTTGCGCTGCAGGATGAGCAGCGTCACAGCGGTACCCACGCAAGCCACGCCCACGCCGAGCGCGACTTGCGAGGTCACGTTGTACAGTTTGAGGTTCGAATAGTCGCCCGCCGCGGAGCTCGGACAAGCGTCGTGGTTCGGGCCGCACTGATCTTCGAGCTTGTGCAGCGTGCTCTGGCGCATGCTGAACAGCACGCCCGCACCGATCAAACTAGCGATGCCCACGCCGCCGACCACATACGGGACCACGCGCGGATTGCCCCTATCGGCGGCGCTGTTGGTCGAGGCCGCAGCGACGCTGGGTCGCGCTTCTTGTGGCTCCGGCGTCAGCGAGACATCCACGCTCTTCTGCTCGTTCTCGGCAATCGTCACCGTTTGACTGAAGGGCAGCGCGCCGGGCGCCTTGGCGGAAATGGTGTGCGGGCCAGGGTCGAGCGGCACGGGCACGCCCACCGAGCTTGCGCCGAGCGCCACCCCATCCAGTTGGATCTCGGCGGCCTCGGCCCCCGTACCGCGCTGAATCACTAGCTTCGGGATACTCGCCTGGAGGCGTGTCACGGCCACGGTCACTTCGGCCTTGAAGTCTTCACCGACGCCATCGGCGTCCGCGAAGGCCAGCTGGTAGCCGCCCAGAGCGGTCACCAAACGACCAAGCTTCTCTTCACACGTAGCAATGTGAAAGCGCACTTGCGGTGTCATGCGCACTTGGCCCACGTCGCGGAATTGCTCGAGCGCGGTGCTGTAGTTGCCCGCTTGCTCGAGCTCGATCGCGCGTTGAAACTGCACACGCGCCTTGGACAGCTCTTTCTTGTCTTGCGCTGCCGCTGGCCGCGCGCACAGGCCCACCGACAGCGCCGGAAGCGCCAGCAACGACCCGCGCAGACACGCCACGATCACCTGCCGACGGACGAACATCGAGCCGAACTGACGGACCATACGGCCTTTCATCATACATCCACCGGGACGCGCAATCGAGGCTTCTTGCCGACGCGCCGGTAAAATCCGAGTCTATTTTCAGCAATCCACCTACAGCGCCTTACGCCGAGCACCGGTCAGTGCCATCTTCCGGAGCGCTTGGCCGACGATCGAAAAATACCCGAAGGACGCATGGGGCGCTTCGTTCGCCTCGCTGGCTTGGGCGCGCGAACCAGCGCAAGCCTGCTCTTCTCGAAGACCGGCGAAAGCGCCGCCGAGCGCGCCGCGGAGGTGCTCGGCACCCTGCGTGGCGTGGCGGCCAAGGTCGGGCAGATGGCAAGCTATGTCGACGGCATCGTGCCCGAGGGCCAACGCGAAGCGTACGAGCTTGCGCTCCGCAAACTGCGCGATCAAGCGCCGACCTCGAGCGGCGCGGAGATCCGAGCGCTGGTCGAGCGCGAGCTCGGCTCGTCTATCTCCGACCTCTTCGTCGACTGGGAAGACGAGCCGGTGGCCAGCGCATCGATTGGGCAGGTACACCGCGCGCGCTTGGCGGACGGCCGCGTGGTCGCCGTCAAGGTGCAGCATCCGGGCATCGCCAAAGCGGTGGAGAGCGATCTCGAGAACGTCGGCATGCTCGAGTCGATGGTCGGTACGCTCGTCGGCAAGGGCGTCAATTCGCGCGGCATCCTGAACGAGGTCAAGACGCGCTTCCGCGAAGAGCTCGACTATCGCTTGGAAGCAAGGCGGCAGACCGAGTTCGCTCAGATTTTTCGCGGCGATCCTCAGATCCGCGTGCCGCAGGTGGTCGCCGAGCGCTCTAGCTCGAGCGTCCTAACGAGTGAGTTCGTGACTGGCGTCGGCTTGGACGAAGCGGCGAAGTACAGCGAGGCCGAGCGTCGAGCCTATGCCGAGGCCCTGTGGCGCTTCGTGTTCAAAGGCAACCTCGTGGGCGGCATGTTCAACGCCGACCCACACCCCGGCAACTACGTCTTTCAACCCGAAGGTCGGATCGCGTTCCTCGATTTCGGCTGCGTGCAGCCGATCCATGGCGGTCGGTTGGGCCCTGCCCGTGCGCTACACCGGGCCGCGTGCGCGCGGGACGAGGCGGGTTTCGCCCAACAGGTCCGGGTGATCATGGAAACGCGAGGCGGGCTGTACGAAGACTTGGCGATTGCATACTCGCGCCGCTGCTTCGAGCCGCTATTTTCCTCACCCTACCGGGTCACGCGCGAATTCGTGCGCCAGCTGGTGGTCGAGATTGGCGACATGAAACAGGTCATGTTCAAAAAGGGTGGCAATTTCGTGCCGCTACCCGAGGGCATGGTGTTCATGAATCGCCTGCAGTTCGGCTTCTATTCCGTGCTCGCGCGGCTCGACGTCGAGGTGGATTACGCCGCCGTGGAGCGCGCTTTCATGGCTGGCGTCACGCCGGAGGCACACAGCGCCTGAAGCCGTGTGCCACGACGAGACAGCGTGCGCGTCCACGCCGAAAGTTCGCTCGCAGTTGGAACCGGTCCCATCAACAACCGGTTGCACCAGGCCGGCCGCCGATGCCAGAATACGGAACTAGTTCCATACCCGGCCCGCTGCGCCAAGGACCTCGGCTACAATGAAGTACGGTTACTTCGACGACCAGACCCGCGAGTACGTGATCACCAATCCACGCACGCCGGTCAAATGGATCAACTACGTTGGTACTCTCCGCTTCGGTGGCTTCGTCGACCACACGGGCGGCCTTCTGTTGTGCAAGGGCGATCCCGCGCTGAACCGGATCACCAAGTACATCCCGCAGTTGCCTGGGTCACAGTTCAAGGGTCAGACCCTCTACTTACGTAAGCGCTCGAGCCAGGGCTCGCAGATCTTCTCGCCCTTGTTCGTGCCCACGCTCGATGCCTACCACCGCTACGAGTGTCGCGTCGGTCTCGGCTATAGCCACTTCCGCACGGAGTTCCACGGCATCAAGACCGAGATCCGCGTGTTCGTCCCCAATGATGAAGCGATCTTGGTGCAAGAGATCAGCGTCACGAACTTGGGCCGCGAGCCCATCGAGCTCGACGCGATCCCGCTGATCGAATACACGCATTTCGACGCACTCAAGCAATTCATGAACGCGGATTGGGTCCCGCAAACCATGATGAGCGAGGCGCACGAAGACGGCGAGGGTCGCAAGATCCTCTCGCAATTCGCGTTCATGAACCGCGACCAGCGCCAGACGTATTTCACTGCCGACGTGCCCGTCAGCTCCTTCGAGACCGATCGTCGTGTGTTCCTGGGTGACAACGAATACGGCACGTTTCAGCGTCCAAAGAGCCTCGAAAGTAAGGAGCTCTCGAATTCCCTGGCCCTGCGCGGGGACAACATCGGCGCGCTGATGTTGCCGCTCGGAACGCTCGCCCCCGGGGAGACCAAGCGTTTCGTCACCTTGCTCACTCAGCAAGAGGGCACCCGCACGGAGAGCCTGGCGCTCGCCCGCGCGCTGTTCGAAAAGTATCGCAAGCCCGAAGCGGTGGCCGCCGCCAGCGCGGCGATGGCCGTCGAATGGGACCGCTATCTCGGTCGCGTTCAGGTGAACACGCCGGATGCGAGCATGAACAGCATGCTGAACGTGCACAACCCGCGGCAGTGCTACATGACCAAGAACTGGTCGCGCGACCTGTCCCTGTACCAGCTGGGCTTCGGTGGCCGCGGCATGGGCTTCCGCGACAGCTCCCAAGACGTCATGGGCGTGATGAGCGCCATGCCGGGCGAAGCGCGTGAGCTGATCGAGAAGCTCTTGAGCGTGATGAAGAGCAACGGCTCGGCGATGCATCAGTTCTACGCCTCGACCATGGTCGCCAACGAAGGCGATTCGCGCGAATACGAAGATCGCCCCAATTTCTACGGTGACGACCACCTGTGGATCGTGTTCGCGGTTTCTGCGTACCTGAAGGAAACCGGCGATCTCCGCTTCCTAGACCGCGTTTTGCCCTACTACGAGAAGGACAAGCACGGCGCGCCGCGCGAGCAGGGCACGGTGCTGAATCACTTGGAGCGCGCGGTCGAGTTCACCAAGACCAACGTCGGTCGCCATGGTCTCCCCTTGCTCGGCTTTGCGGACTGGAACGACACCGTCAATCTGAAGACGGGTGCCGAGTCGCTGTTCGTCGCCAACCAATACGGCAAGGCCCTGCTCGATTTGATCGAACTGTGTGAGTTCCGCGGTAATCACGCGCAAGCGGATCGCTACCGCGCGGACTACGAGCACATGCGCGGCCTGGTCAACGAGTACGCCTGGGACGGCGAGTGGTACGTGCGCTACTTCGACCACGATGGCGCGCCCATCGGTTCGAAGAAGAACGCGCAAGGTCAGATCTGGACCAACGGTCAGAGCTGGCCCGTGATCTCCGGCTTCGCCCCCCGTGATCGCGCAGAGCGCGCGCTCGAGTCCGTGAATCGCCTCCTCAACACCCCGAACGGCATCAAGCTCAGCGCCCCCGGCTACGACGGCTTCGATCCCGCCAAAGGCGGAGTCACCACTTATCCGCCGGGAGCCAAGGAAAATGGCGGCATCTTCCTGCACGCCAACCCCTGGGTCATGATCGCCGAAACCATCGTCGGCAACGGCGATCGCGCGTTCGAGTACTACAACCAGATCAACCCCGCCGCGAAGAACGACGTCATCGACACCTACGAGTGCGAGCCGTACGTGTACGCGCAAAACATCCTGGGCAACGAGCATCCACTGTTCGGCCTCGCCCGTAACAGCTGGCTCTCCGGTACCGCCTCTTGGACCTACCAAGTGGGCACGAAGCACATCTTGGGCATCCTGCCCAACTACGGGGGGCTCGAGATCAACCCCTGCATCCCCAAAGCCTGGGACGGTTTCAGCGTTCGCCGCCAATTCCGCGGCTCCGAGTACCTGATCGAAGTCACGAACCCCGAACACGTCTCGAAAGGCGTGCGCAAGCTGGTCGTCGACGGCGTAGAAATCGCGGGCAACCTAATCCCCGCCTTCGATGACCAAAAGCAGCACACCGTTCAAGTGATCCTCGGCGCGGTCGCCGCGGTCGACGAAGAAGCCGCCCAATAACCCGCCAATCACCCTCGAGAGTGAGTGATTGGATTGATGGTCACGCGCCACGTCGAAGGCCGACGCAGCCTTCGGCGTCGCGCCGCGCCAGATCCTGAAGCAGCCGAGCGGCGCTCGTTACGGGCAGATGGCCTCGGGCACACCGTGCGCGCCAGCATCTAGCCAACCGAGGATCAGCTCTGCCTCTCGCGCCGAAAGCGTCCCTGCCGCCGGCATCGCGCCGGTCTTGACCGCTTGAACGGTTGCGTCCGCGTAGATCTGCAGATCTTCGAGGGTCAGGAGCGGCATGGGGGCGCCATCGATCGGCGGATCGATGTGACAGTTCCGGCACACGCTGTAGGCGGCGTACACATCACAGGGGATCATCTCCTCCCTGACCGGCTCACCTCCGCCCCCCGCAGAGCCACCATTGCTGGTTCCGCCGCTCGCGCCGCCTCCGCCCGCTCCTGCAACGGGATGCGCGCCACCCTTGCCGCCCTCGGCATGCGGTTCACCCGCGTTGCCGCCCTCGCCGATTTCAATCGCGCCCGCTTCGCTACTGGCGGCGCCGCCGCGGGCGATCGCTCCGGCATTGCCCGTGCCCGCCGAGTTCACTCGCCCACCAGCACCGGCCGCTAGCAAAGTGCCCGCCACTCCACCTTCCGCGGCGCCTCCGTTTCCAGCGCTCGCATCTTCACAGGCCGCAAGCAAAGACAGCAGCCCTCCCAGGTAGAACGCGCGGGCAAGCCTGAAGCTGCAAGTCATTTGCGTTTGCAATAGCGGAGCGGTGTCGACGCTGCCAATGGTTCGTTGCAAAAATTGCCACCGTTCGTGGGCTCCACCTCGATACCACCCTGAAACCTTGCCGGTGCCGCGGGCTGGCACCGCTCACTTGCCGGTGTTAATGCTCGCGCCTTGTCCGAAGTCAGCGAAGAGCTCGATTGCCTGACCTGTTCGGCCTGCTGCCGCGGCCACGCGGGCGTAATCCCGGTCAGCGCGGAAGATCTGGTGCGTTTTCGCCGAGCCGGGCGGCCAGAGTTGGCCGAACAGATCGTCCCCGGCCACTTTGGCGACGAAGCAATGGCGACACGCGCTGACGGCGCGTGCGTACATCTCGGGCGCCCCGGGCTGCCCCACCATTGCTCGATCTACGACGTGCGTCCGAACATCTGCGGCGAGTTCGAGCGCGGCAGCTGGCAGTGCTTGGAAGCGCGCCGCTACGCCGCGCGCGCGCGCTGAGTCTTCAATCCGCCTGCAAAGCAGGCCGCTCGCCCAACGGCTCGCGCTCGGGAAAACCCAAAAACGCCAAGAACTCGCGCGCCCCCTGCAACCTGCGTCCGAGCAACGCACGGTGCCGCTGAGCTCGATTCCATTGGCTAATTCGAGCCAAATACTCACGATGCTCCGCCCAGCGCGCCTCATCCGCCGCGCGCAACGCGTGCGGATCATTGTCTCCGTCGCGCGTATAGGCGCAGTCGGTGCCCGCCAGCAAGCGCAGCCTGCGGATCCCGCCACGCGGACCGAAACTCGCCGCGAATGGATACACCCGACAATTGCCCGGTCGCGCCGAATACACGCCGCAGCGCTGATCCGCGCCCAGGAAAACGCACGCCCCATCGCGCTGCGCGAGCGCCATCAGCGCGTGCCCACCTTCGTGATCGAGCAGCACGAGGCTGCCCGGTTCACCAATCAGATCGACCTCACGCGTAGGCAGCCAAGCCACGAACTGTGAAGCAGGCCGACCCGTAGCATCGACCAAGCGCCGCAGATCCGCATGCGTCAGCGGAACGCGCAAATCGCGACAGCAATTGCCGCAGCTCGTGCAGCGAAACCGCAGGTGGCCGAGGCCGCTCGCCATGCCCCGAGCCTGCCCCAATTCCCCCAAGCGTGCCGCAGCGGCCACAAAACCCACACAAACTCCGACAAATCACCTGGTTGCGGTGGCGCCCGTTTCTGGCTGAAAATGCATGCCGAAATGCTTTCCGCGGAGGCACGGGGACCGGCGTATCGAATCGTCAGCGAACGGCTGGTGATCCGCTGTTGGGAGCCGAGCGACGCTGCGTCCCTCAAGCTCGCCGTCGACGGCAGCTTGGCCCACTTGCGCCCCTGGGTACCCTGGGCCGCCGCCGAGCCAACCCCCATCGATCAAAAGGTCGCCTGGCTGCGCAAATGCCGCGGCGAGTTCGATCTCGGGCTCGACTACACCTACGGCGTGTTCACCAAAGACGAATCAGAAGTGATCGGCGGAGCGGGCCTGCACCTCCGGCAAGGCCTGAACACGCGCGAAATCGGCTATTGGGTGGCCAGCTCCCACTGCCGCAAGGGCTACGCAACCGAAGTCACGCGCGCCTTGCTGCGCGTCGGCTTCGAAGTCGACGCCGCCAGCCGCATCGAACTGCGCGTCTGGACCGAGAACCGCCACAGCCGCAAAATCCCCGAAGCCCTCGGCTTCGTCAGCGAAGGCACCCTGCGCGGCATCGCCCGCGATGCCGAAGGCCGCCCCTGCGACGTCAACATCTTCGCCCTGCTCCGCGACGACTACGAGTGCAGCCCGATCCCGAACCTCCCCCTGCACGCCCTCGACATCTCCGGCCACGACCTACTCTGACGCCCGAGCCGCGCCGAAATGCCGACAAAGCGCGCCAATTGCCCGCTTCCCGATCCAATCGACGCAAATCGGCAAAATCATTCAGATCAGGGTTGTCGAACCCGAGTTCGCAGATTATGTTCCGCCGCCCTTAACGTCCGTCCCCATCGTCTAGCCCGGCCCAGGACACGGCCCTTTCAAGGCTGTAACAGGGGTTCGAATCCCCTTGGGGACGCCAGGGTTTTCTAGCTGAATCGTTAAATCTGTCCCGGGTGCTGTCCCGGGCCCCGAGTTGAGTGAGCCGGCTCTCAACTCGGGGATTGCGAGATTTAGCGGAGCGAGATCGCCAAGCTCCAGCTCACCAAAGCTGCGGGCGGTGCGCTTGTACTTGTTGATCATGGCGCTCGACCGGTGGCCGGTTCGATCCGAGATCCAGGACTCGCTCTTGCCGTTGGCCAGGCTGATCGTGACGAAGGTCCCGCGCAAGTCGTGAACGCGGATCCGCAGACGGTTCCCGGTCGTCTTGAACAGTTCTGGGCGCGTCGCCTCGAGTCCGATCGCGCGCAGGTGCCCGTGGAGGATCTCGACCATGCCGAACTGCGAGAGCGCGCGACCATCGTCATCCGTGAACACCAACGAGTTTGGCTCAGGCGCCGGCTTCCCAAAGCTGGCCTTGTAGGTCCTCAGCGCCTCTGCCGTACCGGCCTGCAGTGGCCAGGCTCGCGGATCGTCGGTCTTGTTCTTGTCGAGCTTCACCAGGCCGCGCTCAACGTCGAGATCGCCCCACGTGAGTGCCAGCGCCTCTCCCTCGCGCATGCCCTCTCGCATCAGGAAGCCCCACAGCAGGCGCCACTTGAAGGGCACGCCAGTACACGCCATCAGCTTGGCATCTTCGTCGGGGTAGAGATACGCAAGCGCCTTACGCTCGCCCCGACCCGGCAAAAAGCCCTTCGGCAGTGGCGTTGCCGGGATGATGCGTAGCGGGTAGACGGCCAGCGTGAGCAGCCGCGACAACGTGTGGCCGATAGCGCGACGAGTGATCGTCGAGAGATCTTTGGGCAGCGCGCGCATGATTGCTTCCGCGTCGTCGAGCGTCACGGCCGTCACAAGCTTCGAACCGATCGCCGGGTAGATGTAGAGCTTGAGCCGGCTCTTATCGTGGCCGGCCGAGCGCTTCAGCTTGATTTGATCCGGGAATTCCTTATTCAGGTCCCCGCTGACCCAAGCGTCTCCGAGCTGCTCAACGGTCATGCGCGTGCGGTCGATCGCGGCTTTGGGCTTCACGCGGACGCCATTGACGAGCTTGGCGATACCGCTTCGGATGCGTGCGAGCGCTTCGTCGTCTGGTGCTTCCCCAGCCTTCTTGAGCAATCTCAGCGCGAGGGTGCGTTCGATGTCGCCGGCCCCGAGTGACTCGCCCATGGCGATCAGCGCCTGAGCCCGCGTGCACGCGAGCTCGGGATCCGTGAGTGCGATCCGTACGCGGCGCCGATCTTTTCCGAACCGCACGCGCGTGCGGTAGCCGGTGCCATCGGCGAGCTTCTCTAGTGTAGGGAACGCTTCGGAAGTTGGCATGGCTACGGCTTCTGCTCGCACACCCAAGTGCAAGTCACGCTGGCGGCATTGGGGCTACGCTTCGAGCAAGAGCAGCGCGGCGCCGAGCCTAGGTGACAAATCGGCTTCAGCCCCGCGTGAGGGCAAGAGTCGCTGGCTTCGGCCGAGGCCCGTGACGAGGCGCCCAACGCGAGCGCGAGCCCCGCGGCCACAAGTCCAGCGATGAGCTTTTGAGGCATCATTTGAGAGGGTAAGCACGGGCCAGCGTTTCGGCCAGCCCGTGCTCGTTTTCACGTGGCGCCGGAGGTTGGGGCCTGCTCGGCCAGCCAGGCTCGCACCACTTCGATTAACGGCGTGAGCGGCTCGTTTTTTGGCCAGCCCCTTGTGATTGCTGCGAGGGCTTTCGGCGCCGCTTTGGCAGCCCGGGCAGCGTCGAAGGCCTTCCGCCCTTTCTTGGGCTTCGTGGCGCTCTGCTTCTTGCCATCGCGGCCTTCCCTGGTACCGGTGGAATCGGATACCACCTGCCCGCGAAGCTTCGCGACGAATGGGTGCCCAACGCCGCAAGTGTCTGCGATCCAGCGGTCTGATTTCTTGCTCCACTCGGCATCGAGCAGCAGGACCGTTGCGGCGTGCTTCTTGTCGGCAGTGGATCGGCGCAGCCCATGCGCCGCATTGCATCCGACCGAAAAGAGGCGCGCCTCGCGCTCGCCTCCTTTGTGAATGACGCACTCGATTTCATTCTTGCCGGCTAGCTCATGAGCACGGGTTCGGTGAAAGCCATCTGCAAGCCGCCAGACCCTCCCGTCGTAGTACACAGTGATCGGAGGTAGCTTCGCGCCACTTGCAAGGGCCTCGGCATACTCCCGGGCTGTATCCTCGTTCACGCCGGCTGCGCGGCAGTTGAGGGCGGGATCGCGCAAAATCTGAGCAATCGGGAGGCTCTCCGCCTTCTGTACCGCGGCGTTCACGATGCACCTTCCGAAGCCATGAACCGAAGCCAACGGGTTGACCGCGGCAACGTAGGCATGTCGGCTGCGTCCAGCGCGTCTTGCCACTCTTCGAAATCGAGATCGATGAGCGCACCGATCTGCTGATCGAGCGAGAATTCAGATTTCTCGGAGAGCGCTTGCAATCGTCGAAGCTGCTCCGCGGTGATCATGACGATGAGCGGGCTCACTTGGCACCGCCGATCGCGTCTTGGGCGAGTTGCGAGACGATCTCTAGCCGCTCGGAAGCAGCACGAACGCTCAGAGCGCTCATCGCGAGCCGGATTGCTTCGGCCTGAACGCCAACCGCCGATTGATGCGCGAGCTCCGGATCGATTGTCAGTTCGTCCGCCCAGCGCCGTAACGCGCCGCGAATTTCATCGAGTGAACGCGCAGCAAGCTCTAGATCGCCCTTTGCCGCGATGCCAAGCGCGACAATACGCGCGGTTTTGGGTACACTTTTCCCAGGTGCCATTGAAAGCCTCGATCTTTCGTGGTGCTAGGCCGCTCCGGGTGGGTCCAATCACTCGGGGTGGCCGTCTGTTGTTGGTTAGCGCTTCTTCTTGGGCGCCTGCTCCCCAAAAGCAGCTCTCACGAGCCGCCGAACGATCGCCGCCTCGCTCTCGCCAGCCTTGTCAGCAAGCGCGCGAAGCATCTTGCGTTCGTCAGCGCTCATGCGAATCATGAAACGTTCGTCTTTGGGCGCAGGTGCCATGTGCAACTGTTGTGCATCGGTCCGCATCGGCGATCAATAGCCAAATTTATTGAACTCCACTCCTGACGCGTAAATCCACGCGTCGACTCAGGAATTCTGCGCGTCGATTTCCTCGACACCGCGCATTCAGCTATAAGCAGTGCCGTGGCAAAACGTGATCAAGTCGCCGAGATAGCTGAGCTACAGGCTCGGCAAGGACGGTTCGTCGACATTCAAGAAAAGGTTGCCGAGCTGGAGGCGCTCTGGCGTCAGCCCTTTCCACCACCGGTCTCAGACTTCTTTGCTATGCGTCTGGTCACCCTCCTCGAAGTGTTCGGACGGCAATGGGTTGCGACTTTCATCGATCACGGCCCGCCCTACGTGGACAACGCTAAGACCCTGGTTGAAGCCGGAATTAAGTTCGACTTCGACAAGGTCAAGGGAATTCACGGAAAGCGGATCTCCTTGGGCGGGCTGATCGCGCACAGCGTCTCGCTGAACCAGTTCGAGCATTTCGTTGGATGCTTCTCGAAGCTGCTCGGTCACGATTTTCTCAAGACCATTAAGTCTACACATGATCGCGCCGCCGTTGAGTTGTACGGGCAACCCGCTACTCCAATCATTGACGACATTTCAATCATGAGTCGCGACCTGGCGCGTCTGTTCGAAGTGAGACACGTGCTCACGCATGAATATCCAGTTCGCTCGGCAACAACCGAAGACATCTCGAGTTTCCTTAGCGCGACGTCAGCGTTCGTTCGCGCCTCGGAGCAAACATTCGCGACGCTCCTTTACGGCAACTACGCTTTCAAGCCGCTGGACATGGCCTCGGACGCGATGGAACTCAATAACGCGGCCGAGGACGAAATGAAGGTTACCTTGGCAAAGCTTGCCGCGCTGGACTTTGTCGACAACGATGCGCTCCAATTGTCGCAGCAGACGTGGGAGAAGTATCGCAAGAACCAGGCTGCGCTTAGAGCAAGCATCGTTCAGGGAGGAAGCCTGTACGGTCAAGCCTACGTCAAGGAGCTGTTCCGTCTGGCGCGGCTACGAAACGAGGAACTCCGGTGGTGGCTCGATCGAGAAGACGGCGAGATATAGTCCTACTCTGTCAACCGGCCGCCGGTTTCCGCAGTAGCTTCGACATGCTCTTGGGCTTGGCTGCCTTCGGGCGCACCACCGGCTCCGGAGCTGGCCTAGCCGCGATTCGCGTGGGCACCTGGTGCCACTTGACCGCGCCGGCCGCGATCGCTGCTACTGCTGCGCCAGCGTGCTCGTATTCGGCTTCCCACTGGCCCTCTTCGCGCACTTCGCTCAGGGTGCATCCGTTGACCGCACTGAGCGAGAACGCGCGTTCCTGGCCAGCCTCGCGCCATGCGCGCAGGTCTTCGAGCTGAGCCGGCGGCGCACACTCAAGCACTGCGTTCTGAGTCGTCGCTACTTTGAGCCTAGCCATGCGCCTTTGATGTTCGCCGGCTCCCCTTACTCGACTCCAGCCCGGCTCAGTGCTCATTCCAACCCTAGGCTCTGCCACTCACGTTTCGCGCGTGCTCTCGGCCGCTGGCTTCGATTCTTCAGCTCGCCCGGAGCCAGCCTGAGCAATGCCCGCACACCTTCCGCAACCCGCGGATCGGTTTGCCAGTCATCTGCGATCTGGGTTGCCACGTCAGGCCCATGAACCGCGCACAGTTCAAGAGAGACAGCCTCGATCGCAGTGGCGTCGATCGCGAGCAAGCCAGGTCTGCTACCAGGCACGCGACAGGTTCGCGGTGTAAGCACATGCGCCGCAATCAGCTCGGCTCGCAGCTCAGCACCAAAGGCTGGCGCGACTTCTAAAATCAAATCATTCATGAGGGGTTGTTAAAAAAAAGAAGGCGCAGGCGGATCGAATTGCTAGCTATGGCCATTCGATTTCGCCTGCGCCTAAGTGTTACTTGCTGCCTTGGTCGAGCACGCTATGTGCTGTCGCGACCGCGAGGTCTTTGAGATCGCTCAAGGCGTCGAGCACTTGGAAACCGCGGCTCTGGCGCTTCTGGTAGGCGCCGAAATCGTGGCTCAGCTTTGCCGGACTGACTCGCGCTTGCCACTCGGCTTTCTCGAGCGCCGCGAGGGTCGCCTGCCGCGATGCTGGCGAGCCACCAAATCGAACGGTCTCCCAGTGACGGGCCGCCGAAGCCTCGGGCAGCCGATTCGAAATGTTCGTCGCTTGCGCGGCCACGGCCTGTTCCAGCTTCAGCAGTGCGGCTAAGACCCGACTGGCCGCCGCCGGACTCGGATCTCGGCACGCTTGCACCGCGTCGTAGGCTGCTTGCGCTGCTGAATCCGCGATCGATGCGCGAAAGTTTCCCAACGTAAAAAGCAAACTCGCGTCCTGCTCAACGGCGCGTTCCGCGAAGGCCCAGAACAAGGTCCCATCATTGAGCTGATAGGCCGTCGTGCGGACCGCTTCAGCCTCAGCGTCGCGAAAGGCGCTGGCGACACGAGCCGCGTTCGCGCGATTCGAGTCTGCAATGAAAGCGGCGAGCGGCTCTCTCAGAGAGGCGAGCACGGCATGCTGCGCCGCCGCGAAAGCGGCTTCGTGTGCTTCGTGTGCTTCGCGATCGAGCTTAGCGATTTCGTCCGCGTGCTTGCGATCAACCTCGACGACGCGCGACTTCAGTTGCTCGCTAGCCGCGCGGTGCTCACGTGTGCTGGCCTCTTTCGATGCCTTGTGCGAGGCGCATCGGTCGGCATGCGAGAGAGCAGTCGGCTTCGATTCAGTGGCAGCCATGATCAGCGCGGGCCTTTCACGGGAACGCCGAATTGCTGCACTACGCCTTGCATTTGCACGCCCTTCGGATTTCGATCAGAGAGACCCATCTCTCGGTCTAGGAATGCATCACGAGTTTCACCCGTGTGCATGACTTCCTCATGTGGCGCCTGCCGCTGAGCAGTGAGCTCGGCAACTTCGCGCGTAAGGCGGGAGGCTTCGGCGATCAACTCGGCCGTAGTTGGTTCACGCTTCGCAGTTGTAGCGGGCATCGCGACTGCGGCGATTGACTTGTCGATCGCCTTCGCAAGGTTTCGCAAGCCGTGAATGTCGTTAGCGTCGGCAAAAGGTGCGAGGGCTGGATATTTTTCGAGCAAAGCTCGCTTTTCTGGACTGAGTTTCATCTTCTTTTCTTGTGGCAGCGCGCAGGCCGCTGCTCGTGAATCATTTTGAAAGCGCGGGCGCGTAGCGAGGGCATTCGGTTCGCAGCACGTCACGGGCCAAACTATTGCCGAGCTCGCTGAGTAGCGAGCGCGCAGTGTCAGTGATATCGTTGCGCGCGAGGATGGCGCGTATGGTTTCCGTGGTGCTCTTCGTTTGAGCTAGTTCAGCAGCCGAGAGCACGCGACCAGGGGCGCGCATTGCCGCGGGCTCGGGGGCCTTGAGGAAGAAAAGTGCCTGTTTTATGCCAAATTCGCGTTCGATCGCCGCGCGCGCATTCGCATTCGGTAGACGGCCTTTCTTCCAAAGTCGAACTGATCGCTCTGAAGAGTCGCAGCGCTTTGCTACTTCGTTCGTCGGCAATGCGGCGAGCGCGATCGCGGCCTGCGTGAGCTCATTTTGGATCTGACTCGGCATCGGCTTTCCGAACTTAGAATAGCGTTCGGCACTCGTCCGATTCCGATTTTGATCCGATTGCGGAAAATAAATTGTGCCGCTCGTGCGACAAGCAATCACTACTCGGGGTGATCGTGGCCTGCTGTGTGCTGCTGCTGCTGCTGCTGCTGGTCAGCGCGGTGCAATTCGCGCGGCACGCGCCCGGCTGATCAGCGCGTGAGTGATCGCGAGCTCTCGCCGCTCATCTTCGATCGATAGCCGGCGCGGGACTCGAGCGCCTCCGAGCTCAGCGGCTCGCGCCTCGAGTGCTGCGGCTAGCGAGGCGGCTAGCGAGGCGCCTACTGCGCGCGGAGGCTCGGCCCACGGCTGCAATTCATCGGCGCGCCTCTCAAGTGCTGCGGCCAGCGCTGAGGCGATGCTGCGGCTCACTGGGCCCTCTTGGCGCGAGCTTCGCAGGCTGACACGAGCGTCGCGCTTGCCTGCTCGCCGGCCAGGACCTCGGCCGGGTGACGCTCGCGCAAGCCATCGAGCCTGGCCGAGTTGCCGTTGATCGCATCGATCACTTTGAACAGGGCGGCAGGCTCATTTTTCAGTGCGGCTGCGATCGTCGCCTCAAGGTCTCGCCAGACCTGGGTCGCCTTTACGACGTCGGAATCGATGCCGCGCAGGCGCGCCAGATCGCGATTGAGGGCGGCCAGAAGCTTCTCGATCTCGAGCAGGGCGCGCTCACTCAGTTGGCCGGATTCGCGGCGCACGGTCAGGCGCTCGATCTGCGACTTGATCTCAGCTACCGCGCTTCCGGGCGTCTGAATGGGCTCGCGGGCGCTCGACTCTGGTGATGGGTCTGCAGCCTCAGCCGGCGTGGCAGGGCGCGTAGGGGCCGTGGAAGTCGTAATCCAAGCCTCGCGGGCGATGCCGTAAGCGCTCTCGGCTTTCGCCTGCGCTGCGTCGGTCGGCACACGGCTGCCGTTGCAATAGTTGGAAACCGAACGCTCAGTGATACCCAGCGCGGCGGCTTTCTCGCGCAAGGTGCCGCGTGCCGATGCCAGCTGAGTTGCGCCGAGTGAGAGATTGAATCGAGACGATGACATGTGCCGCCGCTAGAATAGCTTTGCTGTTCTGGGCGCTGTTCGCGAACGCAACGCCGGAACACCAGCGCGCCAGCACGCCGATCATCGATCGAGCGCAATTCATGCCACACCGGGAGTGAGGCCGGCCGGCGCATTCCGGAACGTAGATCGAGAGTCAGGGCAGATCGGCACGCTCGGCTATGCCCTGGCGGCCCCTCGCCCCCTGAGGCACTGTTCAGCAGCACTGCAATGGTGGGGTCAGTGGTGAGTTCAGCCCAAACCCACCACCCACGATCCAGCATAAAACACGCCACTTGCTGAAGATAGTGGTGAGTGTGGTGGGTTCTGACTACCCCTCTATGTCTCAGGTGAGAGAGCTTTCAGCCGTCGCACTTTTCAGTTTGGTTAGGGCCTGGGAGGGCAACCCACCAAACCCACCACACTCACCACTCACGGTGTCAAAACAGCACGATTAATGCGGTGCGGTGAGTGGTGGGTTAGTGGCGCGCGCGATGAGAACCCACCACTGCCGGTGTGGTTTCAGAGCAGCACGAGCCCCCAGACTTTGCCGGCGTTCGTGTTTTTCCCTGGCACGCCCATGTCACTCAACCTCAGGCCGAAGGTGGTACTAGTTTCGGGCTGTAGCCCCTGAGCACTCGCCCACTCTGCAAACGCAGCGTAAAGCTTGGCGGCAGCCGTCCCGCGCTCGGTTCCCTCGGCACGTCGCGCACGCGACTCGACGAACAGCCGCACGCCATCGACCTTGCCGCGCCAGCGGTCAACCGTAAGAGTGTGGGAGGAAGGCAGCGTGTACTCGGTCTGCCGCATGAGGCGCACAGCCCCCTGCAGCGCCCAGCGCACGATCGCCGGCGTGTCGCTGGCGATAACCTTACGATGGATCTGAGGGTCCCGAGCCGGGTCCGTCGCAAAGGATCGAGTCATCGGGATCAGGAGCCAGCGGCGAAAGAACCCGTTGCTGGTGTCCTTCGTCTTCGGCAGCTGGTTGCAGCCGAACACATGGGCAGCTTTCGGGCGAAACGCGACTGCTGGCCCACTCGGCGAGCGGGCTGCCACGCCTTCTCCACTGATGATCCCTTTCACAACTGGGCCCAGTGCGTCGTCGGTGAGATCCGGAACGACGTTCAAGCGCGCACCGTACAGGAGTGGCCGCGCATACTGGTCGTTCCAGAGCGCGGGAGGAAGCGAAGTAGACGATCCTGGGGGGACACTCGCTTGGATGATCTCGGCAAGGCGAGTCTTGCCATTTGCTCCTGGACCGAGCAGCACCAGCGCGCGCTCGTACGTTGTCGCGGTGCCAGTGATCGCCGCGCCCATGAATTCTTGAACCGCTGCGATCTTGTCACCTTTGTCGGCATCGTCGCGGAAAACATCTTCGAGGTACTGCAGCCATTTCGTCGGCGAATCGCCGCCAGTAAAGTTGAACTCGTATCGGTGCCTCGCACGATGATCGGGCGAGTGTGGGCGAAAGTCGATGCCCGCCGCACTAACGACGGCGAACCCATCCACGAACGCAACGCCAGGCACCGAGTCATCAAAAAATGAATCGTCTGCTGCCTCCGCACATGCCATCTTGATCGAGCCGCCGAGCGTTTGCGTACTCACACGGAGGGGAGAAGACTTGTCCCCTGGAGCGCCGACGTACACGCGACCAGCGAAGCCTTTGACGATCCATTCGAGCTCCGACTTCTCAACGCCCTCGAAAATGCCACCGCGGTAGCCGTACAACCGACCACCGACAGCCACCACTTTGCGATATCGTTGCTCGACAATCCTGAGCAGCAAGTCGCCTAGTTCAGCGTGGTCACCGCGTTCGAGAGTCGTCTCGGGTATGCACCATTCATCAGTCCAGTCGATGTTTTCGAAGATCAGCGGCGTGTCGTCGTTCGCGCTGGCCCACTTGGCGTCAGCTTCGTGCTCACCTGCATCAAATCCTTCAGCCAAGTCCGAGAGCGATCTCGTCCTCGGCTTACCGACCAGAAATAGCTTGATCTTAGCTCGCCGCGTATCGCGCTTAGATTCAATTGCTTCTACGCCGTCTGCATTACTCATCGTCTCACGTGAGACCGACGCAAAGCGCAGATCTCCCCTTCGTCATCGTTGTGGCGCCCGTCGAAGCGCCGTTGTCCAACCCCGACAGTAAGCACGATTTCGCGCGGCGCTAGGCGGGCCGAGCGCGCCTCTAGCAACAGCCGAGTGCCAGTGTCGCGCGCCTCAAGCAAAGAGAGCGTCGCACTCTTGCGGGGCGGCGAAGCGTGCTTATCATCGAGCCTGTCACTGAAGCTCGTCACTCCAGTGAGCCATCGTTGTCCCGTAGTTGGTCTGATACGACCCAAACGCCCCCGGTTCCGCGGTTTCCCCTCCCGCGAGTGACCGGGGGCGTTTTCCTTTGCGCTCATCGGTCGGTGGCCTCGCCGAAGATCGGGACGCTTGCGAGCGCTTGGAGCGCCTTTTCTGCGGCTAGAATCGTGCCCTGGCGAACAGGCAGCCCGGCGCAGAGGCGAGCGAGTGTTTCGCGTTGAATGCCGAGTCGGCGCGCGGTTTCGGAGACGCCAAGCTGATCGCACAGCCGGCGGAGGTGGAGTTGAAGTTCTGCATTTTGCATGACCCGCTAGAATAGCGCGCGGCTACATATGACTTGTCACCCGGATCGCCGTCTCTAGCTCCCCCGCATCCAGCCGCGGGCGCGAATCTTTATTTCGAGCTGCGCCGCAAGATCGGCCGGACTCTCCCAGAGAATGTGCTCCTTCTGCCTGGTGTCGAAGTTCATGTGCTCGGGCAGATCCTTGCGGCATGTCCATATTACGGGGGTGCCAAGGCCCTCAGCGAACCCCGCCTCGTAATAGACAGCGCACCGCTGACCTGTGACATCGACGACAACGAATCGAGCTTGCCGGATCCCGGCGATGATCCGGTCATCGATCTTGAGCTGAAATTCCGGCTTGTCGGCGTTTGCCTGGTGTTCGAGGTCATCAACGCGAAACGGCTTTTCGTAACCGCACGCTAGCAGCGCGGGCTCGATTCCGAGGTTGTAGGCGTCCGCCATTGACGGGTCGAACCACATGGCGACGAACACTCGATCGGAACGCGGGCGCGAGGCCTGCAATTCGTCGACTCGCGCCCAACCTTCGGGCTGAATTTGCACGGTATACGTGGCGTACTCCCCGTTCGTTACGGTGAGCAAATCCCGAACCCTCATCTGCGTCACGATTTGTTGCAATGCGCGGGCGGGAATTTCGACGCGCGCCGCGAGTTGCTCAATGGCGACCGGCTCACTCTGCAAACCTGGGTACGACGTGCGATCGGCAAACTGAAGCAGTAGCCTCTGCACGAACTCCGAATAGGTGTTTTTTCTCGTTGGTATGTTCTCTAGCGCATCGAAACTGGCATGCGTGATCATGAACGGCGGCCTATTCTTCAAATCATTGTGCTCGCGAATCATCGCGGACACCCGCAAACCCACAGCATCGCTAATTGGTTTTGCCCGGTTTGGCGTGTCTTCGTACCACTCCTCCGAAGCGTAGTAGGCGCCGCACCTAGGACAATCGATTCGAACGGTTTGGTCACCGGCCTTCTCAACTTGCGGCTCGCGCTTTCGCGCGTCCTTAAACTTGAAGCTGTCGCAAATGAAACACGTGCCGTCGACCATATCTCACTACCTACAGCCAAACCCGTTCGACGTGAACCGTGCGGTTTGCGCCACGAAAACTCTCGCGCCGTCCGGCTCCGCTTGTACGCTCGTCAACGAGTGTGGATCACGCCACGGGCTGCCTTGCGCGCCCTTCTCCTAGTGACCACGCTGCAGGGTCAGAATGCAGAGACCAGCAGTCCAGAGATCTACGTCACTTGTGCCTCCCGCGAGCAATTCTCATTGTGGGATCGTGCGCACTCCGAACGGCTGGGCTCGGGCTGACCACGTTCCCCTAAGCCCTCGTGCAGAGGCGCTAGTCGATAATTGGCTTGAACACCTCGAGGCCGAGCGAGAGGCGGGCTTCTGTGATTCGGCGCTGGTCGAGAGGCTGCCACGGCTTGCTTTGGTGAGCGCTCGAGAACCAGAAGCGCCCGCGGAGCCGCTGCTCAGCGCTGATCCCGAGGCCGATCTGGACGCGCTGCTTGAGTCCGTCGGCTACGAGCGCGCCTAGCGTCCGAGCCTCGCTAGCTGACCCAACTCTTTGGCGATCGCCGCGACAGCTTCCCATTGACCGGCCGTGGTCGCAGCGGCAAGCGCCGTTGTCAATGCGACCTCGATTGAGCTGGGACAGGGCTGGGACAGGCAGTTTTCGCCCTCCTCGACCCCCGGATCTGTCGAGGCTTTTGGGGTGTCCGAAGGCCGATTTTGGCCGGCATAGATTCGAATCCCCTTGGGGACGCCCAGAAACACCGCTGATTGTTGATTCGCTGGCCCACCCTTGGCCCCCCTCACCGGGTTCAGTCAAGGCAGGCACTCCCAGAGCCGCACTAGCCGGCGTCATGAGCTCAGGGAGAGCGTCAACCAGCGGGAGCGGAGTAGCTTCGCGAGCCCGAACATCGCGTGCGACGGCGCAAGGACGATCAAGTCCCGACCGATCAGGTTTCGGGACCGGGCCTCAATTCGCCTGGTCGCTTAGGTGTATTGGCGCGTCCCGTGCAGCGACGCGTACCCCGCCTCGACCAAGGCGGCCCGTAGATTCAGTGCTGTCGGCTCAAGATTCACCGGGCGCGAGGCGTTCTACAATCGGCCCCGACCACGCTGGCGCGTCGCCGTAGGTTTTCACCACGCGACCCTCGGCGGCACGCAGCACGAGCTGGGCATGCCGATCATCGACAGAGTTGTCGTAGACGCACGAAGTCCGGTTTGTCCGCTGCCGAGAACACGGTCTCGAACGCCAAGCTCCGTCCCTCGCGCAAGCAGGCCTCGCGTCGGTCGGTCGCCAGCTGCGCTGCGCGGAGCACGGTCTTGGGATCATTCCAATCGCCGAGTTCGTCCTGTGCGATCACGTCGGGGTTGACGTATTCACAATCGTGAAACCACTCGTGAGCGAGGCCGCGCTCGGTGATGGTGGTCTTCCCGGCGCCGTTCGGCCCTGCGACGACCAACAAGCGAGGCCGCGAGGCAGGCGCTGGAGTCATCGAGACTTGTCGGTCCGCCGTGCTTGCGTGTTTACGCGAGCGAAAACGGACGCTTCCTTGAGCCGAGCCACGACCCAAGCATCTGCCGTGGCGCGGCGCTGTACCGCAAGGTCTCTCGCTTCCCGCATCACTAATGCCAACTCCTCATCCGTCGGCTCGGTGTCGGGCGCCATCAGATCTCTAGGCTTCACGTGCATGCGCGGTGCATCAGGATAGCACATCCGGCGGGCTTCCTTGCCCCCGGCGCGCCCGTCATATTTGGTTGCTGGCCCTCGCAAATGCTCTTGCTGTCGTTGGCGGCGGTGTCCCCACAAGAGCAGGAGGACCCAGGGCCGCGCGACTAGGCGGAGAGTCGTGCCCGCGTAAGCAGTGAGGCCTCGTGATACCCGACGAATCGCCCCCGCCCGCCGATGGCGGCCCTTGGTGTGCGTAGATCAAGGGTGACCGCGCATCTCAGACCCGAACCGGGTCGGCACGGCGGGCGTCTACAGTAGGTACGCGCGCTCCGCGCAGTACTGTCAGCGCGCTGCGGGAGCACCGGCCTTCAACGACTCGGCGATAGAGAAGATGACGACAGTGATTTCCGCTGCCACGCGAGCCCAAATGATCGTGCCGATTGCGGCAAATGGAGCAGCGACGAGCGTGGCGATGCTGATGATCCTGTTGGTTTCAATTTGCCTCGGCCCGATCCGCGCGGAAGACCCAAGGACCAGCCAAACACTCATCTGGTGCTCAGCATTTATTATGCCGATGATCCCGCCCACGATCATCCCAACAAACTGGACGGCGGCTCCGATCAGCGCCAGGCAGTAAAGCGCGCGCACGATTGGCACAATCAAGAATCTACTCAACGACAGATCGAAGATGGTTTTGATGAACTGCATTTTCGGCGTCCTCCTCGGCTGCTCGGAGTGATAAGCCTTGCTTCACATCATTAGCCTGCCGAATGCAGAATTAACAGGCGTGGTCGGCCGGCACGTCTGAACGCGGCGTGAACGTTCGCGGCACGAACGTTGCGCATAAGACGGGTTTGGACGTGTTAGATCGCCCAGCAACGAGCCAGTGGCTTGATGCCAATTCCAAACACCGGCGAACCGCTTGTTCTTGCTGCTCGCTGTCTGCGACGGAGCAAGCGCTCGTCACAGTTGGAGCCGTCGCGACGTGACCAAGTTACGCGAGCCGTTGCGCTTCGCCCCAGGTCATCAGCACGGCGGATTTGACGCTGCACGTGCGGGACCTGCGCTTCTTGGAGACGATCTGAGCGTGCTGATGGCCGCGGCACCTACTTGATTCGGCCTCGCCGCGAAACGTCGAAGGAGTTGACAGGGGGCGGCGGTTCTCTGCACGCGAAAGCTTCAGGCCCGGACCGCCTGCGTCATCACTCGTGCACGCACTGGCGGGGGCGCCCGCCTGCGCCCCCGGCTACCTCATGCCGCCCGATCGGCGCGATCTTCGAGAAACCTCGTGGCACGCCGGACGAAGCGCCCCCGCGAATTGAACCTCCGATTCCCCGATATCCCGTGACGTAGAGCACACAGTGTGCCTCGCCTACGGGACTGCTTACCCGAGCATCGTGCGCGTGCGACGCCTAGGCGACAACCGCGAGCCGAATTGCCGGGAAATCCTCAACGTTCACTACCGTGCGGTTCCCCTTGGGGAGCCCAGAAACACCGCTGATTGTTGATTCGATGGCCCATCCTTGGCCCACCCACTCACCGGGTTCAGTCAAGGCAGGCACTCCCAGAGCCGCACTAGCCGGCGTCATGAGCTCAGGGAGGGCATCAACCAGCGGGAGCAACAGCGCACCCCTCGATTTCGTCGAACGGGGCGAACCGCAGCGAAGTGAGCGTTGCCGACCCACCGTGAGTTAGCAAGCGTCAGCCACGCATCTGCCCGCTTGCTAGCGCATTTCCGGTAGCAGGCGCTCCCTCAGCGTTCGCGCCGTCGTATTACCTGGTTCGATCCGGAGCGCTTCCGCAAGGTACGGCGCGGCATACTCAGGGAAACCGAGCATTTCGCCGTACCAGCGAGCAAGGACCACGCAAGCCGCCGCTCGCTTACTGCCAGCAAGCTCAGCAAGGATTTCGTTGGCTTGGTTGATGACTTCGCCCCAGCTTCCGGTTGCAGCGCGGCTCTCGAGTTCGGTGACAACGTCCAGGTCATCAGGAGTCGACGCGAATAACTGCCATAATGTTTGCGCGTCTAGCTCGAGTAACGGCCGCTCCACACGACTCGATAACATAAAACGCGGCGCGCGCAGGTGGTGCCTCGGAATCTTCGGCTCGGTTTTGTTCCCGAATGTAGGAACTGCGGGGTTGCCTTACACTGACCACAAATCGGCGAGTCGGATCGAGAGCGCTTCGAAGGGCTCGCATTGCACGACGACGTCGCCGCGCCACACGCCCGCGAGGCGATAGCCCGGGCCATCGAGGCGCAAGACCTCTAGGGTTTGCAGCAGTGGGTCGACGAGCCAAACGTGGCCGACCTTCTCCCTGGCATAAATGGGCACCTTCACCGCCCGGTCAGTCGACGCCGTGGAGGGCGACAGAACTTCACAAGCCCAGTCGGGTCCGAGTTCGAACGCACTACCGGACGGCAGACTCGGCATGCGTTCGCGGCGCCAGCCGCCAATATCCGGAACGAGCACATCCCCATGCAGGTGAAGCTCGGGCTCATTCAAAATGATCCAGCCACCGGGGCCACCTCGCCCGCGGTGAAAAGGTGCATACAACTCGCCTGAAAGGCTGGAAGCGGCCTGGGCATGCGGTGGCGCGGGACGAGGGCTCGTGACGAGGTCGCCGTTCAATATTTCGCCGACCAGGTGAGGCGGAACCTCGCAGAGATCGTCGAAGGTGGCGCGTCGCCGCGTGGGGTCGGCCATTGCTTAGTCAGTCTAGCAGGCTGCTGCGGGGGCGGCGACGACTGCGGTCCGGTAGGCGTGAACCAGAGGCATCAGGTAACCAGTCCGCGCTCAAACGGCAATGAATCCCGTTATACAAAGTCAAAGTCCGCGTCGCAGACCCCTAGAGTTGGAACCTCTCCGACCCTTCGCTGTATCAACGAAGCCCCACGACGGGGCGTGACCCGAGGGGGCGTGTCGCCCGATGTCGGCCGGAGCGACCACCAGCCTAGGCCACCACCGCGACCGGTATTCCTGGCAATTCCGCGAGTTGCACAACTGTTCGGTTTCCCTTGGGGACGCTACCCGACGCCGCACTCCCGCCGCTGAGCTGTCGGCTCTCGGCACGGGGGTGGTGAGCGCGACGAGGTGAAAGTGGAGAACGCTTCCGTGCCCATGGTCGGAGGGGTTCATTGGTCGTCCGCAGCCACCGGGGGCCTTGCCCACGGGTCATGACCACCAATCCCGAGCAGCGAAGTCGGGTGCCCACCGCCGGTGAACTCGGGTGTCCGGGGCCGAAGGACGAGTGGAACCCTCTACAGGCGCCTCAACGGGGCAACGGCCGCGGGCCGCCCAAGATTCATTTCTTAGCCAGGCCTTCGCGAAGATTGGCCAGCGGCAGAACGAGCTGCCGCGTTTCCGCGCTCAGCGTGATGAAACCGTGGTGCTCGTAGAATACCACGGCCTCACCATCCTTCGCATTCACGACCACCCCATAGACGACAACTTCCGAGCGCGCCGCGCGCTGGATCGCGTCCCATAGCAAGGCTGCGCCGAGCTTTCGTCCTTGAAACTTCTGACCGACAGCAAGCCGTCCCAACCGCGCGACGGGAACGTCCGGATAACGAGGCAGTTTTTTTGAGAGGGTTTGTGGCATGCGCGTCAGCAAGACCGAGCCGGCAGCCAAGGTGTAGTAGCCGGCGATCACATCGGTGACGATCTCGCGAGCCACATAGCAAGCGGTAGCTCGTCGACGAACATCTTGGCCGACTTGCTCTCGGAAATATCGGTCGAGCGGTGCCACGCCGCACGCAAACGCCTCTCTTTTGTGCTGCGAACCTAGGAGTTCGATCGCAAAGGGCGGTGACACGTTAACGCTTGATGAGCTTTGTATGGGCGGCAGCGGCACGCTTCAGCGACTTGTTCGGCTTGGGCGGATCGAGCAGCAGAGCGACGAATTGGCGTTGTTCCTGAGCTGACAGCCGAATGATGTTCTGTTCCTCGAGTTCGCGAGCAGCAACTTCGCGGGCAGCAGCGACGACGAAGTCACTCAGGCTGCTTCCCTTCGCCTCGGCGGCGCGCTTGATGAGGGCGAGCGCCTTTGGCGCAATGCGCGCTTCTAGGCGGTGGGTTCGAGGCTCTGCGGTATTCGGTCGTACCATGGTGATCTCCGAGATCCGAAGTGTACGGTAATGTGCCGTACAGCGCAATCGCCCAACTTCGGCGCGCATGCCGCAGCCACAACGATCGACAGCGCCCATGAAGCTTCTCACCGTCAGGCCCCGTTGAAGGCCGATGGCGAGGTGCATGCCCAGAGCCGTGGCTAAGCGACAACCGCGAGCGGAATTGCCGAGAATTCCTCGAAGTTCACTACCCATACGGTTTCCCTTGGGGACGCCCAGAAACACCGCTGATTGTTGATTCGCTGGCACCCTTGGCTCCCCTCACCGGGTTCAGCCAAGGAAGGCCTTCCAGAGCCGCTACGCTGACCACAAGTCGGTGAGTCGGATCGAGAGCCATGCAGCCCGCGTTTCGCCCCCACGAGTTGAACCTTCGACTCTTCGCGATTCGGCGAAGCCCCGCGACGGGGGCGTGACCCGAGGGGCGAGTCGCCCGATGCCGGCAGGAAGCGACCGCCGGCCTAGGCCACCACCGCGACCGGAATTGCCGAGCGGCGGCGATCCAACGTGCCGCGGGGCGCGCTCTCGTCTTCGGACGGGATGCGGCCCGCCCTCACTCATTTCTGTGGGACCAGGGGAACGACCTCCACTCGCTGCGTTTCGTCCGCTGATGTCTCCGGCGTGGTGTCGTGCGGCTCGGCCTTGAACGTTTGAACGATGCGAGCACCCTCGGTCTTGTCCTTGATGACAATCACGTGGTGCCGCCCCTGGCTCTCCCAAAGCGATTTGGCGAATATCTGAGCCTCCTGCAGGTCGTCGAAGCGCTCTGACTCGCCGTCGTCGCCCCCATGCTGGACTCCGTTCCCGCCGGCAATGACGGACGAATTGTTGGGCGCGCGCCGCGCGTCGTCACAGACGGAGTATCGTCCTTCAGGTTGCTTCATGGGATAAACCTAGCAGCGCAACTCGGCGGCGCCCGGCTCGTGCTCGGAAAACGACTGCGGCGCAATTGTCTGACCGAGCGCGCAAACGGGCCATTGACGCGAGAAGCGTTCCGCGGTTCGCCTGAGCGATGCAAATTCCGTCGATAGTTCGTATCGACGTACCGGTGGGCACCGCTTCGTCGCCTCCGCTCGGTCCGGTGGCAGAAGACGAGCGACTCGCCGCATTGGACGTGCTCCGTGCGCTCGCGCTACTCGGAGTTTTGCTCGTCAATCTGCTCACTGAATTCAGAGTCTCGGTTTTCGAGCAGTTCTTCGGTCCGACTTCGGGTTCGCAACTGGATCGCGCGATCGATCGCTTCGTCAAGGTTGCAATCGAGTTCAAGGCGTTCATCCTGTTTTCGTTTTTGTTCGGTGTCGGGCTCGCGATTCAGTTCGATCGCGCGCGTCGTTCGAGGCGGGCTTTCGGCGCACACGTCGTGCGTCGCCTGGCAGCGCTGCTCGGTATCGGCCTCGCGCACCTCGTGCTCGTGTGGAATGGGGATATCCTGACGGAGTACGCCATAGCGGGCTTTTTGGCGCTGCCGCTCCTGTGGAGTGAGCGAGCCGTGCTGCCGACCGCACTCTTGCTCTTCGCCGTGCGCCTCGCACCCTTGCCATTCCCCGAGCCGTTTCGCAGCCGCGAGGCGATGCGAGCACACATCGAGCTTGCCAACGCGCTCTACGCGCACGGCAGCTTCGGCACGGTGGAGGCGTTCCGGATCCGGGAACTGCCAGCGATTCTCGCGCTTTTGCTGAACGTGCTGCCGCGCACGCTCGGGCTTTTCGCACTCGGCATTGGGGCGTACCGCGCCGGCGCGTTTGCGCGCGAAGGGGGCCGGTCACCCCTGGTACGCACGACCGCAGTCGTCGGATTGTTTGCCGGAGGAATGGGCACACTGGTCACGACCGGTGTCCTCGGCGACGTCTCGCTCGGCGCGTGGGATTCATTCGCGTTCGATGTCGCCGCCATTGCTCTGGCGCTCGGCTACGGCGCCCTGCTCCTCGTTGCTTACGAGCGGAGACCCGCGCGGCGAGTCCTCGACCTGTTCGCGCCGCTCGGTCGTATGGCTCTCACCAACTACCTCATGCAGTCGCTGGTCTTCGGTCTGGTCTTCTACGGCTATGGCCTCGGACGTTTCGGCGCGATGTCCGTGACGCATGCGCTGCTCCTCGGGCTCGGCGTCTACGCCGCGCAGGTCGCGGCCAGCGCATGGTGGCTGCATCGATTTCGCTTCGGCCCGGTCGAGTGGCTTTGGCGTTCGGCGACGTATGCCGCGTGGCAGCCGTTTCGTTCCAGATAGGCGGCGCGAACTGCATCTGGTGTGTGTGCGGACGCGCCCCTGCGCTCCCGCGACGTTCAAGGATTCCGCGTCAGCGGGCGCGTTCGTTCCGTGCGGCACGGCTCACTCGTTGCTTATCAGCTTATAGCGGAGCATCCGGACCAAAAGGCGAAGGGTGCGCAGGCGCGGCATCGGTGATAAGTCGAGTACTTCTTCAGCGCTCGCCACGCCGTCGATCCGAGACAGCAAGAATGCTTCTTCTGGCAGCAGTGAAGCGCGCGCCTCGGGCTGCCGAAGTAGGCGCAGTGGTCGCTCCCTGTCACCGAGACGCATCTCCAACGAGCCTTCGATCAACGCCTCCTCGCGTTCGAGTGTCGCCAACGCTTCACGGCTGCCGTGCACGTCGGCAATGCCCATTGCGCGCTCGACGAGCTTGGCCGCGAGATCGATGTCGCGGCTGGATCGCGCTTTTTTGGCGTCCTCCAGCGCTCTGAGCAAGCGAACCTGGGGGGACGTGGCGGGCACGGGTGACAGTGCCCCGGACTGGCCGCCGCCCTGCCCGGCCAACTCAGGGCTCGAGTGCACGGGTCGTTCGGTTCTGAGCCCGCTGGGATCACTGGTCTGGCGCGGAGTGGCATCGCCGTTGCTGAGCGAAAGCGGCGGCGGCGGTGGCGCAGCAGCGGCGCTGAGTGCGTTTGCAAACTCCATCACCGTATCGAAGCGCTGATCGGGCGCTTTTGCCATGGCACGACGCAAGACTGGGCCGACGCCCGCCGGCAAGCCGGGCACCCAATCCTCGATCGGGGGCGCCTCTTGGGCAATCACTTGTTCGAGCACTTCCATCAAGTCGCCTTGGTACGGACCACGACCAGCCAGCATCTCGTAGACGATCACCGCCAACGAATACTGGTCGCCACGTTGGTCGACATTCGCGGTCCGGCCCTGCGCTTGTTCGGGCGGCATGTAGTCCGGCGTCCCCATCACGTCATTTTCACCGGTCAAGCGCTGCTCACCCCCCTTCCGCTTGCCGAGGCCGAAGTCGAGCAGCTTGATGTGGATGCCTTCGCCGGGTAGCTCGGTCAGGAAAATATTGGCAGGTTTCAGATCGCGATGCACGATCAGTGCTTGATGTACCGAGGCCAAGCCCGACGCCGCTTGGCTGGCGATGCGTACGGCGAGGGCGAGCGGCACGACAGGCTCGCGCGCGAGGTACGCCTCCAGGCTCTCACCCAGCAAGAACTCCATCACCAGGTACGGCTCCCCTTGCTCGGTCACATCGAAATCGAAGATCTGGACGACGTGCGGGTGCTGTAGCAAGCTGACCAGCTCGGCCTCGCGTTGGAAGCGAAGCAGTGCCTTCGGCTCCTGAACGAGGTGAACCGGCAAGATCTTGATCGCAACCTTGCGGTGCAAGCGCACTTGCTCGGCCTCGAACACGATGCCCATCCCGCCGCGATCGACGACACGTCGGACCTCGTACGTCCCCCGGAGCACCGTCCCAATCAGAGGGTGCGGAGCAGCAGAAGGGGGATCGGTCATGAGAGCCATTCGCTGCTCGAGCGGTGACAGTGCTTTCGCTGGCTGTCCACCCGACAACAGGAAACGCTAGCCTCCCGGCCCACCGCTGACTAGGGCCTCGGAAGCCGAGCTCGGCGGGAATGCTCCGATCGCGGGCGAATCTGGACCCACACGGCTTGGCACTGTTGCGATTGGGAGCGCGAAACAAGACCGCATCGTGGGAGACGGGGAGCACTCAAAAGCACGGGCTGGGTTGAAATCATAGTGCGCCAAGATCGGCCGCAACGGCGGTCGACGATGGCACGGCCCAACGCAAAACCGCCTCAATGTACTTGACGCTAGGCAAGCGTCTAAATTGGTCGCGCGTGCAGAGACTGCGAGCTCGCTTGGTCCACTATTACCCGCGATGGGTCTGGTACGGCGTGGCTCTCGTCATTGCCCTAGTCGCTCTGTCGACGTCAGGGCGAGCGCTCGCAGCACCGAGCAGCACCTTACGCGAGCGCGCTCGCGAGCTGCGCATCGCGCAATCGCTCGCCTGGCTGCGCATGCTCCACTACCGGCGTAGTTCGTCGGGCAAACCGGTGAGTCAAGTGGACAGCAAGGCCTTCTTTTTGGCACCCCATGGCGAGCGCGATCCGGAAGCCGAGTTGGAAGCGACGCTGAACGCCTTTCTTCGACCGATGACGGCGGGCCGCGAGGACGAACATGCACTGTGCCGCTTCCCCGCGCGCCGCCGCTTGCTCGACGAATGGCTGCACTTCGAAGGCGCGCTGCACATTCCGAGCTGCCCCGCGCTCGCGCGCCATCTGAGCGACCTGGATCCCGAATCGGTCAGTGTCGTCTACGCAGCCAATTTTCTGAACAATCCCGCATCGGCGTTCGGGCACACGTTCCTGCGCTTGAAAAAGCGGCGCGCGCCGGGAGTCACCCTAAACAGCGAAGGGCTGGACCACAGCGTCGAATACACTGCAAACACCGACACCAATAACCCGTTCCTGTATGCGTTCAAGGGCCTCACCGGCTTGTTTCCGGGCGTATTCCGGTTTCATTCGTTCGAATCGAAAATCCACGAGTACGGCGACGCCGAAGCGCGCGATCTGTGGCAATACGATCTCGACCTCAGCACCGCTGAAGTCACCGCTCTGGCGCTGCACCTGTGGGAGCTGTCCGTCGCCCACATGGATTACTATTACCTGACCAAGAACTGCTCGTATCACGTGCTGGCCACCATCGAAGCCGTCGCGCCGCGCATCGATCTGGTCGATCACTTGAACTTCGTGGTGCTGCCTCGCGACACGATCAAGGCGCTGTTCAGCGTGCGGGGGCTGGTCACCAACATCGAGTATCACCCCTCGCTGCGCAGCCAATTTCGAGCCCAAGCTGCGCGTCTCGGCTCCAAACAAAAAGACACGGTCGAAAAACTCACCCACGAACCGGACGCCGCGCTGCCCGAGAACTTCTCATTGGCAGACGGTATCGCCGTGCTCGACACCGCGGTGCTCGTGCTCGACGCACGCTTCGCGCGTAGCCCAGAGTCACCGGCCGACGCCGCAGTCGAAGCGGCACGTGCCCGACTGATCGCGCGTCGCACACGCCTCTCGACGACCATTCCTGCGCTCCCGCCGATCCCCCCGCCGTACGACAAAGCACCCGAGCGCGCCAATGGCTCGATGCGCCTCAGCTTGGGCACCGGCATCACCTCGCAATACGGCAGCAGCTTCAGCTCGCTCGGCTACCGACTCGCCCTGCACGACCTCACCGATCCTGCCGACGGCGAGCCCGAGCTCTCCCAACTCCAATTCCTCGACCTGCGCCTGCGCTACGACTACGGCGAACGTGCGCTCACCGTCGATCGGCTCACCTTTGCCGAGCTCGTGGCCCTGAACCCCCTCACTCGCTACGAGCACGCACTGTCTTGGCGTGGTCGCGCCTTCGGCATGCGTCTGCACGACCGCGCCTGCCGCGATTGCTTCGCACATGGGCTCGATCTCGGCATCGGCGCAACCGTCGCCACCGAAAACGAACACCTCGCCTTCTTTCTGATGGCCGACGCCTACGTCGCGTTTTCGTCGTCCCTTGACGGCATCGGCGGCAGCTTCGTCCGCGTCGGCATCGGCCCCTTCGCCGGCCTCCGCGCCCGCCTGCCTGCGAACAGCATCGCGCTCCTCACGGCCAATTGGTCCTATCTCCCCGGTCAAACCCTGCACTCGACGTACGATCTGCGGGTCACTCTCCGCAGTGCCCTCGCCAGAGACGTCGCGGTAGGACTCGAAGCCGCCGTACAGCCCAGCTCCAGCGAATGCCTCCTCGGGTCGTATCTCTACTTCTGAGCTTTGTGGATGGTCACCAAACTTCGGCAGTAATTTCTGCTCGAAGGGGGATACCCGCGACCTACGGCGCGGTTCGCACTACCTGTGGGATGGACGACCGAGCGCAGCTCGGGCACCCATTATCGCCCCAGCAGCTCACCGTGCCGTTTGCGAGCAACGCGCAGGTCTGCGTGTTGCCGGCCGACAGCGCAATCGCGCTGCCGATGCCCTTGACGAGCACTGGAACGGCGGACGAAAGCTCACTGCCGTCGCCGAGTTGCCCAGAGGTGTTCGAACCCCAGCAGCTGATCGTGCCATCGCCCCGCAACGCGCAGACGTGATCGCTCCCCGCCGCGATGGCCGTGACATCGACGAGCCCATCCACCGCAACCGGGTAGGCCGACGCAGCGGCGTCCGGTGCGCTGTCACGGGGGGGGAGGCGTCCCCAACAGGCGACGGTCGTGTCCGCGAGAACGGCGCAGTAGAACTGGAAGCCGGTTGCAATCGCAGTGCTGCTTGGCAGGCGCTCGACCGCGCGCGGCGTAGGGGTCCTCATCAGCCAAACGCCGCCTGCCAGGGACTCGTCGGACAAGGTGTCACCGTCGAACCAGGTGCTCCCCCAACACTTCACTCCGCCGTCTGCGAGCAATGCGCAACTGCTGTAGCTGCTGACGTCGATGGCGGTCGCATCGCTGACGTCGGGCACGGTGCCTGCAAAGCGCCGGGTGGCAGGGTCCGACCCAAGGCCCAGGTTAGTCGATTCGCCCCAGCACTGAACGGTCGCATCAGCCATGAGTGCGCAGTCGTGCGTTGTTCCGGCAGCCACGAAGCGCGCGTCGGTCACTTCGTGTGCAGGCGTCCCGGTGAACGGAACGTCTCCCCAACAGGCGCCCCTACCGTCCGACAAGGCCGCGCAAGTATGCGTGAACCCGGCTGAAATACTTCGAGCATCGGCTACGCTCGGAACCGTGAGCGCAAGCGTGGTCGAGCGAAACGAACTAGCACCAACCGGTCTTTCCTCGTGGACGGCGCCCCAACAGCTCACCGTGCCATCCTCGAGCAGCGCGCAACTGTGAAAGAAGCCGGCCGAGATCGCCTTTACTCCCGACAGCGCGGGCGACTCGTCCTGGCCATCACTACTGCAACCCGGCAGAGCAGCGAGTACCAGTACGATGAGCCCCAGACCCCGTAGTCCACACATGGCGCAAGGCTACTTAGGAACGCCAGTCGGTCAAGGGCGCGCTCGCTTTGTCGGTGTGGCGGCGCCACGAGCTCAAATGACTTCTTTGTCACAATGTTCGGCTCCTCGCGCGGAACTTGATCGCTGACTTGGATTGCAAGAGTTCCTTGCTCAGGCCAGGGTTAACCGTGGCGGTTTCACCGATGCACCTTGTGCCAGTGCGCGTGCGGCTCGCTACGGTGCTCGCTTCTGCGCTAGTGGTGGCATGCGCGCGCAACGAGACGAACCGCGAGATGCGCCTAGGGAGCGCAAGCACACCGCGAACCGGGGATAGCGACGTGATGAGTGCCAGCCGCGATCGTTCGGCCGAGTCTGTCGACGTGGACGGGGCGAGCACCGCGCTGGGGGCGACGGAGATGGTGAAAGCGCCTGCGGCGCTCGGCGGCGATCCACTCATCGCGCTGGAGGTGGCTGGTTTTCAGCCGGCCGTCGTGGCCGTGCCTGTGTCCGCGACGCGACCTCGGCCAGTCGTCGTCGCCCTGCACGGCAACTACGATCGACCAGAATGGCAATGCAGTGTTTGGAACGAAGTGGTGCGCGGGCGCGCCTTCGTGCTCTGCCCGCGCGGTATCCGACGCCGCGGCGCGCCCGCAGCGGCAGATCGCTGGGAGTACGCATCGGCACGCGCGATGAAAAGCGAGGTCGAGGCCGCCGTCACTGCGCTGCGCACGCGCTTCGCGGAATTCGTCGCGGACGGTCCAGTGCTGTTCATTGGTTTTTCCTTGGGCGCGGGCTACGGCGCGCCGCTAGTGCAGGCAGCGCCAGAGCTCTATCCGCGCGCGGTCTTCATCGAAGGCGCTGCCTCTGCGTGGAGCGTTGCGGCGGGCAAGCGTTTCGCCAAAGCAGGTGGCAAAAAGCTGATCTTGGCGTGCGGGCAAGCCGGCTGTCTCACGCAGGTCAAGCAGCTGGGCCCCGCGCTCACGCGCGCTGGCTTGGACACACGAGTCGGCGGTAGCGCCAGCGCTGGGCACACTTACGATGGTTCCGTGGCACAAGTCGTGAGCGACAATTGGGACTGGCTGACCGAAGGCGACCTGCGCTTTGCGCCTTGAGCCGATTTTCCTCGCTCTTCCAACAATCGAAAAAGCAGTGTCGCGGCGGCCTCGTAACCGTACCGAAACCTGACGAAGGGATGCTGGCTGCCGAGGCGATGCCGGAATGCCCACCTTTGCCCGTGATGCAGTGCCCGTAGTCGACCGCGGGCCGGGCAAGCTCCGTCAATCGGCGCAGGCACCGCCGCGTTGGTTCCCGGTACGCGGCGAGGTGGCCGCGCACCGGTCGCGCGCGTTCGGGCTGCTCGGCGCTCTGCTTCTGCTCGCGAGCTATGTGTACCTCTCGCGCCGGGAGTGGGTCAGTAGCGCGCTTCTGCCTCCGTTGAGCAGCGTGCTGCAAACTGGTTGGGAAACGCTGCAGGGCGCGGATTTTTGGCTAGACCTAAAAGTCAGCTTCTTGCGGGTCACGGCTGGTTTCTTGGCGGCCGCCGTGTTGGCGGTGCCGCTTGGGATTCTGGCGGGCTCGTTCCGATTGTGTTCGGCGCTGCTCGAACCGGTGAGCGAATTTCTGCGCTACATCCCGGTGCCAGCGTTGGTCCCGCTGGTATTGATCCTATTGGGCATCGAAGAGAGCGCCAAGATCTCACTAGTGTTCTTGGGCACCTTCTTTCAGCTGCTCTTGATGACGGCGGACGGAGTGCGTCAGGTGCCGCTGTCGCTGGTGCAAGTGAGTCAAAGCATGGGCGCCACTCGACTGGAAGTCGTCGCCCGGGTGCTCACTCCGGCGGCCTTGCCCGGCATCTCGCATGCGCTGCGGATCTGCAACGGTTGGGCTTGGAGCTACGTCGTGGTCGCGGAGCTGCTGGCGGCGACCGAGGGCCTCGGGTTCCGCATTTTGCGCTTCTATCGCTTCATCCAGACTCCGAACATTTACGTCTACTTGTTGGCGTTCGGCTTGATCGGGCTCGCGCTCGACGGAGTGCTGCGTTTATTGCACGCGCGCATGTTTCGCTGGGCGAAGGCAGGTCGCGCTTGAAGCTCGCGATCCACTCGCTCTTCAAGAGCTATCGCGCAACGCGCGGCACGGTCAACGCACTGTCGGACATCCACTTGCACGTGGGCGAGGCCGAGTTCGTCAGCTTGGTAGGCACTTCTGGCTGTGGAAAGTCCACGCTGCTACACATCGTCGGAGGCCTGGAGGCCCCCACGTCAGGCAGCGTGGAGCTGGACGGCGAGCGGGTGCGCGGTCCGGGCGCGGAGCTCGGCTTGGTGCTCCAAGGTCAGAGCTTGTTCCCCTGGCTAACCGTGCTGGAAAACGTGCGCTTTCCGCACACGCTGCGGCGTCAGCGCGTGCGTCCGGCGGACCCCCAAGAGCTCGCGAATCGCGCGGTGTTGGTGGACAATTTGTTGCGGCTGGTCGGGCTGTGGGATTTTCGAAGCAGCTACCCCGCCGAGCTCAGCGGGGGCATGCAGCAGCGCGCGGCCATCGCCCGAGCCTTGGTGGCGAGGCCCGACGTGCTGCTCATGGACGAGCCGTTCGGCGCTCTGGATTCACAGACGCGGGAAGAGATGCAAGAGCTGCTGTTGCACGTGAATGCGCTGCACCGCACGACCACCTTGTTCGTCACGCACGACGTCGACGAAGCGCTGCTGCTCTCCGATCGCGTGGTCGTGCTGTCACCGCGGCCCGGACGAATCATCGGCGACATCAGCGTCCCGTTCGCGCGCGCTCGGCGCACCGCGGATCTCAAGCTCGAGCCTGAGTTCTTGTCAATGAAGCGACAAATCATCGGCCTGCTGCGGCACGAGACCGAGCGCGGTCCGGCCTTGGAAAGTCTGAACGGAAGGTAACCATGCGACGACGAAATCTGCTCGCCATCCTCGCCGCCCTAGTTGGCACACTCGCCGGCTGTTCCAAACCGGACGCGCCGCAACCGAGTGCAAGCGCGTCCACGGCGGCAGCCAATCCGAGTGCGACCGTCCCGGAGCCGGCAAAACCCGTCACGCTCACGGTGGGACACGATCTGTGGGTCGGCTACTCTGGCGTGTTCATCGCCAACGAGCTCGGCTATTTCAAAGACGCCGGGCTCGACGTGAAGCTCAAGTCCTTCTCCAACCCGGGGGACACCTTGCCTGCCCTGGTCGCCGGTCAGCTCGATATTGGCCTGACCACGCTACAGAACTTGGCCGTGCTCAACGGCAACAGCGAGACCGATGTCGTCGCGATCGGGTTGCTCGACAGCTCGAACGGCGCAGACGCCGTGGTGGCCAAAAAGCAGTACGCCTCACTCAAGGATCTGAAGGGCAAGACTGTCGCGCTGACTTTGGGCGAAGTGAATCATTTCTTGTTCTTGGTCGGTCTCAAGCAAGCGGGGCTCGACCCTGCCGCCTTCAAGATCACCAGCATGAGCGCGGACGACGCCGGCGCCGCCTTCGTAGCGGGCAAGGTGGACGCCGCGGTGACCTGGGAACCTTGGGTGACCAAAGCCAACAAGAGTAACGGTCACGTGATCTTCTCCAGCGCCAGCGTCCCCGACACGATCATGGATTCGGTAGCAGTGCGTCGAAGTCACCTGAAAGACCAAGGCGCTGTGTATTCGGCCTTCTTGAAAGCGATCGACCGCGGGGTTGCGCTGTTGAAGAGCGATCCGGACAAGGCCACACCCATCATCGGCAAATACCTGAGCGCCCCCGCCGAGGACGTGAAGGGCATGCTGCTCGGCGACAAGATCTACGGGACGGCCGAAAACAAGGAGCTTTTCGGCCCGAGCGGAGACAGCGGACCCGCCTTCAAGTCGATGAAGTCGGTCGTCGACTTTGCGCTCGAGTCCAAGCTCGTCAAGAAGGCTCCCACGCCGGCCGCGCTCTTCGAACCGGGTCTCGTCCGCCAGTGACCCCGGCACATGAGACTCACTTCATGCTACGAGCGCTGGAGATCGCGCTTGCAGCGCAGGCAGAGGGTGAACCGCCGTTCGGTGCCCTGCTCGTCAATAGCTCGGGCGAGATAGTGGCCGAGGCCAGCGACGACGTCCGGCGCGGCGGCGATTTCAGCTTGCACGCCGAAGTCAACGTCGTGCGCCGCGCGTGCCAAAAGCTCGGGCCGGACCTGAGCGACTGTACGCTGTATACCACCGTAGAGCCGTGCCCCATGTGCTTCACCTCGGCGTGGCTTGCTCACGTGCATGGCATCGTATTCGGGGCCAGCATGGAGGCAGTGTTTCTCGCTACCGGCGGGCAGCAGCGCGAACTACGCGTGCCCGCGGCGCAGATGAATGCGCTGTCGGGCGAGCCGTTGGTGTTGCGGAACGGCGTGCTCGCCCAGCGCTGTCTCGCGCCATTTCAAGGCACGGTCAGGGCCGAGCCATGAATGCGGAATTGCAAGAACCCGAACGTCGGCGCGACAACACAGCCCTGCTCTTGGTCGATTTTCAGCGCGATTTCTGTGACCTAGGCGGCTACGTGGACCAATTTGCGGACGTCGCGTTCGCGCGCGAACTCTTGCCCCGAGCCCAGCGCTTGCTGAAGCTCGCCCGTTCGTTCGAGTTGTGCGTGGTGCATACACGCGAGGGTTACGCGGCGGATCTCTCCGACTGCAGTTGGCAGCGTCAGATCCGTAGCGTTCGAGCCGGTGCGCCCATCGGTGCCCATGGCCCGCTCGGACGCTTCCTGATCCGCGGCGAGCCCGGCCACGCGCTGGTGAGCGAACTCGCGCCAATTGCCGGAGAAATCGTGGTCGACAAACCGAGCTATGGCGCGTTTTACAACACGGGCCTAGAGACCGAGCTGCGCGAACGCGGCGTTCAGCATCTCTATTTCAGCGGTGTCACCGCCGACGTGTGCGTCCACACCACCCTACGCGAAGCCACGGATCGCGGTTTTTTCTGTCACTATGTGACCGACGCCATCTCGACCTTCGATCCCGAACTGCGCCTCGCCTGCGAACGCATGGTCGAGGTCGAAGGCGGGATCTGGGGACGCCTAACCAATACGGCTGAAGTGCTTGCAGAGTTCTCCGCGCTCGTCGGCCTCGCTTCCCCCAGCCCATGACCTCGCTACCGATCGCCGAGACCTGGTATCGCCGCGCGAAGCTGGCAGACGACATCACGCTATTGGACGAGCCGCACGTCGCGCCGTTTGCACGCTGCAACACTTGGCACATCCGTGGGCGCGATCGGGACCTGCTCGTCGATACCGGCCTTGGCTTGGTCAGCCTTCGCGAGGCCGCGCGGGACCTCTTCGATCGCCCTGTAACCGCGCTGCTCACCCACGCTCACTTCGATCACGTGGGCGGTGCGCATGAATTTGCCGATCGGCGTGTGCACGTCGCCGAGGCCGCGGAGCTGGCCGATCCCGTAGGGTTCGCGGGCTTGACCGCCGCGGATCTGGGCTCGGATCTGGTCACTCGGCTCCGCGCAGCCGGCTACGAAATTCCCGAACTCATGCTCGATGCCCTGCCCCACGCGAGCTTCTCCGTGCACGGCTATCGAGTCCGACCCGCGCCCGCCATCGCCGTGAGCGACGGCGAGATACTCGATCTCGGCGATCGTCACTTCGAGGTCATGCATCTGCCGGGCCACTCACCGGGCAGCATTGGCGTGTGGGAAGCGCGCACCGGCACCCTCTTTTCGGGCGACGCGTTGTACGACGGCCCACTCTTGTACGAGCTTCCCGGCTCGTCACTCTCCGATTACATCCCCACGCTCGAGCGCTTGCTGAAGCTCGACGTGTCCGTCGTGCACGCTGGCCACGATCCGAGCTTCGGTAGGGAACGCTTGCGCGAGATCGCAGCCGACTATCTGCGCCGTTTTTGCGGATGATTGCCGTAGGGGTCGGTGAGGAGCTGCCCAAGATCAGGAATCGAGCCGGCAGCGGACGATGTCGACCGGAAGCGGCCGACCCGGGCTCACTCGAAGTAGACGTTGTCGAAGTAGAGAGTCCCCTTGTGACCGTCAATCCCGCCGATCGACACGCCGACATGGGTGACGTTGTTGCCCGCGACGGGTTGGGTCGGCACGTCGAACCAGGCGCCGGCAGGACAATTGACATCCGTGCCGCCCCCCTGAGGTAGCAAGTAGGCGTATCCGGGCCCGCCCAGTCCGCCCTTGTTGTCGCTTGGCTTCCACCACACCGAGGCGTGAAATTTGCCGGATATCCCGGTCGCGGCAGCGCTCCCGGGGCAGAGCTCGACGACTACGGTGGTCCCGCTTTTGCCAGTCGAGCCATCGACGTCTAAGGCCAGCGAGTACGAGCCCGCTCCCGCACCAGGCGGCGCCGCGAGATAGAGGCCTTTCACTTTGTCCGCTGCGTCATTGGCACCCCACACCGTCGTGTCGAGGCGCCAGCCCTCGGCGGTCATCGACTCGAAGTTCCAAGTTCCACACGCGGGCTCCGGAGCGGTGCTACAGCTCAAGGTCTTGGTCTTGCAGGTGTACGCGCAACTCGAGCCAGCACACTGCACGGTGCTGTTGGGTTTGGCTGGGCAATTCCCTTTGGTATTGGTGCAGGTGCTGCCCGCCCCATCCGACTTTCCGCACGAGTTGGCCGCGCTGCAGTCGGGGGTCTTGCACTGGTTGAGGCCCGACACGCAAACTTGCGTTGCGGTGCACTGCGCGTTGCAAACGAGTGAGTTCTTGTCTGACGCGCACGCGGTCACCGAACACGCCCCGCAGGATGCCCCCAGCGTACCCGCAATAGCGGTACAGCCGCCGCACGCGTTCATCCCCGGATCCTTACAAGCGGTGCTGGCCTTGTCCGCGCTGCACTCGTACTTGCCGCATTGGCCACACGCAACCCCCGGTGCATTCGCTAACGTGCCGCAGCCTCCACAAGCGTTGGCATTGAGGCCGGAGCATTTCACACTGGTCTTGTCCGCGGTGCATTGCCAGTCTCCGCAGGCGCCACAAGAAGAATTCGGAGCGGCGGCCAATACGCCGCAACCGCCGCAGGCATTGAACTTCGGGTCCACGCAAGAAGTGCTGGTTTGATCGGCATTGCAAACGTACTTGCCGCATTCGCCGCACGGCGTGCCCGGCTCTGGTGTTGCCCCGGCGCATTCGCCGCACTCACTGCCCTGACAAGAAGCCCCCGCTTCACCGCCCGCACCAGCCTCTGCCGAGGCCGCCCCGGAGGCGTCGCCCATTCCTGCGAGCGCTTGGTTGCCAGCGCTCGCTCGAGCTCCCCCACGACCTTGATCGCCGCCTGCTGAAGCTCCCGCGCTTTCGGCGCCTCCCCGCTCCGCTTCTCCAAAGGCGCGTTTCTCGCCGCTACATCCCGAAATAAGGAACGCCACCCAGGCCGCTATTACCAGGGCACCAACCACTTGGTTCTTCATTGCCGTGCTCGGACTCTAGGTGATCGAGGGTTGACTAGCTAGAGGCTCCAGGCGCTCGCGAAGCCGCACTTGTCGGGAGAGAACGCACACGCCCCTGGCTCAGCGAGCGCCGTCAACGCTTCACTGTCCGTGCACGCCCTCCCTTTCGTGCGCGCCGCGCTTCGTGGTACTGGTAACAGCAAGAGTGGGCTGGTGGCGCGTGCACGATCTTTGGATGTGAGTACGCCGATCGATGACGAAAGAGGACTAAGATGGCTTCGCCTTTCAATCCGTATCAGGCACCTGTCGTTGAACCTGCGCCACCCGTCAGCGCGGGCGATTTCGATCTCGGCCGAACCATCCAAGACGGCTTCGAGCGGACCAAGTTGTACGTTGGGCCCGCCGTGGCCGTGCTGGTACTCGGGGGGCTGCTGATGGTCTTATCGGCCCTCACCGTGATCGGCTATTTCTTCGCAGTTCCCGTGCTCGGCTGGGGCATGATCAAGTTTTTCCTGAACATGCAGGACCAGCGTCAGCCAACGCTCAATGATCTGTTTGCCGGCTTCTCCAATTACTGGGTCGTTCTGGGCCGCATGCTGTTGGCCACCCTGATCTTTATTGGCTTGACGCTGCTCAGTGAGAGCTTGGTCTTCGTCGGGCAGTTCATGAAGTCGACGCCCCTGATGGTCATTGGGTACGTGATCTACATGGCGTGCTTCGCTCTCGTGCTGTCGCGCCTCTATTTCACGTTCTTCTTCGTCGTCGATCGGGACATGCCGGCGGTCGAAGCGGTGTCCGCTAGTTGGCGGGCCACCCAAGGAAAAGCGCTCAAGATGTTCGCGCTGGCCATCCTCGTCGGCCTCGTCGGCATGTCCGGGCTAATCGGCCTGTGCGTCGGCGTGCTCTTCACCGTGCCGATGTCGTACGTGATGTACGCTTCAGCCTTTCGACAGGTGGCGGGCTACGGTTCGCCTGCCGGGGGCTGGCGAGGCTGAGCGAAGCAGAAATCGCGCGCAAGACTCAACCGAAAGTGCGCCCGCTATCCGTGGGCACGATTTCCGGTAACATCCGCTCCTGCGCGCAGGGAGGCTTGGCAATGAAATCATGGTGGGTCGTCGTTGGTGTGCTCGCAGCGATCGGCTGCGGTAGTGACAAGGAGCCCAAGGGCACGAACGGCAATGGCGGCGGCGGTGATGTCTCTGCGGGCGGCGGCAGCGATCCGGGAGCCGCGGGGGGCATGAGTGCGGCGGGCGATGCAGCCTCAGCGGGGGCGAGCGCCGCTCCAGGAGGCGCGGGCGGCCAGCGCGCGGCCGCCGGCACTGGTGGTGGGATGAGCGGCGGGACCAGCGGCGATCCATGCAGCACGACTTCACAGGGCGCCTTCGAAGAGCCGGTCAGTTACACGGTCGGAAATGCGGCGGGCCCGATCTTGGCGGTCGATCTGGACGCCGATGGTCACCTCGACTTGGTCGCAGGCGACGGCTCGAGCAAACCGATACGCGTGCTCATGGGCAAAGCCGACGGGAGGTTCACCCCGGCAGATGAGTACCCGACGACGGAGAATCCGATCGGCATCGCCGTGGGCGATCTGGACGAGGACGGGCATCCCGATCTCGTGGCCGCAAACAGCGGGACCGCGCTGGTCACGGTGCTTCTCGCCAACGGTGACGGAACCTTCAAGTCCAATGCCGCGGACTACACGGTCGGAACTTATGTAAACTGCACCACCACGGGCGATTTCAACGGCGATGGGCACTTGGACGTCGCCGCGAGTAACTACTACTCTGACAACGTGAGCGTGCTACTCGGCAACGGCGATGGCACGCTCAAGACCAGTGTCGCCTACGAGGTGGGTCGTAAACCCCAGGCTGTAACGGCAGTCGACCTGAACCGCGACGGGCTCGCGGACTTGGCGGTGGCGAATGGTGACAGCAACACGCTCAGCGTGCTCATCGCCAAGGTGAGCGGCGGTTTCGCCGATCCGGTCGATCGCGCCGTCGGCACTTCACCCTGGTGGGTTGCGTCCGCGGATCTCGATAGCGACGGCTCGCCCGACGTGCTGACCGTCAGCCCTGTCTCGGACAACGTGAGTGTGTTGCTCGGCAGCGCGAGCGGCAGCCTGCAGGCGGCGAAGGCCTACAAAGCCGGCAGCCGTGCCTACGCCGTCGCGCCCGTTGATTTGGACGGCGACGGCAAGTTCGATCTGGCGGTCCCGAATCGCGGCATCGGCACACTCAGCGTCTTGGTTGGCAAAGGTGACGGTAGCTTCAAGGCACCCGTGACGCACGCGGTGTGCGAGACGCCGACGAGCGTCGCCGCTGGCGACTTCAACGGCGACGGACGCAACGATCTGGCCGTGACTTGTCAAGGCGACGGAGTAGTCCAGGTGCTACTCAATCGCTGTCCCAAGTGAGGCTACGGGGAGGCACCATTCCGACGATGACAATTGGGGCCTCCGTGGCGCGTTCGGCGAGCTCGAGCCCCCACTGCGAGCGAAAGCGCGCCGAGCAACATTGCCCAGCCCGAACCATTGCTGCCACCCGCCTGGTGACAACCGCAGCCCCCGCCGAACGGGACCTTCGTGTTGGACGGACCGCCGGCGATCGGGCCTGGGCCTGTGGGAGCGTCGCCCAATGATTGGATGAAGTTACCCAGATCCCTGAGCTCGGCGTGATCGAGCTGAATCCGAGCTGTCGCGGGTAGCGCGGCCTGCTCCCCCACGCAACCGTCGATAGTCAGCGAACCCGCGTAGTAGTGCAGCGCACCGCCCGTTTCGACCGAGAAATCTGCGTCGAGCTTGAGCTGCGGGGCTTCTCCGACGACCGGCACTGCGAACGTGACGGTGCCGTCCTTCGGCGCCGTTGCTGGACTGCAGGTCGCGGCCTGGCATAGCGCGGCAATCGCGGGCTGCGGCAGTTGAACGCCTCCGGCTAACTGTGCTCGCACTTTGGCGCCGACGACCGCTTCGTCCTTTGCGAGCGGGCCGCCGCTGCCCACCAAGTGCTTGCCAGAGTACGTCGCTTCGATGGTCACTTCACACATCCGCGGCGGCTCGAATTCGACCACGATATCGCCTAGATCTACGCAGTCACAGGCCTTCCCGCGGCAGCTCGGTCGCGACGCTTTTCCCACCGAGCCCGCCAAGGTGGGCGTCTCGAACGGCGCGCCAACGTACACGCCGGTGCCGATGGCTACCACGTGCGCTTCGAAGCGTTCGCCGCGTTTGCCGTTGTTGTCTACGTCTTCGTTGGCTAGCTCGGATTTCATCAAGTCCGTGGCAAATGTGCCGTCCGTACCCGTAACGATCGACCCCGCCCCGCCCGTGTACGACACCCCTTGAACCGAGACCTCGATGCCCGCCAGCGCAGTGCCCGTACCCCTTGCCACTAGACGCCCCTGCACGCAGGCGCGTTGCTGAATCGGCGCGTCGCAGTTGAACGTGGAGAAATGTTTGGTATCGAAGGCGACAAACACCCGCTCCGCGAACGTTCCCCCGCGAATGGCGCCGAGCTGTTCTTCCGAGACCACACTGCCATCGGCGAGCTGCAACTCACCGTTCGCCTCCGCCACCCATTCGCCGGTGACTTGGTCGAAGCTATACATCGGCAACTCGATGCGACCGCTGTTCGGGTCCAAGTCCGGCATCGTGCTCCATGAAGGTCGCTGCGCTTCGAAGCGAACCGAAACGGGCGAGGCGAGGTTGTGCACCGCGTTGCCCATTTCGTCGTACAGGTTGATTTCGGCAAACCCGCTCGAAATCAGCAAATTGTTCGAGCTATCCGTGAACAGACCGGGAAAGCGCGCCGTCTCTCGGCTCGGATCGTAGGCGTTCGCGTAGCCGCGCGCGATGCCGGTGCCGCCCGGAAATCCCAACAGCCGCACCGCCCCGTCCGGCGAAAGACACGAGCCGTCCGTGCACTGCACGTCGCGCAGCGGCGTCAGCACGAGATCCAAGTTCGGGTGCTCGAACCAGGTATTTAGGCGTTTTACCACGGTCGAGTAGCCTTCGCGCTCGAAGCTCAGCAGCACGGGCAGCGCGCCGTTGTCGAGCAGCGCTTCGAAGCCGCGCGCCTCGTAATTGGCCACGAGCGTCGCCGCGAACTGCAAGAACTTCAGATCCACATCGGCGGGATTCAGCTCGTAATTGAGTGAATACCTACCATCCTCGCCCACGGTGCCGTTCAAAGTCTCGTAGCTTTCGAGGCTACCATTGCGGTTCAAATCGAGCTGCAGCTTCGCTTTCACGCCCGACGGCAGCGCACCATCTGCCATCGTCACCTGCCCCGAAACGCCGAAAAGCGTCGTCGCTCGAGCCGCGCGTGCGCCGCCTAAAGAAATCGTTGCCAACACGAACCCGATCGCGATGCGTCTTCGCTTCATGACGGCGCCACCCTTGGTTATCTGAACGCTCGGACTCACCGAGCGTCGAAGCTCGAAGCAATGAATATGCCGGGCATCGTGAAATCCGGGCGAGGTTGCCAGTTTCGCAGACTTCTCCAGCTCTCGCTCCAGCATCGCGGGCGCGCGCCGAACCGCAACTGCGACAATTCGATCGCGGTCCGGTAAGTCGGGCCGAATCACACGCCGCCGGGACGTTGCCGGAAACGCATCGCGAATGCGCGCGGGTTTCGCTTGCTGATCGGGGCTGGGTCCGCTAGCCCAAGAGCATGGCGGTATCGCCTCGTGCCAAAGTGGAGCAAGCATCGAACGGGGGAACCCGTTGGGAGCTGGCCACGCGACCCCTGCCCGCCGTGCTTCGACCATGGGTCAGCAAATGTGCTGGGTACGGCGAATGGGCGGAAGAGCTGGTCGTGCGGCGTGAGCTGCCTCTGCCGCGTGTGGTCGTGATCCTCGAGATCGATACGCCCATCGGTTTGCACGACCCCGCCGACGAAGCGAAGGTCACGTCGTTCAAAGGCGGCTTTGTCGCGGGGCTCGATGATCGCTCGACGCTCACCACGCACGCTGGCGTGCAGCGGGGCATTCAGCTCGATCTGACGCCCACTGCGGCGCGGCGCTGCTTCGATCTGCCGATGTCGGAGCTGCTCGGGCAGGCGGTACCGCTCGTCGATTTGCTGCCGCGCAGCGAACGGCACTTGTGCGAACGGCTCGCCGGGCTCCCGGACTGGGACGCCCGGCTCGAGGTCGTGGAAAACCTGCTTGCACAGCGCATTACGGCGTGTCGGGCGGACACCCGCATCGCCGAATGGGCCTGGCGGCGCATCGAGGCCTGCGGCGGCGCGCTCGACCTGAAGACGCTCGCACGCGAGCTCGGTTACTCATCGAAGCACGTCATCAGTCTTTTTCACGAGCACGTGGGCATGACGCCCAAGCGTTTTGCGCGGGTCGTCCGCTTCGATCGTCTGGCGCGTCACTTGCGCAGCGGCGGAGCGGGTTCATGGGCGGAGCTGGCGGCGCGTTTTGGCTGGTTCGATCAGGCGCACCTATCGAATGACGTGAAACGCATGACGCGCGGCTCGCCCAGCGAGATGCGCGAGTTGCTGGCGGGGCCTGCGGAGGTGCATTTCTTCCAAGATGCAGCAGGCGATGCCGCATAGATTTCGATGATGCCGCAGAAGAAGGCCATCTTCCTGCCCCCCGCGGGCGGCCGCCAGTATCCGATGGGTCGTATCGCCGCCGTTTTTCTAGCCGATCGTGACGAGACCCAGGACCGCTACTCGATCTCCGAATGGTGGCTCGAGCCCAACACCAAAGGCCCAGGCAGCCATTCGCACGCCGAAGACGACATCTTTTACGTGCTCGAAGGCACCGTGAGCTTCTTGCTCGGGAAACGTTGGGTGGACGCCCCGCGCGGCTCGTTCGTGCTCGCACCCGGTGGCATGAAACACGATTTCGAAAACCGGACCGACCAGCGCGCGGGCGCGCTCAACTTTTCGGTTCCGGGCGGGTTCGAGACCGAAATGCCGGGCATCGCAGAGTGGTTCAAGGAGAACCCACCCGCCAACGCCAGGTAAATTCCTTCCAAGACCTCCGCTCCAACGCGCCGCATGCTGCGGGGATGGAACGTACCCAAGTCACCCCCGTGCCCGACGGGCAAAGTCTGTTTGCCTACCTCGTGGTCGCCGGCGCGGCACGCGCCCTCGATTTTTACGCCCGGGCGTTCGGCGCCAAAGAGCACTATCGACTCGAAATGGGCGATAGAATTGGGCACGCCGAGTTCGGCTTCGAGGGCGTCACGGTCATGCTCTCGGACGAGTTCCCCGAGCTCGGCTTCGCGGCGCCCACGGGCATGACCGCGGTGAGCATCATGGTTTACGTTGCCGACGTCGACGCCCTTTCCGAGCGTGCCGTCGCCGCGGGCGCCTCGCTCGAGAAACCGATACGCGACGAATTTTATGGCGACCGCGTCGCGAGCCTTCGGGATCCGTTCGGACACCGGTGGCTCTTGCATTCTCGGCGCGAAATCGTCACACCAGAAGAGATGAAGCGGCGCATGGCCGCCGCGGGCATGCCGTGACGGCTCAAGGCTTGGCGTGCACGCCGTTGCGATCGACTACGTAGATCTCGGGCGATATCGCGTGTCCCTGGCTCGCGTAGTCGCTCTTCACTCGTTCGCTGAAGTGCGAGGCAAAGGAAGCGTCGTGAGACCAGGCGACCAGAAAATCTCGGTTCGGAACGGCCACATAGAATGGATACCCGAGCGCAGCCGCGATCGCCTTCTGCACCTCCGGTAGGGCCAAGCGCGCCGCATCATAGCCGTCTCCAACCGCCAGCGTGACGAGCTTGCCTTTGACGCTCGGATCGTCCCCGCCCTGTGCCGAGATCTTCACCTGACTCGACGCTTTCCATAGACCGCTCCGGGCGGTCGCGGCGGCCGCATCGAAACTGACATGCCATCTGCTCAGATCGGCCGCGCGCACGTAACGAATCGCTTCTGGAGCGTCGACCACGAGCGCTTCTTGCACGCTGGACACGAAGTTCCGCGTGGCCAAGCCGTATCGTTCGGCGTATGCGCGGGGCACGAGCACTGGGCGCAGCCGAGCTTCGACGCTGGCGTACGTCTCCGTGTCGGTGTCGGGGAACTCCTGCTCCAACATACGCATGGTCTTACGGATCAGAGCTTCGGCAAGAACGCGATCCGCGCCCGCGTCGCGCTCGATGTTGTCCAGGTAGACGTCGAGCGTTTTTCCTAGGCTTTTCACCGCGATGCCATTTCGCCCGAGCAGCGTCAGGTGCCAATCGGGATGGGCGTGATGAAAGATGCTCATGGCCAATTCCTGCAGGCTGCCCGGCGCTGGCGTTTCCAACTTGGGCGCTCCCGATGTGGTCGGCATGGCGGTGCCGGTCGCTGCTGGCGCTGGCGCTGGCGCGGCGGTGCCGGTCGCCGCTGGCGCGGCGGTGCCGGTCGCCGCCGGCGCGGCGGTGCCCGTTGCTGCTGTGGCGACGGGCGCTCCTTTCGCGGGAGCGCAGGCCACGGCGAGCTGCCAGCCCACCCACATCGAGCATACGATCTGTGTCCTGGTCATGCGTCTCTCGTAGCCTAGGCGGATCGGGCGATCACGGTCCAGCGTCGCAGCTCACGGCCGCACATTGTTCCCGGCCCGTGACGCCGAAGGCGATGACGGACCACGCGCGGATGCGTGACCATCAACAAAATTCCCGGTTCGAATCGCCACGTGCAGCGCGAGTCCGAAGATTCGGCAGCTGCTTGCTGCTCTCCGATCAGGGCCATGGTTATGCTCTCGAACGCATGGCGCAAAGATTTTTCCAGCCGCTCAAAGTGGCGCTCCTGCTCGCGTGCTTCAGCACGTGCCTAGGGCTTTCGCTGTTTGCGCTCACACGCGAAGCGCGGCGAGAGATCGCCCACTATCCGTCGCCCGACGGCAGCTATCACCTGCTGCTCATGCAGGGCGAGAGGGATTGGCGCGGCTTCCCCTTCTCCATTGGCTGGCGCTACTTCTTTTACGCCGGTCACGAGAGTCACAATCCGACTTACGGGCACCATTTGGATTTCGAGCTGCACCCCGCGATGGCCGGCTACTTCGACGACGACCTCGCGGCGTATGCGCGACGTGCAGCCGTCACCTGGTCGGACGCGGGCGTCTCGTTCGATGAGCCCTCGGGGCATCGGCTGTTCATTCCCAAGGCCGCGTATGCGGGCGGCAGATAGCCCGACATGGCGACAACGGATCGCGAGATCAACGCTGAGCGCGCCCAGTATCCAAGTCCATCCGCAACATTTTCATCGGAGCTAGTTTTTTTGTCGGGGCCCGCCGACGCTCGATGGTTTAGCTTGGTCTGCCCCATACGAAGTGGTCGACACAGGATGCCTGAATAGGGTATCCGGCCCGCCGATGATTTCCTTTCGGCGGGGTCTGCTTTGCTTCTCGGTGGCTAGTCTGTTGGTGTCCGCTGCGGCGTGCGGTTCCACCGCGCAGCCCTCAGCAGATTCGAGGCCTGCCGGCGGCAGCGGTGCCAATGTGGCCGGCGGTGTCAGCGTGACCGCCGGCAGCGCCGGTAGCGGCGCGGCGGGCGGTAGTGGCTCGAGTTCCGAGCAAGGCGGCGCATCGGTCATGTCGAACGGCGGCGGCAACGCGGGCTCTGGCAGTGGCGGAACCAATCCGAGCAGTGCGAACGGCGGAGCCAACGCGAACGGCGGAGCCAACGCGAACGGCGGAGCCAGCGCGAATGGCGGGGGTCAAGGCGCTGGGGCGCCCTCGTGCGCGGGAGCCCTTACCTTCAGCGATCCCAAGTTGGACGCGGCGGTCCGTGCGGCGGTTGCTGTGCCCGACGGGCCGATCACGACCAAGGAGCTAAACGAGCTGACGGCCCTAATCGCAATCGATCGGGGGATCCAATCGCTCGCAGGTATCGAATGCGCCAAATCCATCACGACGCTCGACCTGGGCTCGAATCAGATCGTCGATCTCGGGCCACTGCGTGGGCTTCCGAACCTCTTCACGCTCAAGCTTGCCGACAACCAGATCATCGATCTGAGCGCGCTCGGCGACTTGACCAAGCTCGACACTGTCGACCTGTCCGACAACGCGATCGTCGACGCGACGCCGCTTTCCAAAATCCATTCGCTATCCCGTTTGAACTTGGCGCGCAATCATCTGGCTGGCGTCTCGCTGCTGGGGGGCCTCTCGACGCTCACCGCCCTGGACTTGAGCGCCAACCAGTTCGGCGACGCCGACGCGCTCAAAACGCTGACCAATTTGCGCGAGTTGCATGTCGCGTCGACCGGCCTGTCTTCCATCGCCTGGATGAGTGGCATGAAGAAGCTGCAAGTCGTCGATCTGGCCGGCAATGGCCTCACGAACGTGGCGACGCTCGGCGGCCTCAGCGAGATCCTCAAACTTGACTTGAGTGCGAACGCCCTACAAGAAATTGGCGCATTGCAAGGATTGAGCAAGCTCGTGTCCTTGAGCCTGCGCAAAAACCCGATCAGTGACGTCAAGCTCGTGCTCTTCATGACCCGCCCGAGCTTGCTCTTGCTCGACTTGGGGGAGACGCAGTTTAGCAATCTAAGCTACTTGTCCTACCTCCAGCTCGAGTCGCTGTGGCTGGATTCGACTCCCATTGCGAGCTTTGGAATCATGAACATGACCAAGCTGAGCACGCTGTCTTTGGCTTCGACGTCCGTCACTGACTTTTCGTCGCTTGCGTTTCTGCCTGCGCTCGCCCACGTCAATCTGGATCACACGACGATTGCAAATCTATCTCCGCTCACGGGCTTGACGAAGTTGAGTGACGTCAGCTTGGCGTCCAGCTTGGTCACGGAGCTACAGCCGCTCGTGGATAACCCCGCTTTTGCAACGGCGGCACGCCTGGACCTCGGTTCCAACGCTTTGGATTGCGCCGCGCAAGCGCTGAACCTCGCCGCGTTGAAAGCACGCGGGGTGACGGTGAAAAGCGTTTGCCCGTAGACTTGGTCGTCACGGCCAGGCCGCTAGGCGTCGAGATCGTTGCGGTTCGGGTTCGAGAACAGTCGTGACCAGAGCGGCAGGCACACCCCGAAATAGACGATCGAAGTGCTGAGCGCGCGACACACGACGTAGGGCATCTGGGTCAGCACCAGCAGCCGGTCGAAACAGACCGCGTTGCAAACAAAACCGAGCGCTTCGATGCCCAAGAAGAGCGCGGCTTGGCGAAGCCAATCGCGAGACGGATCGCGAAACGCAATCCACTTATTACCGATGAACTGGGCGGCGATGCCTAGGCTCAATGCCGGCAAACTGGCGACTCGAGGCGGCATGCCTAGGCCGCTCACCAAAGCGATGAGCACGAGGAAGTCGAGACCCGTCGCAACCAGACCAACGACGGCACTGCGGCTGAGCGTTCGAAGGGGGTGATGCACGAGTGCTCATAAGAGCGAGGCCCGTGCCAAGCCGCGTGTCACCTAATATCCAGCACTTACACTGGCGAACCGTCCTGCTGGTGCGAACCTTTGGTTACAGCTGGTTCAACCAGTTCACACCCGCACCTCTTAGGCATGAATCGGTATCCACTACGAATTCAACTCGGGCGAGTCGTACTAACGTCTTTGCCAAGGGTCGAATGAAGACGAGCGGGAGGCTGATCAAGGCTCTAGCCACTATCGTGCTGTCGTCGGCAGCAGTCGGTTTGATAGCAATCGCTGTGGGCAGCGTGCTAGTGCCTGCATTTTCGCTCGGCGTTTGCTTGTTTGGCGCCTCGATCCTGCTCACTCGCAAGGAGCCGGAGCCGGAGCCGCCCGAACTGATCGAGAAGATCGTGGTCATCTCTCCGGGCCTCGCGGCGTACGATCTGATCGAGCTCATCGGTAGTGGTTCCATGGGCGAACTCTGGAAAGCGAAGCACAAGGCGCTCGGCCGCATCGTCGCGCTCAAGCGGATCAAATCCGCCGTAACCGACGCAGAGGACCTCGCGCGGTTCAAGCGCGAAGCACGCGCCACTTCGGACCTGCGCTCTCCGCACACCGTCGAGGTGTTCGATTTCGGCGTCGACCAGGGCGCACTGTTCTACGCGATGGAATGCCTCGACGGCATCGATCTGCAACGCCTGATCACGCGCGACGGGCCCATCACTCCTGCACGCGCAATCCCGATCCTAGTCCAGGCTTGTCACTCTCTGGCGGACGCGCATGCCCAAGGCGTCGTGCATCGCGACATCAAGCCAGCCAATTTGATGCTCTGCCGCTACGGTTTGGATCTGGATTTCGTGAAGCTGCTCGATTTTGGTCTGGCCAAGGCCGTGCACCAAGAAGGCACGGAAGGCGCGCTGACCAGGGAGGGAGTCGTGCTCGGCAGCGCCGCGTACATCGCACCCGAGAGCGTGAAAGGCAGCGCATCGGTAGACGGCCGGGCAGACTTGTACGCGCTCGGAGCGATCGCGTTTTGGCTGATTACGGGTCGCTTGGTGTTCGATCTGGACAAGCGGATTGCGATGGTGCGGGCGCATTTATCCCAGACTCCCCCCTCGGCCGCGAGCGTTTCGCCGTTCGCGGTACCTCGCGAGTTGGACGAACTCATCGCCTGCTGCTTGAAGAAAGACCCAAATCAAAGACCGCAGAGCGCAGCCGAGCTAGCGGATCGGCTGCGCGCAATTCGGACCGCGGATCGCTGGTCGGAACAGGACGCCGAGGGGTGGTGGAAGACTTCCGGCGCACTCGCCGAGCGAGACGGTCCGGCCGTCATTTCGCGAATGCCCCCACGAGGAACCCCCGCCGAGTAATCCGCCTGCTCGTCTCGGCTATGGCTGCGGATCCGGCGGTGGCGGTGGTGGCGGGGTCGCGTTGGTGCAAGCAACGTCGGCCGCGTTGAGACCGTTGTAGTTCGCGTCCAGCGCGCTGACGGCCGCCGCGGTCACGATCTTGTACGGCGTCATCGTACCCATGCTGCCGTCGTCGACGCCCGTGACGGTGACGGTTTGCGCGGTGTTCCAATTCATGGTCGTGAAGGAAAGCGAGCCGGGCGCTACCTTGCCGACGGTCGGTACATCGCTGGAGAGTGCGATGCTCACCGGGCCGAGTGGCTGCGATTTGAGGACGACGGTGAAGGTCACGCTCGTGCCAGGCTCGGTTGTGCATGTAGTCGACGTAACCGTGATGCCGGCCACGTCGTCGTCCTTGTTCACGAGCGACACCGTGCTCGCGGCAAGCTGTGCATACTTCGCATCCGCGCTGGAACTCGCGGTCTTGAGCGACACGGTGTACGTCTGATTCGCGTCCATGACGCTGTCGTCTACGCCGGTGACGGTGACGGTTTGCGCAGTTGCCCAATTGTTTGCCGTGAAAGCCAGGGTGGCCGGCGCCACGGTGCCCTCGGCGGGCTTGCTACTCGTGACCGCGACGCTCACGTTGCCCATCGGCTGCGACGTCAGAGCGACCGTGAACGTGGCCTTGCCGCCCGCTTCCGTGGTCTGCAGATTGGCAGCGGCCGTGACCGCCAGACCCACGACATCGTCGTCCTTGTTGACGAGCGAAAGGGTCGTGGCCGCGACCGAGTAATTCGGATCGCTCGTGTTCGTGCCTTTGACGGCGATGGTGTACGACTGATCGCCATCCGCAACTTTTTCGTCGACGCCGGTGACGGTGATGTTTTGCGGCGTCGCCCAGTTCGCCGTGGTGTACGTCAGGCTCGCGGGGGAAACCTTGCCCTCGTTCATGTTGGAGCTGACGAACGTGAGCGTGACCGCCGCGGTCGGTTGGGTGCTCAGGTTGACACCGAACACGAAGGTGCCTCCCTTTTCGGTGGTCGTGCCTTGATAAACGCTCGGGACGATGTAAGCGGTGTCGTTGTCAGTATTGGTTACTTTGACCGACTGACTCAGCCCGACATAATTGCTGTCGTCGCTGGTCGAGGGGCCAACCGTCACCGTGTAAGCTTGGTTGCCGTCTGCGATCGCGACCGGATCGTCTTGGCCGGTCACGGTCACGGTTTGGGCAGTGGCGTAGTTCGCGGGCGTGAACGTCAGCTGCGCGGGCGTGGCCTTGCCTTCCAGGCTATTGCTGCTCGTCACCGGCACCTTTACGTCGCTCTTCGGCTTCGAGAGGAGCGAAATGGAGAAGGTTGCCGAGCCGCCGGTTTCGCTCGTGATGAGCTTGGTTCCGCCATCGATGCCGGTCAGCAGTTTCGGCAGCGTAATACCCGCCTCGTCGTCATCGAGATTGACGACCTTGACGTCCGTCGAACCGATCTTTTGGTAGGCGAGATCATCGGTCGTGGGAGCGCTGATGCGCACGGCATAGACGACGTTGCCGTCTTTCGCGTAGTCGTCCAAACCGGCGATGGTCACGGTCTGCGCGGTGTTCCAGTTGTCGACCGTGAAATCGACTTCACCGAGGCTTATCGAGCCCTCCGTTTGGTTGGTGCTGTTCACCGCGAATTGCACCGGGGACTTCGGCTTCGAGGCCAACACCATGGAAAAAGAGGCTTTCGTCCCCTTCTCGCTGGTAAGCAATTGACTCGGGTTGTTCGGATCGACGCCGCTGAGCAGACTGACGACCAGATTGGCTTTGTCATTGTCGTCGTTGACGACATTGACCGCGGGCAGGTCCGCATTCGTGAGCTTGCCATAGGCAGCGTCATCGCTCGTGACGGGGCCGAGCTTGATCTGATACGGCTGATCACCGTCTTCTACGTTGTCGTTGTCCACACCGATCACGGTCACCGTTTGCGGCGCGGCCCAATTGAGCTGGGTGAACGTGAGCGTCGCCGGGTTCACCGTGCCTTCATTGGCGCTACTAGCGAGGGCTATCGTTACGGGCTTGGTGGGTTCCTTGTTCAGGACCACGGTGAAAGTCGCGCTGTCACCGCTTTCGCTGGTCCGAAGGCGCGTCGTATCGCGCACATCGATACCGGTCGCCAAGGTGACCATCACACCGGCCTGGTCGTTGTCTTGATTCGTGACGCTCACCAGCTGTTTGGGTAAGTTCGCGAATGACTTGTCGCCGCTCGTCAGCGGACCGACCTCGATCTGAAAAGAGCGATCGCCCCCGGCGACTTCGTCATTCAAGCCGGTGACCGTGACGGTTTGCGGCGAGCGCCAGTTATCGGCAGTGAATTTCAGGCTGCTGGGCGCTACGGTGCCGATGCTTTCGTCACTACTCTTCAGCGCGATGTCGACATCGGCCGTCGGTGCCAAGTTGAGTACGACGGTGAAGAAAGCCTGCCCGCCCGCCTCGGTCGTCAAGAGCCCCTTCGTGGGGGTGACGAAGAAGCCTGCGCTGTCATTGTCGATGTTCGTGATCGGCACCACGGCTTTCGCACCTTGGAACAGCGCGTCCTCGCTGATCGCGGGACCGACCTGGACGGAATACAGTTTATTGCCGATCGCCGGATCATGGACCCCCGTTACCGTGACCACTTGGGGCGCGTTCCAATCGTCCCGCGTGAACGAGAGGCTCGCTGGAATGACCGTGCCCTGGTTGGGGTTCGAGCTCGTGATCGGCATCGTCACGGGCGCCATCGGCCTTTGCGCCAGGGAAACGTAAAATTTCGCCTGACCGCCGAGATCGCTGGTGAACAGATCGGAAGTCGGCACGACGGTGATGAACGCCGAGAGTTGTCCGCCACCGGCCCCACCGGCAACTGAGCTGGAGCCGCCCGCGACACCGGGATCACTCGCGCCGCTCGCGCCGCCAAACCCGCCCGCGCCGACTTTGAATTCGCCGAACAGCACTTGGCAGCTCATGGTCAGCGCGCCAAAGCCGAGCGCCAGAATCAACGACTGCATCCAGCGCGTGAACCAACTCATTCAGAAATTCCCCATTGCGCCCACGCTGCCAACCCCCAAATAGGGCCTGACCACGATCCCTTGCGCCGCAGCCTGCGCCGGCTTTCGGTCGAGCAACAATAGCGTGATTCCGGTCACGATGCCCGCGGCGCCCACGACGAATCCCGCTCCCGAGATCGTCCCGAGCGTGTTGTACGAATTGATCGTATCCGTGTCTTCGGGCGAGCAATTATCGGGATCGGGGCAGTTCTTCTGGAGCGTGGAGTGCTTGCCGAGCCACAAGGCTCCCGTGATCCCTCCGACGACCAGTCCCGCCCCTGCCACGCCGAATGCAACGTAAACTGGGGTGCGGCTGCGGGTGGTGGCGGGCGCCACGACCTCCGCGGTTTGAGCCGGTGGTTCCGCGACCACCGGCACAGCCTGCTGATTCGGATCCACATCGAGGGTGAACGCGGCGGAGCCTTCCTCGCCTTCGGTGAGGTTCAGCTTTTGGTGCTCGGCCAGATAGCCCTTGGCGACGACCGCGACCTCGTGGGTGCCCGGATTGATTGGGCGGCGCACTCCGATAGCCGCCGCGGGGACCGCGATGTTATCGATGGTGACGTGCGCGTCCTTGCCCCCGGTCACGCTAATCGTTACCCAAGAAAGACGCGGGTGGAGCGCGTCGAGCTCGGTTTTGGCATCAGCGAGGGCGCGCTGCCAGGATTGCGGAGCCTTGGCATCGACCCCTTCGCGGATGATCAACTCGTATCGCTCTTGCGCCTCTACGAATAAGCCTAGGCCGACCAGGCTCCGCGCCCAGTCGAGCGTCAGAGTTGGCGCATGCACCAAAGCGTCCGCGCGGCCGAAGCGATCGGCGGCTTCCGCGTAGCGTTTGTCGCGTAGCGCCCAATATCCCTCGGTCGCGAGCGAGCGCGCGGTTGCGCGGTCGGCGGCGGAAGGTTCGGCGTGTGCCGTGCCCAGCCAAAAGAGAGCGATTGAGATGCCCGATAACCAAGGGCCAAGTCTGCGAGTCATCTCCCTGCTTTCGGCGCAATGCCCTGGCGTTCCCTATTTGGTCATCGTTAGCGCCAAAAAACGGCCTGATCGACGACTCAGATCGGGGTACCTGATCCACGGCATGGGATCAAGGCTCGCGCGGACCCGCAGCGGGCTTTCTTCGAAAGCCAGGGACACGCAATAATGCCGCAGAGTTAGCGTATGATCGTGCGCGACCGAACTATGGGATCACGCACGGCCCGCAGTTGAGCAGGTTGCCGCAGCCATCCGCGGTAGTCCCGCAGCTCGCCCCGAGGCTCGCGCAGGTGGCCGGGGTGCACATCGGAGGGGGGATCACGCCGATGCACGCGCCGAGATCGAAGAGCATGTAAAGGAGGACCTTCTCTTGGTTGGTCAGGTCGCCGCCGCAATGGTTCGGGAAAATGGCGTTGTCGAAGGGAGTCCCGCCTCCGAAGGGTGGGATCACGATGCCGCCGCCGCCGCCCGCGCCAGCCCGACCCCCTGATCCGCCGCTACCACCACCGGCTCCGCCGCTCCCGCCTGCCCCACCGCTGCCAGACGCGACCGCTACGTGGAAACCGCTATAAGCGACGCGGCCGCAGACCGCCTCTTTCGGAGCAGCGTACGGGGTGTTGAACGAGAACTGCTGCGTTCGCTTCGTACCATTCTGCAGGTAGACGAACTCTTCAGACGTAGTGCCGAGCCCGGTGCTCGTGCTGCGGGGCTCGTTGATGTTGAAGGTGTAGTCTGGAGCGGTGGTGATCTTCTCGTTGACCATCCAGTCAGTGAAGTTCTGGATGCGCGAGCTGGTGTTCGGGCGGCCCTGGGAGATGACCCCGATGCCGCTCGTGGCTTGGTCGGTCGTGTTCGTCCAAGTGGCTGCCGGCCCGAGCCCCGTCTCGACGGCGGTGCTCCCTGCGTAGCCCTGCGTGCCGTTGCCGTTGAGCCAAGTAAAGCTCAAATGACTCGCAAACATACGGCCACCGCGATTCAAAAAGTGGCGAACGTTGGCGCCGTTCGCGGTGCGTTCGGCGCCGCTCTCGTCCCAGTCGGTGCCCTCGCAATCGGACACCAGGATATCGTAGCTCTCCAGCTGCTCGGCACTGCCATACAGCGCCGAATCGTGCGGGGTCATCGCATCGATGCTGGCGCCAGTCGGGGTGGCCTTGGGGCCGCCGCGGTACAGGTTGATGCGGGATGGACCGGAGGAAACCGGCGCGGCAGGGTTGCTGAACTCGGCGTTGGCTAAGCCCATCTTCGACAGCACGCACTCGATGGCGTCGATCTTTCCGGTCGTGACGGCGATCCGCGGGATGTTTACGGCGCTGCCGTCGGACATCGAGCGCGGCAAGCGCGTGGGGTTGTCGGGCAAAGCGGTCGGCAAATCCGTCGTTTGGCAGGCAGCCGATGCTGGCAGGGTAAACTTGGTGGCGCGGCGGAAACGCCCCGCCTTCACGACCAACAGGAACTCTTTCCCGACGGGGATGAACTCATCGAGCTTGAAGTGACCCGTGGCATCGGTCACCGTGCCGTTCAGGACGGGTCCGAAATTCTGGTCCTCGCAGCGATCACAGCTGCTGCCGCCGCTGGGAATGCCTGCGCTAATCGCCGGCAAATCTTCCGGTTTGTTGGTTTGCAGGATATAGACGATGGCGTTCGGCACGCCGACTTGATTCCCGGCGTTCGCGTCATCCCGCCCGGGGGTGAGCACGCGACCGGTCAGGTGAGTGACCCCGCCCGCCTTACTGCAATCCGGAATCGAACTGCACAGCTCACAGGCTTGCCCGCCGCCCGCGACGCACTTCGTGGGGCCGTCGAGACCACCGATGCAGACCTGATTCGCGGTGCAGCTGAGCCCTTCCTTGGCGCAGTCGATCATGTTGCCGCACTTGTCGACGGTGTAGCCGCAAGCCCAACCTAGGTCAGCGCAAGTCTTCTTGGGGCAATTCGGACCGGGGTTGATCGTGAAGCCACCGGCAACCGAGCTCATGCCCCCCGTGCTGGAGAGTGTTCCGCCCGAGCCAGTGCCTCCGGTTGAAATCGAGCCGCCCTCACCGCTCGGCAACGTGCTCTGATTGCCGCTCTTCGATGAGCAACCGCTCGCGAAAAGAAGCAGCGAACTTACGAGAAAAAGCGCTGTAGATGCACGCGCAATGAAGCCCCTGCGAGTAGACGTCGGCGCTGGTATTTCGATGGCGCAGAGCTCCGCGTTCGGCGGTTGAGCCAACGAACTCACGGCGATTCTCCCCGGGTGTACCACCTCGATAGCATGTGCCTACTCACCCCAATCGATCAAACAAAAGACGCTCGGGGATCACAGAAAGAATAGCACCTCACGAGTAGCGATTCACACGGCCGCGTCGACGAGCTCGAGCGGAGCAAACAATGAAAAATCAATCACGCCGAGATCATGATGCGGGCGCGGCGCACCACGGTTTCAGCGGAAACTTCCCGCACCAGCCGATGCGCTGCTCAGAGCTGAAGCAACCCGCAGTCGCCCGACTCGATCACTTGCGGCGGTCCGCTGCGAGCTGCCAAGACCGATGAGCCGCGGCGGTGTTGCGCTCGTGCTGGTCACTCGCGAGATTGGCGTGTCGAGTCCGAACACCGCGGTCGAGATGAGCGTCGTCACCAGCCGCGCCTCACAGCGACGTGACCGATCGTCGAAAGGCTCGTCATCGATTCGAAGCTCGTCATCGAGCGCGTGAGAGTCGCCGAGTGCTCACCCATCACTCCGCTCGACGCTCAAGGCCGTCGAGCGGTGCGCTGCTCCGAACTGACAACGGACTCGGACCTCGGACTCGCGCGAACGACAGCTCGGTCAGCCAAGCGGCCTCTTTTTCGATTTCGCCCCGCCCCTGCGAAGCGCCAAGAGAGCGCTCACCCCCAGAAGGTTGACCCGCTGGCGGAAGGCGCAGACAGTCGAAAGCCAAATGACGGAATACGTGGTCACCAAGCAGGGCGCGAATGCAGAGTGGGGCATCAACGCTGAGGGGGAAATTCAGGAAATGCCGCTATCCAAGCCCGACGGCGACGGTTGGACGCTCCATTCCGTGATCCCTACCCAATACAACGTGATGGCCGTCTGGCAGCGCGAAGAGAAGCGCAAGAAGAAGCGCTGACGCTGAGCGGCGAGGCGCCGACTGAGTTGACTGCGGGAGTGCTCTTGGTTGTCACTCCAGGGGGTTCAACGAGGCTGAAATCAATTTCGCATACACGCCTCGAAACGCCATGTCGGTGCGGCTCGGTAACGGCCACCGCATGTAGACCAACCGAAGGTCGGGTCAGAGATCGATTGCAGATAGCGGGCGGGATTCGTTGCTCGACGCCGATTTTGCAGGCAGTATTAGCGACGATTGTCCGAGGGGTGGCGCGGGCCCGTGCCGCCTCTTCGACAGCCTGAGGAAAACCCCGCAATGAGAACCTGGCTTGGCTCGTTTCTATTCGTCGCTTTTGCAACTTTCGCCGTAGCTTCCGGCTGCGGTAGTAAGCCGGAGGTCGCCAATCAACCCGGCGGTCCAGACACCGACGCGAGCGTCGGCGGAGCAAGCGGCTCGACGGGGGCAGGCGCGAAGGGCGGCGGCTTCGTGATCATCGGCGACGGCGGCGATGCCGGCACGGGCAACAACAACTGTCAGTCGACCTGTGCAGAGTTGAATGCCAACTGCGGCTTCGTGACCGACACCGTCTGTGGCGGTGTCGTCCAGTGCGGCACCTGTGCCAAAGGCGAGTTCTGCGGTGGTGACGGCCCGAGCCGCTGCGGCGTCGGGATGAGCGGTGAAGGCGGCGCCTGTTCCGGTCCGGATTGTCCGAGCTGCACGCCCAAGACCTGCGACGACCTCGGTTACACCTGCGGTCCCGCGGGCGACAGCTGCGGCAACAAGCTCGACTGCGGTCCGAACACTTGCCCGATCCCGGGTTGGACCTGCGGCGGCGGCAGCAAGCCCGGCCAATGCGGTTGCAAGGGCGCCTGCGCCGCAGTGCCAGATTGCTCGAGCGAACCGATCAAGACCACGAGCATCACCGGCAAAGTCTACGACCCGGCTGGCAACAACCCGCTCTACAACGTGTTCGTCTACGTCGCGAACAACCCGGACGACCCGAATTTGAAGGCGTTTCCGCCCGGTATCACCTGCGATGTGTGCGGGGCGACCGCGGCGGGCTCGCCGCTCCTCTCGGAGGGCGATAAATTCGGCACGTATACCGCTGTCGATGGCAGCTTCACGCTGAAGAACGTCCCGGTTGGCAAAGGCGTGACCGTCGTCATTCAGCTCGGCCGCTGGCGCCGCGTGTTCAAGGTCGATGTCGACACACCGTGCGCCGTGAACCCGATCACGGACAAAACGCTGCTCATGCCCAGCAAGCAGTCGGACGGCAACATCCCGCTCATGGCGATGGTCACGGGCAAGGTCGACTCGCTCGAGTGCGTCTTGCGCAAGATGGGCATCGACGGCAGCGAGTTCACCAATCCCTCGGGCGGTGGTCGCGTGCAGTTTTACCTTGGGAGCGCCGCAGACAAGAGCCTCCTTTATTCTGGGCAAAAGATCGACAACGTCACGCCCACGCAAGACAAACTGTTCGTCACGGACGCGACGACCTCTCAGCCCGTGATCAACAACTACGACATGACCATCTTGGCCTGCCAGGGCCGCGATGCGGCGGAGGATTCCGACCAGCAGAAGGCGCTGCGCGGGTATGCCGCGTCCGGCGGGCGCGTGTTTGCGACTCACTACAACTACCGCTGGCTCAGCACCAACGACCAGAGCACCGCGCAGGCTGGCAAAGCCGACAATTGGAGCGAAGTCGCCAAGTGGCACGCGGATGAAAACGACAAACCCAGCAGTGCCATCGGCCACATCGACCTCGTTAGCAATCCCAAAGGCCCTGCGTTCCAGGGCTGGCTGGAGGCCGTCAATGCTTCCACCCCCAACTCCGGCACGATCTCTGTCGATGTCGTCCGCCACGACTCCGACCTGATCTCCACGGTCGCCGGCCAAACTCAGCAGTGGCTGTACCGAGACGGCGTCAACTACAAGACCTGCTCGCGCAGCAAAGCGAGCTGCTCGGCGACCAATGCCTGTGTGGCCAAGGTGTGCAATCTCAACACCGCGTTCGATTGCACCACCAACGCCTGCACCAAGGTCTGCCAGAACAATGTGACCAAGGTTTGCACGCAGAACGGCGACTGCCCTGGCAGCACCTGCGCCACGCAGACCTGCGGCAACAATACCTGCAGCGGGAACGACTACAGCGGCACTCAGGTCCCGTTGCACTTCACCTACAACACGCCCGTCAACCTGGTTCAGGATCTGACGGCCAGCCCACCCGCGCTGCAATGTGGGCGCGTGTTGTTCAGTGACTTCCACGTCCAAGATGCGGACGAGTGGGACGACGTGTTCCCCTCCGCGTGCGGCGTGGCGTGCACTACGGCCAACGCGGCTACGAAGTGCGCCGCAGGTGGCAAGTGCGTGAGCGGCTACTGCCTCAACCCGATGACCCCGCAAGAGAAGCTGCTCGAGTACATGATCTTCGATCTTGGCTCGTGCGTGCCCCCGCCAGAAACGTGCAAGCCCGCAACCGCTTGCCCCGAAGGCGAGAACTGCGGCTACGCGCCCGACGGCTGCGGCGGGCTCATTTCCTGCGGCGAGTGCAAGTCAGGCGAAACCTGCGGCGGTGGCACCCCGCCCGTGCCGAACAAGTGCGGCAAAGGCACGACGAGCTGCGTTCCTCTCACCTGCGGCGCGCAGAACCTGGAGTGCGGGCCCGCCGCCGACGGTTGCGGCGACAAGATCGACAGCTGCGGCACGTGCGACGCCGGCGAGCTGTGCATCATGGGTAAGTGCCAGCACGTCAACTGACGTGAATGCCTGAAGCCGCGACGTTCAAGTGTTCCGTGTGCGGGGCTCCCGCACACGCCGGCGATTTCAGCTGCCGCTACTGCGGGGCCGGCATCGCCACGGTGTGCTGCAGCCGCTGTTTTCAAATGAACATGGCGCACGCCCACCACTGCTCCGGCTGCGGCGTGGAACTCGGGCTGATCGTCGAATCCGCGCTTCAGGGCAGTCAGTGCTCGGACTGTCAGCGTCCGTTGGAAGTGATTGCCGAGCTGGCCGGCAGTTTGCTCAATTGCCGGAAGTGCGGCGGGCAATTCGTAGAACATGCCCTACTCCGCAGCCTGCTCGAACCCCACGAGCACACGGGGCAGGCATTTCCGGATGCGCCCTATCAGCGGCCCGCCAAAGCCAGCATCGACCGCGTGCAATACCGACCGTGCGCGGTTTGCCAGCAGCGCATGAACCGCAAGAACTTCGGCGGCGCGAGTGGCGTGATCGTCGATGTGTGCGCCCGTCACGGTACTTGGTTCGATGCCGGTGAGCTGCCCCAGGTGCTCGCGTTCGTGAAGAGCGGGGGGCTCGTCCGCGAACGGGCCCGCGAGCAAGAGCGGCTACGCCAAGCCCGCGCCCACGATCGGGACATGGCCGGGGCATCGTCTCAGTCCTCGCCGCTGACCTTCGATTCACTCGCGCAAAGCGGCGATCACGGCAGTTTCGCCAAGGACCTTCTGGACTTCGTAGTCGAGGTCCTGAGCGGACAGCGGCGCCCGCACTAGGCTACGCCGGCCAAGATCCCCTCGAGCGACAGATCCGCGACGCAGGTCACGCCATCGGAGGCGCCATAGTAGATGCGCACGAGATCTCCATCGGCGACCAAGCCGCAGGTGAACGCTACGTTGGCGAAGAAGCCTTTGAGCTCGTAGGGTGCTTCGGGGAACAAGATGGGTTCGCGTGAGCGGCCAAGTACGCGGCTTGGATCTTCGCCATCGAGCAAGAGCGCCCCGAGCGAGTACGTGAGCGGCGAGGCGGTCACGCCGTGATACACCGCGAGCCACGCGGGGCGGCCGCGGAACTGCACGCGGAACGGCACCGCGCCCCCGCCTACTTTGAGGTCATCCCACATCCCGGGGCGCGCGGATGCAATTAGACGATGATCGCCCCAAGCCAGCAGATCCGGCGACGAAGCGAGCCAGATCGCGGGCCGGCCAATGTCCTCCGGCATGGGGCGGTGCAGCGCCCAATAGCGGCCGTTGATCTGCTCCGGGAAGATGGTCACGTCGCGGTTCGGGGGCGAGAAAATGATGCCATGGCGCTCGAACTGCCGCAGATCGCGGCTCGACGCGAGGCCGGTCGCGATGCCCGCCGAAGAAACGGCGGTGTAATTGACCCAAAACGTATCACCTATTTGGGTGATACGCGGATCCTCCACGCCGAAGGCTTCGAGCGCATGCTGGGCCGAGAAGACGGGCGTGTTTTCGACTTCGAAATGCAGACCGTCTTTGGAGCGGGCGCGCCGGAAGTGCGAAATCGAAGTCAGGAACGTATCTCGGCCGACCACCACCAAACGGCTATCATCCAGCTTGAGCCCAGGCGTATCGCGGCTCCAAGTTCGCAGCTCGATGCGTTTCGAATCCGGATCGTAAATCGGCGAAGCCACGTGCGTGGCTGCCACCTCGAGCGGCGCCTCGGCCACGCGCAGCAACAGAATCGTTTCATCGCCCACGCGAATCGCACCGGGGTTGAACACACCGACGACCTCGAAGTCCGGTCGCGAGGGCGGGAGCTGACTGGGCACCAAGATCGGATTGTCGGCGAAGCGGCGAACCGAAGCTTTGTGAGTAGCCATGGTAGGGGCAAGCGTGGCAGATCGAAAGCGCGACTTCGAGCCAAAATCCAGCGCATTTCGGCCACACCCGCCGCCCTGGGGCCGGCCTGTCTCGCCATCTCGGCAGAGTCGCAATAGGGTGCCGAACCTTGCAAGCACTCGCGCCTCAATCTGCCGCCGATGACAGTCGCTCGTCCGAGCCGAGCGGCTCGCATGCGCCGCCGATTTCGCTGACTTTGCTGTTGTTCGCGCTGTCCGGAGCGACCGGGCTGATCGACCAGCTCTGCTTTTCCAAATACCTGAGCTACATCGTCGGTTCGACTGCGTACGCGGTCAGCGCGGTGCTGGCCGCGTTCATGACGGGTTTGGCGATCGGCGCGCATTGGGGCGGTAAGGCGTCCTTGCGCGTCACCCGGCCGCTGCGCGCGTACGGATTTCTCGAGCTGGTCGTGGCAGCGGCCGTGGCCGCGACGCCAGTGGCGTTTCATTGGCTCACGCCGCTGTATGCCAATTTGGCGCGCAGCATGCCGCATTCGCTGGTCGCGCTCAGTGCCTTGCGCTGGTTCACGGCGCTCGGTCTGGTGGTGATTCCGACCATGGCCATGGGCGCAACGCTGCCGCTTTTGTCGCGCAGCTTCGATACCGGCGAGGCCAGCGCCGAAGCCGCCTCCTCGCGCGAGCGGCGCCTAGGCGCGCTGTACGCGATCAACACGCTGGGCGGCGCCCTGGGTGCACTCGCCGCGGCCTATTTGATTTTGCCTGCGTTCGGCGTGGACGGCACGGTGTTCGCCTCCGCGGCGGGCAGCGCGCTGATCGCGCTGTTGGCGCTTTTTTCGGGGGCGCGCGTGGTCGCCAGCTCGAACCCGGCAACCGCGAGCGAACCGAGCGCACGCGAGCCTGCGCCGCGTGAACGCCGCCCGCTGTTCTTTCTCGCCTTTGCGTCGGGCGCCACGGTGTTTGCGGCCGAGGTGGTGTTCACGCATTTGCTGGCCTTGATCATCGGCAACAGCGCGTACGCCTTTGGGCTGATCTTGGCGGCGTTTTTGAGCTGTTTGTTTTTGGGGGCCTCGCGCGCGTCTTGGGCACAGCGCCGTTTCGGCGATGCCTCGCTCCCGCTCGGCCTGGCCGCGAGCGGCCTGGGCTTGGCGGTGAGCCTACCGCTCTGGGACAAGCTGCCGTACTTTTTCGACAACACCGGGGAAGTATTGACGTCCTTCGCGGCGCGGGAGCTGACGCGCGGCGTCGCGGCGTTCCTGATGTTGCTCGTGCCGACCACGCTCATGGGCCTCACCTTCCCGCTCCTGCTCCAACGCGTGGCGCGCTACGCGAACGTGGGCGCTTGGGTGGGTCGGCTCACGGCGGTGAATACGCTCGGCGCGGTGCTAGGCGCCTTGCTCACCGGCTATCTGCTGCTTCCGTGGCTCGGTTCACAGCGCACACTCTTAACGATCGCGCTGTGCTTCGCCCTGGCGGCACTGCTCGTGCTCAGCTGGGCCAGCGCGCGCCGCCGGCAGCTGACCATCGCCGCCGCTGGCGCAACCTTGCTGCTCGCCCTGCTCAGCCCGCGCTGGGATCTGGCGATGTTGACCAGCGGCACCAACGTCTATTTCGACGGCTACCACGCGCCCGACAAGATCCTGATGATGCGCGAAGACGTGCACGGCGGAGTGACCACCGTGACCGATACCGATGGCGTGCGCACGCTGCTCACGAACGGCAAATTTCAGGGCAACACCGGCTGGGAGATGAACGCGCAGCGCTTCTTCGCGCACTATCCTTCGCTGTTCGTGAAAAACTATGACGACCTGCTCGTGATCGGCCTAGGCACGGGCACGACGCTCGGCACGCTGGCGGGCTATCCATGGCGGAAGATCGACGTGGCCGAGATTTCACCGTCGATCTTGTTCGCCGCGAAAACCTACTTTACGGGTCCAAACCTAGGTGCGATCGACGATCCGCGCGTCACCATTCACCACGCCGATGGCCGCAACTTCATCCTGGTTCAAGAACAGAAGTACGACCTGATCAGTATGGAGCTGACGAGCGTCTGGTTCGCAGGAGCCGCGAGCTTGTACAGTCGTGAGTTCTACCAATTGATCCACGAACGCATGAAGCCGGGCGCCGTGTTTCAGCAATGGGTGCAGCTACACCACGTTCGCCCGCGAGATTTTGCGACGATTCTGAACACCCTGCGTCATCAGTTCGCCCACGTGACTTTGTTCTTTGGCGGCGGTCAGGGGATCTTGGTCGCCTCCGATGAACCGCTGGTCGCTTCCAAAACGCGCATCGAAGCGCTCGAGCAAACTCCGCGCGTCGCGGCCACGATCCCGCGTGCGCGGCCGCTGTTGGATCTATTCGACGACGTGCTGCTCAGTGATGCCGGTCTCGACCAATTCCTGGCCGACGTCGCCTCCGCGGCGGGAGAACCAGTGGCACAAATGATCTCCACGGATGGCAACCTGTACCTGGAATACGCCACTCCCCACGGCAATGTTCTGCCCTGGTCCACGCGCGATGATCTCGTTGCGGATCTCCGCCGCTATCACGATCCCAGCGCGGTTGCCGCGATGATCGGTCCTTGAACTCAACCGTACGCAGCTCGGACCGCGCGGCCGCGGTTGAAAACCACGCTCGGCTCTTCCGCGACCGTTGGCTTGCGCGGGCTGCCGGTGTGCAGCGTGGCGCGTTCCAAAATCGCCTCGCACAACTCGGCGAAGCCAAAGCCAGCCCCGCTCGCGATCTTGGGCAACAAGCTGGTCTCGGTCATGCCGGGCAGCGTGTTCACCTCCAGCACATATTCGTTCTGGCCTTCCGTAACCAGCAGATCGACGCGCACGGCGCCGCTGGTATCGAGTGCACGCGCGGCGCGTTCCGCCAAATTCAAGACGCCGCGGTAGCGGGCGGCTGGTAGGCGCGCGGGCATGAAATACTCCGTCATGCCCGGCGTGTACTTGGCCTGAAAATCGTACACGCCCGAACGCGGTGCGATTTCGATCGCTCCCAGCACACGGCCGTCCAGGATGCCGACCGCCACCTCTTTCGCCACGATGAAACGCTCGATGAGCACGCTGGAGTCATAGGCGAGCGCGGCCTGAATGGCGTGCGCGAGCTCACTCACGTTGTTCGCGCGCCCGATCCCCAAGCTCGACCCCTCACGGCGCGGTTTGACCATCACCGGAAAGCCGAACGAGCCATGAAGCTCCTCCAGATCGGCCGCACACTGCTCGGCACCGAACACGTAGTAGGGAGGCGTCGAAACATTGTGCAGTCGAAACAACTCCTTGGCCTTGAGCTTGTCCATGGCGAGCGCGCTCGCCAGCACGTTCGAGCCCGTGTAAGGAATGCCGAGCAGCTCCAAGACGCCCTGCACGCAGCCGTCCTCGCCCAATCGCCCGTGCAGAGCCAAGAAGGCCACGTCGAGTTCTGTGCTCGTCAGCTGCGTGAGCGCTTCACCCCCGACTCCGAGCAGCACCGGGGTCACGTCATAGCCGAGCCCGCTGAGCGCCTTGGTCACCGCTTCACCGGAGCGGATCGAGATCCCGCGCTCCGCGGATGATCCACCCATCACGACTCCGACGCGCGTGGCTTTCATGCTTCGAATGGGTATCGAAGGCGCCCACCGCGGGCCAAGATTTCGGTCGAATTTGGGGATTTTAGGAGACTTCGACGACCACCGCGGTGATGTTGTCCTTCCCGCCGCGCGCGTTGGCCAGCTGGATGAACTTCTCGACCGCGAAATGGCCGCCTTCCGCCATCATGTCGGGGATTTCTTCAGGCTTTAGGTAACCGTGCAAGCCGTCGCTGCACAGCATGTAGGCGTCCCCCAAGCCTGCTTCCCAAACGCTCGTATCCACTTGGACATAGTCGCGGCTACCGACCGCGCGCGTGATCACATTGCGCTGTTTACTGACGCGCGCTTGATCGGGGGTGATCAAGCCCTGCTTCAGCTGCCACGCGATAAGTGTGTGATCTTCCGTGAGTTGTAGCGCGTCCCCAGTACGCACTCGGTAGATGCGGCTGTCCCCGACCTGACCGAGGACTACGCTGTCACCAAAACGCATCATGGCGGAGATGGTCGTGCCCATGCCCGCCTTGCCTCGGTCGAGCTCGGCCATCGCGAACAAGATGTACGTCGCGGCCTGCACCGCTCCCTCGAGCAGGCGGCATGCAGCGCGCGCTTTCTCTTCGGTCTGCGGACCATCGAGCGCGAGCGTCGCCTTACCGCGCTTGACCATCCCGTGAATCGTGTCGATCGACTCCTGGCTGGCGACCTCACCGGCGGCGTGTCCGCCCATGCCGTCGGCGACCACCCATAGGCCGAGCTCGTCATCACACAGATAGGCGTCCTCGTTCACGGAGCGACGACGGCCAATGTCAGTCCCTCCGTAGGAGCGCATGTTGTACGGCGGGGCCACGACAGGCATTCGTCATGAGGGTACCAATGTTTCAGGCCGGCGGAAGCCTCATGATGACACTCTCGAGCTTCGGCATGACCGCGCGACGGATGGCGCGGAGAACCCTTGCGGGCGGGCAGGGGCCGAAATAAGGTGCCCACATGAGGGCTACAGCTACGAGCCTGCTCGTCCGCGGCGAAAGCCCCGCGCGGCTCGTCAGCTCGATCCGCGAGGCCGCAGCCGGTTTAGGGCCTAAAAAGCCGGCCGGCGGGCTCGTGTTGGTTGCGGGGGGCATGGCCACGAAGCTCGAGGCGATCGCGGAAGCCTTAGGCCGAGCGAGCCTCGGCTTTCCGCTGTTGGTGGCGTCTGGCTCCGGTGTAGTTACGGAGCGCGGTGAAATCGAAGGCGAGTCCGCAGCCGCGGTCCTGCTCTGGCTGGGTGGTGCCGCGGATGCCTGGGTGGTTTCCGCCAGTCAGGCCGAGCTGTGCTTGGCGTTGAGCCGTGAGCTGAGCGCACGCAACGAAGCCGCTCGCCCCGAGACCGCGCTGGTCTTCCTTCGACCGAATGGCGTCCAGCCACACACGATCGAGGCCCTCCACGGTTTGAAGGGCTCGCGCGTCATTGGCGCCGGCACGCTCTCCGATAGCGATGTGTACGCGGTCGCCAGTTCCGGCAGCGTGACGGCTGGCGCGGCCGGCGCGCTCACCGTGCGCGGGTTGCCCGCGCCGATCGTGGCTTCTTCGCCCGCGTGCAAACTGCTCATGCCGCTGCGCGAGATCAGCGCCGTGCGCGGTTCGATGGTGCTGTCTATCGAGGGCGAACCTGCGCTCGAAGTGCTGAGCACGGTGGCGCACGCCTTGGTCGACCAACCGCTGGTGTTCGTGGCGCTGGCAACCGAGCTCGGGCAAGACAGCGTGCGCCCACCGCTCTTGCTGCGAGCGGTGCAAGGCGTCGATCCCGCGCGCCACGGGCTGATCGTGTCGGAAGAGGTCAAAAAGGGCATGCGCATGGCATTTGCGGTGCGCGATGCCAGTGCCGCCCGTGCCGACTTCGAGATGCGCATCCGTGAAGTTGCGCGTGAGTCGGCGGGCGCCGCCCCACGCTTCGGGATCTGCTTGAACTGCGCGGGACGCGGCGTCTCGCTGTACAAGAATCCGGATACCGATCTGCGCATGCTCAAGGCGCGCTTCGGCGAAATCCCGTGGGTAGGCATGTTTTCCAGCTTCGAGATCGCGCCGCACGGTGGTGAGCCCGCCCTCCAACTGTATAGCGGCGTCGTCGGCCTGTTCACGTCACCGAGCTGAGCCGTAGATCGCCATCCAATGCCCTCACCCGCCTTGAACTTGATTCGACCCAAGGCGCGCTTCGGCGTGGCCGATGCCGTGCTCGCCGGCTTGGTGATCGCCGTGGTCGGCCTGATGGTCGTACCACTGCCGACGTGGCTGCTCGATCTACTGATCGCCTCTAATTTGGCGGCCTCCGTCGTGATCCTGCTGGTCTCGATGTACGTCAGTGAGGCGCTCAAAATCGCCTCTTTCCCGACGTTGCTACTGATCACGACCCTGATTCGCTTGAGCTTGAACGTCTCCTCGACGCGCCTGATCCTGCTTCAGGCTGATGCGGGCGACGTGATCAAGGCGTTCGGGCAATTCGTGGTGCGCGGCAACTACGTGGTCGGCGCGGTGATCTTCCTGATCCTGACCATCATCCAGTTCATCGTGATCGCCAAGGGCAGCGAGCGCGTTGCCGAAGTGGGCGCGCGCTTCGCGCTGGACGCCATGCCCGGCAAGCAGATGGCAATCGACGCCGAGCTCCGCTCCGGCGCAATCGACGGCAGTGAGGCTCGCGCTCGACGGCGAATGCTGGTCCGCGAGAGCCAATTCTACGGCGCCATGGACGGCGCCATGAAGTTCGTCAAAGGCGATGTGATCGCGTCGCTCTTGATCACCGTAGTCAACATCTTGGGCGGCTTGGCCATCGGCATTGGGCAAAAAGGCTTGGAACCCGTGGCCGCGCTCAAGCGCTATGGCCTACTCACCATTGGCGACGGCCTGGTCACGCAGATCCCCGCGCTCTTGATCGCGACCGGCGCGGGCGTCTTGGTCACCCGCGTCGCCAGCGAAGAGGCGGACACGCCGCTCGGCGCAGAGCTCGCCAGTCAGCTCTTTGGGCAGCCTCAGGCGCTGCGCGTGGGCGGCGTATTCGTACTGCTGCTGTCGCTGATCCCCGGCTTGCCCACCCTGCCCTTCGTGGCCATCGGAGTGCTCTTGCTGTTCGGCTCGCGAGCGCGCGGCAAAGTCCTTCGCTCGACGGAGGAAGCGCCGCTCACCGAAGTTACGCCTCGACGAAGCGGCAGCGCAGCCATGCGCTTCGTGCCCGCGGTCACCCCCTGGGGCTTGGAGGTATCCGCGGATCTGGCCAGTTTCGAGGAAGACGACGTACGCGGCAGCGAGGTACGCCGCCCCGGCCTCCGTTCGGCGATCAGCGCCGTGCGCGAGATCGTGTTTCGCGATCTCGGCGTACCGCTGCCTCCCGGTCGCTTGGCGGCCAACGCGCAGTTGCCGCCACGCCACGTAGTGCTTTCGATTCACGAAGTGCCCGCGCGAGTGTTCGCCATCCCCGCGGAAGTGAGCGACGCATCGATCGCCGAATTCGTGGTCGGCCAAGCCTTGGCCGTGCTGCAAACACGCGCGGTAGATTTCTTGGGTATCGCCGAGACCCAGGGCCTGCTGGATGAGCTCGAGCAAATCGCGCCCGCCACCGTGCGCCAAGTAGTGCCCAAGCCAATCGCGGTCACGCTGCTGGCAGATGTCCTGCGGCGTCTAGCCGGGGAGCGCGTGAACATTCGCGATCTGCGCGCGATCTTGGAGGCGCTGGCGCTGGTCGGTAACGTCGAGCGCGATCCGCTGAATTTGGCGGAGTTCGTGCGCTCGCAGCTGCGCCGGCCGCTGACCCACGCGCTCACTCAAGGCGGCCGCGAGCTCTCCGTCGTACTGCTCGAAACGCAAATCGAAGAATCGATCCGTGCCGCCGTATCGCGCACGCCGGCGGGCAGCTTCTTGACGCTCGCTCCTGCGGCCGCGCGCGATATCGTGTCCGCGGTGCGCCGTGCGCTCCCGAGCGAACGCGGCGAGTCGCCCCTCGTGGTGCTCACGCAACCCGATATTCGCCGCTTCGTGCGTAAGCTGCTCGAGCTCGATTTGCGGGATGTGCGCGTCGTGTCTTACGCCGAGCTATTGCCGGAAGTCGCGATCCGCCCCGTTGCCAAGGCTACCCTTGCCGGCCTGTGAGCCCTCAAACGCGGCGCTGCACGACCATCTTGCGCGGAACCGCGCCGCTCTGCTCGACCATCTTCTTGGCCTCCTTTTGCAGTAGCGGATGGGTGCGCTTGGTCATGAAGCCGCCCAGCAGACGCACGTCGAGGGTGCCGAGCTTCTTGAGGGCGCGGCGCATGCCCTTCAAGTCGTTGGTGTAGGCGTAAGCGTAAGCGAGCGCGCGGTACAGCTGCGGGCGCAGCTGCTCGTACACGGCGTCTTCCGGGTCGATCAAGGTGAGCATCTCGACGCCCTTTTTGGCGTTGCCGGTGCGCGCCCAGGCCTCACCGCAGATGGCGGTGAGCATGGCGCGCGTCTTTGCATCGCGCTGCCGGCTCAAGTCGATGTTGTCGACCAGCTGACGCGCGGGGCCGATATCGCCCAAGGTGAGGTGGATCATCGCGCGTTGGGCCCGGGTTTCGTCCGCGACCGCGCCCATCACCTTCGTCAGATCGATCTTCTCGAGAGTGGCCAGGGCTTTCTTGGGGTCGTCTTGCATCTCGAGCTGAGCCCGCGCGAAGACGGCCGTCGGATCGTTCTGCTTGTACGAGGCGTCGAGCTGCGCGAGCGCCGCCTTGCGATCTTCGGCGGATTCGACGCCGCTCAGGATGCTGGCAACGCCCTGCGCCTTCTTCGATTGGCGCAAGGCCCAGATCACGACGGCGACACCCAACACGCTGACCAGCGCCGGGATCGAGATCGCGATCACGCGCACGGTGCTCGTTTGCGAGAACGCAGCGACTAGGCCGCCCACCAACCACACGCCCACGACCGGGATGGCTAAGCGACCGATCATGCCCTTCAGCTGCTCCGAGCCCAAAGGACTGTCGATTGCCGCCTTCACCGGCGACTGTGAGCCGAGCGGTGCGGCCTTTACGCCTTCCGTTTGGCGATCTGCCGCGCGCTTGAGCTTCCGAGTTTCACTTGCCACGCTCGGGCTATAGCCGGGGGTTTGCGACCAAGCAAGGGTCGGAACGAGTTCTCATTCCCGTACTCGTGCCCGTGCCCGATCTCCTCTCCCTTGAATTTTGGCTGCCTCTGGGCAGCTCGCGTGCACCAGTGCGGTTCGTTCGCACGGCACCAAATCCAGGTTTCGCGCACGGGCACGGGCACGGGCACGGGATCTCTTGCCTAGCTCTCCGCGCTGGGCAGCAAGCTATCGCGCGGTGCGTCCGGCATCGCCTCGTGCCGGAAATGATTGAAGACGCCCTGCGTCAGGGAGAGCACGGGCACGCCCAATAAGGCCCCCCAAATGCCGAAGAAGTGCTCGCCCGTGATTAAGGCCAGCACCACCAAAACAGGGTGAATCTTGGCCGCCGTGCCGATGATCTTCGGGTTCAGGAGGTTGGCCTCGATCTGATGAATCCCAATGATCCAGATCAGGACAGAGAGCGCCGTCCACAGGCCCTGAGTGAGACCGATCATCACGGCCGGAATAGCGCTGGTGATGGAACCGAAGATCGGCACGATGCTCATGATGCCCGCGACGATCGCCAAAATCGGCCAATACTTCAGCCCGAATAGCGCAAAGCCAATCGCCGAAAGCACGCCATTGACCAGGCAAATCAGCAGCTGGCCACGCACCACGCCGGATAGCCCGCGATCCAAGCGCACGAGCAAGCGATCGAAGCCGATGCGCGAACGCGGCGGCGGCAGCGAGCGGAAAAAGCCCACGATCGCCTCGCGCGTCTGCATGATGTAGCCGGCCACCATCAGCGTCATGAACAGCAAGAAGATGCTGCGCGCGACCTTTTGAATCACTGCGTGCCCAAGCAAAACCAGCTCGAATGCGTTGCGCTTGACGTAGCTCACGCCTTCATCGAGGCCCTGATTGGTCAACTCGGCGACGCTGAAGCGCCCAGCCGGTTTCGCCTGCGCAGGCACCACGCGCCAATGCCCGGGGCCTCGTTGCACGAGATCGATGCCCGACCCAATCTCGATGTCGAACGCGCCGTCTGGGCGTTGATGCACCTGCAGCGCCGCGGTGGGCTCGCTGGGCCCGGGCGCCGTGGGTGGCTTGGTCCGGCGATGTTCGAAGGACTGAACCCACTCTTCGACGCGCGGCCCCCAACTCGTGGAGGCGCCGTCGAGCAGCGCGGGTGCGTCGCGAGTGAGCTTCGAGCTCTCCTCGTATAACCGCGGCGCGATGGCCGCGATCGAGAAGTAGATGATGCTCAGCGTGACCGCATAGACGATGAGGATCGCCGCGGGTCGCGGCACGCGCGCGCGCTCACAGCGCACGACCAGCGGTGTCAGCACGTAGGCGATGATCAAGCCCAGGATGAACGGCAGCAGGACGGCGCTGGCCCACACCACGAAGGCCAGAAACAGCGCCGCGCTGATCGCCAGGAACACGACTCGGTGTCGCGTCCAGCCACCCGCAGGGCGACCCAACGGGGGAGTATTCAAACTGACAGGACTTGACACGACACCACCGAACCCGGGGCATAACGTCGATGTTCCCGCCACGCAAGAGATTGCCGTCGCGGTCGCCGTGTACTCGGCACGGCTAGGCCGCCATACAAAACCAATCGAGCCCGAACCGGCGACTTTTCGTCGCCCGTCCAGGCCCGTTGGTGTCTCGGCGAAGACCGCGCGCGCTCACGAATGAGCGACGCGCGGGCCACACGAACTGCTCAGTTCGTGTCGCTGTCTTCCGAAGGCGGCGGCGGAGGCTGGCTCGCGCCCGCCTTCAAACCTGCCAGCTTGTCCTTGAACACGTCGCCCAGGGTTGCGCCCTTGCCGGTCGACTCGCGCTTGAGGACCTGAATGTGCTCGGCTTCGACGCTCTCGCCGGGCTTGCGCATGGTCAGGGTCAGGCGACGGTCCACCGTGTCGATGTTCTGAACCTCGGCCTTGACCTTCTGGCCAGGCGTCAGCTCGGTGTTCGCGGGGATCTCGTTGGACGGGATCATGCCCTCGATGCCCTCGACGATGCGGATGAACGCGCCGTACTCGGGAACGCTGAGCACGATCGCATCTTCCACGACCGTACCGGGCTTGTACTTGCTGAACAGATCCGGCCACGGATCGTCCCAGAGCTGCTTGACGCCGAGGCTGACCTTCTTCTCGTCATGGTTGATCGAGAGGATGATGGCTTCGACATCGTCGCCCTTGTTGTACAGGTCGGCGGGGTTGTTGACCTTGACCGTCCAGGACAGGTCGGTCTTGTGAACCATGCCGTCCACGCCCTCTTCGATGCCGACGAATACGCCGTAATCGGTGAGCGAGCGCACCTTGCCGCCGATCTTGTCGCCCGGCTTGTACTTGTCGGTGAAGAGCGTCCAGGGATCGGGCTCGAGTTGCTTGAGACCGAGAGAAATACGCTTGGCGCGCGAATCGACTTCGAGCACCTGGCACTCGACCTCGGCGCCCATTTCGAGGAGCTTCGACGGGTGCTTGACCTTCTTGGTCCAGCTCATCTCGCTCACGTGGATCAGGCCTTCGACGCCCGGCTCGAGCTCCACGAACGCGCCGTAGTCGGTCAGGCTCATTACCTTGCCGCGCACGCGCTTGCCGAGAGGATACGCCTCTTCGACGTGGTTCCACGGATCCTCTTGGGTCTGCTTCATGCCCAAGCTGACGCGCTCGGTCTCGGCGTTGTACTTGAGCACCTTGACGGTGACCTCGTCGCCGACCTTGAACACTTCGCTCGGGTGATTGACGCGGCCCCAGGACATGTCCGTGATGTGGAGCAAGCCGTCGATACCGCCGAGATCGACGAACGCGCCGTACTCGGTGAGGTTCTTGATCGTGCCCGTGACCGTCATGCCCTCTTCGAGGGTCTGCAGGGTCTTCTGCTTCATTTGGTCGCGCTCGCGCTCCAAGAGCACGCGGCGCGAGAGCACGATGTTGCCGCGCTTCTTGTTGAACTTGATGACCTTGAATTCGTAGGTCTGGCCGATCAACTTCTCGAGATTGCGGATCGGGCGCAGATCGACCTGCGAACCCGGGAGGAATGCTTTGACGCCGCCGCGGATGGTGACCGAGAGGCCGCCCTTCACGCGCTGGCTAATGGTGCCTTCGATGATCTCGTCGCGCTCGCAAGCGGCGGAGATTTCGTCCCACACCTTCATCTTGTCGGCCTTCTCCTTGGACAAGGAGATCAGGCCGTCGTCGCTCTCGCGACTCTCGATGAACACGTCGACCTTGTCGCCGACCTTGACGCCGAACGTTCCGTCGGCACCGACGAACTCGCTCTTGCTGATGACGCCTTCGCTCTTCCCGCCGATGTCTACGATCACGGAATCGTGATGCACTTGCACGACCGTGCCGCTGACGATTTGCCCTTCACCTCCTATCTCCACTCCTGCAGTGGTTTCGCTCGCTTCGAACAGCGCGGCGAAGCCGGAGAGGGAAGTTGTGTCAGGGGTTGCGGGTTGAAGTTGGGTCATGGATTGAAACAATGCCTCCTAAATTGGGACGCTCGCCCGCGGGTACCCAGCCAGAGTGCGTAGTGCACAAATAAGCAGGTCCTCGCGTCGGACGCGCTGAGGTAGCGCACGAGTTCGGTTGCGTCAAACGCAAAAACCTTGCCCGCAGCGCAATCGGTGACAGTCGCAGGTCCACCGAGTGAGGAGGAGCCAGTCTAAGGCTTGGTCGAGGGACGCGCAAACTGGGCCGTGAGCAGGCTCGCCAACCATTCCACACCTCGGTCCAGCTCAGGCCGGGTCCAGCTGAGCTGGACGCCCACCTCACCTTCACGATGAGGCTGAATTCGTGCGTTTTCCAGAGGTCGACGCGCCGCCGATTGGGGCGGAGCGGCGGCCCCGAGTGTGGCGAAATCGGCGGCAACTCCGCTGGGCTCGGAGCTGGCGCCTGGGCGCAGCCGAACCGCAACATCGACTTCGACCTTTTCTCCGAGCTGTACGGATCCCGACACGCTGTCGAATCGGGCGAAACCCGGGGGGATCGGCTCCGCCACTTTCAGAGCAAAGCCGCCCGCGCCCTCCGGAGGCAGGCCCAATTTGAGGTAAGCCTCTCCCCCACGCAGCGCCGCGCGCAGCCGGGCGGGGTCGGACGCCACCACCAGCGCGCCGTCGGAAGCCTGGCCAATTGCCGGCCCATTCTCCACTTGCAGGACCCCGTCTTTGAGCACGCAAGGCGTCGGTTCTTCGCTGAGCGTCGTCTCTAGGCCTTGGACTAGGCCCGACTTGGGGAACTTGCCGCCAAAAACCAGCACCCACCCTGCGTCACTGACCGAAAGCACGATTTCGCGCAGATCACGGCCCAGTTCGACGCCGGTGTGGGCGCGGAAGCGATCATGGCGCGCCTTGAGATCGGCGCGCGGCGCGCCCTGGTCGAACAGCGGCAGCAAGCGAGCACGAATGGGGTCGGAGATCAGCAGCGTCTCGACATCGATGCGCGCGGCCAGACGCGTGTCGTCGGGCAAGTGACGGGCGGCGACCCGGCCGTAAGCCACGAACTTGAAGTAGATCAAGAGCCCGCCCGCGAAGGCCAGCGCGAGCGAGAGCCCGAACACCGTGTAGACCGTGCGATGGCTGAGGCCGGTGCGGGCGCGCGGGGCTTCGTCGTTCACGCCGCGGAAGCTATCACCAGGCGCAAGCGGAGCCACGGCAATTGACGAGCTCCGCGAACTCATCGCGGCCCAAGACGAACTGTAAGGATACGAACTGGCCGGCGCTGCCGACCTTGATCCGCGCGGCAAACTTGGCGAGCCGGCCCGCGCCGCCGCCCAGCGCGTCGCGCATTTCGGTCAGCGCGCGGGCCACTTGCTCGGCCAGCGCGGCATCCTCGAATTTCAGCGCCAAAGTTGCGTCCACCCCCGCGCCCGTCAAATCCGCATTGAGCTCCAGCCGCTGCGAGTTTTGCAGCAAACGCCGCAAGCTATCGGCCCCGCTGAACAGCGAGAGCGGCAACCCCTGCGGACGCGCCACCGCAGAAAATACGCCCTTTTCCGTGGGCTCGAGCGGCGGCGCGCCACGTTGCTCCTCGAGTGAGCGCTCGACGCTGTCGATTTCGGCCTCGCTCAGGCTGACCAGGAGATCATCGCCATGCACGTAAATTCGCGCGGGCGCGGAGCGTGCGGGGGGGCGCGCGCGGTCGTAACGCCGCAGGTTGCCACCGAGATCGATGGCTGGCCCGAAACTCGGCGTGCTCGCGGCGCGATGCGGATCGAAATTCGGAAAATGCCCAGACAGCACGAACACGCTATCGAGCACCGCGAGCGTGCTCGTGGGTCGCATGCCCAGCCAAAGCGTGTCGGTTCGTTGCAGCGCGCTCAGCAGCAGCGCATCGGTGGCGCTGTCGGCGCCGTGCAGACCCTGCACGGCTCGTTCGCTGATCGCGGTCATCGCGGGACCGCCCAGGGTGTCGCGGATCTTGCGTAAATCGAGGCGCACCACCAGATCGAGATCGGCGGGCATCGCGTCCGAAGCCCGGGTCAGGCTGGGCGCGTTGGGCGGTGGCCCGATGCGCTGGGTTTGGCAGCCCGAAGCGAGTGCGAGCAGCGCGCCCAGGCACAGCCGCCAGCGGCCCCCGAGACGTGTCATGCGCCGTTGCCGAGCGCTGCTTCCACCTCGCGCACGCGCGCGACGATGCGAGCCACCACCTGCTCGATCGACAAGCTCGAGCTATCGATGATGCGCGCGTCGAAGGCCTGCTTCAGCGGCGCGATCGGTCGCGTGCTGTCCCGCAGATCGCGCTCGGCGACTTCGCGCTGCACCTCCTCGAGGTCAGGCGTCGCGCCGCGCGAAATGAGTTCGTCGTAGCGACGGCGAGCGCGGATACCCACGCTCGCGGTGAGGAAAAATTTGGCCTCCGCGTCGGGGAAAACCACGGTGCCGATGTCACGGCCTTCGAGCACCGCGCCGCCCGCCGCGCCGGCTTGGCGCTGCATATCCAGCAGGGCCTCGCGCACCGCGGGCACGGCGCTGACTTTGCTCGCGCCCTGGCTCACGTCCGGCTTCCGGATCGCCAAAGACACGTCTTCGCCCCGCAATTTGACGGCAAAGCCGCTCGATTTTTGATTGCCGAGCTCGACGGCGTGCTCTTTCACCAGCTGATGCGCGAGCTCACCGAGCTGCTCTTCTGCGTCCCAAGCAACGCCCGCGCGTTGGGCAGCGAGCGCCACCGCGCGATACAGCGCACCAGTGTCGACCAGCAGGTAGCCGAGTTCGTCCGCCACACGCTGGGTCACGGTCGACTTCCCTGCCCCCGCCGGCCCGTCGATCGCGACCACAGGCCGACGAGTCATCGTTGCACCTCGATGTCTGCACCCAGTGCGCGCAAGGTGCCCGCAAAACGCGGGAAGCTCACCGCCAAGCAATCCACGTCCGAGATCACCGTTTCACCGTCCGCAAGTAAGCCGAGTATCGCGGCAGTCATCGCCACACGGTGATCGCCCCCGCAGCTGACGTGCGCGGCGGTCAGCGGTCGCTCGGGCTGTCCCTCGATCACGATGCCGTCGGGGCGAGCGGTGGCTTGCACGCCGAAAGCGCGGAGCAGCTCGCTCAGCGCGGCGATGCGATCGGTGTCTTCTTCGCGCAGCTCGGCCACGTCACTGACTTCTGTCACGCCGCGGGCGCGCGCCGCAAGCGCGCAGATCACAGGCAGCTCATCCAGGGTGCGCAGCGCAATCTCACCGCTGATCTTGGTGCCGCGCAGCACCGAAAAGGAGGCATTGACCTCACCCCATGGCTCACCCAATGAATCACCCTTGGGAGTGATACCCATGCGCCCCCCGAAAGCGCGCAGCACCTCCAAGATCCCGGCGCGCGTTGGGTTCAGACCGGTGCGGCGGGTGGACACGTTGGAGCCCGGCACCAGCTCGGCGGCCGCCAGCACGAACGCGGCCGCCGTGATGTCCCCCGGCAAGTCGACCTCGAAGCCGCGGATCGACAGCGGATCGGCGGGCGGGTGCAAGCTGACCATGGACCCGGCAGTGCGCACCGGCATGCCCAGCTCGCTCATCAGCCGCTCGGTGTGGTCACGGGAAACCACGGGTTCGAAGATCACGGTCGGCCCCGAGGCGAACAGACCCGCGAACAGCAGCGCCCCTTTGGCGTGATCGTTGGGCGCGGTCATGGCGTACTCGATGCCGGCCAAGCGCTTCCCCGGCTCGAGACCGCCGATATCGAGCGGCAGCGCGACGTCATCCGGGTGGGCGCTGCAGGGCGCGGCTTGGATCCGCGCGCCGCGCTGCACGAGCGGCGCGACGACGGACTTCATGCGACGCCTCGACAAGGCCGGGCTGCCCACCAAGCGCGACGCGAACGGCTGCGCCGAAAGCACGCCCGCGAGCAGCCGCGCCGTAGTCGGTGAATGGCCGCAGTCAATCTCCGCGCTGGGTGCTTTGAGCCCGGCCAAGCCGACCCCGCGCAGCCGCACGGTGCCCTTCCCGTCGTCCTCGAAGCGCACGCCGAGCGCGCCCAGCGCGCGGAGTGTGCCCAAGTTGTCGTTGCCGTAGGCGAAGCCCCGCAGCTCGCACGGACCATTGGAGAGCGCCGCCAAGATCAAGGCGCGGTGCGTGATGCTTCGATCACTCGGCACGGGCACGCTACCCTCGAGCGGGCGATGCTGCGGTCGAACGATCAGCCGAGCTAAAGTCATGGGTTCTGGGCCAAGGGCTTGCTGCCGAGATACTCCGGCAGCTTATCGAGCAATTGCACCAAGGCGGCGCCATCCAAACCAACCACGAATGCCGCCTGCTTGCCTTTGGCTTCGGCCTGCAATTGGCGCACGGGCTGCGGGAAACCAACCAGCGCCAGGAGCGTGCCGTAAGTGCCGAGCTTCTGCGCCAGCGCTTGCACGTTTTGCGCGCCGAGGGTTGCGCCCGCTTCGTCCTCGTACACCAGCGTGCCGGCGAGGTTGACCCCGGGATCCTTGAAGTTGCCCACGAAGGCCATGGTTTGTAGGCCCTTCATGAACGCAAGGTTACTGCTGGCTGCCTCGGGAATGGCTTGCGCGCGCAGATCGGCGCCGGCCACGATCGGCGCAGTTTGTTCGCTGTCGAGCAGCTTATCCATCCAAGGCAAGGTCTGTCTCCGCACGCGGCCCTCACGCACGCGATCGAGCGCGCGCCGGATCCCCGTGTCGTTGCCGAACAAGGCGGTGTGATCGGTGAGCAGGCAGAAGCCGAAGCCCGCGGCGGTGTACAGCGTGCGGCCGGCGTATTGGCGCTTGGCAATCGGCACGCCTTGGGGAGTCTTCTCGACCCCGTTCACGGCTGCTTCGATCTTGGCTTTGTCGAACTTACCCAGCGCCACACCGGATAAATCCGCGCCCTGCATCGAATACAGGCCGAGGTACAAATGCTGCAGATCGCGGGCGGGATCGAAGCCGGCGGAGGGCGGCACGGGCAAGCGTTGGTTGAGCAGCGCGAGCAAGCGGCCGCCGAAGGGCGACGCAACCAACTGCGTCGGATCTACCGAGGCAATGCCGACCACGTTCCCCGGCAAGAGCGCCAGTGGCTCCTTGTCGATATCGACCACGCTCGGTTCTTTGCCGGCGCCGGTTTGCACGATCACGTCTTCGGTGTGCGAGCAGCCCGCCAATGAAAGCAGCGGCAAAAGCGCCCATAGAAACGGCGCCAATCGGCGAGCCTTCACGAGAGCACCTCGGTCAGCGCGCTCAAGAAGCGATCATTTTCGGCGGGCTTACCGACCGTGACGCGCACGCTGTTCGGCAGACTCGCGAAGGGCCGGACGATCACGCCTTTGCGCAGCAACGCATCGTACACCGCGCGGCCACTTTGCTTCACGTCTACCAGGTAGAAATTGGCCTGACTGGGGGTCACGACCAAGCCCATTGCGGCCAGGCGCGCGCTGATGCGCTCGCGTTCACTCGCGTTGAGCGAGTGGCTCTTTTTCACGTGCTCTACGTCATCGAGCGCGGCGATCGCGGCGACTTGCCCCAAATTGCCGACGTTGAACGGCGCGCGCACGCGGTTCATGTAGCCGACCAGCTCGGGCGTAGAAACGCCGTAACCCACGCGCAACCCGGCCAGACCGTGGATCTTCGAAAACGTACGACACACGATCAAGCGCTCGTGCTCGCCGCGCAGCTTCAGGCAATCGGGGAAATCCGGGGCGCTGGTGTATTCGATGTACGCCTCGTCGATCAGCACGATCACTTCCGGCGGCACCGCGCGCAGGAAACGCCGCAGCGCATCGAGCTTGACGTAAGTGCCGGTGGGGTTGTTCGGATTGCCTACGAATACCAAGCGAGTTCGCGAGGTGATCGCGGCCAGCATGGCCTCCAAATCATGCGTCAAATCGCGCACCGGCACGGCGGTGAATGGCACGCCGTGCGCCAATGCCGCGATTCGGTAAACGACGAACGCCGGCTCGGCGAATACGATGTGGTGCTCGCCCGTACAAAAGGTACGCACCGCCAAATCCAAGAGCTCGTTCGAGCCATTGCCTTGGATGATGTCGGCCATGGGCACGCCGTGCTCTGCCGCGATGCGCTCACGCAGGCGAAACGCGTTGGCGTCCGGGTAGCGATGCACTTCGTTCAGCACCGCGCGGGCAGCCTCCAGCGCTTTCGGGCTCGGGCCGAGCGGGTTCTCGTTCGACGCGAGCTTGATGGCATCGGAGATGCCGAACTCGCGCGAAAGCTCCTCGACCGGCTTGCCGCCTTCGTACGGCAACAACGATTCGATCGATGGTGACACCAGGTGTGACATGCGAGCCGAAGCCTAATCGCCCAATCGGTCAATCGCTAGTGTTTGTCCGGAATTCTCCCTCTCAACGTAAACGTGCCCGTGCCCGACTCAGGGAGCTGGCCGGGCGATCGCACCCCGGCATCGCACCTCGCAGGCGGCGTGGTTCCCACCCAATCACGGCTCCCAGATTTGAACCTGTCACCCATGTGCCCGGTCAGAAACGTCACCTATCTTCCCGGTTGCACAGGCCCACCTGTGGACTCACGACACGGCGCTGAAATTTGGGTGAGCGAGCCGCGACTAACCACGAACTTCTCTACGGCGCGTTGCGGCGTCCAGAGCGAACCCCCAATCTCTTCCCGCTCCCGCTTCTGGCGTTTTGGCGTTTTGGCGGTTAATTCCTGTTCACTCCCCGCGACGGGCACACTGCACGCGCGCGGGGTGCGATGCGGGATCGCGATCGCCCACTCTCGCTCAGGCCACCGACCTCAGCCGGAGACGGCCGGGAAAGAGCCGAGCACTTTGAGGTACTTGGTGCTGCGCTTCACGGCTTCGAGGGCGGTGACGACTTGGCGCTCGGTCACATGGCCCCCGATTTCGATGTAGAAAACGTAGTTCCAGCTTTCGCGCGGGACAGGGCGCGAATGCAGCTTTTTCACGTTGATTCCGCGTTCGGCGAAGTGCTTGAGCACGTCGAACAGTGCGCCTGCGGAGTCGTCCACGCTGAACAGCAAGCAGGTCACATCCGTGCCGCTGCGGCTTGCTGGACGTTGGCTGGCCACGCAGTAACGCAGCTTCACGTCCGGCAGGTCGCCCACGTTGTCACGCAGCAAGGACAAGCCCGCGCTGCGCCCGGAGGGCTCGGGCAAGATCGCCGCGGCATGGGGCTCTTCGGCCGCGAGCGCAGCAGCAACGATCGGCGAACGCACGTCGATGATCGTGGCGCGCGGCAGCTCTTTGTCCAAGAAGCGTGAGCAGCTCGCGCGCGTCGCGGCGGTTGCGTACACCTTTTCGATGTCTGCGATCGCGCTGGCTCGGGACATCAATTGCTGCGGCGCAGACAGCGAACGCTCGGCGACGATCACCAGCTCCGTATGCGATAGCGCGGTGATCGACGGTTGCACCAAGCCCTCGACCGAAGACTCGAAGGGAAAGGCCGCGAACGCAGCACGGCCGCGCACGACTTCTTCCAACACTTCTTCGACGCTCGCGCTCTCGATGAACGATGCGCCGGGACCAAAGTAGCCGAGCGCCATGTGGTGGCAAAAAGAGCCTTCCGGGCCCAAATAGGCAACCCGCGCGGGCTGCTCGATGCCGCGCGCCGAGGCGCGGATCTGCTGCAAAATACCGCGCAAATTCTCGGCTGGTAGCTCTCCGTTGGAGAGCCCGACCAAGCGCTCGAGCCATTCTCGCTCGTTGACGTCCGCGCTTGGGTCGGTCTCGATCCGGTTGTGGATGTCGCGTGAAATTTTGGCGCGTGCGTCGAGCCGCTGCACGATCTCTTCGTCCAGCTTGGCGATCTGAGCGCGGAGATCCAAAATTTCACGTTTGGCGTCCATGACGGCTTTCAAATTAGGGCGTTGATGACGAACCCGTAGTGCTCTTGGGCGTTTCGGTCTTGGTCTCGGTCTTGGTCTCTGGCTTCGACTCGGTCTTCGATTCGCTCTTGGAGTCGCTGCTGCTCGGACTATCGAGCGAGCTGCTCGTGCTCGAACCGCCGCCCGCCTTGCTCGAGCCGTAACCGTCGGCGTACCAACCGCCGCCCTTCAAGATGAAACCTGCCCCGCCGGAGATCTGGCGCTTGGCGTGATCGGTGCCGCACTTGGGGCAAGTCTTGAGAGGAGAAGCGCTGATGGCTTGCTCAGCCTCCCAGCCGTGCCCGCAGGCGGTGCAAACATATTCATAAGTCATCGGACCGGAACCTCTTGCCTGGCATCTGTGTCGCTCCGCGCCGGAAGTCAACCGAACGAACTTCCTTAGTCTTTCTCGCGCAGGGCAGCCCTGCAACTCGAACCGTCCGTCGCCTCTGCCCATGGCCCTGACCGGCCCGCTGGCCAGCAACTGAGCCGATCTGCGGTCGATGCGTGGGGCGCCCCGACTTATAAAAGTGCCGGACGTGAACAGATGGGTCTTGTACGCATCCGTTCAGGGGCGTAGATCGAAGCGACGCGACGTGACCATACAAGCCGTGCCACGAGCCTGTGCGTTGCCTGTGGGCAGCACAGCCTTCGGGCGCCCGGCCTGCTATAAGCCGATCTCGATCGGCTGAGGGAAAGTTTATCGATGCACATAAAGAAGTTGGAAATCACGGGCTTCAAGTCCTTCGTGGACCGCACGGTGATCCACTTCGACCACGATGTGGTTGGCATTGTCGGCCCCAACGGCTGCGGCAAGTCGAACATCGTCGATTCCATCCGCTGGGTTCTGGGCGAGCAAAGCGCCAAGCACCTCCGCGGCAAGAACATGGAAGACGTGATCTTCAACGGTTCCGAATCGCGCGGACCGAACGGCCTGGCCGAAGTCACGCTGACCTTCGACAACACGAATCCCGAATACGCGCAGAGCCTGCCCATCGAATATCGGGATTACCCGGAGATCGCCGTCACCCGCCGCCTGTATCGGGATGGGACGAGCGAGTACCTGCTGAACAAGACTCAGGTCCGCTTGCGGGATGTGACCGAGCTGTTCCTGGGTACCGGCGTCGGCACCAAGGCGTACTCGATCGTCGAGCAGGGTCGTATCGGTCAGATCGTCAGCGCGCGCCCGGAAGACCGGCGCATGTTTTTGGAGGAGGCCGCCGGCGTCACCAAGTACAAGCAGCGCCGCAAGCAAGCCGAACGCAAGATGGAGCTGACGCGGCAGAACCTGCTGCGCATCAACGACATCGTTTCCGAAATCGATCGTTCGCGCGCTTCGCTCAAGCGTCAGGTCGCCAAAGCCGAGCGCTTCATCGAGTACCGCAAGGAGCTCGATGACCTCGTGCTGCACGATGCCTCGCATCGCTTGCTCGAGTTGATCGTCACCGAGCGCGTGGAAAGCGACGGCTTTACCGCGGCGAATGAGCGTGCCCAAGGCGCGCGCGGCGGCCTGCGTGAAGCCGACGTCGTGCTCGACGCCTCCCGTGAGGAGGCGCTCGCGATCGAAATCCGCGCCGACGAAGCCTCGCGCAGCGCGTTCGAAGCCGACAACGAGGTGAGCTCGCTGCTCGCCGATCTCGAGCGTTCGCGCGACCGCCTCACGCACCTCACCGAGCGTCTGGACGCGGTGCAAACCGAGCTCGAAATCAACGAGGTCCGAGGCAACGGCCTACGTGAGGAGCAAGCCGCCCTGGCCGCCCGCGTGGCCGAACTCTCGGGTGACGAGCGCGCCCGTGAGGCCGACGCGATGGGCGAAATCGAAGCCCTCAGCGGCCTGCAAGCGGAAGAAGCGCAAGCCAGCGAAGAAGTGCACACCCTGCGCCGTCAAGCGGGCGAGCTCACCGCGCGTTCTGCCGCCGCCGAGGCTCGCCTCGACGGCATCGCGCAGCGCTTGGTCGAAGCGCGCGTGCGCAACGATCGCTTGGCCGCCGAGCGCGACAAGCTCACGGGTGAGCTTTCTGACTGCTTGGCCCGCAAGCAAGCGCTCGAATACAGCGTGGCTCAGTTGGCAGAAGGCAAGCGCCTGACCCAGAGTGAGCGCGCCGAACTCGACACCGAGCTGCAAGGCCTGCGTGGCCGCACGCTCGAGAGTGAACGCGGGGTCGACTCCGTAAAGAACGAGCTCAGCCAAAGGCGCAATCGCCTGCGCGCGCTTGCCGATCTGCATCGCCGCATGGAGGGCGTGGGCGGCGGCGCCCGCGCCTTGCTCGGCAAAAAGGGTGATCCGCGCGTGCTCGGCATGGTCGCCGACCGCGTGCAAGCTCCCGAGCATTTGACGCACGCGCTCGCCGGCCTGCTCGGCCCGCGCTTGTCGTGTATCGTCGTGTCGGATGCCACGGCGCAAGTGGATCTGCTCGCCGAGCTGCGCCAAGGCGAACGCGGCCGCGCCGATGTGATCGCCGCGCGCCCGCCCTACGTGGCCGGTGGCGGCCGCAATTACTGGCAGGGCGACGCGCAGGTCACCGGTCGCCTCGCCGATCAACTGAGCTACGCCGAGGCAGACGAAGCGCTGGTCCGCGCGCTCGTCGGTGAGGCACTCTTGGTGAACACCGCGAGCGACGCCGTGGCCGTCGTGGGTCGCTACCCGGGCGTCACCGCCGTCGCGCTCGACGGCACCGTGGCGCACCCCGAAGGCATCGTCAGCGGCGGTACGGGCGAAGAAATGGCCTCGGCCATGCTCGACCAAAAGCGCGAGATGAGCACGCTCACGGTCGAAGTCGAGCGGCTCGAGAAGGAATACGAGAAGCTCAGCGCGGATCACAACGCCCTCCGCGCGCGCATCTCGGAGGTGAGCACCTCGCTCGACCGCGCCCGTCAAGAAGCGCATCAAGGCGAGCTCGCCCACGTCACTGCCGAGAAAGATCTCGCGCGCACCGCCAACGAAATCGAACGCGCCGAGAATCGCCAAGACGCGCTCGACCTGGAGCTCGCGGAGATCGAGCGCTCACTCGAGGCCGCCACCGGCGCCGAATCGGGCTCGCGGACCGAGCTCGACACCGTGCGCGCCGAGCTCGAGAGCTTGCAGCATTCCCTCGCCCGCTCCGAGGCCACCGCGGCCTCCTGGCGCGAGCAGGTCGCCTCGCAAGCCGCGCTCGTCACCGAACGCAAAGTGCGCTTGGCTCAGGTTCGCGAACAGGCGGAAGCCGCGCGGGTCGCGGGTGAGCGCATCACGGCCACCTTGTTTGAACTCGAAGCGCGCGCCCTCAAGTTGCGTGAAGAGTCGCAAGAAGCGTCGGTCAACTACGGCGAAACCGCAGCGCGCATCATGCTTGCTCGCGAGGCCCGCATGGGCGCGAGCGACCGCGCCAAAGCCGCTCACGCCGAGCTGTCCGAAGCCAAAGGGCAACTCGAATCCGTGCGCCAGATCTTGGGCGCCAAAGAGGCCGAACTCAAAGGCCTACGCGACGAACTCGAGCTGGTCGACGAAGCCGTCAAAAAGCACGAGATGGCCGTGCAACGCATCGCCATCGAGCGCGAACACTTGCTCAACGCCGTGCGTGAGAAGTTCCGCGGCTTGGATCTGCGCCGCGTCGTGGGCGACTACCACGCGCGCCTCCCGCCGGACGCCGAACACCGCCGTCGCATCGACGAGCTCGCCCAATTGATCGACCGCATGGGCCCCGTGAATCTGGACGCCAAGGCCGAGCACGACGACGCCGAGCGCCGCTTCCACGACCTCAATTCGCAAAAGGTCGACATCGAAAAGGCGCTCGAAGAGCTGGATCTAGCGATCCGGCACATGAACAAGGAATCGCGCCGCCGCTTCAAGGAAACCTTCGAAGAGGTCAACGCTCTGTTCAAGAAGACCTTCGCGCGTCACTTCCGCGGCGGTCGCGCCGAGCTGCTGCTCACCAACCCCGACGACATGCTGAACAGCGGCGTAGAAATCGTGGCCCAGCCCCCGGGCAAGAAGCTCGGCAACATCGAGCTGATGAGCGGTGGCGAAAAAGCCCTCACCGCCGTTTCCTTGATCTTCGCCATCTTCCAGCATCGCCCCTCGCCCTTCTGTATCTTGGATGAGGTCGACGCCCCCTTGGATGAAGCCAACGTGGCTCGCTACAACGAGAGCATCCGCTCGATGACCGCCAGTTCGCAGTTCATCATGATCACCCACATCAAGAAGACCATGCAAAGCGTGGACGTCTTGTACGGCGTGACCATGGGCGAGCCCGGCGTGTCGCGCATCGTCAGCGTGAAGGTCAACGACAATGCCGTCGCCCGCAGTGAGACCCTGAGCACCACGGTTCAGGCCAATCGCGAATTGAACGCGCAGTCCGAGCCCGCCGCCCAAAACGTCGAAGTCGCCTAACGGTTTCGCGCATTCAACACGAAGCGCGAGCCAACGTTCGGGCTGCGCTTCAGTTGCCGCCACCTGCGTCGCTGACGAAGATATGACTACTTCTTCGTTGGCGATGTCACTGTTTGGCTAGGACAACCCGCACCCGGAAAGAAACACCTGTGCTAGCAGCCACGCGCACCTAGGCCGTCGAAGGAGTCGACCGGGAGTGCTTGCCATTCGATGCTCGGATCGAAGGCGTCATCGCCAAGTGGATCGCCGCTCGGCACGCTGCAACGTCTGCGTAGGGTGTGATCAGTAGTGCTGTTCGTCTCGCTGCCCCAGGCTTCCCCGGGATCGAGACCAATTTGACCGATCACGTCCAAGATGATTCCGCTGCAGCTGAGGGCTACGGCGTCGTCGCCGTTGAAGGTGAGGTTGCCGACCTGCGTGCAGGAGTCGGGGAGTTTTTCTTTGAGCGTGCTAGTGCACAGGGTGAGCACTTGGCCTGCTTCGAGCACGCCGCTCAAGGTGGCGACGACGGTCGCTTCGGTTTTGCCGTTGAAGTACGTGGCGACCTTGCAATCATCGAGTAAGGAGCGCGTTTTCGTGCTGATTTCTAAGGCCTTGTTGGACGACGAGCCTTCGACGTACTCACTGAACCAGAGCACGGGCGGCTCTTTCGGGCTGCTGCCGGCCGAGCCGCCATTCGCATGGCGACCGCCAGCGCCAGCCGCGCCCCCTGCGCTCGAGGCGGTGCCGCCGATCTCCTCCGTACTTTCGCCGCCAGCGCCTGCGCTTTCGGTGTCCGCGGGCATGCGCTCCGTAGCAGCGCTGCTACCGCTGCTACCGCTGCTACCGCTCGGACGATCGATATCGGTGATGCGCGAGCTTGCCCCGGTGACAACGGAGGCATCGATGTCGCTTTGCGTGCCCGCGCCACTCAGCGTGACCGCGCTGCTGACTGGCGCGGTGCTGCCATTCCGGCCAGGCAGCTCTGAATCGAGACCGCACGCGGCCAGCCACGCTGAAAGTGCACCCAAGAACACGCGAACCGAGACCTGGCTTCTTCCCATTGCCTCCAGTCGGTCTGTCGCTGACCCAGTTGCTCGCTTCGAGCGGAAATGAACCGGGCTCAGTGAAAATCACGCGAAACGGCGTGAATGTCGGACCCAGGGACGTCCAGCCGCGATAGCGAGCGCACGATCAGGTGGATCACGGCGGCGTCACCGCCTCCCGGCAGATTCGAGCCGTCGGGGCGCACTTGGCGTTCGACCTCACCGTGCGCGAGCAAGATCGACGAATGCCGCGCGGGGAGCCGAAATTGTTCGTATACCGCGCGCCATAGGATCAAATTCGCGAACCCTGTTTCATCCTCGAGGGTGATGAATACCACGCCGCTGGCGGTGCCCGGTTGCTGCCGGCAGATCACCACCCCCGCCACGCTGACCAGCTCCCCTTTCCGGCGTTCACGTAATTCGACCGAGCTGAGCACGGACTGACTGGTCAGCTTCTTGCGGAAGTGGCGCATCGGGTGATCGCCGACCGATAAGCTCTTGTGCTGGTAGTCCAACAGCAGAGCTTCGGCCGCTTGCAGGGCGGGCAAGTGCACTTCGGGTTCGATCGCTGTTTTGCCTTCGAAAAGACCAGAAACCTGCGGTGCGCGCGCGCGCCACAAGGCTTGCCTGCGACCGGGCAGCAGGGTCTCGAAGGCGCCGGCTTCTGCTAGCCGTTCGACCTCGTCATCACGCAGCGAGGCACGCCGAACCACGTCCTCGAGCGACGCAAAGGGGCGTTCGAGTCGAGCCGCGACGAGCTGACGCGCGCACTTCTCGGCCAAGCCTTTGACTTGCCGGAAGCCGACGCGGATGGCACGCGGGCAACGCTGAGTCTCGGCGTCTTCGGACAACGCGCGCACGGGTTCGAGCGTCGAATCCCACTCGCTCTGCGTCACGTCGATGTCGCGCACCTCCACGCCGTGGCGCTGCGCGTCGTGCAAAATGGTCGCCGCCGAGTAAAAGCCCATAGGCTGAGAGTTGAGCAGCGCACAGGCAAAATGAGCCGGATAGTGCCGCTTCTGCCAGGATGAGGTGTACACGAGCAGGGCAAACGAAGCCGCGTGCGACTCCGGAAAGCCGTAGTCACCAAAGCCTTTGATCTGCTCGAACAAGGCTTCCCCGAATTTGCGGCTGATGCCTTTACGATCGAACCCCGTGAGCAAGCGCTCGCGGTGGCGTTCGAGCTTGCCGGTCTTCTTCCAGGCCGCCATGTCGCGGCGTAGCTGGTCGGCTTCGCCGCCCGAATAGCCGGCGCCGTCGATGGCGATCTGCATCACTTGCTCTTGAAATAGCGGCACCCCTAGGGTCCGCTCCAAAATCGGCGTTAGGCACGGGTGCGGTGAAGCGCTCGGTTCCAGGCCATCTCTACGCCGCAAATACGGGTGCACCATGCCGCCCTGAATCGGCCCGGGCCGCACGATCGCGACTTCGATCACCAGATCATAAAACTTCTTCGGCTTCAGCCGGGGCAGCATCGCCATTTGCGCGCGGCTCTCGATTTGAAACACGCCCACGGTATCTGCGCGGGTGACCATGTCGTACACCGCCCCATCCTCCTTCGGCACGCGCGCCAGGACATCGATGGGGTCGAACGGTTCCGCTTGCTCCACGGTCAATTCACCCTCGGCATGAATACTGGCCAGCGCTTTGCGAATCGCGGTCAGCATGCCGAGACCGAGCACGTCGATCTTGAAGAACTTGAGCGTCTCGATGTCATCCTTGTCCCAAGGCACCACGGTGCGCCCCGCCATGCGCCCCGGCTCGACCGGCGCAATCTCGGACAAGGGCGTGGCCGAGAGCACGAAGCCGCCCACGTGGATCGACAAATGCCGCGGAAAGCCCTGCAAATCCCGAGCTAGCGACAAAATGCGTCGCATGCGCTCAGAGCCGTCATCGAAGCCCATTTCGCGCAGGCGTTGCTGGCTCACCTCGGCCGTATCCCAGTGCGTGATCGCCCCGCTCAAGCGATCGATTTGCTCCAAAGACAAGCCGAACACTTTGCCCACTTCACGTAGGGCGCTCTTACCGCGATAGCAGATCAACTCCGAGACCATGGCCGCGCGATCTCTGCCGTAGCGGTCGTAGATGGCTTGGATCACCTCTTCACGTCGTTCGTGCTCGAAATCGATATCGATGTCCGGCGGTTCGTTGCGCTCGATGCTCAAAAATCGCTCGAACAGCAGATTCGAACGCTCCGGATCGACCGCGGTGATGCCGAGCGCGTAACACACGGCGCTGTTGGCAGCGCTACCTCGCCCCTGACACAAGATGCGCCGCTCGCGCGCCATCTGCACGACCTCCCAAGTGCTGAGAAAGTAAGTGGCAACCTCCATCCGAGCGATCAAAAACAGCTCTTTCTCGACTTGCGCGTGGACACTCGGGGGTGCCCCCTTTGGGTACCGCTCGCTGAGCCCGGCCCAGGTCAAACGAGCCAGCTTTTGATCGGCGCTCTCTCCGGCCTGCAAGCTGCAGGGGAATTTGTACGTGAGCTGATCGAGCTGAAAATCGAGCACCTCACTCACCTCACCGGCCGCATCGACCCACTCCAGGTGGTCCTTGAATATGTTGCGCATCTGCACTTCCGAGCGCAGATACGCTTCGGCGTTGCCGGAGAGTCGGGTGCCCGCGCAGTCGAGCGTCGTGCCCAGACGAATCGCGTTTACGACGTCACACAGCTGCTTACGCGCGGGTTGATGGAACAGCGGTCGCGCACTGGCAATGATTCGAAAACCGTAGCGCGCGGCCGTCTCCAATACCCACGCACAGCGCTGATCGTCGAAACCGTCCAAGTGACGATACATGGCGATCGTCGCGCGATCGCCGAATGCGTCGCGCACGGCAGAAAGCTGGCGAGCACTCGGCGTGCTCGAATCCGCTGGACAGCGCGGAGCGGGGATCAGCGCCCAGAGGCCCGCCGCGTGCGACGTGAGCCAAGCGAGCTCGAGCGCGCTCTCCCCTTTTGGTTGTTCCGCGTGCGACAGCGTGAGCAGCTGGCACAGGTTCTGATAACCCTGATGGGTTTCACACAGGAGCGCGAGCGTGGGTCTCTCGCGGGCAGTACGGCTCTTTTTTGCGACCAAAGGCGCGAACGTCAGCTCTGCCCCGGTAATGAAGCGTTGACCCAGGCTCTTGGCCTGACTGAAAGCCTTCACCACCCCATACAACCCATCCCGATCGCAAATCGCGATGCCTTGCAGGCCCAAGCTCGCCGCCTGCGTCACGAACTCCTCGGGCTGCGAGGCACCACGCAAGAACGAGTAACAAGTGGTGGCCAGCAACTCGGCGAACATTGAGCACTGAACATATGCTCAGCCCCGCTGCATCGTCTAGGCGCGCCTCCACACGATGGAGATCGTTCGGTTTTATCTCGCTGTTCCTGATCAGTGTGCGCGCCGACTCACCTCGGGCCAGCGCACGGCGTGGAATGCCGGCGCGGAGCGCGAATGGGCGCCGCTCTTCTGAGGCTGCATGGGAATCGTCTCAGGTGACCACCAAGCGCGGCTAGCCACGTTCAGCGGCGGTTCTGAGTGCGCTTCGATCGGCGGTACGCTCAGCCGCGCCGGTCCGTCGGCGTACTCGAAATTTGCGACCGAGCGAGCGGGTGAACAGAGCTCTTTGCGATAGCGCTCGAAGCAGCGTGCAGCAGAATTGAGGCGCATCAATGCTCCTTCGGCGATCAAGGGAGCTAGTGCCGGATCAGCAGCGATCAACGGCTCGATCACCTCACGTTGCCAGGCCGCGGAGTGCAGCGCATCGAAGCGAGTGCTCGATGAATAGTAGTCGGACGTGTCGACCATGAGGCCCAACCTGAGTAAACCCGCCTGCACGAACTGCTTGCTGCGAGGTGCGGTGAGCTCTAAAACCCCCAGGGCACCCAATGATTGATACGCATAATGGCGAGTCGTCGCCAGGGCGATCATCAGGTTGCCGAGTGCCAGCGACTCCCAGGTCGTAGCTTCGGGTTGGAGCGCATGCTTGGGACAGAGCACGGCTGAGCGTGGCGTGTCAGTCGCGTGGCTGCGCACCATTTCGTCCCAATAGTTGCGGGCCAACTCCTGCTTGGGGCGCGCAGGCATATTTACTTGGGTTAGCGCGACCAGATCGCCAAAGCTGGTCTCATTGCTTCTCTCTTGCTCCAGAAACCAGCACATTTGTTGCTGAGTGGCGTGTTCAGCGAGCCAGGGAAACAGCGCGTCAGTTTGCCCCAATGGCGTCTCCCTCAGCGCGACGAACCAATCCAAGAAGCCCTCTGCATCTTTTGGCACCGCGTGCGCCTGCGCCCGCACGCAAGCGCGCTGCTCTTCGACGAATTGGCGCTCCATGCGACGGATCGACGTTTCACGCTCGAGCTCGGTTTCGAAGTCACCCGCGGTGCGGCGCGGACGAAGCCGTTGCGCGTTGGCGCGGGCGAGAGTGCGATGCAGTGTCTCGATCTGAGTCAATGGCTCACGGGGAACGGGCACGGCGCGAAGCATGCTCGTTGATTCTGCAATTCCGAGGCCAGCTCCGGCGCGAGCTCAATCCGCCAGTGCGTGCAGATACCGACGGCCCGTCGTGCGATCGACATAGGCGACCGCTTCGAAGCCCCCGGAGGCGCCTTGCAACCAAAGCCGCACGTAATCACGAGTCACCGGCGCGTGGCCCCACCACTCCACGGCATCGAGCCGTTGCTCGAAGCGCAGGTGATCGATGGTGTACAGGCTGCGATCGATGGCGAGGCTGACGCCGACGCGCAGAGGACCGTGCAGCTCACAAGGCTCCGGCAAAAGACGCGTGGGAGCACCGGGCAACTCAGCAAACGAGGTTTCGGCCTTGCGTAGGCGCGCTTTTTTGGAGCCAGCGCCCGCGCCAGAACGAGCGGCAGGCTCGAGACGAGCGGCGCTGAGCTTGCTCTTGGCTTCCGGACGATGAGAATCACACAGTTCGAGCGTACCCACGCGGTCTTCACCCAGCTCGGCGGAGAGCTCGGCGATCAGTACGGGGATCTCATCATCAGCAGCGGCACCAATGGTGGCGCCACTGATCACCTGCGAAAGCTCGAGCTGGCGCGCGACGGCGGGCACCAGCTTGGGCACGGACAAGCTCATCCCGAGCGACGGCGCGCCGAGCTTGCTGCGAGCCAGCCGCGCGCTCAGCACGCGGCGCAGCTCATCGGCCCGGTACAGCGGCGCAGCCAGCTTGAAGCGCAGCACGAGCTCCGACTTTTCGCCGCGGAAGCGCGCGATTGCGGGGTCATACACAATCGTGAGCAAGAGCGATTGCGCCGCCTCACCGCGGCCAGTCAGGCGCGCGCTGACGCGCGAGACGAGCCCGCCGAGCACGAACGACAGCGGCTCGGTGCCCGTGACTGGTTCATCCCAGGTGCTGCTCTCGATGATGTTGCGCTCGGGCGTAAACGCGATCAAGGGCGCGCGATCACGGCCAGCACACAGCTCGGTCACGCTGGCGGCAGCATCACCCAGGCGGCTGCCCAAGGCTTGGCGCGGCAAAGCGCACAGCTCGCCAATCGTGAACACGCCGAGGCGCACGAACCAACCCGCGGTGTCCCCGGAGAGCGGCAGCGCGTTGATCGGCAAAGCCGCAAACGCCGGCACGGTGTGCTCCGAAGGCACGACGCACACGCCGCGATCTTCCGGATCTGCCGCGCTGGGGGTGAACCACTGCGCAAAGGCCCGGGCCAAGCGCGGACCGTTGGAAATTGCCACGCGCACCGAATGGCCCATGGCCCGCACGCGATTGGCGAACTCAGAGCCCAGCGCGAGCTCCCCACCCTGCAAATGGGCCGAGCCCGTGATGTCTACGCACACGGTGTCCGGTGCTTCCACCGAAACCGTGGTGCCTAAGCTGAGCCCGACTTCGGCAATGCCGCTCAAAGTCGCAAACACCTCTGCCTGCGTGACCTCACGCACGACTAGGCTCGAGACGAGCGCACAGGCCTCGGCAATGGTTTGACCTTCACGCACGCCGTAGCGCTTGGCGCTCTCGTTCACGGCGCTGAGCTTGGCCGTGGCATCGATCGGTTTTTGTTCGGGCCCTGCCTGATGCGAACCCAGCGTTGACTGAGCGGTGACCAATACAACGCCCAAGGGCGGCTTGGCCTTGCTCCGCTGCAGCCCTAAAAGCAGGCGTTTTTCTGCCAATTCACAGAGCAGCTCCGGCAGAACCAGGGCCAGCACGCGCCGCTCTGACGAAACGGACGAAACGGACGAAACGGACGAGACGGACGCTAAGCGGTCAGGCGAGGCGGCGGACATTGGTCAGCTCCCGCACTGGGCTTGGGGCTCGCTCGTCATTCTTCCAAGCGGGGCCGGTACGGACCCAGGCAATGGAGCGCGGCGAAGAGACGCGGCCATGTTTGTCTTTCACGACACGTACACTGAGCTTGCCCTCGCTGGGCCGCTCGAGCTCGATGCGTTGCGCGACGGGCAACGGCAAGGGGCGCTGCTCGGCCGCGTCAGTCAGTAAGATCACGCTGTTCGGTGTGCCATCTACACCCATGGCCAGGCGCCGAACGACGCGTAGCCAGGCCGTGAGATTGACCGACAGAGGATGGCCAGGCACGCCCAACAAATCGACGATGGTCACCGCGCAAGCGCCGGACTCGACGATGCGTAGCGCCACACGGCTGAGAGCTTCGACCGACGGGCGCACCACGAGTAAGCGATCGAGCTCCACCCCAGCGGCGGCCACCCCGGGGCCATACAGGGTGCCCGATGGATCGAGGAAGGCGCACCAGGGCACGCTGCCTCCGCGCGCAATGGCCGCTTGCTGCGCGGCACGGCAGGCCGCTAAGCCAAGGCTGGTGCCGAGCGCAGAGCCCCCATGAACGCTGAGCTCGATGACTGCGCCGCGAGGCAGGCCATGATCGGGCAGCACCCGATTGAGCGCCTCGACCCCGAGAGAGAACGCCGTATCAGCGGCTAGCGCAGGCTGACCGACGCCGGCCGACGAGCCGATGCGCACCCCGTGCTCTCGCAAAGAAGCGGCTGGCAAGCGTTCGAGGAGGTGTGCGGGAAGCGCCATGAGGTACTGAACATAATAACAGCTCCCTCTCCCGACGCCAGTGATCGCAACCCCCGCCCGGACATTCAATGTCCGGGGGAACGCCCCGCTCTGGCCGACACGCGGCGTAGCGCGCGGGTCAAATTCTTCATCAGTCTCGCCAAGTTCTGCATCACGTCGGCTTGCTGATCTCCCCACGCCCAGAACGAGATCAGCAGCTGCGAGCCGAGTTGCTGCCCCTCCGCCTCAGGCAACGCCAAGTAGCGGACGGGGATCAGCGTCGTGCCGATGGCGCCCCATTGAAAATCCGAGTCGAGCTCCACCAACTCGACGTGAAGTTCGTTCTTCAGCCATATCACCAGCCCTTCTTCGGTGTTCCGCTCCAGTTCGCGAAACAGGACCATGACTCGTCCGAAGCACTGAAGGGCCTTGAGGATGGTCAGATCTTCGTTGGGATGGGGCCCCGAAAACGCGCAGTCATTCGACTCGAGCGCAGACTTGGGGTGGTTCAGTCGCTCCAGCAAAGCGTAAAAAGACTCCACCGCTGGGAAGCGGCTCCAGGGCAAAAAGTCTTCGAGCGAACTCCTGATCCGTTCGGGCGTTGCCGTCAGATCGTAGTACCGAGCGATCGGATTGTCGGCGGCACCGAGCCAAGGATGAGAACGCGGCTCGGCGAACGGATCACCCGCGTACTCGTACGTCTTCAATCGAGTGCGCTTTCGATCAACTGCTCGAGCTCCGCCAAATCCTTATTGGCAAGCTTCACTTTGGAGAACGCGGACTCGAGCGCATCGCCGATGATGGCTTTGTCGGCGCGCACACCGACCTTCAGTTCGCGCAGCACCTTCCCGACGCTGGCCTCGGCGGCGCTCAGCTCCTGCTTCGCCACCTTGATTTTGTCGAAGATTGCCTGCTTGTTCATCACCGTTGCAAACTCCGAGAGCTCATTCGAACTTCAACGCTTCGAGCTCTCGGTTGAGCGCATCTTCGATGGTGCGCCGGTTATCGGTGCGCTCGCGCGCCTGCTCGGCCTGCGCGGCTATTTCGCGGCGGCGCTTCTCGTTGACGTCCGCGATCAAGACGAGGACGAAATCCCGCCTGCTCGCGACCTCACCCGGCTTCGCATCGACGTGCAGCAAAAATTCTCCGCCGCGTTCCTCCGTGGAGACACCTTGACCCTTGCCGGCATCGAACAACTCGCGCCAGCGTTGCTCCGGACTCCTGCTCAAGCGAAACGAGATACGTCCGAACGGCTCACTACCGTCTGCCCGAGCGCTTCCGTGGATGGCTCGCAGCAACTTGACCTCTTCGTTCATGCCGCGCCTGCCAAACCGTGGTCGGGAGGAGCTGACTTGGCGAGGCAATACAAACAGCGCGTCGCGACTTGTCGCATGCGCTGATGGCAGTGTGGGCATTCGCGGCGCGTCGGCTCGGCCTCCGGCTGAATCAGCTCGATCAGCGATTGCCAAGCCTTCTCCAGAGTCTCGACTCGCTGCACGGCGCTGTCGGATTCGCCCTTCGCGGACAGCTCGGAGACTCGCAGTGTCACTTCGCTGATCGCGCCCCGCAATTTGTTACGTTCGTGTTCGCCGCGTTCAGTCTGGTCCATGTCAGGCCTTTCGGAAGTCGACATCGACTCCGCTCTGCGATGATTGCGCGGCGCTGCTCTCGGACCAGTGCCCGCCGCGTGCGGCCACTTTGTGTGCGGTGGTTCGAGACGCGGCGTTGTTCGCCCGCTGATCCTACTCACACCGTACGCCCCCACCCGTGAAAGGTCAAAACACTTTCTCCCGCGCCTCGACGACACGCGCAGTCGAAGCGCGTTTGGCGAGGCGTCAGTGCTTTGCTTGGCGTGTTTCGTTTCGAATAAGAAGCCGCCGAGCATTGCGCGCGAGACAATCGTGCTTAACTTCCGACGGCGGAGCTCGTGACTGAGATCCGAGGTGTATGCAGTGCGCGATTCGCGCCTGGCGGCGCCTTGGAAACCGAGCACCCACATCCAAACGGTCCTCAGGGCCAGATAAGCGGGTCTCCATGACGGCAAAACAGGTCTTTTATTCGGCAGATGCGCGAACACGCATGCTTGCGGGCGTCGACGCGCTGGCGAACGTCGTCAAAGTGACGCTTGGTCCTCGCGGACGCAATGTCCTGATCGAGAAGAGCTACGGCGCGCCGACCATCACCAAAGACGGGGTGACCGTTGCCAAAGAGATCGAGCTCTCCGATCGCTTCGAGAACATGGGCGCCCAGATGGTGCGCGAGGTCGCGAGCAAAACCAGCGATGTAGCCGGTGACGGCACCACGACTGCCACGGTCTTGGCTCAGTCCATCTATCGCGAAGGGCTGCGGCTCGTGGCCGCCGGCCATAGCTCAGGTCAAATCAAGCTCGGCATCGACAAAGCGGTCGATTGCGTCGCGCTTTCCTTGAAGCAGATGGCAAAACCCACCAAAGACCCGCAGGAGATTGCTCAGGTCGGAACGATCAGCGCCAACGGCGACCGCGAGATCGGAGCCAAGCTAGCCGAAGCCATGGAGCGAGTGGGGCAAGAGGGCGTGATCACGGTCGAAGAGAGCAAAACTGCCGAGACTACCCTGGATGTGGTCGAAGGCATGCAGTTCGACCGGGGCTATTTGTCCCCTTACTTCGTCACCGATCCGCAGCGCATGGAAGCCGTATTCGAGGACGCCTACTTGCTCGTGTGCGAGAAGAAGATCAGCAACATGGCGGATCTCGTGCCGGTGCTCGAGGCGATCGCTAGGGACAAGAAGGCACTGGTGATCATTGCCGATGACATCGAGGGAGAGGCCCTCGCCACGCTCGTAGTCAACAAGCTGCGCGGCACCCTCAATTGCGCGGCCGTCAAAGCGCCAGGCTATGGCGACCGTCGCAAGGAAGTGCTGCGGGACATCGCGGTCCTGACTGGCGCCCAAACCGTCAGCGACGAGCTCGGAATCAAACTCGAGAACCTGACGCTGGCCGACCTAGGACGCGCCAAGCGCGTCACCCTCGACAAGGACAACACGACCATCGTCGATGGGGCGGGCTCCAAAGAGAAAATCAAAGGTCGCATCGAAGAGCTTCGCGCTCAGATCGAAAACACCGAGAGCGAATACGATAAGGAAAAAGTCCAGGAACGCCTGGCCAAGCTGGTTGGCGGCGTAGCCATCATCAAGGTCGGTGCCCCTACCGAGCTCGAGATGAAGGAAAAGAAGGCCCGCGTCGAAGACGCTTTGTATGCCACGCGCGCCGCGGTCCAAGAAGGCATCGTCCCGGGCGGCGGCGTGGCCCTGATCCGCGCCCAAGCGGCGTTGGACGCGCTCGTGCTGAGCGATGAGCAGCGCTTCGGGGTAGAGATCATTCGCCGGGCGATCGAGGAGCCGATGCGGCAAATCGCCGAGAACGCGGGCGTCGAGGGTTCGATCGTCGTCAATCGGGTCCGAGCCGGCCAGGCCGACTTCGGCTACAACGCGGCAACTGATGAATATGGCGCGCTGATTGCCATGGGTGTCATCGATCCGGTCAAGGTGGTTCGGGCCGCGCTACAGAACGCGGCTAGCGTCGCGGGGCTGATGCTCACGACCGACTGCATGATCGCCGAGCACACGCCCAGCGCGACTGTCGCGCATTGAACGCGCCGCTCGTCATCCCCCGCTAGTGGAGGATGACGAGCGACGATAAGCTGGGCGGTGCGGGCTGAACATTTTGCCCGCTCCCTCCAGCGCTGCTGCCGTCGGTAGACGTCGGTTCGACTGCCTCGGACGCGGCAGCGGGCTTCCGAGGCAGATCTAGGGTGAAGACGCAGCCCTTGCCAGGCAGATCGCGAACGCGCAGCTCGCCGTCCATCGATTGCACGGCCTTCACGCAGATAGAAAGACCCAAGCCCAACCCGGATCGGTCCACCCCGCGCTGCACGAAGGGACGCAGCAAGCTCCCCGCTCTGCCCGGCGGAAGGCCACCGCACTCGTCTTCGACCTCGATCAACACGCGCGCGCTAGTTGCGCTCACGGTCAAGGTCACTGGGGTGCCGGCGAGCGTGAACTTGAAAGCGTTGTGCAGCAAGTTGGTCACTGCGGCCGCCAGGATCTGCCAATCGGCGACGACCACGACGTTTTCGTCGACGGAGCTGACTTGCAGCGAAATGCCCTTCGATTGCGCCAGCAACCGGGCGCCCACCACGACTTCCTCGATCACTGCATGCACGGACACGGCTTCATTGGCGCGCACGCCCACTTCCAGGCGAACGGCCGCGAATGAGCGATCGATCAACGTGTGCAGTCCGGTCAAGCTCCGCTCGAGGATCGCTCCGCTCTTGCCGCCAATCCCGACGTTGCTGTGCTTCATGCTCGAAACCGAGAGCATCGCGGTATTGAGCAGGTTGCGCATTTCGTGCGCCAATACGCCGAGCCGTTCTGCAGCCTCTGCAGCAATGCCACGCTCGCGCAGCCGCACGTACTCGGTGACGCCCGCAGCGGTCGCCTCATCCAAGCAGAGCTTGAGGGTACGAAATTCCGCGTTGGAAATGCTGACTTTTCGCTCGTTGGCGAAGCCGGTCACGACCTCGCACAGATCGCCGTAGTCTTCGACGATGCGCGCCGCCGCCAAGCCGAGACGGAAGAAGTCGGCGCCGCGCAGGTGCGCGGTCCGAAGCAAAGCACCGGACTCGGGTTGCTTGTCGGCGTGTGCGACCACCAAGCTGTGCTGCAGCTGATCCAAGAAGGTGCCCAGCCCCGCAAAGAGCTCGGACTCTACGGCGGGCGCCACGGCTCGATTCGCTAGCCGCTCACGCGCGCGAGACAATAGTTCCTCGCGGTGTCGCGCAAGCAATTCGCTGAGCATTGGCCACCGTAGGCGCTATTCGGGGCGAAGCCTAGACCTATGGGCGGGGCTGCCTCGCTGTGGCGTAAAGCGACGACGGCAATTCCCGACGAGTCTCGAGATCGCGACCTTTGTGGCAAGATTCGTCGGCGTGGCAACTGGCACGCCGGGTGCACAGGGTTGTGCTCGTCCGAACGAGATCCTCTGGCTACGCCACGCGGCATCGGAGTTTCGCTTTCGTTCGTGACCCACGATTGCTGCGTCGCCGCGAACTCTGTCTCGGCGATGCAGCGATTTTCCACGGGCAAACGGGGGATCGGCCTTCGTTCGTCCTTCGATCGAAAGAACAAGCATGACCATCGTGAAGTCCATCGTGACGCTGATTAGCATCGGGGCAGTATTCATTGCTGGCTGCGGTAGCTCCGCCATGCCGCTCGACAAACTGACCGACGCCAAATCGACGGTTCGCGCGGCGCAAGAGGCGGGCGCGAAAGAGACGCCTCAAGCCCAGCTACATCTCAAAATGGCCAATGACGAGCTGGCCTCGGTTCAAAAGGCGATCGACGACAATGACAATGACCGCGCGCGGCTACTCTTGAATCAGGCCCAGGCTGACGCCGATCTGTCGCTCGCACTTGCGCGCGGTAGCGCTGACAAGAAGTCCGCCCAAGACGCGCAGGCCAAGGTCGTCGACCTATCGAAGCAGGCCCAGTAGCCCTTCCGCCCTCATACCCACAAGGAATACCCATGAAAATATCTACCATTGCCCTCGTCACCAGCTTCTTCGCCGTCAGCCTCGGCGCGTGTGCCTCCGCGACGCCGACGCCCGAATTGATCGGCGCCCGTCAAGCGTACGATCAAGCTCGCACCGACAAGAACGCGGCGCTCGTCCCCGACAGCGTTCTGAGCGCGAAGCAGGCGCTCGACAAGGCCGAGTCGGTGCATGCGGATCACCCGCAATCCGACGAAGATCGAAGCTTTTCCTACGTAGCGCAGCGTCGCTCCGAACTGTCGCTCGCGCTCGGCGCCAACGCGAGGGCCAAGCAGGAACAAAGTGCGTCAGTCGCCAACTACGGCAATCTTCAAAACACCATGCGTACGGACGCCGTCGAGAAGCTCGGCGCGGCACGCACCGAAGCGAACCAACTCGGCAGCGCGCTGGCTGCTAGCCAGACGGGGTTGGCCGCTGCCAACGCTCGCGCCGCACGCGCCATGGAGAGTCTAGCCAAAATCGCTCAAGTGAAAGAGGAAGCGCGCGGCATGGTGATCACCTTGTCCGGCGCGGTACTGTTCGTCACCGGCAAGTCGGAGCTCCTCCCCTCAGCGCAGGACCAGCTGGCGCAAGTCGCGAAGGCACTGCAAGACCAGGGTGAAATCAACCCCATCGTGGTCGAAGGCTACACCGACTCGGTGGGCTCGGATGCCAACAATCTGAAGCTGTCGCAGGCGCGCGCCGAGGCCGTACGCAGCTATTTGGTCAGCAAAGGCTTGCCGAGCGACAAGCTGACCGCCAACGGGCGTGGCAAGGCCAACCCGGTCGCCAGCAACGACACCCCTGATGGCCGTGCCAACAATCGGCGCGTCGAGATCGTCGTCGCGGGCGGCGCGGCGAACGCGATCTCGAACGGCAAGTAACGCCCAACGACCGGGCGCTGAACGAGATGCCGATGCCGGGCGCGGACCATTCGAGTCCGTAGCCCGGTAACGTCGTTTGTACGTTCGGTTCCCGACGGGCCAGGCGCAGTGCGGGCGCGCAGCGCTCGTCGATCCACCGCCAGCTGGGGGCCCTTCTAGGCCGATCCCAACTGGCTCTGCTAGGCCAATCGCCTGCGGCTCTCACGAGCCGCGCTGCGACGATCTTGGCCTACCCCCTCATTGCACGTGACTGCACGATGTGGGCAAACCGTCGGCCGCATCGGTGGGGATATCGATGGTGTTGGCGTCGAGCATGACGCCGGCAGTTTGTGCCAACGCGCGTCCGACCAACGTCGAGCCCGTCTTCATCGTGATGGCAGTGCCCGCGACGACCGTGCCGTAGAACTCGACGGTCTTGCCAATCGTGACCTGCTTCGCGACACGCCAGAATACGCCGCAGGCTTGAGCGCCCCCGGCGAGCACCACTTTCGCGCCATCGGCGACCGTCAGCGTGAGGTTGCTGCGAATGATGAAGAACGCATTCGGATCGCCACCGGCATCGAGTGTGACGTGTCCGTTCAACAGCACATCGGCGCTGAAGCTATTCATGCAGGTCACGCCCGGGTGCAACGTCACGTCACCGGTCAGACCACCCACGACGTCCGTGTAGTCCGCGTCACACGCGCGCGGATCGATATCGCCCACGAGCGCGGTCACGTCCTGTTGCGCAAGGATGGTGCGCTGGGTGTACGGCGCGAGCGAGTCGATTCCGTATTTGACGTCGGAATTCCCGTCGAAACCGGTAATGGTCGACATCGCCGCCGCACTCACGCCCAATTCGCCAGTTACCGGTGAGAGATTGGCGGCGGTGATCGAGCTATAAGCCAAAACGCCAAACGACTTCGCCGTACCCACTGACGGGCCCTGGTAGATCCCCGAGCGGCCAGCGTCGCTGCCGTCAGCGCCTGCACTCGACGAGTTGCCTGCACTCGACGAGTTGTGGCCCGCACTCGAGTTTGCCGAACCCGCGTGACCACTCGTGCTACCCGCCAGCCCTTCCGTATCGCCCTCACCAGGAGTCATCGCCCCATCACTGTCACTGCATGCCGCAGAAAAGGCGGCAAGAGGAAGGGCCATGAGCACCAATACTAGTGAACTATATTGTTTCATGGTCCCGTAGGTGCAGCAATCGAGCCACAGCCACGAAGGCGACAAACGTCGACAAACCCGAACCACGCTAGTTAACGATCGATACAATGCGCCTCACCGCGCGCAGCGTCGTCACGATTGCATGCGCCTCGATCAATGGGGCGCGCCCGGTGCGGCGCCGATCGGCGGCTTCGGCTTGAGTTTAGGCTTCTGTTTGGGCTTGGTTTTGGCGGCAAGGTTGAGCTCTTCGAGCGCCGTCTTCATGGCCTGCGAGACAGCCAACTCGGTCAGCTGATCCCAAGTCTCTTGTCGCTGGTGCTCGGATACCTTGCTGCCGACCTCGGCTTTGGCTCCCGCCTTGCCATGCCCCGTGAAGCCCAACGTATCGTCCGGGATGCGCGTGCCGAGCATGCGCAACGCGAGTCGAACTTCGTGCTCTTGCGCGCCTGGCTTGTCGGCCGTCGGCGTGAGCAGCTCCGTTGCATCGGTGATCTCGACGGTCACCAGGAATGCCCCGGCAATATGGGACTTCTCGAGGTAGCTACGATAGCCGTCGGGGTCGACCTTGGGATCGGGCGCGCCCTCCAGCTTGGCGACGATTTGCGTTTGCTGCGCGAATGCTCTTTTGAGCTCGACCAGCACGCGCGGCGTCGCCATCTTGACCGCGTCCGGTTTCAGCTCCGGCTTGGGCGTGATCGCCTTGAGCTCGAAGTAATACCGTTCCTTCGGCGGATCGGCGGCCCGCGCAGGAACGCCGCTGAACCCGAAGGTGGCAAACACGAAGGCGGTGGCTGCGGATCTGAGCAAGCGACTGGCGTGCATGGGGGCTCAGCTTACAGGCTTTTTCGCCTTGCCCAGCGTCTGGCCAGCGCCCGGGCTGCCGCGCGCCTCCGAAATGGTATGACTTGCGCCGTGACCTCGACCGAACGGCAACTCGACTCCCTACGCAGCATTCTGCGCGAACTGGGGTCCGTCCTCGTTTGTTATTCCGGGGGGATCGATAGCGCCTTCGTGCTGGCGGTCGCCCACGCTGAACTCGGTCCGCGCGCAGTCGGCATGACCGCGGTTAGCCCCAGCCTGTCCGAAGGCGAAAAAGAAGACGCGGCGCGTATCGCCGCAAAGCTCGGCGCCGCTCACCGCTTCGTGGCTTCCCACGAGCTCGAGCGCCCGGGCTACGTTCAAAACGGCCCCGACCGCTGCTTTCACTGCAAGTCCGAGCTGTACGACATCGCCGAGGCCAAGCGCCAAGAATGGCAACTGGCGGCGGTCGTGAACGGCACCAACCGCGACGACCTGGGGGACTACCGCCCCGGGCTCGAAGCCGCAAAAAACGCCGGCGCACGCAGCCCACTCGTCGAAGCGGGCATGACCAAGAGCGACGTCCGCGCCGCCGCCCAAGCGATCGGGATGGACGTTTGGGACAAGCCCGCAGCAGCCTGCCTGTCCAGCCGCATCCCCTACGGCACCAGCGTCACCACCGAGCGCCTAGCGCAAATCGGTGGGCTCGAAGCCGAGCTGAAGGCGCTGGGCTTCCGCCAAGTGCGCGTGCGCTGGCACGACAAGATCGCGCGCATCGAAGTCGCGCTGTCCGAGCTCGAGCTCATGCTTGCCGCCGGTGTGCGAGAAGCCGTAGTTGTCGCCGGAAAAAAGCACGGTTTCCAATACGTGACGCTCGACCTCGGGGGTTACCGCACGGGCTCACACAATGAGGTTTTGGTGGGGCGTGCACTGCGCATCGTGTAGCGGCCCACGTTCACCGCACTTTCCGTCTCGCCCTTTCCCACTTGGTTCCCTGAAATGAAATACCTGCATACGATGGTGCGCGTCGAAAACCTGGAAGCCTCGCTGGCCTTCTATGTGAACGCGCTCGGCCTGCGTGAATTGCGCCGCAGCGAGAACGAAAAGGGCCGCTTCACGTTGGTCTTTTTGGCTGCCCCGGGCGACGACTCCGCGCAAGTCGAGCTGACCTACAATTGGGATCCTGAAACGCTCACGGGCGGCCGCAACTTCGGTCACCTCGCCTACCGCGTCGAAAACATCTACGAGACGTGTCAGCGCCTGATGGACGCGGGTGTGGTGATCAATCGTCCGCCACGCGATGGTCACATGGCTTTCGTGCGTTCGCCGGACAACATCTCGATCGAGCTGCTCCAAGCCGGCCCGGCGCTGCCCCCTGCCGAGCCCTGGCTATCCATGGCAAATACCGGCAAGTGGTGAGCTAGCCCGTCCGAGTCAGCCGCGCGAGCGGAGCGCGACTTCAGCCGGCGCCCGCGCGCGCTACTTTTTGCACGGTGTCCCAGGTGCGCGTGGTCACGTCTTTGCCAAATGTCTTCTCGAGCAGCGTCATGAACACGGGGCCCTTGTCGCTGCGTACGTAAGAGCTCAGCGCCTCCCGCCCGCGCAGCGTCCAGATTTGCGCGCCGTCCAGCGCGGGAGGCAATTTGAGCTTCTTTTCGGGCTCGGTGCGCAGGAATGTGACCACTTTCTTGGAGCCGGCGGGGAGACGAAAGGGCTCGTACGGTTCAGCGTCGAGCAACGCTCGCAGCTCGTCGATCGAACGCACGATCGTGCCGAACTTCCTGCCCACGTGAGCTTCGAGCGCCGCTTCGATCTTCTTCTCGATCGCCACGTCCGTCGTGCGTCGGCCAGAGAACACGACATTGCCGCTGGAGAGCAGGGTCTTCACGTCACTGAAGCCAACCTCTTCGAGCGCGGCTTTCAGCGCGGGCATCTTCAGATTCATCGGGCTGACACCGCGAAGGAACGCCGCGTAGCGAGGCATGAGCCCCAGGATATACGAGACGACGCCCGGCGAGGAGGTCAGCGTTTGGCTGGCCTGGAGGTCGGGTCGCGCCGTTCCCGGGCAGCTCCACCGCGACCACGACGCCTTCTGGGCTGGATGAGGCAGCACAGACCACGTCTCGAGCCGTGACCTGTGTGACCAGGCTCTTCGGGCAGATCTTTGGTTTCGATCCGAGGTTCGCGTGCCAGAAATAGGCCGCTCGGGACTCCTAAAGTGAGTCCGGACCGCAGCGTGGTCAGCCCCGCCTCTTGCATGGCACTCGAGTCATTCGTGCTCACCTCCGACAAGCAGCCCGACGCGTGCTGGCCAGAACGCACAGCGCGGTCGCGCGTCTGACCACGCTCAAACGCCCAATTGTGTCCTTGCTCATGGGTGCTTGGCGGCATCTCCCCGACGCAGTCGCGCGGCAAGTAACAAACGAGCGGTCGACTTGAAGGCCGTTCTCTGAGCGTCGGAATTCGCCACCTGAGCGCAGCATGCACTGCGCTCACTAGTGCTTCACGGCCGAGCACATATTTGGAAAACCTTGTAACGAACCGGCGCAGTGCATCGCGCCAACTCGTAAATTCGCATCTCGAACGCGATCTTAAATCCTCGCGTTGGAGGATCGCGCGCCGCTCGTGTGAGGAGTGCACATCAACGCAGAACTAACGACTTCAGCCGCGAGCGCGGTGATAGGGTAGCCGCGCCGCAATCGGAGTTGCAGGGTGAGGGAAATGGCGCAGACGTTCAGAAGAGATGTCGAGCGGCCCAGTGTCGGGGTCTTTTGCGTGAGGGTTCTCGGGGACTGCATGCAATGGATACGAGGCGACAGTTCGGGCTTTGGGGCGCTGCAGGGAGCGCTCAACGCAGATGTCATTGCAATCGTTGGCAACGACGAATGGGCGCTCTCGGTCCTCCAAGAGCTGCGCTTACGCGGCGTATCCACGCCGATTCTGGTCCTGCGCCAGTCACAGGGGACGCACGGGGCGGTCGCTCTGCTCAACGGCGGCGCAGACAGCTGCTTGTCCAACGAATGCGATCATGAAGAGCGAGACGCAGTCGTCTCCGCAATGGCACGACGTGGTGCCCTGCGTTCGCTGACGCATGGCTCACAACCCATGCTCAACGATTCGGCCCGCACCCTCTTTTTCTGCGGGGAGTCGTTCAAGTTCGGCCCGGTGGCGTATTCGGTGGTCCGCTACCTGGTGATGAATCAGAACGTTTGGGTGAGTCAGCGAGAAATCATCGAGCATGCCATCGCGACTCATTACCGACCGGATTCGTCCGTCGCGCGCGTGCAGATCCACCAGATCCGCAAGGTACTCGGCGCCTATCGCTGGTGCATCCAGCAGGACGGCAAGCGTGGCTGCGGTTATATGTTTTCCGTCGACGAACCGAGCGTCACCCTGGGCGCACCGACATTCGCCGCGCAAGTACATTCCAATATGGAGTGACGCAGCCGGCCTGCCGTGCGCGCCAGCGATTCGCGCACCGCGTTGCGAGCGAAGGCCGACGGTTCAACCGTGAGGTAGCGGCAGCTCCGCGCCTTGCGCTGCGGCAAAGACCCTGACTTGCTTTTGGCCCTGGTCTCCTTCGACGATGAAGGCCGTCATCGGACCGTTCCAGCCGATCGAGGTCATCTGCATCAGTAGCTCTCGAGCGTGCCCTTCATCCAACTTCGGGAAATCAGCACGGCACATCGACCCGCGACAATCGACCGCGGGCAACGCCGCTTCGGGCAACTGAAGCTTGCCGAGTGCGGCTTGCAAATCCGACCGAAGTGTCCGGCTGCTCGCCGTAGCGACGGGTTGGCGCGCGAAGAAGTCATCCAAGCTGGCGCTGAACTCTTCCTTGTTTGGCCCCGGGTCCACTGCTGCCTCGTCGGCGTCGGACGGGGGCGCCGCAGCAGCCGCGCTGGCGACAGGCGGGGCAAGAACGACGGGCATGGTCGGCAGCGTTTGCGCCAGAACGGCAAGCGGCGTGGGCACGGCTGGCGTCTTTTGCTCGGCCCCTTCTCGAGTGACTGCCCGCTCGCTGTGCTCGATTTTCTCGAGTCGTTTCACGAGCCGGTTGTGGTCCGATATCACGAGATAACCCGCAAAGATTGCCGCAGCCAAACCAACCGCAATGAAAACTCTCATCACTACTCCGTTAAAAAATTGGCCGTGGGGGTTCGGGGGCGCGAGCCCAGCCCCCACGACCACAGAATTGCCCGCCGCTTCCGCCCAGCAGCAACGAACAGGCCGCTCGAAGCTCAGTAGCTGTAATTGGAGATGCGCTGATTGGGCGCCAAATGCGTCTGAAACAGCAGGCCGCCGGAGGCCGGAGCATACGTGGCACCGATGCCCGTGAAACCCGCCCAGACCGCGTTCCCGTAGTAGTCCGTGGTGTGTGAGCCCACGCCCGTCGTCCAGATCCAATCGAGCGTCAGGTTGACGCCCCAGACCTGTAGGGTGGTGTTGGCATCGCCATACACGTAGGCATTGGGGGAATAGTTGCCCGCCGAGGTGACGGTCGCGACGGCCTGGGTGTAGATGTAGCGGCTGCAAATATTGCTGACGCCAGACCAGTAGTTGCCCACGCAAGCCTGATCGGCGACCACGTTGGCGCGCGACTGAAAGCCGGCAAATACGGCGGCATCAGCGTTGGCCGAGACCATCAGGGTAGCCGCCGCGGCGAGCGCTGAGACCGCGGAAACGATTTGTCGAAAAGATCTAATCATCATCTTCTTCCTTCTGTGTTGCGCACAAAGCTGTACGGAGGCGCGACACGCAGCGCACCGCATAGCTATCTCGTGGCTTATCTCACGCCGCGTGAGCCGCGAGGCGTTAGTGGTTCGTTAGATTTTCGATCAGCGCAGGGCTTCCCACAGAAGCGCGCCCAAACGTGTGAGTAGGCATGCACGTCCAGCACTGCACTGCCTAGCGCGCGTGGCGATGACACCCATTCGCCTCGGCTGAGGGAGCGCCGCTCACGGTCACTTGCTATCGACAAAAAGCAAACGGCCGAGACTTTCGTCCCGGCCGTTCGCTTTCTCAGCTCAGCTTCAGTCGCGCTCAGCGTCGGCGCGGGCCGCCGCGGTCGCCACCGCGACCACCGCGATCACCACCGCCGCCCGGGCCGTCACGGCGCGGGCCGCGTTGGGGCGGGCCAGCCTCGCGAGAGCGCGCGATGCGCTCTTTGGCGGCCTCGCCCTCTTCACCCTCGGGCAAGGGCAAGAGCTCGCGGCGGGTCAGGCGGACCTTCCCGTCGCGCTCGACGCTGATCACCTTGACGTCGATCTCTTCGCCTTCTTTGAGTACGTCGCCGGGCGATTCGATGCGCTCGTGCGCGATTTCCGACACGTGCAGCAAGGCTTCGTTGTTCGGCAAGATCTCGACGAACGCGCCGAAGTCGACCAGGCGCTTCACAACGCCGTGATAGATGCGACCGACCTCGGGCTCCGCGGTGAGGCCCTCGATGATCGCCAGGGCGCGCTTGACGGCTTCCGAGTCCGAGCTCGCGATCGACACGGTGCCGTCGTCTTTCACGTCCACCGCGCAGCCCGTTTGATCGACGATGCCTTTGATCGTCTTGCCGCCGGGGCCGATGATGATGCGGATCTGATCCGGCTTGACCTTGACCGTCGTGATGCGCGGGGCATGGCGATTGATCTCGGTGCGGGCGGTGGGCAGCGTGTCGAGCATGCGACCCAAGATGTGAATGCGGCCTTCACGAGCCTGCTCGAGCGCTTGCTCCATCACGTTGCGACCGAGGCCAGCGATCTTGATATCCATCTGGATCGCGGTGATGCCCTTCTCGGTGCCACAGACCTTGAAGTCCATGTCGCCGAGGTGATCTTCGTCGCCCAAGATGTCGCTCAAGATGGCGAACTTGGGGCCCTCTGCGATCAGACCCATGGCGATACCCGCCACCGGGCGACGCAGCGGAACACCGCAGTCCATCAAGCTGAGCGACGCGCCGCACACGGAAGCCATCGAGCTCGAGCCATTCGACTCGAGGATCTCGCTGACGATGCGGATCGTGTACGGGAACTCGTCGTGCGTCGGAATCAAGCGCTGCACGGCGCGTTCGGCGAGAGCACCGTGACCCACTTCACGACGACCCGGGCCACGCATCGGCTTGGTTTCACCGGTGCTGAAGGGCGGGAAGTTGTAGTGGAGCATGAAGCGCTTCCACGATTCCCCAGTGAGGGCGTCGATCTTTTGCTCGTCCGTGGACGTGCCCAAGGTCGCCGTGACGATGGCTTGCGTTTCGCCACGTTGGAACAGCGCCGAGCCGTGCACGCGGGGCAAGAGCCCCACTTCGCAGCTGATCGGGCGGATGGTCTTGCCATCGCGGCCGTCGATGCGCTTGCCGGTGTCGAGCACCATGGCACGCACGACCTCCGCCTTGCGATGTTCGATCTCGCCTTTGATCAGCTTCTCGGAAGCGAGAAACGCCTCGGCACCGAGCTCGGCGGTGAGCTTCTCTACGACGGCCTTCTTGATGACGGCGTATTGCTCGTAGCGCTTCTTCTTCTCTTTGATCACGCTGGCCGTGCCGAGATCGGCGTCGGCGAGCTCAGCGACGCGCTTGGCGATGCCTGCGTCGAGCGTGGGCGTGACGAACTCACGCTTCGGCTTGCCGACGGCAGCGCGCATCTTCTCGATCAGCGCGAGGATCGGTTGGGCCTGCTCGTGCGCGAAGAACAGCGCGTCGATCAGCTCTTTTTCGCTGCATTCGTCCGCGCCACCTTCGACCATCATGATCGCGTCTTTGCTGACGGCGACCGTGATATCGAGGTCCGCGGCAGCGGCTTGGTCGAACGTCGGGTAGACGATCAGCTCGCCGCCAACGCGCGACACGCGGATGCCGACGATCGGGCCGGCCCACGGGATGTCGGAGATGTGCAGCGCCGCGCTGGCGCCGGTCATGGCCAGCACGTCCGTCGGGTTCACCTTGTCCGCGCTGAGCACGGTGGCGATGACCTGGGTGTCCTTCTTGAAGCCCTTGGGGAACAAGGGGCGCAAGGGACGATCCATCAAACGCGACGTGAGCACTTCGTAGTCACGCAGACGCCCTTCACGCTTGAAGAAGCCTCCCGGGATCTTGCCCGCGGCATACGTCTTCTCGACGTACTCACAGGTCAGTGGAAAGAAGTCGAGGCCCGGACGCTCTTCGCTCGAGACGGCGGTGACGAGTACGACGCTCTCACCGAAGGTGACGAGCACTGCGCCGTGGGCCAGCTTGGCCAGACGACCAGTCTCAAACGTGAGCAGACGACCGCCGATATTAACGGATTCACGAACAAACATGGGTTTCGCGCCCCCTGGCGCATGGGTGCCGCTGCGTGCGGTAGACGCCGAACACGAGCGCCCAATCTTCAGCCTCGATTCCTGGCTCGAACGCCGCTCGACCCGGGAAGGTCAGCAGCGTGCGGGGCACGAAGCGAAGTCGAAGGAGAGGCTGATCGCGGTCGGAAAACAAAACACGAAAGCCCTCTCACCAACGGATGAGAGGGCTTTCCCGACTACTTGCGTAGATTGAGCGAGCTAACGACCGTACGGTAACGCTCGACGTTCGAACGCTTCAGATAGTCGAGAAGGCGACGCCGTTGCCCCACGAGCTTGAGTAGCCCGCGACGCGAATGGTGATCCTTCTTGTGGGTCTTGAAATGCTCCGTCAGGTACTCGATACGCTGACTGAGGAGAGCAACCTGCACTTCCGACGAACCGGTGTCAGACTCGTGCAAACGATACTTGGAAATTACGTCTTTTTTGACGTCCGCGTCCTGTGGCATATTTCTAACTTTCCTCGAATAGCCGTCTGTTAAACGGCGCGCGACACTATACGCGCCGCCTTTCTGTGGTCAACCCTCACGGCCCTCGATCAGGGGTCATCGGGCCAGCTGGCCGCTCTCGGAGATTTCTGCGCTATTTGGGCCAGAAAACGACAAGCGACCGGCCTAGAATCGGTCCACGGGCCGCCCTGCCTGGCCTGCTCACTCGGCCTGAAGGGCGATCCGGCGGTCGCGGAGCGTGGCCGGGTCGAGGCAGGGCAAGCTGGACTCGGAACAGCTCGGCAGGGCCGACACTGACTCGAGCAGTGTGTTCAACAGATCCAGGTCGAGCGCACGACGACCTGTGGCGCGAGCCAGCAGCTCGAAGCCACTGCCGCCATCGGCCAGGTACTCGCTCGTCACCAATGTGTAACTACTGCGCGAGTCGAGCTCTAGTCCCGATGCCGCAGCGCGCGCGAACGCGCTCGACGCCGAACCTGAACATTTGAACGTGAGGTCGAGCCCCGAGATCTGAATCGGTGTTTGGCACTTTCGCTCGCTCGCCACGCGCGCTTGCTGATTGAACAGCTCGCGCAGCTGCGCCCCGCTGAGCGTGAGCACGGTGAGCGTATCGGCGAACGGTAAGGCCGCGCTGAACGCCGCACGGGTGAGCTCCCCCGGCGCGAGATCGGCGCGGATCCCACTCGCATTCAGCAGCGCGAAGTCGGCTCCACTGTGCGCGCGAATGGCATCGGCGACGAGATTGCCGAGCGCAGAATCAGCGCCACTCGCGGCGTAGCGTTCGACCGGGCCGAGCGCGAACGCGAGCGGTTCATCGAACCCCGCCGCATTCAGCCGTGCCCGATACGGCTCGAGCAACTCGGCCAGCCGCGGAGCGGCTTCGACTTCGGCAGAGATCGGGATCAACGAGTGTTCGGCGGACGCGACGACCAAGGCGCCCGAGCGCCCCGGCGAGCTTTCGAGTTCGGAAGCGGGAACCAGCTCTAAATCGAGCTCTCCGACGTAGCGCCCCAAGGCGCCGGAATGAATCAGGACGACCCGTCGCGGGCGGCAACCCCGCTCCGCAGCGAGCGCCGCGCCGCAGTCCGAGGGTTCGCGGGCGGCATCCAGGGCCACGTGCTGATGACCGCCGAGCACGACATCGAGGCCAGTCGTGCCGCTGATCAGCCGCTGGTCGCCTTCCAACCCCAGGTGACTGAGCGCGACCAGCACGTCTACCTGGTTTCGCAAGCGATCGATCTCCGACTGCACGGCGCGCGCGGTGGCCACGAGCTCTATCCCGTAAGGGTTATCGGCATGCGCGAGGCCGCTCGGGCTCGTGGGGTTGGCCACGCCGATCACGCCCACCCGCAGCCCCTGCGCGTCGAGCACGACGCTGGCCGTGAGCGCCGACGAAAGCTCCGAGCCGTTGTCCGCGAAGTTCGCGGCGAGTACTGGAAATTCGGCAAACTGGCGATGCACGCGCGCGAACTCCTCCGCTCCGGCGGACAAATCGTGATTGCCGAGCGCAGCCGCGCCCAGACCGAGCGCACTGAACGCGCGCAGCTCCGGCTCGCCCCCGAATTCGGTGAAAGCCGCCGTCCCCTCCACGAGATCCCCGCTGTCCAAATACAAGCTGTGGCGCGCGCCCGCGCGGATCGCGCCGACCACACTAGCAATGCGCGCAAGCCCGCCGACCTCGACGATCTCACCCGCCGGACCGAGGCCCCGCGCCGCATCCAAGCTGCTGATCTGCTGACGCTCGGAAAACAGATGCGAGTGCACATCTGCCGTATGAATCAACACCAAGGACCGAGCTGCCGCCTCACGCGGCCCCACGCCACCCGGCGCCTCGCACGCGAGCAGCAGCGAGGCGACCCCAAACCCCAATAACGTAGGCCTGCGCGACATGCGAGCTCATCGGTCGGCCGTGATGCGGGTTGCGCTCACCTCCCGCATTTTTCTCTCGGTGCGCGTGCAGCGGCGCACGCCTCGCGCCCGGCGCGAGGAAGACAGCTCAACCGCATTCCCGGAACTCGAACGAGCGCGAAGTCTTGGAAGACCAGATCACGAGCTGCGAACGAGGTGGAGACCCACGAGAGATGACCGGTCAGGCGCGTGCTTTCCACGGGCTTCAGCGCGGGCGGCCCAGCGCCCCCGTCCGAGCGTGCGCAAACGTGCGTCTCCAACCGCGCGCCGCAGGCGCCGCGCTGCTTTTTTCACGCTACAGGCTCGAGCAAACTTGCCCGCTACGCCCCGCACTCGCTCACGCAGCCCAAAATCGGAGCGGGCCAGTTGCCCACGTCGTCGCAGGGTTTGGCGAGCATGCAGGCAACGACGCACTGGGACAGCTCGTTGTCCGGGTTGCAGTTCTGGGTGGCCTCCGCGGCTCCTTGGGTCTGGCCGCAGCTCGTCAGGTAGGCGGAAACTTGCTCGCAGATGGTCCCGATCGGCGCACCGCCCGCGCTGCCACCACCAGCCGTGCCGCCAACCGCGCCGCTGCCCGCACTGCCGGCCTCGCTGCTCGTGGCACCGCCGGTTCCTGCCTCTGCCGTCATACCGCCACTGCCGGCAACGGGTTCATCGTCGGCGCCCGCTGTCGCGTTCGCGGTTCCACCAACCGCGCCGGTGCCACCCTTGCCAGCGACGGGTTCATTCGATCCGGCGGCGCCACCCGTCGCAACGGGAGTGTCTTCGTCGCCGCTACAGGCGCTGCTCAGACCGAGCAGCAGGGCGATCAGCAGTGCCCCCGAGAGGCGCACGGTGGGAGATAGTAACGATGGGCAGTCGGTCGACATGACCGGGTGGCTTACTGATTATGCCAATCAAAAGCAACACTGAAGAAAACCGGGCGATATGGGGGGCGGGGCGGAACGACTAGCGGAGGGTGGAACTACTCGCCCGCGTCCAAGCGCTCGGCGAAGCGCCCGTGCAAAATGTGCTCGATGTCGCGGGCGGTCTCGGCGTTGAAGCAGCTGTGGGCGATCTCTTCGGCTTCGGCCACGGTCACGCTCGCCACGGCTTCACGAATTTCCGGGATCGCCGCGGCTTCCATGCTGAGTTCGCGCAGGCCCATGCCCACGAGTAAGATCGCGGCCAGCGGATCGCTGGCCATCGCCCCGCAGACCAAGACGGGCCGCGAGTGATTCTTGCCGGCCTGAATCACCATGCGCACCAGCCGCAAAATGGCCGGATCGTAAAACGAGGCCAGGTACGCGAGCTCGGGGCTCGAGCGATCCACGGCTAGGGTGTACTGGACCAGATCGTTGGTGCCGATGCTCATGAACTCGGTCTCGGCCGCGAATTCTTCGGCCAGCACCGCGGCGGACGGGACTTCCACCATCATGCCGAGCGGGATATGCGGGCTGCGCGCTTGGCCCCTAGCGTCTACTTCCCTCACCGCCTGAGAGAAGAGCGCTTTGACCTGCCGCCACTCGCCCATCGAAGCGATCATCGGCACCATCACCCGCATTTGGCCGTGCGCCGAAGCGCGCACCATGGCGCGCAGTTGGGTGAGGAAGATCTCCGGTCGCGCCAGCCCTAGGCGCACCGCGCGCAGCCCGAGCGCCGGGTTCATCTCCGACGGAACTTGGAACACGGAGGCGAACTTGTCTCCGCCGATGTCGAAGGTGCGCAAAGTGACGGGCAAGGGCACGAGCACCTCCACCACGCGGCGGTAGGTTTCGTACTGCTCGTCTTCGGTCGGCGGCTCGCTGCGATCGAGGTACAAGAACTCCGTGCGGTACAGGCCGATGCCGCGCGCGCCTTGTTCGAGCGCTCCTTCGGCTTCCGAGGGCAGCTCGATGTTGGCGCGCAGTTCGACGGTTTGGCCGCATTTCGTGCGGATCGGTCGATCGCGCGCTTCCCGGCGATGCCGGGCGATGTCACTGAAGCGGCCCGCTCGCGCCATCGTGTCCGCGATCAGGGTCTCACTCGGGCCGATCGCGACTTGACCGTGTACGCCATCGACCACGATCACGTCGCCCGTGCCCACGCGTGACAGCAGGTTCGGGACGCCGACGACGGCGGGAATTTCCAAGGCACGAGCCAAGATCGCAGTGTGGCTGGTGCGCGTACCGACTTCGGTCACGATCGCCAACACGCGCTCTTTGGTCAAACCCGCGGTCTCGGCGGGCGATAAATCGTGCGCGACCAGCACGCTGGGCGTGCCATCCTTGGGCAGCACGACCGCGCCCTGCTTGCCGGCCATGGTGCGCAGCAGGCGATCCTCGACGAATTCGAAATCGTGGCTGCGCTCGGCCAAGTACGGATCGCCGCTCTGGCGCAGCACGGCGGCCATCTCCGCCACCGCCAGATCCAGCGCCCATTCCACGCAAATCCCCGCGCTCGCGATCTTGCTCTCGACGGCGGCGCGCAGCGTTTCGTCTTCGAGCATCAGCACGTATGCTTCCAAGATCGACGTTTCGGCGCGGCTCGCGGTGCCCTGCTTGGCGGCCAGCACGACGCGCAACTCGCCCGCAGAAAGCGACACGGCATCATCGAAGCGCGCCAGCTCATCCGCCGCGGCGTCCGGTAGGATGTGACGGCGTACGATGCCCGAACGACGCGTGTCGACGATCACGACGTGGCCGATGGCATAACCGGCCGAACCGGCGATGCCATCGAGCACCAGAGCGGCGCCGCTCTGGAGCATGCTCGTGCCGTCCGATCTCATGGGGGCTATTCGTCTTCTCCGAAGCGGTTGTTGATCAGTTCACCGAGCTTGAGCACGGCCTCGGCCGCCTCTTCACCTGTGGCCTCGATATCCAGCTTGGTGCCCTTGGAGCCGCACAAAAGCAGCACGCCCATCACGCTCTTGGCGTTGGCGGCCTGCCCTGCGCGGCTCACTAGGATATCGCACGGGTACTTCGAAGCGAGTTGCACGAGCTTGGTCGCCGCACGAGCGTGTAGCCCGAGCTTGTTACGCACTTCGAAGGTTCCACGCGAACTACTCATGGCAAAACAGCTCCTACTGACTTTTGAGGGGCAGTCGAATGATCTGGGTCGGCGCCGGGGCCCGTCATCCGCACGCGGTCGATGTCCCGGTGCACGATGTCGATCGCAACACCGTCGCGTTTGCGGAGCAGCGCGACGAGCTCATCGGTGATCACGACAGAACGATGCCTGCCACCGGTGCACCCGATGGCGACGGTGAGGTAACTTTTTCCTTCGCGTTCGAAACGCGGCAGACAAAATTCGAGCAACGAAGCGACGCGCTCCAGAAACCCGCGACTGTCTGGCTGCGACAGCACGAAATCTTTCACGGATTGCGTGCTGCCGGACAAATCTCGCAGCTCGGGCACGAAGTACGGGTTGTCCAGAAAGCGCACGTCGAACAGTAGATCGGCATCGACGGGCGTGCCGAACTTGAAACCGAAGGACACGAAGCGCGTCCGCATGTGCGGCGCGCGGCCTGCGCCGGGGCCGAAATGGGCCGTCACTTCTCGGCGTAGTTCGTGCACGCTGAGGCGCGTAGTATCGAGCACCAGCGTCGCGCGACTACGCAGGGGCATGAGCAACTCGCGCTCGATGCGGATGCCGTCCAAGACGGCGGTCGCGGCGCGCTCACTGCCCGGCTCGAGCGAGGTGCTCAGCGGGTGGGGCCGGCGTGTGCTGGAGAAGCGGCGCAGCAGCGCTTCATCCGAGGCATCTAGGAACAGCACGGACAGCTCGCGCTCACCGGGCACCTGCAGCGATTCGAGGGCGGCGGCAGCAGCGTCCAAAAAGCCACGCACGCGGACATCGATGCCAATCGCGATGCGCCGCACCCCGACGGTCGCGAACGCCTCCAACGTGCTCTTCATTACCGGCGTGGGCAGGTTGTCGACGCAGAAAAAGCCGAGATCCTCCAGCGCGTGTACGGCCGTCGACTTGCCGGCACCGCTCACGCCGGTGACGACCACGACCAAAGTATGCGCGGAGGAGTCGTTCATCGGCGCTCCGGAGCGATGACGGGGGGTGGCGCCGAGCTCTCGTTGGGCGTGGGCGACATGAAGCGGAACGAGCCACTGGGCGAGCGATGCATGCGCTCTTCCGGCTCTTCCGGGCGCAGCAGGCCCTTCTCCACGCGCTCCACGAACTCGCGCGCGGGATGATGCCCGGCTTGGCGAAGCAGCTCGTTACGCGCCGCGATCTCGATGATCGAGCTCATATTTCGACCCGGCCGAACCGGCAACACCACCTCACGGATCGGCACGCCCAAGAGCTCGCGGTGCCGATCTTCCAAACCGATGCGGTCGTACGGCGCGTCCGATTGCCAGAGCTGCAGCTCGACGATCAGATCCAGGCGCTTGCGCTCGCGAATCGCGGTCACGCCGAACAAATCTTTGATGTTGAGGATGCCGAGGCCACGTACCTCGATATGGTGGCGGAGCAGCGCCGCGGGCTGGCCGAACACCATGTTCGGGGGGCGATAGTCACACTCGATGACGTCATCGGCCACCAAGCGATGGCCGCGCATCACGAGCTCTAGCGCGCACTCGCTCTTGCCGATGCCGCTCTTGCCGAGCAAGAGCACGCCCACCTCGAATACATCCACCAGCACGCCGTGGATGCGCGAGCGTGGGGCCAACTGTTCGTCGAGCAGCGCGTGGACGGCGGTGATCACCTGCGAAGAGCGCTCCGCGCAGACTACGAGCGGAGTGGCCGTACGCTCTGCCGCCTCGCAAAAAGCACGCGGCGGGTCGACGCCACGCGTGACCATCACGCAGCAAACGCCGAGTGAGAAAAACACTTCCGCCGCCCGCACCTGCTGCTCGGGCGTGAGCGACTCCGCATAGCTGATCTCGGTTTCACCGAGCACTTGGATGCGGCTGGGCACTACGCCGTGTACGTGACCGACCAGCGCGAGGCCGGACTTCTGAATTCGCGGGTGCCGGATCTCCCGCCCCAAGCCGTTGGCGCCGCCGACCAAGCGCACGTTCAAACCGAGCGCGGAATCGTCGAGCAGTGCGCGGACGCTCACCCCGTTCGGCAGCAGTGACGGGGGCTCCGAGTACACGGTTATTTCTCGCTCGCGTCGTGGGCCGCGATCAGACCGTACACTTCTTCCCGGCTGGCCGCAGAGACCATGCGGGCTCGGGTGTGGTCATCGCGCAGCAAACGCGAAATGCGCGCCAGCGTGCGCAGGTGCTCGCCGGTCGCGCGTTTCGGGCCAACCACACCGAACACGATGTGCACGCGCTTGCCATCGATGGCTTCGAAATCGATACCGCGCGTGCACAGGATCAGCGCGGAGGCCTGTTGCTCCGCGTGATCGAGCGCCGTGTGGGGGATCGCCACGCCATCGCCGATCCCCGTGCTTTGTAGGCGTTCACGCTCCATCAGCAGGTCCTCCACTTCTGCTTGCGGAACGGAAACAGCTGGCGAAAGCAGCTCCGCCAGCTTTTTCAGCGCCGCTTCCTTGTTCGGGATCTGCGAGCCGTCCGCATCTACGATGATGCGATCGATTGTAAGGATGTCACAGAGTCGCATGGGGGCGTCCGTGCCAGGCTCAGCGCTTGGCTTTCGCCACGCGCTTCTTGGCAGCCTTCTTCACTACTTTTGCGGCGCTCTTCACGCGCGGCGCGTCGACTTCGAGATCCGGAACGCGGGTGGTGGGGTTCTTGCGCACGCTCTCTCCGCCCTTGGCTTTGGCTTTGGCGGCGCCATGCTGGCTGCGGATCTGGCGCTCGAGTTTGCCGAGCACGACGTCGATCGAAGCGTACATGTCGTTCGTCGCTTCTTTGGCTTCGAGATGTTCGCCACCGCTCGAGATGCGAACCTCCGCCATCTGTTTCAAACGATCCACGGATAACGTCACCTTCGCAGTCATGGGCTGTCGAAGAAACTTCTGCAGCTTCTGGATCTTCTCCTCAGAGTAGCGTTTGAGGGCGTCGCTCGAATCCACGTGGCGAAAAGTGATGCTGATCATGTCTCTCCTGGGCTTTGGGGGCCTTCGACGCCAGTTTAGCCGAACTGTCACACCGGAAGCGAGGGCCTAGGGCTTTTCCCCCCCGGCGAGCACGCTTTCTCCCTCGCGCACTTTATCTCCCACTCCCCTCCAAACAGCTGGACAGATCCTTTCCCGCAATCTTCAGCAGAGACGGTTACCGAGAGTGGGGCGCTCGCGATCCCGCAACGCACCTCGGGGCACGTCGCGGTTGCCGCGCGAGCGGCTCCCTGATTTGAACCGCCAAAACGCCAAAACGCCAGAAGAGGGAGAGCCAGAAGGTGGGTTAGCGATGCGCGCGAGGCGCGCTTTATCTACGACTCTGCGAGATCCACGACTCTGCGAGCTTGCATCCACTGCCGTGCACCCCGCGGCAGCGGCAGCGTTGCACGGTGGCCGCCGACCTACGCCGAGCGAGGGTCGATAGCCGAGCGCGCGATCTCCGCGACGCGCGAAGACGCGCCTCGCGAAACCCAATCCCTCTTCCTCTTCTGGCGTTTTGGCGTTTTGGCGGGAGCGCACTTGGCCGCTATCGGCGGCGGCCGGGGGGCTCAAAAGAGCCGTTTGCGCTTGGACGACGCCAGGATGCCGAGCATCTCGCGGTACTTGGCCACGGTGCGGCGGGCGATCTTGATGCCTTCGTTCTTCTCGAGCATCTCCACGATCGCCTGATCGCTGACGGGGTTGGCTTTGTCTTCTTGATCGATCAAGGTCTTGATCGCTTGCTTCACGCTCTCGCTGGCGATGTCCTCGTTGGCCACGCGGCGGATGCTGGAGTTGAAGAAGTACTTCAGCTCGAACAGTCCTTGCGGAGTGTGCATGTACTTGTTGGTGGTCACGCGCGAAATCGTGGATTCGTGCATGCCCACCGCCTCGGCCACGTCACGCAAGATCATCGGCTTCAAGAAGGCCACGCCTTTCTCGAAGAAATCACGCTGTTTTTCGACGATGCACTCGGCAACGCGGATGATCGTCTTCCTGCGTTGTTCGATGGCGCGAATCAGCCACTGAGCGTTGCGCAGCTTCTCGCCGATGAACTCTTTGGCCGACGGATCTTTCATCAAGCGCTTGGTCAGCGCCTCGTTGATGAACAAGCGCTGCACGCCGCGATCGTTGTCGAGTACGACGAACTCGTCTTCGTCCTTGATCACGTAGACGTCCGGGGTAATGCCGATCGTTCGGTCGTCGGTGTCCGTGAAGTTGCGGGCGGGGCGGCTCTCGAACTCTTGAATCGTCTTGGCGGCCTCGTAAACGTCTTCGAGCGAGATCTTCATCTCGCGCACGATGGCTTGATAGTTGTGCTTCTCGAGATGGTGCAGGTGGTTCTTGATGATCTCGAGCTCCGGCTCGCCGTCTTCGTAGCCGGCGACCTTGGCTTGAATCAGCAAGCACTCCCGAAGGTCACGTGCCGCTACGCCGATCGGGTCGAAGGCCTGGATCATCTCCAGGACCAGGGGCGCATCTTCCACGTTCAGCTCGGCCTCGGCCGCGAGGTCCTCGATGGTGAGATCGGGCGTGCGCGTGCCATCGGGGCGCTCGATGCCCACCAGGTCCAAATAGCCCTTTTCGTCGAGATTGCCGATGATCAGCTCGGCGAAGCGCCGCTCGGACTCGGCGAAGTCGCTCATCTGCAGCTGCCACAGCAAATGATCCTGCAGGTTGCCCGGCTTGGTCAGGTTCTGCTCGATCGGCGGCAGATCTTCGAAGCCGCTACGGCCTGAAGCCGAGGGCGCTTGTTGCTGCGTGCGGTTCTCGAGAAACTTCTCCCAATCAACCTCGCGCGTGGCCTTCTCGGTGGCCTTGGCCTCGGGCCGCTGATACTCGCGGTCCTCTACCCCGCCGCCATGCTCGGTGATCGTACGCACCTCGCCCGGTGAGTTCCGGAGACGCTCCGCGGGCTCCTCGTCCGAAAGCACCGGGTTGTTGTCGAGTTCCTTGCGAACCTCGTCGACGAGCTCCAAGCGCGAGAGCTGGAGCAGGCGGATCGCCTGCTGCAGCTGTGGCGTCATTACGAGGCTCTGCGACAGGCGGAGTTGCTGCTTGATTTCCATGGCGTCCTACCGGAGTCCGTCTCCAGAAACCCCAGTCAGAGGACAGCGTAGCACTGAAAGCAAAAAGCGGGCCTCTGAAAAATGGCCTCGCACCCGGCCAAAAAACCGGGTGATCCTAGTTGCCACAGTTGGGGCAAACGCCGCGGGCGACCGCAGGCTCTCTAAAAACGCCACCAGGGGCGAACGCCACCAAAGGCGGGCCGGCGCTGGCGTGCAGCTTAGCGCTCGGGCGCCTGGACCGGGATCGAACCCTTCACGTCTTCGAGCGTCACTTTGCGGGTGTTGATATCGATGGCGGCGGTATCGGCGGTGACCCAGCCGCGGCCGCGGCTCAACTTCACCCCACCGCTCAGCTTGATCGAGCGGTGCGCGACATCGACCTCGAAGGTTGCCGCCGTGGCCTCGATGCCCTTCAACTTGGCGGTCACGCCGCCGCTACCCTTGGCCCATTTGACCTTCGGCGCTTCGTCGTACTTGAGCTCGATGCGGGAGCAATCGACGTGCATGTCACCGAGGGTCGCCGCGACGTGGCCCTCTAGGGTGGCGGTGCCCTTCTCGATGTCGACGTTCAGCTTGTCTGCGCCCACGTCCAAGGTTTGACCTTCGATCACGCCCAGGGTGCCGGCGTTGGCCGGGACGGGCCTCTCGAGCAGCACCGCGGCGACCAGCGCCAGCGCGACCCCAGCCAGTGCGGTTCGGTTCCGTTTCGTAGAGCCAATGCGAGACATGCCTACGACCACTATAGCATCAGGGTGATGAATTGCTTCCCTGGAAACTGTGCAGAATGTGCTGGGTCCGCGCTTCGCTGCGCGCGGCCCGCCCCGGAAATACCGTAGCGCCATCATCCACGCCGGCCGCACTGCCTACGGATTTCTCCTGGAATTGCCGGCGAAACCGTGCGGAATACGACCGCCATTTTGCCAGCACTGGAGCGAGCCGCTCTCCGGGTCTTGAAGGAAATTGCGGGCAGCTTGACCTTGGTAAGCAAGGGACTACCCTGGAACTAACGTGCAAAGACGTGCGGGCAGCCGGGGAGAGACCACCGCCTCGCGGCTCAAGAGCCTGTACGCCTACGTACAGAGCGAACATGGGCCCGCGGAGGCCGACGCTTTCTTGGCTCGCACCAAGCTCGATCGCGAATACCTCAGCGACGAAACGCGGCTCGTGCCGATCGAGCTCTGGCACACGGCGTTGGTCAGTTTTGCGGCGCGCTGGGGCCGTGATGCCATCGCCAAGACTGCGCCGCACGTGGTCGGTCCCGAAAATCTCGGCGTGTGGACGCACGTGCTGCGTGGCGCCGATGGCGCCGCGCAAGCGTTCCTGCGGCTCGATCACTTCGGCGGTGATCAAGTGTGGACGGAGCGCTGGCGCACGCTGCACACCGCTCCTGGCCTATGGCGCGGCAGCATTCGCATTCGCGAGGACGCGGCTCACGAACAAGATGGCTTGTGCGCGCTGGCGCGCGAAGCCGATCTGAGCGCGCTCCCGTTGTTGTTCGGCTTACCGCTGGGCCGCGTGTCGCGCATCCCCAGCAGCGACACCCGCGATCAGCGCGTGTTCGAAGTGCGCTTCAGCGAGCCCGATACGCGCCCCGCATTGATCGGCGCGCTGACGGGTGCATTCGGGGCAGGCACAGGGTCATGGCTGATCGACGGCACGCAGCAAGTGCTCCTGCACATGCTGCTCGGTGCTGGCATCGGAGTGGTAGGCGGCATGTTGTTCACCCACGAGCAGCGCCGGCGCGCGCAATCGCGGGCCCAACTGGTGCGCATCCACACGCTGGAGCGCACCGCCACCTTGCGCGAACGGCGCGAACGCGGCTCGATTGCCTTCCAAGCCGGCCTCGTTTTAGCCGGCCAATACCGCCTGACCGAGAAGCTCGGCATCGGCGCCAATGGCACCATTTGGGAAGCAGAGCGACTCGCCAATGGCGAATTGGTTGCCGTCAAAATGCTGCGCGCAGCGGTGGCCCACGACACCATCGCGGCCGATCGCCTACGCCGCGAAGCGGCCGCGCTCGGCTTGGCCTGGCACCCGAACGTGGTCGAGGTGTACGAGGACGGGCATTTGCCGGACGGCACGAGCTACCTCGTGATGGAGCGCTTGCACGGTGAATCCCTTGCCGAGCGCCTGCATCGGGTCGGCGCCATGACGCCAGAAGAGCTGCTGCCGGTCGCCCTGCAGCTATGCGACGCACTGGGCGCCGTGCACGCCGCCGGAATCGTTCATCGCGACGTCAAGCCGAGCAATATCTTCTTGGCAGAAGAGCCCGGACGAACCGTGCCGCACGTGAAGGTACTCGATTTCGGCATCGCCCGCGTCGAGTGGGCGGAGACGCGCTTGACCAACGCCAACGCCCCGCTCGGCACGCCCGGCTACATGTCGCCCGAGCAAGAGCAGGGCGAAGAGATCGACCAACGCAGCGATCTATTCGGCATGGGCGGCGTGCTCTACGAATGCTTGACCGGCTTTGCGCCGCCGCTCAAATCGAGCGAGCTCTGGTCGCGCAAAGATCCGGACTCCGAAGCCGACAGCGAAAGCGGCGTGCAGCGCGCGCTGCGCACGATCCCGCGGGATTTTCTGGTGCTGATCGAGAAAGCCATGGCGCCCTTGGCACGCGATCGCTTCGCTGACGCGCGCGCGCTGCGCGACGCGCTGCTCGAACTCGGTCGACGGCGTAGCTCAGAGCCGAAGCTCGCCTGACGCACTCAAGGCTCCGTAGCGCGCGCCGAGCCGCTCGGTTCGAGCACGACGTAGGTTTGGTCTCCCAGGGCGAGCGTCGTTCGCACTCGAAATTCCGGCGCAATCAGGGTTGCTACCCGCTGCTCGACGTCACGCGCGAAAAAACTATTCTCGAACGGCGTTTCCAGCGGGGCACCGCGCGCCAAGAGCAACACCACCGCGTTCGGCTCGCGCGCAAAGAACCAGGCGCCAGGAATGCGTTTGGAGGTGTGTCCGCCTGGAAACAACGCCACTACGGGATCGGTCACGCCCGCGAGATCGATCACGTCCGCGTCGCACGCGGCGCCCACCCAGCCCACATCGAGGGCCGCGATCCGCGGATCGCGCGCAAGCATCGGTCGGGCGCGTTCGATCAATCGCGCGCGGTCGCCACCGACTCTGCGCGCGGACGGCCCGAGGCCGACTGCGAGCAGCACAGCTCCGCCCAGGGCGAGCGCGAAGCGCGGGATGGCGAACGCGAGCCGCGCGTGCTCGCAGAGGTGCGCGGCCGCGAGTCCCGCGGCGGGTAGTGCGGGTACGGCCAAGCGGTACAGGGCCATCCAATCGCCGCCGCACAAGATCAGCGCCGCGCCGTGCCCGAGCAACGCGACGAACAGCACTCGAGCTGCTCGCGGTAGGCGCCGAAATTCGCCGGGCGTGGCGAGCAAAAGCCAAGGTAGCCCGGTGAACGCAAACGCGCCCCACGCGTAGCGCAATCCATGCGCAAAATCCGAGGGCTTGGCGTAGAACGAGAGCGGGACCGCGCGCCCGAAGTAGTGCAGTCGCAAGAGCACGACGAACACGGTCGGCAAGCACGCGCCGCTCGCAAGGAGCAGCGCCTGCCGCTTACCCGCACGGCTAACGAACGCTTGTCCCGCGACCAGTAGCCAAGCGAACGGCAAGAGCTCCGGCCTGAGCGCAGCCGCGACCCCGAGTGCACACGCCCCGCCGACCCCGCCGAGCAGGCCAAGCGTGGTGAGCAAGGTCACGAATCCGGTTTCCATGCCGGACACGGCCCACGCCCCGAGCGGCGCGCTGACCAGAACGATCGCCAGCGGCGTGAAGCGCAGCGCGCGCTTCCCGACCCCGGCCACGAGCCGACCGAGCAGCGCAGCAGCGGCGAGCCAAGCCGCGAGACCGAACCACTTGGCCGCCGCGAACGTCCCGAGCACGTCCTCCGCCCCAAACAGAGACAACAGTTGCGCGTAGCCGAGCGGCGTGACCGCGTCGGCCGACGGACCGTGCGGGTTGAAGCGCGGGCCAACTCCTTGGGCGAGGTGGGCGGCGACGCGCGCGGTGATCAGGGCGTCGTCGACCGTGTAGCCCCAGAGCCACGCGCTGGCGGGCAAAGCGACCAAAATGCCCAGGAGAGGCGCCCAGATCGGATTTCTTGACCGGCGGGGGCCGGGCTGATCACCTACAACCTGCGCAAATTCGGCCGACATTGCCTTGATCACAGTCCCCGCTGGGCAGCCCGAAGCGCGCGCGGGAGCCCCTAGCGAGGTCCGCGCAGGCTGTCCACTCTTGTGCGATCGCCGCGCAAAAGTGTCGTTCTTCGCTGGAGATTCATACGATTGCGTTCACTGGATGTCGGCAATACAGGTCGTTGTTCGCCCCCGCCCCGAAACCGCCCCCACGACGGCGCTCGCGCCGTTGTACGGACTGTTCGACGTCATCGTCGACGGCGTGAATATCACGGCGCGTCTCGGGGAAGGTCAGGCGCTGGCTCTTCTCTCGGATCTTGGCACGGCAGTGTCATCGCTGGCGCGCGGCAAGCGCGATCGCGAGACTCTGCAGCTTTACACGGACGATGAAGCCTGGGAAATCGGGCTGGAAGCGGACGGCGGGGACGTGCTGGTAAGCGTATTTCGCTCCGGCCCGTCGCCCCAGGTCGCGGTCCACGAGCGTCGGGTCGAGCTGCTGGAGCTGCGTCGGGCCATCCTTTCCGCGCTGGAGGAGGCGCCGCTGCGCCAGGCTCCGCCCGCGATCATCGCTTCGCTCAGTGGCGCGCGGCGCCTGCTCGATACGCCTTGGCCGAGCTTTGGGCGCAGGCCCGTCACCCGCGAGCAGGCGACGATTGCGCCGCGCGCGCTGGGCGGACTGAACTTCTCCGCGTCGGCCAAGTTGCGCTGCGCGGTTGCCGGCACGCCGGGCAGTCACAGCACCGAACTGGAACGCGCCGATCTGCACTCGCTGCTCGGGCGCGGTTCGTTTGGCTTGTCGTGCCGCAATCGAACGGTGCAGCTGGGCGAAGCGTGCGTGTTCTTGCTCGCCGAGCGCTTGGTCATGCTGGGCGACGACGTATTCGACGCTTGGCGCGCGCAGCGCGCAGTGTTCCGCCGCGCTAGCGTGGACGGCGTGCAGCTCTCGGTGCGACGCGGCCCGGGAGACGGCCCGATGACGCTCACCGTGCGCGCGCGCGATGCCGCCGAGCACGAGCAGCTCTCGTTCCCCGAGCTCGACGCGCGCACGTTCGTGGGCGCGGCCGCTCGCTTCGCGCTCGCCTTGGCGGATGCGTATCGCAGCCATGATCCGAACCAGGCCCGCAATTTGCGCCTGAAAGCGCTGGTTCGCGCCGCAACCACGCTCTCGGACTCATTGGCGGACAGCATCGCGGACGACTCGGTGTTGAACCCGGAGCCCGATAGCTATCGCTCGTTCGGCTTGCCGCGCGCGCGGCCGGAACGCGGAGTGTGGGACGCGGGCGGCAAGATGCGCTTCTTGCCACGCTGGGTGGCGACGGTTCCGAACATCGATTTGCGCGCCACGTTCCAATGCGGCGAGCGGCTGATTGTCGGCTCGCAACGTGAGACGGCGAGCATCGAGCGCGGCACGGGTCAGGTCTTGTGGCGCGTACCGACGCCGCGCGCGGCCAGCGTGGTCACGCCGCTCGGTTTGGCGCGCCTGCACCCGGATGGCACTATCGTACTCCACGACTTGGACAACGGCGAGGCGCGCTTCACAGCGCACGTGGCCCCGCGCGCCAACGGCGGCGCGACCGGCGCTCTGGTCAACGCGGCCGGCTTGCCCAAGCTGCTGGTGGTCGCCGAGGGCGATCGTTCGGTGACGGCGCTGGATTTGGTCACGGGTGACGTGCGCTGGCGCTACACCGCCAAGCGCCCGGCCAACTACCGCGTGCGCCGTGCGGGGAAGCTGATCTTGGTGGCCGGAGGCGACTCTGCGCTGCTCGCGCTGGACGTGACCAGCGGTGAGGTCGTGTGGCGCGTGCGGGATCGCTTGCCGTTCTCGGGCGACATGAGCATCGATCACGACGCGGTGTTCGCGCTCTCCGGCGGACCGATTGGGCCCACGCGCTTGCACCATGTCGATCTGTGGTCAGGCGAAGTGCGCTGGTCGAAAGAGCTCGAAGAGCGCCCCGCCACGGGACAAGCGCCGCTCTTGGCCGCGCAGGTCGTGGCCATCGCCACTCGCGATCGTCGCGGCATGGGGATCTCGGCCTACGATCGCGCGACGGGCGCCGCAGTTTGGGACCAAGCTCCAGGCCTTTCGTCGCCGACGACCGCGCTCTTGGCGGTCGATGAGACCTTGATCGCCAACTCGGCTTCGGGCGCGCTGATCTGCTTGGACGCCAACACCGGAACGTTGCGCTACAATCAAGTGTTCTCGCGGCACGTGGACGCAGACCAACCGCGCCGCCTCGAGCCCGTGCTGCGCAATGGCGCGCTGTTCGTCCCGCAGCACCAGGTGCACGTGGTGCGGCCGCGCGACGGCGAAGTGATCGGCACGATCCCGTCCGATTTGATCCCGGATTTGTTGCGCGTCGACGAGCGCTGCAACGTGTACATCGCCGAGGAGAGCGGGCACGTGGCCGCATTCAGCGTCGCGCCGCGGCTCACGCTCGTGAAATGCCCCTAGTCACCGCGCGCCGTGCGCCGCGCACTTAGCGGACGCGCGGCGGCAAGGACTCGATGCGCGCCGGCAGCGGCAAGGGGCCGCCCACCGCGGCGGCCTTGTCGCGCACGAAGCGCGCGATCGCGCGGAACGGAACACCGGTCGGGCAGATGGCTTCTTTCTGAGCCAGCACTTCGTCGCTCACGAAGCCGAAGCTGTAGGCCGCTGCGCGGTAGTCCGGCATGCTGCGCGAGCCTGCGAGCACCAGCGGCATCACGCCGCGGTACGCGCCACCCGAAGCCGCGATGCGTTCGGCTTCACCGCGGTCGCACAAGCCGCACGCGATGCAGCGACTGAAGTCCGGCATCTCGGCGCGCTCGGCGGGTGACACCGGGGGCAAGCCGTCCGCGTCGTAGTTGCCGCGAAAGGCGGCGATGCCCGACTTGTTGCGGGTGAAGAGGCGGCGCCCCAAGGTCTTCACCAGGTACAGGGCCAGGAGCAGAATCGCCTTGAGTCGCGGAGGCATGCTGAGTCTCGAGGGAAACTAGCACGCGGCCGAGCGTAGATAGTGTTCGTAAGGCGCTGCTCCGGGCCCACTGTGACGCGTATCAGGTGACGCTGTTACGGGCTGTTACGCTTGCGCAACTACCTGTATTTACTAATCTAATGGGCTGGCACGGGGCGTGCTGAATGGGTTCTCGAAAGCCGAGGAGCCACTCACCATGTTGACCACCGTAACCGCCCCGCACCGCTCACAGCAAACCAAACAAGAAGCCGCTGTCTTGCTGCAAGGCACGCCGGCCACGGACGACGCGAGCTTGGTCCGTGCCTTGATCGCGGACGACGCGCACGCTTGGCGCGAGTTCAACACGCGCTTCTCGCGCTTGGTGCTGAGCACCATCAGCCGCGTCACCGCGCGCTTCAGCGGCGTCGTCTCGCAAGAAGATCTGCGCGAAATCTACGCGACCTTTTGCGTGCAGCTACTGGCCAACGACAAGCTCAAGCTGCGCAGCTTCGACCCTGAGCGCGGCAACAAGCTGAGCACGTGGCTCGGCCTGCTTGCCAGCCACACGGCGTACGACTTCTTGCGTGGTGCCCGCCGTGAACCCCGCCGTGCAGCTCTGAGCGAAGCCGAGGAATTGTCCTCCAGCCTGCCCGACCCGTGCGAGAGCGCGCTGATGCGCGAGCGAGCCAGCCTGGTCGGCCAATTGCTCGCGCACTTCACCGACAAAGATCGCGCCTTCATTCAACTCTACTTCGGTGAGGGTTTGGCCCCGGAAATCGTGGCCGAGAAGCTGAACATCAGCGTCAAAACCGTGTACTCCAAGAAGCATAAAATTCAGGCCCGGCTACAGGCGCTGTTGGTCGAGGCGCAACTGGCTGCGTGAGTATCCAGAGGGTGTGGTAAACGGGACGCCGTGCGCGTCTCGTCTCGGGCCCTTCACTCACGCGGTTTACGCTCGGCAGCGGGTATTGCCAGCGTGCTCGGCCTGATCCTGAGCGGCTGCGGCGGCTCGCACGCCAACGGCCCCAATGGCGGCTCGGCCAGCGGCAGCAGCCGCGGTGGCAGCGCTCGCGTCGAACGGCGCGAGCTCGACAATCATCCGCCGATCAATTTGGTGGTGCGCTTGGGGGATCCCTTACCGGCAGTGGCCTTCGCCAGTGCCCACGACAGCGGCTCGGTCGCGTCGGTCGCGCTCTCGGCGTTGATATTGGCGCGCTTGTCGGCGCGCGGCATCAACGACGTCGTGAGCGTACCCACGGAGAGCGGCATCGAACTCGCGGTCTTGTGCGCGGACGACGCGGCGGCGCGCGCGTTCGTCGAACAAGTGACGGCCGCGCTGGCCACCCCCGTCGCAGAGCGTGATGGCGCGTTGCGCTTGATCCAAGAGCACTTGAACGCTTTGCGCAGTCGCTCGTTTGCCGGCAAGGCTGAGGCGAACGTGGCTGATTGCTCGGGCGAGCTCGGGCAACTTCCGGGCGCCTCGGTGCCGGATGTGAGCACCCCTGCGGGGCGCGAGCAGCTCGAGGGCTATCGGCGCTTCGCGTTCGCCCGGCGCGCCAGCGCCTTCGCCGCGCTGGGCTCGAGCAACTTCGTCAATGCCGCCGCCGATGCTCTCGAAGACGTGCCGAGCTGGCCGAGTGGCGACGCGCCAGAAGATCCTTGGCCCGCGAACGACGTCGCTGACGCCGACAGCGCGGAGGGCGCGCGACGCCTGTCGATCGCCCTGCGCATGCCAGATGCCGACGCCGCGCTCGCCTCGCTGCGCACTTTGACCGCGAGCCGCGCCCCACTCGCGGCACGGCTACGCACCTTTCTGCCCGGGTTCAGCCTGGAACGCGTGGCGTTCCAAGCGCGCCCGCGCGGCGCCTGCCTGCGCGTCGATTTGAGTTTGCCAGAGGGCGATCCGGGCGTGACCCCCAAAGAGGCGGCGCTTGCGGTCAGCTTGGTGAGCGAAGAAGCCCGCGCAGGCGCGCTATCGCCACCGCGTTCGCTCGAAGAAAACATCATCGAACCGAACGACCCGCGGCAAGCCGCAGCGCGTGCCGCCTGGCGCGCGCTCACGGGCCGCAGCGAAGCCGGCCCCGAGCGGCGCGCAGTCGCGGTCTCCGTGCACCCGGCCGAGCGTCCCGCGTTCGAAGGCTTCGAGAGCGCCCTGCGCGAGCTCGAAACCAAGCCACAGCGCGCGCCGCTCGAGACCCGCGTCCGCGCAGAACCCGGTCAATCCGAGCTTTGGGTGCTCGTGGGCAGCCCGTGCGGCACGCTCGGCGAAAGCAACGACAACGCCGGCCAAAGCGCGCTCGCCCTGACCATGGCGGCGCACGAAACCAGCGCCGAAGTCGAGCTCGAACCGTGGATCACGCCGGATGCAGTCGGCCTGCTCGCGCACTCGCCGCGGCTCGCGCTCGAGAGCGCAGCCGAACAAGCCGAACGCGTGGCGCGCGCCCTGGCCCGCGCGCTGAGCGAGCGCAGCGGTGCGGGCGACGCGCTAGCCATCGCGCAAGGCGAGCTATTTTCGGCGGTGGGCGGCGCGCCGCGCCCAGGCTATGCGCGCTTGCTCGACGCGCTCGCGCCGGAGCACAACGCATGGTTGGAACCGCGCGGCACCTGGGCCTCGCTCGCGCAAGCCAACCGAGACAGTGTGGCCGCGCGCGGCCGCGAGATCTTGCACGGCCCGCTGCGCGTCGCGGTGCTGGCCAACGAAGACGAAGCGCAAGCCGCCACCGCGACCCGCGCGCTCGATCGCTGGTTTTCACCGTGGCGCGACGATGTGCGTCGCTGCCAGACCAGCGCCGAACGAGCGGCGCGCAGCGGCGAGCTCTCACTCACCGTGCCCGACACGGGCAACCCGGAGAGCGCCTACCTCGGCCTGCCCTTCCCTTCGCGCCTCAAGTTCGAGCGCGAGGCGGAAGCCTTCACGGCGCTGCTCAACGCTCCGCGCGGGCCGCTGGCGAGCGCACTCAGCGCCGAACACATCAATGCTTCCGCGCGCGCCTCGATCATCGGTGGAGGCCGCGCCGCTGCCCTCGTGATCGAGATCCACGCCAGCGATGACGAAGCCCGCAAAGCCACGCTCGAAGTGCGCCGCGCACTCGACCGCTTCGTGGTGGGCCAGCTCTCGAACGACGATCTGGCCGCCGCGCAGCGCACGGCCGCGCAGCGCGGTCTGGGCGCCTCACTCGACCCGCGCCGCCGGATCGTCGACTTGTGGCGCGGTGGGGCCGCCGAAAGCGCGCTCAGCCGGACCAGCCTGCGCGCATTCCAGGCCGCCCTGAGCGCTGCGCCTCAGGTCGTGGTCTACGTAGCACATCGAGATTGAGCGCATTTCTGGGCCCTGGCCGAATGGATTTGCCGCTGCCGGTCGCCATGTTAGCGGGAGGGCCATCATGGCAGCCCGGCAAAGCGTTCTGATCCTCGACTATGGCTCCCAATACACCCAGCTGATCGCTCGGCGCATCCGCGAGTGTCACGTGTATTGCGAGATCCACCCGGGCACCATCAAGCTCGATGCGATCAAAAAGATCGCCCCCCAAGCCATCATCCTGAGCGGCGGACCGCAAAGCGTCTACGACGAAGCCTCGCCCAAGAGCGACCCCGGCCTATTCGAACTTGGTCTACCGGTGCTCGGCATCTGTTACGGGGAACAGCTGATGGCCCTGCAACTCGGGGGCAAAGTCGAACCCAGCAACGAACGCGAGTACGGGCCCGCGCAGCTCACGGTCGGCGAAAATTGCGGCATCTTCTCCGCGTTCAAGACCGGCGAGCAGAGCGGCGTGTGGATGAGCCACGGTGACAAACTGACGAAGTTGCCCGACGGCTTCCGCGTGATCGCGACCAGCCCCAACGCGCCGCTGGCCGCGATCGCCAACCCCGAACGCAAGATGTACGGCATCCAGTTCCACCCGGAGGTCGCCCACACCCAACGCGGCCTGGACATCGTGCGCTCGTTCTTGTTCGAGGTCGCCGGGCTCGAACCCAGCTGGACCCCCGGCTCTTTCGTAGACGAAGCGATCGCCAAAATCGCCGAAGCGGTGGGCCCCGACGAGCGCGTGATCTGCGGCCTGAGCGGCGGGGTCGACTCCTCCGTCGCGGCCGTGCTGTGCCACAAGGCCCTCGGCGATCGCCTGGTCTGCATCTTCGTCGACAACGGCCTGCTCCGACAGGGCGAGTTCGAAAGCGTCGTGCACACCATGCGCGAAAGCTTCCACCTCAACCTGATCCCGGTCGACGCGCGCAAACTCTTCATCGACGGCCTCGCCGGCGTCACCGATCCGGAAAAGAAGCGCAAAATCATCGGCAAGCTGTTCATCGACGTGTTCGACGAGCACGCCAACCGCATCGAAAACGCCAAATACCTCGTGCAAGGCACGCTCTACCCGGACGTGATCGAAAGCGTGAGCGTGAAAGGCCCGAGCGCCGTGATCAAGAGCCACCACAACGTGGGCGGCTTGCCCGAGCGCATGAAGCTCAAACTGATCGAACCCCTGCGCGAACTCTTCAAAGACGAAGTGCGCGCCGTCGGCGAAGCCCTCGGCATGCCCCACGACGTACTCTGGCGCCACCCCTTCCCCGGCCCCGGCTTAGCCGTGCGCTGCCTCGGTGACCTCACCAACGAACGCCTCGACGTACTGCGCAAAGCCGACGCAATCGTCGACGAAGAGCTACGCGCCGCGGGCCTGTACTCCTCGGTCTGGCAAGCCTTCGCCGTGCTGCTCCCCGTACGCAGCGTGGGCGTAATGGGCGACGACCGCACCTACGAAGAAACCTGCGTGATCCGCGCCGTGCAATCCAGCGACGGCATGACCGCCGATTGGGCGCGCTTGCCCCACGAAGTGCTCGCCAAAATGAGCGCGCGCATCATCAACGAAGTCAAAGGCATCAACCGCGTCGCCTACGACATCAGCTCCAAGCCCCCCGCGACCATCGAATGGGAATGACCGACGAAACCCCGCTCGCGAAAACGCTGCGCTGGCTGACGCCGTATGTCGCATTCTTAGCGGCGGGCACGCTGGCCCTGCTGCTCGTCCTGTCACTGACGAGCTGCCAGGTCATGGGGCGCGAGCCGGTCACCGCGCCCCTGAGCCTCGAACGCAGCGCCAAATCGCCGCGCGACGCCGTCGTCACCATCGACGAAGAATACATCGGCCCCCTCGGCTACGTCGCCGCCCGCGGCGTCAAACTCCCCGCCGGCAAGCACCGCATCACGATCGAGAAGCCCGGCTACTTCCCGTGGGACCGATTGGTCGAGGCGGGCACGACGCCGATCCACTTCGACGTCGTGCTCGAGCCGATCCCGGATTGAGCCTCCGCTCCGTACCGGGTAAGCAAACGCGAAGGGTGCCCCGGGCCTTACCGGTAAGCAGCCAGGATGGGTGCCCCTTTGCCCGGCCTTACCGGTAGGCAGCCGGGAATGATGGTCACCACGCCAAAGCCTTACCGGTAAGCGCTGGTGAAGGGGTGGCCCATGGCTTACCGGTAAGCCGTTTTGACGGGTTCCCTTCGCCGGGCCCTACCGGTAAAGCGCCGCAAGGCCTCCCCCCTTTGCCGGGCCTTACCGGCAAGCACCCGACCAACCTGTCGGCCGTTTGGTCACACTGCCGGGGTCGAACGCCGCAAGGCGACGTTTTGTGCTGTCGACCCTTCCCTAGTGAACGCGGGCGAGGTAATCACCTCGGGCGATTGACGAAACGACGATAACCGATTCATTTCGGGGTGTACCTCAACCTGGTAGAGGGCCGGCTTTGGGTGCCGGCTGTTGGAGGTTCAAATCCTCTCACCCCGACCCTTCTTTCTTGCTGGATTCGTGATCGCGGGAGGCTCTCATGGCTCTCCTCACTTGATGGTGGGGAGGGATGAAAAGTTCTTCAGGCGCAGGAGCTTAGGAGCCGCAGTCTGTAATTGCGGAAGCTCTTATACCCGTAAGCTCGCCGAATCACGAGCTTTGCCTTGCC